>JAAGKN010000450.1_pt1 | contig 203456 bp, 177 predicted proteins | sample 6206371 | NCBI WGS metagenome assembly JAAGKN01 (sample SAMN11533720, study PRJNA540317) | gut metagenome | isolation source: fecal pellets from male and female animal of same cohort | host: Peromyscus leucopus | place: USA:CA | collected 2017 | reverse complement strand
ATATGAACGCGGCGTATCTGTATGCGCAGCTGGAGCTAGCTGATGAGATCACGCAGGCGAGGATGGACAGATGGAATCAGTATCTGCAACTGCTCACTCCGCTTGCCGAGGCAGGTAAGATCGAACTTCCTTTTATACCGGAGTATTGCAGTCACAATGCGCACATGTTCTATATCAAGACGAAGGATATGGAAGAGCGCAGCAGATTAATTGATTTCCTGAAACAAAAGGATATTCTGTCGGTATTTCATTATGTGCCGCTTCACTCTGCACCGGCAGGAATCAAGTTCGGCAGGTTCCATGGCGAGGATAAATATACAACAAGAGAGAGTGAGAGACTCTTGCGTCTGCCTATGTTCTACAAGCTGACAGCAGATGAAGCGGAGTATATTGCGGAGCAGGTCAAGGCGTTTTACGCTTAAGTGGATTCGAAACCGGAATGAAGGACATGCAGTTCATGAGACATGGCAATAGATTAAAAAAATATGAGAACTACATATTGACATTCGCAATTATGGCACTCAATATTGCTGTGATGGGGATATGCTTTGATTTTTACTATGATCTGAATGATGATACCATGATGAAGGATATTATGTCGGGAGTCTACAGCGGAATCCCCGATGGTCATAATATGCAGACGCTCTATCCTTTGGGCGCGCTGATCGCGTTGTGTTACAGACTGTGCAGGACGATACCTTGGTACGGTCTGTTTTTGTGTCTTTGCCAGTTTGGATGTTTTTATCTGATCGGTGTACGGTTGTGTGTGTTGGCGGAGTGCTTTGGTACACAGAAGGATCCGATGCGCGGTAAGATTATAAGCCTGATGTTCCTGTCATTTTTTCTATGGGGAGTATGCCTGCCGCATCTCATAAACATACAGTATACAATCACCTGTACTATCATGTCGGCAACGGCTATTTTTCTGTTTATGACTACAACGAAGGGGATGGGCGTACAACAATTTGTTGTAAAAAATATCCCGGCGGTCGTTTTAGTTATCGTGGCATATCAGTTGCGGACGGAGATGCTTCTTCTCACATTTCCGTTTATCTGTCTGGCAGGATTATACTGTATGGCGGAGGAAGAGAAGCTGTTTGCAAAAGAAAGTTTGTGTAAGTATGGGTCGGTGCTCGGAATGATCTTTGCGGGGATGATACTGTCGTCACTCGTGGACTATGCCGCATACAACAGTGTAGACTGGAAAGATTTTCGGAATTTTTTCGATGCGAGAACGACCGTTTATGATTTTTATCCGGAATTGATCTCGCAGGAGGAGTATGTCGATGCTTTGACGGAACTTGGCGTGACGCCGGAGCAGCAGACATTGCTTAATATCAATAATTATAATTTCGGGCTGGATGATACGATCGATACTGAACTGCTCATGGATATGGCGGATTATGCTTCACATAAGATTGGAAAGTCTAAGGACCTGGCGGCGATTGCCCGGGAAAAACTGTCTTATTATATTTACCGGACATTTCATGCTCAGGATGCGCCCTACAATATACTCGTGTTATGGTCATATGTGGCAGTCGTGTTGGTGGGATTCAGCGTTAATCTTAAGCGCAGAAGAGGCAATGTGCGGGATGCGCGAAATGAGCAGAAGGCAGCAGACAATGCGCAGGATGTGCATACCACGGTACAGAATAAGATACGCCAGTATGCTTTTGTATGGCAGCTTGTACTGTTGGCGACGGCACGCAGCGCTATCTGGATGTTTATATTGATGCGCGGGCGTGATCCTGCGCGTATCACTCATTCTCTGTATCTTGTGGAGGCTGCGCTTTTATGGGCTATTCTCATAAGAATGCTCTGCTCATGTACGGCAGATGTGAGAAGAAACGGTGTGCTGCGCGGCATGGCAGTTTTGTTTGCGCTGTTTATAGCGGTAAGCATGACAGATCATATAACAAAAGTCATGGACGATCAGGCACAGCGTGAACAGGTCAATGCGGGCTGGCATGAGATAGATGCCTATTGCAGAGAACATGCGGAGAATTTCTACTTTGAAGATGTGTATTCCACGGTATCTTTTTCACAGAAAATATTTGAGGATACCGACAACAGTTATGCAAACTATGATATAATGGGCGGATGGATGTGCAAAAGCCCTCTTTACCGTGAAAAGTTAAGCCCTTATCATATTGTTTCCGAAAAAGACGCGCTGCTCCTACAGGATAATGTATATCTGATCATGTCCGATGCGGAAGCGTCCGGGCGGGGATTTGACTGGCTCATAGATTTTTACGGAGCGCAAGGCATAAAAGCTGCAGTGGAAGAGGTTGACAGGATCGGGGAATACTACGCGGTATATAAAGTATACGAACAATAAAATGGTGAAGACATGGAACAACGGATACATTTACGACCGATTACGGTTGAGGATACAACGAAAATCGTTGAATGGCGCAATAAGGATTTTGTGAGGAGAAACTTCATATATCAGGAACCCTTTACAGAAGAGGGACATCTTAAGTGGGTCAGAGAACGGGTGGAGACCGGCAATGTAGTACAGTTTATTATCTGCCTGCCTAATGGGAGAGAGATAGGAAGTGTCTATTTCCGGGATATTGACAAGAAAAAGGGTACTGCGGAGTATGGTATTTTCATCGGCGAGGAGAATGCAATCGGGTGCGGATACGGCACTGAGACAGCGAAAAGGGCGCTTGAATATGCTTTTACGACACTAGAGCTTAACAGAGTATTTCTGCGCTTTCTGGCGGATAATATCGGAGCGTGGAAAAGTTACGCTCATGCGGGGTTTCGAATGACTGGTCAAAAAGAGATGGTGGAGACTCAGCAGGGTAAGCGGGAAGTCTGCTTTATGGAGATAGATCGTGATATGTGGAACAATATGCAAACGGAGAGAACAAACGGGCGATGAACGAGAATGAATTCCGAATAAAATTAAAACTGAATATAGCGGCTTTTCTGATCGCAACGGCGGGAACTCTGTGTTTTCCGCAAATCTTAAATCTGCAGGAAAACACGCTGGGGTTTACCAACAGTATCTTTTCGGTCTTCGTATGGCTGCTTTGTGTCTATGCTGTCAACTGGTCGCTGCACACGATAGATCTGAAAGATAGAAGGGGATGGCTGATTGCGGGTGTTTTGTCTTTTCTGTTTACGACGGCAATGTTGTTCGGGGTTCGGTTAGAAGCGGTTGGCAACGTGAATTTTAAGGACATACATCTATGGATTTCCCTTCCGGTTTTATCATGCCTGTTTACGATACTTGTGCGTAAATTCTGGAATTTTCTGGGTGGTATGAAAGACAGAAAAAGCAAACTTGCACAGCATATACAGATACCTGCGACTCCAGTGGAGGCGGCAAAGTATGTGGACATATTGACCTTTCTCTTTATGATCTTATGCTGGCTTCCGGTATTGCTTGCGGTTTATCCGGGTTTTTTTGTCTATGATGCGCAGGATGAATGGCTGCAGGTGGCATCGAGATCATTTAACACGCATCATCCGCTTGTGCATGTGTTGATGCTGGGCGGCATCGTCTGTGCGGTGCATAAGGTCACTGGTTCTTATAATCTTGGAATCGCGAGTTATACATTGATACAGATGATAATTGTCGCCGGCGGATTTACCTATCTGCTTTCCTTTATGAGAAAAAGGAAGGTCTCTAAAGCGGTGCGCATTGTTTCACTGCTCTACTTTGCTTTTTTTCCTGTTATTGTCATGTTTACGCTCTGCTCTGCCAAAGATGCGCTCTTTACGGTGGCACTGCTGTTGCTTCTTCTGTCGCTTCTTGACATGGGCAGCGATAAGGAAGTGTTTTTTACTTCCGGAAAGAAGATGGCTTTTTTCGTCTTAAGTGCGACGGCAATGATGCTGTTTCGCAAGAACGGCGTCTATGCATTCGCAGTGATGGTGCCGGTCCTCTTAATCTATCACAAAGAAAATCTGAAAAAGACAGGACTTCTGATCGCAGCAGTCTTTCTTTCTTATTTCCTGATAAATGGCGGATTGACGGTGGCTCTTCATGCCGAGGGCGGAGAAAAACAGGAGATGCTTACCGTACCCATACAACAGCTTGCGCGGACATATAAATTTAACCGCGAAGTTTTTGAACCGGAGGATATCGCCGCCCTTCATGAGATACTTCCCGAGGAGGCGCTTGTCCTATACAATCCGAAGCTGTCCGATCCTGTGAAGGTTCATTTTCGGAATAATACGTTTGCGGCGGATAAATCAAAATATATCAGTTTGTGGGCGCGCATCGGGTTGAAGAAACCTTTATCCTATATTAACGCGTGGCTGGTAAATTCATACGGATTCTGGTATCCGGACACGGTGATAGATGTCTATTCCGGTAATACGGTTTTTACATTTACTTACGGTGACAGTTCTTATTTTGGGTATGAGGTAGAGGAACCGGGATTTAGGGACAGCAAAATTCCATGGCTGGACGAGGCATACAGGAAACTTGCGCTGGAGATTTCGCAGGAAAAAGTTCCGATCTATTCTATGCTGTATTCTCCGGGAGGAATTTTCTGGGGAATTGCTTTTGTGTTCGCATATGTGCTTTACCGGAGAAAGTATCATCTGGTGATTCCGTATCTGATGGTACTGCTCACATGGCTGACAGTGATCCTGGGACCGACTTATCTGCCGCGGTATGTGCTGATCTTCTGGTTTGGCATGCCGCTGTTTATCGCCATGCTCTTAGAGGAAGTTTAGTTGTAAAATAGATACATTCGTGATATACTAAGCAATGATATTTTGAAATACTGTGCCCTAAGATCGGTACAACAGATATAATACTATGTATGAATCGGGAATAGATAATGAACAAAGTAATAAATAGAAGACAAGCTATCTGCGGTACTGTCTGGCTCATTGTACTGTGTGTGGTAGTTTCACTATGGCCGCTGCGCCTGGTGAAAGAGACAGTTACATCCGACAGTAATAAACAGATCGTCGCAGAATCTGAAGCGATCACATCGGGCTATGTAGTACAGCAGATGTTTATCGCCCAGTATGATAAATTAAAGAACATTGATATTTATTTTGCTGACGGCACGATTGGGGAGACATTCAACTTCGTGCTGTATGATGCCGCTATGCAGGTGATTATGCAGCAGGTCATCAGCACAGAGGATATGAAGACGATGCCCGGATATTGTACGGTGCAGGTCAACATAGATACTGAGGTCGGCAGGGAATATTATTATCTGTTACAGGGAATCGATTCCCCGTTCTATGTGGCATACGAGAACACTGAGGAATCGGGGAACATATACAACGGTACGTTGTATTATGGCAATGTGGAAGATACACAACACTGCATGATAGCTTCTTATGAATATGAAGTACCGCTTAGAAAGGGCAAAACACTGGTTTGTGATGCTCTCTTTGTAATGCTTGGGCTTTTTGTTACTTATCTTACCGGTAAACATTACAAAAAGTATCCTGAGAGGAATATGCTTATTACGGTAGAGCAGACGGTGAAGGCGGTGTGCAACCCGCTTATCGTACTTGCGGGAGTTACAGCTTTTATTGCCATATGGCCTTGTAAAATGTTTACGGGTTTCACGGCATCGATCATTTTTTACGAGATGAGCGTTTTGCTTGCGGTGGCGATCGCGCTCTATGCAGTTAATCATAACAGGACAGGCTGTGCGACGGACAGAACGCTCCTTGATATTCTCAAGGTAAACTGGCAGAATTATCTGCAATCGGCACTCTTTGCCGGGGCAATCTGGGCATGTTGTAACTATATGAACGGATTGTATGAAATTCATCACAGCGTGGCGTACAGGCAGATGCTGATCTTTTTTGCGCTGGCTGTAATCGTAACTTACAAGTACAAGGATATTTTTAATATTATAAATCTCGTATATATTGTGATTGCGGCGGTGGTCGGGTACAATTACTGCACGAAAGCGACAGCGGCGCTTGAAAATCCGGAGGAACTGGATTTTCTTGTGGTAAAACTTACCGCATGGGTGGGTGTTTTGGCAGGTCTGGTCATTATTGGCACTGTGCGGTTTCTCGTGAAGGGACGAATCAGGGATATCTCTATCTGGTATAGTATTCTTGTAGCGGTCTTTTTTGCATTGATCATTCTGTATCGGAACACGAGAGGATGGCCGATCTATCTGGTATGTTCTTTTACGCTGTTCTATTTAAATATGGCGGCATGGGATAAAAAGGCGGTACTGCTCCAAAATATATGCAACGGTATTCTGTTCCATTTTGGTGCTATGGTTGTATATTGCCTGCTCCACAGACCCTATATGTTTTTCGTATACTACAGGTATCCGTTTATGTTCCACACGGTGACGATGTCAGCAGTATACTTGTCATTGGTGGTGTGTGCGGCGCTGGTGAAATTCTTGGATGCATACAGAAAACAGCGGAGGCTGGCGGCTGTATATAAAGAACTGATCGTGCTTGGCGTATCATCGGTATATCTTTTGCTCACACTGTCAAGAACAGGGTATTTGGCGATCATAGTCATGGCTGTGGTGATAATTCCTACGATGTGCTTTTCGCTGGAGAGAAGATGGCGCAGCATGTTTCGCAGTATAGGTATGATGGCGCTGGTGGTTGTGATTTGCTTTCCGGTAGTCTTTACAGCGCAGAGAATGATACCTGCTGTGGTTGCAAGACCCGAGGCGTATGAGGTTGAGGAATTTCCTACGGAGATCATGCATGGCAGAGATACAGATTCCCGATTTTATATTACGATACAGCGTTTCATACAGGTTTTTCAGATGAAAGTATTGGGAATTCCGGAAGAGAAAAGCTTAAGAGCCATCTATATGGTGGTTGATGCCGGAGAGGAAATGTTCCACAATGCATTGTTTACCGATACGGAAGAGATTCTGCTGGCATCTGCGGAGGATATAGGTGTAGATGCGGAAACGGCAGGTGAAGTCTCTGAGAGCGGGACGGAAGAAGAGGAGTACTCTTACACGAACGGCAGATTGGAAATTTTCAAAATATATTATAGTAATCTTAACAAATTCGGGCATGATGATATGGGCATTATGGAAGTGGATGGTCATTATAATGTTCACGCGCATAATATTTATCTTCAGGTTGCCTATGATCACGGCATATATGTGGGAATCGTGTTTATCCTGCTGGGTGCCGGTACGTTGATACAGGGGGCAGTTTATTATCACAGACGTAAGAACGACAGGATATGTGCGGCATTACCGCTTGCTGTTTTGATTTTATTTGCTGTTGCGGGGCTGACAGAGTGGATATTCCATCCGTGCAGTCCAATCGCATACTGTTTACTGCTGACATTGGCACCGCTCCTTGTCGATAGACAAAGGACGGTGTAGGAAAAGGATATGAAAGAGAAGAGAAGACCATTTAATGTAAAGCTGTTTTATAGAAGAACATGCCTGATCATCTATGATGTGATCAGCGTGATTCTGGCAAGCTATCTGGCGATCGTGATCCGCTACGAGTTTAATTTAGACTCAATACCGGTACACTTTATGGAACCGATCGAGCAGTTTATGCCGATCAATATTCTGCTGACGCTGGCGATTTTTTATTTCTTTCACCTGTACAGCAGTTTATGGGCGTTTGCGGGTGAGACGGAACTGCAGAATATTGTTGTATCCTGTCTTTTATCCACATTGGTGAATAGTATAGGGCTGCAGTTTTTTAAGATAAAGACGCAGGCGGTTCCGAGAAGCTATTACTTTTTCTATTTATTTTTGCTGATTACCTGTATTTTTACAAGCCGTTTTTCATACCGCTTTTTCAGAGGCTTAAAGCATAAGCAGCAGAATAAGAAAAATCTTATCTCCGTCATGGTGATCGGTGCGGGGGAAGCAGCTAATGTGATCATTAAGGAGATTGTAAACAGCAATTTTTCTACGATGGTCATTAAATGTATTATTGATGATGATAAAGGAAAATGGGGAAGATATATACAGGGTATCAAAATTGTTGGCGGACGGGAAAAAATCGTGGAATGCGCTGACGTCTATGATGTGGATGAGATCATAGTGGCAATGCCTTCGGCAAGCAGGGCGGAGATTAGGAAAATTCTGGAGATTTGTAAGGATACAAACTGCAAACTGCGCTCCCTGCCGGGAATGTATCAGCTTGTGAATGGAGAAGTCAATGTTTCCAAACTGCGTGATGTGGAAGTCGAGGACCTATTGGGAAGAGACCCAATCACAGTCGATTTAGATTCTATTCTCGGATATGTGCAGGGCAAGGTAATACTTGTAACTGGCGGCGGAGGTTCCATCGGCAGTGAGTTGTGCAGACAGATTGCGATGCATAAGCCAAAACAGCTTGTGATCGTAGATATTTATGAAAATTCGATTTATGACGTTCAACAGGAGTTAAAAGCAAGGTATCCCGAACTTGATTTGGTAGTGTTAGTCGCTTCGGTGCGGAATACAAACCGGATGAATTATATTTTTTCGACATATCATCCCGATATTGTATATCATGCGGCGGCTCATAAGCATGTGCCGCTGATGGAGGACAGTCCAACTGAGGCAATCAAGAATAATGTATTCGGAACTTTTAAGACTGCTCAGGCGGCAGCTATGAGCGGGGTGCGGCGTTTTGTCATGATCTCAACGGATAAGGCGGTGAATCCCACCAATATTATGGGAGCCAGCAAGCGGATCTGTGAGATGATCATTCAGACATTTGATAAACATTATGAGACGGAATTTGTGGCAGTGCGGTTCGGAAATGTGCTGGGCAGCAACGGAAGTGTGATTCCGCTGTTCCGCAAACAGATTGCCGCGGGGGGACCGGTGACGGTGACTGACCCGGATATCATCCGTTATTTTATGACGATACCCGAAGCGGTTTCTCTTGTGCTGCAGGCGGGTGCATATGCGAGAGGCGGGGAGATATTCGTGCTGGATATGGGAGAGCCGGTGAAAATATTGGATCTGGCGCAGAACCTTATCAAGCTGTCCGGTTATCGTGTGGGAGAAGACATTAAGATTGAATTTACGGGACTGCGTCCGGGAGAGAAGTTATACGAAGAACTTCTGATGGACGAGGAGGGCATGAAGGATACGGCGAACAAGATGATTCACATCGGCAAGCCGATTGAGCTTGATGAGCATGAATTTTTTATGCAGCTTAAGAAATTGAAAGATGAATGTCAGATTGAGAGTTCGGATATCAGACCGTTAATTAAGGAAATAGTTCCGACATATCACAGTACGGGTGAAGAATAGAAGAAAAGAGGCAGACAGATATGGATAAGAAAAGAATTTATTTATCCTCGCCGACGATGCACGGTGATGAGCAGAGATTTGTACAGGAGGCTTTTGACACGAACTGGGTGGCTCCTTTGGGTCCGAACGTCAATGCTCTTGAGAAAGAAATGGCGGAGTACACAAACTGCGGTCATGCAGCTGCACTCAGCGCAGGAACGGCGGCAATCCATCTTAGCTTGAAGCTATTGGAGATCGGGCAGGGTGATGTGGTATTCGTTTCGGATCTGACATTTTCGGCGACCTGTAATCCAATCAGGTATGAGAATGCAGTTCCGGTGTTTATTGATGCGGAACCGGACACATGGAATATGTCTCCTAAGGCGCTTAGGAAGGCATTCGAGATGTATCCGAACCCGAAAGCGGTGATTTGCGTCCATCTCTACGGAACTCCGGCGAAACTGGATGAGATTGCGGAAATCTGTGAGGAACACAATGTACCGCTTATTGAGGATGCGGCGGAGTCTCTTGGCAGCACATATAAGGGGAAACATACGGGCACGATAGGTAAATACGGAATCTATTCTTTTAACGGCAACAAGATTATTACGACGTCCGGCGGCGGTATGCTGGTTTCTGAGGATGAAGCGGCAATGAAGAAAGCCACTTTTCTTGCCACACAGGCGAGAGATCCCGCAAGACATTATCAGCACTCACAGATTGGATACAATTATCGTATGAGTAACATAACAGCCGGTATTGGTAGAGGACAGCTGCTTCACTTAGAGGAACATAAGGCGAAGAAAAAGGCTATTTATGAGCAGTATAAGGAAGCGTTTGCAGATATCCCAGAGATTAGCATGAATCCGTTAAATCCTGACGGAGACGCGAACTGTTGGCTGTCGGGGATGGTGATTGACAAGAAATGTAAAATAACACCTGATATAATAATGGATGCATTGGAGGCGGAGAATATCGAGTCGAGACCGGTTTGGAAACCCATGCATTTGCAGCCTGTTTTTGAACAGTTTGATTTCATACCGCACAATGAGGACGGAAGCAGTGTCGGAGAAGAGGTCTTCAACAGAGGCTTATGCTTGCCGAGCGATATCAAGAATACACAAGAGGATATGGAGCTGATTATTCGAACGGTTAAGAAATGTTTTGAATGATGCAAAGCGGACAGAGGAAAGATATATGTATAAGAACTGTATTAAAAGGGGTCTGGATTTTCTATTATCATTTTGCGGAATCATAGTGCTGAGTCCGATTTTGCTGCTACTTAGTATTTTGGTTCGTGTGAAATTGGGATCGCCGGTCCTTTTCAAACAGGAGCGCCCGGGCAAAAATGAGAAAATATTTACGCTCTGTAAATTCCGGACAATGACGGACGAGCGGGATGAGAACGGAAAACTTATGCCGGATGCGGTGCGTCTGACGAAATTCGGGAAATTCCTGCGTGCCACGAGTCTGGATGAGTTACCGGAACTCTTTAATATCTTAAAGGGAGATATGAGCATTATCGGTCCGAGACCGCTTCTGGTATCCTATCTGCCGTATTACAGTGAGAGGGAAAAACTGCGCCACAGTGTGCGTCCGGGGCTGACAGGACTTGCGCAGGTCAGCGGCAGGAATTTTATCGATTGGGACAGAAGGCTTCAGAAGGATGTAGAATATGTGGAGAACCTTTCTTTCAGAATGGATATGAAGGTGCTGCGAATGACCGTGCAGACGGTACTCGGACATGCCGAGGAAGTGGCTGAGGACACCAATGCGGTGGAAGGTAACTTCGCTGAGATTCGTAAAAAGAGACTGGAGGAGACCGGAAAACTAGTATGAATATTCTGATTTTGAGCGCCGGCACCCGGGACAAGGTGGTGCAGTATTTTAAGAAGGAAATAGGAGACAAGGGCAGAGTCATCGCTACCGATTGCAGTAATCTTGCGCCGGCGGTTTACGATGCGGACGCCTTTTATCTGGTGCCCAGGATCACAGCCCCGGACTATCTTGATGTGATTCTGGATATCTGCAGAAAAGAAAAAATAACAGGCGTTTTCTCGTTGATCGACCCGGAACTGAGCATGCTTGCCAAAGACAGGGAGAGATTTTTTGCGGTAGGCACAACGCCGATTATATCCGATTACGATCTGGTGGAGACCTGTTTTGATAAGTATAGAATGTATGAACTGCTGCGCAGGATGCAGATCCCTACGGGTAAGTGTTATCTTGACAAGAATGTGTTTTATCAGGCGATAGAGAGAGGTGAGATCACCTATCCGGTGTTTGTGAAACCCGTGAAGGGAAGTGCAAGTCTGCATATCAACAAGGTGAACAGCAGTAAAGAGATAGAGGTTTTATTCGATCTGTATGATGATCTGATGATTCAGGAGTATATGGATGGGCAGGAATATGGCGCGGATGTATATATTGACATGATTTCCGGCAAATGTACTTCTCTATTTGTGAAAAAGAAGATTAAGATGCGTGCCGGCGAGACGGACAAATCGGTGTCTTTTAAAGACGAGCGTCTTTTTGCTATGATACGGGAATTTGTGGAGGAATGCGGATTCCGTGGCATGATAGATATTGATATTTTTGAGATTAACGGCATTTATTATATTTCTGAGGTCAATCCCCGTTTCGGCGGCGGTTATCCCCATGCTTACGCCTGCGGCGTCAATATGGCTGAATCGGTCATTCGTAATCTGGCGGGGCAGGAGAACGAAGTGACAATAGGGGATTATTCTGAAAATATTGCCATGATGAAGTATAATGAGATTGCAGTCCGTGATATGAACGGGATAGAAATCGTACCTTAAGAACGGAGAAACATATGGGCAGAATATTGGTTTTGACAAATTCTTCCGGAGGGCTGTATGATTTTCGCAATGAATTTGTGCAGGCGATGCTGGCGGAACATGAAGTGTACGTCAGTATGCCGGATGAGGTAAAAGAGAAGGAACTGACGGCGGAGGGCTGTAAAATCATTAAGACGGATATCAATCGCAGAGGCATTAATCCGTTGGAAGATTTGAAGCTGTACCGCGCATATAGCCGTCTGATAGGGGAGCTAAAACCTGATCTGGTGGTTACTTATACGATCAAACCGAATATCTATGGCGGTTTTGCAGCCGCAAGGCGCAAAGTTCCTTATATTGCTACGATCACGGGACTTGGAGGAGCTTTTGACAGAACAGGGGTATTGTTGAAACTGATCGTTACGATGTACAAGACGGGGCTTAAGAAAGCAGCCTGTGTGTTTTTTCAGAATGAGGAAAACAGAGGAATATTTAAAAAGCTTGGTATCACGGCGAAGAAGACGCGGATGGTCATGGGGTCCGGGGTGAATCTGGAGAGACATGTCTATGAGGAATATCCGACCGGAGAGGAAACGCATTTTCTTTTTGTGGGAAGGGTGATGAAGGAACGTGGTATACTGGAATATGTCGAAGCGGCGAAGACGTTACATAACGACTGTGTTTTTTTCGATATTATGGGATACTGTGACGAGGACTATCAGGATATGCTGGACGAACTGGAAAGGCAGGGCATTGTGCAGCAGATAGGATTTCACACGGAGGTACATCCTTATCTGACGGCGGCGAGCGCCATTGTGGTGGCGTCTTTCCATGAGGGAATGTCCAACGCGCTGATTGAGGGCGCAGCCACGGGAAGACCGGTGATTGCTTCCAATATCAGCGGATGCCTTGAAGCGTTCGAGGAAGGGCGTACAGGATTCGGGTTTACGCCCGGACATGCGGATGAATTGATCCGGGCGATGGAGAAATTTCTTGCTTTATCTTATGAGGAACGCGCTGATATGGGGCGTAGAGCCAGAGAGAAGATGGAGAAGGAATTTGACAGGAAGCTGGTCACGGGGGAATATATGGAGGAAGTCCGGCTGATTCTTAAGTAAATAGTGTGTATTATGATTCGGTCAACAGACCAATGATAATTATAAAAGGAAGCTGATTATGACGGGAGGTATAAAATGGATTTATATGAGAAGATTGTAAATGGAGAGGAAAAGTTATCGCTGGTGGGATTAGGCTATGTAGGTATGCCGATTGCGGTTGCTTTTGCCAGAAAGATCAAGGTCGTAGGGTTCGATCTCAATGAGAAGAAGATTGAGTTGTATAAGAGCGGTGTTGATCCTACCAATGAGGTGGGGAACGAGGTAATTAGGGATACGACGGTGGAATTTACGGCTGATCCTGCTAAGTTAAAGGAGGCAAAATTCCATATCGTTGCGGTGCCGACGCCGGTCAATGACGACCACACGCCGGATTTAACTCCGGTGGAAGGTGCGAGCCGTATTTTGGGACAGAATCTGACGAAAGGTTCGATCATAGTATTTGAATCTACGGTTTATCCGGGAGTCACAGAGGAAGTCTGTGTGCCGATTCTTGAAAAAGAATCCGGATTAAAGTGTGGCGTGGACTTTAAAATCGGCTATTCGCCGGAGCGCATTAACCCCGGTGATAAAGTACACAGACTGGAAACCATCACAAAGATCGTATCCGGTATGGATGAGGAGACACTTGATATTGTTGCCAAAGTATATGAACTGGTTGTTGATGCGGGAGTATACCGCGCAGAGTCCATCAAGGTGGCGGAGGCGGCAAAAGTTATTGAGAACAGCCAGAGAGATATCAATATTGCATTTATGAATGAACTTTCTATGATTTTTCATAAAATGGGTATCGATACCAAAGCGGTGCTGGAGGCTGCCGGAACAAAGTGGAATTTTCTGCCATTTATGCCGGGGCTTGTAGGTGGACACTGCATCGGTGTAGATCCCTATTATCTGACATACAAGGCGGAAGATCTGGGTTACCATTCCCAGATTATCTTATCGGGTCGCCGTATCAATGACGATATGGGCAAATATGTGGCGGAGAGTCTCGTCAAAGATCTGATCAAGGCGAGCATACCCGTCAAGAATGCCAGAGTTGCGATCTTAGGATTTACATTCAAGGAGAATTGTCCTGACACGAGAAATACGAAAGTTATTGATATCTATAAAGAACTCGGCGAGTACGGAATCGATCCGATCGTGGTGGATCCTGCCGCCGATGCAGAGGAAGCGAAACGGCTGTACGGCATTACGTTTAGGACAATAGAAGATGTGACGGATATGGATGCGGTAGTCATTGCGGTGGCGCATGACAGTTTCTCTGATTTTGACAAAAAGCGTATAGATGCTTTCTTCAATCCTGCACATAAGCAGAAGGTGCTAATAGATATTAAAGGAATATTAGACAGAAAAGAGTATCTGACAGAGGATTATCTGTATTGGAGACTATAAAAATAAAAAAGATTTCAATTAAATCATGGTGTATTCTGGCAGGGCTGCTCATATTTTTCGGCGGTATGCTTGCAGTCTGCGGGGTAGGCGTATACAATGATTCCGAGCAGTATATTACGATGCATATACACAGAGAACCGTTGTATCCGCTTTTTCTGGCATTCTTCCGCAAGCTGTGCGGGGACGGCTATCTGACAGTAGCAGCGGCAGTGCAGGGCGTGCTGACGGCGGTAGGTATCTGGATTCTGTCCGAATATATTGCTTCCCATTTTAAACTGAGGATATGGGAGGAACTGATCGTTGTTGCGCTGCATCTTATCCCCCATTTAATGACGAGGTATGTGTCTGCTCTGCATATTTTTTTGGAAAATTCGGTGATGAGTGAGGCGCTTTGTATTCCGCTTTTTTACTTTTTCCTGTATTTTCTGTTTCGTATGGTGTTTGAAAAGCGCCAAAGAGACGTGATATTTTGTCTCGTGTTTGCTTTTTTATTATCCATGACCAGAGGGCAGATGATGACCACGATCCTGATATGGATGGTGCTGCTTGTTTTGAAGATGATATTGGAGAGAAAATATCGGGCGCTCATAGTTCCGATTATTGCAGCAGCAATGGTATTCGGCTTACGAAGTCTGACGGTTCATGTATATAATTATGGCGTTACCGGATATTTTATGGGAAATACTTACGGGCAGGTAAATACGTTGACGAATGTGATTTATGCCTGTGATGTGGAAGATGGGGAGGTATTTGACGAAGGAAGCCTCGAGAGAACGTTTTTTGAACGGTTTTATGCCGAGGCGGATGCCATGGGGCTGAACTATAAATACGGTGGCGACACCTTCGTGCAGAGGGTAGACCATTTGGAAGAATACCATGATCAGTTGAAATTTCAGGTATTGGAGGCAGACTTATCTGCGTACTATTTCAGTCTCGGTGAGATTGATTATTACGAGCAGAGTAGTATGTCAGATGAGATGGCGGGCGGTATGTTAAGAAAATTGCTGCCGGCTTGCTTCGGTCAATGGCTGTATGACTATATTTTGCTGTGCACTAACGGGTTTATCAGGAGTATAGCCGTGGTGCATCCGCTGATCAACTGGGTTGCACTCCTATTCTATGTGGTCTCGGTTTTTCTTGTTATATGGCATATATGGCGTGGGAAGCGGTATGATGCAGCATGGGCAATGGGGACAGCGCTTTTGTTTATTGCGGCGAATGTGTGTGCGACATCCATCACGATCATGTGCCTTTCACGATATATGATCTATGGATTTTCACTTTTTTATACCGCATTATTCCTCTCAGTCAGAGAATTGAAACGAAGATGAGAGCGGGAAGTAACAGCATATATAAATGTAAAGACGAGTTTGAAGAATAATATGAGGTGCAAAAATGGGATATCATGATATTAAATTTGATGAAAACAGTGTATTTCTGGTAGGCGGAGGCGCAGGATTTATTGGTTCCAATATTTGTGAGGCATTAATTGATATGGGGTACACCGTGCGGTGCCTGGATAATTTGTCTACAGGTAAATATGAAAATATCGAACCCCTTGTCGCGAATGAGAGATTTACTTTTATCAAAGGAGACATCAGGGACTTAGATACCTGTAAGGCAGCCTGCGAAGGCGTAGATTATGTGCTTAATCAGGCAGCATGGGGGAGTGTGCCGCGCAGCATTGAGATGCCGCTTTTGTATGAGGAGATCAATATACGAGGAACACTTAATATGATGGAGGCGGCAAGGGTGTGCGGTGTTAAGAAGTTTGTGTATGCGTCCAGTTCCTCAGTTTATGGTGATTCTACGACGCTCCCGAAGAAAGAAGGGCAGGAAGGAAAAGTGATTTCCCCCTATGCGTTGACTAAGAGGGTAGATGAGGAGTATGGACGTCTGTATAAGCAGTTGTACGGATTAGATACTTACGGCTTGCGCTATTTCAACGTGTTTGGGCGCAGACAGAATCCTGAAGGAATGTATGCAGCAGTTATTCCGAAGTTTCTCAAGCAGCTTCTGCATGACGAGGTTCCGACGATCAACGGGGATGGAATGCAGTCCAGAGATTTCACTTACGTCGACAATGTAATTGAAGCGAATTTGCGTGCGTGCCATGCATCAAGCGATGCTGCGGGGGAAGTTTTTAATATTGGTGCAGGAGGAAGACTTTTCCTAAACGATATATATCATTACTTATGCAAAGCATTGGGCAAAGATGTGGAGCCGAAGTATGGACCGCCCCGCAGAGGTGATGTGAGAGATTCCAACGCGGATATCAGCAAAGCGAGAGAACTTCTGGGTTATGATCCGGAGTATGATTTTGAGAAAGGTATTGCACTGGCGATTGACTGGTACAAAGAATACTTGAAATAAGGAGAACCCGGCATGGAGTTTAAGCTTGGGAGTTATCGTATACAGATAGCAAAAGAATACAAGATCGATGGCACGATGCCTAAGATCTATAATGCCGAGGGCAAGCTTCTTGAGACATATTTTATCAAGAACAGGCATTCCAGACATGCCCCCTATGGACATGAGGGCAAATATTTTTTTTGGGATCGGTATAATTATGGTCTGGATACGCATTTCTACGGACCGGAGTCGATGACTCGGACACTTGGGAAGCCGCTTGTGCAATACGGAATGTTGACGGAGTCACGGACAATCGTGCCGCAGGATTACGAGGTGTTTCGTAAGCATAAAGGGCTTGAGAAGGAGTTTAAGTATATTTTTACCTACGACGACCGGATCCTTGATGAAGTTGAGAACGCCAGATTTTATCCGATCTGCGCGAGTGTCTGGTATGGGCGTGAGAATCAGTTTGAGTGGGATGCTGATGCATATTTGAAAAAGAGCAAGGATGTTTCAATCGTCTCTTCAGACAAAAAAGTATGCCATCTGCATAATGTCAGGATCGAGACGGCACGTTATTGTAAAAGGAATCACCTGGCGGATACTTTTGGTACTTTTGACGGTGGAAGTAACTGTTTGATCGACGAAAGTCTTACGGACTACAGATATTCCATTATTATAGAAAATGATATTTCCGACTGCTTTTTTACCGAGAAGATCACAAATTGCTTTGCATCACAGACGATTCCAATCTATCTGGGAGCGCGGAAGATCGATCGGTATTTTAATGCGGACGGAATTATCACAGTCACGGAAAAAGAACTTGCAGATATAGAAAGTGTACTGAAAGATTGTACGAGAGAAGGATATGAAGCGAAACTTCCTGCGGTGCTGGATAATTATAACAGGGCGCGGGAGTATGTGAATATGCAGGATTATCTTTATGAGAAATATTTGGGCTAAAAACGAAAGGAAGAATGGAAGCGTATGAAATACAGAGTCGTCGTGTTTGGGGTGAAGGATACTTCGGAGAATATTGTGAATTTTATACAGGAGCAGATCTGTCCAGTAGATCTGGTGATCACGATCAGTCCCGAGGTGACGAAGAAGAATCAGGTGTCGGGTTACAAGGGATTGTCGGTGCTGACGGAGAAATACGGTATTCCGGTTCATGAGGCGGACAGTTATTTTCTGACGGACGAGAAAACGCAGAAATTCATCAGTGAAAACGAATTTGACATCGGTATTTCTATGGGATGGCAGAGACTGATACCGAAATCCGTGCTAGACTGCTTTAAATACGGTATTTACGGATTTCACGGTAATTGCGGTTATCTGCCCTTTGGAAGAGGGCGGTCACCGCTTAACTGGTCGATCATTCTCGGCGATACGCGCTTTAATTTGAATATGTTCCGCTATGACGAAAAGGCGGACAGCCCGAATGTGTTTGCGACGGAGATGTTTTCCATCACGCCTCATGATGATATCCGGACGGCGCAGTACAAGAATATGATCTGCTCTAAAAACCTGATTCGCAAACTGCTTAAGGCATACGAGGAAGACAATATTGTGATCCGCACGGAGTCCAAAGATTACGATTCATGGTATAATAAGCGGACGGCGGCGGACGGTAAGATCGATTTCCATGCGAGGACGCGGGAAATCTACAATCTGATTCGTGGAGTTGCGGCTCCTTTTCCGGGAGCGTATGCGATGATCGGTGAAGAGAAGGTTACCGTGTGGGAGGCGCATCCTTTTGATGAGATGATTGATTTCTCGGATTATGCGCCGGGTGAGGTGATCGATATATTTGACGAAAAGCCGGTGGTGCGCACGGTCGACGGATCTCTGCTGATCGACAGATACGAGTGTGTAAGACCGATCATTGTGGGGGATGTGCTGGCGTAGAACAGGATAGGAATATTTGGGAGGAAGACATGTCAGAGACGATTCGGGTGCTGCATGTGCTGGGCGGCGTCGGTCTGGGCGGCGCGGAGAGCCGTATCATGGACTTATATCGCCAGATGAACATAGATGAGATTCAGTTTGACTTTTTAGTACACAGCTCGGCTGTGAACTTACGCACTTGTTTGGCGGCGAACCGTGCAGATGTCAAAAGTGATGACCGTGTCAGAAAACCCGAATTTTATGATGAAGAAATAAAACAGTTGGGAGGACATATCTATGTGCTTCCCAAATTTAAAGTATACAATTATTTTGTTTACAGAAAAGCGGTACAGAAATTTTTTGAGGAGCATCACGAATTTCGTGTGGTTCAAGGGCATATGACAAGCACCGCGGGCATTTATCTGCCGATTGCTAAGAAGTACGGAATTCCCATTGCGGTGGCACATTCGAGAAATGCAGGTGTGGTGAAAGGGCTCAAAGGCATTGCAACCAAATTTTTCAGAAGGAATCTGGCAGATAAGGCAGATTATTGTTTTGCGTGCTCAGAACTTGCCGGAGAAGATGTGTTCGGTGAAGAAGCAATGCATCAGGGCAGGGTGAAGATTATTCACAATGCCATAGATGCTGGCAGATTTACATATGATGCAGATAGGCGAAAAGAAGTCAGGGAGCAGCTTGGTCTGGCAGATCAGCTTGTGCTCGGACATGTGGGGCGTTTCAATTATCAGAAAAATCATCCCTATCTGATCGATATCTTTGCAAGTCTGTGCAAGATCAGACAGGATGTGGTACTTCTTCTTTTGGGCGAAGGACCGGATATGGAGAGCATGAAAGAAAAATGCCGCCTGCTCGGTATCGAAGATAAGGTCAGATTTCTTGGCAATCAGAAACAGACTGAGGATTATTATCAGGCAATGGACATCTTCCTGTTGCCGTCTTTTTTTGAGGGGCTTCCGGGTGTGCTGGTGGAGGCTCAGGCAGCGGGGCTCAAATGCTTTGTGTCAGATACGGTCACGCAGGAAGCGAAAGTTACGGATCTGGTCACTTATTTAAGCATCGAACAGCCAGCCGGAGAGTGGGCGAAGAAGATCAGCGCGGAGGCGGTCTATGAACGGCGTGACACCTATCAGACGATGAGAGACGCGGGATTTGACGTGGAGACACAGGCGGTAGGGTATCGTTTGTTCTATCAGAAAGGGGACAGTTCCTTGTTATGAAAAAACTGTTATTGATTGTGCCGTCCTTACATCAGGGCGGACTGGAAAAAGTATGTGCGGCGACGGCGAGGCTCATGCAGCCGTATTTTGATGTACAGATTGCTATTTTTGATTCCCGAAATGTGGCTTATGATATCAAAGGGATTCCGGTAGCTGATCTGCGTCTGCCGAGCAGACCGGACAAGATCGGCAAGGTCATCAATGTGATCAAACGTGGTCTTAAATTGCGCAGACTTAAGAAAAGAGAGCACATTGATATTGCATACAGTTTCGGACCGACGGCAAATCTGGCAAATATTGCTTCCGGAGGCGGGGCAGAGAAGTGGTTTGGCATAAGAAGCTATATGGATATGGGCAACCCGAAACAGATACGTCTTTTTTGCAGATACGCAGACAGGCTGATCTGTTGCTCCGAGACGATTTGCCGCGAGGTACAGGAAAAGTATAAGTGTGACAAGGCGGTGACTTTGCAGAATCCTTTTGATATGAAGGAAGTCCGGGCACTGTCCGAACAGGAGGAGGCAGAATTGCCATGGAGCGAGGGTCGCATTCTGATTTCCATGGGGAGAGAGGATGTTGTGAAAGGCTTCTGGCATTTGTTGAAAAGTTTTTCGCTTGTTCATACCAAATTACCGGATACGAAGCTTATGATTATCGGCAAGGGTGAATTTCTACCTTACAGAGAGCTTGCGAGGGGGCTGGGAATCGATGATGCGGTTTATTTTACGGGGCTTAAGAAAAATCCTTACCCCTATTTAAAGGCAGGAAGCTTATATGTTCTGACATCTTACTATGAGGGATTCCCGAATGCGATGGTAGAGGCGATGTCCATGGGACTTCCGGTGATCGCAACAGACTGTATGACGGGACCGCGGGAGATTCTGGAAGATCAGTACGGCATACTGATTCCAAACATGAGTCCCGAAGAGGATTTTGACTCGCAGAATATTACGGAAGAAGAGAGGAATCTTGCAGGGGAGATCATAGATCTTCTTGAGAATAAAGATAAGATGGAACATTATCATAAGATGGCAGTGAAGCGCGCGGGAGATTATACGGCGGAGTCTTATATTGAGAAAATATGTGAATGGGCGAAATAGAAGTACAGGCAGCGGACATCGGATAAGAGCAGGGGTATGATGGAAAAGATAGGAAAAAGGATGGAGACACATACAGAGGATAAACTGCATATGCCGCAGAAACGACAGTTTCTGATATTGATTCCCTTCGCGCTATTCTACTCAGCCGCCGCTATGCTGGGCGAACTGGAGAAGGCGGAGGCTAACGGAATGCTGGGGTGCATTGGGAAATTTTTTCTGTGGCTGACTGCAAGTTACATAGTTCTTCTTGTGCTGTGTACTATTATTTCACAAAGGAGTATGATTGCGGCGAAGATTCCCTTTTTTTCCCGTATCCCGAAACAAAAGCCCCGGCAGGGGAAATGGTATATCTATGTGATTTTTACGGCAGTCTGCCTGCTGGGATATCTGCCATATTATCTGATGTACTATCCGACATGGCTGAGCAATGATGCGGTGTGGCAGATTCAGCAGGTGCTGGGATGGGTTCCGGGGTCGAATCATCACCCTTATTTCCATACGTTGATACTCAAAGTGTTATTTATGACAGGTTATCGGCTGTCAGGTACATATACAGGCGGAGCCGCTTTCTATACTTTCTTTCAGATATTAGTCATGGCGATGGTGTTCGCCTTTTTCCTGTATCAGTTATATAAAGGGGGAACGAGGACATTATGGCTTGTTCTGGCGATGATTTTCTATGCGTTTCTGCCGGTCAATGCGATTTTGACTATTTGTATGGGGAAGGACGAGTTCTTTACGGCGTCATTGCTGTTTTTTGCGTGGATGACTGTGGAGTTTGATCTGGAAGAGGCGGCACGTAGAAAGGGTATTTTGAAGTGGGTGGCATACTTTATCACAGGGCTTCTGGTCTGTCTTCTTAGGAGCAACGGGATATTTATTTTCTTCGGAACTATGCTGATCTCAATTATTTATATAATAGGTAATTCCTCCGGTTGTGCACGAGTTTGCGAAGCAAATCTCGCAATTGAGCGAAGCTCAATTTTTTATAAGACTGTAAAAAAGAAATTCCCTGTTAAAACATTTGCGTGCATGGCGGCTGTGTTATTGTGTTATCTGATCTACCATGGTCCAGTGTTAAATGCGCTGCATGTAGAACCGCCGGATACGATAGAAGGACTTACCATGCCGACACAGCATATTCTGTGTGCCTATTTAAAAGGCGGGGAACTTACCGAGGAAGAGATTCAGATGATCGATCAGGTGGTTCCTGTGGATCAGGTGGGTGAGTACTATAATCCGTGGTTGTTCGATATCGTGAAAAACTTTATACGCGAAGAGGGAAATCAGCAGGTGATTGCCGACAATAAAGGAGAATATTTTAAGCTGTGGCTTAGGGTTGGACTGCGCAATCCTCTGCAATATGTGGTGGCGGAAGTCAGACAGACGGCGGGATATTGGGCGTACAAGGTGAAGGATTACCAGTATTTATATGGGGAATATTTTATGGTCGATAATCCTTTTGATATGACGACGCAGAGAAAACTGTTCTCCTATGATAATGAACTTGCCATGCACGATTTTCTGATGGGTTTTCAAGACTTGTACAATAAAGTGTGGAGTCTGGGATTGAATACATGGCTCATGGTATTCGGGATAGCCTATATGATGTATGACAAAAGAAATATGATGATCTATGTTCCGTTTATCGTGATGCTTATGACGTTGCTTCTGGCAACGCCGGTATACAATGAGTTCCGTTACGCATACGGGCTGTTTACGGCGCTTCCTTTCCTGCTCGGCTACAGTTTCGGAATGCGGGGAGATGATAAGGTATCTGTGTGTGATGGAGACGAAGAGAGTATGGGTGTACATAATGAAGAAGTGGTGTAAGGCGCTTCTGTTCATTCTGCCGCTTCTGTGCATGGTTGTGGCGGTCAACTGGTATGTGGATTCTTATGCATATCTGAGAGTCACATATGATCAGATCGGTGAACAGATGGTAGTAAATTCAATGAATGTGACAGGGCTTGAAGAGTCGGACTTTAATGACAGGAAACTGCTTCTTGCCTGTTTAAAGCAACAGGAAGAGGCAAAAGAACTGATCGTTGCGGGTTCCAGCCGGGTAATGAATTTCGATCATGACATGTTTGGTACGGACTCTTTTTATAATACAGCATTATCCGAGTCTACCATCTATGATCTGCTGGCGGTCGTAGGGATTCTCGATAGGAACGGGCAGATGCCAGAGAAGATGATCATAGGGGTTGATGCTTTTCTTTTTAATGCGAGTCATAACAATGACCGCTGGAAAGAATTGGGTGAGTATGCAAACTACATGGGTGTGATTCTGGATGGAAAATTTGAGGAGGGCAATCTTGACCCTCAGCTTAATACTGGAAGGGACAATAGCAAATGGCTTTCTTTGGATTATTTCCGGTATAATGTCACGCTCTTGCCGGAGCATAAACGGTTTGGCGTGGAATATACACAGGAATGGGAGACGGAGCAGTATCTTAAGCATTATGATGGCAGTATCGCTTATCAGAGAGAGTTGCGGGAAGTTGACGTGAAGGATGTGGAGGAACTCACGAGACAATCCATAGAGGAACAGGTAGTCTACCGCATGACGGATTTTCATGAGATCGATGAGCAGAGTATGCAGTTATTTGCTGCATTGATGGACTATCTTGAACAGGGCGGTGTGGAGGTTATCTTGTACTTGCCACCCTATTCGCCCATGATGTATAATTACATAGAATCTGCCGGGCAGTATCAGATCACTTTTCAAGTTGAAGAAAGAATCAGGCAGATCGCATCGGATAAGGGCATAGCGCTGTACGGCTCATATGATCCGGAGGGCTGTGGACTTGAAATGACAGACTTATATGATATCTATCATGTGAAAACGGAGAAGATGATGGATACGTTTTACCCGGTGATCGTACCGGAATGAGAGAAAGGTTCGGTTTACAGATATGAAAGCAAATGTTACTTACTGGCTCGATGAGAGCGCGGACAGGCTGGCTGATAAGGTCGCTTTTGCGGATGAGCGCAAGGAGATCACCTTTGGACAGCTTAAGACACAGGCGATGGCATTGGCAACACAGACGTTAAAGATGGGATTGTTTAAGAAACCGGTAGTCATCTATCTGGAAAAGGGTGTTGATGTGCTGGTTTCTTTTATGGGTGCGGCGTATAGCTGTAATTTTTACTCTCCGATAGATATTGATATGCCGGCGAGTCGTGTCAATAAGATTCTGGAAGTGCTGAATCCGTCACTTGTCATAACGACAGCCGGACTTAAGGAGACTTTCGAGAGTTATGAATATGAGGGCGATTATCTGATATTTGAGGAGGCGATCGGTGCACCCGTAGATCAGGAAATCGTCGAGGCGGCGAGATGCCGGGGCATTGATACAGATTTGCTGTATGTGCTTTTTACTTCCGGTTCCACAGGCGTTCCGAAAGGTGTGACGATTAATCACCGTTCCGTGATCGACTATATTGACTGGGTGACGGAGACTTTTGATATTACAGAGGAGGACAGTTTCGGCAATCAGGCGCCTTTTTATTTTGACAATTCGATCTTGGACATTTACAGCACGATAAAGAGCGGTGCGACCACATATATTATTCCGAAGAACCTGTTTGCACAGCCGGTTCCGTTGTTGGAGTACCTCAAAGAAAAGAAGATCAACACGATTTTCTGGGTGCCGTCAGCGCTTATTGTGGTGGCGAAACTGAAGGCATTTCGCAATGTGGACTTGTCGGATACATTGCAGAGAGTGCTGTTCTGCGGTGAGGTGATGCCGAACAAGCAGCTCAATACATGGCGCAAGTTCCTGCCGGATGTTCTGTATGCAAATCTGTACGGACCGACTGAGATTACGGACGCCTGTACCTATTATATTGTAGACCGCGAGTTTGCGGACGATGAGCCTCTCCCTATTGGCATTCCGATGGCGAATACGGATATTCTGGTTTTAAATGACAAAGATGAACTTGTTCAGGATGACGAGATCGGGGAACTCTGTGTCAGAGGTACTTCGCTTTCTATGGGATACTATAATAACCCCGAGAAAACAAAAGAGGCGTTTGTGCAGAATCCGTTGAATCCTGCCGTGCCGGAGACGATATACCGTACCGGAGATCTTGTGAAGTATAACGAGTATGGGGAGATCGTTTATCTGTCCCGCAAAGACTTCCAGATCAAGCATATGGGACACCGGATCGAGCTTGGCGAGATCGAGACAGCCGTCTCCTCGCTTGAGGAGATTGCGCTCTGTTGCTGCTTATATGATGAGAAGCGCCAGAAGATCGTTCTGTTTATTGAGGAGGAACTGGAGAAAGCCTATATCAATGAGCAGATTTCCGGGCTGGTGCCGGAGTACATGCTGCCGGGTAAAGTGATCTCACTTGAGAAGATGCCAATCAATGCGAATGGGAAGATCGATCGGGTGAAGTTGAAGGAATACTTATAGGGGATATTTGCAGAGAAAAAGAGTCATTGCAGGGTGAAATGCAGATTGGAAATCAGATGGTATTGTTAAGTTCCGCAGACTGTGAGGTTTTGGGTGTGCGGAACTTTTGCTATATACAATTGTGCAAGCGCGCTTGCACAATTTCGGGAGGCTTTTGGTATGCTGTTGAATGATAAGGAATACATGAGGGTAAGAAATATTGCATACGATTATATTAGAAAGGCGCAATATAATGCCGTAGTAGGAGCAAATTATGCTTTGATAAAGAGGAATCAAAAAATTGGCGAGCTGATAATTTCAAAGAGTGAATGGGGAAATCGTTTTATAGATAATCTGGCACAGGATATAAAGTCGGAATTTCCTAAAACTACAGGTTTTTCTGTTCGTAATCTAAAGTATATGAAGAAATTTGCATCTATTTTTAAGGAAGATGAAATTGATGAATATGGTTTTGCAGCAGTTACATGGTATCATCACATGGCTTTGATGGATAAAACGAAAGACAAAAATCAATATGTGTGGTATGTGCAGAGAACAATAGAAAATGGCTGGTCACGAAATGTTTTAGTTATGCAGATAGAATCTGATTTGTATGCGAGACAGCTTGGTGAAAAAATTCAAAATTTTAATAATCGTTTACCAGATAATCAAAGTGAGTTAGCGATTCAAACAATGAAAGATCCATATATTTTTGACTTTGTTAGCATGCGTGGCAAGATGATAGAAACAGATATAGAACATGAATTGGTCAAGAATGTGTCGAAACTTCTGCTAGAATTGGGGACGGGTTTTGCATTTGTTGGCGAACAATATTTACTTAAAGTTGAAGAGAATGAATTTTACATAGATTTATTATTCTACAATTATACTTTACATTGTTTTGTAGCTGTTGATTTGAAAACAGGTCAGTTTGTTCCGGAGTATGCAGGTAAAATGAACTTTTACTTGTCAGTTTTGGATGATAAAGTAAAGAGTGAGGTAGATAATCCGTCTATTGGATTAATTCTTTGTAGAGATAAGAATAAGGTTGTTGCCGAATATGCGTTAAAGGATATGACGAAACCCATTGGAGTCAGTGAATATAAATTAGTGGATGTGTTACCGGGACAACTACAGAATGCACTACCTTCTATTGAAGATATTGAATCAAGAGTTTTAAAAAATTATATATGTGAATAATTGTGCAAGCGCAGTTTTTGGTTATGCGTTAGAGGCGCTTTTTCCTTAAATTTTAACAGATTTTGATTGAGGAATATTTCTTAAAAAGCTATAATAGATTCGGACGATATAATAACAGAAGTGTCTCCAAAGGGAGCCATATATGTAAATAAATTTATCATGAAGAAAACTTGGAGAATTTATGACGGGAAAAGATAGCATGGACATTGATGTTGAAATGAATAAATTTGCAACATTTCAAAAAGTCATCATCCTAGGCTACGGCAAGGTGACAGGCGAAGTATTACAGTATGTATATGACAGGAAAGCGGAATACGGATATGAGCTTGCGTTTATCGAGCATGAGATTCACTCCTTGAGCATCACGGAAAAAATCTGCAGTGAAAACGGCATTCCTTTTCAGAGAATTACGGATAAAAAGGAACTTGCCGCCACGCTTAATGAAATCAAAGAGAAGACATTAATTATCAGCGCCAGTAATAACTTTCTGTTTCCGGCATCTTTGGTGGACAAGCCGAATATCACGATTATTAATTTTCACAATGCCCTTTTGCCGAATTATCCCGGAAGAAATGCTCCCACATGGGTGATCTATATGGGAGAAAAAGAGACGGGGATTACATGGCACTATGTGACCGCCGGTGTGGATGAGGGTAATATCATTATTCAGAAACTATGTGAGATCACAGAGGACATGAAGGCATATGAGCTGACAGAACAGCTTATGGATCTGGCGGGCGAAGCTTTTCGGGAGAGCTTTGAGGATATCATGTCAGAGAGTGTGGAAGCGAAGGAGCAGGGATTTGATCCCGCCAGGCGGATGTATCGTTCCTATGAGGTTCCCGCAGCCGGTTTCTTTGAATTGACGGATAAGCCGGAAGATATTTACCGCCTTCTCAGGAGTGTGGATTACGGCAAAAACGATATTTTCCCGCCGATGAGGACAATGATAGACGGACGGGAAGCGGAGATTCTCAGATATCGCAAAATTTCCTCTGATAAGCGTAAAGAAGGGGAAGGACTTTTGTATCTGCCGCTGGGGGCGGATGCGTTTCTGAAGTTAAAGTATAAGTTATGTGATTGATTTTATTGTTGTGCTGTAAGGTTTGTCTTGTGAAGGCAGACTTGTAGATTATGAAGGAAGCACAGATTATAATTATAATAATATTTTGATTCACCGAGTGAAGCGGAAAGGAGAAATCAGAAGATGGAAGAGAAAATTTTGGAAATCTTGGAGGAACACTGTGAGGAGGCTCTTGATTATGACGGCGACAGCATGATGGAGGATGGTATTATCGATTCTTTTACGGTTATTAACCTGATTAGTGATCTGGAAGATGAATTTGATATTGAAATTGACGCAAAATATGTTGTAGCGGAGAACTTCGCAAACAAAGAGGCAATCATTGCCCTCGTGCAGAAGTTATTGGAGGAATAAATGCAGTTTATATCATATTCCTTTGTGATACTCTGGGCGATTGCATTTGCGCTGTATTATCTTTTCCCGAAGAAAATGCAGTGGTATGTTCTGTTAGCCGCAAGCGTTCTATTCTATATGATCGGGCTGAAAGGCTTTCCTGTTGGACTGCTTCTGACAGGAATCACGACTTATGGCTGTGGTCTGTACCTGAAAGATAATCTCGATCAAGAGAAAGAAGAACTGAAACAGTGCGCCGACAAAGAGAGCAAAAAGGCGCTGAAGGCTAAGTTTCAGAGGAAAAGAAAAGGAATTCAGATACTATATATTGTATTTAATCTGGGAATGCTGGCGTTTTACAAATATGCGGTGGTTGCCCTGCCTTTTGTGGAGAGAGTGACAGGTTCTCACGCAGGTTTCCTTGAAAATGTGATTATGCCACTGGGAATATCTTTCTACACACTGACTGCGATCAGCTATGTGGTCGACGCCGGAAGGGAAAATTGCGAGGTGGAAACCAATTTCCTCAAAGTAGTATTATTTCTTTCGTATTTTCCGTCCGTTACACAGGGGCCTTTCAATCGGTTTGCGCCGATGAAAGAGCAGTTTGAAAAAGAGCATGAATTTCAGTATGACAGAATGCTCAGGGGTATACAGCGGTTTGTCTGGGGTGCCTTTAAAAAGCTTGTGATCGCCGACAGGATTGGCATCTTTGTGGACAGGGTATACGGTGCCGAGACATCTTCTGTTCCGGGCAGCATTTTTGTCTGTGCAACAGTTTTCTATATGCTGCAGTTATATGCGGATTTTTCAGGATACATTGATATGGCGGCGGGTATCAGCGAAACATTTGATATCATGCTGCCCGACAACTTTAAGAGACCTTATTTCTCAAAATCAGTGGCGGAGTTCTGGCGCAGATGGCATATTACGCTGGGCACATGGTTCAAGGACTATGTGATGTTCTCTTTCGTGATGTCGAAAGCGGGGCGTAAGATTTCCAAGGCATGTAAGAATAAATGGAATGGTATGGGAAAGCAGGTTACGCCGATCATCGGAACGTTGCTTGTCTGGTTTTTTACAGGGATATGGCATGGCAGGACGTTAAGCTATATGCTGTGGGGAATCTATTATGGCGTGATCATGAGTATTTCCCTTGTTTTGGAGCCGTCCTATGTGGTGTGGAAAGAGAAACTTCATATAAAAGACGGCAGAATTTGGAATTTTGTCCGTATGGCGAGGACGTGGTTGATCGTCTTTCTGGCTGACGTGCTGATCAGAAGCAATAGTATTGCGCAGGCGGGAGCGATATACAGCTCTTTTCTGACGAAGCTTAATATTGGTGCACTGCTTTCTAAAGAGATTACTTCATATGGACTCAGTAAATATGAGTTTGCGCTTCTGTTTTTCGTGCTTTTGATTTGGCTGGCGGTTTCCGTCCTGGAAGAGCGGGGAAAAGACGTGCGGACATATCTTGCGGGCAGACCGGTTGTCGTGCGGTGGGTCTGCTACTATGGGATTGTACTTTTGTTGTTGATCACGGGAATCTATGGCGGCAGTTATGATACAGCAGTATTTATGTATCAAAGCTTTTAGGATGGAATATTATGCGGAAAATTGCTTTTCACTTGAATTGTCTGGAGCAGGGCGGGGCGGAACGAGTTGTCACCAATCTGGCAAACCGGTTTGCGAAGGAAGGTTATCAGGTTATCATAGCTACAGAATGGTATGGGGAGAATGAATTTCAGATCGATCCTAAGGTGAGACGTGTTCATGTGGGACTGCGTGAAGGGGACGAGAAGAAGCATCGTCTCGTACAATTCATGCTTCGGGTAAAGTATTTAAGAAAGTTTTTGAAGAAAGAAAAGCCGGATATCCTCATTCCTTTTGCGCGAAAAGCGCTCTACCGTGGACTGATGGCGGCATATTTTATCAAAATACCGGTACTGATCTCTATCCGTACCGATCCGGCAGGGCATTATGAGGAGCGGTCGGACAAGATACAGATCCCGATTCTGTTTCCGAGGGCGGACGGATGTGTCTTTCAGACGGAGGGCGCAAAAGAATTTTTTGCACCGAGACTTCAGGATAATTCGCGAATTATCTTAAATCCGATCAATGAAAAATATATTGGTGTGCCGGAACCGGAGAGGCGCAGTAAGACGGTGGTGCAGTCGGGTAGGCTGGTGGACTTTAAGAATCAGCCAATGCTGATTCGTGCCTTTGTCAATGTGCACACAAAGCATCCGGACTATGATTTGAAAATATACGGTGGGGATTCTTTTGACGGGACAAAAGAAATACTGGAAGGATTGATCGAGGAATTTCACGCGCAGGATTATATACATCTGATGGGCGCCAGCGACAGTCTGGAGAAGGATTTGGCGGATGCGGCGCTTTTTGCCTTTACATCGGACTGGGAAGGGCTTCCTAACGCGCTTATGGAGGCGATGGCATTAGGACTTCCGATCGTTGCTACAGACTGCCCGTGCGGTGGCCCCAGAACAATTATGACGAATGAGGTGGATGGGCTTCTTATTCCAATCAAGAATCAACAGGCATTGGAGGATGGAATCAATCGTCTGATAGAGGATCCTGAACTTGCCGGACGTCTTGGGAGAGAGGCAAGAAAGATTGCTGATAAGGCGAATGATGAAGCGATTTATGAGCAGTGGCGGGATTATATAGAAGAACTGTGTGTACGTTAAAGCAGACCGTTCAGTGAGGAGGACAGGTAATGAATCTAAATAAAAATGCAAAGAGACTCATAATAGCAGTGAACGGTTTGCTCATATTCTTTATGACATTGGTGATAACCGTAGGTGCGAGCTATACCGTGCTGGTGGGCGACGACTTTACAAACGGGGTCAGAATCGACGCATTTCATGTCTCTTTCTTTCAATATCTGGCAGCATCCCTAAATTATGTGAAATCGATGTATTTGGACTGGCAGGGACCGTATTTTGCAATGTTTGTACAGGCGCTTTTGTCTCCGATCAATAATTTCGGACTGATACAGCTTAAGATCGTCATGATCGTAAATGCACTTTTCTTCATGGGTTCGCTGCTTTTTATGGTATGGGCGGCACTGGACCATGTATTTACAGATAAGAATCAGGATAGAAAACTGCACGTCAGATTGACGATTTTCACCGTCATTCTTTTTTCAATTTTGGATGCCGGGATATTTACGGAGATATTTTTCTGGTATTGCGGGGCGACGGCTTATTGTATACCCCTTTCAGTCTTGCAGGTTTCTATTGGTCTGTTTCTTCTGTCTAATAAAGAAGCTGTGAGCAGGAAAAGGAAGAATGGTCTGGCGGCGGCTGCCGCTGTGACGCTCTTTCTGGCTGCAGGTGGAACTCTTGCGATAACGGGGACGGGATGCTATATTATTCTGTTATTGACGCTGGGTTTTTGTCTGGCTTCCAAAAAGATTTCCATCAGAAACATTGTTGTCACGGCGGTGGGCATCATAGGTGCATTGATCAATGTGGTGGCGCCCGGGAATTGGGCAAGGCATTCAGAGTCTGCCGGAGAGGGATTTCTGCTGTTAAAGGCGGTCAAGTGGACCATCAAAAATGTATGCACGGAGACGGAGCGGCTCACGAAGGAGACGCTGTTTGGTGTGATGATCGTTGTTATGATACTGGCGGGGGTTTATCTGTCCGACAGGGTGAAGACAGGGTTCAGGGCTTACGGAATCATCAGTGCATTGGCATTGTTTACTGGGTTTGTTACGACTTTTCCAGTGGTGTTCGGATACGGAGGTCCTTCTTTTCCAAACAGATGTTATTTTATATTAGATGTGGTCCTGGTAGTTTCTGTTTTAAATTTTGCAGTTTTTATCGGATGCTGTCTGGACAGATGGAGCGGATTGCGGGAGAATAAAAGTTCCCTTGCCGTTCTGATGATCGTACTGCTTGCGATGTTTATCTCATGTAGGGAGACGTTTGCAGATTCAGCGCTTTTTACGGTGGCAAAATCTGTAAATAACGGTTCTTACCGCAGATATTATGAGAAATGCGTTTCAATCTATGATTATCTGGAAACCTGCCCCGAGGAAGACGTGGTTCTGGAAATGCCGGAATATATCGAGGATTTTGAGTGTTTCTATTTTGATGAGGATGAGAATAGCTGGGTGAATGTCGGAATTGCCCAATATTATCACAAGAATTCTGTCAGGCGGCAGTCCCAGTAGTAAGGCGGCGGTATCGGCGGCGTGATGCAGCAGAAGCCTTGGAAGGACAGAGGGACGCCCTGTGGCAGAAAGCCGTCTGCCGGGAGTTGCAGGCAGATGAACATTCGATACTTGCGGCAGTCGGCACCAGCGTATATAATGAAGAAGAAGTGAAGTAGAAATGTAAGCATAACAAAGGAGAATCACATGTTTTCATACGACGATTACAAGGAAATTATCAGAATTATACAGTCTACGGGAAGACACTGCAATTATGCAGAGGCGCTTCATAAGGAGAAGTTTGTCATTATGCGCCACGATGTGGAGTATAGCGTTGACAGAGCATATCAGATGGCAAAAGTGGAGCACAGTATGGATTTTATATCTACATACTTTTTCCAGTGGACGAATAATACTTACAATATTTTATCCAGAAAAAATATGGATATGATCAAAGATATGCACGAGAGGGGACAGCATATAGGATTGCACTTTGCACTTAACGGCATGACGGATATGCAGCAGATTCGAGGGCGCATTAAGATGGAGATCGATATCTTAAGTGAAATGTTCGGTTTTGAGATTACTGAGTTTTCGGTGCACAGACCGTCTCATGATATCTTGAGAGAGAATATTAAGCTTGATGGAATACTAAATGCATATCAGAATGAATTTTTTACATTTGCGGATAAAATAACAGAAGATACTAAATTAGAAGTCAAATATATGTCGGATGCAAACCATATCTGGCGTTATGGATATCCGGATGAAGCGAATATTACGGGATATGATAAGGTACAGATACTGATCCATCCTTTTTCGTGGAGTAAAAAGGGATATAATAACTTTGAGAATTACAGGACTTTACTGCAGGAGAAGTATATTGAACTGGTGGAGTCTGTAGATCGTGAGTGTAAGGACTTTGGGGAATATAAGGAATATTTTCTGGAGAAAGATGTCAGATAACTGTCAGAGAAGAGGCAGAATAGCAGAGACAACCGGAATGTTGCAGTAAAAGATAGGAATCATATATGTGCGGAATATGCGGATACATCAGTAAAAAGAATATCACATTGGATCAACTTAAAAGTATGAATGATACAATGTACCACAGAGGTCCTGACGACAGTGGGACGGAAATTTATGAGATGCCCGGAGAATGGAGAGTAGGATTTGCGCAGCGTAGACTGTCTATTCTGGATTTGTCCAAACTGGGGCATCAGCCGATGCACTCGCATGATAAGCGGATTTCAGTAGTCTATAATGGTGAAATATATAATTATCTGGAACTGAAGAGAAGAATTGGCGGACTATCCCTTCCGGTCGAACTGCGATACGGAAGTTATCATAGCCGCCTATTTAAAATGGGGCATTCAGTGTGTGGAGCGGTTTAACGGAATGTTTGCCATCGCAATCTATGATAGGGAGACACAGTATATTTATCTTGTTCGTGACCGCATCGGTAAAAAGCCGCTCTATTATTGGTATGAAAATCAGAATCTTGTGTTTGCATCGGAGTTAAAGCCTATTATGAAATGTCCGGGGTTTGTGGGTGAGATCGATAACCGCGTATTATCCCGCTATCTTTTCCAGCAGTATATCAATGCGCCTGAGAGTATTTATGAAAAGGTGTATAAGCTGGAGCCAGGAGCAATTCTGAAATTTTCACAGGGCAAGATCAATACATGGAAATATTGGGATGTTAAGAAAGTATATCATGAGGCAGTAAAGAATCCTATAGAGGATTACGGCGAGGCAAAGAGTGCGTTGAAAGAGGCGCTTAAGAAGTCTGTCAAGGCACGTATGATAGCTGACGTGCCATTAGGATCGTTCTTAAGCGGAGGTTATGATTCTTCGCTTGTGACTGCTATCGCACAGGAATGTTCAGACAGTCCGGTCAAGACATTTTCCATAGGTTTTCACGAAGAGCGGTATAATGAGGCAAAGTATGCCAAGGCTGTAGCTGATTATCTGGGAACTGAGCACACGGAGCTCTATATTGATGAGAAGGATATGTTTGATCTGGTAGAGAGCATTCCGATGTATTATGATGAGCCTTTTGCCGACAGTTCCGAGATCGCGACCATGATGGTATCGAAGCTTGCGAGAGAGCATGTGACGGTTGCCCTCTCGGGGGATGGCGGCGATGAGTTTTTCTGTGGATATAATATTTATAAGAACGTTGCGCAGGCGCAGCGCCTGGATAAGCTGGGCGGAATAGTGCATGGAGTATGTTCGCTTCCCGGATTTAAGCAGGCGCATATAGAGGACAGGCTTCCGTTTAAAGTGCGCGTGATTGCAGGCAACCGCGAGAAGGAAAGCAAGACCCAGTTCGGCGCGGGAAATTATCTTATCAGGGCGAAGGCGATGGTGCAGGTACCTTCCGGGACAGATGCGACAGAGGCAGGCGATGGCGGAAAAGGTGCGCTGCCCATCCATTATCTGACCGAAAGTCAGTATGGCGTAAAGGACTGGCAGATCAGGAGAATGCTGTTGGATATGGAGACATATCTTCCGGGAGATATTCTCTGCAAAGTGGACCGGGCTTCCATGAAGTACTCGTTGGAGGCGAGATGCCCTATTTTGGATACGGGTGTTATGGAATTGTCTTACAGGATTCCTCATTCATTTAAATATGCAGGCGGAGACAAAAAACATATCTTAAAAGACATCGCATACGATTATATTCCACGGGATTTATTGGACAGACCCAAGGTGGGATTTGGTGTTCCGTTAGATAAATGGCTTCGTGGACCGTTAAAAGAACAGTTGTTAGATTACAGCGGTTATGATTTCTTGAAACGGCAAAATATTTTTGATGCGGAGTATGTTTCGGACATGATCGGGCAGTATGTGAAGACAGGAGATGCCGGTCCGGCGACGGGTGCAAACTACTCCAAAATGACATGGTCATTTTTTGTTTTTCAACAGTGGTATCAGAAATACTGCCGATAAAAACGTTGGTTGCATAACTGACGGAATACTATAAAGAATAAAATAACACTATAAATTAGAGAAAATTCCGAACATAAAAGGTCAGAAAAAATAGAGAATTGTCGATACAATTCAAAATTCAAAAATAAACTCAAATTTAATAATAAAGTTTTTTTGGGAAGGTTTTGCAAGAAAAATGAAACAAAATTGCAAAAAAATTTTTTAAAGAGAAAATTATGAAGGATTTTATTCAAAACGCATGAAAACGGTCGAGAGAAAAAAACATATAGCTTTTTATATCGGATCGCTTCACAAGGGAGGAGCCGAAAGAGTCTTCGTGAATCTGGCGGAATTTTTTCTGAGAGAGGGATACAGGGTGACTATGGTTACGCAGTATCAATATCCCGACGAGGAGGAGTATGCATTGCCCTCGGAAATCAAACGGGTGTTATCGGACCTAGATTCCGAGGAGACAAATAACAGCCGTATTGTAAATTTTTTTCGTCGCATTAATAAATTACATGGGATATGGAAAAATGAAAAACCGGATCTGGTGTTATCCTGCATTGGCAAAAATAATTTCATGACAGTCGTTACGACAATGTTCACGAAAACGAGACCGGTGGTGTCGGTAGTAGGTGAGGCGAAGGAAGAATATCCGAACAGGCTGATGCACATGCTTGCCAATTTTTTGTTTCCATTCGCATCGGGTGTTATTTTACAGACAGAACGTTCAAGATATTTTTTTAATAAGAGAGTGCAAATAAAGGCTGTTATTTTACCGAACTCTTTGAATCCCGATTTTATCAAACCGAGGTATGAGGGGGAGCGGGAGAAACGGATCGTTGCAGTGGGAAGATTGGATGCTAACAAAAATCATGAGATGATGATTCGTGCTTTTGCTGCACTTAAAGATAAGTATCCAGAGTATACATTGACTATTTACGGGGAAGGTGAACTGCGTGATTATCTGGAGGGCTTGGTGCGTGAACTTAGAGTTTCGGAAAGGGTGTTCCTGCCCGGAGTAATTCCCGATGTGGCGGAGCAGATTGAGAAAGCATCACTTTTCCTGCTGACATCCTACTCGGAAGGCGTATCGAATGCGCTGATCGAGGCGCTGGCGACGGGACTTCCGGTAATCTCCACGGATGTTCCGAGCGGAGGCACAGTGGAACTTATGACAGACGGGGTGAATGGTCTGATTATCCCCGTGGGTGATGAGAAGGCATTGGAGAAAGCGATGGATCGTTTGCTTGGCGATCCGGCATATGCCGGGCAGCTTGGCAGGGAAGCGGCGAAGATTCAGGAGCGGCTTGCGCCAGAACGGGTCAATCGTCTATGGCAGGATTACTTCGAAGGAATTATGAAATGTAAGAAAGGATGACCTGATGAATCGAAATAAGATGCGGATTGCCGCAGAAAGCATTAGTTTTATAGTGATTTTTGTCGTGCTGCTCATCCTTGTATCTTATATGGTAAGAACGAATGGCGATGTAAAAGATCGGTTTTCAGGTTTCTATGCGGAGAAGAATGATACGCTGGATATTGTGATGATCGGTTCCAGCCCGGTCTTCCCTTATTATGCGACGCCGAAACTGTGGGGAGAGACGGGGATTGCGATGTATCCGTTGTCGTCCAATGTACAGCGTCCTATCGCCATGAAATATCTGGTGCGGGAGGCGGAGAAATCCCAGTCGCCGGAATTATATATTTTTGAGATGAGAATGTTCACCATGGAGGATGCAGGCTTAAGCGGCAATATGGCATATACCCGAGGTGTGACGGACAACATGAAGTACTCACCGTTAAGATTTGAGACGATACAGTCGATGGTGCCCGAGGATGATGAAGAGGGACGCCTGAGTTTTCACATAGATATCATGAAATATCATACTAACTGGAAAATGCTTGTGCTTCCGTCTGAATGGGCAAATATGCTGTATCATAAATCGAATCCGTTGAAAGGATATGCTTTTAAGGATGAGGTGGGTCCTCAGCCCATGCCTGACTGCGGTAAGGCAGAGGGGACAATGAATATTCCGGAGGAACAGGAAGGATATCTGCGAGACCTGCTGAGTTTTTTGCAGGAGCAGAAAAAGGATGCGCTGTTTATTGTATCGCCGTACGGTGAATCACTGAATGACCAGCAGATGTTTAATTATATGGAAGAGATTGTGGCATCCTATGGATATCCGTTTCTAAATATGAATAATCATTATGAAGATATAGGGATCATTTTCGAGGAAGATTTTGCGGATTACGGAAGTCATACCAATGCCGTCGGCGCAGAAAAATGCACGGAGTTTTTGCGGGATTATCTGATAGAGCATTATGAATTTGCAGATAAGCGCGGCGATGCGGCATATGCGTCGTGGGATTTATCTTATACGATTTGGAAGGATGAGATGGAGTCGGCGAGACAGACGATACAGGATAGGATTGAGAATGAGGATTATGCGGTGATTGAGGAAGAGTAATGCCGGGAAAGGAACAGATACATGTGCGGAATTGCCGGATTGTGTAATTGGGGGGATGGTTGGCAGCGAAATATCGAGCGAATGAACGAGCGGATGTATTATAGGGGCCCGGATGCCTCGGGAATCTGGGCGTCAGAAGATCATACGGTTGTTCTGGGGCATAGAAGGCTTTCTATTGTGGATTTGACGCCGTCCGGTGCACAGCCGATGGAATCAAATAATATGCGTTATGTTATTGCTTATAATGGGGAAATCTATAATTATCCGGTGATCAGAGAGAAGCTTCTTAAAGATAAAAAAGTGACCGGATTTAAAGGAACATCGGACACGGAAGTTCTGGTGGAAGCGATTGCCGCATACGGGATTAAAGATACACTGGGTATGATAAAAGGGATGTTTGCCATAGCGGTGTATGACAAAAAAGAACGCATGTTATTGCTGGCCCGCGACCGGATAGGAGAGAAGCCGTTATTTTATGGTTTTACAGGGGGTAATAAGTTTGTATTTGCATCTGATCTGAACTCGATTGCGGCGTTGGATAGCTTTGATAATCCGATAAATACGCGGGTTTTGGAGGATTATTTCAGATATGGATATATCGCAGCGCCTTATTCGATCTATGAAAATATTTATAAATTACAGCCGGGAAAATGGCTGGAAATTAAATTTCCATTTAATAAATATGAGATAAAAACTTACTGGTCGATGATGGATACCGCAGTTTACGGACAGGCGCACCTTTTTAAAGGAAATGAGACGGAGGCGGCGGAGGAATTGGAGCGTTTGCTGAAGGAATCCATCCGTGGACAGATGGTGGCAGACGTTCCGGTGGGAGCGTTTTTGTCTGCAGGTATTGACAGCAGTACCGTAGTGTCGCTGATGCAGTCTCTGAGTGACCGTAAGGTGCGCAGTTTCACGATCGGTATGTGGGATGAGAAATTTAACGAGGCGGATGTTGCGGGTCAGATCGCAAAGCACCTTGGGACGGAGCACACGGAATTATATATTACGGAAAAGGATGCTCAGGGCGTGATTCCTCACTTGGCGGAAATGTTCGGAGAGCCTTACGCGGATTCGTCCCAGATACCTACTTATCTTGTGAGTAAGATGACCAGAGAGCATGTGACGGTGTCTCTGAGCGGTGACGGCGGAGATGAGTTGTTCTGTGGATATAATACTTACAGTTCCGTGGAGCGGATCTGGAATAAGACAAGGAAAATACCATATGTTATTCGTAAGCCCGTCGGGACAGCGCTACAAGCTGTCGGAGCCGCCGGGATAGCAGGCAATGGCAGTATGGTGACCAGAGCGAGACTCTTGGGCGCGCGCAGTATCGAAGATATGTATTTACGATCTGAGATCGGTGAGGGATTTGATATTGTTAGGAAGGATTATGCCCAAAAAGGAACTAACAGGTGCCTGACGATTATGGAAACTTATCCGTCGGGACTGCTGAAAGAACCACAGCACAACCTGATGCTGATGGATCTTCTTATGTATCATCCCGATGATATTTTAAATAAGGTAGACAGAACGGCTATGGCGGTTTCACTGGAGACGAGAGTGCCGATGCTGGATAGAGATGTGGTGGAGTTTGCATGGACCCTGCCGCTGTCTTACCGGAAAAAAGACGGAGTCACGAAGAAAATATTGAGGGATATCCTCTACCGGTATGTACCCCGCGAGCTGCTGGAACGTCCGAAAAAGGGATTCAGTATTCCGTTGCATAAGTGGTTGAAAGAGCCGGGGCTGCGCCAGTGGGCAGAAGAACTGATAGATAGAAATACAATTAAAAAGCAGTCGCTATTAAATGTAGATGTGGTTTGGAAGCTGTGGAATGATTATATAGAAAGAGATATCTGGCGTGTGCAGATCTGGTATATTTTGATGTTTCAGGAATGGATGCGGTATACGGGAATGAACCAAAAAAGGGAATGAGGTATCAATGAAAATATTAGAGCATTATCGTCCGTCACAAATAGAAATGCGAAATCAGACCGATCTGATTTCGGTCATTGTGGCGGCATATAATATTGCAGACTATATTGAGAGAGGAATCAATTCCATCCGCAGCCAGACCTATCAGAATCTGGAGATCATCGTTGTGGATGACGGTTCCACGGACGCTACGGGGGATATCTGTGATGGTCTTGCCTTAAAGGATGCCCGTGTGAAGGTGATCCATAAGGAAAATGGCGGTCCTGCGCAGGCGCGTAATACGGGGATTGCACAGGCAAAGGGCAGGTATTTCGGTTTTGTGGATGGGGACGACTGGATTGACCCGGATATGTATGAGAAGATGCTCGGTGCATTGCGAGAACAGGATGCTGACATTGCAATCTGTCGGTATCGTCAAGTGCATAAGACGCATACGGAAGACTTGTCTGTAGACAGAACCATTGTGTTTGATGGACAGGAAGCACTACAGTACTATGTGCAGGAGACGAAAGAGTACGCCATTCAAAACGCTGCATGGAACAAGCTTTATAAGAGGGAAATACTTGACGGAATCACTTTTCCGGTAGGAAAATGGTATGAAGACATCATGTTCGCAACGATGGCGATGGCGCGGGCAAACCGCTGTGTTTACCTTGACACTGCATGTTATAACTATATAATAGACAGAGAGGGAAGCATTATGAATACGCAGATCAATCCGCGCACCTTCACGGATCAGATCCCCGCTTATTATGAGAAGACGAAGTTTCTTAAAGAACTGGGGAGACAGGATCTTGCAGATGTTCATGATTATTTTTTTTATAAAAGGTTACTGCTCTTCTATGACCGGCTGCAAAAGACAGATATTCCGGATAAGGACAAATATTCAGAGCAGATCACGCAGATCATAAGGGATAACAGGGAACACTATGCAAGGGCGTACGCTTGTCCGGTGGCAGATAGGCGGGATTATGACAAAATGAAGCTCTTCTTAAAGTCTCCGGCGCGCTACAGATGCAGAATAAGGCTGGAGGAACAGGTAGTGATTCCGCTTAAGGTGAAGATCAAAAGGATTATAGGAAAATGATAATCATACAGCTTGCGGGCGGACTGGGCAACCAGATGTTTCAGTATGCCTTGTATTTACAACTGAAAAGTCTGGGTAAAGAGGTAAAGATTGACGATCTTACGGGGTTTGAGCAGGATGCGCAGAGGGAACCGTCACTTATGCCTTTCGGGATAAGTTATGAGCGGGCAACGAAGGAAGAGTTGGAGCAAATGCTGGATTCAGCCCCCAATCTGTGGAGCAAAGTGCATAGGAAATTGTTTGGCAGAAAGAAGAAAGCCTATTTTGAGGCGGATAAGAGATATAAACCTGAGATCATGTTGTGGGATGATATTTACCTGGAAGGATACTGGCAGACTGAAAAGTATTTCAATTCAGTATCGGGGGAAGTTAAGAAAGCATTCGATGTGGACAAGCTTCTGAAGTATGTCCTGAGAGAAAACAGGGAAAAATCGCTGTTTGAGCAACAACTGGCTCAGATTACAGCAGAGGAGTCAGTCAGTGTGCATATCCGCAGGGGAGATTATCTTTTACCGGAAAATCAGGCTCTTTTCGGGAATATCTGTACGGAAGCATATTATAAAGAAGCCATGCGGCAGGTGAAGCAGGAGCATCCGCAGTGTAGATTTTATCTGTTTACCAACGAAAAACAGTGGATAAAAGAGCAGATTACAGGATATGACAATGTAAATGCAGAAAGTAATATTAACATAGAAGACATAGAAGTCGTAGATATCGGTGAAGAAAGTGATTACAGTGAATTTGTTCTTATGAGCAGATGCAGGCATAATATATTGGCAAACAGCAGCTTTAGCTGGTGGGCCTCCTACTTGAACAGTAATCCGCATAAAACGGTGTTTGCGCCGGACAGATGGTTGAACGGCTGGGATTGTACAGATTTCTACAGAGACGATATGCGCAGGGTCACGGCGGATAGTGATGCGATGAAGGGAACAATTACACATGAGTAAACAGGAAGTTTTGGAAGATAATAAAAAAGTCACGATGCTTCAAAAAGTCGGATATCTTTTTGACAAAAAGCAGAAGCGGCAGCTTGTGGGATTGGCAGTACTGATTCTGATCGGCGGTGTGTTGGAGACATTGGGCGTATCACTGCTTCTGCCGGTGGTAGAAGTGCTTATGAATCCGGAAGATATTATGGATAATAAGGTGGTAGCAGTCGTAGTAGACATTTTAAATATTCAGACGAGCACACAACTTATCATAATCATGCTTGCCACTCTGATTATAATTTATATCGTTAAGAATGCCTATCTGCTGTTTCAGACATATGTGCAGAATACATTTGTGACGCGCAACAGAAACCGCATGATCAGCCGTGTGATGCGCGAGTTTTTGAACAGACCGTATGAAGTGTATCTCGGCGCGGACATTCCTACCGTATTTCGATTGACAGACAGTGATATTCCCAATGCTTTTCAACTGATTTTGGTGCTGATTCAGATGGTGACGGAGATCGTGGTAGTAGTGTCGCTGTGCATCGTGGTGGTGGTTATCAGTCCGGCGATGAGCCTTTTTATTGTCGCAATCTTTCTGGGAATGACTCTTATTATCACCAAGGTTTTAAAACCGCGCTTAAATGATATCGGTCACAGGAATCAGGCGATACAGTCCCGCATTGCAAAGTGGCGTATTCAGTCTATTTATGGTTTAAAAGATGTGAAAGTACTGCACAGAGAAGAATTTTTTGTGCGCAACTATTATGAGAGCGGGGCTATCGGAGCCAATGTGGCGAGAAATTATGCTGTGTTTAACAATCTGCCGCGACTGTTGATCGAGACGGTCTTTATGGTATCAGTACTCTTTTTCATCATGCTCTATATGCTGCGCGGCGGTGATATGGAAGTACTATTTCCCCAGCTTTCAGCCATGGCGGTTGCGGCGATCCGTATAATGCCCGGCACAAACCGCATTAACACCTATCTGTCGGAGATCGCATACTCACAGCCGTGTCTGGATTATCTTTATGAAAATCTCAATGAGAGCATGAAGATGGACGTAAACGGCAGTGTGACAGGGCTGACGAACGAAGAGAAACCTGAATTGCCGAAGGTAGAATTACAGGATAAGATCGTGTTGGACCACATCACTTACGCTTATCCGAACACGGACAAGAACATTTTTACGGATGCCCACATGGAAGTAAAAAAAGGGCAGTCCGTAGGTATCATGGGTCCGTCCGGTGCAGGCAAATCGACGATCGTGGATATCCTGCTGGGACTTTTACATGTGCAGTCGGGAACGATCACATGTGACGGTGTCAATATATTTGATAATTATGCGGCATGGCTTTCGAAGATTGGTTATATTCCGCAGTCGATCTATCTGATCGACGAGTCGATCCGCGACAATATCGCGTTTGGTATCGATGCGGATAGAATTGATGATAAACGTATCTGGGAAGTGTTGGAGGAAGCACAGCTTAAAGAATTTGTGGAAGAACTTCCGGAAGGACTGGATACGACAATAGGTGACAGAGGTGTCAGAATATCCGGCGGACAGAGACAGCGCCTCGGTATTGCCAGAGCGCTCTATCACAATCCGGAGATTCTTGTTTTTGACGAGGCGACTTCGGCACTTGATACGGACACAGAGAAGGCGGTTATGGATGCCATCAATAACTTCCACGGAAGGAAGACCATGGTGATCATTGCACATCGTTTAAATACGATCGCAAAGTGCGATGTGATCTACAAGGTAGAAGATGAGAAGATTACGGAGACGACATTATCATGTTAGGAATTGAGACGCAGGAAGGCTTTGGACTTGGCAACCAGCTATTTTTCTATGTTACGACCAGATGTATCGCGCTGGATAAGGGATATCAGTTCAGCGTGCTTGACCCGGAACATTTCGCCAATAATATGCACAGCGACTGTGGGCTGTATTTCATGGATCTGGATATGGGTGTACCTTCTAAGAAAGAGGATTACAAGAAAGTATTCCATGAAAAAGAAGACCGTCTTTTTGTCGGGAACTCTAAGCATGATCTGACCCACGGCGTGTATGTGACGAATGCCGATAAGCGGCTGTTTGAGATAGAGGATGATACACTGATCTACGGAAATCTGCAGTCGGAAGAGTATTTTCTTTCCCATACGGAAGAAATCAAGAAATGGCTGGCGGTAAAACCGGAGTATGACTGTAAAGAATATTACAGGGATAATCTTTGTATCCTGCATTTGAGATGCAGTGATTATATGGGATCGCCGGAGTTGTATCTGAACAAGAAATACTGGATTAAAGGCATGAAATGCATGAAAAAGATTAATCCGGATATGGAGTTCATGATCATTACTAATGATGTCAAGGAAGCCGGTAAACTTCTGCCCGGCATACCGGCATATAATTTTGATCTTGCCAAGGATTACAGTATACTCAAAAATGCAAAATATCTACTGTTATCTAATTCTTCCTTCGCCTATTTCCCGGTGCTTACAAGTGAGACGGCGGAGTTTGTTCTGGCGCCTAAGTATTGGGCGAGGCATAATGTGTCGGACGGTTACTGGGCATCAGAGCAGAATATCTATAAAGGCTGGTATTATATGGACCGTAAGGGCAAGGTATTTTCCGCGCAGGAGTGCATAGTGGAATTATCGTTGTATAAACGGGTGTCGAGGAAATTCGGGAAGTCACTTAATAAGCGTCCCGAAGGATTGCGGCTTAAAATGATGGAACTGCACGCACAATATATTTATAAGAAAGCATATCTGTGGAAGATTGCCCGTGGCGTGAAGAGGCGCATCCGTAAACTGGCGGGTAAAGCATAAGCATACGGAAAGATTTGGAAAGAATATGGAAAATAAAACGATATACAAAACTGCACAGAAAATAAGCGGATGGCGCAAAAGACTGGCAGAACGCATCGACAGTATCCCCATGCAAAGAATGGCGGTGTATGCGGGAGTATTGTTTGTGCTGTCACTGATTCCGCTTTTGTGGCTGGGCAGATATAATGTGATGTGTGTTGATGATTATGATTACGGCAGACGTGTGCATGATGTCTGGGTAGCAACAGGGTCTCTGGGACAGTCGATCAAGATGGCATGGGAACAGAATATGGGTTTCTATAGGGACTGGCAGGGGACATATATTTCCTGCTTTCTGATGGCGTTGTGTCCCATGAATTTCAACTATGAGATCGGCTATGTGGTTCCTGTTCTGATGATTGGGATGTTTGCTACATCTACTTTTGTGCTGGGCAGACATATTTTGCACCGATGGCTGGGTGTAGAAAAGGCGGGCGGCAGTTTCGTGATGTTTGTGCTGCTTTTTATGTTTTATCAGGTACTGGAAGCACCATTTGAGGGAATCTATTGGTATAATGGTGCGACACACTATGTTTTCATGCAGTCGGTCTGGTTTTTTACATTGACGGCTGTTTCCTTAAGCCTGTGGTCAAAGAAGAAGTCCAGTGAGGCATTCTGGTGCGCGGTGGCGGCAGTCCTTTCGGTGATCGTGGGCGGTGGCAACCTGGTGACGGGACTTCAGGCGGAGATCATTATGGCGCTGCTGGTGCTTTACGCGATTGTGGTGAACCGGAAGAAGATCGTACCGGTCGTCATTCCCTTTCTGACAGGCAGTATCGGGTTTTTGTTTAATACGTTGGCGCCGGGCAATGCGCAGCGCGGCGAACTGGATACGGATACCGGATATTCGGCGGTGGTGTCGATCCTGCTCTCTTTTTACAATGCGGTAGTCTATATGATTCAGTGGACGCCGGCATTTGTGATCGTAATCTGGCTGCTGTTACTGCCCGTTCTGTGGAAGATCGTCAAGAAATCGGACAGGACGTTTGAACATCCGGTCTGGGTAACTCTGGGGGCTTTTTGTGTGTTGTCGGCAATGTTTACTCCCACGCTGTTTGCAATCGGAATGGTGGGGCTTTCCAGAGTGGATAATATTATTCAGATGGTATATTATTTATGCCTGGTTATGGTGACTGCTTATTGGCTGGGGTATTTTTCACACAGGAAGGATCAGATGTCTGCGGGCGCGGCGTTTGGCAGGTTCCTGGAGAGGACGAGAGGCAGAATGACGGCAGTGTGTGCGCTGATTGTTCTTGTTATGTGGATATTTACGGCGGATAAGAATACTTACACAAGTATATCTGCATTGCGCTCAGTAATGAATGGCGAAGCACAGACTTTCTATGTGGAAGCAATGGAGCGTCATGAAATCTATACGGACGAGAACATTGTTGACGTAGAATTAAAGCCGTACTCTGCATGTCCGGCAATCTTTGCAGGCAATGATCTGAGTGAAGATGCGGGTAACTGGCTGAATCTTGCGGTCATGCAGTATTATCACAAGGCGTATGTGAAGATTGTAGAGGATTAGTATGTCTGAAAAGCTAAAATTACCAAATGTTACGCTGGCGGCGATGACCAGTGTGGATATCTATGAGACGATCAAGGCTATGGAATACAGTATGAGGCAGATCGAGTTCGGGGATGTAGTGCTTGTTACGCACAGGAAACCGCTCACATTGCCGAAATCCATACGCTATTCTCATACATCCAAGTTGGATAATATCGATAAATTTAATTATAAGATGGTCTATGAACTTGGCGAACACATTCATACGGATTACATGCTTCTTGTACATGCGGACGGTTTTGTAGTTAACCCGGAAAGTTTCAGAAAAGAATTTCTGGATTACGATTATATCGGTTCTCCGTGGCCATTGCCTAAGAATGATTATGCTTACCGCGATTCCAAAGGGCAGATATGCCGTGTGGGTAACAGCGTGTCTATTCGAAGCAAAAGACTATTGGACTTCCCGAAGCAGGCGGGTCTTGCATGGGAAAAGATGGAGGACGGCAATTACAATGAGGACACATTTCTGTGCTGTAAGTACAAGAATGTGATAGAGGACGCGGGCATGAAGTTTGCGCCCATCGAGGTTGCAAAGTACTTCGGGCATGAGCATATGATTCCGGAGATCATGGATGTGGAGAATCCTTTTATCTTCCATAAATGGCGCGGCAGGAATGCGCAGTATCCGAAATTTGTGAACCCTTGGAAAGTACGGTGGCAGAAGATAAAAGACTTAATCAGACCGCTTTTGTTCTGGCGGAGACTGAGAAAGAATGGGACTGAAAAGAAATGATTTACGATTGTATTCCTTTTTTTAATGAACTGGATATTTTAAAACTCAGAATGCAGATATTATCGCCCTATGTGGATAAATTTGTGCTGGAAGAGTCCACAGTGACATTTTCCGGAGAGCCTAAGGAGATGATTTTTGCAAAAAATCGTGAGATGTTCGCGGAATTTGAGGACAAGATCCTCTATGTGGCGGTGAATAATTCGCCTATGAGCGGCGTGACGACACATGAGAGGGACAAGTTTCAGAAGAATCAGCTGGTTCGTGCAATGTCGGAATGTAAACCCGATGATATTGTGATCTTCAGCGATGTGGACGAGATACCGAATCCCAAAACGCTACAGGAGATTCTTGAACATTTTGATCCTGCTAAAATCTATCATCTGGCACAGAGAATGTTCTATTGTTTCTTGAATATGGAAGAAATATCGGGGAATCTGCTGTCCATTACCGGAGAATTTCCGAATGTGAAGCAGAAACAATGGCTGGGAACCAAAATATGCAGTTTCGGGAATCTGCCTGAGGAGGGAATCGTGTTCCTGCGGGAAGTGTCACCGTCTGACCCGCGCAGCGTGCGCGTATCAGATGGCGGATGGCATTTCGGCTACATGGGCGGTGACGGTGAGCGGGACGTGGCGAAGCGCATTGGCGTCAAAGTGCAGGCGGCGGCTCATCAGGAGTACAATAAATCCAGATATTTGAATGAGGCAGTAGACAGATTGTTGTGCGGAGAGGATATTTTCGACCGAAATGCTAAGTTTATCCGCGTACCGATCGATGAAAGCTATCCTGAATATCTGCGGGAACATCAGGAGGAGTACTCATTCCTGATCGCGCCCGAAATCGGTAAGATGGGTATTATATGGAAAAAGACGAAACTTGGGTGCAAAAAATATCTGCGTAAGCTTCACGGGGCGGTGGCAAGGATACTGCATCGATAGCACTCTGGAAATTCTGAGAGATGGGGACAGAGGTGCCGGAGAGATAAATGGTGATTATTGCATCGGAGAGGAGGAATATCGGTATGGAATTATATCGCTCTATATTTTCGAGTTTGCGAAGCATATATCGTAAAGTCAATTCCGCGGGAATTTATTTGTTCTATGCCGGATTGACGATCGAACTCCTGATGGTGATCATTGATAAAAGTAATTATATCAATCCCATCGAGGGAAGACTTTTTCAAATCACATTTGTGCTTTTGGCCTTAAAATTACTTCTGACGGAGCATACTAAGAAAGAATGGTGCGTGATCATACTGCTTGAAGCGGTTGCATTTGCATCTTACAAGATCACAGGGGCGAACGATTTGATTCGCATCGTGACATTTGTGGCGGCGTGCAAGGATGTCCCGCTTAAGCAGATGTTAAAATATGTTTTCTATGTGACGTTGATAGGATGTACGGTGATCGTTGTCTTGTCGCTGACGGGAATCTATGGCGAGATTAGTCTGACGCAGGCATATGGACGGGAAGGCGCGGAGACCGCGCGTTATACAGGTGAAATGTTGGCACAGGAGACACGCTATACTCTAGGCATGGGACATCCGAATGCTTTGTTTTGTATGTTTATGATGTTGGTAGCGCTGGGTGTTTATATCTATTTCGACAAGATGAAATGGTATTTGTATTTGTTTCTGATGTTGCTCAATGTGGGCGTGTATGTTTTGACAGATTCCAGAACCGGTATGCTGATCACTACCATTTTTATTGTGGGTGCATGTGTGCTGACATATTGTAAGTTCCTGCGGGAAAGGGCGTTTGCATACGTCTGTGGACTGCTGGTGTTTGCCCTGTGTATTGGATTTTCCGTGGATGCCGCCGCATATGCCACAAGAGTGCGGCAGGCTCAGTGGAATGCCTATTTTATGGGAGACCCGCAGGCTGACAGCCATACTTTGGCAATGATGAAAATCGACAGTCATATCAACGGAAGGATTGTCTCCCTGACAAACTCAGAGAAAAATGACGGTTCAATTGAGACATGGTCGGCTTTTTCAGAGCCTAATAATATGAACTATTATTTTGATATGGGCTGGGTGAAGCTTTTCTACCGCTACGGAGTCGTGCCGGGAAGCCTGTATATAGCCGCCTGCCTTGCACTTTTGTGGCAGTTGTATAAGAAAAGGGACGCTTGCGGGTTGCTGGTGTTTGTTACGCTTGCGGTGTATACTGTGGTTGAGGCGCATCTGATATCCGTGTACATCGGCAGGAATTATCTGTTTATGATAATGGGGTATTATTTACCGTATTGTCTGATTGGAACAAAACAGCACAAATTCGATAAAGATTGAAATTTTTCCCGAAAAATGGTATTCTAAATTGATATATTGTTTTTATTGTTAAGTAGAATTTACCTGAGGGATCAGAATGAATCGTAAAATGACAGTGATCGAGGGATATTGGCTGCTCTTTATGGATCTGGTCAGTATTGCCGTTTCATTTACAATAGCTATTTTAATGCGTTATCATAAATTCAGATGGGTGGACGAGTCAGAACTTCATTTCGTTGTATGCATCTGTTTTCTGTTGTTCTGTACGATCTACAGTTTCCTGTTTGATTGGAACAGGGAATTCTTAAAACGGGGAATCCTCGTTGAGTTCGTAGCGGTCATTAAATTTAATGTTTTTATGCTGCTGTCAGTCATGGCTGTATTGTTCATGCTGCAGCGAAGCGCAGATGTCTCACGACTTGTAATGGGATATTTTGCAGTGCTGGATGTTTTTGTTGTATGGGGCGTAAGACTCATAATGAAGAAAGCGCTGCGTGCCTATTTCACATCCAAATCCAATATTGTGAAGATTATGATTATCGCAAAGGATTCGGTGCTTGATAAGACCGTATCTACCTTGAAGGCGGCCATGGATATCAACTATGAGATCGTGGCGCTTGCCTGTGTGGACGTGGACCGTAAGGGTGTGGTGATAGACGGGGTTAAGGTAAATGCTGACGGCAAAGACGTGCTGGATGTGGCAAGACAGATGCCTCTTGATGAGGTATTTATCAATCTGCCGGAAGAAGACAAAAGATATGTGAAACATATGATCTATGACTTAGAATCCATGGGTATCGCATGTCATTACAATATAGATATTATTGAACGACCGCAGAAGGAAGTCAGAGTGGGCAGTTTTGCAGGGTATACGGTAGTGACCTATTCTATTAACCATTTTGATTACAGGAGGATGGCAATCAAACGTCTGATCGATATCGCGGGCGGACTGGTAGGATGTATTATCACGGCGGTGCTGACGCCTTTTGTGGCGTTAGCGATCCGGATCGATTCACCGGGACCTATTTTCTTTGCGCAGACAAGGATCGGTAAGAACGGAAGAAGATTCAAGATTTACAAGTTCCGTTCCATGTATATTGATGCGGAGGAGCGCAAGAAGGAGCTGGAAGCGCAGAATGAGATGCATGGATTGATGTTCAAGATGGAAGATGATCCCCGGATCACCAAAGTGGGTAAATTTATCCGTAAGACGAGCATTGATGAACTTCCGCAGTTTGTGAATATCGTGAAGGGAGACATGAGTCTTGTCGGGACAAGACCGCCGACGGAAGGCGAATTTGAGCAGTATAATTCCCATTACAGGCGGCGTATCAGTATGACGCCGGGGCTGACAGGCTTGTGGCAGATCAGCGGACGCAGTGACATTGTGGATTTCGACGAAGTGGTGAAACTGGACTTAGAATATATCGATAACTGGACGCTGGGACTGGACATTAAGATACTGTTTCAGACGATATGGGTCGTGCTGACCGGGAAAGGCTCAAAGTGATGGAGAAAAGCAGACTGAAAGTATTGATGATCGGTCCTGACAGAAGCGTACATGGAGGAATATCCGGTGTAGTCAACAATTACTATGAAGCCGGATTGGATAGGCGGGTCGATCTGCATTATATCGGCACGATGGTAGAAGGCTCTAAATGGGCGAAATTAGCCTGTGCGGTGAGGGCGTATTTTTGTTTCCTTGTGAAACTTCCGAAATATGATATTGTCCATGTCAACATGGCTTCGGATTCCAGCTATTATCGGAAATCTGTTTTTGTCAGAACCGCCAGGATTGTCCGCAAAAAGATCGTTATTCATCAGCATGGCGGGAATTTTACGGAATTTTACGAGAAGGATTTAAGCGATGCCGGCAGGAAGAGTGTGAAGAAGGTTCTCTCCATGGGGGACGCGTTTCTTGTGCTTGGCACGGCGTGGAAAGATTTCTTCGGTACGATCATCGGGCGGGATAAGATTACGGTACTGCCGGATGCTATACAGATTCCGGCATTATATAAGAAGCGGTACGGTACACATAAGATTTTATTTTTGGGAAGACTATGTAAGGCGAAAGGCATCGGGGAACTGCTGACAGTCATGCCGAAGCTTAAGGAAAAATATCCGGATGTGCACCTGTATCTTGGTGGGATATGGGAAGATCAGGAATTGAAGGTCGAGGCCATGAAACTGGGAGATTATGTGACGGATCTCGGCTGGGTGGACGGAGTCGTGAAACAGAAATATTTAAGAGAGTGTGATATTTTTGTTATGCCTTCTTACTTTGAAGGACAGTCCGTCTCTATACTCGAGGCTATGGCAAACGCCTGTGGGATCGTGGCATCCAAGACAGGAGGCATACCCGATATGATCATAGATAATGAGACGGGAATCTTTGCAGTGCCGCAGGATGCAGAGTCGCTTGCGGAAGGTCTGTTTAAGCTGCTTGCGGAGCCTGAACTATGCCGGATGTTAGGTGAAAATGCACGCAGGAAAGTAGAGACAGAGTTTTCTATAGAAGATAATATGAAGCAGCTTCTTGCCATATATGAGTGGGTGAGCTGTAAGGAGCAGCATCATGAAAAGTGATGAACCATTGATCAGTGTGATCGTCCCGGTCTATAACGGGCAGGGTTATTTGGCGGATTGCATTGACAGTATTGAAAATCAGACATATGACAATATAGAAGTAATTATAGTAAATGACGGTTCCACAGACCGGACTGCCGATGTGTGTGACAGTCTGCAGGCATCTTACGACAATGTGCGTGTTCTGACTTTGGACGATAAGGGAGTCTCTGCCGCACGGAATGCGGGGATAGAGGAGTCAAAGGGAGAACTGATTACTTTTGTGGATGCGGATGACAGACTGCGTCCAGAAATGTTTACGACGCTGTATGACTGCATGACCGGGACGGAAAGTGATGTTGCCGGCTGCCGTTTTTTTGCATGGAGTAGTGAGTCCGAGTGGGAGCGGGCGGTGAGTGCAAATTCGCCGGATGCGGATTTAGTTAAGACAGATTCGATTGAGACGGATAGAACAGTGAAGCAGCCGAAAGTCTACGATGCCCGGACATACTTGAGAGAAGAACTTCTTAAGGGTAACAGCCGGTGCTGGAGTAAGCTTTATCGCAGAAAAATCGTAGGCAAGGTCTGCTTTAGGGACAATCTTACCATTGGGGAGGACATGCTGTTTCTGGTCGGAATACTACCCTTTGCAGACAGGATTGCGGAGATGGACTATCCAGGTTACGGATATTATCAGAATCCGACAGGAACCATCAACAGAGAATTTACGCCGCGTTATATGGATCAGATTACCTGCTGGCAGCTTGCGAGAGAGGAAATCCTGCGCATGGACGATAGTCTGGATTCACAGGTGACGGCGCTGTGGATTGTGGGTATTATGCTTACTGTCGGTAAGATTGCTATGCTTTCGGCAGAAAAAAGACATGACAACGAAGAATATATCAGGATATGCCGCGAGCGGCTGAAAGAAGCGATGAAAATACCAGGGGCATATGGAAGGCTGTCTGCGGGATACCGCATTAAGAGTGTCATATTCAGGACATTTCCCGATCTGTATCTGAGTTTATATCATTCTCACAAAAACGGCAGATAAGGAGTAAATTTATGTTGATCGTCAGGGCGATGGGCGGGCTGGGAAACCAGCTGCAGCAGTACGCGTTATACAGGAAATTGGAGCATATAGGCAAAGATGTCAGGCTGGATACCTCGTGGTTTCGTAACGAGGCGTTTCAGGCGACTATGGCGGCGGAGAGAGAACTGGAACTTGATTACTTGAATCCGCTTCCTTACAGGGTGGCATCCGAAGAAGAGATACGGTCTGTTCTCGGAAGAATGTGGGAAGAGCCGGAAAGCTTTACAGGAAAGGTCAAGAGAAAATTGAGCCCTGCCGCAAGCCCTTCTTTTGAGGAAAGCGACATGTATCATGAGCATATTTTTTCCATGGACAACAAATATCTGGTGGGCTATTGGGCGTGTGAAAAGTATTATGCGGATATTATGGATATCCTGCGGGCGGATATTACGTTCCCGCGCAGTGAGGACGATGTGTTAGAGAGGCGAAACCGTGAGGCGGCACAGCAGATGGAAGAGACATGTTCTGTCAGCGTGCATATCAGGCGGGGAGATTATCTGGATGATATCAACAAGGCTCTTTTCGGTGGGATATGTACTGAGGCATATTACGAGAAAGCCATAGGATATATGCGGGAGAGGCTTCCGGAAGCACAATTTTTTATTTTTTCGGACGATATCCCCTATGCGAAAAAACATTATCAGGGGGAAGGATATCAGATCATTGACTGGAATCACGGGAAGGACAGTTTCTATGACATGATGCTGATGAGCCGGTGCAGGCACAATATTTGCGCGAACAGTACTTTCAGTTTCTGGGGAGCGAGACTGAATCCCCATGAAGGGAAGATTATGATACGTCCTTCCATTCATAAGAATACTCAGATGTGTGTACCGGAGCAGATGAAGGATTTGTGGCGGGGGTGGATTCTTATAACGCCCGAAGGGGAAATGGTGTAATGCCAGAAGGAGCAGAAGACTATGCAGAAGACGAAATACAAGATCAGCGTGATCGTTCCCGTATACAATAAAAAGGACTATCTGGAGCAGTGTCTTGACAGTATTTTAGCCCAGAGATACGGTAATCTCGAACTGATTCTGGTGGACGATGAGTCAACAGACGGAAGCAGCAAGATCTGCGACCGATATGAAGCGAAAGATGAACGCGTCAGAGTATTCCACCAGAAGAACGGGGGTCCCACGGCGGCGGTCATGACCGGACTGCGTGAGGCAGTGGGAGAATATTATATGTTTGTTGACAGTGATGACTATGTCAGCAAAGATATGTTGGAGAAGATGGCACAATGCCTCGTCGGGTGTAAAGGCGAGATTGTCTGCTGCAACCATGTATTGGAGAAACTAAAAGAGACGGTTCCTGTTATTCAGCCGCTGACACCGGGGGTATACGAGAAAGAGAAACTCGATGAAGAGATCAAGAGTAAACTCCTTGGCAGGGAAAATCGAATCATTCCGATGTCTCGCTGTATGAAGCTTTGTGAAAAGTCGGTTTTCGAGGGAAATGAGAAGTATTATGACACAACGCTTCGCATGGGAGATGATTTTAATCTGATTTATCCGGCACTTCTTAAAAGCCAGAGGATCGTGATTATGGAGGAGGCATTGTTCTATCATTACCGCTATGTGGAAGATTCTATTGTACATGCCTATGATCCTGACAACGTGAAGAGCGTTGCCAAATGGTACAAGGCAATATTACAGATTGTTCGTGACAAAGCGGTTCCTGACGGCGAGGCGAAACTTGACAGGGAATACTGTTACATGATGATGTACGTCATGAAAAATGAGCTGCGTAATCCGGATAAAAATTATGTGCAGAAGATACAGAATATTTTTACGGATACCGAAGTCCGGGAGAAAATAATGAATACGCCGCTGTCTGTCACGAGCAGGGCAAACGCGCTTTTGTATCTCGGGATGCAGTATCCGAACAAAACACTTCTGCGCATCCTAAGGATGATTGTGAAGAGATACGATGCCTCCGGCAGAAAAAAGAAAAACAGGAAACAGGAGGGCAGGTCAGAATGAATGAGCGTATAGTGATGTATTTGCACGGCGGCAGTGGAAATCACGGCTGCGAGGCGATTATAAACAGTACCTGCCATATGATAGAGGAAATCCCTAAGCTTCTTGTGACAAACAGTGAGAAGGAGGACCGGTTTTACTCACTGGAACCTCTGTGTGATGTTTTACAGGAAAGAAAGATTGCAGAACACTTTTTTGCCCATGTATTTTATTATGTATGGCGTGCGGTGTTCCGTGACCCGGAGTCTTTCATGAGGTATCGGTTCCGCCAGGTTCTCGGTAAGAACAAGGCTCCGCTGTATATTTCTACGGGCGGTGACATGTATTGTTATGAGATTTCCAAGAAAGAGGCAATCGTCGCAAACAGCACTTTTAACCGCGCAGGTGCGAAAACCATTCTCTGGGGATGCTCCATTGAACCGGAACTTCTAAAAGAGCCGGAAGTCGTTGAGGATATGAAGCGATATGCGCTGATTACACCGAGGGAATCCATCACGGCGGAGGCGCTTAAGGCGGCAGGAGTCACGGAGAATGTGAAAGTATTCCCCGATCCTGCATTTGCACTTAAGCCGGAGGAGATGGAACTGCCGGGAAGGTTTGCAGTGGGGAGGACGATCGGCATCAATGTCAGCCCTATGATCGTACGACATGAGAAGGTGGAGGGTATCACGCTTGCCAATTACCGGAGGCTGATCGACCACATTTTGCAGACTACGGAAGACTGCGTGGCTTTGATACCGCATGTCATGTGGAATTATAATGATGACAGGTTGACACTCAAGGAACTTTACAGGGGCTATGAAGGTAACGGAAGAGTTATGCTCTTTCCTGATATGTCCTGTCAGAAATTGAAATATATTATTTCAAAATGCCGAGCGTTCATTGGAGCAAGAACACATGCGACGATCGCAGCTTATTCAAGCTGCGTCCCTACGCTGGTGGTGGGATATTCCGTGAAGGCAAGGGGGATTGCCAGAGATTTGTTCGGCAGTGAGGAACATTATGTTCTACCGGTGCAGACATTGGAAGAACCGGAAGAATTGATACAGGCATACGACTGGATGATGGACAAAGAATCACAAATCAGAGAAAGGCTGGAGTCCTTGATGCCTGAGTACTGCGCTAAAGCAAAGGCTGCCGGCGATGAAGTGCGTAAGATTTGGAAACAGGTGACGGAACAATAGAGACAGGGACTTAGAAAGGCAATGTAATGGGCAGAGTCAGACAAGCCGAGAAGAACATTTTTTTTGGCTATATGAGCAATTTCATCATTATGATCATGGGGTTTTTGCAAAGAACTGTTTTTATTGCGGTTCTGGACGGAACTCTGCTGGGGGTCAACACTCTGTACACAGATATTTTAAGCGTGCTGTCTCTGGCGGAGTTGGGAATCGGAAGTGCACTTAATTACAGTCTGTATAAACCTGTAGCTGAGAATGATCAGGAGAAAATCAAATCCTATATGCGCCTCTATAAGAAGGCGTACCTGGCGATTGCGGGGGTGATCGGGGCTGTCGGGCTTGCACTGATACCTTTTCTGCCTTATCTGATCAAGGACAGCAAGGGTGTTACCGGCAGGGAACTGATCATTTATTATCTGATCTTTCTCTTCAACACGGTCAGCACGTATTTTGTGGCATATAAGTACAGTCTGGCGAATGCGCAGCAAAGGGGCTATATCCAGACGAATATTGCGACGATCACGAAGATCATCACAGTTCTTGCGCAGATCGTCATTCTGCTTGTGACGAAGAATTTCCTGCTGTTTCTGCTGACACAGTCGGCAGTGGAACTGCTGCAGAAAATCTTTGTCAGTATTTATTTTAACAGGCTTTATCCTTATCTGAAGGACCGGAATGTCACAAAACTTCAAAAGGAAGAGACCGACGTAGTTGTCACCAAGACGAAAGCGTTGATGTTTCACAAGATTGGTGATGTGGCAAGACTTTCCACGGACAGTATCATCATCACATATTTCATGGACGTGAACTGGGTCGGGATCGTAGGGAATTATTCTCTTATCATCAATTATGCTACGAATCTGATCAGTGTGATATTCAGTTCCGTAATCTCCGGCTTCGGGAATCTGGTGGCTACGGAATCAAAAGAAAAGCAGTATGAAGTGTTTAAAGTATACCGCTTCGTTGCCTGCTGGCTGTTTGGTTTTGCAGCAGTCGGTTTCTGGCTGCTTCTGACTCCGCTCATCACGGGAATCTGGCTGGACGAGAGCTGGGGGTTAGGTAATGTCGTATTGACATTGATGCTGATTGACTTTTATTTCAAGGGAGGCAGAACAGTTCTGGTGAATTTCAAGATCGCCGCAGGAGTGTTTGAGCAGGATAAATATTTGTCTTTACTCCAGGGGGTGGTGAATCTGATTCTGTCAATTATCGGTATCCGTTACATCGGATTGGCGGGAGTGTATGTGGGAACGGTAGTTTCCGGTGTGATGGCGAATCTCATCCGACCGGGAATCATATACCGGAATTGTTTTTCGAGAAATGTATGGTCTTATTTCAGGGACTCGTTCAAATATATCGGGGCGATCGCAGGCATTACGCTCTTAATGATCCCAGTGAAAGCACTCGTTATGGCGCAGATCAACCTTGTAACATTTATTGTGATGGCGGGAATCGTTACGCTCGCCTACAATATGATTTTTTGGCTGCTCTTTCACAAGACGCAGGAATTTAGGTATCTGTGGAATTTAATTATAGGAAAGGTACAGGCATGGCACAGGAAACAGTAAATAAACCGGATGATAAGGTGAATAAGGACGCTTTGGCACAGACTGCCTGTCACGATCTTATGGTATATGGTTTGTGGGATGGAAAGACTAAAGTCAAGAGATGGATAGGGAAATATCTTTTTAGACGGCAGACGGCACCGGAAGATTTGATATTCTGGACTACCGGACTCCTGGCGGCAGGACTATGGCGCTATCAGAGAGAGTCCGGGGCAGATGTGACGGCACAGGCATCTCAGGCACTCAGTGCATATTATGAGAGATGGGCGAAGAAGGGATGTCCGGTTTTCTATCTGGATGATCTGCTTGCAGGAGAAACGTTGCTTGTGGCATATGAAGATTACTGTAAGAGCGGAAAGGACAATAATCTGATCGGGTCCGGGAATGCAGAAATGTATCAGAAGATGATAGAGAAGCTTGCCGAATATGGTTTAAGCTATCCGGTTGACGAGATGGGAAGTTTCCCTTACAGGGCAGCACAGAATAACGGATATGTTTTTGTGGATGCCGTCGGACTGGCTTGTCCGTTCCTCTATCGATACGGGATACTGTACCATAGAACCGATGCCATGGAGCTGGCAGTGAAACAGATCGTTAATTATGTGGCATACGGGATGGATGGTTCTACAGGACTGCCCTATCATGGATATGTGATGAATACTGCGTGCAAATATGGAATTATAGGCTGGGGGCGTGCGGTGGGCTGGCTGCTTCGCGGTATGACGGGATGTATGATAAGTGAATACGGGACCGAGCGTCTTAAGGATTCCTATATCGGATTAATTGAAGCAGTACTGCCATATCAGCACAAAGACGGCTATTTTTCATGGCAGTTACATGCGCTGGACGGTCCGGTTGATACGTCTGCTACGGGGATGATCTGCGTGGCCATAAAACAGGGGATAGAGTTGGGGATTCTTGCAGATTCCAAGTATGAACAGGCATTACAGGCGGGCAGGAATGCAGTCTACAGGTCGGCTAAGGACGGGCGTGTGTATGACTGCTCTGGAGAGTGTGAGGGCTTTGGTCAGTATCCGCAGCGATATGGCGCGTATCCGTGGGCGCTGGGACCGGCCTTGATGTTGTAGGCAAAAATGCAGTAAGAAAGGCAGTTAATGATGAACGATTCGATCAAGGAGATTGCACAGAAAAATAGTGTAAAACTGACATTGGAAGAGGCGTGTTATTTCGGCTTTTTTATTCTACTCTCCATCACTAAGGGGCTGGGGCTTTACGAAGGACAGAAACTTTTTGAATTGTTAGTTATCCCAGCGTTTCTGCTTGGAATCGTAAAAATAGTGATCACTCCATATACAAAGCGACAGTGGGTAGTGCAGACGCTTCTGGTTCTTCTGACGGCGGTGGTATATCATGAATCACATGAAAGAGGTATTTTGTTTATCGCGTTTCTTGTGTTGGGAATGAAGAATATTTCTGTCAAAAAAGTTTTTCATCTGGGGTTGTGGGTGTGGTCATTATGCGCGATCGTCTTAAGTATTTTCTCCTTTTTTCGTCTGGAACATACCGTATACAGGGTACATGCCAAGATGGGACTGGGTTATATTTTCCGGTGGAGTCTCGGATTTTCTCACCCGAACATTCTGCACATCACTTATTTGGCATTGTGCGCGTTTATTCTCTATGAACTGGGAGAACATTACGGAATCAAACATTTCCTTGTCATGATGGCCGGAAATGTATTGGTTTTTTTGTATTCCGTCAGCTATACCGGCTTCGGTATCGTATCTGTTTTGCTGATAGGATTTTTGTATGTGCGGATAAGACCAAGATTTTGTTTTATAGAAAAAATACTTGCCAATCTGGTATTGCCGGTTTGTCTGGTGCTGTCCTTTGTGGCACCGTTTTATCTCTATCATCCCAGACTCGCATATTATGTACAATGGTTGAATTTCAAGCTTAATACAAGAATATATCTTGCGGAACAATTCCTGAGGTCAGAATACCACAGCCTGTTCGGGGCAGATATCTCCCAGATCGTCAGGTCTTCCATGACAATGGATAACTCCTATGTGTGGGGATATATTAATTACGGACTGGTGCCTTTTACGATCATCATGCTGGGATATTTTGCACTTTTATTTTATGATACACATAAACAGCGGACGAGAGAACTTGTCATTCTCGTATGTTTTCTCGGAGCCGGATGGACGGAACCGCTGCTGTTTAACACTTCCTTTAAAAACGTTACGCTGATCTTTTTGGGAAACCTGCTTTTCATGCAGAAGGAAGGGACCAAAGAGTACTGCCTGTTCCCGAAACTGCGGCGGATGGTGAACATTCCGGGAGGCGGACTGCCCGATGCCGCTATGTCTGCGGCGCGCGCAGTCTGGGATTCGTGTAAAGCAAAGATCGTATGTATCACAGCAATCGGCGGTGTGCTGGGAATCATTTTGTGCGCTGTTCTGTATACGGTGCCGGAAGGATATGTGGTACGACGGTTCTATACGGACGGGGCAGAGAAAACATCCGTATATCTGGAGAGCGAGGACGACCCTGAATATGAAGGGTGGAAGGTTATGAATTATCTGGATGCGGACGACCCGATGCAGCTTGTATACGGGAAGGCTGTTACATTGGAGACGGTCAGATACTATCTGGGGAGTGCGATGATCGGCGGATTCTTTGGCGGTGCAGTGGGTGTAGTATATTTTTGCCTTAAGCGGAAAGGTGAAAGAGCTGCAGATTGAAAGAGGGAGCATTATAAGAATGGACAAAAAGGATTTGAAATATTGTACAATTTTAAAAACTAACATCAACGTGACGAACATGAAGGATACGATTGCATATATCACGGAGAATCTTGATGATCTGAGGGGAGATTATATCTGCGTCTCTAACGTACATACTACGGTGATGGCGTTTCGGGACGAAGAGTACCGAAAAGTACAGAACAGTGCTGCCATGGCACTGCCGGACGGGCAGCCGTTGTCCATCGTCAGTCGCAGCAGAGGACACTTAGAGGCGCAGCGCGTGCCGGGACCGGACTTGATGCCAGCGATACTTAATCTGTCTCAGGAAAAAGGATATACGCATTTCTTTTACGGAAGTACTGAGAATACTTTACAGCAGCTTAAGAAGGAGATGCTGTCTAAATATCCGAAGTTGAAGATTGCAGGAATGTATGCGCCGCCGTTTCGTGAACTGACGAGAAAAGAGGATGAAGAGGCGGTTCGAAAGATCAATGAAAGCGGCGCGGACTTTGTATGGGTGGCGCTCGGTGCACCCAAACAGGAGAAGTGGATGTATGATCACAGAGGCAGGGTGAACGGGCTTATGATCGGCGTGGGTGCTGCTTTTGACTTTATTGCGGGAACCGCGAAGCGTGCGCCTATGTGGATGCAGAAACTTTGTTTAGAATGGGTTTTCCGTATCATACAGAATCCGAAACGGATGATCCCGAGATATTTAAACACGAATTTCTCCTTTTTGTATCATGTCCATATAGAGAGTAAAAAACTGCGGACAGAAGAAAAGGATAAAAGAGAAAGACGGAACAGAAACAGTAAAAAAGGCGGGCTGCGCATCGCCATGATCGGACATAAGAGAATACCGTCCAGAGAGGGCGGGGTTGAGATCGTGGTGGAAGAACTCGCCGTGCGGATGGCGGCGATGGGACATCATGTGGATGCGTATAACCGATACGGACATCATGTATCCGGTAAGAAATATGAGCAGGAGTACGGCTGGAAAGGCAGAAAATTCTATAAAGGAGTGAGGGTATATATTGTTCCCACTTTCCGGACAAGCAGCTTAAACGCCATCGTCTACAGTTTTTTTGCGACGCTCAGAGCGATGTTTGGCAGGTATGACGTGATGCATTTTCATGCAGAAGGACCGAGCGTCATGGTGTGGCTTCCGAAACTTTTTCACAAAAAGATAGTAGTGACGATCCATGGTCTGGACTGGCAGAGGGCAAAATGGGGGAATTTTGCGTCCTATGTCATTAAGCTCGGAGAGAAGATGGCTGCGAAATATGCCGATGAGGTGATCGTACTGTCAAAGAATGTGCAGCAGTATTTTGCAGATACTTACAACAGGAAGGTAACCTACATTCCCAATGGCATCGATAAGCCTGAGCAGAAGGACGCGCAGATGATTACGGAGAAATACGGGTTGACTAAGGGAAATTATCTGTTGTCACTCGGGCGGATCGTGCCGGAAAAGGGAGTGCATTATCTGATTGAAGCGTTTTCTCAAATTGATACGGATAAGAAGCTTGTGATTGCCGGCGGAAACAGTCATGCGGTGGAATATATGGAGCAGATACATCAGATGGTAGCCAAAGATGAGCGCATCATTATGACAGATTTCGTGCAGGGACAGGTGCTGGAGGAGCTGTATTCCAATGCTTATGCGTTCGTACTGCCAAGCGACGTGGAGGGCATGGCGCTCACACTGCTTGAAGCGATGAGTTACGGAGACTGTTGTCTCGTCAGCGATATCTGTGAAAATACGGAAGTCGTGGAGGATAAAGCGCTTGTGTTCCACAAAGGTGACGTGAAAGATCTGCAAAGACAGTTGGAGTACATGCTGGCGTATCCGGAGGTCGTTGAAGAGTACGGAAAGAACAGTGCGGATTATATTTGTGGCAAATATAACTGGGACGAAGTGGTGAAGGAGACGTTGGAACTGTATCGCGGAGGCAAAGATGAAAGTATTGATGGTCAACAAGTTTCTCTATCCTAACGGCGGATCGGAGACTTATATATTTAAATTGGGTGAACAATTACAGAAGATGGGACACGAAGTGCAGTATTTCGGCATGGAGCACGAGGGAAGGTGTGTCGGAAACCATGCGGAGGCGTATACGTCTGATATGGACTTCCATTCAGGCGGATTGCAGAAACTTCTTTATCCATTCAGAATCATCTATTCCGCGGAGGCGAAGAAGAAAATGCGTCTCGTGCTGGAAGATTTCGGGCCGGATGTGGTGCACTTTAACAATATTAATTTTCAGTTGACGCCGTCGGTGATCTATGCAGTCAGGGCGTATGAGAAAAAGAGCGGCAGACGTGTGCGGATCGTATATACGGCGCATGATTATCAGTGGGTATGCCCGAATCACATGATGCGGATTCCAGCGACCGGAGAAATCTGTTTTGCCTGTCGCGGGGGTAACTATAAGCAGTGCAGTAAAAACCGATGCATTCACAATTCACGCTTAAAGAGTATGCTCGGAACGATCGAGGCGCAGTATTATGCAAAGCGTAAGACATATGGCATGGTGGACGTTATCGTATGCCCCAGTGAGTTTATGAAAAAGCAGCTTGATACCGATCCGCTGTTGGCGGAGAAGACGGTCATGATGCATAATTTTATCGAGGCGGATACCGCGAAATCGAACAGTGTGGCAGGAAAGAAAGATTATGTGATTTACTTTGGGCGTTTTTCGGAGGAGAAGGGAACCGGGACTTTGCTGGAAGCATGTCAGGCGCTTAAGGATATCCCTTTTATTTTTGCCGGAACAGGACCCTTGGAAGAAGAAGTGAACCGGGTATCCAATGTAGAAAATCGCGGGTTTGTGACAGGAGAGGCACTGCGTAAATTGATTTCGGAGGCAAGGTTTAGCGTGTATCCGTCCGAATGGTATGAGAATTGTCCCTTTTCCGTGATGGAATCGCAGATGTACGGCACACCTGTGCTGGCTTCCGATCTTGGCGGAGCACCGGAACTTGTGCAGGCAGGCGTGACCGGAGATTTGTTTCGCGGCGGCGATGCGCAGGAGTTGACCGAGCACATCAGAGCAATGTGGGACGATCCGGAATTGTGCCGCAAGTACAGCGAAAACTGTAAAAATATAAAATTCGATACAATTGAGGAATATTGTGCTAAAATAGTGAGGAATGTATATAGATAAAAGCGTGCTTGCATGATTTTATCTATATACATGACGAACATCCGGCATGAGCAAGAAGCACGAAGTGCGGAATGCGAATGCAGGAAGGATGCGAAGCATCCGATTTTAGCATATCAAATAGGAGTATTAACCATGTCAAGAAGAACATTATACGGTACCGTCATTGTGACATACCGATGCAATGCCCGATGCAATATGTGCGACTGCTTCAAAGATCCGACAAGACCGGACGAGGAGATCACACTTGAAGATATAAAGAAGCTGCCTGAGATGGCATTTACCAACATTACCGGTGGTGAGCCTTTTATCAGACAGGACATTCCCGATATCGTGAGGGAATTATACAAGAAATCTGACAGAATTGTCATATCTACGAACGGATATTTTACAGACAGAATCATTGCGTTGTGCAAGGAGTTCCCGAAGGTGGGAATCCGTATCAGCATCGAGGGACTTCAGGAGACAAACGATGCGATCAGAGGGATTCCTGACGGATTCAACAGAGGATATAAGACACTTAAGACACTGGTGGAGATGGGACACCCGGATGTGGGATTCGGTATGACGGTGCAGGATATGAACTGTGAGGATCTGGTGCCGCTTTATAATATTGCCAATGATATGGGAATGGAGTTTGCCACGGCGACGTTGCACAATTCTTTTTATTTCAGGAAGACAGACAATAAGATCGATGATAAGTACAAGGTGGCGCAGAACTTTGAGAAGCTGATTAATGAGCTTTTAAAAAGCAAGTCGCCGAAGAAATGGTTCCGCGCGTATTTTAACCATGGTCTGATCAATTATATTTACGGAAATAAGAGGCTTCTACCCTGTGATATGTCGAAGAATGCGTTCTTTATCGACCCGTTCTGTGACGTGATTCCCTGCAACGGCATGGAGAAGAAGGCAGTCATGGGTAATCTGAAAGAACAAAGCTGGGACGAGCTGTGGAACTCCGAGCAGGCGCAGAAAGTCAGGGAGTGTACGAAAAAATGTGACAGGAACTGCTGGATGATCGGTTCTGCATCTCCGGCAATGCACAAATACATCTGGGTACCCGGATGGTGGGTAGTGAAGCACAAGTTTTTGAAGGGCGGCAAATATAGCCTGAAAGAAAATAAATTTATTGAGAAAAGTTGAAATTTTGTTATAGTGAAAGCATTTGAAATGTTGTGGGGCTTTTGAAAGGACGCAGGATGACGGAAAGGGCAAGAATAGAATGGATCGATATTTTGAAATTGCTTGGCATGTTCGCAGTCTTCTGCGGACATTTCGGTGTGGGAAGCGGGAGACTGCATGACTTTGTCTTTTGTTATCATGTCCCGCTATTCTTTTTTGTGTCCGGTATTTTTGCCGGGAATATAGACGGACTAAGCTTTACGGATGCAGTGAAGAAGCGGTTTGACCAGATCATGATTCCTTATGCATTTCTGGTGATCCTCAATATGGCAGCACTCGTTTTGACAGAGAATGCCGATTTGATTACTTATCTCCGATATGTGAAGCAGTTTATCCTGGGAATTCGGAATCAGATACCGGCCGCGGCATTATGGTTCTTCCCATGTATCTTCTGTATGGGAGTACTGTTTGATATACTGCGCAGGGTGTGCAGAAAAGATATTCTGATCTTTCTTTCGGCGGTAGTTCTTTATGTCGTGTCGGTCACACTTTTCCCGAACCGGCCGGATGTAGGGCCGTCATGGGTATGGAATATCGATTCGGCATGTCATTATATGATCTACTACGCATTGGGGTATGTTTTGAGGAAGAAGCTGACCGAGAGAAAAGAGAGCCCTGATGGGACAAGTGGTAAAGTAAATGGCAAAACAAATGATAGGATAAGATGCTGCCTGCTTCTTGTAGGAGCGATGCTTGTAACAGGGTACGCCGTATCGGTGTATGTTCAGGAGGATATTGCCGGAAGAATGCTCTGTCTTGCGATTCCGGCAGTCGGTGCGGTCTATCCGATTTTAAGAGCGGTGCTGTTGATTGCTTTTCATATCATTCTGGCAAAAATATTAGAGGGTTTTCATTTCCTCTCTTATGCAGGGACACAGACATTGTGGCTGTGCGGTAATGAGAGTATTGTGAAAATACTGATTGGTTCGCTGGCAGGGCTTGTAGGACTGCGAATTGAAGTTACGAACGAATTTGAGGCACTTTTATATGCGGTAGTTATGACGGTAGTCATTATCATGGTTTTGCTGCCGATTGAGCAGAGACTATACAGGAAGTGCAGAGAAGATTTTACGAAATTCGGATTCGGCAAAAGAGGCGGAAGAATTGAAGGAAAACAAGATGCAGTATAAAGGCATTGATATCGTTAAATTTATAATGGCATTGTTTGTAGTGATACTGCATACGCATCCGCTCTATGCGGTAAACCGGACGGCGGATTTTATGACGGCGGATGTCATAGCCAGAACGGCGGTGCCTTTCTTTTTCGTGGCGACAGGCTTTTTGCTGGAAAAACAGATAGGTGAGCGTCGCGCGGATGTCAAAGAGATGCTTGGCAGATATACGCGAAAGGTTCTCGTGCTGTATTGTATCTGGACAGTAATCTATCTGCCGATCATTATCTATAATAAATTTGTTATCAGTGATGAAACATTCACATACGGCGTATTTACAATGATACGGGATTTTGTTTTTGCAGGCTCATACGGGCAGTTGTGGTATCTGCCGGCGGTGGCAGTGGGGGTTATAGTCGTATTTGTTTTCAGAAAATATCTGGGAGAGCGAAAGACCGCTATCATACTGTTTCTGCTGTTTTTGATGGGACTTACAACGCAGTCATACTTTGGATTTATGTCTGGGACAATCCGACCGGACGGTGTCTTGTGGAAGGGTATGAAAGCGGTCAAAAAAGTCATGGTCACATGTAGAAACGGTGTGTTTTTTGGCAGTATTTTCATCTATATGGGAACATGGATCGCAAGATGTGATATTAAGATGAAAAGCTGGAAAGCGGTTTCGGGTCTGATCGTATCGATGGTGCTGTTTTGTGTAGAAGCGTCATGGTTATGGAGTATCGGTTCCGTGAGGGAGAAGGATATGTATCTGATGCTGCTTCCGACAGCCTTTTTTCTGATGATATGTGCATTGCAGATACAAGTCGGATGGGACACTGTTTTTTTAAGGAGAATGAGCATCAATATTTATCTTGTACATCCGGCGTTTAAGTTTATTTACAGAGAGTTTGTAGGAGAACATAACGAGAACGGTATGCCGCTGTTCTTGTTTACGTTAGCAGGAACGCTCATAACGGCGTATCTGATAGAGCAGTTTGAAAGGCGCAGAGGGAGATAATTATGTTGTCTGGAAAAGAAAAGATCGTAGAATGGATGAAAAGACTAATCTTCATACTGTTTGCCTTAATCATCGGATATCTGCTTGTGGCGAGTATATTCAGCACATGTTATATCGGCGGTTACCGCTATATGACCGCGGCACAGACGGAAGAAATCAATGTGGAACATACTTTTTTTATCAAGGATGGATACATACAACACTTTGTTGTATTTGGCATTTTCTCAGCCTTGCTTCTTCTCGTTAAGAGAAAGGACGGCAAGCAAATCCAAGATAGAAAATATGTGGGAATCGTGGCGTGTATTGCTGCCGGCGTGGTGGCTCTTCTGATCGTGATTACGGGTCAGTATGTTCCGAAATTTGATCAGAAACATGTGGTGGAAGCAGCGGCGGCATTAAACATGCATGATTATTCCGATTTTGAAGTGGGAGGATATTTACATGTATTTCCCTTTCAGATGGGAATTGTGCTCTACTTTCAGCTATTGTCACGGCTGTTCGGGAATCTGAATTATATGGCTTTTGAAGCAGTGAACGTGGTCTGGATCGTGGCCGCATATTACTTTTTCATGAAAATTGCCGATGTTTTGTGGAATAAAGAACAACGGTACAAGACAGGAACGGCAGTTTTGTGTCTGTTGTTTGCTCCGTTTATAATGTATACGACTTTTCTCTATGGTACGGTGGTAGGCATGGCATTTGCGCTGCTGTCTTTTTACATGATGTTGTTGTATTTGTCTGAGCCTAAGATACGATATCTGCTGGTCTGCGGGGTGAGTATGGGACTGGCGACGGTATTTAAATCAAACTATGCTATTTATATGATTGCACAGATCATCGTTATCGTTTTTAAAATTCTGGCGGACAAAAACTCCGACCGCAGAAAGACGGGATCGAGGATTTTACTTATATTGATGATCATTATATGCTTCGGTATCGGCAGATTCGGAGTGAATGCATCTATTAAGAATGCGAATCACGGGGAGGAAGTCAAAGGAATCCCGATGATGGCGTGGGTGGTCATGGGGCTTCAGGACGGCAAAGGCGCTCCCGGCTGGTACAATGCGTATAACAATTCCGTATATGAGAAAAATGATTATGATTATGACAAAGCGCAGGAAGTAGTCATGAATGATCTGAAGGAAAAAATCAAAGGGATGGCGGGCAGACCTTTGACTACAGTCGGTTTCTTTGTCAAAAAGGTGACGTCTCAGTGGAACAATCCGACATTTCAGTCTCTGTGGATCCTGGAGGGCAGGAGTGATCGGGAGAACTCAATTCCGATGCTGCAGGAAAAGGGAAGGTCAATATATATTTTCTGGGTGAATCTGTTGCAGACATGGATTCTGGCAGGAACATTTCTGTATACTGTTCTGCGGTTTAAAAAGAGTAGTATTGAGGAGATCATACTGCCGATCACCTTTGTCGGAGGATTCGTGTTTCATCTGTTCTGGGAGGCGGAAGGACTCTATGCGATACTGTATTTTCCGCTGCTGCTTCCGCTGAGTGTGTGCGGATACGGGGAATGGGCGGCGTGGCTTCGTGAACGCCGAAGTGAGATCATTGCAGACGGCTGGAAGAGTCCGGCGGGGAATAAGCTGAAAAAGATTATAGGTACATGCTCCGCAATCGTTATTGTGACCTGTGCCTTATCCTATACCGATCCCTTCGCCAAGCTGTTTGCAAGAAATGAGGATACCGGAATTTTTAACACTTATACACAAGAGATCGTGAATGAGAGCGATATTCTGACAGAGCAGTAAGAGAGGACAAGCGAATGATTCACAAATTAAATTATATTTTTACGAGGTCGGATAAGATCAAGATTTTCTTCTTATTGATAGCTATAATTTGCGGGAGTTTTCTGGAACTGTTGGCGGTTTCGGTGTTCTCACCTTTTATCAATCTGATCATGGATGCAGATATGATACAGGAGAACAGCACGCTTTCCTATGTATATAACTTATTTGGTTTTAAGAGCATAGAATATTTTCTTGCAGCGATCGCGGGCGGGATCATCATTATCTATATTGTAAAAAATGTTTATACGATCATAGAAAAAAATGCAATTTACAAGTTTTCGTACAGAATCCAGAGGAAAATGTCTACGAGTCTGTTGAAGGCGTACATGGCTGAACCTTATACTTTTCACCTGAATAAGAATATTTCGGTATTGCAGCGAAGTATGCAGGAAGACACGGACCAGTTTACCAAGGGGATCCTGCATATTATGGAGATGTTAGCCGAGGTCAGTGTCTGCGTGGCGATCGGTATTTACCTGTATATTGAAAGTAAATCGATTACGGTGATCGTTGTAGCGCTGCTTATCTTATGCCTGGCGTTTTTTTCCATGATTTCCAAGAAATATTCCAGTGTCTGGGGCAGACAGGGGCAGCAGTATAAATCAAAGATCTATCAGTGGATGAATCAGTCTCTGGGTGGAATTAAAGAGATTAAGGTTTTAAACAGGGAAGAAAGTTTTATCGAGCAGTATGACAATTATTTCGGCAAGTATGTCAGAGTACTGCGGCTGAACCGGCTGATTGGGGTCATACCTAAATATATCATAGAGATGGTATGCATGACAGGACTTCTCCTTGCCGTTATCTTTAAAATCTTTTTTGGGCAGAAGGATCTGATGGAATTTGTCCCACAGCTTGCAGTATTTGCGGTGGCGGCGTTTCGTCTCCTGCCCTCTGTGGGGAAGATCAATGAACACATGTCAGCGGTGCTGTATGCACTTCCCTCTTTTGAATTAGTTTATAATGATCTGCGTGAGATCGAGCAGCTTAATATCGATAAAAAGGAAAAAGATACGACGTGGAAACTGAAGGAAAAGATAGAAGTGAAAAATGTGTCTTATCATTATCCGGACGGGGATACTAACGTCATAGAACATGCTGATTTTACGATAACAAGGGGCAAGACGGTGGCATTTATCGGAGCATCGGGCGCGGGCAAGTCTACTATGGTAGATATTTTGCTGGGGCTTTTAGCTCCGCAGTATGGTAAAATATATGCGGACGGCATGAATGTATATAAGAATCTGCCTACATGGCAGCAGGAGATCGGATATATTCCGCAGTCTATTTATCTGTCCGATGATACGATCAGAAATAATGTGGCGTTCGGAATCCATGAGAAGGAGATCGATGAGCAGGCGGTAGTAAATGCCTTGAAACAGGCGCAGTTATATGATTTTGTAGACAGCCTTCCGGAAGGGCTGGATACTTTTGCGGGTGACAGAGGTGTCAGATTATCCGGCGGTCAGAGACAGCGTATCGGTATTGCACGGGCGCTGTACCACGATCCGGAGATACTGGTGCTTGATGAGGCGACTTCGGCATTGGATAACGATACCGAGACGGCGGTTATGGAAGCGATAGACAGTCTGCAGGGGAAAAAGACGATTATTATTATAGCGCACAGATTATCGACGATTAAGAATGCGGATATCATTTATGAGGTGGGCGACGGTAAAGTGGAGTTAAGAAAAAAAGAGGAAGTGATACAGTAATATGACATTGGATTTCAAGAGATTTGTCAAAGATATACTTGCTGCAATCGATTATTCACTGTACCGCTCCGGCTTCAAAAAGTGTCCAATCAAGGTGCACACGATAGATGAGACAATAGAGGAACTGATCCATGGCAATAAGAGTATGATCAGATTCGGTGATGGTGAGATCACGATGATTCGTGGCAGGAGCCTCAAATTGCAGCAGGTAGAGCCTGAGATCATAGAGGGGCTTAAGAGACTGCTTAAGTATGAACATGAGGGCATGATCGTCACAATCCCTGATATATTCGATGATCTGTCCATTTATCGAAAAGCAAGCAGACAGTTCTGGAAAGATCATCTGTTTTTCAGCAGAAAGATTTATGAGAAGTATTGTAACCCGGACAGAGAATATTATAATACATCGATTTCCAGATTTTATATTACATTGGATAACCAAGACAGGTGCCGGGAGTGGATTGAAGGAATTAAGCAGATTTGGAAAGATAAGGACGTCGTTGTAGTGGAGGGGGAAAGAACCCATAACGGAGTGGGAAATGACCTGCTTGATACGGCGGGGAGTATAGAGCGGATTATCGGACCGAGCAGTGATGCTTACGGCAGATTGGATGAAATAATGGAATGCTGCAGGGAATATCCGGGGGACAGGCTGTTTCTGATCTCTCTGGGTGTGGCGGCTAAATTCCTTGCACAACGGCTGTTTCTGGAGGGGTATCGCGCACTTGACATCGGGAATCTGGATATGGAATACGAGTGGTATCTGCATCAGGCGAAGCAGAAGGAAGCGATAGCCAAGCACGATGTCATTGGAGAAGAAGCGAATCGGTCTGCCGGATATGATGTGTATCTGGCGCAGATTAAGAAGAGGGTAACATGAAAGTTTTATATATGTCTCACAGATATCATACGAATCAGACCACGATCATGAAGGGCTGGGTGGAAAACGGGCATGAAGTAAGATTCTTAAGCCAGTATGCCGGCAAGGTGGAGGATTACACATACGTCAAGCCTATTGTAGTCGGCTACTCCAAGATTTTCATGGCGTTTGATTATATCTATGTGCACTTCCTGAAAAGGAAAGATCCGTTCGCCATAGATATGAAATTAAAGTGCGGCGTTCCGCCAATCAGGAAGCTTGCAAAGTATATTAAAGAGTTTGAACCGGATGTTGCGGTTATTAGAGAGCGGTCGATCTATACCATCTGTATGAATGCCATATGCAGGCACTATCATATTCCGACGATACTTTATAATCTGAGTCCCGTATGGGACAAGCCGAAGAAGATGGATACAGCGCATAAGATCGTGTGGAAACTGACACCGAAATACAGGATTACACCGACGAATCTGGTGGGGATAGATTTTACGGGCCTTGTGAAAGACAAATACGGTTATTGGGCGCCGTTTCTGATGGAGCCGCAGATGTCGCCGCAGGAGAAGACTTATTTTGAAGGCGGCAGGATCAATGTCTTCTGCATCGGCAAATATCAGGAGCGCAAGAATCTCCAGATGATGATAGAAGTAGTTGAGAATCTTCTGCCCAAATATGACCTTCACTTGACGATTGCGGGGGAAGTCTCCAATCACTTCCATGAGGAATACTATAAACGGGTTACCGGATATGTGCGGGAGCACAAACTGGAAGACAGGGTAACTTTTTACCGGAACTTGAACAGACAGGAAATATCTGAGCAGTATAGGAAGGCTGATGTGTATGTTGTTCCGAGCACGGGAGAACCGGCATCCATCACGGTAATAGAGGCGATGGCATTTTCTGTTCCGGCAATCAGCGGAACTGACAACGGTACAGCCAGCTATATCGACTACGGAAAGACGGGATACGTTTTTGAGGATAATGACAAAAAGGATTTGGAAGACAAGCTGGAAAAGATCATATGCGACAGGGAAAATCTTGTAAAAATGGGAGCCGCAGGGTATGATCATGTGAAGGAACATTTTCAGTTTGGAAACTATTACTGTTGTATTGAAGAGATATTAAAGAAAATAGATGCAGATCAGTAAAAGTCAGTGAGGATAAGCCGATGAATGAGCAATTGAAAGAGGATATGCGTCTGCGGTCACGGCAGAAAGTGATTCAGATTCTTGTGCTGACAGTGATGGGAATATTATTTTACCTTGTCATGGGGCAGGAATGGATTGCCATAGAAGATGATACGCCTTTTTATCTGAATCCGAGAAGAGAGGGTGTCATGCCCGTCTATCCGTTATTTCTGTTTGTGGTGAAATGTATTTTCGGTGAGAATCTGTATCTTGACGCAGTGGTCGTGATACAATCTGTGCTTGCGATCATCTGCACGATGGTATTTGTGCTGTATCTGGAGAGACAGTTTCAGTTGAAATGGATAGAGACGATCCTGCTGTATGCGGCTTGTATGCTTCCGTTTTCAATCTACCTGCCGGAGGCGGGAATCACCCATCAGATTCTTACGGAAGGTCTGTCGTATGCTTTTTTCTATCTCTATTTTATTTTATTGGTGCAGTATGTTTTTACGCAGAAGATCAGATGGGTGCTGGGTGCTGCAGCAATGGCGGCGTTTATGGAGCTGCTCAGGAGCCAGATGATCTTCCTACTGGGAGTTACTGCTGCTGTATTTGTCTGTGTGGAATTTATAAAAAGGAAAAATGATAAGATCAGCCGGAGAATCATAAGAGCCGGTGTTAACTGTGTGATCGGAGCTGCCGGGATTCTCCTGATGGTTATGATGGTCTACAAAATATACGGTTGGTATTGGGTACATCAGCTTCCGGTGATCGAGAGCTGGGGGCAGCAGACGGTGACGGAGCAGGCAGTGCAGGCGGATACAGAGATTGCCCAGGCTGGCGGAACACCGGATGCAATAATCGTTGAAGCGGAAGAGGGCAATATACAAGGCGAGGAGAGCATTGCACAGGAAGAGGCAGACAGCGGGCAGAGCGAAACACCTGCTGGACCTCGGGAATCCGAGAATCCGGGAACACTGTCTCAGTTTAATTCCCTCATCATCACCCGTGGAATCTATGAGATGGATGCACAGGATATAGAATTATTTGACAGCCCGGAGATGAAGGAGATATTCGGGCGGGTATTCGATGCGATCGATGCCGAGCAGTACAGATATGTGTATGCAAGGCAGGATTTGTATATGTGGCGTGATCTGGTGAAGGATGAGATACCCATAGTGGTGTTCGGGCATGTGGGTGCCTATCTGCGGGATAACCCGGATGTTGAGTTGAATGCGGTGCAGGTATGCAGGGAACTTGGGATGAAAGTGTTGCTGCACCATTTCGACAGATATTTATATCATTCTTTCAGAATGATGGTCTCGGGATTTATCAGCAGTGTATTTTTCCAGATCGAGAGGATATATTTACTATGCCATATCATCACGCTGTTTTTGTATCTTATCGCTGCCGCGGGAATCATATATTGTCTGAAAAAAGGCGGTAATAGGAAAGTGACAGCGTTTGCACTTACAACGCTTGCGTATATTTTCCTGATGGTGACAGTCACAAATCTTGTATTTTTAGGGCTTCAAAGGTATATGGTATACGCTATGGGCATTTTTTACTGCAGCCTGTATCTGCTGGCGAGGGAGGCAGTGCTTATCACTGCGGAGGGGTCTATATGGATCAAAAGAATAAAACGCTGATCATTATCCCGGCTTACAATGAGGGGGATAATATTGAGAAAGTAGTTGACAATTTAATTACAAATTTTCCGCAGTATGACTATGTCATTGTCAATGATGGTTCAACAGATCATACGAAGAAGGTCTGCCGGAATAGAGGATATGAAGTGCTGAACCTGCCCATCAACATGGGAATCGGGGGAGCAGTTCAGACCGGCTACCGCTACGCGAGGGACAATGATTATGATATTGCAGTACAGATAGATGGAGACGGACAGCATGACGTGGGCTTTCTGGAAAATATGATACAGTGTATGAATGAGGAACAGGCAGATTGTGTGATCGGTTCACGCTTTGTCGAGAAAGAGGGCTTTCAGTCTTCGGGTCTTCGCAGGATAGGAATCAGATTTTTAAGCTTCTTAGGATGGATATTGACCGGTGTAAGGGTCAGGGATATCACCAGCGGATACCGTCTTGTGAACCGGAGATTTATACAGATATTTGCGCAGGACTATCCGGCGGACTATCCGGAGCCGGAGGCGATGATCATCACAGCGGTTCATGGTGGCAGAATCAGAGAGTATCCGGTCATTATGAGAGACAGGGAGAACGGAACCAGTTCTATTACACTCAAAAAATCGGTCTACTATATGTTTAAGGTGACATTGGCAATGTTGATTCGGAGATTGAGCTTCGGAGTCAGGAGGCAGAAATGATTCCACATACTTTGCAGATCACGCTTTCAATAGCTGTCGTCTGTTATTTTGTCATTATTCTCTATTATCTGAAAAAGAAAATGCTGGAACTTAAGTATACGCTCATATGGCTTGTGGCGGGCGTGATCATGGGAATCATGATCTATTTCCCGGATCTTCTTGTGAGGTTTGTGAGGCTTCTCGGAATTGAGAGCAACATGAACGGACTGTATATTCTGTGCATCGGGTTTATTATGATGATTCTGATGACACTTACGTCCATTGTGTCCAGACAGCAGCTTAAGATCAGGATTCTCATTCAGGAGATCAGTATGATGGAGAAAAGAATCAGAGAGTTGGAGACCGGTGCAGAGGAGAAAAAGGATGACGGCAAAGTCGAGTGATGCGACAAGAAATTCATATATGGATTTCCTTAAGGGAATTGCCATAATCTCAGTGATAGTCGGACATTCACTTACTGATATCCGGGGAATGGATACATTTTTTAATCTGATCTATTCCTTCCATATGCCGCTCTTATTCTTTGTTTCCGCCTATATAGAGGAGCAGGGCAGCGCAAAATATGCGGGAAGGGAAGGACGGATGTTGTTAAGAAGAGCGGGCAGTCTGCTGATTCCGTACTTAAGCTGGACCATTATTTGTGCAGTTGTTTCCGGGCACCTGTGGGAAAACGGGTTAACAGAGTTGCTTTCGGAACTGCTCGGTTACGGAAGTAACGGGCTATGGTTCTTTCCGGTATTGTTCGGGTTGAAGGTCATGCATGTTCTGTATTGGCGTATTCATAGCAGAATCGGCAGGGATACGATCATTACGGATGTACTGCTGCTTGGCGGATTGGAAGTTATAATCACACTGCTTGCGGTATTGACGAAACAGCCGTATATCATTAATATGTTGAGTTATGCGATACCGTATTTTTTTGCCGTTGTATTGGTCAGACATGAGACGATACAAAATCTGGTGAGCAGAGAGTGGATAGTGGCTGGTGTGGTACTGGTGTATGCAATGGTGTTCCCAGGCTTTTCATTCTATGATATACGCTGGACGACGCAGGTGATCAGGATCGGATTGGCGATGTGCGTCATTGTGGTATGCTGTAAATTGATAGATTACAAAAATAATGGTAATAGAAATCAGTGGAGTAGGAACCATCTCTGTTCGGCAATATGTGTTTTCGGGGAAAATTCGCTGGCAATCTATGTGCTTCACGGGTTTTTCATTGATTATAAGAGATATTTTAACATGATAGATTCCACGTTTCTTGTGGGAGCAGCATCGATCGCGTTGGCGTTTCTTGTTGCGGCGGTATGCATTATGATTGCAAAAGTGATAGGAATTTCCTTGTGGTGGAGAAAAATTTTGTTCGGGAAATAATTTTTATCTGCATCGTAAAGAGATATGCAGGGAAGTATGAAAAGCATTGACATTCTAAGAGAGAGGTATTAGGCAGGTATGGATAATATCGCAGTTGATTTATTGTGGCTCCGTCCCGGTAAGGTGGGCGGAACTGAATTTTATATCAGAAATCTTCTGGACGGTTTCATGCAGCTTGACAGACCGTTTAAACTTACATTGCTTGTTTCCAAAGATAATCGTGAAACGTTTGAGCATTACACAAGGGATACAAGAATCATGCTTTTGGAAGCAAATATAGTGTCCACCAACATCGCCGGAAGAATTTTGTGGCAGTTTTTTTCCCAGAACAGGTTGTTGAGAAAAAACGGTCTGCGTAAGTGTTTTATTCCGGTGTACTGCCGACCGCTCTTTAACGGCGGTGTCACATATATTAATACGATCCATGACCTGCAGGCGGCGCACTATCCGCAGTATCATCCTTTTCATGAGATTGCCTACTCAAAGTTGTGCTGGTGGGTGGATGCCCGGTTTTCCAAGAAAATTATTGCAACGACCAATTATGTGAAATCGGATTTGATAGAGCGGTATAAGATCAAGAAAGATAAGATAGAAGTCCTCAATATTCCGGCGATGGTAGATTTGAGTGAGACGGAATCGTTCGAGAATGTCAGCCGCAAATTTAACATTTCTGACGAGGGGTATTACTATACGGTTGCGCAGATGATACCGCATAAGAACCTGGAAACGTTGATCAGGGTAATGATAGAATTAAGAAAAAGAGGCAGCAGTCTGCCACAGCGCCTTCTTGTGTCGGGGATTTCCGGTAATGCGACCGACAGTGTCAAGAATCTGATCAAGGAAAATCAGTTGGAGGATATCGTGACGCTGACCGGATTTATCAGCAATGAGGAGCGCAATACGCTGTACAAACATTGCAAAGCTTTCCTGTTTCCGAGTATATTCGAAGGTTTTGGTATGCCGCCGGTCGAGGCGATGGCATTTGGTGCGACGGTTATTACAACGGACCAAACCAGCATCCCGGAAGTGACGCAGAACAAGGCGAATTATGTGGATGACCCTTTTGATACGAACGCGTGGATACGGGTAATGGAATCGCCCGTAAAGCGGAATGACGAATTTGATTTCTCCGTCTACAGCAGAGCATATCTGGCGGAAAAATATATGGATTTTCTGCAGGAGAATTTGTAAAGAGAAGGATGTAAAGATGAGTAAAAAGATTCTGATTACCGGGTTTTCCGGTTTTGTGAGCAGACATCTGCTCGCGTATATGCAGGAAAATGATAACGATGTGGAAGTGTGCGGAATAGATATCAATCCGCCGTCATTCGACCTTTCGGAGTTTCACAGAATAAAAGCAGAGTACCATATGGTAAATCTGCTCGAGATCGATGCCGTGAAAAATCTGCTTACTGCATTCCGACCGGATTACATCGTGCATCTTGCTTCTTTCAGCAGTGTGGCGTATAGCTGGAAGCATCCGATCGAATGTTTTCAGAACAATACGAATATTTTCCTGAATATCATAGCGGTCGTGCAGGAGTTAAACATTAAGTGCAGAGTGTTATCGGTAGGTTCGTCGGAGGAATACGGGAACGTAAGTGAGGCTGATTTGCCTCTGCGCGAGGATAGTAATCTGCTGCCCTGCAGTCCCTATGCGGTCGCTCGTGTGGCGCAGGAGATGTTGTCCCATGTCTATGCTGACAGCTACGGGGTGGATATTGTCATGACGAGATCATTTAACCATATCGGACCGTGGCAGGATACACGTTTCGTAATACCGGGATTTATATCAAGGATACTGGCAATCAAAAATGCCGGGAAATCGCACGGCACGATCGAGACGGGTGACTTGTCGATCATTCGTGACTTTGTGGATGTGCGTGACGTTGTGAGGGCGTATTATGATCTGTTGCTGCACGGTAAGTCCGGGGAACTGTACAACGTGTGTTCCGGAACCGGCATTCGACTGGCGGACATCGTGGGCAAGATTGCTGATATGTTAGAGATTCGGATTGACACGGTGGTCAACCCGGATTTTATGAGGTTAAATGATAATCACATTATCGTTGGATCCCATGAGAAAATTAGCGCAGATATCGGATGGAAACCGGTTATTCCGCTTGATGTGACGCTTAAGGATATGATTGCCTATTATAAAGAATTATGAGGGAATGGATAAGGGCGGCCGATATGGGGGAAAAAGTCAGCGTTATTCTAATCAATTATAACGGAAAAAAATACAACGATGCATGTATTGACTCTATTCTGAGCAGCACGATCGCAGAGCACATACAGATCGTCGTGGTCGATAATGCATCCACAGACGATTCTTTGTCGGCATTACGTGGCAGATGGGGTGACAGCGAACAGGTGCATATCCTTGCGCTGGATGATAATTACGGATTTTCCAAGGCGAACAATGAAGGAATCCGGTGGGCGATGGAACAGGGAAGCGATTACTATCTGCTTCTTAATAACGATACGGAGATTGAGCCGGATACGATAGAGCAGATGATGCGGAGTATGCAGGAAACGGGAAGTATCGTCGTTCCAAAAATCTTGTATGCCGACAGAAGGGACGTGATCTGGTGTGCAGGCGGAACATTTTCACCTGTAATCAGAAAAACGATCCAGGGCGGACTGAATCAGCCGGATAACGGACAATTTGACATAAGCAGCGAGTGTCAGTTTGCCAACGGGTGCGCGTTTCTTTTGTCAAGAAAGATCGTAGAACGGGTAGGATTCCTGGATGAACGCTTTTTTCTTTATTATGAGGATGTAGAGTACAGTATGCGCGCGGCGGAATGTGGAATCACAATTCGGTATTGTGCGGAGGCGGTCGTCTACCATAAAGTGAATGGTTCTACCGGTGGAAATGAAAAGTCTGCGAATGCCTATTATATCACGAGAAACTGGCTGTTATGCAACAGTTTGCATATGCGTGACGCGAAAGGCATAGGCGGGAAAGTGCAATTTCTATTTTTTATCGTCTATTTTATCTTCAATCGATTTGCGTGGCTGCTTATTTGGCTCCTTCAAGGGAAACAAAAGATGTGCACTGCGCTGCTTCGGGGAATTAGAGATTTTTGTAGGAAGAAGTGGGGGAAAATGTGTGAAGGTGCTTGAAAAATGCAAATTTGCACACGATCTTGTACCGGGTTTGCATATCTTCTGATAAAGCGGTATAATGAAAAGCGGTTTCGAGAATTGGAGAAGAGGAAATCCCGATGCTTTTTAATTCATTTGCGTTTGCGGTTTTTTTGCCGATCGTATTTATTATATATTGGATATTACCTAAGAAATGCCAATGGCTGGTCATATTGATTTCCAGCTATTATTTCTATATGAGTTGGAACGTGAAATATGTTTTTTTGATTTTGCTGACTACAGTTATTTCTTATGTTACAGCCATTTTGCTTGAAAAAGAAAAAAAGGAGAGACTGAGAAAACTTTACCTGTCAGTCGCCTTTCTTTTTTGTCTCGGAGTTTTGTTTTTCTTCAAATATTTTAATTTCATTTCTACGAGTATCGCGGGCGTATTGCAGAGGTTTTCCATCAATTACAGCCCGTTTATGGTCAACGTTCTGTTACCGGTCGGTATCTCTTTTTATACTTTTCAGACCTTGGCCTATGTGATCGATGTTTACAGGGGTGATGTAAGCGCAGAGCGTCACTTTGGCAAGTATGCTGCTTTTATTTCATTTTTTCCGCAGCTGGTGGCAGGACCGATAGAGCGTACTAGTAATCTGCTGCCTCAGATCAAGAGGGAAAATACATTTGAATACGGGCAGGCATCCTACGGATTAAAACTAATGGTATGGGGATTTTTTAAGAAAATCGTAGTTGCGGATACGCTGGCGGTCTATGTGGATGCAGTCTATAATAATCTGTATGACTACAAGGGAATGGTGCTCGGAATTGCCACTGTCTTGTTTACGGTACAGATCTATTGTGATTTTTCGGGGTATTCTGATATTGCAGTCGGTTGCGCCAAATTGTTCGGGATTGATCTGATGTTCAATTTTAAAAGCCCCTACTTTTCTTCCAGTGTGAAGGAATTCTGGAGCAGATGGCATATTTCCTTATCGACATGGTTCAGGGATTATGTCTATATACCGTTAGGCGGAAACAGAGTGTCTAAATGGCGTCATGGGCTGAATCTGTTGATTACTTTTCTGGTAAGCGGACTATGGCATGGGGCGGCATGGACTTATGTGATATGGGGCGGGGTTCATGGATTGGCACAAGTGATAGAAAACTTTTTTACGAAGGAAAAGAAAAAAGGTCAGGATAAGGGCAGATTACGGATAGGCAGAATGATTCTTGTTTTTATTTTTGTATCTTTTGCGTGGATCTTTTTCCGGGCTCAGAGTTTATCGGACGCTGCCTACGTGATCAGATATACTTTTTCCGGCATACGTCACCCAATGCAGTATTTGAAGACGGGCTACCATGATCTGGGGCTTGCAAAGAAGACGATAGCCACTTGTATTGGTATGATCGGTCTGTTGGGAATATATGATGCATTATCGTTGAAATATGATGTGATAGAGTGTATCGGAAGGTGGAAAGTGGTCTTAAGATGGCTGCTTTATCTTGCAATTGTTCTATTGATCTTATTCGGGGCACCGATAGGAAATGCAAGTTCCTTTATTTATTTTCAGTTTTAGTGCACATAGGAAAAGAAACTATTTTGACGCAGGTTAAGAAAGGGGACAGACGTATCAATGAAAAAATTTATAAGAAATATTGTCATTTTTGTTGCATGTCTGTTCTGCCTGGTGTATGCGTATTGCGAGGTAACTCTTGCCGCGAGCGTCAAATATATGGGAGAAAATACGAAACAGCAGATTGAAAGAAGCTTTCGTAATGCGGTGGCGGATGATTATAGTTGTTATTTTCTGGGTAATTCGAGGATGTATAGAGGAATCAACCCGGATTTGTTCACGGGAGTAAAGGCATATAATTTTTCGCATGACAATGACAGCTATAATCAAATGTATTATAAACTGTTGTATTTAGAAGAGGAAAATAAAAAGATCGATTATCTTGTTATTGGCACGGACTATTTTCAATTTTCCGTTTATGGTGATTCCAGAAACTATATCTATGACAGATTGTTCGGGCTTGAGTATATGCAGGACTATAATACCTCTGTAGCGGATGAAATATTTTCGGATATCGTATATTTCTGGAAAACCAAACGGGATAGTGCGCAGTTCTTAATTCCGTATTTGAAGGGAGAACCTGCGGGAGATAACATTAATTATCTGAAAGATAATGGACAGTATGTCATGTATGGTGAGGCAACTGACAAAGATATGGTTGAGCGAAGCCATATTGTCAGAGAAGTGCAGGAGAATTATTTCTTGAAAATAATAGAATATTGTGAAAATAACGATATAGAGTTATATGTCGTTATGCCGCCTACGAGAGATGAAGAGCTTGCGTCTTACACAAAAGAGCAGATGGATGATTTTGATCGGATGATTGAGGATGCGCTGGGGGAAAGATTTAAAGGACATTATTTAAACTGCTGTGATCTGCCCGAATTCAAACATTATTCTAATTACACGGATATTACACATTTGAATTCTGAGGCGGCGGATCGATTCAGCGTGTACCTGAGCGAGACGCTGAATCTGCAGAGCCGTTAATGGAAAACATATAGGAAGCGCGGATAAATTCGACAAATCGGAGTGAAAGAAATGAATATTTTATATATAGCGCATGAAAGCCGACTGGGAGGAGCCAATCTTTCACTGCTTGGAATCATTGATGAACTGGCAGGAAAACACAATATTTCGGTGGTCGTTCCCATTAAGAACGGTTTCATGGTGGATGAATTGAAAAAGAGAAGCATCCCTGTTTATTACAGACATTCTTTCTGGTGGATGCTTGCACCGGCGGCAACGTCCGGTAAGACCTTTCTTAAAAAGATGGTCTATAAAGTATTGTGTCTCAATAATTATCTCTGCGCGCTTAGTTTGAAAGGCATTGTAAAAAAGCAGAAGATCGACATCATTCATACGAATTCCAGTGTCATGAATACAGGCGGGATATTGTCGCGCTTAACGGGAGTGCCGCATGTGTGGCATATACGGGAGTTTGCGTTGAAAGGGCTGGGATTTTTCCCAGTGTGGGATTATCGGAAGCTGTGCACTTTTATCGATGATCACAGTGATAAGGTGGTGACGATCTCCCGTGCTATTGCAGAAGAGTTTCAGGATAAAATCTCCCCGGAGAAGTTTGAAGTGGTCTATAATGGTGTAAGTGAGAACAACAACCGGCAGAAATCTGTTTCAAAAGAAAGCGGGAGCACGGTAGAATATCTGATCAGTGGCAGGAACAATCCTGAAAAGGGGCTGGATGAGGCGCTTCGAGCTGTTGGTCTGCTTGTCAAAGAGGGATATCGGAATCTGCATCTTTCCATGGCTGGAACGGAGCCGGCAGATAATTTAGAACGGTTGATCGAAGAATATCACATCAGGGATTATATTTCATATCTCGGCATGGTGAAGGATATGCCGGCGCTGCGCCGTAAAATGGATATTGAATTGGTATGTTCCGTGTGTGAAGGATTCGGCAGAGTGACTGTGGAGGCGATGATGAGTTCTAATCCGGTAATCGGCGCAGATACAGGCGGAACGCCGGAATTGATACGCAATGGGGAGAATGGTTACCTGTATCACAGAGGGAATATAGAAGATCTGGCTCAGAAGATGAAGATTTTTTTGGACAATCCCGATCAGATCAGAACACTCGGGGATAACGGGTATGCATGGAGCACGAAGATGTTTACCCAGAAGAGAAATGCGGAAGAGATCGAGGGTGTGTATTCGCAAGTATTAGCCGGAAGGGATAAAACGTAAAATGGAACTTGGAAGTGAATTTCATATTGATCTGACAGATGCACATATTCAGAGCAATACAGTTTATAGTTTGCTGGATAGATACAATACATTCTATACGGATTACGGAAGAACTGCAATCGCCTTATTATACGAATATCTATGTAAAAAGTCCGGCGGACAGAGCAGAAAAGTATTACTGCCGTCTTATATCTGTATGTCTGTGATCGAGTCATTTGTGCAGGAAAATATTGTCTTTTATGATTTGAAAGAGAACTTTGAGATAGAGGAGCAAGGGCTTTATGATCTGCTGGGATCAGGAGATTATGACGGAGGCATATTTTTTCTGATGCACTATTTCGGAACACTGCAGAAAGAAGAAACGCTGCAGCAGATACAGTTCTTGTGCGAGAGACACGACATTACGATCATAGAGGATACGACCCATAGTTTTTTGACAAAAGAGAGAACGATAGGGGATTATTGTATTGCCAGTCTGCGCAAATGGATGCCGATACCGGAGGGCGGCGTAATCTACAGTAATAACGGTCTGCCGGATGAGTGGCATGAACTGGAACATGCAAGAGTGTCGTATAAGATAGATGCGATGGTTTTAAAACAGTTATTTTTGGGGAAGGCAGATAGTTATCGGGAATTAGAGAATGTGGAACCGGTCAATGGGGCATACCGGAGAATATTTGTCGAAGAGGAGGAGAAAATCGGCAAGGACGGAAGGCGCTTTGCAATCTCTGACCTGTCGGCATTCCTGCTGCAATGTGAGGATATTAGTGAGATCAGGGAGCGCAGGGCAGTAAACTACCTTCTTCTTGGTGAATTATTGGAGCATAACGGAATAGAGCTGTATGGATGGAAGCAGAACCGGCAGAGTATTCAGATGAGAGTGGCTGCGCCGTTTACGGCAACACTTTTTTTGGCGGGTATGGACAGAGATAAATTTCGAAGCTATCTGCAGGAACAAAAAATTTATTGTGCGGTGCACTGGCCGATTGAGGCCAAAGAACAGTATCGGTATGCGAAAGTGTCAGAATGGGCGGAAAATCTGATTTCGCTTCCCATTGACCAGCGATACGGAGAAGCACATATGCAGTATCTTGCGGAGACAATCATAGAATATTTCAGAAAATAGCGGAGCAAAATGAGAGAACAAAAGGTTACCTTTGAGGTCATATCATCAAAACAAAATAGCCGATGGAATGATATTGTGCATTCTTTTTTACATTGGGATATTTATTATCTGAATGAGTATGCCCGCTCCTTCGAAATCCACGGGGACGGGGAAGCTTTTCTGATTTATTTTCAGTATATAAGTGATACGTCAGACGATGAGGCTGTGTTAAAGAAAGACGAATGCCGTCTGTGTTATGTGGTCATGAAGAAGGATATCGGTGCGGACGAGAAGTTTTCGGGTATCCTCTCAAGGGATGTCTGGTATGATTTGGAGACTCCTTACGGTTACGGCGGTTTTTTGATGCAGGGAACTTTTACAGAGCAGGCGCAAGAAGCATTTGAAAGCAAAATGGCTGTTTGGGCGAAGGAACACAGGATCGTCAGCCAGTTTGTCCGGTTTTATCCGGTATACCGCAACGACGTGCCATATGCGCAGATGGCGGACAGTATAGTCCGTTATCTGCGGGATACGATTTATATAGACACTACGGATAAAGAGAACATCATGGTCAATATGGACAGTAAAAACCGTAATATGGTGCGCAAAGCGGTCAAAAGCGGTGTGACGATCTGTCATGATAAGGGAGAACATCTGGACGAATTTATCCGAATCTATGAGGCGACGATGGCGCATGACCATGCTGCGCCGTACTACTATTTCGAGAGAGAATATTACGAATATCTGATCGAACATATGAAGGATCATACCGAATTTTTTTATTCGATTTACGAGGGAAAATATATCGGAGCGGCTATTTTTTTCTATAATCAGGATTACATGCATTATCACTTATCGGGTATGTATACGGAGTACCGTTCTACGGCGGCAACGAATCTTCTTCTGTATGAGGCGTCTGTCTGGGCATGTGAAAGAGGAATCAGGCTGCTGCATCTTGGCGGAGGCATGGATGCGGAAGACAGTCTGTTCGGTTTTAAGAAGCAGTTCAATAAGCAGGGAAGACTCCCCTTTCATGTGGGGAGAACGGTATTCAACAAGGAGGCTTATGAAGAACTTGTGCAGTTGAGAAAAGAAGCGGATGAAGCATTTGATATCAATAATAATTTTATGATTCAGTATAGGAAATAGTATAAAAGGAAAAGCGACAGAAAGGGACGGCGGATAACGATGGACAAAATATTTATTATAGCGGAGGCGGGAGATAATCACAACGGCAGCCTTGAACTGGCATTTCAGCTGGTGGATAAGGCGGCGGAGGCAGGAGCCGACTGTGTCAAATTCCAGACTTTTGTGACGGAGGAAGTTATCTCCAAGAGAGCGGAGAAAGCGGAATATCAGAAGGAATCGACAGGCGCTGAAGAAAGTCAGTATGAGATGGTCAAGAAACTGGAGCTTTCTTTCGAGAATTTCAGGGAATTGCAGCAGTATGCACAAGAGAAAGGGCTTACGTTCCTCTCTACACCGTTCGATATTCCCAGTGTCGATTTTCTGGAAAGCATTCACGTTCCGTATTTCAAGATACCATCCGGTGAAATTACCAATCTGCCGTATCTGATCAGGATAGCACAGACAGGGCGGGATATCATTCTGTCCACCGGAATGGCAGAGTTGGATGAGATAGAGGCGGCTGTCAGGATCTTGAAAGAGCATGGAGCTGGCGAGATCAGTCTGCTGCATTGTAATACAGAATATCCGACGCCGATGGAGGATGTCAACTTGCGGGCAATGTTGACTTTAAAAGAAAAGTTCGGCGTGAGAGTCGGATATTCCGATCATACAAAGGGAATCGAAGTGCCGATCGCGGCAGCAGCGCTTGGCGCAGAGATCATCGAGAAACATTTTACTCTGGACCATAATATGGAGGGACCGGATCATAAGGCGAGTCTGGAGCCGGATGAACTAAAGGCGATGGTTGACGGCATCCGTAACATCGAGAAGGCTATGGGAAGCGGAATTAAGACGGCAAGCAGTTCCGAGAAGAAGAATATCGACATCGCGAGAAAAAGCATTGTGGCGAGAAAAAAGATCGTAAAGGGTGAGACGCTTACAGAGGAAAATCTGGCTGTGAAAAGACCCGGAAACGGCATTTCGCCGATGAAGTGGTATGAGGTGATAGGCACGATGGCCGTCAGGGATTTTGATGAGGATGAGATGATAGAATGTTAAAGAAAGCAGCGGTGGTGACGGCGACAAGAGCCGAATACGGAATTTTGAAAAATGTGATCGATAAGATAGAAAAATCGGATCAGCTTGATTTGTGTCTCATGGTGACGGGAACACATCTGGTCTCGGAATACGGGATGACTGTGGAAGAGATCGAACAGGACGGATATCCGATTGCGGAGAAGATCGATGTCCTGATGGCTTCCGATACGCCCGCATCTGTCTCTAAGACGATGGGGCTTGCCATGATATCTTTTGCGGAAGCATTTGAGAGACAGAAGCCGGATTGCCTGGTGGTGCTGGGAGATCGGTATGAGCTGGTGTCTGTGTGCAGCGCCGCCATGAATGCGGGGATTCCGATCATGCACATTTCCGGCGGAGAGACAACGCAAGGTGCGATTGATGAAAGCGTGCGTCATTGCATTACCAAGATGAGTTATCTGCATTTTCCCGCCTGTGAGACTTATCGGAAACGTATTATACAGCTTGGTGAAGAACCGGAGAGAGTATACAATTTCGGGGATGTCGGTGTTGAGGCAGTGAGGCTGATTCCCGAGATGACAAAGCCGGAGTTGGAGCATTCTATAGATTTTTTGCTGGACAAGCCTTATATGAGCGTCACCTTTCATCCGGTAACTCTGGAAGTGCATGAGGCGGAGCGACAGATGCAGGAGCTGCTTGATGCACTGGATACTTTCAGGGATATGAAGTTTGTCTTTACTAAGGCGAATGCGGATGCAGGCGGGCGGAAGATCAACGAGATGATCGACACATTCGTGTCCGGGCATGATAATTGTGCGGCGTTTGCATCGCTCGGAATCAGAAGATATATTAATCTGTTGCGTTTTTCTGACGGAATTGTGGGTAATTCTTCCAGCGGTATCGTGGAGGCTCCGGCACTCGGAATCCCGACGATTAATATCGGGAACCGCCAGAAGGGACGACTGCAGGCGGACAGTATCATAAACTGTACTCCCGACAAAGAGGAGATTATGGGGGCTGTCAGGAAGTCGCAGACAAAGGAATTTCGGGAGCGTGCCAGACATACGGTTAACCCTTATGGAGATGGAAATACTTCGGAGAAGATCGTGCAGACGATTACAGAGTATCTGTATCAAGATAAGATCTGCCTGGAAAAGAAATTTTATGATGTGGATTTTGATACGTGTCAAGGAAATTGAAAAAGCGTTACAGATCGGGAAAAGGGGGCTGACTGTCGGATGAACAATTTGGCGGTGATTACTGCAAGAAGCGGGTCGAAGGGCTTAAAGGATAAAAATATAAAATTGTTGGGAGACCGGCCCTTGCTGGCATATTCCATTGAGGCGGCAAAAGAGAGCGGTATGTTTGATAAAGTATTTGTTTCGACAGATTCCGAGCAGTATGCCAGGATTTCAAGGCAGTATGGCGCGGACGTTCCGTTCTTACGTTCAGAGAAGATTGCGGGAGATCATGCTTCTTCATGGGATGCGGTGCGTGAGGCGCTGGCGCAGTATGAGAAGTTGGGACAGCGTTTTGATACGGTTACTTTGTTGCAGCCGACGTCTCCTTTGAGAAGCGCCGCTGATATCGTCAACGGCTATCAGTTGTTTGCCGGGAAGGAAGCCGATTATGTCATTGGGGTATGCCCGACGGAACATTCTCCGCTGTGGTGTAATACATTGCCGGCGGATATGTCCATGGATGGCTTTATCAGCAAGGAGATAGACAGTAAGCCAAGGCAGGAACTGCCGGATTATTACCGAATTAACGGGGCATTGTATATTGTCAGAGTATCAGCGTTACCCGGTGTGGACGATATGTATCATCAGGGGTGTTATGCCTACGTCATGCCGCCGGAAAGATCGATTGATATTGATACGGAATTTGATTTTAAACTTGCGGAACTTTTTATGACACAGATGAAAAACTCTGAGAATCAGGGAGACGGAATATGATAAGGAAAGCTGCGCGCGAAGATTTCGATTTCTTTTTTTCTGTAAAAAGCGAAGAAGACAATCTATATTGGTGCGGATACAGGAATAAGCCGGTCAAGGGAAACTTGCAGATGTTTTGGAACAGATACGTTCCGAATAACGGGGAGGGCGAGAACTATTCCGAAGACAGAGTACGTGAAATCTATATTGTTCAGGAAGAAAGTCATGCTGTTGGATATTTGTATATTGATTATTTACCGGATGAAGAAGCGGAACTGAGCATAGGGATTTCGATCACGCAATCTGGCAAAGGCTATGGCACAAAAGCAGTCAAAGAAGCTGTTGCGTTTCTGAATGCAGCAGGATTATCTGCCATTGCATATATCAGAGAGGATAATGATAAAAGCAGGAAGTTATTTTCTGGAGCGGGGTTTTGGCAGACAGAGGAATACAGAGAAATGACTTTGCCGTGCAAAGAAGATGACAAAACAATCAAGTTGTATAAATGGAAAGCAGAAGGAATGCGGTAACTTGATTTTAGTGCTCAGTATGTTATACTGAGTGTAGTTTTTGTGGATTGGTACAAAAGGAAGCAGACGAAAATGAAGCGATTATATATTGCAATGTATCATTATGTGAGAGACTTGAAGAACAGCCGCTATCCGGATATTAAGGGTCTCGACTATCAATTATTTAAAGAACAGTTACAGTTTTTTGCCGAGCGTTTTCAAACTGTGACAATGGAAGATGTGATCGCCTATTATGAAGAGGGAAGAGAACTGCCGGACAACGCACTGCTTCTGACTTTTGACGACGGTTACATCGATCACTATACTTTTGCTTATCCCATGCTTCTTCAATATGGTATGCAAGGTTCTTTCTTTATACCCGCCAAGGTCTTTACGGAGCATACTTTACTGGACGTCAATAAGATTCACTTTATCCTGGCGGCAGCACCCATTGAGACGCTCTGCAAAGAATTGTTGGAACAGATGGACAAGTATCGTGGCGAGGGGTGGGAGTATCCTTCCAATCAGGAACTGATCGACCGCTACATGGTAGCGAATCGGTTGAATGATAAGGAGACAGAGTTTTTTAAGCGGGTATTGCAGTTTGTACTGCCGGAGAAGCTGAGAAACCGGATCACGAGCGAATTGTTTGAGAAGGTAGTGGGCATTCCGGAGACGGTAATGGCACATGAACTTTATTTAAATTATGACCAGATGATGCTTATGAAAAAAGGCGGTATGTATTTCGGCGTTCATGGCTACGACCATTACTGGATGAATCAGTTGACGCAGACACAGCTTCAGGAAGATATCACTAAGGCGTTAGAATGTCTGAAAGAACTGGTAAATCCTAATAAGTGGGTGATCAATTATCCGTGTGGGTCTTACAGTGATGAAGTGATAGCCTGTATCAGGAAGATGGGGTGTGTCATGGGGCTGACAACCGATGTGGAGATCGTGAATCTGGAAAAAGACGATCCGTACAAACTGCCCAGACTGGATACAATCGATTTCCCGCCTAAGAGTGAAAATTATTTAAATTTTTTGAAGTCTTGAATTTAGAAAAGAGAGATAAGAAGAGTATGAAGGATATTTTACCGGAATTGAATGGAAAAGATTATATAGAGAAGCTGCAGGAAGATTACGAACTGCGTTTTTGCAGACCGGAAGAGAGAGACTTGCTGGTTGATTTTTTGAGGAAGTATTGGCGTGAAGATCATATTTTTGTTCTTAAGCCGGAACTGTTGGACTGGCAGCACTTAGATCGAAAGAATAACCGATACAATTATGTCGTAGCCCAGCATAGAAAGAGTGGAGAATTTCATTCCATTCTGGGATTTATTCCGACTTCTCAGTATGATGACCGGATAGAGAAAATGGAAGTATGGCCGTGTATATGGAAATCAAGACCGGATATTCACGTGAAGGGTCTGGGAGTCAGTCTGTACTATTATATGAAATCAACACTTCCGATTGAAACGATTTCCATATTAGGAATTTCGGATGTCGCGTTAAGCATATACAAACATTGGAATTTCAGAGCAGGTAAGATGAAGCATTATTATATCCTGAATGATACCTTACAGGATTTTCATTTAGTAAAAGATTATCAGAATATGCTTTCTTCCGGATATGGGATGATTAATTCCGCAAAAAGTCTGGAAAAGTGCGGGCTGGAAGAGTTTCTCGCGCTTCCGGAGACTGCGTTTGAAGGTTTGAACAGGTATAAATCAAAAGAATATTTCGTGAACCGCTTTTTTAAGCATCCGATGTATCGTTATGAGGTGTTCTGTATCAGAGAGAATGGCAGTGCGCAAGGCGTGATCGTGGCGCGGGTGTGCGGAAACGAGGGCAGTAAATGTCTCAGAATCGTCGATATGACCTGCGGGGAGGACAGACTGTGCGGCATGTTACAGTGTTTTCAGAGTCTGTTGCGGGAGGAAAACTACGAATATATAGATTTTGCGGAAGCCGGTTTAGACGATGAAATGATACGAAAAGCCGGATTCATCGATAAAGAACAGAGTAAGGCCGTCGTTCCGAATCACTTTGAACCTTTCTGTTTGGAAAATATCGAGTTGGATTATGCCTATAAGACGGTGACGGGGTTAGATAATCCGTTTTTTAAGGCGGATGCGGATCAGGACAGACCGAGCAGACTGGTTGGGCAATTATAATTTACCAAAGACATTACAGAGGCGCAAAGGGGTGTATGAATACTTTAGACTGCATAAACTGTCTGCTTCAGGTGGAGGAGAAATATCATCTGCCGGAAGATGACATAGATGGTTTCGCTTACTGGATTTATCACAGAGAAGCGTTTATGGCGAAGATGTTGCAAAACAAAGATCATTATGGCGCGTCGTATCAGTCGGGTCAGTTATCTGCGTGGGGAAAATTCAAGCTGCGTCTCAATATGATTAAAAATGCGGTTTTTCATAACAGCGTACCGCTGATCAATGCCGATCTTATGGTGTTTAACCATGAGAGAAGAGTCCGGTACGGGGAGGTTTATGAGTGTATCTATACGGATGAGATCGTCAAATCTTTTCCCAATGTCGTTGTTTTTGAGCGTCCTTATCAACAACAGCATCTTCAACCGGCGGCTACCGACAATTTGGTCTACACGGATAGGATAGAGGTTCTCGCCACATTTTATCTGCTTTTTCATAAGCTTGTCTTCAAACACAAATATGAACAGATTCGGGAATCGGTGAGAGCAAAAATAAAGCCGGCTTGTGACGAAATTGCAAGTTTGATGCAGGTGGATTATGATATTGAAGAAGTTGTGAGTATGATCAGCGACGGCTATTTTTTATATCAGAGAAAAAAGGCGTTGTTCGATGCAGAAATAAAAAGGTACGATCCCAAAGTGATTCTGGAAGTAGTGGGAGATAACGTGGATTGTATGATCGTCAATGAACTGGCGGTTTCGTATAAGATCCCTACGATCGAACTGCAGCACGGCGTAACCGGAAGAGAACATATTGCCTATAATTATCCGAAGGGCGCTGTAGTCAGACAGTTTCCGCAGTATTTTTTCACGTTTTCAGAATATTGGTCCGGTGAGGCGCGCTATCCCATACCGCCGCAGAACTGCCGAGCAGTCGGATTTCCGCATCTTGAGCGTAACGCCAGGAAGTTTCTTGGGATAGCCAAGGATGAGAAAAAGATCATACTGTTTATTTCACAGAAGCCTGTGGGAAAGGAACTTTCTGATATTGCAGTCGAGCTAAACGCAAAAATCGACCCGGATGTTTATCGCATTATCTATAAACTGCATCCGGCGGAATACGACGAATGGCGGACAGACTATCCCATGCTGGCACAATCTGGAGTAGAGGTAGTTGATAATTTCGATACAGAATTATATTATTTGTTTGCGATCAGTTCTTATCAGATTGGCGGATTGAGCTCGACGGCTATATTTGAGGGATTATATTTTGATTTGCAGACATTTATCTATAGAGATAAGGCGGTTTCTTTCCTGTTGTCTCTCTGCGAACAGGGTTATGCCGATGCTTTTGACTGTGCGGAGGGATTGTATCAGTTGATACTGCAAAGTGCTGATTCTTCTAAGAAGCCGGCTGTGTTCTGGAAGGAAAATGCGCTGGAAAATATGAAGAATGAAATTGAGGCAGTCATGGGGAGAAATAGTTAGAATGGATTTGGAATTATTTACGGTAACGGGCACGATGCCTATTATCGATGTGATGCAGAAGATTGGGTGCAATGGAAAAAGAATTGCTTTTGTATGCCGGGGAAAAGTGCTGGAAGGCTGTGTTACGGATGGCGATATCAGAAGACATCTCATCGCGGGGGGAAGCCTGACGGAGGAGGTGTCCCGGATTGCCAATTATCATCCCATCTATCTGGAAGAACGCAAGAAACATACGGCAGGAGCCGTTATGGAGAAATACTATATTACGGCTGTACCCATCGTCAATTCCGGGCATGAAATTGTCGATATCTGTTTCTGGCGTGAGGAATACCGGGGACAGGCGAAGAACATACCGCAGATAGATATTCCTCTGGTGATCATGGCAGGAGGCAAGGGCACAAGATTAAAACCCTATACCGATATCTTACCGAAACCGTTGATTCCGATCGAGGAAAAGACGATCACCGAGTACATCATGGAAAACTTTGCAAAGTACGGCTGCAAAGACGTGACTATGATCGTTAATTATAAGAAAGACTTTATCAAGGCGTATTTTAACGATAGCGAAGTCGGGAAAGATATCAGGTTCATAGAAGAGCTGGAATACATGGGAACCGGCGGCGGACTGAAGCTGTTGAAGGACTGCATCACCGGCACCTTTTTTATGTCAAACTGCGATATTCTGGTCGATGCGGATTATGCTGAGATACTGCAGTACCACCGGATGGCCGGAAACATTATCACCCTAGTCTGTGCCGGCAAGAAGTTTCAGGTTCCGTATGGGACGATTCATCTGGACGAGTCGGGACAGATTGCAGGTTTGCAGGAGAAACCGGAATTTGAATATCATGTGAATACGGGACTATACCTGATCGAGCCGGAATTTCTGGAGCTTATACCGGACAATGTTTTTATTCATATTACGGACATTATCGAGAAATGTATACAGGAGAAAAAGCGGGTCGGTGCCTTTCTGATCGACGACGATGATTGGATGGATATGGGGCAGATGGACGAACTTGGGAACATGAGAGCGAAAATAGGACTGCATCGCAGTTAAGAAGATGAGGAAAATTATGAGCAAAAAAGTACTTGTGACGGGCGCTGATGGTTTCATTGGAAGCCACTTAACAGAAGAACTGATCAAAAAAGGTTATGAAGTAAAAGCTTTTACTTACTATAATTCGTTTAATAACTGGGGCTGGTTGGATACCTTACCGGAAGATATCATGAAGCATGTGGAAATATTCAGCGGGGATATCAGAGACCCGAATGGCGTGCGGACGGCTATGAAGGGGGTAGAGGAAGTATTTCATCTGGCGGCGCTCATTGCGATCCCGTTCAGTTACCACTCCCCGGATTCTTATGTGGACACGAATATCAAAGGCACTTTGAATGTTCTGCAGGCGGCGAGAGATCTGGAGACATCCAGAGTTCTCATTACTTCGACGTCGGAAGTGTACGGGACTGCACAGTATGTACCGATCGATGAAAAACATCCCTATCAGGGACAGTCGCCCTATTCTGCGACCAAAATAGGTGCGGATCGTCTGGCAGAGAGTTTTTACCGGAGTTTCCAGATGCCGGTTTCTATCGTCAGACCTTTTAATACTTACGGACCGAGACAGTCCGCGAGGGCGGTTATCCCGACGATCATCACACAGCTTCTGGCAGGCAAAGAGGAGATTAAATTAGGTTCTCTTACTCCGACGAGAGATTTTAATTATGTAAAAGATACGGCGAACGGTTTTATCGCCATCGCCCAGTCCGACAAGACAATCGGGGAGGAGATCAACATCGCGACCGGACGGGAGATTTCCATCGGCGATCTGGCAAACGAGATCATCTCACAGCTCAACCCTTCCGCAAAGATCATATGCGATGAGGAGAGACTGCGTCCTGAAAAGAGCGAGGTCAACAGACTTCTCGGAGACAACACCAAGATCAGAAAACTCACGGACTGGAAGATGCAGTATACCTTTGAGGAGGGAATTGCACAGACGATCGCATGGATCAAGGATAATATGGATCAATACAAAGTGGATTGTTACAATATCTAAAGAGGGAGCAAAGAGATAATGTCGATAACGTCTTTTCAATTTTTAGCGCTGTTTGCGGTTTCTTTAGTGCTGTATTATCTCATTCCGAAAAAGTTTCAATGGCTGGCGCTGTTACTCTACAGCGTTTGCTTTTTTGTACTCTCATCCACCGTGTTTACCGGAATCTATCTGCTTGTAAACATTGTGGTTACATGGCTTAGCGTTCGTTTGATAGAAAAGGCAAAAATAAGCGGTGCACAGAAATGGTCAAAACGGTATCTTCTCATGGGGATTGTCACGAATGTGGGAATGCTTGCTGTTTTAAAATACAGTAATTTCTTTATCAGTATCATCAATTCGGGGCTTCGGATCGCCGGAATGAATTTCTGGTTTTCGGAGACCGATTTTACTTCTCCGATCGGAATCAGTTTCTACACGATTATCAGTGTCGGATATCTTCTTGACTGCTATTGGTCACAGACGGCGGATTCACAGACGAATCTCATGAAGACGGCATTGTTTATCGGTTATTATCCGCAGATGACTTCCGGACCGATCACCAAGTATCAGGAGATGAAGGGGCAGTTATATGTGCCTCATCATTTTTCCTACGATAAGGTGGCTTTTGGTCTGCAGAGGATATTATGGGGATTATTCAAAAAACTAGTAATTTCTACGCGGGTGGCAAATATCGTCAACGGTATTTACGGTGATCTGGACAGCTGCCGCGGTCTGTATATCTGGACGGCTTCTTTCCTGTTTATGCTACAGTTGTATACGGATTTTTCGGGATGTATGGATATCATCATGGGCGCTTCCGAATGTTACGGCATTGACCTGCCGGAGAACTTCAGGACTCCGTTTTTCGCCCGTTCTGTTCAGGAATACTGGCAGAGATGGCATATTACGCTCGGTGTGTGGTTACGGGATTATATTTTATATCCTATTCTTCGAACTGAGACTTGGAGAAAAATGACAAAATGGATTAAAGCACACTGGGGCAAGAAGGCATCGAAACAGATACCGTCCTATCTGGGTATGTTATGTGTCTGGCTGTTGATCGGCTTATGGCATGGAGGAGGGTGGAAGTATATTCTCGGTATGGGGCTGTGGTTCTGGGGCTGCATCGTATTGTCAGATTTATATCAACCTGTTTTTAAGAAAATAACAGCCTTTTTAAAGATTAACACAGAGTCTTTCAGTTGGCATTTGTTTCAGTCGCTGCGCGTTTTCGTGCTGGTGTCTGTAGGAAACATGTTTTTCAGATTAAACAGCCTGTCGGATACTCTGCGTGCGATCAAAAGAAGTTTTGAGGTATGGAATCCATGGATATTTTTTAACGGAAGTATGTTGAAGTTCGATGTGACCCATGCAGATCTTAATATCATTATATTCGGTGTATTTGCGCTGTTTATTGTGGCAGTATTACAGGAAAAATATACATGTGCGAGGGCATGGATACAGAAACAGATTCTGCCGTTTCGGTGGCTTATATGGCTGGTGCTGTTTGTCATGATTTTGATCTACGGAAATTATGGTCCCGGATATGATGCGGCGGACTTTATTTACAGGGGATTTTAAGATGGAACCAATTAAGATAGAGCCTATGCTAAAAAACAGGATAAAAAATATAATCTTATGTGTTTTGTTTCTCTGCCTCTTCGTCAAAACATTTACTTTTATCACCTATTTGTTCAGAGATACCGATACGGACAGACTTCGGATCATTGGTTTGGAGCAGGAAAAAGATCTGGATATGATCTATGTGGGAAGCAGTTCTGCAATCTGTTACTGGCAGCCGCTTCGGGCATGGAATGAGCACGGTTTTACTTCCTACATGTATGCGACCAATTCGTTGCAGGCTGACGGAAGCGAATACTATATCAGAGAGGCGCTGCGGACACAGGATCCGACTTTGTTTGTGGTGGAACTCCGCTCTTATGTTGCATGGACGGATGAAGTTTATGATCTGGGGCTCAGAAACGGTTCTGACAGTATGAGCCTGACTTCGCCAGTCAGATGGAAGTATATCTACGACTATATGCAGAAACGTACGAATACAGAAGAAGAAGATGTAGGATCGTTCTATTTTGATATTGCAAAGTATCATACTAATACGGAGAGACTTGGAGAAGAAGACCAATGGAAATACAGCAATGACAAGGCGGTATTTGACAACAAAGGTTGGGAATGGTTTGAGCAATATGACTGTCTGGAGGAGCCTGTCGGCTTCCTGACGGACGAAAGGGGTGAAGTGCCGCCAAAGTGTGTGGAGGCGCTGGAAAGTCTGATGGAGTACTGCGATGACAAACAGTTGGACGTGCTTTTTGTCGTCAGTCCCAAAGTGCTTGACAAGGAGGAACAGGCGATCTATAACTCTTTAAAAGATATTGTGGAGAGCCGTGGATACCGGTACTGGAACGCGAACGAGCACTATGAGGAGATAGGGCTGGATTTCTCTAAGGATTTCTTTAACGGTAATCATACAAACTGTTTCGGTGCGGAGAAGTATACCCGGTTTCTGGCAGATTACATCGTAGAACATTATGATATGCCGAACCATTCACAGGAACAGGAGTTTACAGAGTGGTCGGAAGAATACGAGAGATTTGCTAAGGAGGAAGAAGCCTGCAAGGAGACAGTGACCAGGATGCAGGAAGAATATGACGAGAGGCTTATGATCGCCGAAGAAATCAGGCAGACACAGGATTTTGCGCAGTGGTATATTATGGTGAATGACCCGACATATACACTGCTTCTGGCACAAAAGGGCACAGGAGTGTCCGTAGATTCCTATGAGAACAAAAAAGTATTGGAGACGTGGGATATTTCTGAGGATGCGGAAAACGCGGTCAGGGTTATCTGCGGTTCTGATATAGCGTATTCCAATGCTGATGATAAGGAACCGATTTATGAGGGTGCGATCGACAGACCACTGTGGTATTTAACGTGGGAGTATTCGATAGATAATACCGACGGGAAAGCATCTGTTACAGTGGCGGGAGAGGAATGCAGCAGAGCAGGTGATGGGATAAACATTGTAGTATTAGATCATAAGACCGGAACGGTGGCTGATTGTGTCACCGTGAAAGTATCGGAGGGCAGGATGGTATTGGAAAGATAGAAAAGCTTTCCAAATCAACGGTTTTCTGCTATGATTAAGGATATGATATAAAGAGGATACTTATGAATATTTTAAAACAGATCAAAGGTGCATTTAAGCGAATATATGATATCTATACGCCACAGCAGAGAAGAGGCAGTATTGTTGTGTTTGTCCTACTGCTTATCGGTTCTTTTTTGGAAATGCTGGGAGTAACGATTATCGTACCTCTTGTTCAAGTGATCCTGCTGCCGGAATCAATGCTTGAGAATAAGTCATGGCAATGGTTGTGGCAGTTTCTTCATGTGGAGGACGCGACGGGACTTGTACTGTGGGTATCAGCGGGAGCTATAACGGTTTATATCGTCAAAAATGCATATATGTCTTTTTTGTCATATTACAAGAATCATTTTTACCGGAAAGTCGAGAAAGATATTTCCATGCGCCTGATGAACTCCTACTTAAGCAGAGCGTATACATTCCACATCAATACTAACACTTCTGTTTTACTTAGGAGTATTGTTTATGATATCACGGGAGTTTCCGCATCCATGGCAAGTATTTTTACGATCATTATGGAGAGCATGTCCGCCGTGCTGATCATTGTGGTGCTGCTCACAACGGATTTCGGTATGGCTATGGTATTGGCGGCCTCCGCAGTGGTAGCGCTTTTGCTGATCGTGGCGACTTTCCACAAGATCATGAAAGTGGAAGGAAAACGTGCGGTTACTTACAGTCATATGTGTCTCAAGGCAGTAAATGAGGCGTTTAATGGAATCAAGGACGTTATGGTGACGAGACGGCAGGCATTTTTTGCGGAAAGTTATAATGTGGCAGTAACGGGCAAAAATAAATCCAATGCCGCCAAAAATTTTGCATCCGAGTGCCCGGCATATGTGATCGAAGGAATCTGTATCACCGCATTTATTGTGATGTTGTGTGTGAAGTCTCTTACGGGCGTAAACGGAGCGGAGTTTGTCTCCAATGCGGCAGCATTTGCCATTGCGGCGTTTCGTATCCTGCCGTCCGTCGGTAAGATCACGAACAATTATAATACCGTTGTCTATTATCAGACGATGGTAGATGATGTGTACAAGAATATCTATGAGGCGCAGGAGTTTGCGCAGAATAATAAACTGGTCATGCAGGAAGAAAATGTGATTCCTGCATTCCACTCGGAGATCCGGCTGGAGAATGTGAGCTGGAAATATCCCAATGCGGAGGATTATGTCATTAAAGGACTGGATATGGTGATCCCAAAAGGTTATGCGGTGGGATTTGTCGGCTCGTCCGGCGCCGGTAAGACCACGCTTGCCGACATGATTCTAGGGCTTTTGCCTACGGAGACAGGGGCTATTAAGATGGACGGCGTAGATATTAAAACGATACCGGGCACATGGAGCCGCACGATAGGATATGTACCGCAGAGCGTATACCTGACGGACGATACGATCAGGAATAACGTAGCGTTTGGTATTGATAGAGAGCAGATTGACGATGCGCTTGTGTGGGAAGCGCTGGAACAAGCGCAGCTTAAGACGTTTGTGGAAAGTCTTCCGCAGGGAATCGACACGATTGTGGGTGAGAGAGGCATTAAATTCTCGGGCGGGCAAAGACAGCGTGTAGCGATTGCCAGAGCGCTCTATTATGACCCGGCGATTCTTGTGCTGGATGAGGCAACCTCGGCGCTTGATAACGAAACGGAATCTGCCGTGATGGAGGCAATCGAGTCCCTGCAGGGGCATAAGACTCTGATCATCGTGGCGCACAGACTGACTACGATCAAGAGTTGTGATGCGGTCTATGAAATTGCGGACGGCAAGGCTGTTAAAAAGGATATGTCGGAGATAGATCATGGTTAATTTGCTTTTAAGTCTGGTAGTACAGAAAGAATTTAACAATAAGATTGTGGAAAGTATTATAGAGAGGGTGCAACCGGATCATCTCTATATGCTTGTGGCGAAGGAAAGTGAACTGCCTGTATTTGAAAAATACGGGGAATGCATCTTGCGCAAAGATTTGGTGCACGGGACCTACAGCGAGAAACAGCTTGATCTTGAACACAGCTATCCGCTTGAAGATGATGTAATTAATTATATGAATCAGTATGCTGTGAACATTATTTATCAGCAAAGACGGTTTGAATTTTATCCTGAATTTCCAATCGGGGACACGGTTGACATTCATTATACGGTGTATAGGCATAATCTGTTTTTCCTGTACAATTTTCTGAAAAGAAAACAGATCACACATGTCTATCTGGCGGCGATTCCGCATGAAGGATATGACTATATGCTTTATTATCTGTGTAAGTATCTGGATATTCCTGTTCAGCTTACACACAGTTGTTTTATCCCGCCCAGACGGTTTGCACTGAAAGATTTTGAAAAAGATTCACCGGAACTTAAGGCGGAGTATGAAAAACTGCTTGAACAGTATCGGGATGCGGATATTTCGGACATTCCGCTTGAGGGCAGAACGGCAGAAATGTATAAGCGCTGGTCATCCCAGGAGCCGGAGCAGATGAAACCTGCTCAGATGCGCAAAGATCCGTTTGCCTGGCGGCTGCGGCAGCGTTTCGGGGAGACTAATATTATCAGGGTATGGCGCGGGGTGCTTGGAGAAGACTATGCAGCGTATGGTCTTGGCATAAAGTTTATCGGTGCGACTTTCCTGAAAATACCGGCGCTTTTTGGGGCGATACCGGGAGCGTGGCGGCGGTATTGTTTTGAGAAACCCGTGAAAAGAGAAAGCGCCCGCTTAAGAGACTATTATCAGTCACTGACTACGATGCCTGTTGATGGCGAAAAATATATATATTTTCCGCTACAATATCAGCCGGAAGCAACATCAAATCCGATGGGCGGCGGCATGTATGCGGATCAGATCATACCGCTGCAGATTTTGAGCAAAGCATTGCCGGAAGATGTGAAGATCTATGTGAAACTTCACCCGGAACAGCTCTGTTTATTGCGAACGGAAGGGTATTATAAGGAGATAGCGTCCGTTCCGAAAGTAAGAATGATACCGATAGAATACAGTACCTACGAATTGATTACGAATGCGCTGGCGGTTTCCTGCCTGACGGGTACCGCGTTGTGGGAGTGCCATTTTTTTGGGGCGTCTGCGATCGCATTCGGGTATTCTGTCAAGAATATGGCGCCTTTTACCTTTCCTGTCAGGACGGTCGAGGATTGCCGGGCGGCTGTAGAAGAGATCATGAAAAAGCCGCGCCGGGATATTGCCAAAGAGGTAAAGATTTATGCGAAGGCGCTGCACAATATTTCATTTGATATTGTGGATCTTGCGAAGGTACTGCCCGAGCTTATAGAGAAATTTGTCCGTGAGACTGAACATTGATTTATCAGTGAAAATTGGGCGGACATCTTTAAGTGTAGAATAGTCATTTGTTAATATAGTGAGAGGATATATCTATGTGCGGAATAGCCGTATGTTTAAGAAATAAAGGAGAAATAGATCATAACAGATTTGAAAAGATGGTCGATATCATTGCGCACCGTGGACCTGATGACAGAGGAATCTTCTATGAGGGAAATCTTGCACTGGGGCACAGGCGGCTTTCGATCATCGATCTGTCAGTAGACGGACATCAGCCCTTTTTTTATCAAGATAAGTATGTTGTCGTTTTCAACGGAGAAATTTATAATTATATAGAACTGCGGGCACAGCTGGAGCAGAAGGGCTATCAGTTTCAGACGAAGACGGATACGGAAGTATTGATTGCCGCCTATGACTGTTTTGGAGAAAAGTGCGTAGAACATTTTAACGGTATGTGGTCTTTTGCCATTTATGACAGGGCAAAACGAATTATTTTCTGTTCCAGAGACAGGTTCGGTGTAAAGCCATTCTACTATACGGAGCAGGAGGGCATGTTTCTGGCAGCTTCGGAGATCAAGCAGTTCTTTGAGATGCTTAATGCAAATCCGAAGGCAAACACTGAGACATTGTTACAGTTCATTATCAGAGGAAACCTTGATTATTCCGAGGAGACGATGTTTAAAGATATATTCCAATTGCCGGGTGGTTATAATCTGATCTACGATATTGACCGGAAGAAGTATGATATCCGCAGATATTATGACATCAGAAAAGTGCCTGAAAAAGAGGAATCCTATAAGGAAGCATGCAAAGAATTTTATCAGAAGTTCCACCAATCGGTGAAGCTGAGACTGCGGGCGGATGTACCGACAGGTTATTGTCTGTCGGGCGGGCTGGACAGTTCCGCGATCGTATGTATGGCGGATAAAATCGTCAAAGACAGTAAGAGTACGGTAGAGCAGCATACGATATCTTCCTGCTTTGAAGATAAAAGATACGATGAGCAGGAGTATATTGACGAAGTGGTAAAGGCGACCTCTGTAAAGTCGCATAAGACGTTTCCGCAGGAGACGAATCTGTTTGAGGATCTGGACAAGCTTTTGTGGCATATGGACGAGCCCTTTGCGTCCACTTCCATGTATGCGCAGTGGAATGTGTTCCGAGCAGCCAAAGAAGCTGGTATGACGGTGATGTTAGACGGTCAGGGTTCTGATGAACAGCTTGCGGGATACACTCATTTCTATATTGTTATGGTGGCTGACCGTATCAGAAGAGGGCAGTTTAAGAAACTTCTGCAAGAGTGGAAAATATATAAGAAGAACCGCGCATCGACGGAGACGTATATTTCCTCGTATGAGATTTTACTTCCGGCACTGGGGGCGCTGCTTGTTCCCGACAAATTGAAATACCATTTTCAGATGTTGTTTTATTATTTGTTTCCAAACAAACAGCCCTTTTCAACAAAACAGCTCAGACAGGTTCTGAAAAAGGAGATTATCTACCCGATACGGCATCCGAGATTGTATATTGCTGAATTTATGCGTAACAGCATGTCGTCTCTGATGCATTATGAAGACAGAAATTCCATGGCGCATTCAATCGAGTCGAGGGTTCCGTTCTTAGACTGTAATTTGGCGGAGACAATCTATGAGATGCCGTTTGATTATAAGCTGAGGAACGGTGTTACCAAGTCTGTGCTGAGAGATGGGCTCCGCAGTGTCCTGCCGGAGAAGATTAGGAAACGGTACAGTAAGCTGGGCTTTGTGACCCCGGAGGATCAGTGGATCAACAATAATTTTGAGAAATACAGGGCGGAACTTAAAGATGCGGTAGATACTCTTTCGGAGATATTGGAACCGGATACGATCATGAAATGGTTTGACGCTAACGAGGGTCAGGTTCGCAGATCGAATTTTACGCCTTGGAGGATCATCTGTGCGGGACATTGGGTAAAACTGTTTCATGTTGAATTGAAATAGATAGATTGGTGGCGAATTAGAATGAAAAAAATCAGTATTATGATTCCATGCTATAATGAAGTAGAGAATGTGGAACCGATGAGTTTTGCGGTCGTTAACGTGATGGAGGAAGCGCTCAGCCACTACGACTATGAACTTGTCTTTATCGATAACTGCTCCACGGACGGCACCAGAGAGAAATTGGAACAGATCTGTGCGAAGAATAAGAAGATCAAGGCAATCTTTAACGTGACGAACTTCGGGCAGTTTAATTCGCCGTTCCATGGTATGTGCCAGACGACGGGTGATTGTACGATCTCTATGTGCTGTGACTTTCAGGATCCGGTGGAACTGATTCCGAGATTTGTGGAAGAGTGGGAAAAGGGGCATAAGATCGTAAGCGGTATTAAGACGAGCAGTAAAGAGAATCCTATCATTTATTTTCTGCGCAGTATGTATTATAAGCTGATCAGAAATATGTCAGATACGAAGATGATCGAGCATTTTACGGGATTTGGATTGTATGATAAGACTTTTATCAATCTTTTGAGGGAACTGGATGATCCGATTCCGTTTCTGCGGGGAATCGTTGCGGAGTACGGGCATGGCTTTAACCGAATTGAGATAGAGTACGAGCAGGCAAAGAGAAGAGCAGGTAAGACGCATAATAATTTCTATAGTCTGTATGATGCTGCAATGCTGAGCATTACTTCATACACGAAGGTAGGGCTTAGGCTGGCGACGCTGCTTGGATTTATATCGTCGGGTGTCAGTCTGCTGATTGCGCTGATCTATCTGATTATGAAATTAATCAACTGGAATGATTTCCAGGCGGGGAATACGCCGCTTATTATTGGCGTATATGTAATCGGGTCGATACAACTCTTTTTTATTGGTCTGTTGGGTGAGTATATATTGAATATCAATACGAGAGTAATTCACAGACCGCTCGTGGTGGAGGAGAAGAGGATTAATTTTGAGGAAGAGGAAAATGAGTGAGATCAGTGTCATCATTCCTGTTTATAATACAAAACCGTATCTGTGCAGATGTATTGACAGTGTTTTGAGACAGACCTATGGGGACTGGGAACTGCTTCTGGTAGACGACGGATCAGATGACGGAAGTGATAAGATCTGTGATGATTATGCCGTAGCTGACTCACGGATCAGAGCATTCCATAACAAGAATCAAGGTCCAGCGGCATCAAGGAATTTCGGCGTTCGACATGCTGCTGGTAGTTTTATCATGTTCGTAGATTCGGATGACTGGCTGGATGAAGAAATGCTTCGGGTCATGTATGAGAATATACAGGGCACAGGGGCAGGTATGGTATGCTGTATTTTCAAGGATATTGATGATAACGGGAAGATTTCACATCCGCAGTTGTTTCAGGAAGATCATATCGACTGTGAAACGGCGGAAGAATGCATGTATCAGATGCATCATACGAGACATTTGACGGGGTCGCCCTGCACGAAGCTTTTTCGGAAAGAATTATTTGACGGGATTGATTTTTGCAGCAATGTGACGATCGGGGAAGACTATGCGATGATCGTTCAGCTTGCACAGAAAGCCGGACGTGTCAGGATACTTCCGCAGGAATTATATTTTCGGTATGTGAGGAAGGGAAGCATTTCCCACGGAGGATATACTAAGCGGCACAGACAGGCGTTTGATCATTATATGCGGATCAGGCAGGAACTGATTCGGAAGTATCCGGCGCTTTCATCGGATGTGATTGCATTTCATACGGAATATGAGATGGCGGTGATCACCGCCATGTGCAGGAATGACTGCTATGACAGAGAAGTGCTTGGCAAGTTAAAGAAAGATTTGCGGGCGAATATGTCAAATACGCTGAGGCATCCGGTAGTGCCTCTGTATATGAAAGGCTGTGCTGTTCTGATTGCCTATGTACAGCCGGTGTTTATCTTTCTGTTTCGGATTCTATATCATATGACGGGGAGATAGAAGTAAAGAATTATTTGATTGTAAGAGGCGTGGAGATGCCGGATAAGTTAGAAGTGAGCGATATGCAGAAAGTCAAAATTTCGGTAGTTACCGTGTGTCTGAATACGGTAGATACGATCAAAGAGACAATTGAATCTGTGCTTGGGCAGACTTATGATAGTATAGAATACGTGATCGTAGATGGAATGTCCACAGATGGTACGCTTGAGATTATCCGGGAGTATGAAAGCGCTCCGAGGGTGAAAATAGTATCCAGCAAGGACAGTGGATTGTATAATGCCATGAATAAGGGGATTGATCTGTGCAGTGGAGACTATATTCTTTTTTTGAACAGTGGAGATGTCTTTGCGGATAAGAATGTGGTGGAAAACGTGACCGCACAGATGCGCGGCATCGGCGGTGGGGCTGTCAGAGAACGGTCTGTATATGCAGACAAATCAGAGAGCGGTTGGGAAGCAAAGGAAGAAAGTTTATTGCCGGATATTGTATACGGTAATGTTACTAAGATATATCAGGATCAGAGAGTTATAGAAAGATATCCGGGAAAATATACGGTATTTAAACTGTTAATGATGGGCAAGATGCCGTGTCATCAGGGAATTTTCGCGAAGACTTCCATCCTGAGGAGATTTCGGTTTGACGAATCTTATAAGATCTGTGCGGATTTTGATTTCCTGTTACGTTGCGTTCGCGGACATGTCAGAATGCAGTATGTGGATGTGAATGTCAGCATAGTGGATTGTGTTATGGGGATCAGTTCTCAGGAGGCTAATCTGGACAGGATGCGCGCGGAGGATGATAGAAGTATCAGGAAGAATTATCCGGTTTTGTATTATTTGATGTGGATTCCGAAGAAGATTGTAAGGGCAAGAGGAAGAGCTGTTCAATGAAGAAAAGCATAGAATCTTTTTTAGTTGATATCGTGTCAGTAGCAGATTTGCTGATTATCAGAATGAGAAATCGGAAATCCGGTGCACAAAATAAAGATATGGTTCTGGTGCGCCTTGATGCGATCGGTGATTTCGTTATGTGGCTGGATGCGGCGAAAGAATTCGGGAAGAATAGAGACGGTAAGCTGATTTTGATCTGCAATCAGGTCTGTAGTGAGATTGCACGCAATACCGGGTATTTTGATGAAGTGATTGGAGTCAATTACGGAAAACTCCGCCATACTTCTCAGGTCAGGTATCGTTGGTCAATGCATAGATTACTTAAAAATGTAAAGGCGGATCAAGCGGTTCAATGCACTTATTCCAAGGAAATCTTTTCGGATATGGTTATGTCCGCCGTGTCGGCTAATGAAAAAATAACAATAGATTCTCCGGAAACGATATCATCCAGATGGACCTATCGTGTTGCCGGACCGATTTATCAGAGAGTGGTGACCACGCCGAAAGAGCACGTGATGGAAATTCACAGGAATGCGCTTTATGCGGGGCAGGTACTAAATAGAGAGATACGATCGAGCGTGCCTTTTATCAAAGAAGTGAAAGAGGCACGAAGTAAAGTTCCGGCGGAACGATATTATATTCTGTTTCCGGGAGCCAGTGAACCGGAGAGGATGTGGCAGATAGAACGGTTCGTGGAGCTTGCGGGGAGATTACATGAGAGTGCGCAATACAGAGAATTGAAATGCTGCCTGTGCGGTGGCAGAGAAGAGGCGCATCTGGGGGATTTATTTATAGAGAAATATACTCAGAAGGAGAAAGTCGTCAACAGGATGGGAAAGACTTCCCTTCCGGAATTGATCGAGATTATCCGAGGGGCGGAATTTATTGTCACAAATGATACCAGTGCGGTACATTTTGCTGCGGCGGTAAATACACAGGCATTCTGTATATGGGGACCGTGGGAATATGGAAGATTCCTGCCTTATGTGGTAGATCAAACGGAGAATAGAAGACTTCCAATCGTATGTTATCATGAGACGGAATGCAGGAATTGTCTGCTGGATGGTACGGGTAAGACAACAGAGTGTATGCAGTTCATCGGTAAAAAGGGAATCCGCAAGTGTCTGGATGCGGTTACCGTAGATGATGTGATGGAGAAAATAGATCAAAAGACGAGTGAGATAATCACCGGAGCGGGAGAATAAATGTGGATATCAATATGCAGAAAATAATAGAGCAGAATATGAGAGAGCAGATGCAGCTGCTTCAACGTGTTATGGAAACGGATTATGCAGACAAAATGATGGAAGCGGCGGAATGCATAATACACGCGATGCAGACAGGACATAAAGTATTGATAGCCGGTAACGGAGGGTCTGCTGCTGACGCTCAGCACATGGCGGCGGAACTTGTCGTGCGTTTTGAGAAAGATAGAGAGGGGTTTCCGGCAATGGCGCTTACGACGGACAGTTCTATTTTGTCGGCGGGCGGCAATGATTACGGATTTGATGCGGTTTATGAGCGGCAGATTCAGGCACTTGGGTTTGAAGGAGATATTTTTGTTGCAATTTCCACGAGCGGTAATTCTGAGAATATCATTCGCGCTGTCCGTATGGCAGGGAACAGGAAGATGAAGGTAATCGGAATGACGGGAGATACCGGCGGCAGGATGAAGCAGTTTTGTGATATTATGTTGTGTGTGCCCCATGACAGGACAGCCCGTATTCAGGAGATACATGAGCATACGATACATACATTGTGTCAGCTTGTAGAAGAGAAAATGTGAAATTCTCAATATGCATTCGAGTAATGCGATCACGATGAGCAAAATCCATGGAGAGGAAGAGATGGACAGCAGACAGTTATATAAATTGAAAGAAGCTACCGTGCTGGTATATGGCGATTTTATGGTAGACAAGTATATACATGGTGAAGTAAACCGGATATCTCCCGAGGCACCGGTGCCAGTGCTGCATGTAACGGGCAAGGAGAGAAAATTCGGCGGGGCGGGTAATGTAGTATCTAATCTGCTTGCGCTTGGGGTCAAAGTGCGCGTGGCAGGTTTTACCGGAAATGACGAAGACGGAATGTGGCTGACGGATACTTTTTCTGAGATGGGCGCGGATACAACATATATAGAAAACGTGGAGAATCTGCAGACTGTGATCAAGACACGCATCACATCCAGGAACCAGCAGTTTATCCGTCTGGACGAGGAAAAACCGGAGAATATTACAAAGAATTTGGAAACAGGAATACTGAACAGAGTATTTGATATGCTTAGGGATGTTGATGCCGTGATATTATCGGATTACGGTAAGGGAAATGTTACGCCCGGAGTTGCACAGGGAATCATAGGAGCCTGCATAGAGAGAAAGATACCCGTTGTGGTGGACCCGAAAGGAGTAGATTACAGTAAATATAAAGGGGCGACGGTCTGCAAACCGAATGAGAAGGAACTGGCTGTCGCTACGGGAATGACATTAGTTACCGATGAGGATGTGGAGAAGGCAGGTCTTGAACTAAAGAATCAAAATGGAATAGATAATCTCATCGTATCAAGGTCAGAAAAGGGTATAATGTTTCTGAATGCCCGGAATACAAGAAAAGATTTTCCGACAAAAGCGCAGGAAGTAATTGATGTGACCGGAGCAGGAGATACGGTGGTGGCTATGATTGCATCAACGATAGCGATAGGCGCGGAGCTGGAAGACAGCTGCAGACTTGCCAATATGGCGGCGGCGATCGTCTGCTCGAAATTCGGGGCGGCCAGTGCATCCCTTCAGGAACTGACCGATGCAGTGGAGAAAGGTGCGAAGGATAAGACTTTCACGCTGGAGGAAGTACAGAAGAAACTTCAGGATGCCAGAGAACAGGGAAAGACGATCGTATTTACCAACGGCTGCTTCGATCTGCTTCACGCAGGACATTTATCTTCTTTCAGGCAGGCGAGACAATATGGGGATATTCTGATCGCTGCGGTCAACAGCGATGCATCAGTGAAGAGAATTAAAGGAGAAAACAGACCAATCATTAATGAAGAGAACCGTATGCGGATGGTTGGTGCGCTCAAATATGTAGATTATGTCGTACTTATGGAAGATAATGATCCGACCAGACTGATTTCGCTTCTTAAGCCGGATGTGGTTGTAAAGGGGAGAGATTGGGAAGGAAAGTATATGCCGGAACGCGAAATAATAGAATCTTACGGTGGGAAAATGCAGTTTATTGATTTGGAGAAGGGGTTATCTACGACGGAGATTATTGAGAAAGTAATGACATGCTATGACAGGTAGAGGTCAAGGGGAGAAAGCATGAATGTAAGCGTGAAATGTCCTGTTTGTGGTTATGATGGAATACAGATCTTTCAGAATACAATTTTAAATAAGTACGAGGTTTCTTACTACCAGTGTCCTCACTGCAAACTGATCTATACAGAGACGCCTTACTGGATTGAAGAAGCTTATAAAGATGCCATTGTCGGAACGGATACCGGATTGATGCAGCGCAATACTAGTTTTTGCGTGACAGTGAATACGCTGATCAGAAAATTTTTCCCGGCAGGGCAGCATTTTCTTGACTACGGTGGAGGATATGGTATTTTTGTGAGGATGATGCGGGACGTAGGACATCGTTTCCGGTGGATGGACAAGTACTCTGAGAATCTGGTGGCAAAAGGATTTGAGTATCAGGGAGAGGCGGTTGATCTTGTCACGGCATTCGAGCTATTTGAACATTTTGATAAACCAATACAGGAAGTTGAGAATCTGCTGGGGTATTCCAAAAATATTTTGGTTTCGACTACTGTTTATGAAGAGGAGCAGGGATATCCTGACAAATCATGGTGGTATTATGCGCCCCATGCCGGTCAGCATGTGGTATTTTATCACAGACAGACCTTTGAATACCTTGCCGGGAAATATCAGTTAAACTATTACCAGATTAATAATACACTTCATCTTTTGACGGAGAAGAAACTTCCGCCCAAAAGTTTTGATTTGATTATGAAAAGTAAAGCTGGCAAGGTATATCAGTATCTAAGATGGTTTATGGACAAAAAGCATTCTCTGAGCGAAGAGGATTCAAATAGTGTTTTGGAGAGAGAACGATGATTTATGCTCCTGTATTGATTATAACTTTATGTCGCTTTGAAGAATTGAAAAGATGTATAGAATCTTTACAGAAAAATTCTGAGGCATTGTACACGGACTTGTATATCGGCGTGGATTTTCCGTTAAGGGACTCACACAGAAAAGGGTATGAACATATTCTGGGATATCTGGAAAGCGGAGTTGAAGGGTTTGCCAATGTATACATTATAAAGCAGACAGAAAATAAAGGATGGTATGAGAATTTTATTTCCATAAGGGAAAGAGTCTACGAGAAATATGATAGATTTATCTATTTGGAAGATGATATTGAGGTCGCACCTAATTTTCTGGCATATATGAACAAAAACCTTACTCTTTTTGAGAATGTTGCGGATGTACAGGCAGTCTGCGGATATTCCTATCCGTTTGAATGGGCGGAGGATAAAAGCAATCTTGTCAAGATCAACACTTATTATACTGCATGGGGCTATGCTACATGGAGAAATAAAGAGACAGAGATGTATCGTGCCGTAACGATGCATAATTTTGATAAGATCATGCATAGCCCTGCTCAAATGTGGCGGTTTTACAAGGCAAGTAATAATCAGTTCTGTAATTTTGTAAAAGGAATGCTGGAATATATTCCTGTGTTAGTCCAGAATGATGAGATCGTCAAGTTGGACATGGCATTCAGCGTTTATATTTTTATGAATCAAAAGTATGTTATTTTTCCTAAAGTTTCAAAGACAAGAAATGTAGGTTGTAACGGTATGGGAATGAATTGCGAGAGGATACAGATAGACCCGGATAAGCCCGTTACGTCCAGAAATTATGATTATGCTGCACAGTCTATTGATGATAGCGGAGATTTTGAGCCGATCGGGGTGGAAGGTTTATCTTTCAATGAGGAGAATAATCGAAGACTGGGCGAGTTTTATCCGGTGGACAGAAGAGAACGGTTCAGAACGATATCGGCATATATTATGTATCTGATACTGGGGAGAAAACTTACAAAGAGATTTATAAGATGCGGCAGGAACTGAAAGAAGGAAAAGATGAATAAAAAGATCACTATTACATGCAGGGATTTCCCGGCTTTGAGAATGGTATCCGCTTCGGATGCCGATCAGGAGAATCTGAGAATCTGGAAAAATCATTATCGGACAAGCTTTTTTTATCAGGAAATCATTCAACCGGAACAGCAATCCAGATGGTTTCAGGGATATCAGAGCAGACCGGATGATTATATGTTCGTGGTGGAAGAGAATGGGCATCCGGTCGGGTGCATGGCGTTTCGGGTAGAAGATGAGGAAACGGTTGATCTGTATAACATCATCAGAGGAGAAGATGGGGAACGCAAAATATCCATGAGAAATGCCATGCATGTAATGTTAACTTATATCAGAGAGAAGTTTCCTGATCGGAGAATCAAATGTGATGTCCTAAAGGACAATCCAGCAGTCAAATGGTATCAAAAATGCGGGTTTGCTATTTTAGAGGAAAAAGAGTATTATATTATGGGAATTGATAAGGAAAAGATTCCTAATGCAGAGATAATGATCGAGGAGGAGTAGATTATGATTAATGTTTTTGGTTCCAAAGTCGGACAAGAAGAAATTGAACAGATTGCAGACAGTATTAATAATCAGTGGATGGGAATGGGGCCAAAGACAAAAGCCTTTGAGGCAAAAATGGCCCAACGACTCCATAAAGATAAATTTGTGTTAGTCGATAGTGGTTCCAACGGGCTCTATATGGCGCTTACTTTGCTGGAACTGCCTAAAGGCAGTGAGGTTATTGTTCCTTCTTTTACATGGGTTTCCTGCGCACAGGTGATCATGTTGGCTGGATGTGTTCCTGTATTCTGTGATGTGGACCTGGAGTCTCAGAATGTTACTGCGGAGACGATTAAACCACATATTACCGAAAATACAGGTGCAATTATGATTGTTCATTATGCAGGGCTTCCGGTAGATCTTGATCCGATTATTGAACTTGGATATCCGGTGATCGAGGATGCCTGTCATGCGGTTGATTCTCTGTACAAAGGTAAGCCGTGTGGAACAATCGGTGATGCTGGAGTATATAGTTTTGACGCGGTAAAGAATCTCTCCATAGGTGAGGGCGGAGGTGTCGTTACCAAAGATCCGAAGAAAATCGCGCGGGCTGATATATTGCGTTACTGCGGTATAGGAAAGTCAGGATTTGAAGCATCCACACACGGCAAAGACCGTTGGTGGGAATATAATATTGTGGAGCCGTTTATTAAGATGAATCCGTCTGATATCTCGGCCGGAATAGGGCTTGCTCAGATTGGTAAATTGGATGATCTGCAAGCATATCGTAAGAAAATATGGGATATTTATCAGGATGCTTTCCGTCCGGTGGACTGGATTGAAACGCCTATGGATGCGAATGAGGCTCAGGGTGACAAACACTCATATTTCACCTATTTCATTCGTGTGCCGAAACGTGACGAGATGGCAAAGAAGCTGTTTGATGAGGGTATCTATACGACTCTCAGATATCATCCGCTGCATTTGAACCCGCTGTATAAGAGCACGGCGAAGCTGCCCAATAGCGAGATTCTTAATGAAACCGGGTTAAACATTCCGCTGCATCCGAGTCTTTCTATGGAGGATGTGGATCAGATTATCGACAGAGTGAAAGCATTTGGAAAATCATTATAAAAGGAAATTGCGCATATGGCTGCTATCAGCATGGACAATGATGCAAGAAGAAAACTGAATATCCTAATCATGCCAAGCTGGTATTTCAGCTATAAGCGCGATAATGTTACTGCAGGTATTTTTCACTATGAGCAGGCGATCGATTTACAAAAATATTGTAATGTAGCGGTTTATTATCCTTTTGATCAGACGATTGAAGAAGATATGATCAAGCATGAGGATAGAGGTGTGCTCACCTATCGTAGTCAGTTTCATCGTAAGGAGAGGATTAGAAATCGTATTCGTATTTTCAAATCTTTCAGGAAGATAAAGGAAGAGTTTCATCCGGATATCATATTTGCACATGTGGCTGTCGAAGTAGGGAAATACGCCGCCTTTTTAAGCAGTTTTTACCATATTCCGCTTGTTTTGATGGAGCATTCATCCACAGAGGTATCTCTGGCGGGCAAGGTTGGATATTATATTTCGAAATATGTGTATGAACACTGTGATTATATTGCATGTTGTTCAGAGAACTTGAGGAATAATTTACAACAGTTTTTCCCGGAATTGAAATTTGATGTTGTGTATAATGGTATTCAGCCGGTGGATATTATATCAGGCAGGTGTAAGGATTATCGGGTGAAGGGCGTTACCAACATTGTAATCGTTGGACTTTTTTATAGCCTTGATATCAAAGGATATCAGTTTCTTCTTCCGGCAATGCGGCAGATTCTGGACAAAGGATGCCAGGCGGTACTGCATATTATCGGAGATGGAGAGTACAGAGAACATTATATGCAGATGGCGAAAGACCTTGGAATTGAGAAAGAGTGTATCTTTTACGGTGATTGTCCAAGGGAGAAGGTATATGAGATTGTCGGGCAGATGGATTTCTTTGTATCATCAAGCATTCTGGAATGTTCCGGCGTATCTGTTCAGGAAGCGATGCTGCTTGGCAAACCGGTATTGGTAACGAGATCAGGAGGTGCCAACTCACTTGTAACAGAGGACACGGCTATAGTGGTGGATAAGGGCAGTACGCAGGCACTTGCGGATGGTCTTGAAGAAATGATTCAAAGATATGAAGAGTTTGATGCACAGAAAATCAAAGATTATGCAGAGAATAAGTTTGAAATAAGCCATATCAGTGAACAGTATATGCAGATTTTCTATGATTTGGCAAAGAAAGATTCCTGATGCAAAGGTAATGGAGAACAGATTATATGCAGCCTAAAGTCAGCGTACTGTTACCGGTATATAACGGGGAACAGTTTCTTGAAGAAGCTATTGACAGTATATTGAATCAGACATTTCGCGAGTTTGAGTTGCTGATTTTGCTTGAGTATGGCAGCAATGCGGCAAGCAGAGAGATTGTCGAACGTAAGAAGAAAGATTACAGAATACAGGTAATTGAGAACAAGGATGGCAGACTTGGTCTGGCAGAGTCCTTGAATCTTGGCATGAGAGAGGCAAAGGGCGAGTACATCGCCAGAATGGATGCGGATGATATCAGTCTGCCGAAGCGCTTTGAAAAACAGGTGAAATTTCTGGATAAACATCCCGATATTGTGATGTGCGGTACAGCCATGAAAGGGCTGTATGATGATGGACACATGGATGACAGAGGATATTTTACCGACCCGGGCAGTATCCGCTTCGAGTGTATGCTGGGTAATCCCTTTGGACACCCGACGGTGATGTGGCGTAAGGATGTTTTCTTACGAGAAAAGCTGTTTTATCGCAATACTCCTTACAGTGAGGACTTCGAATTATGGAAGCGGGTAGTGGAATTATTTCCCTGCGCAAACCTGAAGGATTATCTTCTTATATACAGACTGCATGGCGAGAGTGCGAGCGCAGTTTATGGTGATACATTAGGCGATGTTAACGATGCGCTGAATAGAGAGTATCTGGCGAAGCATCATATTGATTATGATGTGACAGGAGCTTTTTTTAGAGGCGGTTTATCGGAGGAAGAGATAGAACATCGGGAGGATATTGTACAGCAGATATGCCATATATGGGATGAACCGAGGAAATCTTATAAAGCTCTTGAGCAGAGAATGCGCCTTTTTTATACAGCGAATCATGTCTATCATTTTAATAGGTACTGGAAGATGTTTGGTTTTGTATATCAAAATGCGTTATATGACAAGATAAGAATCTGGATCAGCATAAACATGCATAAGGCTGTTGGAAGGCTTAGGGGCAACCATTAAGAAGGGATATAAGAATATGCGTAAAGATTTTGCGACATTGATCCGAATGTTCAGTCAACTCAAGTATATTTTGACGGAGAAACAGAAAAAGCAATCAGCTGTAATTTTTATATTGATTATTGGTGGAGCTTTGTTTGAAACATTAGGTATTTCGGCGATTTTACCATTTATTCAGTCTATTATGAATCCAGAAGAATTGAGGGGCAAGTGGTATATTGCTATTTTGGTAGATGTTCTGAAGCTGGAAGATACATACAGTGTCGTATATCTTTGCGGTATATTTATTGCGCTAGTGTATGTGATTAAAAATGCGTATTTATTTATGTCTTCACGAGTACAGTCAAAATTTCGCTGCAGATTTCAGAAAGATTTATCTACTAAAATGTTGGCATCTTATATGAAGAGACCTTACGTGTATTTCCTGGATATAAACAGTGCGGAAATCATGCGGACAATAGCTACGGATGTATTTGGTGTATTTGAAATATTGCAAAATGGATTTAAATTTTTTTCCGAATTTTTTACAGTAGCATTGATTGGTATTTTTACCATTTATATAGATGCTGTTATGGCACTGGAAATTCTGCTGATTGCCGGTGTTTGTTTCTCCGGTATTACATTTTTCTTTAAGAATCGTCTGAGTATGATCGGAGTACAGCAGAGGAAAGCCAACGCAGACCGGCAGAAGTGTGCATATCAGGCTATTAATGGATACAAAGAAGTACAGGTTATGCAGCGTGCAGATTGTTTTGTAGAAGCATACGAGGATGCATATGAAGGACAAAGGAAAATAGAAGTTACTTTTGAAACAATCAGCGCATTGCCGGAAAGGCTGATTGAAACAGTCTGTGTGATCGGACTTATTTTTGTTGTGAGTCTTCGTTTGGCATCAGGAGTTGCAGTAGATGAATTTGTACCGAAGCTTAGTGTTTTTGCGGTTGCGGCATTCCGCATCCTGCCTTCTGTTTCCAGAATGACAGGATATCTAAATAATATTGTATTCTATCGTCCTACGGTAGAAGCAATATCCGATGCCTTACATGAGGTGGAAGAGTATCAGCAGATAATTGACCAAAAGATCAATCAGATAATTGAGCGTCAATCTGATGAAAAATACACATTTAATGACAGGGTAGAGGTACAGAATGTTTGCTGGAAATATCCGCTATCAGATAAATACGTTTTACAGGATGTGTCGATTACAATTGAGAGAGGAGATTCAATCGCATTGATCGGTGCCTCAGGTGCGGGCAAAACAACCTTAGCGGATGTGATCATGGGATTGCTTCGACCGGAGAAGGGTAATGTAACAGTTGATGGTATAGGAATTGAAACGATTCCACAGAAATGGAGCCGGTTGATTGGATATGTACCGCAGGCTGTGTTCCTGGTGGATGATACTATCAGGAATAATATCGCATTTGGTATTCGTCAGGAAGAAATCGATGATGAAATGATATGGAGTGCACTGGAACAGGCACAACTAAAGGAATTTGTGGAGAATCTCCCGAAGGGGCTGGATACAGTAGTAGGAGAACGAGGAGTAAAATTCTCCGGGGGTCAGAGACAGAGAATCGCCATTGCCAGAGCGCTTTACTATAATCCGAGCATTCTTGTGCTGGATGAAGCAACGTCGGCGCTGGATAATGAAACAGAGAATGCAGTCATGGAATCAATAGAGGCATTGCAGGGACATAAAACGCTTATTATTGTGGCACATAGACTGACGACCATTAAGAAGTGTAATAAGATATATGAAATTGCTGATGGACATGCAATACTGAGAGAGAAAGATGAGGTTTTAAGCAATCAATGAAACAAAATATTTCCTTTTTTATTCCCGCATATAATTGTGAAAGATTTATAGAAGAGGCAGTAAAGTCTATTATGAAGACTAATTTTTCCGAAGGAGATGAACTTGTAATCTGTGATGATTGTTCGACAGACAGTACGCCTCAGATTTTGGAAAAATTATGTAATGAATATCCGCAGATTAAGGTGGTTCATCATTCACATAATCATGGCGGACCGGTTGCAAGAAATACGGCTATTTTAAATACAACAAATGATATTTTGTTTTGCCTGGATTCAGATAATGTTTTGAGTGACAACTCCATTTTGCCCCTAAGAGATTTTATGCTGTCTAAGAATGTAGAGTCCGCATCGTTTGGCGAAGTAAAATACTTTCATAAAGACCAGCCGAAAGAAAACTTTAGTCATTCATGGTTTTGGAAATATCCTGTCTTTGACAGAAGCAATGTTTTATCTACAATATATTTTCCGGGTTCGAGTGGAAACTATATGTTCACGAGACATTGCTGGGAGATGATTGGCGGATATCTGCCGAATATGAGAACGCTGGATACATGGACATTTGGATTCAGACAGTGTATGGAGGGATTTCCCATAGCGATCATGGAGGGAACATACTATTATCACAGATATGGTATGAACTCTAATTATATGAGAAACGGAAGCAAGTATAATCATTCATTAATGGCATTATCGGCGGCGGCTCCTTATATGAAGCAATTCCGCAGAAAAGATGTATGGTACATGTTTGGATTCGGCAGATATAAATGGGTAGATAATCTGGAAAAGCATCCGATTTATTTAAAAGAAGAGGAGTAATAGTGCAATTTTTAGTGGTCAAGGGCATTGAGGGATTGGGTAATCGCTTGATGTGTGTTGCAAATGCAATTGAATATTGTCAGAAAACTAACCGGGTATTATACGTTGACTGGGCAGATGGTATGTTTGCAGGTAAAGGAATCAATGCCTTTCATTCTTATTTTGAGATAAAGGGGATTCCTTACGAGGAAGATGCAGCGAATGTAGCCGGCACAACCTTTTATCCGGAATATGCAGGATATCTGCCGTTTGATTTTAAAACAAGAGATTATTTTACATCTTATCATTATCGCGATTGTAATAAAGTTATTCGAAAGTTGATTGACTTAGGGAGTAGTTTTGTTCATTTTTTTTGTTCGGAAGATACTTTTAAGAGATATCATGTTTTCTGGTGCCATCGTTGTGCTAAGGACAAAAGTATTCGTAGAAAGTTAGAGAAGCATTGGGGCGACATTGCCGTGCTCGGTTCGGATTTACCTTCAAACAGAAAAGAGGACGTTGTGTTTTACATGGATTTCGCCCCTGATTATTCTCCGGATATTTTAAGAAAGAATATTTGTCTTAAATCAGGTATTCAGCAGGAAATAGATGCATTTTTAAAGAAAAATGAAATGTTTCGCAAAACTGTGGCAATTCATATCAGGGATACGGATAAACAACATCATGTGGATTATGAGAAATTAATTCAATATATTCAGAAGTTCATGCTGGAACATCAACTTGAAAAAATATACTTAGCGACTGATCAGAAAGTTGTAAGAGATCTTTTTCTTGAGAAGTTTCAAGATAAATTAATCATGTATGATGAAGAAATTCCTGAAATTGACAAGCAGAGTGGTATCGGTTTGCACATGTGGGCAGAGCAGGTTAATGATGTACATCTGCGAGAGAAAATGTTTCATGATTCTATAATGGATATGTGGCTGTTATCCAAGGCCGAGTATCTTTTATATCAAGGAAATTCCACATTCAGCACGATAAGTATGAGGCTGAAAGAGGGACAAAATTGTTTGGATTGGCTTAAAAAGGATTGACACATGAAAAATGTAATTGAAGTGGTAGAAGATAATAAAATAAACAAGCCGGAAAAAAGAATATTTTTCGTAATAATAAGTATTTTATTTGCGATAAGTATTCTTTTTGTATTTTTTGTCCCTATAAAGCCTGAAAATAAAATAAAAATAATTTATGAGACTGTTTATTCTGAATCATTGGCGATGCGAGGCAGGATTTCTTTAATATCGGAAAAAGATGTATATGAACAACAGGGAGAGCTGGATGATGAATCCTACCGAATGTTTGAAATAATTTATGCACTGGGAGATAAGGGGGCAAAAGCTGATAATATTGCATTTGAGCTACAATACGGAGTACAGGAAAGCTACATTAAGGCGATTGAAATTTACAACCATAACACAGCAGTAAGACGCTTTGCTCCAACAGAAATTGTTGAATACTTTGACTTGGGCGAAAACGAATCTTACTATTTTGACGGACCGTTTCTTGTGGTGACAGCAGAAGATGAATCCCCGACATTGATTGGAAATGAAAGGCTGCAGGCTGAATTGCAAAGTATATTTAATGATACAGGAGCAATTCGCGTCAATTTGGTTTTTTACTTGATGCTTTGCTATGGCATCGTTTCCGCCATATATTTGAAAAAGAAGGATATTATTACTTGTTTGGGAAGAACTTTGGCAGTTGTAAAAAGGGGACGGTTATCTTTTCGACGGTTTTTTGAATGGGGTTATACACATAAATATTATATCGGAGTGGTACTACTGATCGTTGTCGAGTTGTGTATCTTTTTAATGGCAGCCAAGAGCAAGTTGTACGCGCATATAGACGAACATACAACAAAGATGGCAATTGATTATTACCTGGGGAGATGGCTGAAACCTGATTCGTCAGGAAGCTGGATTGCAGGAACATTCTCGCATTACGGCGTTTCGAGATTGAATGAGTCAACATGGTATTATCTTCTGGCGGGAAAATTCGGATGGATTTTCGCTTTTTTGACACCATTTACGACATATTACAGAATGTTTAATGTTTTCTTGTTTGGAATTATGGTTGTTATGACAATAAAGCATGGCAGACAGGAAAAGTGGATGTTCTTTGTATTGCTGTTCACACCGCAACTATGGTATCTTTTTTCTTATGCAACAAGTGATGCATGGGATTTGTTTTGCGGCTTTATAATTACCTTTGAGTTAATATATGCCGAAAGTTATATGAATAAGTACTTTGAAGGGAAAAAGTGTAACAAATTTCTGGCTGTTGTATGGTGTGGATTTTTGTTTTCCAATATTTTTTTGGGCAAAAGGAACTATTATGTGATCTTGCTCTTTGCTTTTATTATCCTGCTTTTCAGACTGTTACCGATTGATAAAGAGCGGATAAGGAAGACACTGCCACGGTATTTTTGTGTTTTGGCAATGACATTTGCCTGGTATAAATTGAAAATCGGATTGGACCGGATAGGATCCTATATGGAAGAAGCCGGGACAATTATCGGAAGCCAGGTGGAGGAAACAAGTCCTACAGCTTTTGCCGCAAGTGTTAGTTTTGCAGATAGATTTCAATATGTGTTTTCGGAGAGGAATATGCTGTCTGATCTTTTCGGGACATTTACAGGGGCATATTGCTGGCAAGTAATATGGAATCCTGAAATTTATACAATTATTGTCGCCGGACTCTATGCGGTGCTGCTTATTCTGTTGATTCGTTATGCGAGTAAATGCAATATACGCGATAAGATTGAAATAGTCTTAATGTTTGGCGTTGTGTCTATATCGATAGGGGCTGTAGTCTATTGGTGTATGTATAAGGAATATCAGCCGCAAGGCAGATATATTCTGCCGATCATATTGGTGTTGGCATATATCAGCACAAAGAGGAAAGAAATCTATCAAAGCCGTATTTTTCAAACAGTACTATGTTTGATAGGATTAGCGTCTTTGTATTCCTATTATTTTGTAGCTTTAAAAGGCATGGTATTTCCATATCTCAATATCGTAAAAATAATTAAGAGGATTTTATAAACAGAAATTGATTGATATAAAACTTATGAGGAGAAAACATGAGTCTGGCTAAAAGAAAAAATATTATCTTGCAGAGTTTACTTATTTTTTACTGGTTTATTACGTTATTGTATACAGATTCTTATTATGGTGTATATTTAATTGTCGGAATTTGCAGTCTTATCTGCTTTTATGTGAATATAAAAGATAAAAGAAGCATCAGTATTGATAAAAAAAGTATTTTTCTTTATGGCTGCGCGTGCCTTTTTTCTCTTTTGGTGACATTTGCAAATTACGCAATGTTTATTGAACTGCCATGTCCGGATATAGCCGGTATGTTGTTCCGTGTTTGCTATAAAGGTCTGTCAATGTTTGGAGTATTTATAGGCGGAGTTTTTGTTTTTGGGAATATTCTGATTTGGTTGAAAGACAGATTGGACGAATTTTATTGGACAGAACAGGAATGCAGCCGTATATCATCTGGGGGGGGGGTATAGCGTTTCGTGCCTTTTGATATCCGTAATTAATATTTCAGTTTTGCTTTTATGCAAATATCCGGGGAATCTTACGCCGGACAGCTTTGTGTCCATTCGGCAGTCGTTATCAGGACAATATACTAATCATCATCCGTTTTACTACACAATGGTGGTTAAGTTTTTTTTGGAGCTGGGGACAAGAATATCAAATGATATTAATTTTTCGGTAGCATTATACAGCGCTTTTCAGATTATATTTATGGCGGCTTGTTTTTCTTTTGTCATAGTGACGCTATTGCAGATGAAAATTTCATTAAAGTTAATTATAGGCTGTTGGTTATGGTATGCAGTTATGCCGTTTCATATATTGTTTAGTTTCACTATGTGGAAGGACGTAATGTTTGGTGGTTTTGTAGTAGTTTTTATCACATCATTATTTAGAATTTTAAAAGGCATCGGAAAATATAGAATTGTTAACTATAGTATATTATTAGTAGGAAGCATTGGAACTTGTCTGTTTAGAAGCAATGGGTGGTTTGTTTTTGTATTAACTTTTCTTTGCTTCGTTCTTATGTATTGGAAAACAGAAAAAAAGTTGTGTGGAATGTTTGTTGCGGTAATTATTTTTACTTATATTTTAAAAAATCCGGTTCTGAATGCTTTTGATGTAACTCCGATAGATACTATAGAATATTTATCTGTTCCGGCGCAGCAGATTGCGCAGGTTATAACAGATTGTAATGATATTGGCGAAGAGCAGACAGAAATGCTAAGTAAAATTATGAATATAGAGGAAGTCCCGACGGCATATATCCCCAGGCTGTCTGATCCTATTAAGCGATTGGTCAGGCAATCGGGTCAACAGGAATATTTAGCGGAACACAAGCTGGAATATTTTAAGTTATATCTTGAAATAGGTTTTGCCCATCCGGTCCAATATGTAGAGGCATGGATTGATTTAACCAGAGGGTATTGGAATGGCGGCTATGAGGCTCTGGGCTGGGATGGTCGTGTGAGGGAAAACGATTATGGCGTTGAGCGTACCGTGCATTCGGGATTGGCAGAAAAGATATTAGAGGAGTATTGTTTTCTTTATGTTTATGGACCTTTTAAGATTTTCAGTTGTATAGGCGTTTATGTATGGTTGGTAATAGGGTTAGGGATTGTGAATGTAATGCGAAAAGACAAAGAATGCGGAATATTAGTATTATCTAATCTCTTTGTGCTGTTATCGATATTAATATCTACTCCGGAATATTGTACGCTTAGGTACATATATGCTATATTCTGTTGCTTTCCGTTTTTGTTATTTGCTACATTCTATCGAAAGAATGCTAACAATGGTATTTCAATAAAGTAGAAAATATAGTATAATGGGAAAAGTTTAGTGAGCAGATTCATAATTTCAAATGAAGGAATAGGATAAAATGATATCTTTATCAGTTGTGGTACCCGTTTATAATGAAGAGGGAAATGTAGTAAAACTGCATCAGGAAATTAAGCAGATGTGTGAAAAAGCAGGATATGACTATGAAATCATTTTTATAAATGATGGTTCATCAGATAAGACAGATCAGATCTGCCGTACACTTAAGCCGCTTAAGTATATTCAGTTCCGTAGAAATTTTGGACAGACTGCGGCGATGGACGCAGGTATTAAGGCGGCTACAAAAGAGTTTATTGCAACATTAGATGGTGATGGACAGAATGATCCGGCGGACATACCGAAGATGCTGGAATATCTGCTTCAAATGGATTATGACGTGGTTTCTGGATGGCGTAAGAATCGTAAGGATACATTTATGAAGCGTTTTATCTCAAGAGGAGCAAATGCATTAAGATATCTGCTTGTCCATGACGGGATTCATGATAGTGGCTGTTCTCTGAAAGTATATCGCAGAGAGTGCTTTAAGGGCATTAATCTGTATGGCGAGCAGCACCGATTTATTCCGGCAATTCTTCAGATTAAAGGTTTCAGAGTTGGCGAGATGGTGGTCAATCATCGTGCAAGAACATCGGGCAAGACGAAGTATAATTGGCATAGAACAGTTAAGGGATTCGTAGATATGATATCAGTCTGGTTCTGGAACAAATATGCCTCCAGACCGTTACATATACTTGGGGCGTTTGGGATTTTGTTCTGTTTGCTGGGGGGAGCGTGCGGTATATGGTCTGTTGTCCTGTTTGCGATGGGTTATAAGATGTCAAATAATATTATTCCGCCGATTCTGACGGTGTTTTTTATAATTATGGGCGTATTGATGTTTATTTTTGGATTGATGAGCGAAATTATGATGAAAGTATATTACGGAACGCATGTGGACATGCCGTATAATATCAAGGAAGTTGTGGAGAATGCGGAAGAATGAACAACTAAGTGTAAATTTACAGGAGAATTCATATATTATTGAAAGCATGATTATTCGGGTTAAGTTTATGAAAGGGCGGCAATGAGTAGAATTAAGATTGAGAATTTTGGACCGATAGAATATTTTGAAAATGATGTAAGCGAAGAATTGATGGTTTTGATTGGTGAACAGGCAAGTGGAAAGAGTACGATTGCGAAGACTGTTTTTTTCTGTAAAAGTATTTCAGAGGAATTCAAGAAGTTCTTAATGAATTCCGAAGGCTTGCTAATATCTCCGCTTCAATCGAAAGACGTCGCTAATTTTAAGAAGCAATTAAGAACTAAGTTTATAGAATATTTTGGCACGACAAAACACATGGATCCTTTTTCAATCAACTATACTTTTGATAATGGAGAGTATATGGAGATTAGATTAAAGGGTGGGTATGCAAATGTTCGTTTTTCAGTAAAATTAGAGAAACAATGTGAAGATTTGATTAAAGATATCCGTGGATATTATATTCAGCAGGAGTCGAGTGAAACCAGACAAAGCGCAGATCTTAGATTGTGGGTGAGCGGCAGGGAAGATCTTGTGAAAAAGATTGACAGCAATGTCGACCGGATATTTGGACAAAACTACACGTCAATCTTTATTCCTGCAGGACGGAGTATGCTGGCGACTAATTCCGATTTTTTTCATACGCTTACTCCTAATAAATATGATATTTTAATGAATGAATTTATAGAGAGGATTACAATATTACAGAAACAATATTCTCAAAAACTGGATGATATTATTACTGACAGAAAAAAAACAAGTCTGGCAGAGATTGATTTCTCCAGTGTGGCAATAGCAAAGAGACTTGTAACCGAAATTTTAAAGGGAGAATATGTAAATGATAAGAATGGAGAACGGATTTATTATTCTTCGGAACGTTTTGTAAAGCTTGTGCAGGCATCCTCTGGTCAACAGGAAGCTTTATGGATTGTTTTAATGATATTTTCTATTATTTTGAATAAACAGAGGGTCTATTTGGTGATTGAGGAGCCAGAGGCGCATCTTTTCCCAAGCGCTCAGAAGAAAATGCTGGAGTTAATTGCCTTAATGATCAATTCTACGAAAAGTAAAGTAATATTGACGACGCATAGTCCGTATATTCTGACGGCAGCCAATCTGGCAATGTATTCTTCATTTGTTGAGAATAAAAAGGACAGCAGGGAAGATATTGTTCCGGTAAAATATAGAATTTCGTCGGAAAGGGTAGCTGCATATATATTAAAAAATCGTACAGCGCAGGACATTATCGATAGAAAGAATCACATGATTGATGCTGCCAAAATAGATGAAATATCAGAGGTATTGAATAATGCAACGGATAAGCTGATCGAACAGGAGATTAGGAATGGATTGTAACCACTTGGTAGAATGTATACAGACAATAGAAAGTACGCAGGATAAATATACGAAATGTCAGATTCCACAATGCCTAAGAAGTTGTGATGCACGTAATATTATCGTTGTTGAAGAAAAACACAAACGTTATACGCTGCAGAACTGTAGAGATGTGGTTGCGGTATATCAGGTTGATGGACAAATGATATCATCCATAGATAGTGTTAAATGTGATAATATGATTGTGGATGTGACCTCCTTGTTTGCGGTTCTAATAGAGCTGAAAGGCACTGATCTGCGCCATGCATTTGCGCAGATTGAGGGAACTTACAGTAGAATTTTCCCGGCATTGAGGAGATATAGACTGTATGGAAGAATTGTCACATCAGCAAGGCCCAATGTGCCGAATATCAAGACAGATCCTCAGTATATAAGAATTCAAAGGGAATTTATGAGACAGGGAGGAAATTTAAGGATAGGGACTAATGTTATATCAGAATGTGTTAGTAATCTAAATTGATAAGTTGTGGAGAATGCGGAAGAATAATGAAAATATTAGTATTAAATTATGAATTTCCGCCGTTGGGTGGCGGAGCTGCTCCGGTATCTAAGGATATTTCATTACAGCTTTCAAAGAAGGGGCATGATGTTACTGTAGTTACTATGGGGTATCGTGATCTTCCGGCATATGAAGAAATACAGGGTATTAAAGTATACCGCCTTAAGTGCCTGCGCAGCAAGCAGAGCTCTTGTATGCCGTGGGAGCAGTATACATATCTGTTGGCAGTAAGACGTTTTATGAGAAAGCATACAAAGCTGCAGACATGTGATGTTTGTCATGTCCATTTTGTAATTCCGACAGGGGAGGCGGCGAAGTGGATTAAAAGGAAATATCAGATTCCCTATGTCATTACGGCACATGGCAGCGATGTGGAAGGTCATAACCAGAAGACTTCAATGAAGATCATGCATAGAGTTCTTCGCAACGGATGGCGGAAGATTGTAGAAGAATCATATGCAGTAGTTTCACCATCTAAATATTTGATGGATTTGATGCGGCATAATTATTTATGTGATAAATATGCCTATATCCCGAATGGTATTGAATGGGATAAGTGGCATAAATGTGATAGAGCGGAATACAAACAAAATAAAATTCTCATTATGGGAAGATTGCAGAAGTTTAAAAACGTGCAGATGATATTACAAGCGTTAAATCTGGTGGATTTAGGAGACTGGAAGGTAGAGATTCTGGGAGACGGACCCTACCGACAGGAGTTAGAGGAGTTGTCATCCGTGCTGGGACTATCTGACAAAGTTCGTTTTCGGGGCTGGATTGATAACGGAACAGAAGAGCAGATCATGTTTGTTAAGGAGACTTCACTTTATATTTCAGCCAGTCAGTTTGAAAACTGTCCTATGTCTGTTATTGAGACGGCAGCCGCAGGATGTTATCCTTTGCTTTCAGATATTCCCGCGCATAGGCAGTTGATTGCAGATGATGCCTGTTTCTTTAAATTGGAGGATTTACACGGGCTTGCGGAGAAAATCCAAAAGGTAGTTACGGATGGAAAACAGGATATAGAAAACAAAGCGGATATATTGCGGTTTGACTGGAAGAATATAATACAGCAATATGAAGAACTGCTACATCGTGCGTCTGGGGAGGAGATATGCTGATATTTCTCATTATATTGTTGGCACTGTGCCTCTATAAGACAAAATTTGTTAGAAACAGTTATCATATGCAGCCATTGAGAGTGGAAAATGTAATTCCTCTGAGAGGGATTCTGGCGCTTGAAATCGTTCTTGGACACGCATATGGGCATGTGAAGGATAATCTGCTTTATTTTAATAATCGTATTGGAGTGTGGGTGGTAGGAATTTTCTTCTTTTTGTCGGGGTATGGTTTGATGTTGAGCCTGCACAGAAAAGAAAACTACTTAAAGGGATTCATCGCAAAACGGATCGGAAGGATTTTTATTCCCTTTTTCATTGTTTTTCTTGTTAATTTTGTGCTGGGATTTAGCAGTAATTTGTTTAAGGCTCTGTTGGCGGACTGGTTTGTCACGGAGGTCATGGTAATATATTTGTTGTGGTATTTACTTTACAATTATTTACCGGAAAAATATGCGTTTCTTATTTTATTTGTGTCTGTTTTGTTACTCAATATCTTTGGCTGCTATTATGATATCGGAAGCAGATGGTACGGCAGTACAGCTTGTTTCCTGTTTGGTATTTTATATGAAAAGAAGGAAGAGAAAATTATAGCATTTTGCAAAACTAATTATTGCAGAGTAATAGCAGCGGTTGTTTTACTCTTCTTATCGGGCAGTATTCTATTTATCATGAATGAAAGCAGTATAGCAGTCAGTGCAGTGATGATCAATAGTACTTGTATTCTGCTTTGTGAAATGATATGTTTGTTACTGATGAAGTTTACAATCGGAAATACAATAACGAGATTTCTCGGAAGTATTTCATGGGAGATCTATGTAAGCCATAGAACTTTTCTATTTCTGCTTGATAAAGTTGAAATAAACAATCACTTTGTATATATGTGTCTGTTGTTCGGATGTATTGTTATAGCGTCATGGTTATTACTTCAGGCATGTAAAATTATAGAAAAAATAAGCAGTGATATTGGAAAGCTGAATAAGAAAGGTCTTCTACAATGAAAAAAGTATTGTTTGTCATTTCTTCTTTAAAGAAAGGCGGAGCGGAGCGGGCATTATCCAATATTACGATTCATTTTCCTAAGGAATGGGATATTGATATTCTTATCAATAATGCTGATGTAATAGATTATCCCTTTAGAGGCAATATCATAACGCTTGGTATTGAGGGTAAAACCTGGACAAACTCTGTTTTTTTTCAATTTAAATTACTTATCAAGAGAATCAAAATGCTCAGACATCTCAAGAAAAGCGGTGAGTATCAGGCTTGTATCAGTTTTCTGGATAGTGCTAATATAGCAAATATATTATCCGGAAAACGATATTGCCGAGTAATCTTGTCTGTAAGAAGTTCTTTGCAACGGTCGGCAAAGCTGCCGGAATATAAGTATCTTGTAAATCCACTGGTGAAATTATTATATAATCGCGCTGATCAAATTGTGGCTGTATCTAAGGGTGTAGAGAAAGAATTATTAGAGAACTTTCATTTGGCAAAAAGCAAAGTGATCACGATCGACAATGGATATGATGTTCTGAATATACAAAAACAAGGTCAAGAAGAATTACAGGATAACGAGAAACTTCTTTTTGATAATCGGAAAGTTGTAGTGACGGCAGGAAGATTGACGGACCCAAAAGGGCAATGGCATTTAATTCGTGCATTTACTGAGGTGATTAAAAAGGTGCCGGATGCTTTCTTGGTGATTCTCGGTTCCGGGGAATTGGAACAATATTTGAGGCAATTAACCAAAACGTGTGGAATGGATGATTTTATTCATTTTACAGGATTTGTCTCTAATCCGTATAAATATATGAGCCGTTCTGATGTTTTTGTTTTTCCGTCACTATATGAAGGATTCCCGAATGCTTTAGCTGAGGCAGTATGTTTAGGACTGCCTTGCATTGCTACAGATTTTCATGCGGGTGCGAGGGAAATACTGGCACCGGATTTGATTGAAGAGAATAATGTTATCGAGGGCATTACTGAAGTGAGTTATGGTATGCTTACGCCTGTGTGCAGCGGAAAACAATATAAAGATATGAATGAGCCATTGGAAACGGCTGAGAACTATCTTGCTCAGGCAATAGTGAGGATGTTAACAAATGAAGAGAAGATGTCTGAGTATGGGGCAAAGAGTAAACAGCGCAGGGAATTTTTGAAGATGGATGCGATCGTAAATAAATGGGTGGAATTGATAGAGGGATTTTAACATGTGCAAGATGATCTGCATTTGGGAAAAATGATTACAGAGATATAAAAATGTTGTATAATAAGAAATATGCAATGTTAGGGGGATTATTGTTGAAAAGAATTGCGTTTTTTATAAATTCTCTGGCAAGGGGAGGCGCAGAGAGGGTATTGTCACGTATTATTCCGCAGTTAAAGGAAAATTATGAAATCTACCTCATTTTAATTGATGGAAGTAAGATAGAATATGAGTGTTCGGTAGAAACAATCAAACTAGGGAGCGCAGAAAAGAAAAATAGAATTTTGTATTTATATGATCAGATAACAGCTAAGAAGAAACTGGAGAAAATAATAAAGGAACACAATATCGAGTGTGTAATCAGCTTCCTGAATGTGCCGAATTTAATTAATGTTATGACAAAAAGCAATTGCAGGAAAGTAATTAGCATTCGTGGAGCTATAGAAAAAGAACTTAATAATGGTGTGCACGGTAAAATAAAATATTACATGTGTAAATCCAAATTCCAAAGGGCGGATAGGATTGTTTGCGCATCCCGCATAATGTGTTATGAAATGATTAGAAATTGGCATGTTAATGCTGAGAAAATGGTTTCGATAGAGAATCCATATGACATCGCAGAAATCAATTCGTTGGCTGAACAGGATCTTAGTGAAGTAGAGAAGAGTTTCTTTGCGACACATCAGATTGTCGTAGGGGTCGGAAGATTTGTCAAAGAAAAAGGATACTTGCATTTATTAGATAGCTTTGCCCGGTTGTTGGTCGATCATAAGACCGCAGGGCTGGTGCTTGTAGGAGATGGGGAAGAAAGAGGGAAAATAGAAGATAAAATAAAACAATTGCAGATAGAAAACAATGTTTTGTTATGTGGCATGAAGAAAAATCCGTATCCATATATAAAGAATGCGCAGGTATTTGTATTAAGTTCAATTAGTGAAGGATTTCCCAATGTTTTAGTTGAAGCGATGTGCTGCAGTATACCTGTTGTGGCATGTGATTGTAAGTATGGACCGCGTGAGATTTTAGATGATGCAGAACAGAATCTTGATAAAGCCGCTGTGGAAATTGAGATGGTGAAGTACGGAATTTTGGTTCCGGATTTTACGGATAGAAACAATATAGCCATTGAAGAAAAAAATAAGATGTTAGCGGAAGCAATCAGTACATTGTTAGAAAACGATGAGTTAAGGCAAAAATATGCGCAAAAATCGATGGAACGTGCAAAATTTTATACGATAGAAAGATGTATAGAAAAATATAATGAAGTCATTGGGATGAGCTGAAAGGTAAATAATCAATATGATGCAAAGAAGGGTATTTATATGTTTGGATAAACAGTTTCCAAGAAAAAATGCATCTGCAAATTATGTTGAATATCTCGGGAAAGCGATACGAGATGAGAATATAAATGTATACATAATAAGTATTTCTGAAAAAGAAAATGAGTGTGAACATTGGAGCAGCTATCATGGTATGAAATATTGTAATGTCTACTATGATGTAACGAATCCATTGAATACATTAGGGACAAGACTTAAAATCGGTCCTGCCATGTGGAATAAGATGGAACAACAGAATATTGGTAATGAAGACGTCATTATTTGCTATTCAGAGAATTTCTTTTTATTAAGAACTATTTACAGTAGAAGTAAATTGAAGAGGATCAAAGTCGTTAATTGCGTTACGGAATGGCATATGGCAGAACAATATAAATATGGATATTTTGATATATTCAATTATTGGTACTATTGCCTGGGATTTTATAAGGGGATCGGATGCAGCAAAAATGTTATTACTGTCAGCAGGAGATTAGAAAAATATTTTCAAGGAAAGGCATGTAAGTCATTTGTTTTGCCGCCTTTGGCGGACTCCCATGAATTTCAATATAAAGAAGAAAAGTGCGATGATAAAGTCCGCTTTATATATTCCGGACAGTTTGGCAAAAAAGATTCTATGAAAGTTATGTTATCGGCACTGGCAGCACTGAAAGAAAGCGACAGAAAACAGATCGAGTTTCATCTGACCGGTTGTAACAGATCAAAATTTATGAAGATTATAAACCAATTACAGGAAGAGGAACGGGATAAAATTGCAGATACCATCATTCTGCATGAGTGGCTGCCATATGAAGAATTAGTTGACTTATATAATCAAATGCATTTTTTGTTAATTGCACGACCGGATAACAGAGTTACTCAATCAAATTTTCCGAGTAAAATCCCGGAAATGATGGGTTACGGGATTGTTCCTGTTATGAACAGAGTGGGAGATTGTCCAGAATATTATCTGGAAGACGGTAAAGATAGTATTTTATTCAATCTGTGCAATATAAAGGAATGCAGCGAGACGATAGCTGAGGCAATAGCTTTATCAACCGAACAAAGAGTATGTATGCAGCGTTTCGCCCGTGAGAAAACAGAGAATGTTTTCTATTATAAAAAGTGGAGCAAACGTATATGCAATTTTTTATTTAATAGCGGAGTAGAAAATGTGGATATGGTGTAAGGTAAAAAAGAATATTCCCCGAGTACAGATCTTGTTCTGGAATATTATCAATAGAATAGTTTTTTGGTTAAATGGAGTATCCTGTGGAAAGGGATTATGCTCCCGAGGAAAAATATATGTATATAATACGGAAGTTGGCAAGATTTGTATAGGAGAAAATGTGCGCTTAAATTCGGCGGCTTGGGCAAACCCAATAGGCAGCGGAAATCATATATGGATTCAGCTTGTAGGTAAAGAGGCAGAAGTATCAATTGGGGATGGAACAGGAATTTCCAACACGGCAATCACGTGTGCGACAAAAGTGAAAATAGGGAAACAATGCCTCATAGGTTCTGGGTGCAAAATATATGATACAGACTTCCACGAATTGCCAATTTCTGATAGGGGGGGGGTATACGTTGCAACTGCGCCTATTATGATCGGCGACAGAGTATTTATAGGAGCTGGCAGTACAATATTAAAGGGTGTTAACATTGGAGATAACAGTATAATTGGAGCGGGAAGCGTTGTGACGAAAGATGTTCCGGCTAATGAGGTATGGGCCGGGAATCCCGCAGTATTTATTAAAAAGAATGGTTAGGCAGGGAATGGACTTTAGATGATATGGCATGGATTGATAATGTAGTAGGAATATTTAAAAGAAGAGTTCAAAATAAATTGATCAAGAATAAGAAGAAAAGATCAGGATGTTCATTTGGAAGAAATACATGGATTTTGGGAACGGAATTAGAGGGATGGAATAAACTGTCAGGCGGTGTCCGGTTGTATGATTCAAATATGGGATACGCCTCCTATATAGGCAGTTACAGTCATTTAGAAAAAGTAAAAATAGGCAGATATACATGTATAGGTCAGAACGTAAAAAATATTAATGCAAAACATCCAACAAGAGATTTTGTATCTATTCATCCGTGTTTTTATTCTACAAGAAGGCAGAGTGGTTTTACCTATGTAGAAAAGGATTTATTCGCTGAACATGCTTATGTTGATGATCAAAACAGATGGTTTAATGTTATTGGGAACGATGTATGGATAGGGACAAATGCAGTGTTATTAGGCGGTGTAAGTATTGGGGACGGCGCGGTGATTGCGGCAGGCAGTGTTGTTACCAAAGATGTACCTCCATATGCAGTGGTAGGAGGCAGCCCGGCTAGAATATTGAGATATAGATTTACTGATGAGCAAATAAAAAAGTTACTTGAAGTTTGTTGGTGGGATAGGGATAAAGACTGGATAGCGGCAAATGCCGGGTTTTTCTGTTCAATTGAAAATTTTTTGAATCAAATTGAGGAGGGTGAGAATGGAAATTGAAGATATAGATAAAATGCTGCGTAAACTAATGAATGTTAAAAAGAGAGTATTGAAAAAAGTATATTATAGCAGGAATCCGTATGAGAAGGAACTAATAAAAAGTAACCGCTGCTACAAAGATATCCATAAAGGGGAGAGGTGCTTTATTCTGGGCTCCGGACCTTCGCTTAAGGAGCAGCCATTGGAATTGTTGGCAGATGAATATGTTTTTACGGCTAACGGATTATCTAAATATGAAAAATTTCCATTATTAAAGAGTAATTATCATGTAATAATAGATAGGGAATATTTTGGAGAAGAAATTGACACTCCTTATGTAGATACAAAGAATATTATGGAGAAATTGAAGACGGATGATAATAGTCCAATATGTTTTGTTCCGTTGAATGTCAGAAAAGTTATTGAGGAAATGAACATACAGGAAAAAGTTCAAATTCAATATATGGATCTGTGTTTATACGTTGAGGATAAATATAAAGGAGACTTTGATTTTGCGGGTCCTGTATTATGGTTTCATCATGTAATAAACTGTACTATTGCGTTAGCGATATATATGGGGTTTGAAGAAATATATCTGCTGGGATGTGAAGAGACGGTTATTGTCGAGCTGATTAGTGTATTGATGGAAGATTACCAGAATGAGCATGTGTTCGAAAATCCAAATCATAAAATAGGCGGAGATGGCAATATGCAAACTATGATGGCAGGCATGGCGAGGCTGCTGGGGTATTATAGTTTTATGGAAGAATACTGTAGGAAAAGAAATATAAAATTGTATAATTGTACACCTAAAACTATAGTGCAGAGCGTACCAAAAAAAGATTTGTCGGAAGTTTTAAAAGAAAAGAGAAACAGAACATAAGAGCGGGAAGTTGAAATTAATATGTTGAAGAAGCAAAGATATCGGGAGTTAATTATAGTTTTTACAATTATGACTGCTTTTTTTGCAATCATATTGTATTTTACAGGTATATATCAAAGCGGGTTTATGTTTGATGATCATCAGATGTATTTGACGATCAAAAACGCTTTAAAGGAACAGCCGGTATATAAAGTTTTATTTGATTTTATTAAAGGCGAATTGGAGCTTAAGGCAAGATTCAGACCTATATTTTGGATGCAATATGTTTTAGAAACGTGGCTGTTCGGTTTGAATTGGTTAGCTTTGCATATATTTCGAACAGTTGAATATTCTTTATGTTTCGTGATTCTTTACTGGACCGCTAGAGAATATGAGTGTAATGTTATTTATTCTATCCTATTTGCTGCAGTTTCGTTGATTGGCCGACAGGTACAGGTGTTATATTATTTATGTGCCGCCGGTCTGATTGCTACACTTATGATTGCAATGTGTCTTTTATGTATGGTTAAATATTGCAAGACTAACAGATGTGGTTTCAAATGGGGATTTTATTTTTCGTTATTTATGATTTCAATCTCTTTAGAGGATTATATAGTTACTGTACCGGTTTTAGTGGCGGCATATATTTTTATGAAAATGAAATACGAGAAACTGACTTATAGAGAAGTCTTGCATAAGAATTGGAAAATGATTCTTGCCTGGGCACTTTGGTTCCTATTAATTGCAGCATACATATGTTTTGGGTTACGAGTGGATTTAAGCGGGCGTATGAATTTCGATTCGCTTGAATTTGGAACGGGGATAGCAACAGATATAAACCTGGCAGTGTCTAATATGTGGGGCACTTTGAAAGCATTAAAATGGATAAATTGTGTGGTACTTGTGGTAAGCCTATTCTTTTTAGAAAAGATTTTTAAGAAGAGATATGCTTTGCGTGATATATTATGTGTTAGTGGTATACTGATAAGCGGATTGTTTGTCCAATTATTGATACATTCCAAAGCCTATATGGTAAGAAGATATTTACTGCCTTATATGCTTATAATCGGCTGGTATGTCGCTATTCTGTTTTATAAAGAATTTAGGGAAGAGCATATTAAATTAAAAGTATGTATGGTTTTTCTAATGTGTGCAGTGGCACTACAAATGAAGGGAGTGTTAAGGGACTGCAGACAATATGCCGTTATTGCTGACGAACAGGAACAGTGCATTCAGTATATAGTCTCAAATACAAATGAGAACAGCATTATATGGTGTGCATATAATTTTGATGATGATGGAGATTATAATCATGATGTAGGTTTGCAAATGATGTTGGAAGAAAAAGGATTGAGGGGGGGGTATTTATGCATAGAAGAGAAGCTGATAGATCTGTATAATGTAAAAAGAGATGAAGGCAAGGAAGTAAATGGAGAAATACCGTTTATTTATCTTTCGGTGAATTATCATCCGGAGTATTATAGAAAAAAACAATATTCAGATGCAGATATTATATTTACTAAAATTGGAAATGAGGAAGAATTGCTTACTAAAGTTGGAGACAATAAGTTTTTAGAGGACTATTTTAAGCAGGAGTTTTCGAGGTATGCTGTATATGTGAAAGTAAATCGTTAATAAAAATTACTTAATTTAGAATCTATAGGAAATGGAGTAGTTTGCATTTATGGAAACAGAACTGGATAAAAAGTTAAAAGAGATAAAATTAGTGTTCAGCGACTTTGACGGGGTAATGACAGATAATCGAGTTTTAATCGATGAAACAGGTAAAGAATCAGTTTTTGTAAGTCGTGCAGATGGACAGGCTATTCATATTTTGCGTTCGTTGGGAATTGACTTGGTAATAATGTCAACGGAAACAAATAGTGTGGTAACACGAAGAGCGGAAAAATTAAAAGTTGAATGTGTTCAGGCGGTTTCCAATAAAGGAGAGTGTTTAAAAGAATATTGTAACAGAAAGAGTATACCGTTACAAAAGGTGGCATATGTCGGCAATGATGTAAATGACTATGAAGCAATGTGTCTGGCCGGTGTGAAGATTGCACCGAAGGATGCATATGAAGTAGTAATAAAAATAGCAGATTACGTTACTGATACAAAGGGAGGATATGGTGTAATAAGAGAAATAGCGGAGAAAATTCAGGACTGCATGGAAAGATGAATTAGATGTCAATGTGTTCAGAAATATCTATTAAGAAAGATGATGCAAATGTTTGAAGTGGTGAAAGAGGATAAAAATGGCAAAAAAAGAGATTTTATTAGGGAATTATCGTATTAATGAGAATTCTTTTCCCTATATAATTGCAGAAATAGGGATAAATCATAATGGTGATTTACAGATTGCAAAGAAATTAATTGATGCGGCGAACGCATGCATGTGGGATTGCGTGAAGTTTCAAAAACGTGAGCCTGAGATTGCAGTTCCTGACGAACAAAAAAATATAATGCGTGATACTCCATGGGGGCATATAACATATCTTGAATATAAGAAAAAAGTTGAATTTGGTAAAGAAGAATATAGTTATATCGATTCCTATTGTAGAGAAAAACCAATAGCCTGGACGGCATCTCCGTGGGATATGCCAAGCTTGGAATTTTTGCTGCAATATGATATACCGTTTATAAAGATTGCATCAGCGACAAATTCTAACTGGGATATGCTTAAAGCAGTATGTGAAAGTAGAAAACCGATTCTTTTATCCACAGGAATGAGCACTATAGAAGAATTGGATAAGACAGTTGATTTTTTAGAAAAAAATTCGGATGGAAATTATATATTGTTACATACCAACTCTGCATATCCTGCCCCGGCAGCAGATCTAAATCTTAGAATGATACAGACATTAAGAGAGAGATACCAATGTCTTGTTGGATATAGCGGACATGAGCAGGATCTGGAGCCGACAGTAGTAGCGGTTGCGCTAGGTGCTAAAGTTATAGAACGGCATGTTACATTAGATCATCATATGTGGGGAACTGATCAGGAGGCAAGCTTAACGGTCTCTGCGATGGCAATGTTACACGGTAGAATGAAGGAAATACTTCTTATGCTTGGAGATGGTCAAAAGGTAGTTACAGAAAAAGAAGAAGTGATAAGAAAAAAATTAAGAGGAAAGTAGAGGAGAACGTGGAATATGTTAGATATTAATTTTTATATGAAATTTGATGAGGTTTTAAAAAAAATTGAGGAAAAAGAGATAGTAGACAAAAATGAAGTAGCAAGTGAACTTGAAAAGATCAGAAGCATCAATCCTGTTATCTATAATATTGAAACAACAAATCGTTGCAACATGCGTTGCAAAATGTGTCCGAGAACAACGATGATGACGAGGAAAATAGAGGATCTGGATGAAGAAACTTTCATGAAAGTGGTGGATCAGATTGAGCCTCATAGCGCTGATGAATGGTCAAGGTGGAAAGAATATTGTGAAGAGAAATATGGAATTAGCGAAGAAGATGAACCTAGTGAGAATCATTTTTTCCTATATGTTATTAGTAAAGTAATACAGTTACATGGATATGGAGATCCGTTGCTCGACAAAAATATGCATGTCTATGTAAAAATTTTACATGATAGAGGGTTTTATTCATATTTTAGTTGTAATCCTGCCAACATTAATTTAGGATTAACATATAAAATGCTTGATGCAGGTCTTGATTACATAAAGTATTCAATTGAAAGCGTTGATGATACTATTCATAAATCAATACGTGGCGAACAAAGTAATTTTACGGAAAGTTATCAGAAGATAAAACAAGTGTTGGATTATAAACACAAGAATAATTTAAATACAACAATTGTAATAACGATGTTGGATCTAAACCGATCTAATCAAAAAGAAGATTATGAAAAACTTTATGATGTGTTTAGAGGAGAAGATGTGTATATATATTTGAAAAGTGAGGACTGCCAATGGTATCGTAAAGATTTTCATGGAACAAAATCAATTCATTGGTCTGAAATATGTAAACATCCCTGGATGACAATGACTATTAAATCCAATGGGGAAGCTACTATGTGCATGGAAGATTTCAATAATGAAATTATTTTAGGAGATGTGCATACGCAAACATTAAAGGAAATCTGGGATGGTGAGAAATATAGAGATTTTAGGATGGCGCATCTTTGTAACCAAAAGGGAATGAAGTGCAACGAACAATGTGATATGAAATTATTAGGAGAGAAACTGATATGAGAACAGCAATATTCATAACAATAAGAATGGATTCATCAAGATTACCCAGTAAGACAATGCGGAAAATTTTAGGCAAGCCTGTATTGGAACATATTATTCAACGGGCAAAACTGGCTCAAAGGTTTGACGAAATTGTTGTATGCACAACAGAGCGAAATATAGATGATCAGGTTGCGGATATAGCATTAGGATTAGGAGTAAAAGTTTTTCGCGGAAGCTTAGAGGACAAGCTTGAGAGATGGAACGGAGCGGCAAGTAAATATGAAATAGATTATATCGTTACTTTTGATGGAGATGATCTGTTTTGCGAACCGGAACTATTAGATATGGGTGCGGAGCAAATTCAAACGGGTAAATATGACTTTATTGAGGCACCAGAGGGATTGATATGTGGTTCTTTTACATACGCTTTTACCGCAGAAGCTTTGAGAAAGGTGTGCAAAATTAAAGGTTCAACTGATACGGAAATGATGTGGACATATTTTAAAGACACAGGACTATTTAAAACGGGATATTTAGAAAACGTGGAAGATATTTATTTTAGTAATGAATACCGTTTGACGCTGGACTATCCGGAAGACTTTGAATTTTTCACAAAAGTATTTGAGGATTTTAATTGTATTAATAATGATGTTCCGTTAAAAGACATTGTAGCATATTTTAGACGAAATCCCGAAGTCCCGAAAATTAATATAGGAAGACAGCAGGAATTTTTGGATAACCAGAAAAAGAAAACAAAACTAGTTTTACGAAGTGAATGAGTTTAAAAATGTAAATGTATTTCATTATATAAAGAGGGGAGTAGTTATGGATAAAAAGATAGAGAACCCATCAAAATATTTAGGGAATGAATTAGAGTATTTACAAAAAGTTTTGGAAGGAGAATCCTGGTCAGCAACAGGCGGTAGTTGGACCATAGGGCTGGAACAGGCATTTTCTAAAAGGATTGGAACGACTTATGGTGTTGCATTTAATTCTGGAACATCTACACTACATGCTGCATTGGAAGCGGTGGGAGTAGGAGCGGGAGATGAAGTGATTTCCCCGGCATTGACTGTTATTATGGATTCAACGGCAACATTTCATGCGAATGCAGTTCCGGTATATTGCGACATTGACGAAAGAACATTTAATATGGATCCTGATAAATTGGAGAAGCTGATTACACCAAAAACGAAAGCAATTATAGCGGTTGCCTTGTATGGATTATCGCCCGATTATGATAAGATTTTGGAAATCGCCAACAGGCATCAAATACCGGTTATTGAGGACAATGCACAGGCAGTTCTTAGCTTTTATAAAGGAAAACTGTTAGGGACAATAGGGGATATTGCCAGCTTTAGTTTTGAGAATACGAAACACATTTCATGTGGAGAAGGGGGAATGATTCTAACAGATAATGAAGCATATGCAGAGAAATGCAGAAAATTGGGCGGACATGGTTTTAAAAACCTTCGGGCGGAAGATGGCAGAGTGCGCCTGAACCAGACAGTATTTCAAAATCCAGAATATAAAAGACATGATGTTCTTGGTTGGAATTATCGTATGCCGGAATTTACCGCTGCAGTTGCATATGCACAATTGGAGAGAGTAGACGAACTGGTAAGGATGAGACAGGATTCTGCTAAAATTTTCTTAGATGTGATAGCGGACTGCGATTTCCTTATTCCTCAAGAAACACCGGAAGATTGTATAAATTCTTATTATTCATTGGGTGTTAGATATTTAGGAGAAGAAAAAATAGGAGTATCTTGGCAGGACTTTAGGAAGGAATATGTAGATATGGGGGGAGACGGGTATTATGGAGCATGGAGTGTTCCGTATTTAGAGCCTGTCATTTCGCAAGGAATGTTTGCTAAGAGATTGCCTGAAGTGTACAAGAATGTAAGTTATGAAGAAGGGATATGCCCTGTTGCAGAGAAAGTTCAAAAGCAGATTATGCAGATGAAGACTAATTATCGTGATCTGGAGTTGGCGAAACAGAAGGCAGATATTTTATATCAGATGATAAGGAAATACCAATAATTTGCAATTGTAAAGTAAATGCGTGAATGCAGGTTTAAAGGTGTAAAATTAAGGAAGGAGACATTTGATATGATGAAATGTCCAATATGTTGTGGAGATGGATACTTGGTTCACGAAGGAACTAGAGATAATAGTGAGATAGATGTCTATCAATGCCCTGAATGTGGAACAAAATTTTTAAGTAGTGTAGATGGAAATAATGATTATGAAAACGGCTTTATGTATGAAAATGATCCCTTAGCCGCCCTGAGTATAGAAGAACGACTTAAAATATTCCAGAAAGATGATAAACGGCGATTTGAAAAAGTAAAAGAGATATGCTGTGGCAAAAATGTATTAGATTTTGGTTGTGGATTTGGAGGATATTTAAAATATATATCTGACGTGGCAGATTCTTGCTGTGGCGTAGATCTAGGCAAAAGTGAGAGGGATTATTTAAATGCGAATGGTATAAGTTGCTTTAGAACAATAGAAGAGACAGGGAAGAAATTTGATGTAATTACATTATTCCATGTATTGGAGCATTTGTCAGATCCTGAAAACTGGCTAAATATATTTAGTGATTATTTAGTTGACAATGGCTTGTTAATAATAGAAGTTCCTCATGCAAATGATATTTTATTGTCATTGTACGCAAGCAGCAAATTTGCAGATGCCACTTATTGGAGTGCTCATTTATTTTTATTCACGGCTAAGAGTCTGTCTATGATAATTGAAAGAAGTGGGAAATACATAATAGAGTCGTTAGAATACATACAGAGATATTCCTTTGCAAATCATATGATGTGGCTGGCAAAAGGATTGCCGGGTGGGCATAATGAGTGGAAATATTTAGATAGCGCAGAGTTGAATGAGGCATATGTAAAAAAATTGCAGGAGCTGGAAATGTGTGATACACTCTTTTTTGTATTGCGAAAGAAGTAAATCGGAGACAGCGGCTATGAATTTTAATTTAACAGTTCGTAAACATATAAGTAAATATCTATATTGCATGTACTTTATTGAGCATCTTGAGAAAGAAATAGATGCAAGATGTAAAAAAGAGAATCGCGAGAGGCTGAAACAGGAGGAAAGTACTTATATAGAATTGATGCAGAAGGCTGCACAGGTATCTAAAATTAAAATATATGGATTGTCAACCAGTAGAATTGGAGAATTCGCAATTAGAGGAATAGAAATAAAGAAAGAAAATATTCTAAATGAGAGTCGGAATGTTTTAGGGATATATATTCCATATTTTCAAGGATGGCAAGCAACTAATTTAAGATTTTTGTATGGTTTTTCTCGGGAATATCTGCTTGTTAATGAATTAAATCTTGTCGCAATAAGAGATCTAATAAAAAGATTTAGAAAAAAGTTAGATATAAGTGAATTTCATAAATGGAAGAAAACAAGTAATTGTATATGGAATATAAAACTTGATCAAAGTATTATTCATATGAATGAGAATGAAATAAACGAAGCAAAGCAATTGATTTCATCACAGAATATTATAGATATAACCAAGCCGTATATATGTTTTGCAGCGAGGGATCAGGCGTACTTATCTACTCAGAACCTCAACGTAGATATTTCGTATCATTCATATCGTAATTCGAAACTCCAAGATATGAAACAAGGGGTTGAGTACTGTAACAAACAAAAGATACAATGTGTATTAATGGGGAAAAAATATGCAGAAAATAATTTGTTACAGGGTGTAGAATATATTGATTATTCAAGAAAATATTATAATGAGTTACTGGATTGGTATTTCATGAAAAATTGTAAATTTTATTTTGGGGATGCAGGAGGAATTGGCTTGATACCACAGGTGTTAGGGAAACCGATTGCATTTGCCAATATCATGCCGAATCCCGTAAATATACCACGTGAAGTCTGGAAAGAGGAGGATATAGTTATTTTTAAAAAATTGTGGTCTGAAAGTAAAGGAAGATATCTTACTTTGATTGAAATGTGGGATTTGATGGGAACTAATGCAGATTTAGCTTGTACGGATTTTTATGAAAAACAAAGACTTAGAATAATTGATAATACAGAAACAGAAATATATGAACTTGTAAAAGAAATGAATGAAAGACTAGATGGTGTATACAGTAATGAAACACGGGCAGAAGAACTGAGAGAAAAATATCTTTGCTTGTTAAAGAAATGGTGTGCAAAGAATAATTATGATTATGATTGTATTTATAAAGTGAGGATAGGAACTGATTTTTTAGAGAAAAATCAATATTTATTTGAGGAGGAAGAGAAATGATTTCATTAGTAACAGGCGGTTGTGGATTTATCGGCTCTCACATGGTAGACCGATTATTGGCTGAAGGACATACTGTAAGGGTAATTGATAATTGGACCACCGGAAGACCGGAGAACCTATCCCATCAGAAAGAGAATCCAAATTTGACAGTATGTCACATGGATATTAGAAACAAAGATGAGATAGAACCTGTATTTAAAGATGTGGATTACATTTTTCATTTTGCTGCATTGGCGGACATTGTACCTTCCATTCAGAGACCTTGGGATTATTATTCTTCGAATGTTTTAGGCACTTATAATGTAGTAGAGTGTGCAAAAAATGCGGGAATTAAGAAACTGGTTTATGCGGCATCTTCTTCCTGTTATGGTATTCCGGATGAGTATCCGACAAAGGAAACTGCGGAAATCAGACCACAGTATCCATATGCATTGACTAAGAGATTGGGCGAGGAAACAGTTCTTCACTGGGGGCAGGTGTATGGACTGCCTGTAGTAACGTTAAGACTATTTAATGTCTATGGAACACGTTCAAGGACATCGGGAACTTACGGGGCTGTATTTGGTGTGTTTTTGGCACAGAAATTGGCAGGAAAGCCGTTTACAGTGGTAGGGGATGGAGACCAGACGAGAGATTTTACCTATGTGACGGATATTGCGGATGCCTTTTATACAGCGGCGATGTCGGATGTAGTGCAGGATACTTTTAATGTAGGCAGTGGTGGAACTTATTCGGTGAATCGTTTGTGTGAACTGCTGGGCGGAGAGATTACCCATATTCCTAAGCGACCGGGTGAACCGGATTGTACTTTTGCAGATACGACTAAGATTGAGAGCCGACTCGGATGGAAAGCGAAAGTAACCTTTGAAGAAGGTGTGCAGAACGTTCTTGATAATATTGATTACTGGCGGGAGGCACCTGTGTGGACACCGGACAGTATAGGCGTGGCAACAGAGGATTGGTTTAAATATCTTGGCAAATAGAGTATAAAATACAAATATGAGGCACGGGTCTTACATGAATAAAATAGTATCAAAAGAAGAATTCAGAACAGATGTTAGAAAAGAACTAAAGAATGAAGGAAAAACCATAGCATTATGCCACGGGGTATTTGATTTAATACATCCCGGTCATATCATTCATTTGGAGCAGGCAAAAGAAATGGCAGACATACTCGTGGTATCGATCACTGCGGCTAAATATGTGCGTAAAGGTCCCGGACGTCCTTATTTTGATGATGAAATGCGCATGAAGTTTCTGGCGGCATTAGAATGTGTTGATTATGTTATGCTCTCTGAGGGATATACAGTAGATGATATTATCGAAAGCGTTGAACCGGATATTTATGTCAAAGGAGAGGAATATGCCAAAGCAGAGGACGATATCACCGGTAAAATAACAGAAGAAAAAGCATTGGTAGAGCAGCATGGCGGCAGAATACAATACACAACAGGGCAGACATATAGTTCTACGAAACTGATCAATACGGCGATGTCAGGATTACCAGAAGAAGTAAGGAATTATGTGGAAGATTTTAAAAGCAGGTATTCCATGCAGGATATTCGCAATTTTGCTGAAAAAGCAAGTGATCTTAAGGTTTTGGTAGTCGGTGATGTGATTATTGATAAATATACTTATTGTAATGTGCAGGGACTCATGAGCAAAGACATGGGTTATTCTGCACGAATTCATCATTCAGAGGAATATTTTGGCGGTTCCATAGCGATAGCGAGACATCTATCCAGTTTTACGGATAATGTTACCTTGTTATCTATTATGGGGAATGAAGAGGAAATTAGGCTAAAACTTTTCGAGGAGTTAGCGGATTCGATTAAATTGAATCTTTTATACAGTGCGCAGTTCCCGACGATTATTAAACACAGATATTTGACGCGGAATGCAAAACGTGAAGAATACCGTAAGGTTTTGGCTGTGAATAATATCCCGGAGAAAATGCGGTATGAAAAAGAAGTCAGAGATGCCTTTCAAGAGAAATTGCTGGACAAGCTTGAAAGCAGTGACGTAGTCTTTTTGTGTGATTTTGGACATGGATTAATTGATTCAGAAACAATTGAGTTAATTCAGGAAAAGGCGAAGTATCTTGTTTTGAACTGCCAGACAAATTCTTCAAATCGCGGGTTGAATAATATAACAAAGTATACAAGAGCAGATGTCTTTACTTTGGATCAGCAGGAGTTAAAACTGGCGGTTCCAATGTATGCCGATAATGAGGAACTTGGATTGAGAAAGCTGTCTGACCATCTTCATGGCAATGGTTGGTTAACCAGGGGGTCCTTTGGTGCATGGGGCATTGACGGAGAGAGTATCCAAGAATGCCCGGCATTTACACTTACAGTTAAGGATACGATTGGGGCAGGAGATGCTTTTTTCTCAGTTGCAGGATTATACGCTGCGGCAGATGCACCAATAGAGGTTGGTACGTTTATGGGCAATATTGGTGGTGCACTTGGAGCTAATATTGTTGGAAATAAGGAACCAATAGAAAAAGTGAATGTATTGAAATATGCAAATACTTTGATGAATATATAGGATGCGAGGAAATATTTATCTTAATGCTGTTAGATAATGTTTTATAGAGAGGATAATAATTATGGCGGAAAATATCAGAATGGATTCTCATAAATTAATCTATCATCCGGATGCAATAGCAAGATGGATGAAAGGAGAAAATATTTATCCTATTGAAATTGAGATATCACCTAGCGGTGCCTGTAATCATAGGTGTGTATTTTGTGCAGTAGATTATATTGGATATCAACCGGATTTTCTGGATAAAAATATCATCTTGCGTGATATTAAGCAGATGAGTGGCAGAGGATTAAAAAGTGTTATTTGTTCCGGAGAGGGAGAGCCGCTATTAAATAAGGATATGCCGGATATTGCGAATGGGATCAAAGCATGTGGTGTGGATGTGGCTATGAGTTCTAATGGAGCGCTGTTTACACAGGAGAAAGCAAAGGACTGCCTTGCTGCCTTCACATGGATACGATTTAGTGTTGCAAGTATGGAGGAGAAATCGTATGATAAGATTCAAAGGGGAAAATTAGGAGACCTGGATAGAGTTAAGACAAATTTGGCGGATGCGGTTAGAATCAAAAAAGATAAGAAACTTAAAACAACGTTGGGGGTACAATGCCTTTTGCTGCCCGATAATATGTTTCAGTTGTCTGATATGGCTAAACAATTGCGTGAAATTGGCGTTGATTATTTAACTATAAAGCCATATTCTCAGCATTTACATAGTGAGAATGCATTTCAGATAGACTATAATGCTATGTTGGAACTGGAACAAGAGATAAAACAATACGTGACAGATGATTTTGCTATATATTTTAGAGCTAATGCGATGAAAAAAATGCATCATGAGAAATGCTATAAACAGTGCTATGGATTACCCTTTATGACGCATATTGATGCAAAAGGAAATGTATGGCCATGTGTTGCGCATATTGGAAGCAAAGAGTTCTGTTATGGTAATATTTATGAGAGAACTTTTGAAGAAATATGGGAGGGTGAAGAAAGGCGACAGATAGTTGAGAGGCTTAATGCATTAGATTTAAATAAGATCTGCAGAGAAGCTTGCCGACTTGATGAAATAAATAAATATTTGGATGAATTAAAACATCCAGGTGAACATGTGAATTTTATTTAAAGGAGAACCAACAAAATGGAAAAAGCAACACCATATAGCAATTTAAAAATATTTGCACATGCATGTGCATTGAGTGATATGGGAGAGGGAAAAAGAATAGCTCCAATTTATATTCGTATCAAGCCCACTAATTATTGTAATCATAAATGCTACTATTGCAGTTATGCAGATAGTGAACTTGGTCTGAGAGATTCTGTAGATAGGCAGGATCAAATTCCGTGGGAAAAAATGCAGGAGATTCTCTCTGATATAACAGATATGGGTGTAAAAGCGATAACCTTTAGCGGTGGTGGTGAACCATTGATATATCCACGGATAGTAGAAGCAATGCAGCGAATTTTAGATGCAGGAATTGATTTGTCTATTATTACAAATGGACAGCTTTTAAAAGGAAAAAGAGCAGAAGTACTGGCAAAGGCCAAATGGGTTAGAATTTCTTTTGATTCGGCGAATGCTGAAACCTATGCCAGGGTAAGGCAATTACCTCTGGAAGCTTTTGAAGAAGTTTGTGAAAATATTCGACAGTTTTCTAAAATGAAACAGACCAATTGCGAGTTGGGAGTAAATTTTGTTATTAATCATGAAAATGCAGATCAAGTGTATGATATGGCTAAACTGGTTAAAGAATTAGGAGTGAATCATATTAAATTTACGGCGCGTGTAACTAAAGATTTATTCGAATATCATGAGCCGTTTAAGAAGAATGTGATTGAACAGATTCATAAGGCAAAATCAGAGTTGGAAGGTGAAGGATTTAGGATTATTAATAAATATGAAAGTGATTTTGATTCTGTATTGGTATTTCATCGTTGCTATGACAAATGTTATATTAATCGAATTTTTACAGTGATAGCGGCAGATAGTATAGTGTATTTTTGTCATGATAAAGCGTATGTAAAGGAAGGCGTCGTTGGTGATTTACGCAATCAATCTTTTAAAGAGTTATGGTTTTCAGAAGAAACTATAAAAAGATATCAAGAATTTAATCCGCAAAGGGAGTGTAACCATCATTGCGTATATGATGACAGAAATGAATTACTAAATACATTTTATAGTTTAGATAAAAACCACATTAATTTTATTTAATATCTGATTAAGGAGAATTATAGCTGTATGGGCAATGACTTTGTAAATTATTATGATGAACATAAGATATCTCCGGTTAAACAAAATATTGCGGATATCGAAAAACATTATGAGAGACGTAGAAAACTATATAGACAATGTGGAATTCCAACCATGACATTTAAAGGTGCAGAAATTTTGGAAATTGGTCCTGGGGGGGGGTACAATACTTTAGCTTTTTTCCATTGGGGCTGTAATCATGTAGATCTGGTAGAAGCAAATCATACGGGTATAGAAGATATGAAAGAACTATTTTTCCAGAGAAACATAAAAGAGGGTCTATATGATATTTATGAATGTATGATTGAAGATTTTAAATCTGATAAAAAGTATAATATTATAATAGCGGAAGGCTTTTTACCATACTTATCAAATAAACAGGAAATAATTAATAAAATGAAAATGATGTTATCTGAAGATGGAATTATTGTGGTTACTTGTGCGGATGATGTGTGTGTATTTATTGAATTGATGAAACGTTTATTTGGATTTGCTTTAGCTAAGGATATTGAATCATATGAAGAGAAAGTAGATTTTTTAGCAGATATTTTTCTATCACAATTAAATAGTTTGAAAGGTTTTTCGAGAACGCCGAGGCAGTGGGTGTGGGATGTGATATTTAATCCGGTGCTTACTAATGGGGAAGAGATGAGTATATCACAGGCGATTAGCTTATTTGGTGACGATGTTGACGTTTTAGGTTCTTCGCCATCAATGTTTACTGATTATTCGTGGTATAAGGATATTGATTATGATTATAAGCGCGATTGGATTGAGCAATTTAGTAGAAAACGGCTTGCGCTTATAATGGCGGGGTTGCCAGAGCAAGAACTGGATGAAGAGTTTACAACCAGGATTGTTAATGGCTTGAAAAGAATCAAGCGCTTAGAAAATGAGTATGAGAAAAATCTGGATACTGAAACGCTATATAAAATTATTGAACAGATGGATAGAATGGATAAAGACATCAAAATGTTTAATGAAGATTTTTATAGTGTATGGTACGAAATTAAACAGATTTTATCATTAATTTGTGAAGATAATAAATTTTCCATGGAAGAGTTTATACATTTTTCTAATGCATTTGGTAGAGGAATGCAGTATATAGCATTTATGAAGAAAGATGAGTAGGAAGGTGGCATTCATGACAGATCAGGAGAGTTTAAAAGAATTAAGAAAAATGATATTCCGAACAGCATATAAAGGTAACACGGGGCACTTAGCATCGGCTTTTTCCGTGATTGAAATTCTTTATGTGCTATATTTTCGCGGAATTTTAAAGTATGATTCCGCCAACCCGGATTGGGAAGACAGGGATAAATTGGTTATGAGTAAGGGACAGGGGAGTCTGGCACTTTATTCGGTATTGAGTAAGGCAGGCTATTTTCCTAAAGAGGAATTAGATACATTTTGTCAACCGGGATCGAGACTGGGCGGAGAACCGAGACTGGGAGATATACCGGGAGTCGAGGCCTCCACAGGTTCCCTGGGGCATGGGTTATCGTACGCGGTAGGTATCGCTATGGCATATAAAATGCAGAAAAGAAAAAACCATGTTTATGTGATTATAGGAGATGGCGAATGCCAGGAAGGCTCTGTGTGGGAAGCGGCGATGGCTGCTAAAAATTTTAAATTGGATAATTTAACTGTCATTATGGATAATAATAAATTGCAGGCAATGGGAACAGTAAAGGAATTGATGGATATTGATGATTGGGCTGGCAAATGGCGAGAGTTTGGCTGGCAAGTTATCAATGTAGACGGGCATGATGTGGAACAAGTTGAGTGTGCTTTAAAGATGCAAAGAGTTGAAGGAATTCCTACAATGATCATAGCAGATACCATTAAAGGAAAAGGGGTATCTTTCATGGAGAATGTCCCTATCTGGCATTTTAGGATGCCAAATGAGGAAGAACTGAAAATTGTAATGAAAGAGTTAGATATTAAAGAAGAGGAATTAAAATAATGAGATCAACATACCTTAATACGTTGTATGAATTAGCCCAGAAAGACGATAGAATAGTTTCGCTTGTTGCGGATAATGGATTGATAGTATACGATGATTTTCGGAGAGATTTTCCGGAACGATATTTCAATTTTGGCATAGCAGAGGGAAATATGGTTGCAGCAGCTGCCGGGCTGGCAAGCTGCGGTATGATTCCATATTGTTATACAATAAATGCCTTTTTAGCTTATAGATCTTATGAATTTATTAGAGATGATGTTTGCTTTCAAAATCAGAATGTGAAAATTGTGGGAATTGGTACAGGATTAGCTTATAGTACGCTTGGTCCATCCCATCACACAACTGAAGATATTGCACTGTTAAGAAGCCTACCCAATTTGACTGTTTTTTCGCCAGCTACGCGTAGTGAAGTAAAATGGATGATGAAGAAATCCTATGAAATAGAGGGACCTGTTTATATTAGACTTGGTAATAATAAAGAAGAGTTTTATGAGTCAGAGCCAAACTTTGTATTGGGCGAGCCTACGATTGTCAAGCAAGGAACAGATATTACCATTATGACAACAGGACCTATTTTGAATGAGGTGATGTTAGCATCGGATTTATTATTGAAAGAAGGAATTAATGCTGAGGTTGTTAGCGTTCATACCTTGAAACCGCTTAATAATAAGGTGCTTACTGATATGGCAACGGCAACTGGGAAGCTGGTAGTTGTTGAAGAGCATAATATAATTGGCGGATTATATGCGGCTATTGCGGAAGCTTTATTAGAGTGCAAAGAAGCGGTTCCGATTTTAAAAATTGGGTTGCAGGATAAATTTGCAACTGGATATGGAACTCTTGAGGAAGTAAGAGCGGCGAATGAATTGGACTATAACAGTATATATCAAAAAATTATGAAGTTTATTAGTTTAACTTCTATGAAAGGTTAGTTGGAGGACTGAATTGTGAAGAAAGTGTTCATTACGGGAATTAGTAGTGATATAGGGGCATATTTGGCGGAGCGTTATATACAAGATGGTGATACTGTTTATGGTACATATCGTACGGAATTGTCTGTTGAGTTAAAGGATAAAATTGAAAGGTCTGGAGGTGAGTGCTACCAATGTGATTTTTCTGATAAGAAAGATATTCAATCATTGGTTGAAACTTGCAAAAAGGATAAAATAGGATGGGATTTATTGATTAGTTCTGTTGGTAATTTGGAGCCTATTGGAAAATTTAAAGATTTAGATTTTGATGAATGGGAGCAATCCATAAATATTAATGCAATTAGCCAATTAAGGTTCTTACATGGTGTATATGATTTAAAACGAGAAAATCCGACAATTATATTTTTTGCAGGTGGCGGAACTAATAATGCTTTTTCAAATTATTCGGCATATTGTATTTCAAAAATACTGTTAATGAAAATGTGTGAGTTGTTAGATGATGAGGATGAAACGATCAATATAGTAATTGCGGGACCGGGTATGATAGGCACTAAAATACATAAATCAACATTATCACATCGAGCGTTGGCGGGAGACAATTATTTTAAAACGCTTAGTTTTTTGGAAACTGAAGGTGACTCATATCAAAAAAATATGGAACGAGTTTATGAATTTATTCAGTGGGCAGTAAAAAATGGAAGAGATATATGTGGTGGGAGAAATTTCTCTATAGTGCATGATGAGTGGGGAAAAGACGTTAATTTGGTAGACGAATTACTACAAGATAAAAATATGTATAAGTTAAGAAGATACAAAAATTAGAAGTACAAGGAGAGAAAAAGACAATGGAAAAAGTAAATGCTAAAGAGTTGTATGAAAAAGGTACGAGTTATCAGTTTGAAAATCCCGAAATAAAATTGGGACCATGGACTTCATATAGTCTTATGAATGATCCCAAACATATGTGTTTTGTCTTATCAAGGTATAAATTTTGTGCCAAAATGTTGGAAGGGGGGGGGCAAAAGCGAAATATTCTTGAGGTAGGATGTGGTGATGGGTTTGGACTTCCAATTGTTGCAGATGTTGCAGACAAACTTTGGGCTGTAGATTGGGATGAACGTTTGTTAGAGAATATTAAGGGAAGGCTATCGCATTTAAAGAACGTTGAGTATAAACATATTGATTTTAATCAAGAAACATCAAATGATTTAGGGAATATTGATGCAGTATATGCGATAGATGTTATTGAACATATTGCACCGGATAATGAAGAGATTTTTATGAAAAATATTATCCAGTGCATTACAAATAAAGAAGAAGGAATTATGATTCTGGGAACGCCTAATATTACGGCTTCACAGTATGCATCAGAAAGAAGCGCTGTTCAGCATTGTAATTTGAAAAGTATGAAGACATTACGTGAACTGATGGGGCAATATTTTCATAATGTTTTTATGTTCGGTATGAATGATGAGGTTTTACATACAGGATATGATGCTATGTGCCATTATATTTTTGCAGTCGGGGCTGGTTTGAAGTAAGAAAAGGAGTAAGTCTGTGATAAAGTTATCAGATTATGTTGCCAATTTTATTAAGGAGTTGAATATAAAGCATGTATTTGCTATTCAAGGAGGTGCATGCGCGCACTTAGTGGATTCTATTGCCAAATGTGATGGAATTGAGTATATTTGCAATCAACATGAGCATGCAAGCGCTATGGCGGCTGATGGATATGCCAGAGCGACAGGTAATATTGGATGTGCGATTGCTACTAGTGGTCCGGGGGCAACAAATCTATTAACTGGATGTTGCAGTGCTTATTATGATTCTGTACCAGTACTTTTTATCACAGGTCAAGTCGCTTCGTTTCGTTTAAAGAAAAATTCCGGTGTCAGGCAGTTGGGGTTTCAGGAAACAGATACGGTTGAAATTTTCCAGCCCGTTACTAAGTATGCTGTATTGCTTGAAAGACCGGAAGATATTCGCTATGAATTGGAAAAGGCAGTATTTATTGCCATGGAAGGTAGAAAAGGTCCGGTTTTAATAGATATACCGGATGATTTTCAGAGAATGATGATTGAAGAGACGGAGTTATTACCTTTTCAGCATGACGAAAAGACGGTATCTTCGGATAAACTACAGTGTGAAATTGTAGAAGATATATTAGACAAAATAGACCAATCGAAAAGACCCTTAATCATTGCCGGATGGGGAGTCCATTTAGCGCATGCCGAAGAAGATTTTCTTACCTTTTGTGACATAATGAAAATACCCGTGGCTGTAACATGGGGTGCAAATGATTTAATTGAAGAAAAGAATCCATTTAAAGTTGGAACATTTGGTATTAATGGCACCCGCTATGGAAACTTTGCCGTTCAAAAGTCCGATTTAATTATAGTGCTTGGCTCCAGGCTGGATACACATGTTGCTGGTACCCCGCTAAAAGATTTTGCTCCCAATGCCAAAAAAATAGTTGTTGATATCGATTTATGTGAGTTGGATAAGTACCAGCGATTGGACTTTAATGTTGACCTTCTAATTAATATGGACTTGAAAAAGTTTTTAAAAGCTTTTCTTTCCAAGATAGATGGGCAAAATCAGCAAAGCAGTAAGAGAGAGTGGCTGAATGAAATTGAACAATGGAAACAAAGGTATCCTATTGTTCAACCAAGTTATATAGAAGAAGTGAAGGTAAATCCATATATATTTGTTAAGTCATTGTCAAAATACGTTGATAATGATAGTATGATTTATTGTGATACGGGTTGTTCATTGGTATGGATGTGTCAAGCATTTGAATTTCAAACAGGACAGCGTTTGTATAGTTCAATGAATAATACGCCCATGGGATATTCGTTGCCTGCATCAATTGGAGCGGCGGCTACAACGCACAATCGTATTATTTGTATCACAGGCGATGGTGGGTTACAGATGAATATGCAGGAATTGGCTACTTTGGTAAGGCATCAGTTCAATATAACTATATTTTTGTTTGAAAACAGAGGCTATGGTATGATACAAAGAACACAGGATATGTGGTTTCAGTCCAGATATGAAGCTTCTGATATTGAGCATGGATTGGCATTTCCAAATTTTGAACAGATTTTTTCTGATTATGGATTCTGTACTACGGTTATAGAAGAAAACAAAGAAATAGAAAATCAATTAGAAAAAGTATTTTCTCGGACAGGACCAATATGTTGTATTGTAAGAGTTCCTCTTGAGTCCCCTATGTTGCCCCAGTTAAAATTTGGGCACAAACTGGAAGATATGGAGCCATTATTAGACAGGGATGTATTGGAAGAAGAGATGAAAATAAAGGAGTAAACAAAATGGCATATATTGATTTTATTGAACAAGTGCATACAAGTACAAAACGAGACTATATTGGACGTGTTACTGAGGCAGATAAAGCAGAATGTGCTGTTATAGCCAAAAAATTCGACTATGATTTTTTTGATGGAGAACGTAAATATGGTTATGGTGGCTATAAATATGATGGTCGTTGGAGAAGTGTTGCTGAAAAAATGGCGCAACATTATGCTTTAAAAGCAGGTCAGAGAGTGTTAGATATCGGGTGTGGAAAAGCACATTTGCTGTATGAATTAACTCAGGTAGTTCCAGGACTTGAGGTAGTGGGGCTGGATATATCTGAATATGCAATAACGCATGCAAAAGAGGAGGTAAGACCATATCTTATACAAGGAACGGCTCAAGCTTTACCTTTTGAAGATAATAGTTTTGACTTAATTATTTCATTAAATACATTACATAATTTAAGAGTATTTGATTTGAAAAAAGCAATTCAGGATATCGAGCGTATTAGCAGAAAAAATAGTTATATTGTTGTAGAGTCTTTTAGAAATGATAGGGAAGAAGTTAATATGCTCTACTGGCAATTAACTTGTGCAAGTTATTACGCCGTAGATGAATGGGAATGGCTATTTAAAGAGTGGGGATATACAGGTGACTACGGATTTATCTTTTTCGAATAAAAGATGCTGGAAAGGTTTTTATGTTTATTATTAAGATGAGATGTGTTTTAGTGCTTTGAAAGTGGGATGAGTTGGTTGTATCAATGAAGAATAACATTAAATCATTAAAAAACATTTTTGTACAGTTAAATTATGTGCTCAATAAACAGCAAAAGATGAATTCAATCAAGGTATTTTTATGTATGCTGTTTTCTTCGGGACTGGAATTATTAGGTGTTTCTGCAATTTATCCTTTCTTGCAGATGATATTGAATCCAGAGGAATTGAAAAATAAATGGTATATTGCATGGATATTTGTTTTTGATCCTGAAGCATCAAGTGTAAAGATTTTGCTGGTGGTTGGTGTAAGTATTATTTTAATATATTTATTTAAAAATATATTTATGATTCTTATATCTTATGTGCAAAGTTCTTTTGCTTCGGAATTTCAACGAGAAGCTTCTGTCAGGATGTTGAATTCATATTTAAAAAGACCATATCAGTATTTCCTGAATATAAATAGCAGCATAATTATTAGAAATCTTGTTTCCGATGTTAATGGTGTCTATCAGATTCTTTTAAATTTGTTCACCATGTTTTCTGAAGTCCTAACCGTTTTTATACTGGGACTCTTTTTATTAGTGACAGATTGGACAATAGCTGTAAGCGCAATGATATTAGCAGGGACTTGTTTTTTCTCTATCATTTTTTGTTTTAAAGGAAAGATGAAAAGAGCCGGGCAAGATGCACGAAAAGCAGGCGCTCTCAAGTATCAGTATGGATATCAGGCTATTAATGGAATCAAAGAGATTACAGTATTGGGGAGAAGAGAGAAGTTTGTTGAACAGTACAACAAAGCTGCCCAATTAGAACAGAAGGCAACCGTAACGAACGCTTTTATTAGTGCATGTCCTGATCGTATCTTAGAAGGAGTATGTATTGGCGGTTTTATGGGAATTGTCTGTATTAAGATAGCAATTGGAACTGATTTGGATACATTCATACCGGTTTTGGGTACTTTTGCAATGGGAGCATTTAGAATATTGCCGTCTATTGCAAAAATTTCATCCAGAATAAATTCTATCATTTATTATCAGCCGACATTGCAGAATGTATATGATAATCTGAAAGAAGTAAGGGCGTATGAGGAATTTTTGGAAGAATCAGGTGTTGATACTTTACAAGTGAAGCAGGGCGAAAATCTACGATTTTGTAAAGATATTAAGATCAAAAACATTAACTGGAAATATCAAAACACGAAAGAAGATGTATTGCATCAAACATCTCTTAGCATTAAAAAAGGTGAATCTGTTGCATTTATAGGTTCTTCCGGCGCAGGAAAAACGACTCTGGCAGATATTATTATGGGATTATTAAGACCGCAGGAAGGTACGATTGAGATGGATGGCATTGACATCTTTACAATACCCGGTCAGTGGTCGAGAATTATCGGATATGTACCGCAATCCGTATTTTTGATCGATGATACCGTGCGAAGCAATGTTGCATTTGGTCTGGAGAAGGATGAAATATCCGATGAGAAAGTATGGAGTGCTTTGGAAGAAGCACAGTTAAAAGAATTTGTAGAGGCGCTTCCTTACGGACTTGATACGATTGTCGGGGAGCGTGGCGTGAAATTTTCCGGTGGTCAGAGACAGAGGATCGCTATCGCAAGGGCGCTATATGAGAATCCCGATATTTTGGTATTGGACGAGGCGACTTCCGCATTAGACAATGAAACGGAAACAGCAGTTATGGAATCAATAGATGCTCTTCAAGGATCTAAGACGTTGGTCATTGTGGCACATCGGCTTTCAACCATCAGAAATTGTGATGTGATCTACGAGATTAAAGATGGTGTTGCGGTGCGAAGGAATAAGGAAGAGGTTTTGGCGGATATATAATGGTAATAAGTGGTGAATACTGATATAATAGGTTGGTATTTTTATGCAAATAATAGTATAGGCTGTAAGAAGGGGGTGCGATATGGAACTTTATTTAAAAAATATTGGCAAAATTAATGAAGCAAATATAGAAATAAACGGTATTACTGTAATTGGTGGAGAAAACAATACAGGGAAAAGTACGCTGGGCAAATCATTATTTTCCATATTTAATAGTTTTTATGAAATTCAGCAACAGATTGAGCAGGAGCGCCTTTTGAGTATTAAGAATACATTGCAATATTTATACCAAAGTTACTATATCTGGACGCCGGATGAATTTAAAGATATAAATGAATATTCAAGAGAAATTTTGTCTAAGGCTGAAACATATATTCAGGAGCCGGAAATTTTAAGGAAAGAAATGAACTCCATTTTTACTGTTGAACCAATACGTTCAAAATTACTGATAGAGAAAGTAAATATAAATGATATAGCTGATCGAATTATAGATACCTTAAGAATTTCTGATGAAATGATTTTCAATTCGGTTGTCAATAAAAAGATAAATGCGGAATTTAACGGACAAATTTTAAATATATATTCGGAAACAGACGGTATAATATCTCTAAATGTTAGAAAAAAAGAGCTTTGCATAAATATCTCAGAAAATGCTGCCTGGGCAAATGGGTGTGAACATAGTCTTCATACGGAGGCGATTTATATCGATGATCCGTTTGTGCTGGATGATGTTGATTTCAGATTATTTAGACGAAGGACAGCTTATTTAGGGCATCGGGAGCAGTTGATTTATAAACTTTTAATGAGAAGCAACAATGAAAATGTAGTTGATGAGATTGTCGTAGAAAACAGATTTGAGGAAATATATAAGAAAATATTGTCTGTATGTGATGGAGATATAGTTCAACAAAAAAATGGTCACCTAGGATATAAGCTAAAAAGTGCTGATAGGGCTTTGAGTGTAAAAAACCTATCTACAGGGCTAAAAACATTTGTTATTTTGAAAACTCTGTTAACAAACAGAACAATGGAAACAAATGGAACTGTTATACTGGATGAGCCGGAGATTCATTTACATCCGGAATGGCAGTTGTTATTTGCCGAACTTATTGTTTTGCTTAATAAAGAATTCGGTATCAATATATTATTGAATACGCATAGCCCATACTTTTTGCGTGCAATACAAGTATATTCTGCAAAATATGAAATTAGTGATACATGTAAGTATTATCTGTCAGAATTGGATGAAGAAAAAAGAGTTCATATTATAGATGTTACGGATAGTGTAGATAAAATATTTGTGAAGTTATCAAAACCATTGCAAGTATTAGAGGACGAGAGGTGGAGTATTGATTAATTTAAATAATTACGATATCTTAAAAAATAATACTTCGACACTGAAGGAAACATCTATAGACGATCATGATAAAACCAACATTAAATACATGACAGACTCGAAGAAGGAAGCCATAAATTTTGATGATGTAAAAAGGGAATATGTTAAAGGTTTATCGTTATCTGAAGAACCCAAATCTAATGATGCATTATTTGTTAATAAAAATAATGATTTAGTTTTTGTAGAGTTTAAGGGTGGTTTTATGGATAATTCTAAGAAATTTGCAGTCAGAAAGAAAATATATGACAGTATTATTATTTTGACAGATATTATGAATATTGGTGTCAGTCAGTTAAAAAACAATATGGAATATATTTTGGTATACAATGAAGAGGTCAATAAGAGTGAAAAAGATGTTTCGGAAAAGAAGAAGTCTTTTGTTCAGCCTTCCTCTTCTTTTGATGATATTGCTAAGGGCATAAGCGCAATGGCAAAGACAGAGTATGTTTGTTTTGGCATTAAGATTTTCGAGAATTATTGTTTTCGTAAAGTACATACATATACGGAGGATGAATTTAAGAATTATTTGAAGAATGCTCTTTAGTATATGTTGCTCAAACTCATAGAAGAGTCCGGCAGGAAGAAAAGTGAAAGATATGAATGCATTTATGAAAGATAGACCGTGGTATGATAAAGTAAGTTTCGTGGTTGCGATCCTTGCTGGAATATGTACAGTTTTTTCATTCTTTTTTCAACTTGGATCATCAGGAAATAAATTTGAAGACAGTCAAGTCAATGTAGTGGAATCAGCAGATACGATTGTCAATAAAGATAGTATTATAGGTCAGAATGTCACTATAAGCGATAACACTGCCATAAGTGAGAAAAATATTATTAAGGACAATGCCGCCATTGGGGATAATAATATTATAGGAGATAATAATACGGTTGTATATCAGTATGAGCCGCAAGATACTGAAGAAGATAATATGGAAATCAATGAAATGCTTCAAGAACTGTCTTTAGGTATGAGTGAAGAGTATATCAAGGAAATGCTTGGTACGCCTAAGTTTCAGTTGTTGGATCATCAATTGGATAACGAATTTTATGTCTTGGAAGAAAATATAATTATAAGATGCATTTTTGAAGAGAATCATTCAATGGTTGGTTATATTGTAACTGCAAAACAAGCAGATGAATCCATTGAGTTTCCGGATCCAACACATAACGATAAAGCATTGAAGTTTGGATATAATACAATTAGTTCTTCAGAATATGAGACATATAATGATAAACCGTTAGCTAATTTGGGAAACGGCAATGCATATAACTATTATTGGCAGTGCTATCAATTAGTACAGGCCAAGGAAGCCAGCGGATTTGTTATTGCAATTTTACCATATGGTTTTTATGAAAAGGACTCATATGAATTAATGAGACTGGCCGGCGCTGACGAAATAATGATGTCAGTGTACACCGAGAATGAAATAGACGTGGAGAGAAAAATTTCGGAATATAAGGAAGAATTACATCCAAATACATACGGGATAATTGATATAGATTATAAAGAATATATTTATCCATATATAGATGATAAAGCTATATATTGGGAAGCTTGTGTAGACAAGCTTATGGAAGATTGAGAGGGAACAAGAAGCTTTGCCTAGAAAGGAGTCCACGACATGGATAAAGATACTCTTTTAAAGGAAATGATATATGATATATCCGATCAAATAGGCACGGACATCTCTTACATAAGCACAAATCAAAATAGTTATCAGTACCTTACAGGTATGGACTTTGCCATGATATTAGCCACTGGCATTTCCAGCATGTTTTTCATTCCGTTAATTACGGCATTTTCAAATAAACTCGGAGAGGAGCTTGCCAATACCACCATCAAGCGGCTGAAAAAAATTGCAGACCGTTCAAAAAAGCAATTACAAGAACGTGATACCAACAATAAAATCACCATAGAATTTATAAATATAATGCCAGATGAAATTTTGACAATGATGCAGTCCCTGCTTATCGTTCAAGAAATAGAAACTGTCAAAGACAGACAGATAACTGCAGTACAGGAATTTTTGGAAAATAATAGTTTTCCGCACGAGAAAGCTGAACAACTTGCCGAACAGATATATACTATTTTGAACGATTCCTTAATGGATGCCATTGATGAAAGTGAGTAAAAATGACCGATATTGAAGCCATGAGAAAATTCAGATTCTGTTTAAACCTGATTCGTTATTTAATGGCGCAGAATCCACAATTTGCTGAATACCAGTTACAACATCTCAAGAACTTTTTGGCTATGGGCGATGAGGTAAAAAAGGGAAATTGGGTTATTACCGATGATGTTGGAAATGGTGCAAGGTCATACATTGTGGTAACAGATGGACACCCGATGACCACTGATAATATCCCCAAATGGGCTTTGAATTATCCGCGGAAATATGTTACTGCTGATACAGAAACAAATCCGAAAGAACTTTTGGACATGCTTCAAAACATCATAAACCAGTTTGAGGAAAGGTATCAGCCAATTATTACATTCCTCTCCGACCTTGTTTCTGTAATTAAATGTTATTATGGAAATGACATAATACCTAATATAGAAGAAACCATCATTATTGCCGATTTATGCAATTCGGCATCTGTTGGGACAAATGTATACTCTGAGATATTGTTTCAAGAACAGCAGAAGCTGATAAGTAAATATGATGCGATGAGGATATCCGGGGATTCTGCCATTATGCCCCTTTGCATCATTGATTTCTTACAGCATTTTCAAAACAAACAGTTACAAGAAAACTTTTTGAATACCGTAACCACATTCTGCCGCAATCCACAACAGAATTTCCTGTTAAATCCGGAAGCATCTGTACGGACAGTCAGTTCACTCTACCATACTGCGGCTATGATTAAGGATGCCGCCCAACAAGAATATACTCTTTTTGCATTTTATAAAGATTTGTATGAAGCACTGCTTTTCTACCGAAGCGCACTATATCTTGGCAACCTTCTTATCCAGCATGGAATTAGCAGCGATGACCTACAGCATATAGTTTATATGTCAGAAGAAATGCGCGTAATTATCTGGTTATCCATTATGCCGGTTTATCGTAATAACACCCCGGATTTTCTGATGCCGGAAGACATCTTTGCATGGCTCGGTGTGACCAAAGACAAAAAGCAGCAATCTTCGGATATCTGCCCGCCAGACCTATACTGGATTCATAATAATTACACTTCTTTATGTTATCCGGAAATTTATAAAAACATCGCCATAGAAGTTTTTAAAATCAGCCGGCAAATAACCACCAGTACAAAAAAACTAAAAAAGTATATCTGCATATTGGAAGAAAAAAGAGATGAACTGCACGATGAAGTTCATGTTATAGATTTTCTGAAAAGATATATCAAAGCTATAACATGAAAAACGAAATACAGTAAACGTCAAATTTACTGCTCTTATGCTATATCGGCGCCAGCCCAAAATCAGTACAAGGTTATATTGCTAAACGTATACATTGAATCTGTACTTCCCGTATTATCAACATAGCCGCCATTAAATATTATTCCGACACTTCCGGTTAAATTTGATACATCAATAAGATATTGATGTTTTTCGTTATCCAAGTCATGATAATTCGCCGTGTATTCAGCGACTTTTGTGTCGTTTGAGTCATAAATATACACACTTGGCTGTCCGTGATCCTGATTTTTTTGCCCATAGAAGACTAAATATTTATAATCAGAAATATTTTCAACGGATATTTTGCATCCAACATAGTCATTGGTGACGAGGTAATCGGCAACGGATGTCTCATCATCCATTCCTTTTTGCAGACTCCCCTGGCATACTATGATCGGTTCATCTGTTGCAGTTCTTAATAAACTTGCATTTTGATAATTTCCAGTAGACAGCAAATCGTAGGTGAATTCTAGAGGTGGTGTACCATTAATTTTTTCGTTCAAGAGTGCTTCGGCAAAATAATCATTCTCATAATCGGCTTGTTCTTTCAAACTGCTGTAATCGAATGTAAGATAATAATTCAGCTCATAATCAAGATATTCCACATAGTTTTCATAAGTCAGACGACACCTATCATCATACATATATTTTAGCATCAAACTATTTACCCAGGAACCGTAGTGCAGAGAATCTTTATAGTTATTCAAGTCAGTTATAATATCGGTTAAATTGTTAAAAGAGAATAACCTGATGTTATCGCATTCCAGCATCTGTTCGATCACGATCTTTTCTGCCTCAAGTTGTTTATAAATTGTTCCGGAATCTACTTGGGATTTCCACCACACAACGCTATATGGCGTGAAAAAATAATAGAATGTAACATCAGGATACTCTTTCGCCAGTGATGTTATATTCTGTTGAGCCGTTCCGATTACAATGCTTTTCTCTTCGTCCGTTAAATAAATTGGTTCGCCGGGTGCTTGAATCGTTATTTCATCTAGGTCAGGGTATACTGTGTTAAGTCCAAAGGTAAATTTTGCCATCCAGTTAGAGTATGCGTCAAAAGATGTAATGCCTCCCTTAAAATCATCGGAATCATTTGCCAGCATCATAGGGTAGGCTCTGTTAAAGATTACATCTCTATTGAATATGTAATGGATATCATTAAATATATTATCGTCATATAAGTAAGTGGGATAGTCGCCTTGATCATGTCTCATTGTGTCTTTATCATGTATGAATTTTCCCATGTCCAGGCCTCTTACAATAGTTTTGAGGTTTTTATTGTGATTTAATGCAACAATTAAATTATCATTAATTTCCTTATAGCTTGCGCCAGAATAAGGAACCTTGATAGAATTTGTTCCAAAAATCTCATCCATTTCGGATGTCTTAAAATTTTGCGTCATAGAGGTGCCGGTAATTAATGTGTCATAATCAAAATGTTTAGTAATGCCATCATTCTGGCTTCTTTCATTATTCAGGATATAATAATAACTATCTGTATTCGGCAAATGATAATGAAAGAACGGATCTACACGGATTACCTGCATGGCTACAATGACTAATGCGGCGGTAACCATTATTAAATATATTAAAATCCATATTTTGGGATTTGGCTTTTTCATCATATTCGTCCTCGTCTCCTAAAAATTGAAATATACAAATACAGATTCACTGCTTAAGCACAAGAAACTCCACACAAATGCTATTGAAGATGCTATGAGGAAAAACCAGTTGTTTTTTGTAAAATTCTTATAATTATTTTCGGGAATTAAACAAATTCCATATCCGGCTAAAACAAATATCAGCATACTGAAACCTCTGACAAGCATATTAATATGTTCCAGGTGCATTGTATTAAGTATAAATGCGGTTTCAGGAAGTATAAATGAATTAATAAGCCCATCTGTAACAGCCATATTCTGGAAAGTAAATATTTTGGTTAAAATAGTAATCCATTGCCCTATGCTGTCAGATCTGAATAACAGCCATAAAATGTTAACAATTATAAACGTTGTACTCCACCTGACAATAACATTTATATTTTTTTGATGCTTTTCAAAGATTCTGTCAAAGATGCTGAAGACTCCATGCAGAATGCCCCATAAAATGAACGTCCAGTTAGCGCCGTGCCATATTCCGCTGATTAAAAAGACCAGCATAGTATTAACGTATGTTCTGAATCTGCCCTTCTTACTGCCGCCTAGCGGTATATATATGTATCTGGTGAAAAAGCCGGTTAGCGAAATATGCCATCTCTTCCAGAAGTCCCTGATAGAAAATGCCTTATACGGTGAATCAAAGTTTATAGGTAATTGTATGTTCAGCATGGATGAAATGCCGGTGGCCATATCCGTATAACCGCTAAAATCAAAATAAATTTCAAATGTGTAGGATAACATTACCAGTATCCAATCCATTGATGTTGCAATTTCAAAATTAGAATAGCCCCAATTAACAGCCTGGGCAAATGTATCGGCAAGGACTAGTTTTTTAAACAAACCAAAGCTAAATGTTTTTATTCCACATGCAATATTGTCCCAATTAACTCGTTTAAGATCATTATCATTAAGCTGACCTATAAACTCTTTTGGTTCATTTAGCGGGCCCATAAGAATTTTGGGGAAATACAATATGTATGTCAGATAATCTAATAGATTAAGAGAGAGTTCGCCTTTAGAAATATTTACAACATACATGATCTGTTGAAATGTGAAAAAACTGATTCCCAGGGGTAATATAATCTCCTTCAAGGGAATTTCCCGGGAAAACCAGGTGTTTATATTCGTGATAAAAAAGTTGCAGTATTTAAAATAGAGTAAGATACTTATATTAAGAATTACATTTATTCCTAACAATGGTTTTTTCCTGGGTGAACGGGAAATGATTACTGCCATTCCGTAATTAACAAATATGCTAATCGCCAGAATAACAGCAGCTTCCCATCCGCCATATATGTAAAATACAGCACTTCCTATAGCAAGAATAATCTTACCGTATACTGGTTTTATTCTATTAAGCGCATAGTAGGCAACAATAATAACTGGCAAAAAAGCCATTATAAAAATATAGGAATTAAATTGCATATCAGTTAGTGTATTCTTTCTTAATTTTATGAGACTTTTAGGGAACTTTCATTAATACATTATGCAAAAAGCAACTTAATGTCAAGAAGAATATTGATAGATGCTGTTTTTTGTATATCAGTACAAGGTTATATTGCTAAACGTATACATTGAATCTGCACTCCCCGTATTATCGGCATAGCCGCCATTAAATATTATTCTGACACTACCGGTTAAATTTGAAACATCAATAAGAAATTGATGCTTTTCGTTATTCAAGTCATGGTAATCCGCCGCGCATTCAGCGACTTTTGTGTTGTTTGAATCATAAATATACACACTTGGCTGTCCTTGATCCTGATTTTTTTGCCCATAGAAGACCAAATATTTATAATCAGAAATATTTTCAATGAACATCTCGCAACCGACATAATCATTGAGGGCAATGCAATCTTCTGTTGATATTTCTAAAGGTGATACGCCGGTGATTTCTTCGTTTAGGAGCGCTTCAGCATAATGATCATTTTCATAATCAGTCTGTCCGATCAGGCTGCTGTAATCGAATGTAAGATAATAGTTCAGTTCATAATCAAGGTATTCCTGGTAATTTTCATAAGTCAGCCGGCATTTATCATCATGCATATATCTTAATATCAGACTGTTTATCCAGCCTGCATAGTGCGTTGTGTCTTTATAGTTATTCAAGTCAGTTATGATATCCGTTAAATTATTAAAAGAAAACAGCTTGATGTTATCGCATTCCAGAATCTGTTCAATCACGATCTTTTCCGCTTCGACGGACCTGTAAATTGTTCCGGCATCTACAGCATCTTTCCACGCTGCAATGCTGTATGGTGTGAAAAAATAATAGAATGTAACGTCAGGATATTCTCTTGCCAGTGAGGTTACATTTTGTTGGATGTTTTCAATTACAATATTTTTAAGTTCGTTCGTTAAATAAACCGGCTCGCCCGGATCTTGAATCGTTATTCCATCCGGGGCGGGGTATACTGTGTTAATTCCGAAGGTATTTCCTGCCGTCCAGTTGGAATATGCATCAAAAGATGTAATGCCTCCTTCAAAATCATCAGAATTATTTGCCAGCATCATGGGCCAGACTCTTCGGAAAATAACATCCCTGTTAAATATATAATGGACATCGTTAAGTATATTATCATCATATAAGTAAGTAGGATACTCGCCCAGATCCAAGCGCATTTCGTCTTTATCCACTATGAAATATCCCATGTCCAGACCTCTTATAATGGTTTTGAGGTTTTGATTGTGCTTTAATGCAACAATTAGATTATCATTAATTTCTTTATACATTGCACCCGAATAAGGAACTTTGATAGAATTTGTTCCAAAAATCTCATCCATTTCGGATGTCTTGAAATTTTCTGTCATGGAGGTGCCGGTAATTAATGCGTCATAGTTAAAACGTTTAGTAATGCCATCATTCTGGTTTCTTTCATTATTCAGGATATAATAGTAACTATCTGTATCCGGCAGATGGTAATGAAAGAACGGATCTACACGGATTACCTGTATCGCTGCAAGAACTAATGCGCCAGTAACCATTATTAAATATATTAAAATCCATATTTTTGGATTGGGCTTTTTCATTATACTTGTCCTTATCTCCTATAGTAAGAACTATCTTACCGAATACTGAGTTTATTTCATAAATACATTATGCAAAAAACAACTTAATGTCAAGAAGAATATTGATAGACACAATTATCCTTGCGGCTGTAAAATAAATCCCCCAAATGTCAACAATGATGCTATAATTAATAAGAAAAACAGAATCTCTGTTTCTGCAAGAATAATTTCATGTTTATAATCTTGCTAATTATGAGGGAAGGAATCAGCTGGTAACCAACTATGGTAGTTGTTAGCATACAAGGACGTCTGGGTAATCAAATGTTTGGTTTTGCCTTGTACAGACAATTGGTGAAAATGGGCAAAGAAGTCTATGTGGATTTTTTACATGAACCTCTTATAAATTTTTTTGATTTTCAATACAATGTGATCGATAAAGCGACGGCGTTAGAATATTTAAAAGACAGAGAGCACAGAAATATCATAAAGAGATGGGAATATCGTATTTTCCCACAGAGGTGTCGATGTTACGAAGAGAAGGCGACAGGTGTATTCGATAAGAATGTTTTGAGACTCGATGACGTGTATTTAAATGGCTACTGGCAGTCAGAGCGGTACTTTGCGGATGCGGCAGAAGAAGTCCGGCAGATGTACAGATTTCCGAATCTGTTCAATGACTATCAAAAGAAAATGTTAGACGAAATTGAAAGTAGACAGTCAGTATCCTTGCATATACGCAGAGGGGATTATCTTGAACATCCGGAATTATACGGAACAATAACGATGGAATATTATGTACGGGCAATGGAGTATATACAGGAAAGAAAAGAGAATGTGTGTTTTTATATCTTTACAAACGATATTCCATGGGCAAGGCAGAATTTCAAAGGTGAAAATATTTTTGTTATCGAGGATAGTGGTGATTCGATAACTGACAATCTGGATATGACTTTAATGGCGGCATGTAAGGACAATATCCTGGCGAACAGCAGCTTTAGCTGGTGGGGGGCATGGTTGAATCAAAATCAGGACAAAATAGTGATTGCGCCGAAAGAATGGGAAGTAAACCGTTCCACGAGGGATATATGGTGCAAAGGATGGCTGAGGATGTAGAGGAACATCAGGAGGATGAAAAGATGGTCAGTTTTGTAATACCTTGCTATAAATCGGCATTAACGATTGGGAAGGTTGTTGATGAAATTAAAGAAACTATGGTAAATGATGAATATGAAATCATTCTGGTGAATGATGCTTCGCCGGATAATACCTTTGATGTTATTAGACAACTATGCAATGATAATAGTAATATTGTTGGTATAAATTTAAATAGGAACTTTGGTCAACATGCGGCACTTATGGCCGGCTTTCATCAAGTGAAAGGAGATATTATTGTTTGTCTGGATGATGACGGGCAAACACCTGCCAAAGAAGCGGGGAAATTGATTGCCGCAATTGAACAGGGACATGATGCAGTATATGCCAGATATGGAAAGAAACAACATTCCGGATTTCGTAATTTTGGAAGCCGCTTGAATGAAATAATGGCAAGACTTTTGCTGGATAAACCCAAGGAATTGTATTTATCCAGTTATTTTGCGGCGAAGCGGTTTATCATAGATGAGATGATCAAGTATGATAATCCTTATCCATATGTGATCGGATTGCTTCTTAGGAGTACCAAAGATATTGTAAATGTAGATGTGTGCCACAAAGAGCGTGAAGTTGGTCAATCTGGTTATACATTTAGTAAACTTATAATGCTCTGGCTGAATGGGTTTACAGCTTTTAGTGTGAAACCATTGAGGATTGCGACGGCGACTGGTTTTTTTGTGGCGTTTGCTGGATTTATATACGGCATTATAACAATTATTCGTAAAATTATAGGAATAAATTATATTTTGGGATTCAGTGGACTGATGTCTGTGCTGCTTTTTTTGGGTGGACTAAATCTGATTATGTTGGGATTGATAGGCGAATATATTGGACGGATATATATATCTTTGAATAAATCTCCGCAGTTTATTGTAAGGGAGATTGTGAATGGTGACGAGAGCGGCTATGATGAGCAGTAAGAGAAACATAGGAATAGATTTGTTAAGAATTGTATCCATGTGTATGATTGTCATGATACACATGAATGGTTACGGAAAAGCATCCGAAATGATCGATGCTTTTTCTTTCAAATATTTTTTGTCTCAGGCGTTCGGCTTTTTCGTTGCCTGCTCGGTGAATGTTTATGCTATGATCAGCGGATTTGTTGGCAGCACAAAAACGACACCGGAAGATAGTGTTAAAAAATTTCTCAAACTGTGGCGTTGGGTGTTTTTCTACTCAGTGCTATTAATGCTGATTTTCAAAAGCTTGTATCCCGGCGAGATTTCCAGACGGCAGATGATAGAGTCGATATTTCCGGCGATGTCTATGCAGTATTGGTATTTTACTTATTATATCCCGGTATTGTTTTTGATGCCTTATCTAAATCTGTTTATGGTAAAGATGGATATCGGTTTTGTGAGGAAAATGATTGCGCTGCTATTTCTGATATTTTCAGTTGTCCCATGGGTTTTTCAGACCGACTGGTTTGGGTTAGATGGAGGCTTTAGTGTATTTTGGCTTATTATACTGTATCTGTTTGGCGTATGGCTTCGGAAGGAAACAGAAGAGCGAGAGACGCTGTTTGCTAAGTGGAAGAAGTCAGGTTTGCTATTTATCCTTGTGGGGCTTATACTGGTACAAGTATTTTTGCGTTATCTGCTGGACAGGATTGGTGCGGAGATAGGAGTTCAAAACGGGCTGATGCATGATTTTAGTACTTATACGTCACCGCTTATAGTGCTGGAAGCATGTGTGATGGTGCTTTTGTTTGTGAAGATAAAAGTGCCTTCGGAGAAATGTTCGTTCCTTATTTCCAAAATCGGTGCAGCATCTTTTGGTGTATACTTAATTCATGACAATCAGTTCGTGCGGAAATATATCCTAATGGATAGTTTAATAGGAATTGGAGAATTGAATGCGGTTGTATATGTGTTAGCAATGGTGGGAATTGCAGTCGGAATATATACATGTTGTGCGGTAGTGGAGTTGCTGAGAGAGTTTATTAGTCGGGGTATCAAATTTTTATGGTTAGGTATTTTCAAGAATATCTTTTTGGTATAATATATAAGGCATAGGCTGTGCTTAGGCATATTGAAAGTGATATTCTGGAGGGAGAAGTCTAAAATGCTTGTAAGAGTAAAAGAGTCAAAATACAAAATATTTCTATGGTTGATTTGTGCATTTATGTGCTTTTTGATAGAGAATATATTTGCAGATGGATTTGTTTATGATGCAGCAGATTATTGGTGTAGAGGCGAGGCATTATGGGCAGATGGCAGATTAAATATATTGGGAACTAGTGGGTTTAGGGGATATATTTTTCCCCTTTTTCTTGGTACATGCAACCATTATGCCGGAGAGCTGGGATGGAGAGTGATAAACGCTGCTATGATTAGCACTATATTTACAATGATCGTCCCATATTTATCGGGGGGGGGCAAAATGGCAGAATGCTGGCAATAGAAAGTTAGATTATAAAGCACTTCTTCATTATTTTGTTTTTACGATTCTTTTTGTGGGACTGGAGATATATCCTTTATCAGATCTGCCTGCAGTTTTCCTGTGCCTTTTAGCAACATATGAAGTTGATCATATCATAGAAAATCAAACAGTTGTAAAGAGATTTTTAAGGAGCATTCTATTTGGAATTTTAGTATACAGTGCATATAATGTGAGAACGATCTATATGTTTGCATCTGCATATTTGATTGGATATTTATTATATAAACTTTATAAGTCCAAGACGAAAGTTATCAACATGATAATAACGGTAGCTGGCAGTGGGGCTGGGTTTGTGTTTTCCGCGATTCCGCAAGCATATATGAATTATCATGAACACGGAAAGTTATCTATTAAGGTTATAACAGATGGACTTATGACACAGCAATTGCTTTGGGGTATGAAGTTCCAGAACTATGCAACCTATGTGAGTGCTGACGGATTAACGGACCCGCCGATGTATTTTATGGATAATGTAGGAGTTAATATTTTGCAGCAGGAGGGGATTGCGGATGCCATATCATTGGGGCAGTATATAAAAATATGCCTAAAATATCCATTTGAAATGGTGAGTATTTATGGAAGACATTTTATAAATAGTATATTATTGTATGGACCTAAAGTATATGTGGAAAAATTAGATACGAGTAAAGTATGGATATCTTTCATTAGTTTTTCGTGTGTATTTTGTTTGATTGCCGCATTTCTTTTGGGTGGTATTATAAAAAGGAAAACCATATGGAAGTTTATGCCGGTGCTAATTCCTGTGATCTGTATTACACCGGGGGCAATTGAGAGTCGCTTTTTTGCGGCGATGTATCTCTATGTAATAGGAACTCTCTGTTACAATTGCGACTGGATGAAATTATGGCATATATTTAAAAAAAATAAAGTGAAAATAGTATTTTGTTATATTGGTCTATATAGCTGTTTTTTGGTGACATGGACAAGCATGTTATCCAGTTTGAAGACCGGATATCCTATTTTTTTTGAATAGTTGTTACGATGCAAATAAATTTGATTCAGAGACGCACAGGAGGACATAACAATATGAAATATTTAGAGCCGCATATGCTTGAATTCCCGCAAAATGGAGATGAAAGAGGTCATCTGGTTGTTGTGGAAGGAGAACAGGATATCCCATTTGATATCAAAAGAATTTTTTATATATATGGATCTGATGAAACTGTTGTCAGAGGACAGCATGCAAACTGTAAAACGCAGTTTGTTTTGATTAATGTAGCAGGGCGATGCAAAGTGAAAGTATGCGATGGGAAAGGAAATGAAGCAGTATTTTTGTTAAATAAACCGCATACAGGAATATATCTGCCAAGTATGGTTTGGAAAGAGATGTACGATTTTAGCCATGATTCAGTGTTGCTTTGTCTTGCCAGTGAACATTATGATCCCGGCGAATATATAAGGGAATATGACGAATACCTTAGAATTGTCAATGAAGGGGATAAATAGATGAAAATATCAGTAGTGATTCCGGTATATTACAACCAGGATAACCTAAGACCGCTGTATGATGATATTAAGCAAAAGTTGTTTATACATTCAGAATATGAGTGGGAGATCGTCATGGTAAATGACGGTTCCAAGGACGAAAGCTACACGGTAATGAAGGAATTAGCTTCAAAGGACCGAAGAGTAAAGATATATAGTCTGTCGAGAAATTTTGGTTCCCATGCCGCAATTCTCTGTGGACTATCTAAGTGTACCGGGGACTGTGCAGTAGTAAAGGCGGCAGATCTTCAAGAACCGACAGAGATGGTCTTGGAGATGGTAGATAGCTGGCGAAGGGGGAATAATGTTGTTCTTGCCGTGCGAAAAGACAGGCAGGAGGGCAAGAGCCAGACACTTTTTGCAAATTTATACTATTGGCTGGTGCGTAAAACTGCATTGCCGGACATGCCTAAGGGTGGATTTGATGTATACTTGCTGGATAGAAAAGTGATCAATGTTCTGATGCAGCTTGATGAAAAAAATAGTGCACTGACAGGACAGATTCTTTGGAGCGGTTTTAAGACTGACAAGATATATTATACAAGGTTACAAAGAGAAATCGGCAAAAGCAGATGGACTTTAAAGAAAAAGATCAGGCTGGTGACTGATACTCTATTTAGTTTTTCTGCGCTGCCCATTACAGTGATCTCCGTGATTGGAACATTGTCCTGTGTAGGGGCGGTTTTGTGGGCAATTTTAGTGTTTGTTTTTAAGCTTATGGGTATGATTAATGTCAGCGGATGGACGACACTGTTTATATTCAATCTGCTCAGCTTCGGGATTATCATGTTGACTCTCGGAATATTGGGCGGGTATCTGTGGCGGACATTCGACGCATCAAGAAAGAGACCGCCATATATTATTGAGGAGGAGCATGACGAGGAATAGGGAGCAACAAATGAAACTGCGGAGATTAGAAGAAAAAGATGCAGAGGGGATGCTTGAATGGATTCAGGACCCTGAGATACAACAAGGATTTCGCTTTAATGCAGCGGAAAAGAATATGGAGTCAGTTCTTTGTTTTATCAGAGAATCAGATGTTGAATTGATTGACGGAAATGATATACATTATGCTATAGCGGATGAAAATGATGAGTATCTTGGGACGATCAGCTTGAAAGGTGTTAACCTGACAGATAAGAAAGCAGAGTATGCAATCAGTCTAAGAAGACGGGCACAGGGAAAGGGCATTGCATCAGCGGCGACCCGGGAGATTCTGCGGCTGGCTTTTGAAGAGTATGGCTTGGAGCGGATTTATCTCAATGTGCTTTCCGAAAATGAGAGGGCGATCCATCTGTATGAGCAGATTGGTTTTGTTTATGAAGGTGCATTTAGAAATCATTTGTTACTAAAAGGAAAGTACAAAACACTGAAGTGGTACGGTATGCTTAAGGAAGAATATCAGATGAAATATATTGTATGAGGTAGAATATGATGGCGGAATATATTATGCCTAACCGGATGGACAGGGGCTTTTATCGTTTTCAGGAAGAATATGAACAGAAGGCATTAGAAGTTTTGCGTTCCGGATGGTATATTTTAGGAAAAGAGTTACAGCAGTTTGAAGAAGAGTTTGCAGCTTATACGGGAAGTCAGTACTGCGTGGGTGTAGCAAGCGGCCTGGATGCATTATGGATTGCATTCCGTGCTCTCGGGATTGGCAAAGGTGATGAGGTGATCGTTCAGGCGAATACATATATTGCCAGTGTGATGGGAATTACGATCAATGGTGCGACACCTGTATTTGTGGAACCGGATGATTATTATAACATAGATGCAGATAAGATTGAGGAGAAGATCACATCCAGGACCAAAGCGATTCTGGTCGTTCACTTATATGGACAAGCATCCAATATGAGTCCGATAGTAGAACTGGCGGCAAGGTATGGTCTGCGGCTGGTTGAGGACTGTGCACAATCCCATGGTGCATGCGTTGGGGAGCAGATGACAGGGACATTTGGCGATATAGGGTGTTTTTCCTTTTATCCATCCAAGAATCTGGGTGCCTTTGGAGATGCGGGAGCAATCGTGACGAATGACCCCAAGATTGCGGAAGATACAAGGATTATTCGGAATTATGGCAGTGAAAAGAGATATTATAATAAAGTTGTGGGTGCAAATTCAAGGCTGGATGAGATTCAGGCAGGATTATTGCGGGTTAAACTCGGGTATTTGAGAGAACTTCAAGATGAAAGAACAGCTATATGTACAAGATACTTAAATGAAATCAATAATACTGCACTGATGCTGCCTAAGGTGAGAGAAAACAGTACGACTGTATGGCATCAGTTTGTAATCAGAAGTAAAAAGAGAAACGAGTTGATAGAATATTTAGACAAGAGAGGGATTGGAACGATTGTGCATTATCCTATACCACCTCATTTGTCGGAAGCATATGCATATCTTGGATATCGTAGAGGGGCGTATCCGGTAACGGAGATGTATGCGGATGAAGTGCTATCCATTCCATTGTATAACGGAATGACAGAGGAAGAGATAGAGAGAGTTATAGAGTGCCTGAATCAATGGGAGACACAATAATGAAAGAAGCGAAGTTGCAAAAGGTTGACCTGCTGTCAACGGGCTTGTGCGTTGTATCCGTTGGTATCATTGGATATTGTCTATATGTTTATTTGCATACGGCATCCTATGTGATGCCGGCAGCAGATGATTTTACAATATCTGCAGATATAAGAAACAGTCGATTGCTCGGAGAAGGGTATTTATATTTAGCTATAAAATGGATGCGTGAGATATATCTCACGTGGCAGGGCACTTTTGTATCCAATTTCTTACTTTATTTCATAGCTCCTTATGTTCGTATGGGAGCAGACGGAATAAGGTTATTTTGTGTTATAAGCATTTCGCTTTTTTACGTAAGTCTATGGTTGTTTATACATTGTATTATGAAGCATCTGCTTAGATGCAGAAATTATGTAATACTCTTTGCCTGTGCGGTGATCACATGGGTGGTTTCCAATGCACGTGTCATGATGGAGGTCTTTTTCTGGTATAACGGAATCTGTGTCTACACATTACCCCTTATATTTACATTATTTGGAATACGGCATCTTATTAAGTATGTATTTGTGAAGGAGCGCCAAAGAGATTTAATAGGAGCAGTTATATTTGGTATTTTAGCGTGTGGCGGAGTACTGCAATGTTCGGCTATTATCTGTTTTGTGTATCTTTTAATATGCTTGTGGGGTTTTTATAGTAAACATCCGCAAAGATCAAAGATAATTATTGCGTTTTTAACAGCTTTTATAAGTGCTTTGGCAAATTGTATGGCTCCGGGTAATTATACGAGACAAGGAGAAATCAATGAGTCGGGACTGCCGATTTTTAAGGCATTCGGCTATTCGTTGTTAAATGTTATAGGCGAATCCAAAAGACTGTTAATTGAGACGGATATGGCGTATTTACTGATGGTGATGCTATTAGCAGGCTTTTTGTTATGGAATAAAAAGAATCGGGAAGATAAAGGAATTAAGAGTAATATCGTGACGGTCATATTAGCTGGCATTGGAGTTCTCCTATGTATGTGGGTGTCCTGCTATCCGGTTGCGCTCGGGTATTCGAGTCCACTTATGGAGCCGCGGGGATATTTCATTATAGATGTTTTTTTAATCAGCGGATTTATGTTGTGCGCCTTTATGGTCGGAGATGGTCTGCGTCAATTAGTGGAACGATATGCTCATAAAAGGAATATGTGGTGTGGAATATCCGTTGGCTTTATAATTGCTGTGTGTCTTATGATTAATGCTGTGATACCAATAAAAGAAGTTTACAGACCGCTTTTGGTATGCGTGGAAGATGATCATTATGGATATCTGGTAAGATTTCGAGATATGTGGGGGAGTATTCTTGAGCAGATTGAGAATGCGGATGAGGCAAACGTAACTGTACAGTCGAAACTTATTCCTTCTCCACAGGAATTGAAGAATCCGGATTTATCGAGCAATCCAGACTATTGGATTAACATTGGAGCGGCAAGATACTTCGGAAAAGAATCAGTACAGATAGAGTGGCTGGAGTAATGTCCTGAATCGGAAAGTGGGTATGTCATGCGTCGGTGCTTGAAAAAGCAACGAAATAAGATTATGATAGAGAGATAATAGAGATAAGGAAAAGATAAAATATGATAATAACGAAAACCCCTTTTCGTGTCAGCTTTTGCGGTGGCGGAAGTGATATGGCGGATTTCTACAGAAAACATGGCGGATGTGTACTTAGCACATCTATCAATAAATATATGTATATTTCAGTCCACCCGTATTTTAATGAAAATCAGACTGCGCTTAAATATTCTCAGAATGAGATTGTTGACGATGTCAGCCAAATTCAGCATCGTATCATAAAGCAGGTACTGTCGGATATGGAAGTAAGCGGTGTAGAGATTGTCTCCACTGCGGATGTGCCAAGCGGGACGGGTCTTGGCTCTTCTAGTGCTTTTACGGTGGGACTGCTGCATACATTGAACTGTTATAAAGGTAAATACGTTTCGCAGGCAAAGCTGGCGGAAGAGGCATGTAAAGTAGAAATCGAGAAACTGGGTGCCCCGATTGGTAAGCAGGATCAATATGCGGCAGCATGTGGTGGACTTAACATGATCACTTTTCATCAGAATGACATGGTAACTGTGGAGCCAATCATTATGGACAGGGAAACCTATCATGTCTTAGAAGATAATCTGGTGATGTTTTACACGGGGATTACCCATGATGCCAATAAGATACTTGCGGAGCAGAAACAGACGATTTCGCAGTCGGACAAGACAAATAATCTGATACAGATGTGTGATCTGGCGCGTGAAATGAAGACATCGCTGGAAAAGAATGACACTTCTGAGTTTGGACGGATCCTGAATGAAGGATGGCAGATGAAAAAGCAGCTTGCCAGCGGTATAAGCGGACAGGTGATCGATGAGATGTATGAGAGGGCAATGAAGAATGGCGCGGTTGGCGGAAAACTTCTCGGCGCCGGCGGTGGCGGGTTTCTGCTGTTCTATTGTGAGAAGGAGAGGCAGCCGGCACTGGAAATGGCATTGGGGCTTAGACGTTTTGATTTCCGGTTTGAGTATGACGGCACTTCGGTAGTGTATATTGGCGACAGATATTGGTAAAGGAGATGAACATGAAAGTATTAGTAGCCGGTGGAGCCGGATTTATAGGCAGTAATTTAACAGAGACGCTTTTAGAGAAAGGGCACCAGGTTGCCTGCGTGGACAACATGTCCTTGGGAAATACAGATAATTTAGCCGCAGCAATGAAGCACCCTTCCTTTAATTTATACGAGGGGGATATTTGCGACAGAGAGTTTTTAACAGATGTTTTTAAGAAGGAGCAGCCGGAATATGTCTTTCACTTGGCAGCGAATTCCGATATTCAGGCAAGTGCTAAGAATCCTGACGTAGAGTACCGCAATACCTACTCAACCACATTTAATCTGCTTTCCTGTATGAGAGAATATGGAGTAAAAAGATTCTTCTTTGCATCTACCTCTGCTGTCTATGGGGATAAGCCGGGAATCATGCTGGACGAGAATACACCCAATTTGGAACCAATCTCTTATTATGGGGCGGCTAAGCTGGGAAGCGAGGCATTAATTAGTGCATTTAGTTATATGAATGATTTTAAAGCGTTGGTATTCCGTTTCCCGAATGTGATTGGACCGCATCTGACTCACGGAGTTATCTTTGATTTTATAAGGAAACTGCAGTCTGATCCGAAAAATTTGGAGATATTGGGAGATGGCAATCAGACGAAACCGTATATCTATGTTGCGGATCTGGTGGAAGCCATCACATATTTTATGAACGAGATCGAGGATGCACAGCAGCCGGTGACATTGTATAATATAGGGGTAAATACGGCGACTAGTGTAAAACGTATTGCAGACATTATCTGTGAAGAAATGAAGTTGGAGGATGTCGTATATCATTTTACCGGCGGAGCCGGCGGATGGAAAGGTGATGTGCCCAGATTTACTTATTGTCTTGATAAGGTTCATAATGCGGGATGGGCGGCTGAGCGTGAATCTGATGATGCAGTGCGAAGAACAGTCAGGCATGTGCTTGATGTATAAAAATTTTAGGAGAGGTATGGGCAGTTAAAGTGAAAGCAGTTATACAGGCAGGCGGAAAAGGGACAAGATTGAGGGATATTACGAAAGATGAGATACCCAAGCCGATGATTCCTATTCTGGATAAGCCGCTTTTAGAGTGGCAGATTGAGAAATGTAAAGAAAATGGAATCACGGAAATCATTCTTATCATAGGTCATCTCGGGAGCAAGATTAAAGAATATTTTGGAGATGGGGCGGATTGGGATGTTTCTCTTTCGTATGTGGAAGAGAAAGAGCCTCTCGGAACAGCAGGAGCTTTTTACTTTTTAAAGGATATGGTGGGGGATGAGGATTTCCTCATGGTTTATGGTGATGTGTTCTGGGATATTGACGTGCAAAGAATGCTGAGGTATCATCGGGAGCGCCATGGTCTATGTACGTTATTTGTACACCCCAATACGCATCCTTTTGATTCTGATTTGATCATACAGGATGAGTCAGGGCGCGTCGTGGGAATTGACTCTAAGCATAATGTGCGAGACTATTGGTATGATAATCTTGTCAATGCGGGGTTGTATATTATAAATGGACAAGTGTGTAAAAGAGTTGCCCGACCAGAAAAAGTCGATTTGGAGAAACAGATTTTTGGTCGGATGATAGAAGACGGAGAGAGTATTTATGGGTACAGATCACCGGAATATATCAAAGATGCCGGAACCGTGGAGCGTTTGGAAACGGTTGAAAAGGAAGTTAAGTCCGGCTATGCGTCTTCCAGAAATCTGTTAAGAGAGCAGAAATGCATCTTTCTTGACAGGGACGGTACTGTGAATGTCAAGAATGGATTGATAGAAACAGAAGATAAACTTTTCCTTGAAGATTGTGCTGCTGAAGCAATCAAAAAGATTAATCAATCGGGATACCTGGCAATTCTTGTAACAAACCAGCCGGTGGTTGCTAAGGGGATGTGCAGCATGGAAGATGTGAGGAATATTCATCGTAAACTTACCACATTGCTGGGACAGGATGGAGCGTTTCTGGATGATATTGCGTTTTGCCCGCATCATCCGGATAAAGGATTTCCCGGAGAGCGTCCTGAATATAAATTTGATTGCGAATGCAGGAAGCCGAAGACTGGATTGCTGACTCGGTTTGTGGAGCAATATCATATCAATATGAAGGAATCTTGGATGATAGGCGACACGACAAGGGACATGCTTACAGGGAACAATGCAGGAACGCATACAGCGCTGGTATTAACCGGGGATGCAGGGAAAGACGGGAAGTATCAAGCAGAGATTGAACTGGTTTGCAATAATCTGTTGGAGGCAGTAGAGAAGATACTTAATGGAAATAGAAATTAGGAAGATTTTTCGGAGAAATGAGGAATAGAAATGGATTACAGGAAAGATATTACAGAGTACATTGAATTAGAGAGAGAAGTTTTGAGCAAACTGGATGTGGAGGCATTAAATCAGGCAATGCAGTTGATTGAAGAGGCTTACAGGAACCGTAAAAAGATATATATTTTCGGAAATGGCGGGAGTTCTGCAACGGCATCCCATTATCAGAATGATTTTAACAAAGGCTTATCTGAGACGTTAGAAACGAAGTTTGAATTTGTTTGTCTGAACAATGATACGGCAACATTGATGGCGATTGCAAATGATATGGGATTTGAAGAGGTGTTCCGGTATCAGTTGCAGGGCAGGATACGGGAAGGCGATCTGGTGATTGCATTATCCGGCAGTGGCAATTCCGAGAATATCATGAATGCAGTCAGATATGCCAAGGAACAGGGGAACAAAGTGATTGGATTGACGGGCATCAAAGGCGGTAAACTTAAGGAAGAGGCGGACGTTTCGCTGCATGTCCCGGTAAACAGTATGCAGGTGACAGAAGACGTACATATGATTTTTGATCATTTAATGATGAGTGTGTTTTATAAGCATTTGTGCGGGTTAGATCATATGGAGATGTATTAAAGAGGGAAGAGAAATGGTGATTAATTATGGAACGTAATGTCCGGCTTAATCAAGCCGTTATTCTTGCAAGTGGCTACGGAAGGCGGATGCGTCAAAAAGAACGTTTCCCGTCAAAACCAATGACGATTATAGGCCAAAAGCCGTTGATTTCATATGTGATAGATTTGTTGATATATAGCGGGATAGACAAAATCTATATTGTTTATCATTCAGTAACGGCTGATGTTTTAAATCTTCTTAAATATTCTAATGTTTACGTCAAATATCTTGAATTTATTGAAGAAGAGGAACAAAAGGGAAGTTTATTATCTTTTTCACGAGTTGAAAAGGTATTATCCCCGCCGTTCCTTATGGCTTTTGGTGACCTTATTGCAGATAAAAATGATTTTGCTGATATGTTGAATGTCGGCAAAGAATATATTGCAAGCGGGACAGATCTGGTTATTCAAACCGTGCTTTCACCATCAGTTATCTCGGAACAGGCGTTTCTTACTGAGGATAATAGAGTTATCAAATATCAGAAAAATGGTATTACTGAAGAAATAAATGGACATCAGGAGAAAAAATATGGTGGAATGGTATATTTGTGGAACAGCAATCCGTTTCCGCTTATAGATAGATATTTATCCAAGCAAAATTATAAGTTTTCTGCTTTTCTAGAGGACTATATTCCAAAACATATAGTGTCTGAAATGCCGATTCATGATATGTGGGATATAGATACACCGGAAACAGTATTACTGACAGAAGAAACGCTAAAGAGACGGGGTGGTCAGGATGGCTGTATTGAGTGAAGTCGATATTAACGAAATAATTAAGGAAGATGAAGGAATAATAATTCTAAATAAGCGCAAGGAAAGCATTACAAGTGTAGGATATGATCTCACAATTGGATTTATTCGTGATGCTGATACCGGTGAAATTCCTGAAACATGCGAATATGATAGCGATAGGTATACGCTCTTGACCGGCCACAGATATCTGGTGATTAGTAAAGAATTTTTGTATTTGTCATCTCAATATATGGCGACGCTGCATTCGCGGCATTCATATGCGCTGAAAGGAATCCTTGTGACATCAACAACAATTAATCCGAATCATGTGGGCTGTATAGCCGGTGCGCTGTTTAACTGTTCTTCGCAGGATGTTTACATTAAAAAGGATAATCAGTTTGCAACTATGGTGATTCATAAGCTTTGTACGCCAACAAAGATATTTTCACAAAAAAATGAGCAAAACAAATCTATGGATACACAGGAGACATTTCATAGCAAATTTCCGAATATTCATCATAATGCATGTGAGGCAGCCGATGTGTATTACGGGAAAATCAGAAAGGAAATAGAGTACGAATATGAAGCGGCGATGGAAAGAATGCATGCAAAGATGCAGGCAGAAGCAGGGAGCCAAAAGAAAAGAGTAACATTTTTGGTCGGGAATGGATTTGATTTGAATGCCGGATTGAACACGGGGTATAAAGATTTTTATAATTATTACATAAAAAAATATGAACATGACAGACTGGCGAAAGAAATAAAGAAAAATATTGAAAATTGGTCTAATCTGGAATTGGAGTTAGGGAGATATACGGAAGAAGTGTTGCCGGGGCAAGAGGAAGAATTTTGGAGCAGCGAGGAGAATTTAGAAAATAGCCTGATGGATTATTTACAAGGGCAGATGAATAGGGTGAATTTGAAGGAGGAGAAGCGGCGAAGGGAGATTGGTTTTGAAATGGAAAGATCATTAACGAAGTTCTATGAGAAATTTCCGGAAAATATGAGGGAAGATATCAAGAGAATTTTGTCTGATGCGCTGGGGCAGATAGAGTATTGTTTTATATCATTTAATTATACAGACGTATTGGAATGCTGTTTAAAAACTGTGTCGGAACGGTCTCCGATTTATCTTTGCGCTGAGGGGAGTGAAAAAGTATTACATGTTCACGGGACGATATCCGATAATGCGGTATTGGGAGTTAATGATGAAAGCCAAATTGGAAATAAGGAGTTTGCAGCCAATGCATTAAGCAGACAACGATTAATTAAAAAAGAGATAAATATGCTATATGGAAACACGAGGACCAAGAAGGCGTATGCAGCCATTGATAACAGCAGTATAATTTGTATATTTGGAATGTCACTTGGAGCAACAGATAAAATGTGGTGGCGGTATATTGCTGAATGGCTTACGGGCGGTAAAGACAGGCGGTTGATTATTTTTGCGAAAGATAACAGAGAATCTAAAATTGGGAAATATACTAATATATGTAAAGCAAAGATGAAGGAGAAATTTAAACTTAACGGCAAGCTGGATGCCTTGTGGGTGGCGATAGAAGACCAGATATATGTAGAAGTGAATGCAGACATATTTAATTTTAAATTAGTTTAGTGCAATAAAAGAAATGGGGTGGGTGTATGGCAGTGTTGACTAATGATAATATCCGGAAGATAATCAGCAAAAATAAGGGTATAATCATCATGAATATGCATGATCAGAAACCTACCGCAGTCGGATATGATTTTAGGATCGGATTTATTTGTGATGCTGATTCTGGGGAAAAACCAAAAAAGATTGAAGTTATTTATGACAAGACAACAAAAAAGGAATACAAAAAGAGAGATTTTGATAATACACCTGAATTGAGTGAAGAATATAAAAAATTTTCGGATAGTGACAGATATCGGTTAGGATACAGATATGCGCTTTTATCTGGACACAGGTATTTAGTGATCAGTGAAGAATACATAGCTCTTATGCATAAATATATGGCGACATTGCATTCACGAGCGTCCTATGCTTTAAAAGGGATTGTTGTGACATCGACAACGATTGACCCGAATTACAAAGGATTCATATATGCATCGTTAATGAACTGTTCGAAGAACGACGTGTATATCAAGGAACATAATCAGTTTGTGACAATGGTGGTTCATAAGCTTACCGCAGCAACAAACATGCAATTGCCGAAAAATGAGGATGGCATGCCAATGGACGCAGAGCAAACGTTAAGCGGCAGCTTTTCTAACATTTGTGAAAAGGCGGTTTCATCAGCAAGGGCGTATCGATTAGATGCTTGGAAGGAAATAGAACAGGAGTTTGGTGAGCTGTATGTAAAGTCCCAAAATAACAGGTATGTTATGAAGCATTTGATAGACTGGGGACCTCATATAGGAAATTTTATGAAAGAAATATTTTCAAAAAGTAAATTTTGGTTTGTGGTGGGGGCAATTGTTCTTTTTATTATAATTTATTTCTTAATTGGAAAGGAAGAAGCATTTCAAGCGTTTCAGATGCTTCTTCAATAAACATTTTCTTATAGTAGAAAACGAGAGAATGATAAATAATAGGATTTGTATTTCTGTATTTTTTAAGTGATAAGCCCTGGTTTGTTTGAGGTCACATATATCTCATGCTATGAGAACGCCAATAAAGATTATTATACCGCTCAAGGTACAGCGCGGTATCTATGGAGATAAATTTCAAGGAGAAGCATGTTTATTTGAAGAATGGAATGGAAAGAAAATTGAAAAAGATAATGCTGGTTTTCGGCACAAGACCGGAAGCAATCAAAATGTGTCCGCTTGTAAAAGAACTTAAGAAAAGATCATCTATTAAAACTATTGTGTGTGTAACCGGACAGCATAGACAGATGCTGGATCAAGTACTTCGGGTTTTTGAAGTGGAGCCTGATTACAATCTTTCTATTATGAAAGATAACCAGACTTTATTCGATGTGACGACAAGTATTCTCAGCTCGATTAAAGAAGTTCTGGAGACAAGCAGACCGGATGTAGTGCTGGTTCATGGGGATACATCGACTACCTTTGTAACGGCGCTTGCCTGCTTTTATCTTCAAATTCCGGTAGGGCATGTGGAAGCGGGATTAAGGACTTATGATATCTATTCACCGTATCCGGAGGAATTTAACCGGGAGGCGGTGTCCATTATTTCTCAATATAATTTTGCACCGACATCTGTGGCGAGAGATAATCTGATCAAAGAAGGCAGAGATGCAAAGAAGATATGGGTGACCGGTAATACAGCGATTGATGCAATGAAAATGACTGTCAGATCCGATTATTCACATCCTGAACTTGAATGGGCAGCAGACTCAAGACTGATTCTAATTACGGCACACCGCAGGGAAAATCTCGGAGAACCGATGTACCAGATGTTTCGGGCAATAAAGCGTGTTATGGAGGAGCATCCGGATGTTAAAGCGATTTATCCGATTCATATGAATCCGCGGGTTCGTAAGACTGCAGTGGAAGTATTTGGCGAAGCTGCTATTACAGCGTGCAGGGGCGGGGAAGAGCGGATTCATATCATAGAACCTTTGGATGTGCTGGATTTTCATAATTTTATGAAACACAGTTATTTGATTTTGACAGATTCCGGCGGTATCCAGGAAGAGGCACCTTCTTTGGGGAAACCGGTATTGGTAATGCGTGATACTACGGAGAGACCGGAGGGGATTGAAGCCGGGACGCTGAGACTAGTTGGCACGCACGAGGCTACTATTTATGAGGAGTTTAACAGGCTGCTGAATGACTCAGAATGGTACAGACAGATGGCAAATGCTTCTAATCCGTATGGAGATGGACATGCATGTGAACGGATTGCGGATATTTTGGAGAAATAAGAAATGCCACGTCAGAAAGATTGGATGTGGCGATTGAATGATAGATTCGACCAATATATTCGCCGATCAATCCCAACATGATCAAATTAAGTCCACCCCAAAAAGCAGTACTGACATTAAAACGCTAAATCCCAAGACATAATTTATTCCTAATAGCTTGCGGATAATTGTTGCAATACGCAGAGGTTTAACACTAAAAGCGGTAAACCCGTTCAGCCAAAGCATGATAAGTTTATTCAATGTATAGCCTGATTGATCGCATCAATCAGTTTTCCTACCATAATTCTCGAATAACATCAAAAGTATTGTCCGAGGAAGCATCATTTACCAAGATGATTTCATATTCATCGTTTACCATGGTTTCTTTGATTTCATCATTGTGCTTAAAACTGAAAATAAATAAACTGGCTCGCCTCATACTCTGGACCAAAGACTCCAAACAGTATTACTGCGCAGAAGAGCAACGCAAATACCAGGGAACGGAACCACAGCCCCTGTAGCTGTAACTTACTCAAGACATTTATCTTTTTATATTTAAAATAATCTGCAATAGCCAGCACAATCAATGCGTAGAGCAGAAAATGAAATTCTTTCTCGTTAAGCCCTAACGTATATAAGGAACCGTCCAGTAAAATCTCTGGATTAAAATGCAACATGTTTTTCAAGACTTCTTTTGATTTTCCGAGACTTCCGGCACGGAAGAAAAGCCATGCGAAGTCCACCATGGCAAAAGTAGAGACCACTTTCAGGATATGGTGGCTGAATGCTTCACGACAGATATGAAATTTTGCGACGATCCAGTCTCGTACAGGCTTTAATAATGCCCCAATTACTTGATACAGCCCATTTAGTCCGCCCCACAGAACAAAGGCAAAGGACGCGCCGTGCCACAGGCCGCTTATGGTAAAAACGATCATGATATTCAGATACTTGCGGAGTTTTCCTTTACGGTTGCCGCCTAGCGGGATATACAGATAATCTTTAAACCAGCTGGTCAATGAAATGTGCCAGCGTCTCCAGAAGTCCGCAACGTTATCGGCAAAGTACGGTGCATTAAAGTTCTCCATCAGATGAAAACCCATGATCTGTGCGGCGCCTCTGGCGATCGTTGTGTATCCGTTAAAATCACAGAGAATCTGAAAGGCAAATAAAATAGTTGCTACAATTATATAGAAACCGCCATGTGCCACAGGATCTTCATATACTGTGTCTACGACTATTGCAATTCTATCGGCTAAGACAAGTTTCAGAAAATATCCCCAGAAAATAAGAAACAGACCGTCTCTTACATTCTCATATTTCAGATGATGTTTCTCATTTATCTGGACAAGCAGATTCTTGGAGCGTTCGATCGGACCGGCAACTAACTGTGGGAAAAAGGATACAAACAAGGCATATTTAAAGAAGTTCTTCTCGGCATATATCTCATCCCGGTAGACATCCATTGTATAGCTGAGTGCCTGGAAAGTATAAAAAGATATTCCGACAGGCAACAGCAAGTCAAATGAGGGCACGGTAAGACGAATATGCAGCAATCCCAAAGCATGGCTTAAACTTCCCATGAACAGGTCAAAATATTTAAAGAATCCCAGTAAAGACAAATTCAGAATGAAGCTGCCTGCTACACAGCATTTCTTGCCGAATTTTTTGCGTGAATCAGTCAATGCCGACTGTTTGAGGCGTTCCATAATAAGACCGCTGAGATATGTCACCGCGGTTGAGAAGAAAAGCAGTATGATGTATTTGGGATTCCAGCACATATAGAAATAGTAACTGCACCCTAACAGCCACAGATACCGCAGTTTATGTGGAATGACGTAATAAATAATCGTTACGACTGGAAAAAATAAAAGAAAATCAGTTGAATTAAACAGCATTTTATCTACCTCAATATCAGTATTCGGTTTCGACGCGGTTGGTTACTTCTACACTTCCGACCGGACGTGCTTCCGTGATAAAAACACCGGTTTCTGCCTCTGGGAATACAATGCAGTTTTGCGTGCTCCATTCCTGCACGGTAGTTTCCGTTGTCTCGCCGGAGAGTATTTTGGTGACACGAAATTCCGCTTCCGTTTCTGTCAGATTATCTATGGAATATAACATGTATGTTTTTTGCTCCTGTGAGGTGTCCTGTTGGATGTCTAATCCAAAGATCCGCTGGTCTATCTGACGCATTTTCTCATCATAGGAAGAATAAAACATGTCTTCCGGTATCGGATTGCCTTCCAATTCGTCAAGTAAAACTTTACCAAGAACATCCGTAAATAGGGTGGCGCCAGTGTAATTAAGATGGTCATAATCCATAAAATTGGTATCGCTTTGCAGATCAAGATATTTTGGACTGCATAAATTGAAATCGTAATAATGAAGGTTATAGGTTTCTGCCAGCTCATTTACTTTGGCAATATATTGATCATAGTTTCCCATGCAGCAGAGGCGGAAATCTGGCATCGGGGAAGTAAAGAGAGTAAGTCCGATTCCATTATTTTGGCATAAGTCTATTATCTTGTAGAGATATTTTTCCGAATTATTATCCGAATTATTATCAATCCAAGACTCTGGAAGTGCGCTTGTGTTTCCTTCAAATGTACCGGGTTCCACATATTCCAGAGTTGTGCAGAATCCTTTCTCGAAGAGAGGAGCCCGTTCATCCCGGATGTGAATATAATTTCTGTAATTCTCTGTTTTTTTCTGTTCAAGAATTGATTTGATATATGCTGTATCAAAAGTATGTTCCGAGAACTGTCTTACAGGGAAAAAGGTCATTATCCCATATTTCTTATTTGCCAGATGACACTCGTAATTCAGCTTGTTTAGCGACAAAGGCATCTGATAGAGGACATTCCAGTTCATTGTTATTACCTGCGCATTGTCCAGATCTCCATAAGCATAAGGAATCATGTAGTACATTTCAAGATAAACATGTTTCGGCTCGTTATATTTAAGTGCTTCTTTCAGCAAGTAATAAGAAGCCATATAAGGTTGGGCTGAGGTTGCCAGATTAAAGTTGTTTTTTCCGTTGATTTCATCCAGTTTTGCAGGTATGACGTCCATAAATACATGGGAACTGCCCAAATATATATAATCTATATTCTGCTCTTGCATATAGAAATCATTAATAACATCCCGTTCCCATGAAGCACTCCGGTTAGAACAGTCGTTAACATAGATATAGTTCAGTATTTTTATTATAAAAACACAAAGCGCAACGATAGAAATGACTTCAATTGATCGTTTGATGTAAAGATGGGCTTTTGTAGCATTGGGCATTCTATTTTTTAAATTCTCCATAAGTTTATATGTTTCCCTATCATAACATTTTATTCTGTAGGTAGTTTCCAAGTATATTTTGGGTTCATCTAGATGCGCAGCATCTCGTAATCAGACTCGTTCGATTTTTTATTATAGCAGATTAACATATGTAATTAAAGTTAATATAAATGTTTTCTCCAAATTTTTGCCGGATTACAGACCTTATTTTGTGCCTACACTTGAAAAAACCACAAAATAAAGTTATCATGTACCTATGGTTTTGTATTTGAAAAAGTGTTAAAGGAAATATATGATAAGATGAAAAAAATTTTGATTGTCGGAAGACCGTACAGTAACGGCGGGGATTTCCTGATTTATGACAGAATTGTCAAGGTATTGAAAAAAGCTTATCCGGAAGCTTCCGTTGAATTGAATTTAGATAATGATGCGCAGTTCCAGATTGAAAAACTTAACGAATACGACGCTGTTGTAACCGGCGGAGGCGGTGCGCAGTATGCGGAAGCTTATGTTCGGACAAGCTTTTTCTATCAACATATTGATGAGATCACGGTGCCGATTCACTACATGGGAACCGGGTTGTACGGTGCGGACGGTGAGGATGCCACAGTGTATGAGTATCCGTATTCCGATGAGATGCTTGCGTATTTCAATAAAGTGGTGGAACGCGGCGGACAGCTTGCCAGCAGAGACTGGACCGTAGATACGATTTTACGCAACAACGGCGTGAAAGGCGTGGTTATGGCGGGATGTCCTGCATGGTATAATCTCGAGCTGTTGGAGAGAACGGAAGATGATGCTGTTTTTAAGAGCAGCTTTGCTGACAGAACAGTGAAGACGATAGCGGTTTCGAATCATGGTCTTACCAAGAATGCCCAAGATCACAACAAGAAACTATCGCAGATAGAGGAACTGATTACTTTTCTAAAGGGAAAGTTTCCGAAGACTCAGATACTGCTCACTTTTAATGACGGATATATCACTAAGTATTCCAAGAACTATAATCTTTCCTTAAAAGACTGGGCGGAGGAAAACGGGATCACATGCGTGGATTTATCCGGTGACGCGGATAAGTTCAAGGCACTTGACGGAATTGATCTGCATGTCGGGTTCCGTGTGCACACGCATATTTACTGTATCAGTAATATGATTCCGAGTCTTTTGATCGAGGAAGATATCAGAGGCTATGGAATGAATGAGACATTGTGTCTGCCGCATATCAGAGCTTACGCAGAACACACCAAGCCGGACGATTTTGTGGCAAATCCGTATTTGAATGCGCAGATATCCGTATTGCTTGAACAGATGGAGACACAGGGGAGAATCGATTACGGCGAGGTTTTCCGAATCATCAGGAAATGCTACCAGACCGGAATGAAAACGTGGCTTGCAAATGTTTTGAAGTAGATCGTAGAAGACGAGGTAACGCAATATGAAATTTCTAGTAGTGATCCCCGCAAGGGGCGGTTCTAAAGGAATTCCGATGAAAAATATTTATCCGGTAAACGGGAAACCACTGTTGACCTATTCGTTAGAGATGATGAGCCAGGTGGCATTTGACGGAGATGTGGTGGTAAGCACCGATTCGGAACAGATCAAAGAAGTGGCACTTCGGACACCGGGTATAGAAGTAGTAGACAGACCGCAGGATATCTCCGGCGATAAGGCAAGCACGGAGTCGGCGCTTTTGCACGCGCTTCATGTGATGGAAGAGCGCAAAGGGTATACTTATGATGCTGTGGTGACTTTGCAGGCGACATCTCCTCTGCGCAAGGCATCTACCGTCAAGGCGTGTTTTGAGAAATACGAGGAAGACCGGGACAAATATGATGCACTTTTGACGTTGACGGAGACAAGGACTGATTATTGGATTAAGGAAGGCGAGAATCATTATCGCAGACTCTATCCTGACGCTCCGAGAAGAAGACAGGACAGAGACCCGATCTATATCGAAAACAGCGCCGTATATATCACGGACAGGCAGTCTCTTAAGGAGACAGGTTCAGTTCTGGGACACTGTGTTAACGGGTATGTGATTCCGGAACGGGAGGGTGTGGATATCAATGAACCGATCGATATTTTGCTGGCGGAAGAACTGATTCGAACAGAAGAAGCGTAATCAGATTTGCATATCACATTAAGCAAATGGAAAGGAATATGGTGTTAAGGAGAAAATGAGAACAATTACGATTGAAAACAGAGTGATCGGTGAAGGGCAGCCGGTGTTTATTATTGCGGAGGGTTGTGACAATCATATGGGAGATATGGATGCGGCGAAGGAGATGTGCCGTCAGGCGAAGCTGGCGGGAGCCGACTGCATCAAGTTCCAGCATCATCTTCCCGATGAGGAGATGTTGAAGGATGTGCCGATGTCTTCTAATTTTGATATTCCGTTGTATGATTTTTTGAAACTGCATGCGCTGACCTTAGATCAGCACGTTGAGTTAATGAATTACTGTAAAGAGATCGGAATCATGTATCTGTGTACGCCTTTCAGTCTGAAAGCGGCATATGAACTCAATGAGATCGGCGTATCCGCGTTCAAGATCGGTTCGGGTGAGATGACAGACGTTCCCACGCTACAGGCGATTGCTAAGCTGGGTAAACCGATGATCGTATCGACGGGTATGTGCACAATGGATGAGATCAAGAGAACTTATGATGCACTTGCAGAAACCGGCGTTGAATTTGCATTTACAAACTGTCTGTCCGAATATCCGCCGAAGTATGAGGATGTGAATCTGGGCGTGATCGCCAAGATGAAAGAAGCATTTCCGAAGGCTGTCATAGGGCATTCAGACCATACTCCCGATCTGTATACATGTTATGCGGCGGCGGCTCTGGGCGCGTCGATTATTGAGAAACATGTTATTTTAAGCAAGCAGACTCCGGGACCGGATCAGACGGTTTCTATTGATTTTGAAGATTTGTATCGTCTTGTGGATGGTATCCGTAAGATTGAACTGGCATCCGGCAGTGAGAAGTGTGTCCACAGGGATGAGGATGCAATCCGATCATGGGCATTCAGAAGTATTGTTTCTCTGCGTGAGATTAAAGCCGGTGAAGTGATCACACAGGACATGATCTGGTCTAAAAGACCGGGTACGGGAATCCCGTCACACCGCATGGCGGAAGTGATCGGCAAGAAGGCAGTAAGAGATATCAGAGAAAATGTATTGCTGAAGTGGGAAGACTTAGAGATGTAATGCAGCAGATTTTCCTGTAGTATTAGGAAATTTCGACAACATAAGATAATCTGCGAAGCGGATTTTCTTGTAGTATCAGAAAACGATCTAAATATTAAGAGAGGAAATTCATAAGCCGGACGAAAGATTTTATCCGGTGAGTGTAATGACAAACAAGGCATGAAAAAGATTATGATTATCACCGGTTCCAGAGGAGAGTGGGGCTATATCCGCCCGATTCTTCGGCTGATTGAGAAACGGGAGGACGTAGAGGCGGTGCTGGTGGTCACCAATATGCATCTGCTTCCGGCGTACGGTAATTCTTACAAAGAGATCGAGAATGACGGTTTCCATATCGATTACAAAGTGCATATGTCATTGGACGGATACAGCCACGTAACACAGGCGAAATCTCTTGGGATTTTTCTGTCGTCCATGCCGGATATTATCGAGAACGAGAAACCGGACTGGATTCTTCTGGCGGGAGACCGCGGCGAGCAGCTTATGGGCGCTATCGCGGGTGCCTATACTTATACGCCCGTAGCGCATATTCAGGCGGGAGAAGTATCCGGCAATATCGACAATATGACACGTCATGCGATCGGAAAACTGGTTCATATGCATTTTGCCTCTAATCAGGATGCGGCAGAGCGCTTGATTAAACTCGGCGAAGAAGCATTTCGTGTACACAATGTGGGCGCTCCGCAGATTGATGAGATGGTTTCCGCACAATATACGGAATTGGAGGAAATAGAGGAAAAACTTTGCGTGCATTTGCAGAATGGTTATCTGCTCGGCGTTATGCATCCGGTTACGGAGGAAGCGGACAAGGCAGAGGTGCAGGCGGAGATTTTTATTAAGGCGCTAAATAGGTTTTCTTTTCCGAAGGTCATTATTCTGCCTAACAATGATGCCGGCTCAAACGGGGTGAAACGTGCGATTCAGGAATACCGGGAAGGCGAATATTATATGTATGCCAATCTGAAGAGGGAAGATTATCTTGGCTTATTAAAGAATGCAAAGTGTGTTGTGGGAAATTCCAGTTCCGGGCTGTTGGAAGCCCCGACTTTTAAAGTGCCTGCGGTCAATATCGGAAGAAGACAGAATCTGCGTTTCCGAGGAATTAATGTGATAGATGTTCCATTTGAGTTAGAGAAAGTAACAGCGGCGATTGAGAAAGCGATCAGTGAGGAGTTTAGGGATTATCTTGTCAGGGAATGTGTAAATCCGTATGGTGACGGGCATTCTTCCGAGAGGATACTGGATCTGCTTGTCAATACACCGATCGATCAGAAGCTGCTTGTCAAGCAGTTGACATATTAGAAATCAGGAAGGTGGGGCACATAGAATGGATTTGGAACGTTACTGCGTAAAAGAAGAATATACGATCAAAGAAGTATTGGAGCAGTTTGAAAGTTATAATAACAGAGTGGCAATCGTGACGAGCGATTCCGACAAGGTGATTGGTGTCGTGAGTCAGGGAGATATTTTACGGGCATTGTCTGCCGGACAGAATCTATATACGCCGGTTAATCAGATTATCAAGAGTTCTTTTCTGCATTTATATGAAAAGGATCTGGAAAAGGCATATCCGATTTTTAAGAAGAAACGAATCAGTCTTCTTCCCGTGATCGACCATGACAACAAGTTGGTTGATTTTATTACCATCGATGATATTTACGAATATTTGGAGAATAAGTGAGAAGATGGAGAAAACCAACAAGACTAGTTTGAGTAAATATGAGATTAGCGTGGTCGGTACGTTGACGCTTACATTGATACCGACATTCGCTGTATTGTTGTTTCAGGCAATAAAGGATTTTAAGGCAGGGGAGACGAATAACTTCCGAATTTATTTTGTGACGGGAGTAGTTTTCCTTGCGTTTCTTCTTTTTTCAATACTGCTATGTATAAGATTTGCAAAAGAGACGGCAGTTCCGAAAATGATATTGTACGGCGGATGTGCATTGTTGCTTGTCGGACATTTTTTCTTGCTGGCAAAATGTTATTTGAATTCTGCAACAGTATATCCAGCTTTGAGCGGCGAGTGGTTTCCGTGGCATAATAAAAGCGACTGGAAAGTATTCTGTTTTATGTTGGGAATCAGCGTAGTAGGTTCCCTGGTTTTTTTGTGGGCAGGAAAACAGCGGAAAGTGGTAGAGATGCTTCGCTACCCGGCTTACTTAATGGCGTCGGCAATCGCAGGATTTTCCGTGTATGCACCTAACTGGACGGCAAATGACAGAATGCATGGGAGCGCTTATTATGTGTCAGTTTACAATGCATTGATGAATGAGCCGTATACCTACAGCAACCAGAGTATTTACGGGCATTATGCAATATTGTTGAAATATCCGGTTAAATGGCTGGGTGGCGATTATAGGGCTTTTAATATTGTGATAGCAGTAGTTGGTGGATTGAGCCTGTTTTTTGTTGCGCTTGCGCTCGATTTGTGTATCAAAAATCATTTTGTTTCTGTTATTGCGGTGTGGGCGGTGCCGATGATGTTTCTATATTATCCGTTAAACCATTGGCAGATGTTTCCGCACCGGGTTTTTTTTGCGGGAATAGAATTGTATCTGATTACTGCACTTTTCTATAAAAAAAGACCTGTATTCAAGGCAGTAGGCTATCTTGTTTGTTGTTTTTCCATGCTCTGGAATATAGAGACGGGGATTGTGTGCCTGGGAGTGTGGGCAGTAACCTGTGTTGTGTATGAAGATTTTTATTCAAGGACAGAGTGGAACTGGAAACAATTTGGCACAAGTGTTATGCGGAATATAATGTATTCTGTTTTCACGGTCATAGGGCTGGTCATAATCTTTAATTTATATAATATGGCGCTGGGGGAGCAGTGGCACGGGCTGAGATTTATGTTGTTTCCGTTTGCGTCATGGGACATGCCGGAGAAGATTATTGTTCAGGCGGCGGAGACCGCAGTAGAAAATGCGATTTCGACCCGAACGGCTCCAGTGTCTTGGGGAGGAGGATTTGCTTCGGGGTTATCCATTTATTTTCCTGTTCAAATCAGTTACTGGTATTTTGTCTTATTGCTCATGGGATTGGCGGTTATCTTATATGTGATAAGAATGTTGTTTCACTGCGCGACCCAAAATGATTATATCATGGGCGTGGCAGCTGTATTAGCACTGGGACATTTAACTTATTTTATTAACAGACCGTGTTTCGATTATCTTGCGATTGCTTTTTTTGAGGCTGTTTTGATTATGGCGATTATTGCTGACAGGCAATGGGATAGAAGAAAGGGACTTGCCTGCGGCGAGAGGGGAATGCAGATATCGTTTGTTGCAATTTTGTCAATTTTATCTGTTTTGACAGTATGGCAGACATATTTTCGTATATCAGGCAGGGTAGAAGACGGATATTATAATCAGGCGGAATTTGAAGCGATTGCAGAGGAGATTGCAAAGAAGGTGCCGAAAGATACCTATGCCGTTGGAATGGGTATACAGGAGATTTATGCGGAACTTGGCTGGGATACGCAGCTTCATGTGACTGACTTTATGGCGATTGACTGTACTGGGGGCGATTCGTTGGCAACATTTGTAGTTGAAACGGCACAGCAGAGAGAATGTGTGATTTGCTTTCGGAGTAAAAGAACAGAAGAGAGAAAAACAGCATACGATTATATGCGAATTTATGGATTCGCAGATGAAGCAGTTACAGTAAAAGATTTCTGGGATTTGGATTTTGATGAAGACTGGTACTGGAATATTTATTATTTGGAATTGGATCCCAGTATAGAAAATAATCAAGTTGAGCATTATGGAGCATTGATAAGATGAAATTGAGCATTTTTTTCCCTAAAATTGAATCAAAGCAGAAGTGGGTATTTATAGTCTGCGTCCTTACTATGCTGGTCACACATTTATATATGTTTACCAACAAGCTGCCGAACCATGATGACGTGAACCGGCTTCTTGTGGGAGATACGGACGAAGTTAAGATACAGCATGGCAGATGGGCGGGTGTGATTTTTGACCGTGTGAGCGGCAATTCAGTCAGCATCCCGTATGTGATGGGAATCATATCGGTTCTGACGTTTGCCGGGACTGCCGTCATATTGGCGTCGCTGTTTCGGATAGAGAAAAAAATATCGATTGCACTTCTGTGCGGGCTGCTGTGTACATTTCCGGTATCGGCAAATATTTTTTTGTACGGTTATATCGCTGACGCATATTTTATCAGTATGTTTCTGGCAGTGTGGGGAGTCTGGCTTCTTACACAGGAGAAGACGTCGGCGAATGTATGCGGAATGGTGCTGTTAACACTGGCATGCGGCTGTTATCAGGCGTTCTGGTGTATGGGAATAGCTTTGCTGTTTTTGTATTATTCCATGAGATTTCTGGATTTAAAAGACGAGTGGAAAGAGTTTGGCATTAAGATTGCAAAATGTCTCGGTCTGGCGGCAGCATCTTTGGTTTTATATCTGATTATTAACAAACTGGTGCAGACTGCAACGGGCTATGGCGCAACAGATTATCAGGGGCTGTCAACGATGGGGCAATTTGGCGGCGTGCGTGGCTTTATCAAAGTTTTTGTGTATGCCTATTATGAATTTGTACAGTTTCTCTATCTGAAAGGGAGCTTTACGGGTTCGCATTTATTAATTGCGGTCAATATAGTTCTGACAGCGGTGGTTGTGTTTTTGATGATTCGCAAGGCAACAGAATGTAAGCATTTTAAGGGTTATTGGATGCTTTTTGTTTTAATGCTGGGGCTGATACCGCTGGCGTTTAATCTGATATCAGTTGTTAGTATGAATCAGACACATATTTTGATGCAATATACATTTCTTATGCCGTATATCATGTGTCTTTTGCTGCTGGAACAGAGCGGAATGAAAGAGCGGGTGATATCGGTCGTGTCCTATGTATTGTTATTTGTTGTTGTATACAACGGATTTCTTACGGATAATGCAATCTATTTTCGCCAGCAGTTAAATTACGAGGCTACATACTCGTACACAGTCAGATTATTGTCAAGAATTGAGGCAATGGAGGGGTATGACCCTTCGATTCCGGTGGCATTTATCAACGAGAATCCGCAGAGTTATGATCATATCAGTATCATGTTAGAGAACTATCCGGAGGAAATGGAATATTTTAGTTTTCTTGACGGGATGGCGGCTACGGAACCGCATAGTTTTGTGAAAAGAGCAAATGATATTGCGGACTTCTGCAAATATTATCACGGATACGATTTGCAGCTGTTGGATATGTATGAAATATCGGATATCGCCGAGACTAAAGAATTTCAGGATATGCCAACATATCCGCAAGCCGGCGGCATGGAATATATCGATGGGGTGCTGGTGGTTAAGCTGGCGGATGCGGAGTAAAGCAGGAAAAAGGCAAATGAAGACATAACGTCGGCGTTTCACATAATTAATTTGAAACGCCGGCGTTATATTTTTATTTGTGTAGTCGTTAAATTTGTTATTTGCTATATTATTAAAGGGTTCCCCATTTCTATATATGGCCGTTCTCCAGTTAGCAATATTTTAGGATGTCCAATGACCTTTCTGTCTTTAGGTAACCATAGTCGGGCAATATCAAAAGTATTTAATGTTTCACTAGCATATTTGTAGATTTCTATACTTGAGTTTATATTAAGATTTTGAGTTGTTTTGCAGAATGATTCGACTAATGGTTGGAGTACATATTGTGTCAATTTAAAATCGAAACTAAAGCTATGCCTTTTAAGCGCATAATCTCTTTGGTTTTCGTGTATTGTTTTATATGGATAAGATAATAAGGTTTCTAAATGTGAATTTATATACAGCAGTTTTTCAACACGCCCCATGTCACGTAGAACGGGATAGATTAGTTGCTTATTAAGATCTATTGCATACAAAATATTTTGAGCATTTATTTCTGGCATTAGACCGTATTCAAATGTTAATTTAAGATATCCGACTAATAAAGGATGAATTATTCTTTCATAGAAATCCCTTGGTTTATATATATGAAATTGTTCACATATTTGTTGTATTAGTAATTTATCTCCTGGACATTTTATATCTGGAGAAAAAAGCGAAAATCCTGGAATTAGGAATGAGGATGTATCAGAGCAGGTGTTGTTGATTATTGTAGCTGAACGTTCAATGAAAGAGATGGAATCATCAAGTCCTCCTTGAATGGTTCCACAACATTTGATTTCTGGTAGAATACCTACATCCTTTAGATGTTTTTTTTTCATACATTCAACTATTATATTTGATATTTCAACGCCAGCAATTGCTTTTCGTAATGGTAAATGTCTATTGACGCGCCCTAGGACTCTAGGAAAATGTAGCTTAATAAATGTATATTTATCTTGTATTTGAGCGAGTACGGTTCGTCCACTTGCAGTTACATATGCATTAATTTTATCTAGGACTTCGTATTCAGTAATGTTTTTATCTTTGTCAAGCTGATTCATTACTAGAGGATGTATTGCTAAAATACCATGTTGAAGGCTGGAATTTATGACGATATTTTGTATGGAATATTCTAATATTGGAGAATTGGGTTTTATTAAAAATATCTCTATAGGTAATATTCGTCCGGCGGCAAATTCACCAAGCACCTTGCCTTGTGAAGAAAATCCACTAGGGGATCCTTGATTTACAAAGTTTTCCAAATAAATTAAAGAATGAATTTTTCCCATCTCAATAATCTTTTGTAAATTCATCTTATGACACGCTCTTTCTTTCAATAATTTTTATTTATGTGCTAACAAGATAGGTATTGCCTTTGTTAAAAGGTCATAGTTCCATATGTTTCGACGATAATATTCGACATAAGTTAGAAAGGTCAATATTGTACAAGCCATTGTAAATGAAATAGAACCTATTCTAAAAGGCAGCCATACAATGTTATTCCCATTAGCAATGGTATATATAGTATAGAGTAAGGAGATAATTAGTAAAACTGCATATGTAAACGCAGAATTTCTTGATAATTTTTCCCACGCATATCTTTTTAATAAATCGGAGCCTATTATGGGCTGCTGATGAAAAGCATATAAATATATTGCCCATTTATCGCCTTTTCGCCCATCATAACATGGCGTTAAGCCCAATATTGTATATATATTATCCCGCTCTTTCAAAAAATCTGGGTGCGCAAAAAAAATCGTATGCTTACCAAGAAATTGTAAAGGCTTTTGGACTAGATATGCCGATAGAGCTTCAGCCATCCTGCCATACTCATATGACAAGAGAACAACGCTTAAGACAACAATAATTAGGATAGTGCCGGATACATCTTTAATCCATGAAATATCAAATCCATACAATCCAATATAACATAATACGCTTAGCTGTGTGGTTGGTACAATAAAGACCATCATATCGTAAAACGCATTAGGTATGTATTTTAAACTGTCACCATTCATTTTATATCACCACCGGATGGGTAAGATTGATTGTGTGAGTATATGTGTTTATGGAGACTCTGGCACCAATTGGTATCATTGGATTTTCTGTTTTGCAATGTCCAAATGTATCTATTTTGATAATTGGTATATTTAATTTGCTTCCATATTCATATAATAAATCATTTAAAGGTCTGTTTTTTCTTTCTGTTTCTTCAAATAATACTTTGCCGACAATCATTCCTTTTAGTCGGTCTAAAAAGCCGGCATTCTCTAGCCCAGAGAGATACTGATCAATTATTTGTGGGGGGTCACCGGCACTCTCCCAAAAGAAAATTACATCCTTCATCTTTCTTAAGCATTCTGTTCCGGACAATGCAATAGTAAATGTACTTAAATTTCCACCATATAAAACGCCATCTATCTGACCAGAGGTTATAGTGGTCCAGTTTTGAGAAGCAGTTTCACCAAAAGGTGCATAGAATTTTTGTCTTAAATCCGACATATCGGCATGTGAGCTTTCTGTTAATTTTCCAGCGATATTTGGTCCATAAAAGGTAATGATATCAGAGTATACACTAATAGGATTTAAAAGAACACAAGTGTCGCTAAAACCAATTATTGGAATTCTTCTTTCGCTAAATTGCTCATATGGTAAATACCGTAGTAACTGATTCCCATTTTTTCCGCCCCAAGTAGCTAACATTGCCTTTATATTTGAGTTAGAAATAAGTTCAATAATATCATTTAAACGCTCAGTTCTGGATCCAGCTTGATAATAATTGTTTTTTAATGCATTATTTCCCCATATTATATTATAATTTGATTGAAGAATTTTTAAGCTGTCTTGCATGCGTACTATTCTCTCATCTGTTAATGGCTCTGACGGAGAAAATAATCCTACAGATTCTCCCGGCATTAATGGACTAACTGATCGTGCATGATACATCTGGCATACCTCCAAGATTTATTGAAAATTGTTGTTCCATAATTCCATAATTTGACAGTTCCCATATTTATCTACTTCACACATAAAATAACTTGCTTCTTTTATTTTAAAAGCATGGACTTTATCTTCTTTTATTCCAAGTTCTGTGTTCATAAATGAATGTATGACTCCGGCGTGAGTTAGGTAAATTATATTTGCGTTTGGGGGCTGCTCTGTTAAATCTTTTAATAAAAGCTCTCGAATCCTTTTATGTACATTGTAATTATTTTCTACACCGCCTATATCGTTAGGGAAATAATTATATAACTCGCCACCGCAAATGCCGTACTCCCTTTTTTTTATTTTCAATAATTCAGAGTCAAGTCCTTCAAATATTGTAAAATTGCGTTCTATCAAATTATCTTCGTATAGAATATGTTTAACGTGAAGATGATTAGCTAAAATTTCACCCGTTTGTTTAGTACGACATAATGGCGATATACGCATAAGTTGTATTTCTTTATTTTTTAATTGTTTACATAGGGCTTCAGATTGTTTGATTCCAAACTCTATCAGCGGAAGATCTATACTTCTTCCGATTAATCGCTTTTCTTTATTCCCTTGAGTTTGTCCATGCCTAATAAAATATATTTTCAAGTTCGCTCCTTTACACTTTTGAAAAGCAAAAATAGTTCATTTAAATTAGTATACATTTTTTTGTCAATTATTGTCAAGATTTGTTCATGATTTCCCGATTTTTCCCAGTTGTGGAAATGCTGCTTATAATTTATTCTTTCCTGCGGTCCCTTCGTAGAATGAATTGACAAGATAATTCAAAGAATGTAAAATTGAATTAAATTTCTAAGATGATAGTCGAAATGGGAAGGAAATGGCATATGTGGGATATTAAAGCAGGCAGTAATATTGTTCAGATAGAATTAGGAAGTAGAGCGCGTTCTGCTTTTTCATCAAGGTGGAAGAAGGAAGCGGAGCTTCTTATGAAATATATTAGTGAGATACGGGCGCAGCTTGAGAAAGACAATATTTTCCTGCCGGATGTAAAGATATTTGATGCACCACCGGATATCCCGCCAGATGATTTTATCATTTATTTTGGGGCATTTTTTTGGCGGGGAAATTGTAAGAAGGATGATATCCGGCAAATGTTGTTACATCTGGCATACCAGCACAAATTGGAAGATAATTCATATAACGGCATAAGGGAGTTGTTCCAGAGGGGTGTTGGGCATTTGGAGGAGAAAAATTACCAAAAGGCAATTTATGAATTTGCCAAATCCTATTATTGGGCTTCTTTTGGTGCAGAGACTCTTGATATTATGATAAATTCTATTATAAATATTGGAGGAATTGAGTTTTTAAATCAGCAGTATGACAAGGCACTGGCTTGTGCGCAGAGAGCATGTGTGCTCGCTGCGGCAGACAATTGTTATAATCCGTATATTAAATATTATGCGGCGGCATGGGCAGGGGTTGTCTATATGCAGAAGCAGGATCTGCAGGAGGCAGCCGAGCATTTTATGCTTGCATACAACGTAATAAGTCCAACGAATGAAAATGGATTAAAGATTAGTGTATTATCAACTGTAGCGCAGTTATATATGCAAATGGAAGATTTTTTTCTGAGTGCAGAAGCAGTAAATAAGATTCTGGATATTCTGCAGGAAGATAAATCTTTGGAGGTAGAAAACGATTTTATTATTCAATTGGCAAGACATCAGGCAAACGCATATAAAGCAGTGATAAAACAGCAGGAATTGGCTTACGCAAAATTATGTGAAGAATATGAGAAATTATCTCAAAGCTTTTGTATTGCGGTTAAAGAGGGAGCGTTAAATTTTTCTATTAAGCATGGAACTGCAATTGCTTGGATTGCAGTAGGAAGTTTCCTTTTTGGTTCGGGAGATAATCAATTGGTTTTCGGTAAAGCGGATGATGTAAAGCAGGTAACAAACATTTATTAAAGGAGAAGACAGGGTGAGCTTTCAAATCGGAATAGGAAAAATTGGTAAGATAACCGAAGAAAAAAATATATACAACACAAGTGTAGGCAGCGCAGAGAAGATTTCTGCGGCTCGGGCTATCGAGTCTGTACAGGATGCCAGGAAAGTTTTTATTATTCACGGGCATAATGAAGCTAAGTGGAGGGAACTGTCGTCCATGTTGCATAAATTGAAATTGGAACCGATTGAACTGTCAGAACAGATTATGAACGGCAGTACGATTATTGAAAAATTTGAGTATTATGCCAATCTGTGTGACTTCGCAATTGCAGTTTTTACTTATGATGATGTGGTATATAAAGACGGAGAAGAATATTTGCAGGTCCGTCCTAATGTCATTTTTGAACTGGGGTGGTTTTATGCGAAACTGGGAAGAGAAAAGGTTATGATTATTGAACAAAAAAATGATAAGGGAAACATCTTTTCGGATCTGGCGGGGATTTATAGATACATATTCAGTGAGAAGGTCAGTGAATTATATGGTGAGATTATGGACACTTTAAAGAAAGAAGATGTTTTAAGTTGAGAGGCGGGCATTGCCCGTCTCTTGTTGTTTTCCTTTTTCATTTGTGATGCAATATAATAGTTTGCCTTGTATGTCCCTTGATAATTTGTTAAAATCAATATGTTCATTTTAAGCAGCGTATGTGTTGTTGCTTATGAAGCTAAAGCTATGGCTATTTGGCTGCTGGCGGATGCGGATTAAAAAAAGAGATGGCGCATTTCTTCTGAAATAGAAACGGAGAGTTAAATAGTATGTCAAAAATCAGTTTGCTGGACTGTACTTTACGCGATGGCGGATATTTGAATGATTGGGAGTTCGGGCATGATAATATCGTGAATATTTTCGAGCGCCTTGTCAGTGCCGAACTGGAGATTATCGAGATTGGTTTTATTAATGAGTCGAGGCAATACGATACGAATCGCACGATTTTTCCGGATGCCCTGTCTGTAAACAGGATCTATGAAGGATTGACGAAGGGCAGTTCCATGATCGTCGGCATGATCGATTACGGAACATGCGGTATAGATAAGCTGATTCCTGCATCAGAGAGTTTCATGGATGGTATCCGCGTTATTTTTAAGAAAGAAAAAAAAGAGGGAGCTATTGCATTCTGTCGGCAGGTGAAGGAGCTGGGATACAAGGTCTTTGCGCAGGCTGTTTCCATTACCAGTTATAATGATGAGGAATTGATGGATTTAATACGGTTAGTCAATGATTTGGAACCGTATGCTTTTTCTCTCGTAGATACTTATGGTCTTTTGCATAAAAACCGCTTGATGCATTATTTTGAATTTGTGAATCAGCACATGAAAACGACGATTGGGCTGGGCTATCATTCCCACAATAATTTTCAGCTTGCCTATGCGAACTGCATAGAGGTAATGGAACTGCCGGATGTGGAACGTGCGGTAGTGATCGACGGGACATTGTACGGGATGGGTAAAAGTGCGGGAAATGCACCGCTTGAACTGCTTGCAACCTATATGAATGACAATCTCGGTAAGCATTATCATTGCAGCCAGCTTCTTGAGGCAATAGATGTTACGATGCTGGAATTATATAAGCAGATTCCATGGGGATACTCTTTTAAATTTTTCTTGTCCGCATCGCAAGACTGTCATCCCAATTATGTTACATATTTGATGGATAAGAAAAAACTGTCTGTCAAATCAATCAATGAGATACTGGATAAACTGGAGGACTCTAAGAAGCTGCTCTATGACAGAGACTACGCGGAGCAGCTCTATGTGGAATATCAGAAAATGGAATGTGATGATGCAAAGGACAGAGTTCATCTGAGAAACTGGCTGCAGGGCAGAGAGATCATACTGTTTGCACCGGGCAAGAATGTTGTAGAGCAGCGCGATAAGATCATAGACTATCTTTCCGAAAAAGGCGCGGAAAATGTGGTGAAGATCGCAATCAATTTTGTTCCTGCCGGAATCCCGGTAGATGCTGTTTTTATCAGCAATGCGAAGAGATATGTGCCGTTATCGACAAAACTCAGTCAGAGTGAGAGGAAGTTGACTACACTTGCAACTTCCAATGTGACGAAAGCGTCCGGCGCATTTGATTATGTGTTTAATTACAGCGCGCTTCTTGATGAGCAGGCGCTGATTGTTGACAATCCGATGATTATGTTGTTTAAACTGCTTCACGAGGCGGGAGTGACGCATGTGGCGCTCGCAGGGTTTGACGGATATGTGAAAGCAGATGCCCCCAACTATGTGAATCCAAATATGGATCATTCCTTTAGCCGTGAGAAGGCACAGGAAATCAACAGGGATGTTATAAGCAGTGTAGGACGGCTTGGCAAATTAGGGTTTACCATGGAGTACATTACGGATACGCTGTATCAATGAGTTATAGCGTGAAAGACACAATTTGTATTCTGAAACCGGAGATATAAAGAGTGAGGAAGGGACGGATATCAAGATGAAAATAAAGGTAGCACAATATGTAGCGCGATTTCTGGCAGAGCATGGTGTGACGGATGTATTTACTATTACAGGCGGCGGAGCGATGCATTTGAATGATGCGATAGGGCATCATGAATCATTGCATTGTACTTATAATCATCATGAGCAGGCATGTGCTATTGCGGCAGAAGGATATGCAAGACTGACGGGAAGAGTGGCAGCGGTCTGTGTTACTTCCGGTCCCGGCGGCACAAATGCCATTACAGGTGTGCTGGGCGGATGGCAGGATTCGATTCCAATGTTTGTTATTTCAGGACAGGTCAAAAGGGAGACAACTACATGGTCCACGTCCGTGCCGCTCCGGCAGTTGGGAGATCAGGAATTTCAGATCGTGGATTGCGTGAAGGGTATGACAAAGTATGCCCATATGATAACGGAGCCGACAGAGATCAGATATCATTTGGAAAAGGCGTGGTATCTTTGCAACCATGGCAGAAAAGGACCTGTGTGGCTTGATATTCCGTTAGATGTGCAGGCAGCAGTCGTAGAAGAGCGGGAACTAAGCGGATTTGCTGCAAAAGAAGAGACAATGGACTCCATGAACGGTATGGAGATGATGGATGTCTGCGAGAATCCGGTTTATGACAGAAGATTGACAGAGCAGATCGTAGAGAAAATCAAGAAGGCAGAACGACCGGTCGTTCTGGCAGGAACCGGAGTACGGCTGTCGGGAGCCTATGATGAGTTCTTAAAGTGTATCGATTCACTGCAGATTCCGGTAGTGACTGCGTGGAATGCACATGATCTGTTGTGGGATGAGCATCCGCTTTACTGCGGAAGACCGGGAAGTGTCGGGACGAGAGGCGGCAACTTTGTGGTTCAGAATAGTGATGTGCTGCTGGTGCTGGGGTGCCGGATGAATATCCGACAGATCAGCTATAATTATAAAGAATTTGCGAAGAATGCATATAAGATCGTGGTGGATATCGATGAAGCGGAATTGTATAAACCGACAGTGAGTGTGGACATGAAAGTCCACGCAGATGCGGCTGATGTGATGAATGACATTAGTGTCAGAAATTTAGATGCAGGAGATCATGCAAAATGGCTGCAATGGTGCAAGGACATTAATGCGAAATATCCGGCAGCATTGCCGTCTTATTATGAGAAAAAGACTCCGATTAATCCTTATGCGTTCATTCATGATTTTTCCGAAAATCTCGCAGAAGGTGATAAAGTTATTTGTGGCAACGGTAGTGCCTGCGTTGTAACTTTTCAAGCGATGCAAGTGAAGAAAGCACAACGTTTGTTCACCAATTCCGGCTGTGCTGCAATGGGGTACGGTTTCCCGGCGGCAATCGGCTGTGCGGTAGCAGAGAGGGGCAACAGAGTGATCTGTCTGGACGGTGACGGCAGTTTCCAGATGAATATTCAGGAACTCCAGACGGTCGTGTATAATCATCTGAATCTTAAGATTTTTATTTTGAATAATAATGGATATCACTCGATCAGACAGACGCAGACGAACTTGTTTGAGCCGCCGCTTGTAGGGGTATGCGATGGTAATGGGTTGAGTTTTCCGAATATGGAGAAGATTGCGTATGCGTATGATATTCCTTATGTGAGAATAGACGAACTTAAGGATATTTCCGTGAAGACGCGGGAGGTTCTGGATATGGACGGACCTGTTTTGTGTGAGGTAATTCTTGATCCAGAGCAGAATTTTGAACCGAAGTTATCCTCAAAAGTTCTGCCGGACGGACGGATCGTGTCGCCTGAGATCGATGATATGTATCCGTTTTTGCCGAGGGAGGAGTATGAGGGGAATAAGTTGGGGAGGAAAAATTGGTAAAGAGGATAGAATATAATTAAGTTGCGATTGTAGGGCAGAGTCATTAAATAGGACTTTGCCCTTAATTATAGAGTAACCAAAACTTTACACATAAGGGTAGGATATACACAAAAATAGTTGCGCTGCAGGTGTATAAAATATATAATGATTTTAACAAAACAACGTAGTTTGATAGATGATAAAAATGAAGGATAATATATGATTATCTGT
>JAAGKN010000155.1_pt1 | contig 205559 bp, 196 predicted proteins | sample 6206371 | NCBI WGS metagenome assembly JAAGKN01 (sample SAMN11533720, study PRJNA540317) | gut metagenome | isolation source: fecal pellets from male and female animal of same cohort | host: Peromyscus leucopus | place: USA:CA | collected 2017 | reverse complement strand
CTTTTTTATTTATTTGCGGTTCTTTGTTTCCATGATCTTGTTGCTGTCCTATGGCAATGTGTTCACTTCTGTTTTTGAGACTTTTGTCAAGTTTTTCAAGAGCGGCTTTTTTATTTCTTAAAAGATCAATCATGTGGAGAATAGAATTTTTTTTTTCACTTTCATATCTTAGTGTAATAAATTGCGAATAATCATGGATTGCCATACTGTATGAATCCCATGCATTTTTATAATCTTTTTCCTTAAAATTAATTTTTCCTTGTTCAACATAAGAATTTGCTCTGTTAAGAAGTGCTTTGTCATAATTGGGCATATTTTTAACTGAATTGGAATAATATTTGATTGCTAGATTATAATAACCTTCACCTCGTTTAAACATTATGTTTCCCAGTTCAAAATATAACTTGTAATCAATATCCCCTCCTATTGCAATTCCATCAAGCAGAGCCCCCTCTGCTTCTGTTAGTTGATTATTTTCTCTATAAGCTATTGCTAAAAAATAATATCCGTTTTGTACTTTTGGGTATTTTTGAATAGCTTCACTGAGGATTTTTATTGCTTGTAGATAATTTTTATTTTTTATCTCTTCTTGTCCAATTTTAATTAATCTTTGAGAGTATGCCAAATTTGCATTAAGTAGTAAAATAAGCAAGATGATCAAATTTTTAAGCGATAATAAACATTTCTTCATATCTTTTATAAGTACTATTTTATTACTTTCAAGCAAATATTTCTATATTTCATAGTGTTTTAAAATCAAATTTATTTTGTTCTTTAGTGAAAAGTGTAATGAATTTTATTATTTCTTCTTTTTGTTTGGGTGAGATTGTTTGTTCTTCTTTGAGTGCATCTGGTTTGTAATAACAAATAATATAACATATGGCAGGTAGTAGTTTTTCAGTTTTAAATTCTTCTAATTTAAATAGCAGTTCTAGTTTAATATTTTTATGTAATATCTTAAATACCCTTGTTCTTAAAATTAATGATTGGATGAAAATGTATGATTTACGATAATTTAACCTGTTAGAACTTGTTTTTTGCATTTTTATTATTTCTTGAGGTATTGTGATTTTATCTTCATCAAGGTGTATCATTATTTCTGATATGAATTCAAAATGTTTTTTATCAATATTTGGATAAAAGGATAGGAAATATACAAATATTTGATTTTGAATTTCAAAATTTTTGCTCTTAAAAAAGTTTTTTATATCTTTTGAGAATTTTGTTTTAGTATCTTTGTCCGCATAGATGTAAAATGCAATCCATCCGTATGTATCTATTTTTGTCGTATTGTTTTTTATGTAATTTATTACATTTTGTAGAAATATTTTTTTTATGTATTTATTTTGAAATATTTTTGAACTTTCATATGGGTTGAAATTCATCTTTTCAAAAGATACAAAGAAATCTTCTGCTTTAAATTTTGCTATGATCATATTTTCTATATTTGCATTTAGGTTTAGCAGTTTATGTGTTTTAATATATTCAATTGCAAATATAAAATCTTTCCATTTATTTGGTACTTTGTCTTTAAAAAACCATTCTAGGTATTGTTTTATTGCGGTTTTTTCAAGTGAAAATAAATAAGTTTTTAAAGTATTTTGAAAATCGTTTGGGGTATATTTTGTAAATTCACTGAAAAAGTAATTAAAATTAGAATTTTTATTTGATCCTTTGTAAAAGATTTCATTAAGACTTAAAGTTTTGATTGTTTGTAAGTATTTTAAAATCTCGTCGTACTTTAAGGTTAAAACTTCGTCTATTATGTATCTATAGTTTTTTGTTAAAATTTTATTGAAAAGTGATTTGGATAGACACCCTACTGGCCAGTAGATTAAAATAAGTAATTTTTTTAGCTTGATTACTCTACTTTGTTTTTTTCTTAAGCTTGATTTAAATAATCTTTGAAATGATTGATTGTATTTTATTATGTATCTAATTTTTTCCTTGTTCCTATGTTTTACGGCTATTAGTATATCTATTGTTGGTTCTAGATTTGCTATTTTTAAGTTACTAGAGAAATTTAATATTAATTGTTTATATAATTCTTTTTTTTCTTGTGTGTATTTGCTGTTATTTTGCATTTCAATTATTTTTAGAAAGTTGGTAGAGTTTAATTTATATGTTATTCCAGGTCTTTTGCTAATAAGATTTGTTTCTTTCTTTATTTGTAATAAATTTTTTTCCCTAATTATTGCTAGGATCCAGTTCTTTATTTTTTGATCCTGTGTTTCCTCATAATAATATTCTTCAAGTGTGATATTTATTTTATTTTTTTTAAGTTCATAATCTTGACTTATTTTGATAAGATCTTTAATTGCTTCTTCGTTGAGTTTGTATAGTTTTGATAAAATGCTGTATCTTAAAATTTTTTCTTCTATGTTTATATGTATGTATTTTTTTAATATGCTAAGAGCATCATAAAACTCTTGGCATTTTGTTGATATATTCATTTAGTCCTTAGTGAGTCTTTGATGATTTGTAGCAATTGATCATTGCGTTTTGCAATTTTGATTATTGCTTCTAAATAACCCCCAATATCACCTATATCAAGTCTTTCTCCTTCTATTTCTTTGTATAATACTTTGTTCTCAGACATGAGTTTTTTTAAAGCATAAATATGATGATATTCTCCTTTTTGATGAAGTTTAAACCCTTCTTCTAAAAATTTGAAAAATTCATGGGTATATAAGAATCTTCCAATAGATGCTTTATTGCTTGGTTCTTTTCCAATTTCTGGTTTTTCTACTATGTCTTTGACATGAATATTGTCTTTATTTAATTCTATTACTCCGTATCTGTTGATATCTTTGGGATTTTCAATGACAGATAATATGTTTTTTCCAGTTTTTTTATGCAATTCTATTAGTTGTGCTGTTAAGGGTGGGGATCCAACATGTAAATCATCAGGGTATGCAACTATTACACTTTCAGTTCCTATCCAGGGTTTTACCTGCAGTAAAGCATGACCTGTGCCCATCATTTCATTTTGCCTTATAAAGCTAATATTAATGTCTTTAAGTTTAATTTTTTTTAGCAAATCTTCTCTATATTTTTTAGCAAATTCAGTCTCAAGTTCAATTTCTCTATCAAAATAATTATCCAAAGCTCCCTTTCTTCTTGAGGTTATTATTAGTATTTCTTTGATTCCAGAACTAGTAAATTCTTCAATAATGTAATCGATTGACGGTTTGTTTAAAATTGGTAGCATTTCCTTTGGAATAGTTTTTGTAATGGGTAAGAATCTTGTTCCATACCCTGCTGCTAAGATAATACCTTTCATTTTTTGTCTCTCTTAAATAAAATTATATCAAAATTTAAATCATAAATATTTAATTTTTTTGAAAAATGATTTAGAATTTGTCCTTATGCATGTAAGTGCAGGTAAGTATAAGGGATGGAAGGTTGCTTTTCCTAAAATAGGTGGTGTGCGTCCTGTGATGGCTATTGTTAGGGAAGCATTCTTTTCTATTATTTTTAATCAGATTGTAGGATCAAGTTTTCTAGATGTGTTTGCAGGTACGGGAATAATGTCCCTTGAGGCTCTAAGTAGGGGAGCTAGTCTTGCCCATCTTGTTGATTATAATAAGTCTTCTAAAAGTGTTTTGATTAAGAATTTTGAGGTGGTAAGTGAACCTTATAAGTTTTGTTTCAAAAAGGCTGAATTGTTTCTTAAAAAAAGGGATCTGTATTATGACCTTATTTATCTTGATCCGCCTTTTGGTTATTCTTTTAAAGAAAATTTGCTTAAGATAATCTCAGAAAATGAAAGTTTAAATAAAGATGCAAAAATTATTATTCATTATCCTTCAAGGGAAAATCTGGACAGCAATATTTTAAGACTTTCTAAATATGATTCTAGAAAATATGGAGGCTCAAGGCTTGATTTTTTTAAAGTTAGTCCCTATGTGTAGGATTATTAATCTTGCATAGAAGTTAAGAGTTGAAATTCATCACTTTTAAGTTCTTCAATGTTGTGTCTTAATTCAAATTTATCAGTGTTTTTAAATGGACTCTTCTTAATGTCTCCATTTTGCCCCTTTATGATGATTTCTCTAGATTCAAGGTTTAGTAGTATATCTCCAATTTTATAGGATCTGTCCTTTTGTTTTATGATGGACACAATAGGCAAAATACCTGTTGTGTACTTCATAACGACTGCTTTAAATAGAGGTCCCTCGTAATCCTTTGTATATGCATCTACTATTGTTCCACAATCAAATGGTGCAAGTATTTTTAAAAAATTTTTTAGCATTTCTATGTCAAATTTTTTGTTTTTTAAATATTCTTCTGGTTTGTCTTTTGCCCAATAGTATTTTTCACTGTTTTTAATTAAAAATTCAATGGCCTCTAGGGGATTAACGGGTTCTTTGATTATTATTGGATTAACCATTTCATCATAAATATCTATTATGCAAAAAATCCTAATGAGTTCATGGGTAAATTTTTTTGTTGTTGTCTCTGCACGATTTTTGATGTTAAGATAGCTTTTTTGTCCATTTATTATCATTTTTGTAATAGCAGAAATATCCTCTCTTAATCTGAATAGATTTTTAGAAACATTAATACTTTTCTCTAAAATCTCTATTTTAGACATATATTGTTCTTTTGTGTCTTTGTTTTTAAGACTAATCTTTTCTCTTAATTTTTGTAATATTGTGGTATGCATGAGTCCAATTGGGTGTAATAATACTCCAAGTGCAGCTTGTAGTATTATGTCATTATCGTAGAAGAATTCTGTGAATTCTGTGTAGTTCGATTTGTCAATGAAAAATTTTAATGTTGATCGTGGAGCATCTTTTGCTGCCCTTTCTTTATTTAACTGGGCAATAGTTATTAAAAAGTAAATCGTAGTATCAATTGCATGTAGTAATATAGAGTCGCCTTCTGTTTTGACTTGCTCCCTGAAAAATTCATAATCTCTTCTGATTGAGTGTAGATATAGTTTTTGTATTGTTTTTATGTTATTAATATTGTCTTTGTCTATAATTTTTTGGAAATTAAAATAATCATATATTTTGAGTAATATTTTTTGAATAGATATTATTTTATGTTTTGGTAAAATCTTGAAACTGCCCTCAATTATTTCCTTGAAGTAAATAGGATCAGGTTCTCTTTCCATTAGCGTATTTAAATTAATTAATGTTTTCCTTCCAGCTATTATAAACATTTTATCTTTTTCTGAAAATGGTTTATAGATATCTTTTAAAGCTTCTATTAGTTCTTCTTTTAAAAAATTTATTTCATTGTTTAGAAGCTCTTCATTAACTGTATTTATTAGCTTTTCATGTGGAATATTTTCGTGATTATTTATTACTGGGATATGTGAAACATTGCCTTTATTTAAGAGCTCGATTATTTTTTCATTTACTCTTGTACTGAGCTTAGCTAAATTTCCAATCTTTGAAAAAATGATATCCTTTTCTGTTAAATCTTCTACTTTTTTTATTTCTTTGAGAATCATTAGGAGTCCTCTTAACGCTTTAAGTATTGTTGTCTAAGATAATTGGATTTGTGAGACAAAGATTTTATCCCATGCTTTACCAATTGAGATGCAGCTATACTTATTATATAATTTTTATATAGCCTCTTAACAGTTGAGACTTAAAGTTTATCTTTTCTCTTTTTAATTTTGGCTGCATTGTTATAGACAAAATTTTTTAACTTATATTGCCACCGAGGAGAATCGAACTCCTGACACAAGGATTTTCAGTCCTATGCTCTACCAACTGAGCTACAGTGGCTAGGTTTTCTTTTTAAGATCGTAATTTTTATTAACAAAAGTAATTCTTTCATAAACAAGGTTTTTTGTCAATAAAAATTATTTGTAATTTTTTGCATTAATCATTTTTTATTGGTTTTTTCTTTTATTAAGCATAGTGACTATTGTTTTTAGTTTTTAGAATATTATAATGAAGTGCATAAAGAATGATTTTTTATAGTAATAATTATTTCAATCTTTTACAATTTTTCACTAGAGTTTAGTATTGATGAAATTATCATTATTTTAAGTATTTATTAGAATGGGCTCAACAATATAATTAAATATTGGCCCATTCTTTGTAATTTACTTTTTGCTCATTTTAATGCGTTGTTCTTTAAATATTTATTCATTTAAGATTCTGTTTTAAATGAATTTTTCATATTAATTTTTTTATTTTTTATTATGTAAGTATTTAAAGAAATCCATATCTGTTGAGAATATTTTTCGTTTGTCTTTAAGAGTTGCTTTGTAACTCTCTAGTGCTTGCCAAAATTTGTAAAATTCAACATTTTTGCTATAGGCATTTGCATAAATTTTTGCAGCCTCATGGTCTCCTTCAGCTTTAATTTTGGCTGCTTCAGCTTTTGCTTCACTTAATAACTTTAACTTTTCTTTCTCAATGCTACCAAGAATTTCTGTTTTCTCGGCAATTCCTGTACTTCTTTGTTCTTCTGCAACTTGTTGCCTTTCTGAAATCATTCTATTATGTACAGAGTCAATTAAACTTGGATCATAACCTATTTTTCTAATCAGAACATCGACAATTTCAATTCCATTGTCTTTTGTATTTTGATTGGAAACTTCGATTATTTCATTTTCAATTATTTTACGACCCTTTGTGATCTTGTAAGTTGTATTATCTGTAGCGTCTTGTGGTGTTAAAATTCCATCAGATAGACGTTGAATTGGATCATTTGAACTTCTAATAATTTCAAGTAAAGGATACTTGGCAATAACACCTCTAACCGCAGGCTCAATAGCTGCATTGATTATTGTGGAAGCTCGGTTCATTGTTTTGATTGCTGTATAGAATTGATTAACATCTACAATTTTCCACCTAGCAGTTGTATCTATCCAGATTAATTGTTTTTCTTCTCCTCCTGTTGGAATTCTTTGAGGTTCTCCATCCCATCTAAGTATATTTTTGGGAAATATTTGTACATTTTCAATAAATGGGATTTTATATTTAAGTCCTGCCGTGTTTTCAGTTCTTTCAATTTTACCAAGTCTTGTAGTAATTGAAATTTCATTTTCTCTTAAAATATAGAGTGGTTGCATTATGGCTAACGATACTAATCCAAATGTTAATGTAAAAGCTAAAATCTTAGCTATAGAGAATAAAAATCTTAGTATGTATTTCATCTTACTTAACCTCCTTAAATGGAAGGAAATTATTTAAGTTTTTGTCAATTATTTCAATGTTGTCTCTGCTTTCAAGAATTTCCCTCATTGTTTCGTTATAGATTCTCTCTATTGTAATTTCTGGATCTTGGATGTATGCATTTAGAATTGCATTAAAGATAGCAGTATCAGCTAGTGCATTATTTATTCTGCTTTCTTTATATCCCTTAGCTTCTTCTAGCACTTTAAGTGCTTCTCCTCTAATTTTTGGGATAATTTGATTAAATTCTTTCCTTCCCTCATTAACAAATTTATTTTTATCTTGGATTGCAATATTAACATCTTCAAATGCCTCATAAACTTTTCCCTTTGGCGGCATAGCATTTCTGATTTGTACTTGCACAATATCAATTCCTAAATCATATGTTTTTATAATTTCATTCATAGAGGCTTTTACTCCTTCTGTAACACCAACCCTATTATCATTAATTATCTCAAAAATAGTATTGTCCCCAATTAATCTGTTCATTGATGATTTTGCAATATCTATTATGGTTTTTTCTGGATCTTCTACTTTAAACATGAAAGCATATGGATCGCTGATTTTATATTGTACTAGCCATTCAACTTTAATTATATTCAAGTCACCAGTAATAATTATTCCTTCATTTTCATCCAAATTAGCTTCTATATTATTGTTTGCATTAAAACCAAATTTAACTTCTTGTACGATCTTTACCGGTACAATTGCTTTTTCTTCAATTAATGGAATTTTTATATGTATTCCCGGTTCAAGTATTCTATTTAACTTGCCAAGACGCAGGACAATGGCTTCCTCAGATGGACCAACCACAAAAATATTTGCAATTGTTATTATTAATATAATTACTAGTACAATTAAAATTATCATGTATTCATATGTTTTATTGAAAAATTTTAAGATGTTATTTAACATTTTTCCTCCTTTTTATTATTTATTTCCAAAAAATCATATATTTTTATTTTTAAGTCCTTTATGTTTTAATTTTTCTTAGGGCGTATTTTGTGTTTAAGTTGGACTTTAAGTAATACAAGATCATGTCCCAAGTATTTTTATTCATTTTTATTCCTTTTCAAATTTTTTAAATGTTATTTTTTTGATTTTGTGGTTCTGTATTTCCTCTATTAAATATTCCCCATGTTCTGTATTAACCTGTTCTCCGCTCGTGGGTATTTTATCAAGTAAATCCATGATGTATCCTCCAATTGTGTTTATGTAATCTTTATGTTGAATTTTTATTCCAACTGTTTCCTCAATCTCATCAAATGTGGTCTCGCCTGATATTAGGTAAATGTTTTCATCTTTTTTAGTAATAAGTTGTTTTTTTTCTTCGAAATCATATTCATCAAATATTGCACCAAAGATCTTCTCTACTATATCTTCTATTGTAAGTATTCCTGAAAATCCTCCATATTCGTCAATAACAATTGCCATTATTTTTTGTTTTTGTCTCATGATATCTAGTATATCTTTTATCCTCTTGTTTTGCTGTACAAAAACAGCAGGTTTTACAAATTTAATAATGTTTTTTTCAAGTTTTTTTTTACTTATTTCAATTAGGTCTTTGGTTATTAAAATTCCTATTATTTGTTCTCTATTTTGACCTTTGTATACGGGAATTCTGGAATATCCTTCTTTTTTAATTAATTTAATTTTATCTTTTAATTTTGATGCGCTTGATAGTGAGAATACTTCTGTTCGGTGTGTCATAACTTCAGAGGCTCTGACTTCTCCTATGTTTAACATTTTTTGCATGAATATTCTGTCGTCATTTTCTAATATTCCTAATTTTTCGGCTAAAAATAACATGTTTTTTATGCTATCTTTAGTCATTTTTTGACTTGATTTTATTTTGCATAGGCTTAGTAAAATTTTGACTATTCCATTAATTACGTATATTGCTGGCGTGAATATGATTGTTAATATCTTGAGTAAGATCGAGGTTGATAAAACTATGCTCTCGTTATTTAAAATCGCAACCTGTTTAGGAAATATTTCTGAGAATATAAGCACTATTATTGTTATGATTCCAGTTGATAATGCTAGTGCATTGTTTCCATATTTATCTAGAACAAATTTTGTTGTAAGGGCACTTGCTGCTATATTTGCAATATTATTCCCAATGAGAATTGTTGTTACGAGTTTTGATGGATCTTGGGCTAAGTTGTATACTACTGTTCCTAGCTTGCCTTTTTTCTTTATGTCTTGAAGTTGGATTAGGCTTAATGATGTGTAGGCTGTTTCTGATGCTGAAAAAATTGCCGATAGTATTATAAATGTTAATATGATTATTAATTCTAACATAATTATTATTTTAGTTTATCTTTAAATCATTTTCTTTAATTTTGTTTGTCTTTGGAAAAAAAATTATGCTGGCTTTTACTTAAGGCTTACAAGGCGCCGACCGGAATCGAACCGGCGAATCAAAGTTTTGCAGACTTTTCCCTTAGCCACTTGGGTACAGCGCCACGTTAAACATTAGTTAGTTTATTAAAAAATATTTAAATTGTAAACAGTCTCTTTTAATCTTTTGTGGTTTAGGTATTCTCTTTTTTTATTTTTCTATAAAAATAAGTTTGTTTTTTGTAGAATTTATGAGTATGAATAGAAAAATGCTTAATAATATTTTATCTAAGTTAGATAAGAATATGATAAAAGAAGTTAGAGGGTCTTGTGAGGTAGAAATATTGGGGCTTACATATGATTCGAGATGTGTTTTATCTCGTTTTGTATTTTTTGCTCTTCCAGGACTTCATTTTGATGGTCAAAAATTTATTGAGTCAGCAATTCAACAGGGTAGCAATGTTATTGTTCATACTAATGATATTGATTCCTATGATCCCAATGTAACATACATTAAAATTGATTCTTGTAATATAAAAAGATTTATGTCGAATTTCTCTCATATTTTTTATGATGAGCCTTCAAAAAAGCTGAAAATTATTGGCGTTACAGGAACTGATGGCAAGAGTTCTGTTTGTTTTTATATCTATACTCTATTAAAATCTATGGGCGTTAAGGTTGGTTTTATCTCAACGGTATTCTTTGAAGATGGAAGTGGAACTCTAGTTAAAAATCCTTATAGACAGTCAACCCCAGAGTCAACAGAAATTCATTTAGTTTTAAGTAAAATGGTAGAGAATAATGTTGAATATGCTATTGTTGAATCGACTTCGCATGGTCTTGATGCTAGGACATCAAGACTTATTGATATTTCGTACTCTGTTGCTGTTTTAACTAATATTAGCCATGAACATCTTGAATTTCATGGTACGATGCAGCATTATTTGAATGCTAAACTTAATCTTTTCTCTTCTGCAGATGCTAATGGTGGTTTTGGTATTGTCAATATGGATGATAATAATTTTTCTGTCTTTTTAAATGCTATTAATAGGGTTTATACGTATAGTTTAGAGAACAAAAATGCTGATTTTTTTGTAAGTAAGATTAACGAACAAATGGGTTTTATTGAGTTTGAATTTTATCATAAAGATGTTAAATATGATGCTAGAGTTAATTTGACTGGTAGTTTCAATGTCGAAAATGTTATGGCAGCTTTAATTGTTGTTAGTCAAGTTATGAATATTCATATTTCAGAACTTATTGAGAAGCTTGTAAATGTTGAGGGTCTTTGCGGACGAATGCAAGGTGTTGATTTTGGGCAGGATTTTTCTTTAATCATTGATTATGCACACACACCCGGAGCTTTTCTTAAAATTTTTCCTATGTTTAAGAGACTTGCAAAGAATAGATTAATTTCGGTTTTTGGTTCTGCTGGGGAGAGGGATACTTTTAAGAGAAAGTTGCAAGGAGAAATTGCTGATAGGTATTCAGATATAATAATACTTTGTGATGAAGATCCAAGAAGTGAGGATAGTATGCAAATAATTAGAGACATTGCAGAAGGAATTTCAGGAAAAACTTTAAATAAAGATTTATTTTTCATTCCTGATCGGAGAAGCGCAATTGAAAAGGCAGTAGATATTGCATATGCTGGTGATTTGGTAGTTACTCTTGGAAAGGGTCATGAAAGCTCAATAATATATGAGGATCGAAGTATTTTTTGGGATGAGCAAGCTGTCATTAAAGATATTATTTTAAATCTGAGAGATAGGGGTTGATTTGATGAAAAAAAATCTTATGTTAATATTTGGAGGAGTTTCTTTTGAGCATGAAATTTCTCTTAGGTCTGCTTATGGGATTTATTCAGCTCTTATGAAGCTTGATAAATATAATTTGTATCCAAGTTTTATTGATAAAATTACTGGGATTTGGTATTTATTAGATTCCGTTCCTGATGCTCCTGAATTAATTAAAAGAGATAGTTCTGCCATTATTAGTTTAATTCCTGGTTGTGGGATATTTGTAAATGATGAGGATCTTGAAATTGATGTTGTGTTTCCCATTGTTCATGGGAGAACAGGTGAGGATGGTGCTATTCAGGGATTTTTAAAAATGATGGATATTCCTTGTGTTGGTGCTGGCATTTTAGGGAGTGCTATTTCTATTAATAAGTACTTCTGTAAGCTTTTGCTTAAGAGTTTTAATATTCCATTAGTGCCCTTTATTGGGTTTAGAAAATATGATTATTTTTTAGATAAAGAAGGAATCAAAAAAGATATAAAACAAAGTTTAAATTATCCTGTAATTGTTAAGCCGGCTATGCTGGGTTCTTCAATTGGGATAAGTATTGCATATAATGATACTCAGATTGAAAAATGTATTGAAGAGGCTTTTGAGTATGATTTAACAGTTGTTGTAGAGAAGTTTATGAAGGTAAGGGAGATTGAATGTTCTGTTATTGGAAATGAGCAGATTAAAATATTTACTCCTGGTGAAATTGTTGTACAGGATTTTGTATTTTATGACTATGATGCTAAGTATTCTACTATTCCTGGAAATTCAGTTGTCTTTAATATTCCTGCTCGTCTTGACATGAAGCATTTATTAGACATTAAAGAATATGCATTCTTAACTTATAAATGTTTGGAGCTTAGGGGCATGGCAAGGATTGATTTTTTGATCGAAAAAGATACTAATTTGATTTATGTTAATGAAATAAATACAATCCCAGGATTTACAGATATTTCTATGTTTTCTAAGATGTGTGAACATGATGGACTTGATTATGAGTCTTTGGTTGATAACTTGGTAAGTTTAGCTTTTCAAAGTTATGCAAAGAGAAAGGAGAGAATTGATTTTAAACGGCTGGAGAACTAATTTAGCTTAAAATTTTTTAAATTTTCAATTTCCTTATCATTTTGGAGTTTAAAAAAGGGATCTTGATCATATTTTGCAGATTTTGGAAGTATTCCGGAATACTTTATTGCGTATGAATAATCTATGTTAATATTCTTAACTTCTTTTTTGGTTTTCTGATCATATATTTTTACGTGGTGTTCATCAATATGAAAGTAAGCAAAAGCATCATATTGAATTTTTTCTTGAGATTTAATCGTAAAAGTTATGTTTATTGTATTTGATTTAATATTATTTACTGTAAATATTATATTGTTGGATGCTATTTTGTATGGTGTGTTGCTTTGATATATGATAAGTTCGGATGCATTTTTTAGGAATAGATGAATTTGCTTCGCAATCTTATTCGTGGCAATTTTAACTTCATAGATAGTTCTCTCAGCAACATCTATTTTTTGAAAAGATAAATCTATTAAGTCTTTTTGTATTTTAATTTCCTTTTTTGCATGTTTTTTATTTTTATCTAAGTTTAAATTGAAATCTTTTGTTGAGATTTCAATTGTATTTCTATTGTCTTGCAGGTATTCTACGCTAATTTTGTTAGTTTTTTCTGGAAAGCTTATTATTTGATCTATTTTTATTGTTGAAATTTTTTCTATGTCGTGTGATATTATGGTAATGGCGATTATTAAAAAAAGAATGATAGATTCAATCTTTTCAGATTTGTTAAGTTCTTGTCTTATTGTTGCAGTTTTGTGTTTTAAATGTTCTACAATGTTGGTAAGTATTGCTGAGAAGAGTGAGATTGATATGAAATAACTTAGTGCGATCGGTTTTGACATCATTAAGGTTGTTTGTATTGACGTTATTAGCATGAGATTTGTTATCCACATAAACATTATTACTATCTTTTTTAAAATTTTTCCTTTATTAGGAATAATGAATATTAATATGTTTTTTAAGATTATGGTTAAAATAAATTCTATTTTGATATATAACACTATAATAAGTTCAATTATGGAGATTGATATTGCTAAATATTTGAGTTCTTTAAGGGTTAAATGTATTTTAAAGTTATATGTGAAGTAAGATATAAGATTGAAGTTAAATAATGTTAGAAAAAAATTTACTAGATATATTGGATTTATAATGTTATAGTCTATGAAATTTTCATATGCTTTTAGCATTTTATTTGTAAGTAGAGTAGAAATATATGTACTTAGGAATAATATGAAAAATAGTTTTATGATTTTATGGTAGTTTTCTTTCGTTTTTCTAAATATAATACTAGTTTTTTTAAACCTTGTGATGAATATTAAGATAGTGAAATTGTAAATAGCATATATTATTATTATAAGTGTATTTTCATTTATTATCCACTTTTTAAATAGAGTATTTATAATAATATAGTGCAGTGCATTTTCGTTTTGGATATTTTTTTGAGCTTTGATTGCCTCTTCAATTGATTTGTAAATGCCACAAAGATTATTATGATTTACATATGTTAAGAATGGTTGTTCTTTATTGTTGCTTATTATTAAAATTGGAATTTCTTCCTTTAAATACAAGTTATATATTTCATTGATATTTTTATCATTTATTTTTGATACATTAAAGTTTACTTTATTGTTTTCAAATGCTTTGATAAAATTTTCTAAAAAGCTTAGATTTGTTTTTGAGTTTATTATGTTTGATTGATTTTTAAAGTCTATTAAATTATTTTCTTTCTCTTCATTTAACATTAAATATATTGTATTTGTATTTTTCTCGAGAGCATTATTATTTAATAATAACCTACTGCTTATTGTTGATATTTGTTTATGCGAATCGTCTTCTATAAAATAAATGTTTAGGCTGTTTTTGAGCTTTTTATTCTTGAAGTTATCTATTAGTGTGATTGCAATGGCAATTGCTAGGTTATTTTTTAAGTTGTATTGTATTTCGATTGGGATAATAATATTATAATTAGTTTTTGCTATGCCTTTTATCTTTGCGTGAATTGTTTTTTGTGAGTATCCAATAAATCCAATTTCTTGAAGTGAGTGTTCTTTGTATTGAATATTATTTTCTAGAAAGTATTGCTTTATGTAATTATAAATGTTGCCTATTCGTTTTGTTTGTTCTAAGGAACCATTTAATTCATTGATTTTTGTAATATGTTTTCTTATTTGTTTGCTACATTGTTCTCTCTCGTCAGCTTTTATTATTTTATGTGGAATTAATGCGTGTATTAAGATTAAGAGTAATATCTTAATTATCATAATTTTTTATATCTTCTTCTACTTGCATTATTTGGAGTACATTGGGATTTTCTTTAAGGGAAGTAAGAATCATTGATACGTTTTTGGCATTTGATGATATGATTATGTTGATTATTCCATGTCCATTCCCGCAATCTTCTATTTTTTCACTAATAAGTCTTACGTCAAAGATTGTAAAAAGGTTATCTAAATAATTAAAAAGACCTTTTAAATTCTTTAAAAATATTATAATATGATATACTTTCCTTGTTGGTGTTGCTTCCCATTCTACTTCTACAAGATGGCTTTTTTTCTGATGTATTATTTCTTTACAATGTTCTTTGTGAACTACTATTGTGTCTTTTTGTATTATTCCGATGATGTCTTCATCTGTTAATGGATTACAGTCAGAGGCTATTGTAATACTTTTTAGTTTGTCTTTTGTTAAAGATTTAAACAGACTGAAGAGTCTTTTTTGTTCCTTATTCTCCCCAATAAGGTATGCAATTATATTATTATCTACAAATATTGTATTATCATTTTTATTAAGCCAAGATCGAATTTTTGAGCGTGCTTTTTTTGTTCTAACGCTATTTAGCCAAATTACATCAGGTTTTGCTTCTGGAGAGGTAAATATTTCAACAATTTGTTCATTTTTCAATGGTTTAGTTAGTGAGCTAATTTTGCCATTGATTTTTGCGTAAAGTGCTTGATCCCCAATATCTGTATGTATTGTGTACGCAAAGTCAATTGAGTTTGAGCCAAATGGGAGTTCTACTATTTCTCCTTCCGGTGTATATACATATATAAATGTGTTTAAGAGTTCTTTGTGTATGTCGTACATTGAATATTGATTTTTGTTAACTGATTCTTGTTGCCATTTTTTGATTCGGTTGATAAATGATATATCATCTGCTTTTAATTCAACTTGTTCTTTGTAAAGCCAGTGAGCAGCAACACCATATTTAGCAATTCTGTCCATTTCTTCTGTTCTAATTTGTATTTCAATTAATTGGTTGTCTTCAGGTATTCTGACGGTAGTATGTAGGGATTGATATTTATTCTCTTTAGGGATTGCTATGTAGTCTTTTAATCTACCAGGTATTGGTTTCCAAACCTTATGTACGATTTCTAGTATTTCGTAGCATTCTTTTTGTTTTTTACAAATTATTCTTATTCCCAGGGTATCAAATATTTGAGCAATATTATTATTTCTTGTTTTCATTTTTCTAAATATTGAGTAGAAATGTTTAGAGCGTACTGTGATTACGACATCGATTCCAATTTTTTTAAGTTCTTTCTCTATGATCAATTTTCCCTTATATAATTTTTTTTCTCTCTCTATTTTTGTTGCGGATAGAAAATTTTTGATTTCTTTATATTCTTTTGGATAAAGATATTTTAATGATAAATCTTCAAGATATATTTTAAGAGATGAAATACCAAGTCTTTCTGCAATTGGTACGTAAGTGGCAAGACAGTCTCTTGCAATTCTTTCCCTTCTGTTTTTAGGTAAGTGCGAAAGGGTTGCCATATTATGTAATTTATCTGCAAGTTTTATGATTATTATTCTAATATCATGGGTCATTGCAAAAAACATTTTTGAAATGGTATTTGCTTCTTTGATTGCTCTTGTTTTATTGTGTAAGTCATGAATTTTGGTTACACCATCAATTAGACTTAAAACTTCTTGATCAAATTCTTTAATTATTTCTTCCTTTTTCACACTCGTATCTTCAAGGACGTCGTGCAATAGGCCAGCTATTATTGTTTTAAAGTCTAGTTGAAATTTTATGAGAAATAATGCAACCATTATTGGATGGATTATGTAGGGCTCTTTACTTTCTCTATATTGTCCGTAATGTAATTGTTCTGATATTTCAAGAGCTTTAAATATTAATTTTTTTTGAATCTCATCTTGATAAGTATTATTGACAATTTTTCTAAAAATGTTTTTTAGTTTATCAATATCATTTATTTTAAGTAGGTATGCAATTTCATAGACTTGTATCATGCTTTATCCTTAGGACCAATGCCCTTTCTCTGTTTTCAATGTCATATATGGTTTTCAAATATTCAAAACCTTCCTGGATTGCAAATTTTTTTAGAGAGTTTGTTTGCCATGGAGCCATTTCTACTATTAAGAGGCCATTTTTGGTGAGCTTATGTTTTGCCTGTATTATTATTTTCTTTGGAATCTTAAGCCCATCTCTTCCAAATCCTAAAAGAGCTATTCTTGGTTCTTTTGCTAATTTTTCCTTTATTTTTAGTTCATCTTTATTTAAATAAGGAGGATTAGTGATTATTAGCTCAAACTCTTTATCTATGTATTTTAACAGATCCGAATGTTGTATTTCTATATAATTTTCTAATTTTAGTCTTTGTGTGTTTCTTAATGATACCCTTAAGGCTTTAGTCGAAATATCTGATAGTGTTACTTTGCGCTTAAGATAATATGCAATTGTTAATCCAATGCACCCACTCCCGCAACATAAATCTAAGATTTTATTTAAGTTGTGCTTTTTAATTTGAATTAAAGCTTCTTCTACTAGGCATTCTGTATCTGCTCTAGGAATTAGCACATGTTTGTTTATGTAAAACTTGATTCCCATGAATTCCTTTGTTCCAAGTATGTAGTTTATGGGTGTGCCTGATTTTATGTTTTTTATTTGACTCAGTAATTTATGTTCTTCTTGTTTTGTTAAAGTCTTATTTATATTTGCCAGAATTAATTCTTTTCGATTCTTTAAGATTTTTTCAAGTAGTAATAAAATCTCAAGAGTATTTAAGTTATGTTGTTTTGAACTCTTTATTGCTTCGTTTATTGTCATTAGAAGAAATTAAATTGAATTATCTTTTAGTGATTGTTCTTGAAATTTTAGAGCTAGTGTGTCGAGAAGAAAATCAAGTTCTCCTTGCATAATTTCTTCTAGTTTATAAAGACTAATATTTGCCCTATGGTCTGTTACTCTATTTTGTGGGAAATTGTATGTTCTAATTCTTTCAGACCTATCACCTGAACCTACTTGTTGCTTTCTGTCATTTGAGCGTTGTTCTTGTTTTTTGAGGTTTTCAAATTCATAAAGTCTGGCTCTTAATATTTTCATAGCCTGATCTTTATTTTTGTGCTGACTTCTTTCATTTTGACATTGTACCACGATTCCTGTGGGTAGATGTGTAATTCTAACAGCAGAGTCTGTTGTGTTTACATGTTGGCCCCCAGCACCAGAGGATCTGTAAACATCTATTCTTAAATCTTTTTCATTAATTTCAATGTCAGTATCTTCAACTTCAGGCAGCACAGCAACAGTTGCTGCTGAGGTTTGAAGTCTTCCATTGGATTCTGTTATAGGAACTCTTTGGACTCTATGTACCCCGCTTTCATGTTTTAATTTTTTAAATACATCTTTACCCTTTATTTCAAAACTTACTTCTTTAAATCCACCAAGTTCCGTTTCATTAAAGTTAATAAGCTCTGTTTTCCATTTTTTTTTCTCAGAATATTTTGTATACATTTCATAAAGATTATGTGCAAAAAGTGCAGCTTCTTCTCCTCCTGTTCCAGCTCTAATTTCAATAATGATATTTTTACTGTCATTTTCATCTTGGTGTAAGAGTAATATTTTGATCATATGTTCAACTTCATCTTTTTTGAGGTTTAAATGTGCTAATTCCTGTTTTACGAGTTCTTTCATTTCTAAGTTTTCTTCTTCGGACAAAATTTTTTGATTCTCATTGATTTGGCTTAATATGTTTTCATATTCATCTTTTTTTGCTTTAATTTTTTCTAGATAGTTATATTCTTTTACTGTTTTTGCATATTCTTTTTGGTTTTTCACTAAATTTATGTCTTGTAATTTTTCTTCAAGTATTTTTATTTTGCTTTCAATGGGACTTAATTTTTCTAAAAACATCTTAATTTTCTCCTAGTAAAGTAGTAATATTTTATCCTACTTTTGATTTTTTTTGTTATAATTGCCCATGAATTTTATCTACTAGGCTTTATTTGCAATACAAATAAATAAGTTTAAGTATGCAAAATTAAGTATATTTTTTTAATTTTTTATATAATATGTTTATTGAGATTGGATGTTAAAGATTTATTAATATCTTGATATGTTTATATATGAATATGACTTATATGTTTTTTTTAAATAGCATATATGAAGTGAATGTTATGTCTTTAATAAACCAGTTAAGAAGGGGTATTTATGTTAGACAAGAAACTTTTATGTGATTTTGGGGATATCTCGCAAATTTCTGATAATGAGCTTCTTGATGTTACTGAAAAATCCAAAAGGGGATATCAGTTAATAAAAGAAGAGAGACTTTCTGAAGCAGAAGAATTGTTTGATGATATCTTACAAAAGGATGATGATAATAATTATGCTCTTGTTGGACTTGGAGACATTGAAAGGAAGAAGAGAAATTTTGATAAAGCTATAATTTATTATCAAAGATGCCTTGCTAAACATTCAAATAATAATTATGCGCTTTTTGGTTTGGGAGATTGTTATAGGAGTTTAGGTGATTATAAGAAGGCTACAGATGTATGGGAAGAATATTTAAAATATGATTCTGAAAATATTACGGTTCTTACAAGAGTTGCTTCTTCTTATAGAAAATTAAAAAATTTTCAAAAATCTAGGCAATCGTACTTAAGAGTATTAGAGCTTGTGCCTGATAATGATTATGCTCTTGTTGGTATTGGACATTTGTATTATGACTTTAAGGAATATAAAGAGGCGTTGAAATATTGGCTTAAGATGTATGAAATAAATCAGGTTAAGATCGATGTTCGTGTTTTAACTTCGATTGGGAATTGTTATAGAAAATTAAAGGAATTTAGTAAGGGAATTTATTTTTTTAAAAGAGCTTTGGAAATCTCACCTAATAATTTTTATGCTATTTTTGGACTTGCTGATTGCTATAGAGGAAATAAAGAGTATCATGAAGCCTTAAAATATTGGCTTACGATAATAGAGCGGGATTCAAAGAATAATTTAGTTTTAACAAGAGTAGGGGATACGTATCGGTACTTGAAAGAGTATGATAATGCACAAATTTATTATAAAAAAGCTCTTGATGTTGATTTCGATATGTTTGCTATACTTGGCCTTGCACTCCTTCAAAAAGAACAGGGGCAGTATGAAGAGGCATTATCAGCTATTAAAAATCTGATAAAAACCAATCCCAAAAACTCAATACTGTATGTAAATGCTGCTGAGTGTTATGAGGCATTAGGGCAGATTGGAGATGCTGTAGATATTTTGTCAAGTTTCTTGCAACTTGGAATGAAGAATGTTACCATTATTGACTATATTAATAACCTTAAAAAGAAGCTGGATACATGAAGCTTGATTTTGAAAGATCTATTTTTTTGAAAAAGTTAATAGACACTCATGTTCATTTTAATGAACTTAATAAGAATTCTATCGATATTCATTATCTGATTAATGAATGTTTTAGAAATGGATTTTCTTATTTTCTTGATGTTGGATTGCATCCTAGTGATTTTTATGAGAGAAAGCATCTCTTAGATACTTATCCTAATATTTCACTAACAGTTGGAATTCATCCTTTAAATAAGGCTTTAAGCGATGATTTTGAATTGATTGAGAGGATTTTAGCAAAGGAAGACGTTGTTGCTGTTGGTGAGATTGGTCTTGATTACCTTAAGGCAGGAAATAAGAGATGTCAGATTGAAGCTTTAAGTATTCAATTAGATTTGGCTAGTAAATATAAAAAACCTGTCATTTTGCATGTCAGAGAAGCTTATGATGATATTTACAATATTATTAAATCTTCCAATTTCATAAGTAGGGGAATATTACATTGTTATTCTGGTACTTATGAGTATGCTAAAAAATTTATTGATTTTGGATTTAAGATATCTTTTGCAGGTAATTTAACTTTTAAAAATTCAGAGCCTTTAAGGGAAGTTTTAAAAAAATTAAATATTAAAGATATCTTAATTGAAACAGACAGTCCATTTTTAGCTCCAGTTCCTTTGAGGGGTAAGATTAATGCTCCACTTTTTTTAGGATATACATGTCTTGAGATAGCAAAAATTAAAAATTGTGATGTAGATAGTGTTGTAACTGCGCTTTATGATAACTTTAAGGATTTATTTAAAGATTTGATTTGATAATTTTTTATCAGTAATTAATGTTTTTTATCAATTGTTACTTGTTAATTTGCGTAAGTATATGTTGGTTTATGATCAGATTTATGTTGTTTTGTTATAAATGTTGAATTCGTATTGAAAATTTTTATTAATGTTTTGTGTTATTTCGATTAAATCAAGTTCATTAATGCTGATTATGTATTTTGCATTAACTTCTTTGAAATCTTTTTTAGTATTTCCAATCAATATAAATTCTATTTTTTTGAAAAAGGCTGATTCTGCTAATTTTTTTAAAAATACGCGATTATTCTTCATTGAAAATAGAAGTACACTTGTTATCTTGGGAGTAATCAAATTTTTTAAGTACTGAATGTTTTTGTCATCTATTATGGTAATGTTTATATTCTGCTCTTTTGCACTTTTTTCCAAGTGTTCTGAATCTTCTTGATTTAGTGTGTTGTCTTTCATTATTAATGAGGTTGTTAAGTCTATTGAGGGGTCATTGAATATAAAATCTATTGCTTTTTTTAATGAAAACTTTACTTCAGAGAGATAGAAGGTTTTTTTTTTAATTGTATTGACATTAATTATGTCATTAAATATGTCATTACTTGATTTATGTGTTAAGAGTATTTTTTTTACATTATTTAGTTTGTCTTTAATAATTTCAATATCTTTTTCATTGATAAAGAGTGTTTCCTCTTGTATGAATGGAGTATTTTCAATTTTGAAAAAATATTCCGTTACGTCGGAAAAAATTATGATATAACTAAAATTTTTATCTGTGATTTTACTGTTTTTACAACTGAAACATAAGGTAAAAATCATTGCAATAATAAAAGTCTTTATTGTATGTGGCATTATTTTACATTTCCAATGGTTTTCTTATTCAAGATTATGATTCCTAGCAATATTATTGATATCATTAGAGCATAGATTTGTGCGTTAATTAAAATTAATACTTTTAAAAGTGTGATGATTGCTTCTAAGATTAAGATAGGAACAAAAATCAATTGATACCCATTTATGTTTTGTGTTATATGAAGGCGTATTCCTTTTTCGCATATCATTGCTGTAAATATTAATTCTAATATATGTAGAAGCGGTATTTTGATATATTCATATGTGCCAAAAACTTTACTATTTGTTATGATGAGTGCTAAATTTTTAGAAAGTAGTAATCCAAATGCAAAGTATATTAAAAATATTGGATTTTTTTTAAGCAATGAGTTTGGATTGAATGTAAAAAAAAATGTGAATATAAATAATGGGAAGACATAGTAATAGATTTGTTCTTTAACGAATATTGAATATGCTAGACTGAATTTTGTTTGATAGTTTATGAGCAGGTTCTTATATAATATGAATTCTTCTGTTAGATATAGTAAGGAAAAAATGGTCATTGCAAGTAATATTGATGTTGAATTGATATAACTTTGTCTGATTGGCTTTAGTTGAGGATGTTTTATTAGCATGTATATTTTAAAAACTAAAGGTAGGCTTGTTAGTAAAAATATATTCATAATAAATAAATTTTACTTTTAAATTATTCATTAATCAATGAAATTTTTACTTTTTAGAGTTTTGAAGAATTCTTTTTCTTATTGTGTTTAAGAGATATGTCTTTGAATTTACTTTTTAGAGAAGGTATATTAAAATTAGTTATTGATTAATGCTGTTTGAGGAGTGAGTATTTTTAGATGATAAATAGAAGTGCCGGTAAGGATAGGGATAGGTCAAGATCAGGCGATAAAGAGTTGCGAATTAATCATAAGATTAAGGCTCGTGAGGTGAGGGTTATTTTTGATGATGGGACTCAATCTGTTTTGCCAATTGAAGATGCTATGAGATGCGCTAGGGATGCTGAGCTTGATTTGGTTGAAGTTTCTCCAAATGTATTGCCCCCTGTTTGCAAGATAATTGATTATGGAAAATATAAATTTCATCAGGGGAAGCGTCAAAAAGAGCAACGAAAAAATCAAAAAATAATTAAACTTAAAGAAGTTAGGATGCAGCCCAAAATAGATACTCATGATCTTGATTTTAAGTATAGAAATATTTTAGGGTTCCTTAAAGAAGGCAATAAGGTAAAAGTTACTATAAGATTTAGGGGACGTGAACTTGCTCATACTCATTTGGGCTATGGAATTTTAGAGGGTATTCTTGAAAGGATAGGTGATGCTAATTATATTTTAGAGTCGCCAGCTAAGATGGAAGGCAAGACAATGTTTTTAGTTATTGCACCTAAGTCTAAGAAGTAAGTAATAAGGAGATGTGAATGTCAAAAATGAAAACATGTAAAAGTGCAAGAAAAAGATATGCTTTTACTTCAAAAGGTAAAGTTAAATATAAGAAGCAAAATTTGAGACATATTTTAACAAAAAAGTCTTCAAAAAGAAGAAGGAAGTTGGGTAAGTCAGGTTTGGTTTCAAGTTCTGAAACTAAGAGAATCAAGACCTTATTGCCTTATGCTTAAATTTGATTTAAGGAGATTATATGGCTAGAGTTAAGAACGGGATAGTTCACGTTGCAAGGCGAAAGAGGCTCTTAAAGAAAACTAAGGGTTTTTGGGGTACTAAGAAAAGTAACTATAAAAAAGCTAAAGATACTCTTCGTAAAGGCATGATGTATGCTACAAGAGATAGAAAGGCTCGTAAGAGAGATTTTAGAAGTTTATGGATTGTAAGGATTTCTGCTGCTTTAACGGGCATGGGAATTACTTATTCAAGATTTTTTGAAGGTTTGAAAAAGTCTAATATTAAACTTAATAGAAAAATTTTATCTAATTTAGCAATTGAAGATATTGAAACTTTTAAAAAAATTGTTTATGAAATAAAAAATTAAAAACTTCCTGAGAGGTTTAATTATAGGGATTAGAGTTATTTTTTGCGACATCTCATTAAATTTGGGGATTTAAATATTTTTTTAACGGATAGTTGCATAGGCGAACTAGAAGTTAAGAATGAAAGTCCCATCTTTGAAAATAGCGCTAAATGAAAATATTCCTATGTTGGCTTCTTGGGATTTATTTAAAGGAATACTGTTGTGAAATTTATTTCTCTTAATAATATTAGAAAGCAAGATAGTCATATATATTATAGGAGCGTATATTTTGCTGATGCTTTTTATGAGTATGAGGGTTCTAGCGAGACTAAGCAAGTGAAATTTACGATAGAAGCAACTCCTTTGGGTGAAAAACATATTACTATTGATTTTTTAGACTCTCTAAATTATCCTGTTCTTAGTTTAATGATTGCAATCAAGAGACATGTCATTGATCTTGATATAAAAGGTGAGCTTCCTTGATATTATCTTTTAAAACAGAAGATGAAATGATCGATTTTTCTAAATCTTTTTTTAATCCTTTGCCTATTGGTAAGATATTTAGTCTTTGTGGTGATATGGGTGCTGGGAAAACAACTTTTTTAAAAGGTTTGGCTTTAAATCTTGGCATTTCTTATTTTACAAGTCCAACTTATAACATTATTAATGTCTATGAGTTTGTGGATTTTAAATTTTATCATATTGATTTGTATCGTTTAAATATTTTAGATGAATTTGAACTTATTGGTGGAATGGAGCTGCTTTTAGATATGTCATCCGTAATAGCTATTGAGTGGCCAGAGATTATTATTGATGTTTTGCCAAAGAATAGATTGATGTTTTTAAAATTTAAAATAAAAGATACTAGTAGGATTTTAGAATTTAGCGATGAATACTCTTGCAATTGAATATTCATATAAAACTTTGTTGATTCATTTCGAAATTAATGGTGAGGTTTTTGCTATAGTTAAGAGTAAAGATGAAATTAATTACGCTCTTAGTGTTCCAAAATTATTTAATGATTTCGTATTAGAAAGTGGCATTGATCTTAATAATCTTGATTTACTTATTAATTCTTCTGGTCCTGGTTCTTTTACAGGTTTGAGAATTAGTTTAAGTTTTATTAAGGGACTCTCTTTAGGCCTTTCAGTTCCTTTTGTCAATATACCTACTTTTGATGTTTTTGCAAGACTAGTGAATCCAAGATCAAATGCATTAACTTTAGGCTTTACAGCGGGTAAGTATTTTCTTGGATGTTATAGGGATTATAAATTATGCAGTAAAATTTTTTGTTTTTCCAAGTCCGAATTATTTAAGTATTTAGATAACCTTGACTTAAAATTTGTTATTGTGGGTAATGGTATTGAATTTATTTATGAAAAACTTAAAAATAAATTCAAGATTATCAGCGATATGGGTTCTTTTGGTACTGTTTTAACAGAGCTTGGTAAGTTTAAGTATTTAAAAAGCAGGCAGGGCGATGATATTTTATCAGGACCCTTTTATGTAAGACTTAGTGATGCCGAGATTAATTCTTATTTATTAAAATAATCAAATAAATTTTTAATTTTATGTATGTTATTTTTGTCTTGTAAGATTGATTTTTTATTTTCTTCTTTGATGATATCATAAATTTCAGATCTAAGTATTTTAATATTTTCAGGAGCTTTTATAGCTATTTTAACACTGTCTTTTTTTATTTCTAATATTGAAATTTCAATGTTAGAGTCTATTTTGATGCTTTCGTTTGCTTTTCTTGATAATACTAGCATATTTATTCCTTAAAGACCCTATATCTAAGGTAATGCTCTTCATTTGTAGATATGGCTTGTTTCCCAATTAGTTTCTTTTTGTTTAATATGATTGGAGCTTTTAAATTAGCCGTTATTTCTTTATAGGTTTTTACATGCATGTTGATTATACATAGTATGACTTTTTCATCTTCATTTTCTGCTTGAACATCTAACCAATCTTTTTCCTCTATATTTGGCAAATATTTTTCTAAAAAGTTAAAGGGTGATGTTACTAAAAAATTTATTTCTCCGTTTATTGATTGCATGATAGAGAAGGGTTTGTATTCAGAGTCTTTAATTATAAATTCTTTAATCTCTTCAAATCCCAGTATTCCATCAGGAAAATTAAATTTTATACTAAATTCATTTTTCATTTTATTTTAGAAAATCTAATAATGTTGTTTGCATTATTCTTGCAGAAACCCCTAAAGATACCTGATAAGCTAAACTTGTCATGTTAAGATCCGTTATTGCTTTTGTTACATCAAGATTGGTATATTTAACCATATCATCTTTCATATCCATTATTTCTTTACTAATCCTCTCATAACTTAGATCAAGTCTGTTCTCTTTAGTGCCAAGATCAGCTAATGTTGCAAAAATTTTATTTAAACTTTCATCAATTTCTGCTAAACTTCTGCTTCCAATAAGTTCTTCTCTATTTTCCTCTAGATTATCTCTTAGATCAATTAAACTATCAAAAATTGTTCTACTTCTAACTTCAGTATTGTTTGCAATATTGTAAGGAGGTTCTTTGGTATCATTATTTTGAGTAAGAATGCCTAGATCTTGTAGTACTGTTGAACCCTCTTCTGTTATCCATATTTGATGAGGTGTCGTTGTTTTTATGGCTATTGAATTTAAAACACGATCAAGAGTAGCTTCAACAGGAGCATCTGATTCATTGATCTTAGCAATAATGTCAGCGGCGGTATCTCCTGCTGTTAATGTTATTTCAATGTTATCAATATAGATTTTTGTGTTTTCTTTGACAATAAATTCATTAACATTTTTTGATGATGTTATGTAGTGATTTTGTGAAAAAAATATTTCGCTTCCAGGATAGTTGGTTGGGATATAAATTCCATTATATATTTCAGTTGTTCGTTCTGCTTGATTTCCATTGTAGTCTACTCTTATTATTTGAGTTTCTGATCTATCTTGAGTTAGTCTGTTTATTCTGTTTGCTCTAGTTATTTTGAATGCTTCAGCATTGATTTTAGTTCCTGCAAATATGCTGTATCCGTCTGCCCCTTTTACATTTGCTATTGCAAGGACATCTTCAAGTATTGCATTTATTTCTTTTGCTATCATTTTTTTATTATCAGCTTCGTATGTACCGTTTGCACCTTGGACAGTTATTTCTTTTGCGCGAGTTAAAATATTTGCCAGGGATTGCAAATATCCTTCCATATATCTTAATTTTCCTTTTGCACTGTTGATATTCTTAACATAGGTGTTAAGCTTAAATATATCACTGTCTAATCTTATTGCATGAGTGACACCTGTTGGGTCATCTCGCAAGCTTGTAATTCTTTTGCCACCTTGGTATAGACTTTCCAAAAGCCTTGTTATTTTTACTTCCTTATCTGTTGAAGATGCTTTTAAATTATCATATGTCAAAGGATGACTTACTCTGTTTATCATATATTATACTCCCATTTTATTTATGATTGTATCTATTAATTCTGCAGAAACGGTGATGAATTTACTTGCGGCAATAAATGATTGTTGAAATTCTATCATGTTTGCTAGTTCTTCATCTTTATTTACACCAGATATTGATAATCTTAAATCAGTTAGACTTCTAAGTATTTGTTCTTGGCTATTTTTTGTAATTTCTGCGATTTGTCCTTTTATTGCAATATTGGAAGTTGTGTTTGCGAAGTAGTCGTTTAGTGTTACGTTCTTTCCAATCATGATTTGTGAGTTTACAAAAGATGCAATACGTAATGCTGTTTCATTGTTTCCAATAGGCATATTGTTTGTTGGAGTTCTAATTCCTGATGCAATCTTTGATGGATCTTCTGAAATTTCTTTAGATACTTTAAGCCATGCGGCTGGATTTTTTAGAGGAGATATTGAGTAGCTAGCTGTGTTTATTAGTTGGTTAGTAGTATTAACGTCTTGATAGTTATAAGCACCCTCAGCTCCCGATGCATTTAAAATGCCTGTGTAAGTTGTTAAAAATAGTCCAGAATCTTCAATGTATCTAATTCTAAAGATAGCACTATCTCTCTCTTCTTCTTTAATTGCCTTAATTTCAAGTTTTCCTTCTGCATTGATTCTTGCAGTGACTTGTGAGTTGGAGTTATTTATTTTATTTATTACATCTTGAACTGTGTCTGTTGTAAGGTAGGGTATTTCTATGAAATCATTTTTATTGATTGCTTGAAATCTTAGTATTCCTGAAAATCCTAGCTTTTCTTCTGGGAAAATTTCATTTGTACTGTTTATTTTGAATATATGAACAGAATCAAACTGACCATCTCCATTGCTGTCATATCGTCCGCTCTCATCGGTTAGCTTGTATTCTTGATCGAAGAAAATTCTCCCACTTTTTTGATCAAGACCGTGTCCTGAGATATGAACTTCATTTACAAGCTCTGTGATATTAATTGCCATGTTATCTATTTCATTAATCTCGTTTTTAATTTCGTTATCTCTTACATTAATAAGAGCTCCTAGTTTTCCCGTATTAATATTGGCAGGTTCTCTATTATTCCATAAAATATTCCATTTGGTTCTTGTGGGTCCATTGGCTGCTTCCAATATGAATTCATTTGCGATTGCACCTTGAATGAGATGTTTACCTTCTGTGTGAATTAAAAATTCATTGGGATCGCGCTTATTTTCTATGGAGATACTAATTAAATTGCTTAGTTTATCAACTATTAAATCTCGTTCATCCATTAAATCATTTGGCTGATCTTTCATGGCGATTGCTTTTGCAATTTGCCTATTGAGATCACTGATATTTCTAAGATAGTTATTTATCTCTTCAATTGTAATTTTTACCTCATCATTTGCCATTGTGTATATTCGATTAAGAGAGTGGAATCTACTTCTTACTATTTCTGCGAAAGCTTGTCCGCGTTCTAAGGTAATATTTCTTTCAGCCAATCCTTGAGGCTGTCTTGATAAATCTTGCCAGCTATCCCAGAAATCATTTAATCTTTTTCTGATTGATTGGTCTTCAGGTTCATTATATATGTTTTCAAGCAGAGAAATAAATTTATCTTTCGAATTCCAATAGCCAAGACGATGCGATTCTTCAGCTATTCTTATGTCAAGTAAATCGTCTCTTATTCGCTCTATGGATTGCACCATCATTCCTTGACCCAGTTGACCGGCTTTGTTTGCTCTATTTAATTGAGGAGCATAAATTGGCATTTCAGTTTTCATTATAACTCTCTGTCTTGAATACCCGGGTTTTGAGGTGTTAGTTAGGTTGTGACCAATTGTGTTCATAGCATCTTTGTGTGCAAATAAACTTTTCTTTCCAATTTCTATTCCTGAGAATGTTGAATCCATTTTAAACTCCTTGAGTAATTAAAGTTTTTTGTTTATTAAAACGGATGCTTCATTTAAGTTTCCGCTTTTTGGCCCATAAGGGTTTTTATAGGTGATATTTTCTACACTTTCTTGAGCATCTTTAAAAATTAGATCTAAAATGTCAAGTGATGTTTCTGCGTAGCTTGATATTAAGTAATTTAAGTTTTGAATATTCAATACCCCTATTCTTAATCGATGAAAATAATTATATATTTCTTTTTTATAGACCGAACACAGTTTTTCTATAGCCATGTAAGTTGATTTAAATTTTTCATGATCTGTAAATTCTTTCCAAATTTCATCTCTCTTTTTCTCTATATCTTTAAATTTGTGAAGATAGATGTTCGTTTTATTTATTGTTTCTTTAAACATCATTTCATTTTTTTCATCAAGATATTTTTTTATATTGAGGTACATATCATATATTTTTTCTACTAAAAAAACTTCTTCTTGTAGCGTATTTTTCAATTCAGTTTCTAATTTAATTTTCATCTTTATAGAACAAATTATAAGTGAAATTTATAATATTTACAAATTAGTTGTTTATCTTATATATTGTGTTGTGTATTGTGTTTTTGAATTTTTCCTTTTATTGTTAGTCTTTGCCATTTATGCTATGTTATAATTTTTATAGTCTATGAGCAAGCTTTTTCAAAGAGAAGATGATATTGTTGCACTTGCTACACCTTTTCTTAGTAGTGCTTTGTGTGTGATTCGTAGTAGTGGAGTTTCTTCAATTGATAAATTTTCTAAGATATTCTCAGATCCTAAGCGACTGCTTGAGGCACCTGGTCATACGATTCATTATGGATATATAATAGATAAAGAAACTTGTGAAAAATTAGATGAAGTTGTTGTTTGCCTTTATAGAGCCCCCAAAAGTTTTACAGGTCAAGATTCAATAGAGGTTATGGCTCATGGCTCTCTTATTGGTATAAAGAGGATTATAGATTTCTTTTTAAAAGTGGGATTTAGAATGGCTGAGCCTGGTGAGTTTACTCTTCGTTCTTTTTTGGCTGGAAAACTTGATCTAACTAAAGCAGAGGCAGTAAATGAGTTAATTTCTGCTAAAACCAATAAAACTCATGCTCTTGCTGTTAATAACCTTTCAGGTTCTTTGTTTGCTAAGATTGATTTGATCAAAAAAGATATTTTAAATTTTCTCTCAGCACTTAGTGTTCATCTTGATTATGAAACCGATGAATATGAGGTTGTTATTCCTTTTGATGTTATTTCAAAAAGTAGAGATGAACTTAAGAGGTTGATTGATTCTTATGATACTGCAAGGAAGTTAGATCACGGAATTACATTGGTGTTGGCAGGTTCTGTTAATGTTGGGAAATCTTCTCTTTTTAATTTGTTACTGAAAGAAGATAGGGCTATAGTTTCTTCTTATGCTGGTACTACAAGAGATTACATTCAAGCAAGTTTTGAACTTGATGGTATTTTATTTAACGTTTTTGATACAGCAGGACTTAGGGAGACTAGTGATTTTGTTGAGCAGTTGGGTATAGTTAGGAGTAATTCTTTAATCAAGGAAGCATCTTTAGTTCTTTATGTTATTGACTTAAGTGCAAGATTAACAAATGACGATTTAAAATTTATTGATTCTTATATGGGATATTCTAAAGTGCTTTTTGTTTTAAATAAGATGGATTTAGAACAAGATAGCCAGACAGTTGATTTTTTTAATTCAGGTAATATCAATTCATCAAATTTAGTTAAGATTAGTACCAAGACTTTATTTGGCATAGATTCTCTTTATGATAAGATAAGGTCATTGACATGTTTTGATTATATTGATATTAATGCTTATGATGTTATCGTATCATCAAGTCGTCAGGTAGAACTTTTAAAGAAGGCTTATACTTTAATTATTGAGTTGTTAAATAAAATAGAACAAGATATAAGCTATGATATGTTGGCATTTGACGTTTATGAGGTGATTAATCTTTTAGGAGAAATAACAGGTGAGGTTACTAGTGAGGATGTACTTAACAATATGTTTAAGAATTTTTGTTTAGGAAAATAGATATGGATTTTGATGCTATTGTGATTGGAGGAGGACATGCTGGTATTGAGGCTTCTCTAGCTCTTGCAAGATTAAATTTTAAGACGCTTTTGATTACTCAGAATTTAGATACAATTGGTAAACTTTCTTGTAATCCTGCTATTGGTGGACTTGCTAAGGGAAATATGGTGCGTGAAATTGATGCTCTTGGGGGAGAAATGGGATGCCTTATTGACTTTAGTATGATTCAATTTAGGATTTTAAATAAAAGCCGAGGACCTGCTGTTCAGGCACCGCGTGCGCAGGCTGATAAGTTAGTATATCAAGTTAAGGCAAAAGAAACATTGGAGAGACAGGATAATCTTGATCTTTTTCAAGATACCGTTAGTGACTTTTTGCTTAATTCTATGAGAAATAAAATCGAAGGTGTTATTACGGAGAGAGGTAATAAATTTACGTCTCGTGTTGTAGTTCTTACAACTGGAACTTTTCTTAGAGGTAAAATATTTATTGGTGAATATAGAGCTTGTATGGGGAGAATTTCTGAGCCTGCTGCTTGTGGTCTTGAAAAGATTTTGCTTGAGCTTGGATTTGATATGGGCAGACTTAAGACAGGTACTCCTGCGAGGGTTCACAGGAAGAGTATAAATTTTGCAAAAACAGAAATTCAATTTGGAGATTCTGATATTATTCCTTTTTCCTTTTCAAATACTAAGATAGATAAAGCCCAACTCTCTTGTTATATCACGTATACTAATAAAAAAACCCATGAGATAATTAGTGATAATATGCATCTCTCTCCGCTTTATTCTGGCGAAATTGTTGGAAATGGCCCAAGATATTGCCCTTCAATTGAAGATAAGATAGTGAAATTCAAAGATAAAGATAAACATCAAATATTTATTGAACCTGAAGGATTAAGTACTGAAGAGATGTATCTTAATGGGCTAAGTTCATCTTTACCTGAGGATATTCAAAAAAGATTGATCAATAGTATTGATGGACTTGAGAATGCAGTTATTACAAGACCTGGATATGCTGTTGAGTATGATTATATTAATCCTATTGAGTTATATGCAAGTCTTGAAACTAAAAGGATTAAGGGACTTTTTGTTGCAGGACAAACTAATGGATCATCAGGATATGAGGAAGCCGCAGCTCAAGGGATAATGGCTGGAATTAATGCAGCACTTAGGCTACAGGGGAAAGATCCAATGATACTTCCAAGAACTAGCTCTTATATTGGAGTTCTAATTGACGACCTTGTTACTAAGGGAACTAAGGAGCCTTATAGAATGTTTACCTCAAGGGCTGAACATAGGCTTAATTTGCGACACGATACTAGTGATAAGAGGTTGATTAGGTGGGGATATGAGGTTGGACTTGTTAGTGAGGAAAAATATTCTAGATATTTTTGCAAGGAGAAGCAAGTAGAAGAAATTAAGGAACTTTTACGGCAGAGGCGCCTTAAGGAAAAGGAAGCTAGCACTTTGCAGTTAAAGAAACATATAAATAAAGATTTTTATCATATTATAAAGGATCCGTATGTTAATTTAAGTGATCTTCTTAATATAGATCCTAAGTTGAATGCTTCAAAAGTGATTCTTGAACAGGTTGAGTTAGATATTAAGTATGAAGGTTATATTAATAGACAAAGAGATTTGATTAGGAAAATGAATAATCTTGAGCTTATTAAATTGCCCCTTGATTTCAATTATGAAATTGAAGGTTTATCTAGAGAGGCTAAGGAAAAATTTGCTAGAATTCAGCCAGCTAATCTTGCTCAGGCAAGTAGGATTTCTGGTGTTAGAAATACGGATATTCAAGTTTTACTTATACATTTTTCAAATCCTAAAAATAAGGTAGTGCTTGATTTGGCTTTATGATAAATTATTTTGAACTTTCTTTGAAAAATTTGGGAGTGTCCTTTACTTCAGAAAGTATTGATAAGTTAAAATTTTATATAAAGAGGGTTTTATTATTTGGTAGTAGGTTTAATTTGGTATCAAAGAATGATTTGAGCTTTGATGCAGTACTTTTACATGCTCTAGATTCTGTGGTTGGATTTCCTATTATTAAAGATAATAATCCACATCAAGTACTTGATGTGGGTAGTGGAGCAGGATTTCCAGGGATTATCTTGGCTATTTTTGATAATTCTAGGAAATATGTTCTTCTGGAACGTAGCAATAAAAAGGTTACTTTTTTAAGGATGATGAGTTTAGAACTTGGGTTAGATAATGTAAAGGTTTTAGAACGTGATGTTGCTGATGAGAAAGATAAATATGAATTTATTACAATCAGGGCTTTTAGGGATATAAGAGAATATGCAAGTATTTTGAGATTGATTTTAAAGAATGGGGGTTTGATTATGGCTTATAAGGGAAGATTTGATAAGATTAAGTTTGAAATTAGTCATATTGAAAGCTTGTTTAGCAAAATAGAAATAAAAGAATCAGCAATTAGTGACGCTAAAGAGAGGAATTTTCTTTTGCTTTATAAATAGTGATTTTATTTTTGCGTTTTATCTTTTATATTATATTTTTGATGAAAAATTTAGTACGATAGGAGTGGTATGAAAAGTAGTTTTCAAATAGATTCTGAAGTAGAGAATGCATTAAGTTTAATAAATAAGTTTAGAAGAGAAGTTGCAAGTAGGATTCTTGGTCAAAGAGAAATGATAGATGCTATTTTGATGGGAATTTTAACTGAAGGACATGTCTTGCTTGAAGGTGTACCAGGACTTGCCAAAACATTGACGATTCAAACAGTTTCAGATGTTCTTGATCTTGGATTTAAGAGAGTGCAATTTACCCCAGATCTTTTGCCTTCTGATCTTACGGGTAACATGGTATATAAGAGTACGACAGGAACTTTTAAGGTTAGGAAGGGGCCTGTATTTTCAAATATTATTTTAGCAGATGAAATTAATAGAGCGCCTGCAAAGGTTCAATCAGCACTTCTTGAGGCAATGAGTGAGCGTCAGGTAACTCTTGGTGATGAAACACATAAGCTGCCCGATCCATTCTTTGTTCTTGCAACACAAAATCCAATTGAACAAGAGGGAACTTATAATTTGCCAGAAGCTCAACTTGATAGGTTTTTGTTGAAAGTGAATGTGAAATATCCTTCTATTCAAGATGAAATTAAGCTTCTTAAAATATTTTCAGTTGATGGCGGGCTTGAGAATATTAAGGTTGCAAAGGTAATGAATGCTTATTCTTTAGCAGATCTCAAGCGTATAGTTGGTAAGGTTAAGGTAGATGATAAGATAATGCTTTATATTGTTACTTTAATAGCAGCTTCTCGTGAAAATGACAAAAAAACTTATCCATTTGCTAAATATATTGAATTTGGCGCATCTCCTAGGGCATCACTTAGTTTGCTTAAATGTGCTCGTGTTAATGCTCTTTATGAGGGACGGTTGTTTGTTCTTCCTGAAGATGTTAAGGCTGTGGCTTATAATGTGTTAAGGCATAGAATTACTCCATCTTATGAGGCAGAGGTTGAAGAGATGAATACCGATGATATTATTAAGATACTTCTCTCAGCTGTCGCACTTCCTTAAGGGTTTAAATTTAATATGCAATATAGTAATGAATCAAATGCTAGCACTAAAACTAAAATAAAAGCTTTAAAATTTTTCTCCAGAAAAATGCTCTTGGAGCTTAATTTTGGTGGATATCGTTCTATTTTTAAGGGGCTTGGCCTTGAATTTCATGAGTTTAGACCGTATGAGGAGACGGATGATGCTAGATTAATTGATTGGAACGTTAGCTCAAAGACGGATAGCATATTTTCAAAGGTTTTTAAGGAAGATAAGGGAATGAATCTTCATCTGCTCGTTGATAATTCTCTTTCAATGAGTCTGGGAAGCTTGGTTAATAAAAAAGAAATTCAGGATTTGTTAGTTTCTATTTTTGCTCATATGGCATTTTTTAATAATGATAAGATAGGTATAACTTTTTTTTCAAGTGAGACGGATAAGTTTATTTCATCTAGAAAGGGACATTCGCATTTAGGACGAATTTTAAATGAGACAATAAATAGGCAGCTTAAAAGGGGGAGTAATTTAACTTATGTGTTTAAAAATACAGCCGAATATTATAAGAAAAGATCTTTAATTATTATTATTTCGGATTTTAAGGCCAATGATTATTTTAAATCTTTAACCGTTCTTAGTAAACGTCATAATATTATTGCAATAAGACTTACAGATTTTTTTGATGAAAATCTTCCTCAATATGGAGTTTTAACCTATGAAGATATTGAAACTTGTGAGGATTTTTTGGCTTCAGGATTTAGTAAAACGATATTGAATAGTTATAAAAATTATTGGACACTAGATAAAATCAAATGGAGAAAAGAATGCATAAAGAGAGGTATTAATTTTATAGAAATTAGTACGAAAGATGATGTTTTTAGGAAATTAAAAGCTCTTTTAAAAAAGGAGAATAGTATTTGAAGAATACAATTGTCTTTGTTGCGCTTTTTTTGTCTTTTGATTTATTCTCTTATGAGATAAAAAATGAGATCTTTATTCCAACTCGTTATTACGTGGGAGATACTGTTGAGCTTAAATTTTTGTTAATTCTTGGTGAAGATGAAAAATTTGTTCCTGTCAAGTTTGAGGAAATTAAGAATGAGTTTGTTGAGGTTAATTCACTTCTCTACAGACCTGAGAGTGGGGAGATAATAATATATTTTGTTTCATTTTATGTTGGAAGCAATACTCTTCCACACATTTATGTTGGAGATATTATAAGTAATGATAAATCTTTTAAATTAATTCTTAATAACATAAGAATAAATACTAGCAAGTTAATTGCAGATGATGATTCTCTTAAGATTCAAGATATAGAGGGGGTGCTTTTTCTTCCAGGAACAAGTACGTATTTTGTTATTTTTATTTTAGCTCTTATATTAGTTCCTTATTTTTTTATTAAATTTTTAAGGCTTATAAAGCAATTATTAGTGTTTTTAATAATGAAGCATAATTTGAGAAAGCCTTATAGAATTTTTCAGAAACAATTGATTATTTTATCTAATTATATTAAGAGTGATGAAGAACAGGTTGTCTTTTATAATTTATTAAATTCGTCTTTAAGAGTTTATTTATCTAAAAAAACAGGTTTTGATTTTAATGCAATTACTACGACAGAAATTTCTGAAATTTTGCAAAATCTTAATGTTCCTTATGAAATTCGTTCAACTTTTGTTAATATGCTTAGACTCTCTGATTTTAGCAAGTTTAGTGGGATTAATTTATCAGGTGGAAATCTGTCGTTTGTTTTAGATGATTTAAGGGAAGCGGCTTTTAATTTTGAAGAATTTAATAGAGGTGATAATGTTAACATTCAATGAGCCTTTATATTTATTTTTACTTGTAATTCTTCCAGTAATAATTTATTTTAGCCATTTTTTTAAGCGTAGAGGAGGAAAAGTTAAATTTCCAATATCTGTTTATGGAAATTTTGGTTCTATAAAATTAAGGGATTATGGATTGAATTTGTTATATTTCCTAACTTACACTTTCTTTTATTTGGCGATAGTAGTTATGATCTTAACCTTAGCAGGCCCTTCTATTTCGAAGAAAAAAATGACTTATCTTAGTAATGGAGCTGATATTGTTATTGTGCTGGATATATCTCCCAGCATGGGCGCTATTGAATTTTCATCTAAAAATAGATTTGAATTTGCAAAAGAATTGATTAAATATTTTGCTTATCAAAGAGAAAATGACAATATTGGTTTAGTAGCTTTTGCAAAAGAGGCTTCCTTAATAGTTCCACTTACAATTGATAGAGATTTTTTTTCTAGGAAGTTAGATGATATTTATATTATGGATCTTGGAAATGGTTCTGCTTTGGGACTTGGGGTTTCCATTGCTCTCTCTCATTTAAAGCATTCTGAAGCACCTAAGAGATCAGTGATTGTTTTAACAGATGGTGTAGTGAATTCAGATGAAGTTTATAAGGATCAGGTAATAAATCTTGCTCAAGGATTAAATGTTAAAATTTATTCTATTGGAATTGGTAGCGGTGAAGAGCTTAGTGTTGGGTTTAAATTGAGATCTGGCAAGTTTTATCAAGGTACCTTAAGAGAGGTTTATGATCCTAGTATGCTTCTTGAGATTGCAAGTAAGACAGGAGGGCTTTTTTATTCTGTAAGTGATGATTTTTCATTTAAACTTGCAATCCAGGATTTTTCGAAAAAGGAAAATGTGGAGAGAAAGGTTAGAATTACGGTAGATAATGATGATGTTTATAATGAATTTCTATTGATAATATTTTGTTTATTAATTCTTTATTTTATTTTTTCTAAAGTCTTTTTAAAAGAGGTGTTATGAGCATAGGCAATTATTATGCTTTTTACTTGTTTATAATTTTATTTTTAGTTCTTTTTGTATATGTTTATAATTTTAGAAAATCACTTCCATTTTTTAAAACTTTAAGTCTTATGTATGTTAATAATGCTTATATTAAAAATTATTATATAAAGAAAATTCTTATGATTTTCTTTTTTATATTGAGTTTAGTTTCTTTAATTGTTTCTATCTTGGATATTTCTTGGGGGCAAAAAGCTACTGAGGATGAGAGAGCAAATCTAAGGATATCTTTTGTTTTTGATATTTCTCGTAGTATGTTAACCTTTGATGAGGGCAAATCGATTAACAGACTTGAGAGTGCTAAGAATTTTATTAGTTTGGTTTTAAATAATTTTGAGAATGCTGAGTGTTCGCTTACTATTTTTAAAGGTAAGTCTTTGTTAGTGTTGCCATTTTCTAAGGATAAAGCTAGCTTGCATAAGATATTAAATTATATTGAGCCTGGGTTAATAAGTTCTCCTGGCAGCTTTTTAGGTGAGGGAGTTTTTAGTGCCATACGGGGGATAAAAGATAATTCTTATTATAATTTTTTGATAATTTTGACAGATGGAGATGAATGGGGCGAGAATAATTATTATAGTTTTCCTAATTTAGTTGATGCATTTAATGTTACAAGCTTTGTAGTTGGGATTGGAAGTAATAAGCCATCTCCTTTGATTGATAATAATTTAAGCGTTAAAGATAAAGACGGCAATATAGTAAAATCCATGCTTAATGAGGATAATTTGTATCTTCTAACGTCTTCTCTTAAGGGTTCTTATTATAATTTATATTTGAAAGGAACTAATTATGTTATTAATGAGATAAGGAATGATATGATGAAAAAAAGTTCAAGTGATATCTTGCTTATTGGTATTCTAAGATATAAGATTTTCTTAGCCATTTCTTTTTTATTTATAGTATTGTATGTATTTGTTAAGGTTATCAAATGGGACGAAACTTTTTAATTTGTTTGTTAATGAGTTTGATGTTTACGTTTTTTTTATCTTGTTCTAATATTAGGGCTATGTCTCTTATGGCCATTGGCAATTATGAGTACATTAGAGGTGATTATCAGGGCGCGATTTCTACTTATTATAATCTTGTAGATGATAAGCATGGTGCTGCGTGGGGTTATTATAATCTTGGAATTGTGTATTATTCTTTAGGAGAGTATGAAAGTTCTCTTCGGATGTTTTCGTATGCAAAAAGAGATAATGATTTTTTTTTGAATTTTAATATAAACTATAATGAGGGAATAATATACTATAATCAAGGACTTTATCGGAAAGCAGAAATGGCATTTAAAGAAGCTTTAAGGATCAATCCTGCAAGTTATAATGCTAAATATAATCTTGAACTTGCAATAATTAAGAAAAGAACGATTCCAGATGATTTAAATAATTTAAGTGTTAATAGAAGTCAAAATTTTATTGAGAATAATGAAAATTTTTTAAGGTATATTGAAGGTCTTGAGAGGGTTTTATGGGTAACGAGCGTAGAAGAAAAAACTGTATCTTCACGAGAAGATTGGTAATATTTTTAGTTTTGTTTTTTATAAATTTTAAAATTTATTCTTTGTCTGGTACCGATTATTTGGTATCAACTAAGGTGCTTCAAGGTTCTAAGGTTGTTCACGTTATTAGATTAAATCTACCTCAAGATATTGATGAAGAGTCATTAAAGTTTAAAATAAGTAAAGATATAAATGAAAACACTGAGATTGCCTCAATATCTAAGGTGCCAGATGGAGATAATTTAGTTACAGAAATAAAGATTGAATATGATTTTGATAAACCGGGATTTGTTAAGATTCCTCCATTAAAAGTGACTTATCATGATGAAGTTTATTTAAGTTCAGAGTTTGAAGTGGTTATTTTAAGAAAAGATGAGTTTCAGTCCTTTGGTTTGCCAGTCAAATTATATTGGGATTTTGATAGAGAAGAAATTTATGAGTATCAGAGTGTTGGATTTGTTTTGCGTTCCAATTGGCTTGTGAATAACAGTTTGAAGTCTATTGCTAGTTCTTTTAGCGCTGTTAAAGATGCAATGATTGATAGGACCCCTATATTTGAAAATATTAAGTATAGGACTTTTAATAGTAAAGAGATCTTGGATGTACCTCTTTATAATTTTATTTTAACTCCTCTTAGAGGCTCAAAAGGAGTTGTTATTCCCAGTGTTTCTTTTAATATAGGTGAAAATATTGCCCGTATGAGTCCTGGTATTTCTTTGAAAGTTAAACCAATACCTGATGAGGTTAAGTCTTTAGCCGTTGGGACTTTTAAAATTGACTATGAATTTCCCAATTCAACTTTAATTAATCAAGATACTTTTACTATTTTAATAAAAATTACAGGACAAGGAAATCTGCCACATATCCGTTTCCCAGAAATTGAGACTTATAACTCTAAAGTTATTTATAATAAAAAAAATTATAATTTTGAACCTTCAAAATATGGGTATAAGGGTAGCATATCTAAGATATATACTCTTAAGCCAGATCATAAGGGTAGTTTATTCTTAAATATTGGTGATTTTACTTATTTAGATCCTGATGATGGAAAGGTTTATAAACTTGAGGGTAAACGACTTAAATATGAATATTCTGGAGAATTTAAAAAGAGTAATGATTCTCGTCAAGAGTTATTCTCAGATTTGAGTTTGCTTTCGTACCATGATATTTTAAAGTATAAGAATAAAACTTTTTTATTCTTTGTGCCTGCTTATTACTTAATTTTGATACCAGGAATTTTATTCTCTTTAGCTATTTTTATTAAATATAAAAAATTCTTTATTGCATCAGGTTGTGGGCTTGTTATTTTAATATTAACCCTTGCTGTTAGTCTTAATGCTATAAACGATGGTTCTTTGTCAGAGGACAATATAAATGATTTGATTGAGGATTATAAATCAAAAAATTATGATGATGCTCTTAATAAAGTTGATAATATTCTTAAAAAGAATCCAAGTTACTCAGGACTTTGGTTAAATAGAGCTCTTATTTTAAGTAAAATGGATAGATATTTTGATGCAATTTATTCGGCTTATAAATCGTTTTTTGCATCACCAAGTAATGATACCTTTTACAAGGTGATTGATTTTATTGAGACTAAGAATGGAATTAATGAGAATATTCGAAACAATAGTTTCACTTTGTCTAATATTTTCTTTATTATTAGTTTAATTTTAATAAATGTTTTAGTAGTGATTATTTCTTATAAATTTTATGCAAAAAACTTAAAGAAAATTATTTTATTCTTGCTTTTATCTGTAACGTGTTTTACATTGTTTCAAACATATTACTTTTATGTTGATCAGCAATCTGAAATTGGAATTATTAGAGGGGATCTAGTTTCTCTTTATAAAGTTCCTGATAATTTTTCAAGAAGCTGGCGATTTTTAAAAGGAAATATAAGTGTTTACGTACTTAATAGAAAAGATGACTTTGTTCTTATTCAAACAAATCATGGACTTCAGGGATGGGTTCATAAAAACTTTATTGTTTCTGTTAAAGATAATTTGATATAAGGCAGAGTTAATCTCTTAATTTATTTAAATTATCTTTATATAAGTATTTATTTCTCTCTATATACTATTCTTCCTTTTGTAAGATCATAAGGCGATAACTCAACTTTCACTTTATCTCCAGGAACTATTTTTATAAAATGTTTTCTCATTTTTCCAGATAGGTGTGCTAGAACTACATGTCCATTTTTAAGTTCTACCCTAAACATTGTGTTAGGAAGAGATTCTTTAACAATACCTTCAGTTTCAATGGCTTCTTCTTTAGTGTTCAAAATGCCTCCTTGTTAATTGTGTAACAGAATAAATTGTACACAATTAAGACCATCATTGCAATTATTTTTTGCCAAAAATTAATGTACTAGTTTACATTGCATGGGATTGTTTATATAATTACACGGAGTTTTTTAAAAATTGTAATTTATTATAGGAGGTAATATCATGCAGAAAAGTAATTTTGAGCATGAATTTATTGAAAAGATGCACAATTTTCTTTTAGAATCAAAAAAAGAAATTTTAAATTCTATAAGATCTGTTGAGGATAGTAAAAGAGAGATCATTAATAATGATATGCATCTAAAGGATATAATTGATATTGCATTTGACAATATGGATGGCAATAATCTTGAAGCTTTAAGTTCAGTCGAGAAAAAGAAGCTTCATTTAATAAATCAGGCACTTTATCGAATTTCCCAAAATACTTATGGTAATTGTTTGGCTTGTGATAAGAATATTGCAAGAGAGAGACTTGAAGCTATTCCTTATGCGTTTTTGTGTATAAGTTGTCAAACCAAAAAGGAAAAGAAGAGCAGACGATCAGTTTAATATTTAATTGTTTAGAATTGTAATTTCTACTCTTCGATTTTTTGATGCTAGAGGAGATGAGCTTGCATACTTAGGTTTTTTAGCACCCCATCCTTTAAAAAATATTTGGTTTTTGTTCTTTACTTTCATTTTTAATAAGTAGTTTCCAATTGAATGAGCTCTTTTTTCAGATAGTTCTTGCATTGCTTGTTCTGTTTCAAACTTTGCTGTATGTCCTTCTATTAGAATATTGTTATTTTTAAACTTTTCTAATAAATTGGCTATGTGTTTTAGCTTGCTATATTCTTTTTGAATGATTTGAAAAGAATCAGGGTAGAATTCAATATCTAAGCTTAATTTGATGCCATTTTCATTTTTCTCTATTTTAATAGAGTCTATTTGTTTTGTGCTAATATATTCTTTCACTTCATTCTCTATTGTGTTGTCATTTGGCAGCTCAATAGAGATTATTTTTCCAGATGAGTTTCCAATCATTTTGATATTATTGTTGCCGTTTTTCATTTGAAATACATATGTATCGTTATATTTATATGTGTTTCCTGATTTTGAATCAAAATAGATTATTTGATTGACCTTTTGAGAGAATAATATGTTTTTTACACTATATTTAGACTCATAATTTGAGTGAATTATGTCGTAATATTTATCGTCTATTTTTTCTTTGCCTTTATACACATAATTTACATCAAATTTTGTAACAAAATCTTTTATTTCTTTTGAAATCTCAGATGCTTGGATATATTCTTCGGCTGGATATGTCCAAGTTTCGTTTACTTTTATGGGTGTTTTTGGGAATCTTGGAATGCCTCTAACAGAAGGTCTTTTTTGATCATTATTAATCTTATATTCGCCTTGTTTATTTATACTGAAATTCCCTTCAAATTCTTCTTTAAGTAAGTAAACGTCGCTCTCATTATCTCTTTTTAACACTCTAAAGTAAGATTTAATATCTGCAAAGTCATATTTGACATCTTTTACTTCGCTTGAGACTTGGATATTAGTCTTGGTTTTTGAATTAAGTATTCCATTGAGATAGATTTCTTGATTATCTGTAGTTTCTATTCTGAACTTAGATCCTTTAGTGTATTTAAATTCTAATATTTCAGCTGAAAATGCTAGAGTGTTTGTTAAAAATAATAATATGACAGCTTTAACATTCATTTAACGAATTATATCATAATTGAGATAATATTTTTTATGAAATATTTCGTTAAATCTTTTTAATAATGCTTTGTGAGTTTTACATTTTAGTTATAATGATTGTATATGTATAGTTATTTTACGAAATTAATTAAATAGTCAATTGTTTTGAGGTATAAAAAATGAAAAGAAAAAGTGGAATTTTGCTAAATATTAGTTCCCTGCCATCTAAGTATGGTATTGGTGATTTAGGAAAGGGGGCATATAAATTTATAGATTTTCTTGTAGCTTCATCACAAAGTTATTGGCAAATATTGCCTTATTCACCTTCTAATTTTATAGAATTTCCTTATTCAAGTTATTCTGCATTTGCTGGTAATATCAATTATATTGATTTAAGTGCTATTGATAGGTTTATTGATGTAAGCTTAAGCACTCTTGAGTGCTTGGAAGATAGATCTATTGATTATGATAAGTTAAAAGCTAAGGAAGTTATTTTAAGAAATGCTGCTTTGAATTTTTTGCATAGAGCAACAGTTGATGAGATGCATGCATTTGAGAAATTTAAAAAATCCGCTGCTTACTGGCTTTTAGATTTTGCAAGTTTTATTGCTTTTAAAGAGTATTACTCTAAGCTTCAATTTCCACAAACTTTTAATCTTTTATTTAGTAAAGAAATCTTAAAAAGAGATGCTAAGGCTTTAACTAAGCTTAGAGAAACTCTTGAGGTTGAGATAGAGATTCAACAAGTTTTACAATATTTCTTTTTTTCACAATTTAAAGCTTTAAAAAGATATGCTAATAGTGCTGGGATTAAAATAATAAGCGATATTCCCATTTTTGTGTCTTATGATTCTGCTGATGTTTGGGCACATCAAAAATATTTTAAGTTAAAGTTTGATGCAAGTAAAGATAAGGTAACGGGCGTACCTCCTGGTTGCTTGTCTAGGAAAGAATATCTTTGGGACAATGCAGCTTATAATTGGAAGGCTTTAAGAAAAGATGATTATGTATGGTGGGTTAATCGTATTGATTTTCTACGTAAATATGTAGATATTATTAGAATCGACTATTTTAGAGGATTTGTATCAACTTGGGAGGTTGCTGCAGAAGAATCTCCGGCATTGAGTGGACGATGGGTGAAATGTCCTGGGAAAGATTTTTTTAAACATGTTCTAAATGAGATTAATAATTTAGAAATTTGGGCCGAAGACCTTGTAAAAGATCGTGGAGATACATTTAGGTTAAGAGATTATTTTAGTTTTCCTGGAACTAGGGTAATGCAATTTGCATTTGATTTTGATTCTAATAATCTATATCTTCCCCATAATTATATAAGAAATTGTGTTGTCTATACAGGTAGTCATGAGAATAATACTATTCGTGAATTTGTTAGTTCTATTGATAATAAGCATAAAAAATATATTTTTGATTATTTCAATACTAGTGAGGATGCTGTTGTTTGGGATATGATAAGAGGTGCAATGGCTAGTGTTGCAAATAGTGTAATAATTCCAATGAAAGATTATCTTGATTTGATAGCTGATTTTAGGATGAATATGCCTGATACAATGCTTGACAATTTTAGGATACTGAGTAGTGATTTGAGTGTTGATTTAAGCAAAAAGATAAGTAACATTACAAAACTTTATGGAAGAACTTAATAGTAACTTCAATAATTTGTTAAAATAATATTTGGTTTTAATTTATTTTAAAAAGGTTGGATGTTATTTATATGAAGCTTAATGCATGTATAATGTTTTTGTATATAATTTGCTTGTTATTTTCTTATTTTTTTTTGTGTTTTCATTTGTATTCATTAGACGAGACTAGGTATTTTAAAAAGGGTGATTTATTTTTTATCCATAAAGGTGCTTTATATAAGAAGCATAATAATACGATATTTAAGGTTGAACCTAAGGGGTTAGAGACTAGGTGGGTATATCCTTTTGTAAAGCCTGTGCCTAAGAGAATAACTTCTGTTTATGAGGAGTTTTATTCCCCAAATTCCCTTTTAACGACTGGTGATTCTGTTTATGTTTCTCATAATTATTTTAAAAGTTTCATAAAATTAGTTAGCAATGAAAAATTTAATAAAAATTCTTACATTACATCAAGCGCATTATCTCGAGGAGAATATAAGCATATTGCTATTGGTACTTCTAATAGTGGACTTTATTTAAGCGTTAATGATAATTTAACTTTTAAAAGTCTAAATTCTTTAATTGCTAAAATATATCTGGGTGCTGGTTATTATGATATGATTAGTGCAATAGAGTTTTCAAGGAACAATACAAATGAGTTGTATTGTTCCTATGGAATTTATGGAGATATTATTTTAATTAATACAGCTTTAGGGGTTGTGAAGCAGTTAACTTTTCCCTTTAAAAAACAGATAGTGCGTATTATTGATTTGTCGGATGCAAAGATGGAAAAACTTTTAGTTAGAACTTATGATAATCATTTTTATTCCTATGTTAATGGTAAATGGACTTTTGATGGTCATTTTTCTGTTTATGGGGAAGATACTCTTGAAAAGTTAAAAAGGATGAATCTTGCTTCTAATAAGGGTTCAATTTATTTAACGGCTTACACTCTTCGGAACAAAACAGCTATTGATGAGAGATTTGAGTTTATAAAGAGATTAGGCATGAATGCTGTTATTATTGATTTTAAAGATGATAGCGGTATTTTAACCTATTTAAGTAAATTGGCTTTGCCTAACAAGATGAAGGCTGTTAAAAATTTGATAGATGTGCCTTATATCTTAAATAAAGCAAAGGAACTTGGAATATATGTTATTGCTAGGGTTGTTGTGTTTAAAGATTCGAAGCTTTATTTTTATAATAATTGTGAATATGCTCTTTGGAATAAAAAGACCAATCAGCCTTGGGCAAACATTGTGAAAGTTAAGCATGGCGATTTTTTTAAATCCCTTCAAAAGGAACATTGGGTAGATCTCTTTTCTCAAGACACGTGGGATTATAATTTATCTATTGCAAAGGAAATTCAATCTCTTGGAGTTAATGAGATTCAGTTTGATTATATTAGATTTCCAACGGATGGGCCTGTATCTCTTATAACCTCAAGATTTAATAAATATAATATGCGAGCAATTGATGCTCTTGAATCTTTTTTAATTATGGCTAGGAAAAGTATTTCTATTCCTATTTCTATTGATATTTACGGAAATAATGGATGGTTTATTACAAATAGTATTGGTCAAAATATTTCTATGATTGCAGATTATGTTGATGTTATCTCTCCAATGTTTTATCCTTCTCACTATACTAATGATTTTTTGAAGCATGAGTTATACTATACTACCAGGGCTTATAAAATTTATCGGGAAGGGAGTAACAGAGCTTCTGTATTTTCTTCAGGTAATGTTATAATTAGACCCTATGTTCAAGCTTTTTTGCTTGGGTCGGAACGTCGTGTAAGTGAAAAAGTTTATTTAGAATATTTTTCCCATCAATTAAGAGGGGTTAAGGAGTCTTTAGGCAATGGCTTTAGTTTGTGGAATGCATCTAATATTTACTATATGGTTAAGGGTAATTTAAGCGAGTTTTTAGGTTTTTCTTAATTTTTATGAAAGGAGATTTTTTTGGAATATATCCAATTTTTTTATGTAATACTAGGCATATTTTTATTGTATCTTGGTGGGAATTATCTTTTAAAGAGTTCTGTTAACATTGCTGCTTATTTTCAAGTTCCTAATCTTTTAATCGGTGTTGTAATAGTATCCTTATCAACAAGTGCCCCAGAGCTTTTTACAAGTTTAATAGCATCTCTTAAGGGTAAGAATGAAATTATTGTTTCTAATATCATTGGTAGTAATATCATTAATATGTTACTTGCACTTCCTTTAACAGGGCTTTTTTTAAAGATTGAAACTGATTTTAAGAGACTCAAATTTTCTTTTATAATTTTATTTTTATTGATGTTTCTTCTTTTATTGCTTTCTTTTGATTTTGGTACTTTGTCTTTTTTTAAGGTGCCTTATTATAGAACCAGTGCATTGCTGATTTTAATTGTATTTTTATCTTATTTATTTTTGTTTTACAGAGAAGAGAAAAAATATAATTCTATTGCAAAAGATTTAGAGAATCTTAATTGTGATTATGGGTTTAAGTTTTTATTTTTAAATACCTTACTTTTATTGTTAAGTATATGTTTTTTATATTTAGGCTCAAAGTTATTAATAGATAGTTCAATATACATTGCACACAATATTTTTAATATTAGTGAAAAAGTTATTGGAATTGTTTTTGTAGCCTTTGGAACCAGCATTCCAGAGATTGTTGTTTCTCTTTTCGCAGTAATTAAAAAGGAGTCAGAAATCGCTCTTGGTAATATCATTGGAAGCAATATATTTAATATTGGATTTATTTTGTCTAGTAATAGTTTTGTAAATCCAGTACTTATGAGTGATATTTATTTTGCTGACTTTAGTATTATGTTTGCTGTATCTTTAATCTTGTTGTTAATAGTGAGGTTTAGAGGAGTTTTTAGCAGAGGGCCTTCTATTCTTTTTTTATTTTTGTATATTTTATATAATTCATTTTTGTTTGGTGTTTTTTAATTTCATTAAATTTGTCAATATGCTATTATTATGTTATGTTATCATTGTTTTGCATATGAGGAGATTAGAAGTATAAGATGAAAAAGTTACCCGAAATTTTCTATCTAAACGATAAGGAATTGGATATTTTGATTTCTCAGATAGGGATTTCTTCAGATGCTCAGAAAATGATTTTAAGAATTATTTTGGAGCATAATCAAAATGTCATAAATTATGCTAATTTTATCGAAGATTATTCTGTTAAAATTCGTGCTCTTAAAGGAGAACTAGATTTTTTATTTCGCAAGCTTTATGAGGTTAAGAGAGGGATTATTGTTAATCAGGCGACATCGAATGGAGAATTGATGCCTTATAAGATCATAATAACAGATGAGAATAGTTATGATTTTTATTATTATGCTATCGAGGATTTGTTTTTAAAGCATTATGCGGGAATAGAGCTGTTTAGTACTTTGCTTACAGTTAGAAATATAGATAAGAATTTATTGGCTTTTGAGAAAGAATTCGTCATTCTTTCAAATTCAGATGTTAATCTTAAATATTTTCAAGATAATGCTTCATTGAAGAAGATATTTGTGCTAAATTCTTTAATAATTCCTTCAGGACAAGCCTTATATTTTGTTGAATTTATGAAGAGAATTTTATTTGGAATTGCTTCTAATAGAATAGTTAAAGATGTTTTTATGAGAGCTAAAAATTTAAAGCTTAGTGAGTATGATCGAATTTTGGATGAGGGTATCAATGGTGTTGGAGTTGCTTATAATCTTCTTTTAGGGATTTTAGAAAATAAAGACGAGATCTTAAATAAGAAGGGCGTTAATATTTCTAAACATTATTTTACTTTTCTAGAAATATTAAATATTTATATTGTTAATGAGAAGAGCTTAGAAGAATCTAGAAATTTAGAAAGTATTAAAATTGATGAAACTTTGAAATCAATTGAAAAAGCAATAGAGTTTAAACCGGGATTTATTAACATAGAAGAATTTAAAAATATTCTTCAAGAGCATTCTGGAGGATTATCTGATCCTGAGCATTTTTTAAAGATAGCTAATGAATATTTTTTTGAATCCAATATTAATACTTCATTACCCAAAATATTTAGCATTAAACATGGTATGTATTTATATAAGCCTTGTGCTTATTCTATGTTTTTAAAAGAATTCGATCAAATTTTAGTTGATATTAGGGATAGGTTGAAAAATGAATTTACAAGAATGCTGAGTAACGGAAAGAATTCTTCTACTATTCTGACGGAGGAAGGTCTTGAGAAAACGTTGATTGAATTCATTGCTAATTATGATATAAATAATTATTGCTTAAAAAATAAGGCTGTATTTCTTGATTTTATTGTTTCGCATTATAGACGAGTTTCTAAGACACAAAATATTCAGACTCATCTTAAGGATATAATAAAAACTGAAGCTGCAAAGTATTTTAAGAATAGTAATACATTTTTACCACTTTATAGGATTTATAAAGTGGACTTGTCTAAGATTTTAAATTCTGCTTATAGGGATCTGCCTTTGTTAAAGAGGCTTTTGTTATTCTTAACAGGGAAGCAGCAGAGCTATAAAGAGGCTTTATCTAGGTTGAATTCTAAGCCTATGGCTAAAGATCATGCTGGGCTTTTTGATCCAGGTGAGAGAGTGAAAAGACAGCTGGATAAAAGACGAAAGCAAAGGGAAGAGTTAAGAGAACAAATTAGGAATTCCTATGCTAAAAAGGGCAAGGGAGCCTCTAAGGGACAGGCCTTAAGCCGAACCTATACTAAAAGCGAGCAAGATGAGGCTTGGATGAAATTTGAAGATAAACTCAATAAAAAATAAATTTTAAAATAAATCTTTAGGTCTTCTTGCTGTATTTTTTGAGGCTTGGCATTCAGCATAGTGTTTTATTTTGCCATTTTCAAATTTAGATTTCATTATAATTTTTCCGCCCCACTTGCTTAGTAACTCTTTAGAACCACTTCTTTGAGCATTTTTCGAGATTTTTGCCATCTTAAACTCCTGTACTAATTTATTGTATAATAAATTTATCAAAATAAGGTTGATTGATCAAGGAATGATTATGTTTTTGGTGATGTTTTTTGTGGCTTATTCTCTTTTTTCAGAAGAAATTTACTACAGGTTTGTTGATTATGATATTAATTATAGAATAATTGGGAAATATGAGATCAGTAAGGAAGATGCGGAGGAAGAATGTGGATATAAATTTACTTATGATGGTGGTAAGCTTGTATTTGTTGATTATATTGGCAAACTTAGTATTTTAATGCCTTCTTTTTTCGGTGTAAGTCAGATCAAAATAAAACATTCTGAGGATATAGAGAGAAGATTATTTTTAAATGGAGGTTTTTCTGCTAAGAATTCAAAAGATGTTTATGTTGAACAAATAGAATACTTTCCAAATGGCAGTCCTAAGAGTATTTTTAATTATAATAAATCTAATGAGATTATAAGGGATAAGTATGGAGTTGCTTATTACCATTTTATTTATAATGATGATAGGAGTTTTTATGTTTATAGGTTTAGTGAGGTTGGTTTTCAAATTAAGGATTTAAATGATGTTTATTATACTAAAGTTATTTATAATGATTCTGATCGTACAAAAACAGTTTTATATTACGATGATAACAACTATAATATAAAGGCTAAAAATGGAATATATGGTTTTAGGTTGACTTACGATAGTGCACATAATATTGTAAAAGAAGAGTATTTAGATCAGGTATCTTATTTGTATGCAAACCCTTTTTCTGTTGCAACAAAGACATATCGTTATGATTTTGATGGCAAGCTCATTGAAGTTTTAAATTATGATATTAAAAATAACTTGACCCCCGATGAGAATAATGTAGCAATATATAGATATGAGTATAATTTAAAAGAAAAGGATTATTTTTATAAGGAGTATAATTATGATACTAATAATAATTTAACTGTTAGTCAGAATGGTTATGCCATGAGAAAAGCCATTTTTTATCTGCAAAATAATGAGAAAAGGGTAATAAACTATAGTAATAAAATAAATCAAAAATATAATAGTGATATTCCTGCTAGTTATGAAGAAAAATGTGAAATAATGGATGATTTTAAAGGTATTGCGGTTTATAGTTATAAGTATGATAATAAATTTTATTTAATTGAAAGTCTTTTCTTTGATAAAAATTTTAATTTAATTAGTGATTCTAATGGAGTGATGATTTATAAATATACTTATAATGAAGATGGCCTTCTTAAGTCCCAAGAGCATTATGGAGATTTTGATAATCCTATAGATGATGCTGCGGGTGTTTTTAGATATAAGTTTGCATATGATGTTAATGGCAATGTGATCTTAAAGAGTAATTATTCTAAGAGTGGGGTTTTGGTTGCAGATCGGAGTGCTATTTTTGAGTATGCTTATGAATATGATAAACAAAATAGACTTATTAGTCAGAAAAATTTTGGTAGTCTAGGACAGTTACAAGATGATATTCATGGCGTTAGTATGTATAAATATGAGTATAATAAGTTTGGCAAGATTTCAAAAAAGACACATCATGGTCCAGATTTAAGACTGAGGGATAATATTGGGGGTATTTCGGTTTATAAATGGATTTATGATAGTAAAGGTAATTTAGTTGATTTTCAAAAATTTAATTCTTTAGGTAATTTAATATAAATATTTTTTCTTCTCGTGTTTTCCAATGGAACAAAGTATTTCGTATTTGCTTATGCCAGATTCCTTGCTAAGTATATCTAAGCTTAATCTTTCAGAAATGATTTCTACCTTTTCTCCTATGTTGATTTTTAGATCTTTGGGTATTTCTATGATTGAAATATTCATACAGATTTTTCCTTTAATGAAGCATTTTCTATCTCTTATTATGCAATAAAAATTGTTAGATGTATTTTGTGGAATTCCGTCAAAATATCCAACTGGTATAAGTCCGATTTGCATATCTTCTTTTGCGGTAAAAAGCCCCGAGTATGATATTTGTTCTCCCTTTTTTATATTTTTAAGAAATATGATTTTTGAATATAAGTTTAGTACAGGTTTAAGTTGTAAATTGTTGTTTGAGATGTTTGGATTTGGATGATATCCATATAAAATAAGTCCTGGTCTTACCATGTTAAATTTTTCGCTTATTTTGTAGTTTGCTATATGTTCTGAGTTGGAAGCATGAATAAATTTTGGATTTATATTTTTGCTTTTAAGTTTATTTATGAAATAAACAAATTTTTCGATTTGTGTTTGGGTAATTTTTGTATTTTCTGTTGTTGGTAAATGTGTACAAATTCCTTCAAATTCTATTGATTTTGAATTTTGAATTTGAATTGCTAGATTAAGAGCATCTTCTATTTTAATGCCATATCTGTTCATTCCGACATCAACTTTTAAGTGAGCCTTAATTTTTTTATTTTGTTTCCTACATTCTTGTTCTATTAGTGATAAGTATTGAGAGTCAGCAACAAAAGGTGTGATATTGAACTTAACTAAATTTTTTATTGCATTTTTGTCTGTGTTAATGTAGAGCAGTATGTTTACGTTTTTATCTATTTTTTTAAGCTTTAAAGCATCATCTATCCAAAAGAGGCCAAAATAATTTACCCCTTTTTCTTTTAAGAATTTGAATGTTTGAATAAGTCCGTGTCCATAAGCATCGCTTTTGAGTGTGGCTACTAATTCTCTTTTTTGAATATGGTTTTTTATTGAGGTTAAATTATGGTTTAGATTTTGAAGGTTTATGATGATTTCTTTATGTTTGGTCATTTTGTATATTATAGTATATTATGCATTAGTGAGATTGACATTAAAAAATTTTTGTTCTGTTCAATTTTGGAACTGTAGTTGGAATTGCATGCTGTAAGTTAGATTTTAAAGAAAAGGTACCTTTGGCACGAGAAAATGAATTGTTCCAATAATTAATGCTAAAATTCCTATTAATTTTTTATTGCTTTCAATGAAAGATTTAAATTTCCCATATTCTTTGTTGTTTTGAAGGTTTATGGGCATTTTTTGGCTTAAGAAAAAGATAAAACCAATAAAAAATAAACTGATAGTAGGAAGCAAATTCCCAATTATTGGCAGATCATAAGGTATGATTATTTCAAAGATACTAGTTACTAAAAATATTGTGCCGAAAATGCTCCTTGCATTTTTGTTATTGTTAACTAGATTTACAAATTCTTCAAAGATGATTAAGCATTTAAATCGTTCTCCCAAAATTGGAAACGCTAGTACTATCCCCCCCAAGATATTAAGTAAAACAGACATAAAATATATTTGTAACATTTTTTACCCTCCAAAATTTAATCTTTTACTAAAATATGCCTTATCGCCTTTCTGATTTATTAGCATTATATTTAATAAACCCTCATTCCTATATGCAACATTAGTATATAATGTATAGTGAATCTTGTCTATGTAAATCATATTATTTTCAATAAGTTTATTATCTAAGTATACTTCTATATTGGCTTTTCCTAAGTCTTTTATGTCATGACTTTTAATATTGATTTTGATATATAAGTTTTCATTCTTTATTTTATGTTCTATTGTGATGGTAGGATTGTATTTGCTTTCTAATTCTTGTAATTTGGGAATTAATATAACTTTAATAATAATTAGAATTATGACAAAGATTATTCCAAGGATTAGATTTTTTTTGAGTCGTTGTTTATGCTTATTTTGTATTTTTTCTTTGCAATTCTTATTTTTCATAAATGCTAACTTTTGAGCTATTTCATAATTTAAGTAAATTATTTAAATTCCACCAATAAACGCTGACCCCACTTTTTTCTCCATAAAGTATGCTAAGTATTCCATCCTTAGATAGGCTTTCAGCAAGAAATTTAAGGTTTGGTGGTTCAATTAAAACCATTTGTTCTTTTATCTTGCCCTTATTATCCAGTTTCCATATTAAAGTATTAGACAGGTTTTTCATGTTAGTAGATGCTATTATTTTATCTTTTTGAATTCCAATGATATTGATAAAACTTTCTTGTTGATCATCTAATAGATTTTGAGGTAGTGTAATTTTATTTTTTATTTCAAATTCTTTATTTTTGTTTAAGCTCATTGTATAGAAATATTGATTTTTGATCTTGACCCCAAGGTCATTAATGTTTTCATTGGTTCTGATGTTTTCATAGTAGGTTGTCTTTGCATAGATGATTTTTTTGTTTACTTCAAAAAATACTTTGTCTATTGATATGTTATATTTTTTTCTCTCTTCTTCTGGTATTTGTAATATGTTTGTATTAACATATATCTTATAGAGGGGTGAGAGATCTTTATCGTAAGAGTATATTATGTATCCTTCATGATATATAGTTATTATTGCTATGTTATTTCCGTCGTCAATATTGATATCGTAAACTTGTGGGAATGGCGTTCCATTTTGTCCTTCTTGACCTAGTACTTCTACAGATGAATCTTTATTTAAAATAAGTATTCGTGTAGAGTATGCTATGTTTTCTTTCTCATCGAATTTAGATTTCTTATTATCTATCTTATCTGATACTACAATAAAGTCTTTTGATGGATAAATTGCCTGAATATTTTCAAAATCTATTTTTTTAATTTTAAGGTCAAAATTTGTTTTGAATATGCCATTTTGGTAAGTTTGAATTAATTTTCCATAAGAATTAAAAATCATTAGCTTATTTGCTTTTGCCTCTACAATATATACAAGTCCGTTGTATGTTTTAATGTCAAAGCTTGAATTGGTAAATTTGTTTATAAGTGGTGTTATTTCTCCAGGTAACGTTCCAAATGGTATTTTGAATTGTTGCTCCCCAATTTCATTTAAAGTTTTGATATTACATGATATAATCATAAAAAATAAAGTTAAATGAATTTTATAAAACTTTTTCATGTTTTAGATGTTATTATTTTAAATGGTTGAAAGTCAATTATTTTAGGAGAATTGAGACCTGATATGTTAAGATCGATATTTGAAGCAACTATTGGTTCAAAAAGTAAGAGGGATCTAAAAAATTATCTTCCTATTCTGAGGAATATTAATAAGCTTGAATCTTGGGCATTGTCTTTGTCAGACGAAGATTTTGCTAGGGAAACAGAAAAGTTTAAAGATGAACTTAAGGAAGGTAAAACTTTAGAAGATATTTTAGAGAGAGCATTTGCACTCTCACGAGAAGCTGCTAGAAGACGACTTAAAGAGCGACCTTATGATGTTCAACTTATTGCTGGGCTTGCGCTCCATCAGGGTAAAATAATAGAGATGAAGACCGGGGAAGGTAAAACTTTATCTTCAGTGCAGGCTGCTTACCTTAATAGTTTAACAGGCGATGGTGTTATTATCGTTACGGTTAATGATTATCTTGCAGAGCGTGATTCAAATTGGATGAAGCCGGTTTTTGAGCTTTTAGGAGTTAGTGTTGGTGTTGTACTATCTAATATGGATTCTGCTAAAAGGAAGATGGAATACGATAAGGATATTACTTATGTTACAAATAATGAGCTTGGATTTGATTATTTAAGAGATAACATGTGTTTTGATTTATCTCAAAAATCTTTGAGTAATTTTAATTATTGTATTATCGATGAGATTGATTCGATTTTGATTGATGAGGCTAGAACCCCTTTAATTATTTCAGGTTCTACCGAAGGAGATACTAGTGCTTATCTTGAAGTTAATTCCCTTGTTTCACTTTTAAAGGAATGTTCTAAGGACCCAAAAACCGGAGATTATCCTTTAGAGATTGATGAGCTTGATGGGGATTATACGATTGATGAGAAGAGCAAGAGAGTATCTTTTACGGCAAATGGTTTAAATAATCTTGAGCAAATTTTGGTTGCAAAAGGCATAATTAAGGGTTCTATGTATGTTGATACTAATTTTAATTATGTTCATTATATGACTCAAGCATTGAAAGCGCATTTACTTTTTTTAAAGGACAGAGAATATATTGTTGGGGATTCTGGGGTTGAAATTGTTGATGAGTTTACAGGGCGTATTTTAAAAGGACGCAGATATTCTGATGGATTGCATCAGGCTATTGAGGCTAAGGAAGGTGTTAGAGTTGCAAGTGAGAATAAAACTATGGCAACAATTACATTTCAGAATTTATTTAGAATGTTTAAGAAAATTTCCGGCATGACTGGTACGGCTGATACAGAAGCAAAAGAATTTCATAGGATATATAACCTTGATGTTGTAGTTGTTCCGACTAATAAATTGGTAGCACGAGTAGATGAGGATGATATTATTTATTACACCGAAGAATTTAAGTTTAAAGCAATTACAGATGAGGTTTATGAGGCTTATAAGAGAGGGCAACCTGTTCTTGTTGGGACTGTTTCTATTGAAAAATCTGAAGTATTGTCAAATATGTTTAGAAATAAAGGTATTAGACATGAAGTTTTAAACGCAAAGAATCATTTTCGTGAAGCGTTAATTATTGCTGAAGCAGGGGCAAAACATTCTGTTACAATTGCAACTAATATGGCTGGACGTGGTACTGACATTAAGCTTGGGGGTAATCTTGAGCACCGGGTTCGTAAAAAGTTTGGAACGGGTATGAGTCTTGAAGAGTTTCAAAAAGCTATGCAAACTGAGAGAGAACAGTATCTTAAAGATTATGAGGAAGTAAAGGCTCTTGGGGGACTTTATGTTATTGGTAGTGAACGTCATGAGTCAAGAAGAATAGATAATCAACTTAGAGGACGGGGCGGAAGACAGGGAGATCCTGGCCGATCAAGGTTTTATGTATCTCTTGAAGATGATTTAATGCGTCTTTTTGCAAGTGATAACTTGAGAGCTTTGATGGGGAAGCTTGGGATGGCAACAGGTGAGCCTATTGTGCATTCTTTATTAACAAAATCCTTAGTTAATGCACAAAAGCGTGTTGAGGATAGAAATTTTGAGATTAGGAAGCATCTCTTAGAATATGATGATGTTATAACAAAGCATAGGGAGTTTATTTATTCCCAAAGGAATTCAATTCTTGCTGATAGTAATATTAAGGAGCGTATTCTTCTCTCTTTAAGAGAATATCTTGATTTTTTATTTGACCAAACTAAGGGAGAAGTAGTTACAAGTTCTGTACTAAGTGAGATAAATTCAGTTTTTGCTTATATGATGGATAATATTGGTTCTGTTGAGACCATGAGTATTTTGGATTTGAAAGATAAGTTAATGGAAATTGCAAAGTCTAATCTTGATGCAAAGGAAGAATTAATTGGAACTGAACTTTTAAATGAATTTTTAAAACATGAGTATTTAAGAAATATTGACTTTAAGTTTCAAGACCATCTTGCAAATCTTGATTCTTTAAGAGAATCAGTTTATCTCAGATCTTATGCTAATAAAAATCCAATTACTGAATATAAGGAAGAAGGTTTTGCAATCTTTAGTGAGCTTGTTAAAGATATTAAAGTTGAAACTTTAAGGCGAACTTTGCAGATGAGGGTAGGTATTGATTCTAGTGGTTATAAAGATAAAAAGCCTAAAAATGTTCGCGCTACGCATAAGGAGTTTTCAGGAATTGCTTCTGGGGAGAGAGGGAATGCATCAGGAATTCAAATAGTTAGAAGTATTCCCAAGATTGGGAGGAATGAGCCTTGTTATTGTGGCAGTGAAAAGAAATATAAAAATTGTCATGGGAAGATTTAGATAGGAGGAATTTGTGTTTAAGTTGCCAGAACTTGGTTATGCTTATGATGCTTTAGAGCCGTATATTGATGCTAAGACAATGGAAATTCACCATAATAAACATCATAATGCATATACTGTGAATTTAAATTCTGTTCTTGAGAAGACAGAAATAAATTATTCTAAAGATATTGAGAGTATATTAAAAAATATTCAAAGGTTTCCCAAGGAGTTTCAGACAGCTATTAGAAATAATGCTGGCGGATATTCTAATCATATTTTGTATTTTAGGATTTTAAAGCCCGGGAATAAAGATAATATTTTAGAAAATTTTGAAGAGCATGTGAATTCTACTTTTGGTAGTCTTGGTAATCTTAAGATGGTATTAAAGGATTCAGCTATGAGTATTTTTGGAAGTGGTTGGGCTTGGCTAGTTCTTCATGCAAATAGAGAATTGCAAGTAATATCAAGGCCAAATCAGGACAGTCCTTTAATGGAGGACTATAAACCCATTTTGGGTATTGATGTTTGGGAACATGCTTATTATCTTAAATATCAAAATAGAAGGACTGAATATATTGATGCGTTCTTTAAGGCTTTAAATTGGGAAGAGGTTTCGAGAGTTTATAATGAAATCATAGAATAATATTATTTTTAATCATTGCATGAACTAAACTTAAAGATATTTTTCTTGTGTTTAGTTTATATTGTATTTACTGCCTTAGGAAATTATAATATATGTTTATATATCGTTATTAAAATTATCTTTTTCAATATCATTGAAATACTTTACTGTTCCGACTTTTAGTTCATATGTTGCAGCTTCATCTGATACTATAATTGCATTTTTATGTAACTGCAGCGTGCTAATTGTCCACATATGATTCACTCCTTTTTCAATAGCGTGTCTTAGTGCTCTTGCTTTATTGTGTCCATTTACTATAATCATCACTTCTTTTGAATCCATAATTGTTCCTACTCCTACTGTTAGGGCACTTTTGGGAACTTTATTAATATCATTTTCAAAAAATCTTGAATTTGCAATAATTGTATCTTGAGTTAGAGTTTTAAGTCTTGTTCTTGATTTCAGTGATGACCCAGGTTCATTAAAGGCAATATGACCATCAGGTCCAATTCCCCCCACAAAGAGCATGATGCCACCGTAAGATTTAATTTTATTCTCGTATTCTGTGCATTCATTTGTAAGATTAATAGCATTGCCATTTAACATATGTACATTTTCTTTTTTGATATCTATATGTGAGAAAAAATTGTTCCACATAAATGAGTTATAGCTTTCAGGATGATTTTTATCTAATCCTACGTATTCATCCATATTAAATGTGACTACATTTTCAAATGAGATTTTTCCAATTTTATTCATTTCGATTAAATTTTTATACATCCCAATTGGTGAGCTACCTGTTGGAAGTCCTAAGATAAATGGTTTTTCTTTTGTTGGTGAGAATTCTTTTATTCTCATGGCAACATGATTAGCAGCCCATTTTGAAATGTCATTATAGTTAGTTCTAATGATTAATCTCATTTATTCTCTCCTTATATTTATAAATAAAATCAAAGTCTGTTAAAAATTATTTTTGATTCTATCATTGTTAATTTTAAATTTAAATCCTTATCAAGGACATTTATATTTGCATCATAACCATGACATATGGATCCTTTTTTTTCAAGATTAATTATTCTTACTGGATTGTACGAACTTGCTTGAATGGCATCGCTTAAACTATATCCAAATTCTACTAGATTTTTAATGCCTTGTATCATTGTGCTAGCTGAGCCTGCTATTGTATCGTTTTCTACAATGTGAAATAATCCGTCATTTTTAAGATATACCTCTTCTCCGTTAGCTATTAATTTTCCAGAGGGTTGTAGTGTTGGGGTTAATCCATCAGTTACAAGCACTAATTTGCTTATGTCTTTAAGTTTTCTAAGCATTAAGACAAGTTTTGGATGAATATGATGCCCATCAGCAATAAGTTCACAAGATACATCCCCATGAATTAAAACCGCTCCTATTGCATTTGGATTTCTGTGATCAAGTTTTGACATTGCATTGAAAAAATGAGTTGTGTGAAGTATGCCTACTTGGAAACCTTCAATCATATTTTCATATTTTGCATTGGTATGACCTGCTTGAAGTGTGATATTATTTTCCATGCAAAACATTGCAAGCTCTCTCATACCTTTAAGCTCAGGTGCAACTGTCATTGTTGCAATGTTTGTTCTTTTTCTTCCAAAAGAATCTGTAAAAGTACCCCCTGCTGCATCTATGAATTTTTTCATGATTTCAATGCTTGGTTTTTGAAGATAAGAGATAGGATGTGCACCTTTTTTTTCAGGAGAGAAAAATGGGCCTTCAAGATGAAGTCCTAAAATTTTTGCGCCCTTTTCTTTGCCTATTGCTTCGGTGCATGCTTTGATTGTTGCGATCATTTCTTCGGTTGGACGTGGGTAAAGTGTTGGTAGAAAACCTACTACTCCGTACTCTGCTAAATGTTGTGACATTTTAATTATTGAGTTTGTTGAGCATTGATCAGTTCCATAGCCGTGAAATCCATGTATGTGATTATCATAAAGACCAGGTGTTATATAGTTGCCCTTAACATCAATCATTTCATAGTTTTGTAAGTCAATTTTTTCAAGCCTATCGGCTGTTACGATATCAAAAATTTTACTATCCTTAATAAGGACAGCTGAATTATCTATTTTATCATTTCCTGTCAGTACAGATTTTGCATTAAACAAGCAAAAATTTGGCATATTTACTCTCCTATAAATTTAAATTTTACTATAAGTAAATATCTTTTTTTAAAAAAGCTTGTTTTTTATGTATTTTAATGGGATTTTTGTTGTTAATTTTGTAGTAGGTATGGTTTTATGTGTAATAATTTATATATTTTTATGTTTTTATGTTAAACTTTTTAGTTAAGAGGTGTTGTAATGTCTTCTGGATTTTTTGTTCCAGGTGTGGATAGTAAATATAATACTAAAGAAATCCGTGAGTCGATGCTAAAGCCTGATAAGGCCAAAATAGATTCATCTGTCAAAAAGCTTGAAGGCTTAGAGCAAGAGAAACGTGCTTGGCAAATGATTAATAAAAAAATCTCTACTCTAAATTCACTTGCAAGGCAAATTACATCTATTAATAGTCCTTTTAATCATATGTCAGGTAATTCTAGCAATGATGATGTTATCTCTGTATCTGCTCGTTATGGAGCCAAAAATGAAACTTATAAAATTGATATTAATCAAGTAGCGGGTTCCGATGTTTTTTTGTCTGCGAATTTTAAACAAAAGGAAATTAATATTCCTACAGGCGATTATGTATTTTTAGTTGGGAATAAAGAAATTAAGATTAGGAATAATGGAGATATTGAGTCTCTTGTAAAGGATATTAATAATAGAGGCAAGGGGTTTTTGTCTGCTAAAATTGTAAAGAGTGATAGTGCAGGAAATAGTAGATTGATTTTGAGGTCTTTAAAGGAGGGAGCGGATAATAAACTTATTATGAAAGATAATGCTTTAAAGCTTGCTAAACAGATAGGTATTTTAAGTGAACTTACAACAAATTTTAGTCCGAATTTAACAGAAATTATTGATAGTCAGCAAAATAGTGGTAATAGGATTTCTCTTGATAAGAATGATCTTGTGTTAGAACCTCTCTCAGAGATTGCAATAAGTATTCCAGATAATATTGAGATTAGTAATAGAAGTAAAATTAAATTTGAAATTAAATATTATGATACGGATGATAAGGGTATTTTAAACGAAATTGTTTTTAATCCTGGAGAGGCTACATTTGAGGGTGCTAAGGTTGAAGGTGAGGATAGCATAATTAATCTTGAGCCTGATCATAAGCTTCCTTTGAAAGAAAAGAAGTATATTCAGATGAATATGATTAAAATTCAGAGTGGTACGGATTCCTTGGAATTGCCACCAATAAATGTTACGAGTGATTTTGAGAAAGTTGAGGTTGAAATTGGTTCACTTTTGGATTTAAAAGAGATCAATATCGAAAATAAAGTTAATAATAAAGTTTTTGTTGTTCGCAATATTGAGATTTTTGATCCAAAGAATAGAGATGGTTACTTGCCAATAAATGCCAAGAGCTTTGCAGAAAATGCAAAGGTGAAGTTTGATGGAGTTGATGTTGAGCGTGATTCGAATATTATTAATGATTTAATTCCTAATGTTACATTGAATTTAAAACAAGCATCAGATGATACTGTTGTTGTTCGAGTTGAGCCTGATTATGAGGGGATTAAAAAACTTTTATTAGATTTTTTGATAGCTTATAATGAGGTTCTTGCTGAGATTAATATTGTAAGTTTAAATGAGAGTAGTTTGGAAGGTCAAAAATCAGATCTCCTGGAAGAATGGTCCTATTTAAGTGAGGAAGAAAAAGAAGAAGCTTATAAAAATTTAGGAATCCTTAGATCTGAGCTTGCATTACAAAATCTTAAATCAAGATTAGAATCAATCATGTTTAATTCTTATAGGACGAATGATCCTAATTTTTCAATTATTAATCAAATAGGGGTATTTACTAATTCTATCTCGTCATCAGGAGGGCTTTCGCGTTATTTGAAGCTTGATGAGAAGAAATTTAATGAAATAATACAAAGCAATATTAGTTCAGTTAAGGAACTTTTTGCAGTTGATTTTAATGATGACCGGATTTATGATGATGGACTTGCTAAGATGATTGGCGATTATCTATCTCTTTTGATAAGTGCTGGAGGATTTGTTTATAATAAGATTAGAAGTTATGATCTAAGAATTCCTAATCAGAAAAATGTGGTTGAAGATTATAGAAAGAAGTATGAGGAAAGGGAGAATAAGGTTGAAGGAGAACTTAATACTTTGGATTTCACTGTAAAGCGGATGAAGGAACAAGAGGAAATCCTTAAATCTTTGAATTTACAGCGACAAAACAGGTAACAAATTTAATTTAAATTAATATTGTATTTATTTTTTTCTTGTTTTTGTGATATCCTTTTAAAAAGACAAATGGATTTGTCTAAATATTAAAATTATATTAATTTATCACGGAGGAAATGATATATGATCATAAATCATAATACGTCAGCTATAAATGCTTCAAGAAATAATAGCATTAATGCTACTAATCTTAGCAAAACTCAAGAAAAACTTTCTAGTGGGCATAGAATTAATCGTGCATCTGATGATGCTGCTGGTATGGGCGTTGCTGGAAAAATTAATGCTCAAATTAGAGGGTTGTCTCAGGCTTCTAGAAATACTTCAAAGGCTATAAATTTTATTCAAACAACAGAAGGAAATTTAAATGAAGTAGAGAGAGTATTAGTAAGAATGAAAGAACTTGCTGTTCAATCTGGTAATGGTACATATTCAGATGCAGACAGAGGTTCTATTCAAATTGAAATTGAGCAACTTACAGATGAAATCAACAGAATTGCTGATCAGGCTCAATACAACCAAATGCATATGTTGTCCAACAAGTCAGCTGCTCAAAATGTAAAAACAGCTGAAGAGCTTGGAATGCAACCTGCAAAAATTAACACACCAGCATCACTAGCTGGATCACAAGCTTCATGGACATTGAGAGTACATGTGGGCGCAAATCAGGATGAGGCAATTGCTGTTAATATTTATGCATCTAATGTTGCAAATCTTTTTGCAGGTGAAGGCGCTCAGGCTGCTCCAGTGCAAGAGATAGGACAGCAAGAGGAAGGTCAAGCAGCTCCAGCTCCAGCAGCAGCTCCAGCTCAAGGTGGAGTTAATTCCCCAATTAATGTTACAACCGCTGTTGATGCTAATATGTCACTTGCAAAGATAGAAGGTGCTATTAGAATGGTAACTGATCAAAGAGCAAATCTTGGTGCTTTCCAAAACAGACTTGAGTCTATTAAGGATAGTACAGAATATGCTATTGAAAACTTGAAAGCATCATATGCTCAAATTAAAGATGCAACAATGACAGATGAAGTTGTAGCATCAACAACTCACAGTATTTTGACACAATCTGCAATGGCTATGATTGCACAAGCAAATCAAGTACCTCAATATGTATTATCATTGCTTAGATAAATTGAATTTTTCAATAAGGGTCTTTTAATAGACCCTTATTTTTATTTGTGTCAATCAAAATTCTGATATTTTAGTATAATTAATATTGGTCTATGTAGGATTGTAATGTTTTCGCATTGGAGTTTACTTTGTACAAGGTTAGTGTTAAAGTCAGGAACCTTTATAAAACATTTTCTTATAATAAAAATAAAAAACAAATAGTTAAGGCTATAAAGAGTTATGAGAATGGTAAAGATAGGGCTGACATTTACAAGGAATCTTCTGTTTTTATTGCAAATGCAAATATCAGTCTTGATGTTTATGAAAATGAAATTTTAGTTATTATGGGTATGTCAGGTTGTGGCAAATCTACTTTTGTTAGATGTTTGAATGGTATACACAAAATCGATTCTGGGTCTATTTTGGTGGATAATATTGAAATGAATGATATTAATCAAAAGGATCTCTCTGCTTTAAGGAAAGATAAATTTGCCATGGTTTTTCAGAATTTTGGACTTTTCCCACATATGAATGTTTTAAGGAATGTGACTTATGGACTTGAGGTTAAGAATGTCCCTAAAAAAATTAGGATTCAAAAAGCTATTGATATTTTAAAACTTGTGGGTCTTGAAGATTATAAATATAAATATATAAATGAGCTTTCAGGTGGAATGAAACAGAGAGTAGGTATAGCGCGAGCTTTGGTAGTGAATCCCGATATCCTTTTAATGGATGAGGCTTTTTCAGCTCTTGATCCTTTAATTAGAGGAGAAATGCAAGGTGAGCTTTTAAGGTTGGTAGATAAATTAAAAAAGACAGTTGTATTTATTACTCATGATTTAATTGAAGCTTTTAAATTGGGCAATAGAATTGCTTTTATGAAAGATGGTGAGATTGTGCAGGTGGGTAGGCCCTTAGAAATATTAAGGGATCCTAGAACAGATTTTATAGCTAATTTTATTAAGAATCTTCCTGTTTTAAATATTTTAAAAATTAAGGATATTGTTAAAATGGATTTTGCTCTTGGTGCTGCTGCTGATAAATTTAATGTTATTATTGAAAAAGAGAATGATAGTTTTAGTTTGTATGATGTATCTATTAATAAAAGGTATAGTAATCTTGTTTCTTTAAATTTAGGTTTAGATGATGAGATTAAAAGTGTTGTTAAGTATTTAAATAAATTGGATTATTTGCTTGTGAAAGGAGAACAAGGCAATGTTATTGGATACATTGATTTAGGAGAGATTGCTGGCTTATTGGCGAGATAGTGATTTATGAGTAGAGATTTTATAGTTGCTAATATAGATAAGGCTTTTGATTTTTTAGTTGATAATTTTTCAAATTCTAATGGTATAGGGTTTGCAAAAATTGTAATTTTTTTTTACGATAATTTGAAAAAATTGTTTCTTTTAATTAATCCTGTTCTTTTTATTATCATAATTTGTGTTTTAAGCTTTTTATTTTTAAAGAAAAGATTGGCACTTTTGATTATGTTAGGATTTTGCTTTATTTTGTATTTTAATCTTTGGGAAGTTTCAATGGATACGATATCAATTATTTTTGTGTCTGTATTCTTTTCGGTAATTTGGGGAATTTTAATAGGTATTCTAGGTGGATATTATTTAAAATTTTATGTATTTTTAAAACCATTGCTTGATTTGATGCAAGCAATGCCCCCTTTTATTTATTTAATACCAGCTATACCTTTTTTTGGTATGGGCACATCTTCAGCTATTTTTGCTACAATAATTTTTGCGATGCCTCCGGTTATTAGATATACAAGACTCGGAATTATTCAAGTTCCAGGTGAGGTAATTGAGGCTGCTAAGTCTTTTGGAAGTAGTAATATTCGTATTCTTTTCCAGATCCAGTTGCCATTAGCTCTTCAAAGCATAATAGAGGGAATTAATCAGTCAATAATGATGGCAATATCTATGATAGTGATAGCGGCAATGGTTGGCTCGTCAGGGCTTGGCAGGACTGTAATATATTCTGTTGAAAGATTACATTTTGGCGAGGGTTTAATATCTGGGTTAGCTGTTGTGGTAATAGCTATTATTTTAGATAGAATCATGCAAGCTATTTTTATTAAATTTAGCTATTTAAATACTGATAATTATGGAGGGAAAAAAGAAAATAAGTTCAAAAGATTTTTGGAAATGTATAATAAATAATATTTTATTTTTGTGTGGTAGTAGGAGAATTGATTTATGAAAGGTTTATTGATATCTGTTTTTATAAGTTTTATTTTAACTTTGTTTTCTTGTGATAAGGATGATAATTTTAAAGATAGTGGTGACTTACAAAGACTAAGATCAGTCAAGATTGCATATGTTAATTGGATAGGAGAAACGGTTGCTACTAATATTATGAAAGTTGTTTTTGAGAGAATAGGATATAATGTAGAAATATTGCCTGTAACAGCATCTATAATGTATCAGTATTTGGCATCAGGACAGGTAGATGGTATGGTATCTGCATGGATTCCTACGGCTGATAAATTTTATTATGAAAAATTTAAAGATAAGTTTGTTGATCTTGGTGCTAATTATGAGGGAACATTACAAGGATTTGTGGTGCCAAGTTATGTTAAAATTTCAAGCATTGCTGAACTTAAGGGTAGAGGAGCTAAGTTTAAAAATAGAATGGTAGGAATAGATGCTGGAGCGGGTACGCAACTTTCTGTAGAAGAAACCCTAAAGCATTATGGATTAGATAAAGAATATGAACTCATATCTTCAAGTGAGAGCGTAATGCTTGCAAGTTTAGAATCTGCCATTAAGAGGCATGAGTGGATCTTAGTTCCTTTATGGAAGCCCCATTGGGCATTTACCAAATATGATATTAAATTTTTAGATGATCCCTTGTTGTCAATGGGAGGGCCTGAGAATATTCATTCTCTTGTTAGGATTGGGCTTAAAGAGGCTGATCCTGATGCTTATTATTTATTTGATAATTTTTATTGGGGTGATGACTTGTTATTACCTTTAATAGAAAAAAATTATAAGGAGCCGGGACAGGAATATAGAAATGCTGTTGAATTTGTTGATACTCATAAAGAGTATGTCAAAAATTGGGTTCCAGATAGATACAAAGATTTATTTAATTAATCTTTGTCTAAATTCTTTTAATGAGTTTAGTATAGGCTTTTTGGTTGGCAGTGATTCAGAACCTCCTTTAAATAGTGCATTGCATCTGAGTAGTCTTAACGCAATTAAAATAAGAGCTGTTATGATATTATATTTTCTTAGACATTTTAGTGCGTAATTTGAACAGCTAGGTTCATATATGCAGCTGAACCCAATGATTTTAGAAAAAGTTTTTTGGTATATTTTGGTGAGTAAGATAAATATCAAATTGAACATTATAAAAAGCTTTTTTAAGATCCACATGTATACAATAATATTATGTTATTATCATTGTTGTTAAGTTATTATATATGAATAATAGTTATACTATTATTCATAGGAGTGAATATCAAACGCTTAGTATTAATTTTTCTTTTATCGTTTTCTTCTTATGCAGAAATTATTAAGATATCCGCTGAGGATGCTGTTTGCATGGCTTTAAAAAACAGTTTGGATGCTAAGAATGCAGAGTATAGAGAAAAGATAAAAAAATTATATAAAGATAATTCTTGGAATGTTTTTATGCCAAATGTAGGGTTTGCTTCAAATTTTTCAAGGCAAAACTTTTTTATGTCTAGTGTAGAAGGAAGGGAGCATTGGAACTTAGATTTTGGAGTTTCTGCTGATTTCTCAATATCTCCATCTGTTGTTAATAAAATTAGACTTACTGTTTTTAATTATGAGGATGCTAAAATAGCCAGAGAAAAGACCATTAAAAGTATTAGGTTAAATGTTCTTAAAATGTATAACGAGCTTTTAGCTTTTAAAAGTATTTTAGAAGTTTTGAGAAGTCAGCTTGAGAATAGCAAACTTAAATTTGAGCAAGTGAGTGTTGCTTATCGCAATGGTCTTATTTCTGAAATAGATTATATTGATGCTAAACTTAGGTATAGTAAACTTCAACCTGATTTAGATGAACAAATCATTAAGTTTGAAGAGACAGAAGAAAGATTTAAATTGTTATTAGGACTGGATGTCTTGCAAGATTTTGAGACTATAGGGGAATTGTCAGATGAAATATTAGATGTTTCATTGTTTGATGAAGTCATAGATATTAACGAACATCTAGAGGTAAAAGGGTTAAATAATGCTGCTAAAGTTATGCAAGCTACTCTTGATAGTCTTTGGCTAGATGCTTTCTTGCCAAAATTTTCGTTTTCAGTTTCTTATAACCCTGGAAGTATTGCTTTTAGTAATGGTCCAGGTGGTTCATTTAAGCAAGGGTTGGGGGTTTCTTTGGGATTAACTTATAGTTTGACTGAGATTTTACCATTTTCAAAAAGTTTTACAGGGATATGGGATCAAGATTATCAATTAAAAATGTTAAAACATCAAATTGAAAATAAGATTCGTGAATTTAAATCTAATATTATTCAGAAACGTAAAGGTGTAAGACTATATAAATCCATTTTAGATAATTCCAAGATGAATTTGGAGATGTCTAAGAGGAATTATCAGGTGGCTTTCGATGCCTTTAATGCAGGTACCATAGATCTTGTAAAATTAAATGACATTGAAGTTTCCTATAAGCAGAGTGATTTGCAATTTATAAAAGATAAACTAAATTATGCTAATGTAATACTTGAATATAAAGATTTAATAAATGAGTTGGATTAATAAGGATATTTTATGAATTTGATTCTTAATGTGAGAGGTAATTTTAAATATTATTTATTGCTTATAGTTTTATTATTTGCCTTCTCATGTAATGAAGAGACTGATAGTGAAGTTCAGGGAGATATTAATACTAATGATATTTCCAATGATACTATTAATGAGCCTTATAGATTTCCAGTTATTGCTATGAAAGTTCAAAAGGGAGCTTTGAGTAATTACATTCCTTTAAATGGTGATATAGATATCAAAATAAAAGCCGAAGTATTTCCAGATATCGCAGGTAAAATAATATCTCTTAATATAAAGCTTGGAACTTATGTAAAAAAGGGACAAATCATTGCAACACTTGATCCTTCAAAACCAGGTTTTACTTATTTAAAAAGTCCAGTAAGAGCTCCAATTTCTGGATATGTTTTAGCTGTTAGTTGCAAAATTGGAGACACAGTTGGACCTCAAACAAGTATTGCTTTAATCGGCAAAATGGATGTAATGCAGATTAAAACTTATGTTTCTGAGAAATATATCTTAGATGTTAAGGCTGGCAATGATGCAATTATCGAGCTTGAGTCTTATCCTAATGAAAGGTTTAAAGCTAAGATTTCAGAAGTATCACCCGTTTTAGATTTTAAGAGCCGTGCCGTTGCAGTATATCTTGAACCTGTAGGGGATAACTCAAGAAAAATGGTTGTTGGCATGTTTGCTAAGATCAAACTTATTACTAAGCATTTAGAAAATGTGGTCAAAATCCCGAGTCATGCTTTTATTGAAAGAGAAGGCAAGCTTTGCGTATTTAGATTAAATGCAGATACAAAAACAGTTGAAAGGGTTTTTCCTTTAATAGATTTTGAGATAGATAATATTATGTCTATTCGAGATGGTATTAATGAAGGTGATTTAATTGTGATTGAAGGTATTTCTTCTCTTTCTGATGGAGCTTATGTAGATATAGTGGATATTCGGGATGGGCTTGATGTTGAAAACAATGTTTAATTTTTGAGGTTAAATATGTTAGTAAAAAAGATTATTGGCAAACCAATAACAATGTTAATATTGTTTTCACTATTGATTATGCTTAGTATTTATACTTTTTCAAGATTGAAGATAGAGTTGATGCCCAGAATTGAAGAGAATGATATTGCTGTTTCTACGCAGTATGCAGGACGTTCCGCAAAAGAAGTGGAAGAAAAAGTAACAAGTATTCTAGAAGGCAGTTTATCCTTAGTAAAGAACATAAAGACAATAACTAGTAAGTCTTTTAAGGGGAATAGCATTGTTGATCTTCGGTTTTATCATGGAACTAATTTAGATTTGGCTTTAAATGAAATAAGAGATGCACTTGAGCTTTCAAAAAACCTTTTACCACAAGAAGTAAGCTTGTATAGGATTTATAGAGGAAGGTCAGGCAATGCGTCAGTATTATCGTTTGTTATGTATGCAGATAGACCTGTTTTAGAACTTAAGAGGTATGCAGATAATATTCTTAAGCCCAAGTTAGAAAGACTTAATGGGGTTGGACGTGTGCAGGTCATTGGGGGCGGAGATAAGCATATTTTAATTGAAGTATCTCAAAATAGGTTGGAGGCATATGGGCTTACTCTGTCAGAGATAGTACCATTTATTTCTTCTCAAAATGTTGAATTTTCGGTTGGCAACATGTTAGATAACGATTTGGAATACCAGATACAAGTATCAGGAGAATTTCATTCAATTAAAGATTTAGAAGATGTGGTTATTGCTTACAAGAAACCAAGTACTTATTCTTTAGGTAATAATTCGATGGTTCAGGTCAGACTGAGAGATATTGCAAGCGTTAGGAGTGCTTTTCAAGATTTACAAGATTATGCATATTATAATGATAAGCCTTCCATTGTGATATCTGTGCAAAAACAGAGTGGTGCAAATTCCGTTATTGTTGCAGATGCAGTAAGTGCAGAGATTGAAAAAATTAAGCTTGCCCTTCCAAAAGATATATCTTTAGATATTGCTTATGATAATGCTAAACATATTAAAAAGGCTATTTCTTCTGTTGCTGATTCAGCTTATTCTGGAGCAATTCTTGCATTATGTATTATTCTATTCTTTTTAAGAAGTTTTAGAGCTACAGTTATTATTGGCATTACAATACCATTAGCTATAGTTCTTACCTTCTGTTTAATGTATTTTGCAGATATTTCGCTAAACATTATGAGTCTTTCAGGACTTGCTTTGAGCGTTGGTATGCTTGTGGATTGTTCTATTGTTGTAATAGAGAATATATATAAGTATAGGCAAAAGGGTGCCAAACTTATATCATCTGCCATTCTTGGAACACAGGAAATGCTGATGCCAATTATGGCTGCGACATTGACATCGATTTGTGTATTTGCTCCTATGCTTATTTTTAAGGCTGAATTAGACATTATTGGTGATTATGTTAGAGATTTTGCTTTTACTATTGTTATATCTTTAACAGCTTCTTTGTTTGTTGCAGTTTTTTTAGTGCCTGTGCTTTCAAGTTATTATGTTGGGCTTTATACTACTTTTCAAAAACCCATCAAAAATAAACTCATTAAAAGAATTGATAATTTTTTATATGGAATTTATTCTGTTGGAGAGCATTTTTATGTTAAATTGCTAAATTATGTTTTAATTCGTAAGCTAGCTTTTTTGCTTGTTGTTATGTTTAGTTTTATTTTAAGTTTAATTTTATTTCCTTTTTTAAATGTATCTTTATTTCCCTATGATCATTCTTCCTTAATGCATTTTGATTTTAATTTTCCCCATAAAACAAGTTTGGAGAATTCAAAGTTCTACTCAGATAAAATTTTAGAAATTTTAAAAAGTGAAATTAAGGTTTATAAGAGTATTGTTTCTAAAATAAATTCAAGTGGTTTTGCGTTTGAAGTTACATTGCCTTTCAAGGAGGAAGCTAGTGGAGAATTTGTCGGGGATGAAGAAGATATTCGGTATAGAGTTTATAAGCGTGTTGAGAGTCTTTATCCTAATTTTAATTCTAATGCTTTCTCAGAAGGAAATTCTTTTGGTGCTCCTATTGAGATTAAAATTACTGCTTCTGATTTTGAGTATGCAAGAGAATATGGAGAATTGTTAATTAGTCTTTTAAAGAAAAAATTTCCCAATCTTGTTAGTCCTAGACTTAATATACAAGAGGAGCTGCAAATTGATATAGAGATAGATAGGGAAAAGGCCTATTCTTATGGGATTAATATGGAAACTCTCTCAAGAGAGATTAGGGCTAATATTGATGGAATTTCGGCAGGAAAATACATTGAAAATGGGGTAAGTTATGATATCTTGCTTAGGATTAATAGAAGTAATATTGCTAGCCTTAAAGATTTAGATAAAATATTTATTGTAAATGCATTTGGTGTGAAAATTCCCCTCTCTGTAATAGCTAAGCTTAAAAAAACAAAAGGGATTAGCGAGATTTCCAGAGAAGATCAGTCCTTAGTAGTTAAGCTTACAGCAGGTATTGCTCCGGGTGAAAATTTAGCTTTAGTTACAGCAAATGTAGTGGATTTTGTAACTAATAAGGTTCCCCGGAAGGATGGCGTATTGGTTAAGTTTGAAGGAGAATACAGTGAATTTACAAGCAGTATGCAGCAATTTATGGTGATAATTTGTATGGCTATCTTGCTTGTATTTGGAGTAATGGCAGCACAATTTGAATCTCTCTTAAAGCCATTTATTATTCTCTTTACAATACCATTAACCTTAATAGGCGTTGTGCCATTTTATTTTATATCGGGAGAAAAGATTTCTGTTTTTACTGCCATTGGCATGCTTATGCTTGTTGGTGTTGTTGTTAATACGGGTATTGTACTAGTAGATTATATTAATTTATTGCTTAAGAGGGGATTTAATCTTAAAGATGCAGTACTTGAGGCAGGTCGCTCTAGGTTTAGGCCAATTTTAATGTCTGCTTTAACATCAATAATTGGGCTCTTTCCCCTTGCATTCTCAGGTTCAAGTGGCAATAGTCTTATAAAGCCAATTGCTTTTACCTTTATTGGTGGAATGGTTGCTAGCACATTTCTGACTTTGCTTTTTATTCCTATAATTTTTGAAATTTTTTATAAGCTTTCTATAAAAGATTTTATACTTTTTAAGTCATGGGGTTCTGTTGATAAGATTGATGTTAAGGGAGGAAGTGAAGGTTTTGCAAATAGAAATGCAAATAATACCGATATTCTTAAGAGTAATACTAAGGGGAATTCTAAAGCTGATGCTAATTCGGATGATGTTTTTATTGATGAGGATTAAGGTTAATGAGGAGGATATATGTATAGAGCAGAAATAATTTCTAATATATCCTTGGAGTTTGATCTTCATGAACATATAAGTAGAATAGAGGAAGATTTGGGTGAATATATATATTACTCTAAGATACATAATGTTAAAGGAAAAGGAAGAAAGGGCGAGAAGCAAGGTAATGAAGTTTGGCCTGAAGAGAATTTTATTCTTGTGGTTTATACTAATAAGTTAGTTGTTATAGAAAAGTTAAGAAATGTTGTTGAGATTTTAGAACAAGAATATCCTACTGAAGGAATTAGATTTTTTGTTATAGGGAACTAGATCTTTATTGATTTTTAGTGATTTGTATTTTGCTTTTATAAAACTTTATCTTTATAAGTGATGATTATTGTCAATCTAAATAGTTAGAGAATCCTTAGGTTCATGGCATTAGGTACAAATTCAGGTATTACCCATTGACTAATTGAAGGTTAGTTAAAATTGAATTATGATTTTATTCTTTAAAATGTTATACTTTATGTGGAGTATCGTTATTTTATAAGTGTATAGTAGGATCATATGTCAATAGTAAAAACCTTTTTTGAGATTGCTGAAAAGCGTGGTGATGGGGTTGCACAAATATATAGTGGGGGCAATAAGGATTATATTAGGGTTACTTATGAAGATTTAAAGAATAATGTTTTAAAATTTGCAGCATTCTTAAAAAAGATGGGCTTGGGATATCAGGATAAGGTGTTTATTTGTTCTGAAAATAGAATTGAATGGAGTGTTATAGATTTTGCTATTTTGGCTTTAGGTGCTGTAGATGTTCCAAAGGGATCTGATGTTACTCTTTTTGAAGCTGAAGTAATTATTAATAATATTTTTCCTAATATAATAATAGTGGAAAATTTAAATCTTCTTGATTTAGTCGTTCAAGTTAACTTTGAAATTAAGCCTGTAGTTGTTATTATTGATGATTTAGATGAAAGGGATAAAATACGGTTTAGTAATTTTCAAGTTTATACTTATAAAGAGTGTATTTCAATTGGGGATAAGTCAAGACGAGACGAGGAGATTATTGAAACTTTCAATAATATTAATCCTGATGATATGGCAACAATAATATATACTTCTGGTACTACAGGGAATCCTAAAGGAGTGATGCTTTCTCATGCTAATTTTCTTTACCAGGTGTCTAGTTTTAGTCGCATGATTAGTACTAGTGAGGGGCAAATATTTATGTGTATTTTGCCAATTTGGCATTCATTTCAGAGATCATTTTCTTATAATATTTTTCTTAAAGGTATGACTTGTTTATTTTCAAGTATTGTTCCAAGAAACATGCTTGATGATATTAAAAATATTAATCCTCATTATATTGCAGCCGTTCCTAGGCTTTGGATTGCAATAAAGCAAAATATTTTTAAAGAAGTTGCCAAGAAACCGTTCTTAGCAAGATTGCTATTTAAGGTTTTCGTTAAAGCAGCATGTCTTAATGATATTTGCTATAGGATAATTTCAGGATTGTATCCTGATAATGGATTTGATTTATTAATGCCTATGAAGAAAATTTTAGGCATTTTAGGTTTAGTGATTTTATTTCCCCTTAAAATTTTGGGAGATTTAATTGTTTTTAAAAAGATAAAGAAGGTTTTAGGTGATAATTTTGTTGTTGGAATTACTGGTGGGGGTAGCATGTCTTTATTTGTTGTTAGGTTTTTCAATTCAATTGGAATTGAGCTTGCTAATGCTTATGGATTAACAGAAGCATCCCCTGGTGTTGCGTCTGATGAGCATGGGAAGATAATGCTTGGTACTTGCGGTAAAATATTGCCTGGAACTGTTGCTGAGATTAGGGATGAGAATGGCAATAAGCTTAAAAAACCAGGCAAGGGAGTTTTATTTATTAAAGGTCCTCAAGTTATGCTTGGATATTATCAAGATGAAGATGCTACAAGGCAAGTTATTGGAGATGATGGGTTTTTGAATACGGGTGATATTGTTAAGTTGTCAAAGGATAATGTTGTTCGGATCATAGGACGTGAAAAAGATACTATTGTTTTAAATAATGGGGAGAATATTGAGCCTGCTCCAATTGAAATTAAGCTTGAAGAATCTTTATTAATTGAAAAAGCTGTTGTTGTGGGTCAGGATCAAAAGTTTTTGGGTGCATTGATTCTTCCTAATTTTGAAGAGATAAATAAATATTTAGAAAGCATGGGGCAAAAAATTTTTGATGCTCACAATAGGCAGCAGATTATTGCAAATAATATTGTTCTTAAAGCTATTAATGATGAGATAAGAAAGCTTATTAATAAAGCCAATGGATTTAAGCCTTTTGAACAGATATTAAGATTTGTTCTTTTAGAAAAACCATTTGAAGTAGGCAAGGAGATGTCTATTAAGATGGATGTTAAGCGTAATTATATTTTAAATCTTTATAAAAATGAGATAAAGAATTTATTTTCCTAAATTATTTTAAGGTTATTTCAAGTTCGTTTATATCTTTTAATTTTGTATTGGGTGGTTGGGATTGTTTATATACAAAACCATTTCCTTTTATCTTTATTTTTGTGTTTGTATATTTGTTTAAAATTTTCATTAAATCCCTTTTTGAAAGCCCTGTAAGGTTTGGTAGAGTTTCTGTTGTGTCGTATTTTATTGTGGGTTTTGGTATGCTAATTTTTGAGGAAATTTTAATTTCATTGTATTCATCTTTGTTATTTTGACTTTCAATCAATTCTATTATTTCTTTTGCCATTGGTGCAGCAATTCTTGTTCCATATATTATCTTTTTAGGATATCTGTATATAACATATATAATGTATTTTGGATTTTCTGTGGGATATATTACTAGTATTGAGGACGTGTAATCTTCGTCTGAATATTTGCCTGTGTTTTTATCAATCACTTGGGAAGTTCCACTTTTTGCTGAAATGTTTAAATTTTTCATTTTAAGTTTTGGTATTCCTCCTTTATTTACAACTTCTCGCATCATTTTTAAAACCTCTTTTGCTGTATGCTTAGATATTACTTTTTTAATTTCTTCTTTTTGAAATTCTTGAATTGTATTTTCCATTTCATTGCTTATTCTTTTTATGATTTTGGGTTTTAACATAACTCCATCATTACTTAAGACGCTAGCAGCCTGTAATATTTGAATGGCAGATACTCCTATTTCTTGTCCAAATCCGATTGTGGCTTTACTCCGTCCCGACCATTTTGAATGGTGGGTTAGTATCCCTTTTGTCTCTCCGGGGAAAGGAAATCCGACTCTTTTTCCAAACCCAAAGGCTATTAGTTTATTGTAGAAATATTCATTACTTACTTTGTCTGTAATGTGAGCTATTCCTACATTTGATGAATAGATTAGAATCCCACTAGGATCGATATAGTCATAAGGAGGATTTAAGGTTTTAATTGTAACTACTTCACCCGATTTGAATTTTTTTTGGTATATACCATTATCTAAAAATTTTTCATTTAATTTTAATAATCCACTGTCTAATAGAATAGCTACTGTAAAAATTTTATTAATACTTCCAGGTTCATATGTTAGGGAAGTTGCAAAATTGTTCCATATTTCTTTAGGATATTTTGAATAGTAATTGGCATCATATTGTGGGAGTTGAAGCATTGATAAAATTTCTCCATTCTTAGCATCCATTACTATAGCTAGCATGTTTTCAGGCTTATTTTCGTTAAAGTATTTTTTAGCTATTTGATTTATGCTTTTTTGAAGATCTATGTCTATTGTTAAGTATATGTTGTTTGTACTTAATTTTTCATTTATAGATTTTTGTTTTGTAAGATCTTCATTTAATATGGTGTTTAGCGAAAGTTCAATCCCTGCAAGCCCAATGTTGTCAGTTCCTACAAATCCCGTAATATTGCTTGTCAGTTCTTTAAATGGATAGATCCTTGTGTAGTCTGGATAAAGTATGATGTCTTTTAATCTTCCTTCTGATTGAATTCTTTTAATTAGTTCAGATTCTTCTCTTGTTACTTTTCTTTTTATATATATGAATCCTTTTTTTGAAGACAGTTTTTTTTTAAGTATTTGAGGCTCAATTTTCAGTATTGCACCAAGAGTTTCTGATGTATTTACAATATTTTTTATTTTATTTGGATCCGTTCCTATAGAATGTGATTTTGATGAGAAGGCTATTATTTTACCATTTCTATCATAAATGTTGCCTCTTTTTGAAATGTGATTTATATTTTGAGAAAAATATTGTATGTCTTTTGAGGACATTAGCATAAAATATTTATAAATGGTTAGTAGTGTTATTGTGAGGAAAATTATGAGAACAATATTTAGTCTTAAGCTGCTAGCAAAATTTTTATGCATTAAGTATTTTAGATGCTCCTTATATTATAATTAGTATTTAACAGTTAAGGATTTTAGTATTAATGTTTGATTAATTTTTTCTCATATTTATAATATTATATTATGAAAAGATTAAATTTGAAATTAATAGGGGTTTAAATATAGTGGATATTAGAACTTTAAAAGGTTTTAGAGATTATTTGCCAAAGGAAGCGTTAATTCGTACTCATATTATAAAACAAATATATAGTGTTCTTGTTTCATATAATTTTGATTTAATAGATACTCCTATTCTTGAGTATTCTGAATTTCTTTTAAGAAAAGGTGGGCATGAGGTAGAAAAACAAATTTATCGGTTTAAGGATAACGGAGATAGAGATGTTTCTATGCGTTTTGATTTAACGGTTCCTTTTGCAAGATTTATGGCTACTAATAGATCTAAGATTCAATTTCCTTTTAGGAGATCTCAGATAGGAAAGGTATTTAGGGGTGAGAACACCCAGAGAGGTAGATATAGAGAATTTATCCAATTTGATTTTGATATAGTTGGTGAGGATACTTTTCGTAGTGATGCTGAAATTTTATCTATTGTTTATTGTGGTCTTGAAGAGATTTTTTTAAATTTCATAGAAGGTATTAATAGAAAGTTTGTTATTCATTTCTCTCATATTGGGATACTTAATGCTTATATTGATAAGTTGGGATTAGAAAATAAAGCTACTTTTATTTTAAGGAATATAGATAAATTAGATAAAATGGGGATTGAGAGTGTGAGAGAAAATTTGCTTTCACAACTAAGCGAAGAACATGTTGATTTAATATTGGAGTTTATAAGTTTAGAAGGAACTTTTTGGGATAAACTTAAGGTTTTAAAAAGTATTTTAGAACATAATGATGCTGTTAAGAGAGTTGAAGATATTTTTGTACATCTGAGTGCATTAGGGATTCAAGATGCTTTTAATTTTAATCTTAAGATAGTCCGTGGACTTGATTATTATACCGGGCTTGTATTTGAGGCTGAGATGATGGGTATTAATATGGGAAGTATTTGTAGTGGTGGGAGATATGATAATTTATTGTCCTTATTTTCTAACTCTTTGCAAAAGGTTTCAGGAGTTGGAGGATCTTTTGGTATCGATAGGATTCAAGATATAATTGAAATTGAAAAATTTAATTATATTAAGTTATTTGTGGTTAAAGCCAGCTCGAGAGTATTAATTGTTAATATAGATGATAGTTTACAGGATTATTATTATAAGCTTGCAGATAAGTTTAGAAGGCATGATTATTCCAAGATAAATAATATTGCTTGTGAGGTATATCCAAAGAGTAAAGATGGTAAAAATATTAAGGTGCAAATAGAATATGCTCTTGGTAAGGCTATAAGATTTTTAATTTTTGTAGGGCAAGAGGAATATAGAGAAAATAAGTTGAAGGTGAGAGACTTGACTAAAAAGGAAGAGTTGTTATTGTCTTTTGATGAGGCTATAAAATTTATTAAGGGCAATGACAAATTTTTATGTACGCCTTTTTAATTAAATGATAATTTTAAAAAGATATTTTTAATTTGAAGGTATTTAAGTTTTAGTGATTTTGCGTTCTTAAAAGCATTAGTAGGCATATTAACCCTTTTGTTTTTCTATTTTGCGGATTGTGATTGCATTTAGAGTCAATGTGTTTGTGTTGTAGTCATAGTTTATTTGTCCAAGTATTTCAACACAATCTTTAAAATTGATATCAATATCAAAAGTTGTTTTTGTTGTTATTATGCCTTCAAGAGCGTTCTTGTTATATCCTACATAAAAGTCAAAGTAAGTTATATTATCTTTCTTTTCGATATTGTTTGCAATTCCTTCCCATTTGACATATATATTTGAGTAAATTAATGGGTTTTTTTTAATTTCTTTTAAAACTAAATAATCGTCAAATGTAATAAAATCTGGTCTTGAGATAAAACTTGCAAGATTTTTAGCTTTAAGTTTAATTGATTCCGATGCGTTTGAATTTAATATCTTATTTATTTCGATTCTTGCAAAATTATTTTTGCCTTTTTTTAGATGAGTTTTTATTTTTTGAAATGAATTTTTGATTTCAGTTTCAGTGAGTATGAATACAAATTGCCCCTCATGGTTTTCAATTTTTTCTTTCTCATTTATTTTAATATCGTCAATGTATGCTGCAATATTATTAATAGCTTTTTTTTCTTTTACCTTAGAATCATTTGATGTCAGTGTAGTTGTTTCTTTGGAACGTATAAATAAAAATATTGATATCAATGAGAATACAAGGCCTGCTACTGTTAATAATATTCTTATTAACTTAGATAAATTTTGTCCTGTTTCTATTTTGATTTCTGGAAATAGTTTGGCATATATTTTGTTTTTATTCATAAATAGTGTTCCTTGAATAGGATTTTTTCGAATAGTTTCTAAAGAAAGTTCTGATCGTTTGATTTCTTGATTTTCTTCTATCATTTTAAGCCATATCTGTATGGCCTTGTCCTCTTTGCCTTGAGCTGCTAATAGTATTGCGATTGATTGCTTGACATCTGGTTCTGTTGGATTTAAAGTGTAAGCTTTCTTTAGATATGTTTGAGCATTTCCTAGATTTCCCATTCTAAGATAAGACATTCCTAGGATATAATGATAAAAATAATAATTTTTATAAAAGAAAATTTCTTTTTCTAAAAGTTTTATTACATCTGAATATTTGTGAGAGTTATAATAGCGAATAGATTTATTAATAAGTTTATTAGGTTCCATTTTCATAAGTTGAAGTTACCCTCATGATATTAGTTTTAATGTTTGATATATAAATTTTATCTTAAAAAAATAATAAATAGAATATCGTTTTTTGTTTTAAAAAAGTTGGTTTGACTAAAAATTTATTAATGTTATAATTATATAAGCTCGTTTGGGATTTATACATATTTTAAAGTGGTAGGAATGTGTCATCAGAAAAAATCGCGGAATTAATCAAGGATATTTACTTAAGCTTCAGAAAAGGTGATTTTAAGACAGCTTTGATGAAATCAGAAGAAGCACATTCTCTTGATTTTGACAATATTGAGATTTTAACGGCTTTAAAAAGTTCTGTATATTGGAATGGTCAGGTCGAAAGTCTTGATCGGATAGATAAAGACTATGAGAAGGCTGAATTTTTAATAAGAGAATGGAATAATTTTGCTAGAAGATATTTAAAAAAGATGAATTCTGATTTTATTCAAGGTCGTAACTCAATTAAGTATTTTATATTTCAGTTATGCTTAGACATATATAAAAATATATATAAATTACAACCAGAAAATTTAGATCTTTTAATAAAGATTGCTAAGTCTTACAAGGGAATGGGTAATTATGAGAGAGCCATAGCTGTTTTTTTGCAGATATTAGGAGATGCGAAAGACAATGCAGATGTAGTTGCTGAACTTGCTGATTCTTATGCCCTTATTGATGAAATCAAGGAGGCTAAGGTATTATTTAGGGAGGCTTTCTTTATTAATCCCCAAAAGATAGATATAGATGCGCTTGAATCTGAGATGATACTTAAATTAATAGAAGCTATTAAGAGTGATAGGAATATTTCCGATACTCTTATTAAAGAATGGATACCTGTTTATGGGGCGCTAAACGGTGTTTTTAATATTAAAAGAGAATTAAGACCTATTGAGCTTGGTCATTTAAAGCAGTCTGTTTATAGTTTGCGTAATGAGCTTAAGGAAAAGTCTTATAGATCAATAAATGAAAGCATATTGCTTCCAAGGCTTATTAATAAATATTTTTGGCTTATTGATCATTATGTAAGGATAAAAGAAGATCGTGTGCGAATTGATGAAATTTTATCTTATATTAAAGAAATAGATATAGGAATATATCAGCAATATGTCAATTAGGTTGGTTTTAATAAAATTGATATTAGGAGAGTTGAATGTCTAATATTACTATAGAAAGATTAGATAATATCTTGCAAGAGGATAAATGGACAAGGATAGTTGTTAATAATTATTCTCTTGCCAAGATAAAGGAATTGGATGAGTTAATAGATAGTATAATTTCTGAAAATTTAACAGAAGAAGCTTTAGATATTTGTGGTAAGCATTTAAAGGACGTCAAGAAGAGTATTGCTGGTCTTTATATTTCAGGCATGCTTATATATAGTAGAAGGCCGCTTAATGATATGAGCTTGCTTACAGTTGTAGACTTATTTTCCCAAAATTTGAAGTGGTCTCTTGTTGAACATATATGCAACAAGATGCTTTTAACCTCTGAAAATAAGCATGCGCTCTATACACTTGCAAAGATATATGCACAGAATAATGAGAATGATAAATTACCAGATATTTGGATGCGCATTGTTGAATCTGATGTTGATGATACTGTATTTGTAAGACAGCTTGCTACTCATTATGAGAATATTGATTTGCAAAAATCAATATATTTTTTTAGAAAAGCCATTTACCGTTTTATCGATAAAAAACAAATGTCAGGCATTAGAGAAATATGGTCTAAGTTGATTAAGTATGTATCTGATGATTTTGATTCTTTTCTTCTTATACTTCAAAAAGTTGAGAAAGAACTTGGGTTTAAAAAAGTTGTGGTTCTTTATGAAGATCTATATGGGCATTATTCTGTAAGTGGAAATGTTGATGAGACAATAGAAATTTTGAAGGGAATTTTAAAGCTTGACAATAAAAATCAGAAAGCAAGAGAGAATTTGGTTATCTTTTTAAGGGAAAAATATAAGGATATTAAAAATATTGAAGAATATCTTGAGAAGTCTGATATTGAAAACTTGGATAAAAATTTTGTTGATGTTTATTCTGATTTTGAAAAATATTTATTTTTTGCTAAGGGTAATTTTGTATATCATCAAACCTGGTTTGTAGGAATAGTTAAGGATGTAAATGAACAAGGCATTGTGGTTGATTTTGTCTCTAAACGAGGACATTTTATTAGTTTTGATATGGCTATATCTGCTCTATCTCCTCTTGAGAAAGAAGATATTCGAGTTTTGAAGGCAATTAAGCCAAAAGAGGAGCTTGTAGAGAATCTGAAGAGAGATATTGAATGGGCCTTGAGGATCATTATTAAAAGCTATAAGTCAATTGATCTTAAGGGGATAAAAAGGGAACTTGTTCCAAGTTTAATGACTCAGAGTGCGTGGAATGCGTGGAGTGTAAAAGCTAAGCAAATTCTAAAAGATAATCCCCATTTTGTTATGGCCTCTGGAAAAGCCGATTGTTATATATATAATGAGAGGGCTTCTAACTTTAATGAAAAAGTTTATGATAAATTTAAAATAGAAAAGGATTTTTATAAAAGATATGAAATTTTTATGCACTATTGTGGTACTTCTGGTGGCGTTGTAAAGGATTTACATGTTGAAGAGGAAATGCTTAATTATTTTTTGATTTATGTTAATAATTTTACAAAGGTTGATCATTATGTTATAAGTTCTTATGTAATACTTAAATCTTTAAAAAACTCTGAGAGTGGGGTTGCTTTTAAGATTAATATTGAAAAAGATATTAATTTAGAAGTTCTCTTGAGGGAATATTCCAAGAATATAGTTGATCTTTTTGATTCAATCTTGAATGCAGAGATTAAAAAGGAGTTGGTATCCTTAATCAAGGAAGAGTTAGTTGATTGGGTTGCTTATTATAAGCAGCTTTTTCCTTATTATGTTAATAAGAAATTGATAGATTCTCTTTATAAGGAAGATATAAAAGAAACATCACAGCTTTTTAATTATGTCATAAAGAATTATAAAGTTTATAAAGATGCTTATATTTGGATTTTAAAGCATTATGTTTCTTATTCGCTTAATTTGGATTATTCCGATTCAGAGTTATTGGTAAATTTGATCAAGATTTTAACAGACAGTGTTGTTAAGATTAATAATAAAAATAATTCTGTTGCTAACAAGAGAATTTATAAAATGGTAATTAATCTTTTAATTAAAGATAAATATCTAAGTATTGTTTTAAATAAGGTCATGGATGAGGAGCTTGCCAAAAGGATATATATGACTTGTTTTTATATAAGAGATTTTCCCCCAAAGGATCTCTTACATATTAAAACCGCAATAAGAACTGTATTTAGTGCTATTGAATTTGAAGATGAAAAACTGCAATTCTCAGGTGATAAGGTCGAAATAGGATTTTTAACTATTTTAAGTTCTCTTAGCAAGAAGCAGAAGGAATTACAGTACTTAAAAGATGTAGAGATACCGGAGAATTCTAAAGAAATTGGTAAGGCCCGTGAGCTTGGTGATTTAAAAGAAAATGCAGAATATCATTCTGCAAAGGAAAGGCAGCAGTTTTTAACAAAGAGATTAAATTCTCTTATGTTAGAAATAGATGTTGCAAAAGTTGTTGATACTAAAGAACTTCAAAGCTCTGTTGTTGGGTTTGGAACAAAAGTTACTATGATTAATAAAGATACAGGAAGGGAAGAGTTTTATTTGATATTTGGACCTTGGGAGTCAAATCCTGATGAAGGCATTATATCTTATAAATCTCCTTTTGGAGAAAATTTGTTAGATGCAAAAGAAGGCGACAATCTTGATTTTGTAATAAATGATACTCGTTTCCAATATTATGTTAAAAAGATAGAACCTGCCAGAATTAATTAAAGAGGTAAGATGTCAAAATTAAAAGATAACCCAGATAATTCTTTAAATGACAGATTAAATAGAGAAAAGGCCATTGAGCTTGCTAGAGTTCAAATAGAGAAAGATTTTGGTAAAGGCAGTCTTATTAAGATGGGAGAGTCTCCTGTTGGTAAAGGCATAGAGAGCATATCTAGTGGTTCTATTTTGCTTGATGAGGCAATTGGTGTTGGGGGATATCCAAGGGGAAGAATAATAGAAATTTTTGGTCCTGAATCTTCCGGTAAGACTACTTTGACTCTTCAAGCAATTGCTGAGGTTCAAAAAAATGGTGGAATAGCAGCTTTTATTGATGCTGAACATGCTCTTGATCCTGCTTATGCAAAAGCTTTGGGTGTTAATATTGATGAACTTTGGATTAGTCAGCCTGACACAGGAGAACAAGCTCTTGAGATTGCTGAATATTTAATTAGAAGTGGTGGAGTTGATTTAATTGTTGTTGATTCTGTTGCAGCTTTGACACCACAGGCAGAGATTGATGGAGAGATGGGCGATTCTCAGATTGGGCTTCAAGCAAGATTAATGAGTAAGGCTTTAAGAAAGATTACAGGCATACTCTCAAAATCTAATACTTGTATTATGTTTATTAATCAACTAAGAATGAAAATCGGTGTAATGTTTGGCAATCCAGAGACTACTACTGGAGGAAATGCTTTAAAATTTTATTCTTCTCTTCGTCTTGAAGTTAGGAAGATTGATCAGGTAACGGGGAGTTCTGCGGATGATATTGTTGGTAATAAAATAAGAATTAAGGTTGTAAAAAATAAAGTAGCACCTCCTTTTCGTAAAGTAGAACTTGTGATTTATTTTGGAAAAGGCATTTCGCGTGAAGCTAGTATACTAGATGCTTCAGTTAAGTATAATTTGATACAAAAAACAGGTTCTTGGTATTCTATGGGAGACGATAAGTTAGGACAAGGCAGAGAGCATGCTGTTAGTTATTTAGTTAAAGAAAAAGAGGTGGCTGATGAACTTGAGAGTAAGCTTAGAAAAATAATTTTTGAGGATCCCAATCAAGATTTTCTTGAAGTTGGTACCACCTGATGCTAAGAAAGATAAAAAATAAAATGGTAGGTTTAGATGATTATTTGATTGTTTGTAATGATTTTAAAGGTGGAATAGAAATTTTTTTTGATTACGTAAGAAATAAAAGAGAGATTTTAAAGACTTTTAATTTAAATAAAATAATAGAAGATTTTTTGACATTTTCTGAGAGCATTGAAATAGATGTTAAAGACTTAATTAAGTTTTATTCTTTTTCAACCAGTTTGCTTTATTTAAAGACACAAATTCTTTATCCAGTAAAATTAAAGGATAAAAAATTAGTTGAAAGGGAGATAGTGCAGAAATTAATAAATTACAGTGAAAAATCTGCAGAGATCAGGAGCGCAACTCATAATTTAAAAGACGGTGTATGCCTAAATGTATTTAAATCTTCTTTTTTTAGAGAAAATGGTACCTTTTTAGAAAGTGTGGATAATATTCAGGATTGCAAGATCGAGATTAATAAGGTTAAGAGCACAGTCAGGGTGGCAAGGGCAGAGAGAAAGCATGATGATATTCCTCGTAATATTAAATTAAGGTCTAATGTTATTTTAGGCACATATGATGCTAAGTTTTTGGATAAAAAAACAAGAATTATTGCCCTTTTAACTAAGGAAGATAATTTAATTTTTGAGTTTTTATTGGATTTTGATGATAAATTTTACTTTTTTGAGAGATTTTGTTATTTTTTAATCGCTCTTGAATATAAAATGTCAAATATTATAGATTTAGTTTATACAAATGATAAGCTGGTTTTAAGAAAAGGAAAAAGTATTGACGAATATAAACAGCAGAGGGCTTAGAGCCCATGTTTTTTTGGCAGAGAAAGGTATGGGATCTAGGAGATTTTGTGAAGAGCTTATAAGAAAAAATCTTGTCAAAATAAATGGTACTCTTGCAAAGCTTGGAGATAAAGTGTTCTTAGGTGATAGAGTGGAGTATAGAAGACAAGTATTTGTCTTGAGAGACTTGAAAATTGAAAGTAAGATTTATATAGCCCTTCATAAACCTAAAAATTATTTATGTTCCAATTTTGACCCAGAGGGGAGAAAATTGGCAATATCTTTAGTTCAGCCTTTATTTAAAGAACGTTTGTTCTCAATTGGTAGACTTGATTTTAAAAGTTCTGGACTTTTGCTTTTTACTAATGATGGTCAGTTTGCAAATAGTATTGTTCATCCAAGGAGTGAGGTTGAAAAGGAGTATATTGTTGAGTCAAAAAAGGATGTTAATGAGGATTTGCTTATTAATTTTAAACATGGAATAAAGATTGAAAGAGAAATATTTAAGTTAAAATCTTATGAAATGCTTGGCAATAATTCTGTTAAGTTGGTTTTAACGGAAGGTAAAAATAGGGAGATTCGAAAAGTCTTTTTAAGTAAGAATATCTTTTTAAAGAAAGTTCACAGAATTAGAATAGGTAATATTAAGTTGGATAATTTAAAAGAAGGACAAATTAAAGTTTTGTCTTTAGCTAAGATTAATAGATTCAAGACACAGCTTTTGGGGGGAATATTAAATGATAATAGCAATTGATGGTCCTTCAGCTTCGGGGAAAAGCTCGATTGCGAAAGCGCTAGGGAGCAGATTAGGTTTTAAGTTTATTAGTTCTGGTTATTTTTATAGAATAATAACTTTGATTGCTCAAAAGTTTACTCTAAACGAATATGATCTGCTTAGTGAGAGTAAAATTTTAGAACTTGTATTACAAAATGATATCAAATTTAATGGTGTTGATTTTTTGCTTAATGGTGTAAATGTTACGAGTCATATTTTAAATGAAAGAATAGATCTTCAAGTTTCTCTTTATTCTTCTTATATAGGTGTTAGGAATATTGTAAATAAAAAATTAAGAGAAATAGTTAAATTAAAGGATGATAATTATATAATAGAGGGTAGAGATATTACTACCGTAGTATTTCCAGAAGCTAAGGTTAAGATATATCTTGATGCTTCTGTTAAAGTGCGAGCTTTAAGACGGTATAATCAAAGGGATGATGATATCACTTTAAATGAGTTAGAGCAAGCACTAGAGAGGCGAGATGAAATTGATCAAAATAAAGAGTATGGTAAATTGAAATTGGCTAAAGAAGTTTTTTATATTGATACAAGCTATAAATGCCTAGATGATGTATGTGATATTATCATAAAGACGTTTAATTTGAAAAAAAAGTGATAGAGAGGTGAGGATGGAAAAGCAAGAAGATTTACAAGAAAATTATCTGAAGGTTCTTGAAAAAGTAGAACTTGGTAGTAGCGTTTCTGGTGTTGTTATAAATATCATGAAAGATTATGTGCTTGTAGATATTGGGTATAAGTCTGAAGGTTTTATTAAAATCGATGAATTTGAAACCATTCCAAATGTTGGAGATAAACTTGATGCAATAGTTACGAGGGTAGGGGGAGAATTGGGATTAGTTCTTAGTGTTGCAAAGCTTGATTCTCTTAATTTGCAAGATAAGATTGATGAGTATATTGCAAATAGAAAGGTGCTTAAAGGCAAGATTTTAGTTGAACTTTCAAGTGGCTATAAAGTCCAAATTAATGAAAATGTTACCGGATTTATGCCATCTTATTTGAGTTCTAAAATTAGAGATGAAAAATTAAAAAGAGGCTTGGTAGTTGAGTTTTATGTTATTCAGGCAGATAAAACTGATGGTCTTAGGCTTATTCTTGATAGACGGACTTTGGAGAGAGAGCGAGAGCTTTTGAAAAGAAAAGAGCTTGTTAATTCTTATAGCGAGGGAGATATAGTTGATGGTGTTGTTGAGAGAATTACAGATTATGGTGCTATTATAAAGGTTAAGAATCTTGTTTTGGGAGTATTGCATAAAAGAAATATTGCATTTAGTCGTGTTGAAAATATTGAAGATTTTATTCGTGTTGGTGATAAATTAAGATTGCAAATCATCAAATTAAGTGTAAATACAGGAAAGATGGAATTATCCCTTAAAGCTTTAAAGGCAAATCCTTGGGATTCTGTTGAATCTAGGTATAAGGTTGAAAGTATTGTAAAGGGCAAAGTTGTGAAAATATTACCCTTTGGTGCTGTGGTTGAACTTGATAGTGAGATATCAGGATTTCTTCATATAAGCAATTTTTCTTGGGTAAGGGTGATAAAAAGTCCCCAAGAATTAGTTAAGGTTGGGCAAATCGTAGAAGTTAAGATTTTGGAGATAGACAAGGAAAATCAAAAAATATCTCTAGGTATTAAGCAAGTTAATGAGAATCCATGGAATAGTTTATCTCAAAGGTGTGATGTTGGTAAGGTTGTTCAGGGTGTTGTTAAGAATATCACAAAGACAGGTGCCTTTGTGAGCATTGAAGAAGGCATAGATGCATATATTAGTAAATTTGATATTTCTTGGGTTGATGAGATTAATCCTGAGGAATACTTTAAATTGGGAAGTTCAATTAGTGGAAAAGTAATTGAATTTGATGCAAAGAAGCAAAACATTAGGTTGGGAATTAAACAGTTGGAAGAAAATCCTTGGGATGATTTCTCTAAGAGCTATAAGAAAGGTGATACCCTTGAAGTTGAAGTTTTAGAGAAGAAATCAAAGGGAGTTCAGGTAAGAGTTTATGGTAAAATAATGGGATTTATTAGTAAAATTCAACTTGGAGATACAAAAGAATCCAGCTTGGATACTTTTGAAAATTTGAATGTTGGGGACAAACTTAAAGTTATGATTACCAATATTGATTTTAAAAATAAGTTGGTTTTGCTTTCTTATAGGGCGTATAAGGAACAAAAATCAAGCGAAGAAATTTCTTCTTATTTGTTTAAGGAGGATGATGAAGAGTCTTATAAGCCCTTTGCGAATCTGTTAAAGAGGAATGCTGATGTTTAAAAATAAATTTTTTGTAGGTATTCTTGCAGTTATTGTTTTTGTAGGAATTATCCTTTGTTTTTATGATTCTATGGATATAGATCATGTTAAGGCAGGGGGGGAAGTAGTAGAAAATCTTGAGAGAGATTTAAATCTTTATTTAAGAGCAAAGAATGCTGAAGAAAAACTTAAATTAGAGCCTAAAATAGAGGAAGCTGTAAATAAGAGAGACGATGTTGCACATGAATTTCTCCCACGGTTTTATCTTGCAAGGTCTACTTATTTCCAAATTAAGGGTTTATATAAAGAGGCTCTTAAGGATTTAGATATTGTTATTGGTTCAAAGTGGATTGAAAGGGAACTTGCCTATATTAATAAAGCTGTGGTTTACGAAAAAATGGGACAAGTTGAGGATGCTTTATTGATATATGATAATGTGATTAAGCAGACCAAATTAGATTTTATTAAAATTAGAGCCTTGCTTGGTAAAGCGGTATTAATTGAAGCTAAAGATAAAAAATTGGCTATTGAAATATACTCTAAAATTGCTAATTTTTCTTATGAAAATAACTTATATGTTAATGTTGCCAAAAATAAGCTTTTGCAGCTTAGGTAATTTGGTTTATTTTTTGTTTTGGTATGAAAAAGTTTTCTAATACTACATTTGTAGTTATTTTTTTATTAATATTTGGTTGTGGTATTGAAGATATCGCCATAATCGATTCTCCTTTGGTAGTTGATAGTAGAGCTTCCAGAGATACTCTTGCTTTTAAATTGCCTTCAGGTTATTTTAATAATCACAATAATTCTAAAATTAGGGGTTTTGATATATATTATAAATTCTACCCAGAGGGTTCAAATTACCATTTTGGGAGTTTTACAAAGAGTGTTCAAAGAGATTTTGATGCTTTAAAGAGTGTTTTTAATAATGTTAATGAGTTTAATAGGAGAGGATTTTATAAAATTAATTTGGACGGTGATCGTTCTTCAGGGAGACCGACTTTGAAATTGGACAAAAGTTGGATTCAAGGAAAATTTCCTTTATATATTGAATTTAATTTTGAAAACTTGAGGAAGAGTACTCCTGGATCAGTTTTTATTAGTATAAGGAATGGTAGTGATTCTTCAGCGCCTCTGATTAAACATATTAAAACTATATATAGATCCTATGTTGTTAATGGTTTGTATAGTGAATTTTCTGAAGCTCTTAAAAAATCTAAAGTCGCAGATAGTGATAAGAGACCATTTGATCTCAAGCACATTAGTGATAATTTTTTTACAAAAGATGTTTCCCCTAAGTATAATTTGGTGATTTTTGTTATGGCAGCAGGTAATGCTATTGAAGATGAGTTGTATAGTGTTATTGTGAATATAGGGAGTTTAAATAGTTTTGAGTTGTCGAATTAATTGAAGGTGAGGCATGGTAACATTTTTTTTTCATTTAATTTTAACTAATATTATTGTCTCTTTTGTGATAAGTTTTATTATTGTCTTTTTTGGTATATTAAGATTTGGGTTTTTGCTAGTTTATTTTATAAGTTTTTTAGGAAGTGTTTTATTTTTATTTTTTATACCTCTTTTTTATTCCGATTATTATAATAGACAAGTAGATATTTTATTTTATTTGTTTCCAGTTATTGGTTCAATAGTTTTAATATCTTTATTAAGATTTTCTGAGAGGAGTAAGAATGATTTATAAGGAGAATTTTGAGATTGCACTCGTATCAAGTTCTCTTGTTAGGGCTGAGTTTTTAGAGGCTTTAAAAATTAATTTTTTATCTCTTAGTGTTGATATTGATGAGAACTTAATAATGAAAACAGGTGAGACTGGTGTTACGGAGAGGATAGCGGTTCTTAAACTTACTAGTGCTATTGAGAAATATGGTAAGGATAAATGTTTAATTACTGTTGATACTCTGTTAAAGAATGATTCGGTTTATGTTGGCAAAATAAGAGATGAAAAGGAAGCTTTTAGTAAGATAATGGGATATAGTAATAAGCTTATTGAAGTTGAGACTAGTTTTTGTATATTTATTCCAACAAAAGAAAAAATAGTTAAAGCTTGTGAAATATCATTTATTAAATTTCGAGAATTAACTCCAGATATTGTTTATTATTATATTGAACTTGGACATTGGAAAAATAAGGCTGGGGGTATAAGTCTTAAAAATGGTGTTGCAGATATCTTGATTGAATATATTAATGGTAGTTATTCAAATATAATAGGCTTACCAATCGGTTTATTTTATGATATCCTTATTAGAGAAAATGTAATTTCCGCTATGTAATTAGTGAGTAAAAGCGAGGGATTTAGGAGGTTATTTTGGCAGTTATTACTATGAAAAGCCTTTTAGAGGCTGGAGTTCATTTTGGACATCAGGTAAAAAGGCTTGATCCAAGAATGAAAAGGTTTATCTTTTCAGAGAGAAATGAAATACATATTTTGGATTTGCAAAAAACTTTGCAAGGTATTAAAGATTCTTATGAGCTTGTTCAAAGCGTTATAAAGAGTGGTAAGAAAGTCTTATTTGTTGGCACTAAAAAGCAGGCAAGCGAAATAATTGAACAGGAAGCTAAAAGAAGTGATATGCCTTATGTTAACAATAGGTGGCTTGGTGGAATGCTTTCAAACTTTAATACTATTAAGAAATCAGTTCAAAAATTAAAAAAATTAGAAAAAATGGAAATTGATGGAACTTTTGAAATGATTAGCAAAAAGGAAGTTTCTCAACTCAACCGTGAGAAGTTGAAATTATCAAAAAATTTGACGGGAATTAAGGACATGGAAGAACTTCCAGGTGCCGTTTTCATTATTGATCCTAAAAGAGAGCAAATAGTGATTAATGAGGCTAGAAAGCTTGGTATTCCTATTATTTCAGTCGTTGATACAAATTGCAATCCAGATGTAATTGACTGTCCAATTCCTGGTAATGATGATGCAATTCGTTCTGTTGCTTTATTTACTAAGATAATATCTGATGCTATCTTGGAGAGCGATAAAGAAGTTGGAATTCAAATAGTTGAAAATTTGAATGAAGAAGACTTAATGAGTGAAATTGAAGTTAAGAACGAGAAAAAAGAATTATAGGATATAAGGAGAGTAATGTGAGTATTAGTCCTCAAGAGGTAAAAAAGCTCAGAGACGCAACTGGAGCTGGATTTGGTGATTGTAAGAAGGCATTAGATGCCGTTGGTGGTGATTTTGAATTAGCTAAGAAAAAACTTAGAGAGATGGGTATTGCATCCGCTGATAAAAGGAGTGGTAGAGATGCTAAGGAAGGGCGAGTATTCTCTTATGTAAATAAAGAGAGAGTAGGCCTTTTGCTTATTTCATGTGAGACAGATTTTGTTGCTATGAATGGTGATTTTGTGACTTTTGGGAATTCTTTGATAAAACAGTTAGTTGAGAGTGGCAAAGATTCTTTAGACGAGCAGCAAGAACTTGAAATTAAAAATTTAGCAGCTACAATCAAAGAAAATATTCATGTAAGCAAGATTTATATTTCAAATATTGCATCTAATGAACTTGTAAAAAATTATCTTCATGGAGAGCAATCTAAGATAGGCGTGTTTATTAAATTAAGGGTAGATGATGTTTTAAAAATTGAAGATGGGAGTTTAAATAGTCTTGCAATGGATCTGGCTTTGCATGTAGCAGCTTTTGCTCCTCTCTATTTAAGTGTTGGTGATGTTTGTCCTAATTATATTAAAGAGCAAGAAGAAGTGTTTATGAAGCAGATGGAAGCTAGTGGAAAGCCTGAGAATGTAATTAAAGGGATAGTATCTGGAAAACTTAAAAAACATTTGGGAGAGATTACCCTCTTAGAACAAGGATTTGTAAAGGATGATAAACTTACTGTTAAAGAAAAGATTGAAGAGGTTTCCAAATCAATTTTAACCAAGATAGAAATAATAGATTTTAAATATTTTAGTGTTGGATAATAATTTATTCCTTTTAATTTTTAAGGAGGCTTGAATGGAGGAATATAAGGCTTTATTGGACGAAAAGATGGATAGAGTTCTTTTATCTCTTGATAGTGAATATAAATCTTTAAGAACGGGCAGGATAAGTAGTGCTCTTTTTGATAAGGTATTAGTTGATTATTATGGAGAAAAAACTCCCTTAACTAGGGTTGCCAATATTAGTATTCCCGAGGCAAGACTTATTGTAATTCAACCTTGGGATAAAAGTTTGTTATCTAAAATAGAGCAAGCTATACTAAGTTCAGATCTGTCTATGAATCCTTCAAGTGATGGGTCAGTCCTTAGGATTAAAGTTCCTGTATTGACTGTTGAGAGACGTAAGGAAATAGTAAAACAGGCAAAAAAGATCGCCGAGGAATATAAGGTTGCGGCTAGAAATGTAAGGCAGGAGTTAAATAATAAGGCCAAGAAGCAAGAGAAAGATTCTCAGATTACTGAAGATGATTTGCGACGGATTTTAGATGATATTCAAAGAGATACCAATTCTTATATCAAGAAAATAGATGAGATTTTTGATTTAAAAACAAAAGAGATAATGGAATTTTAAGTTTATGAGTAGTAATTCTCTTCCAATGCATGTTGGGATCATCATGGATGGAAATAGAAGATGGGCTTTAAAAAAAGGTTTGTCATTTTTTGAAGGACACAAAGAAGGTTTAAAGAGAGCCAAGGAGATAGTTAAACATTCTCTTAAATTAGGCATAAAATATTTATCTCTCTATGTTTTCTCTACAGAAAATTGGAATAGGACAAAATCAGAAATAGAATATTTGATGTTTTTGATTGCCGATTATCTAAGTTCTGAGTTTGAGTTTTATAGTGCAAACAATATAAAAATACTAGTATCAGGAGATATTGAAGCTTTAAGTGAGAAAGTAAGAAAGTCAATCATTGATGCTATTGAGTTTACGAGAAATTTTGATGGACTTATGTTGAATTTAGCAATTAATTATGGCGGTCGAAATGAAATAGTTAGAGCTACTAAGAAAATTTTGGGAAGTGGTTTACAGTTTGGGACTTTAGATGAGGTTGTATTTTCTAAGTTTTTGGATAATCCGGAACTTTGTGATCTTGAGCTTTTAATCCGTACTGGTGGAGATATGAGAATAAGTAATTTTCTTTTATGGAAAATTGCTTATTGTGAATTTGTTTTTTCAAGTGCCTTGTGGCCAGAATATTCCATTTCTCATTATGATAGAGACTTGGAATGTTTTAAGAATAGGAAGAGAAATTTTGGGAGATAAAAGTTTATTTAATCTTAAGTCTAGAAAATTAACATTTATTGCACGACTTGGGACATTTTTATTTTTTGTTCCTTTAGTTTTATTTTTAATATTTTTAGAGTATGAGAATTATTTATTAATTAATATTTTAATTTTTATGTTTAGTGGAATTGCTGCAAAGGAAGTTAATGATTTACTTAAGGTTAAGTCTTCTTCTATTTCTAGTATTTTATCTTTCTTTTTAGGAGTATCTCCCCCAATCTTAACATATCTACATTACAATATTTTTGATTTGGGTATAAATATAATATTTTATTTGGGTATAACTTTAGTTTTTAGTAATTGGATTGTTAATTTAGTTTTCATTAAAGAAAATGAAATTGTTAATTTTTTATCACAAGCAACTTCAATAATTTTTATACTTGTATATCCGGGATTTTTAATGTCATTTGTTGTTGCTATTACTACTTTGCCAAGAGCACCTATTCTTTTATTAATACTTTTCTCTATGGTAAGTGGTAATGATACTTTTGCCTATCTTGTTGGATATTTCTTGGGGAAAAATAGTTATAGGCCTACAATTATTAGCCCCAATAAAACGATAATGGGATTCTTAGGTGGTATATTATTCTCTGTTATTGTTGCAATGGTTGTAGTATTTTTAGGGTTGATCAATTTAACTTATGGAGAAGCTATGATTTTTGGCATTTTAATAGGATTCTTTACTATTATTGGTGATTTATTTGAATCTGGACTTAAGCGTAGCGCAGGAGTTAAAGATTCCGGCAATATTATTCCTGGTAGAGGTGGTGCTCTTGATTCAATTGATTCATATCTTTTAACAGGTCCTATATTTTATTTATATTTGTCTTAATTTTTGGGAGTAATTAATGTATATTTTTCTTAGTATTTTGGCTTTTACTTTTATAATATTCATTCATGAATTAGGTCATTTGTTATTTGCAAAACTTTTTAAAGTTAAGGTTGAAGTTTTTTCTATAGGGATAGGACCTAGTCTTTTTAAAATTAAAATAAAAGAAACGGAGTATAGATTTTCTCCTATTTTTTTGGGGGGATATTGTAAGCTTAAAGGATCTGAGCACTTAGAAAACGAGCTTAAATTAAATAGACAGCTTGAAGCTGATAAAGATTCTATTTTTGGTATTTCTCATTTTAAAAAAATATTAATATATTTTGCAGGCCCTCTTTTTAATTTAATTTTTGCATTCATTATTTTTGTCGCAATAGAAATGATAGGTATAGTTTATCCTGATTATCCTAGTAAAATAGTCGTTATTAATAATAGCGCTTCAAGTAAATTTAAAGATGGGGATGTTATTTTAAGCGTTAATAATAATAATATAAAATATTATTCTGATTTAAATAAATTTGTTTCCTTAAAAGATTCCAGAATGACGTTCACGGTTTTAAGAAATGGTGATCGTATTAGCTTTGAAGAGCATACAAGTTTGGATAAGCTTATAAAAGAAATTGGCCCTTGGGTAGATCTGATTATTGCTAAAGTTAAAACAAATTCTTCAGCTGAAGTTGCCGGTCTTAAGCCTAATGATAAGATAATTGGTATTAATGATGTGGTTTTGAATAATAATGAGGATTTAAATAATTTAACGGCTAAGCTTGATGTTAATGTAGTAGACATTAGGTATGAGAGGAATGGGGAAATTTTAACTTCAAAGTTGGTGTTTCAAGATACTAATAAAAGTCTAGGAATTCATTTATTGCCCGGTTTAGATCGGGTGGTTAAAGCAGATAATTTGGGAATTGCTTTGAAAAATTCTTTTAATAAAGTCTTAAATATTTTAGGGAATATTCTTAAGTCTATTATTTCGTTATTTACTAATTTTAAGAATAATTCTAAAAATATTGTAGGGCCTGTTGGTATGATGAGCATTGTTATTGGTTCTTTTTCTTTTGGAATCTTATATTGGCTTAATACTATTGCTATTTTTAGTTTACTTATTGCTGGCATGAATTTATTTTTTGTTGTAATTCCGATGCTTGATGGAGGTCAAATTCTTATTAGTTTGATTGAGCTCTTGCGTGGAAAGCGATTTAATGCAAAATACATTTATTATTTTTATATTATTGGTATTTTGTTGATGTTAAGTCTTTTTGTATTAGGGTTTTTAAATGACTTACGTAATTTAATCTAATTATTTAGTTTGTTCAAGATTTAGTTTGTTCAAGCAGAAGCCGTTTGCTCTTTAATTAATAGGAAGCACATATTTTAACATAAACCAAAAGTGAGCAAAAGATGCAAGTAAGATTAAAATGTGAAAAAGATCATGCATTCTCATGTTTGCTATTGGATTAAGTTTTTTACTTGTTGAGTATACTATTCCTCCTAGTGTATAAAGAATACCCCCTAGGCCTAGCCATACAAATCCTTTTATAGGAAGGATTTCATAAATGAGTTTAATTCCAAATATAATACTCCATCCCATAAGTATGAATATGCATCCGTTAATCCATCCGGGACTGTTTATGTATATTGACTTAAAAATAATTCCTAGAATAGCAAATCCCCAAACGGCTATAAGGATTATTTTTCCATAAACATTCGGCATAAGAATTAGACATGGTGGAGTGTATGTTCCTGCTATCAATATGAATATTGAGATATGATCAAATTTTCTAAAAAGTTGTTTTATTTTACTTCCCCTTGTAAACATATGATAAAGAGTACTCATTGTATATAGTAATGTCATTGATGAGCCATAGATAAGAAATAATACTGCATGAAGATACTTTTCTGAATTAATTGATAGAGTAATAAGAATTGTTGTTCCTATTATTGATAAAATAATGCCAATTAGGTGAGATATTGAGCTGAACAATTCATTTTTAGGTATTGAGGCATGATATGATTTGTGTTTTTTCTTTTTTTTGAACATGGGTTTACTCTTTTCTAATTATTTTTATTTAGAACATACATTTGTTCTTATTTATTTTAGGTATATTAATGCAAAAAAAGACATAAATCAAGTGAGCAAGAATAGTTTAATATGAAACTAAAAGTTAAATTGACGTTATTGCATAATTTTCTGCTTAAATTTTTTTATGGAAATCTAACTTTTTGTAAAAAAAGCTATATAATGATATTGTCTTAAATTTTTGAATGGAGAGGCCCATAGTGATAAATTTTTTCAAGGTTCTTAGATTTGCAAATTTACAAAAGTTTTCTAATGCAGTAAGATTGCCAATTTCTGTTTTGACAATTTTTTGTTTAATGCTTGGAATTGGATCTGCACTCTCAAGTCCTTCTAATTTATTTTATGTTGACAATATTGTTTTTAAGGTTGTTTTAGGACTTATTAAGAATACAAGTAATATTATTATTTTAAATATTCCATTGCTTTTTGTTATAGGGATTACTGTTGGAGTGGCTCGAGCTCAAAAGGGACCTGCTGCACTCTCAGCTCTTATTGGATATTTGATTTTTAATGTTACTGAAAATTATTTTCTTGATTTGTTTTCAGAACTTGTTGAGCCTAATCTAATGTCTTCAGTTGGTCAAGTAAATATTTTAGGGATTCAAACTTTAAATACAGGTATTTTAGGTGCTTTATCAGTTGGGCTTTTGGTTGGTTATTTGCACAATAAATTTTATTATATTGAGTTGCCTGGGCCTTTTAACTTTTTTGCTGGTTTTCGGTTTGTTCCCATAGTAGTTTTTCCTTTTTGTATTTTATTGGGGGGAATATTTGTTTTCATTTGGCCATATTTTAATGAATTAATTGTTTCTTTTGGATTTTTTATTGCTAAATTTAACTATTTTGATAGTTTTCTTTATGGGGTTTTAAATAGAATGCTCATTCCTTTGGGGCTTCATTCCATTCTTACATTTCCTTTTAACTTTACTTCGTTGGGAGGAACTGAGGTTATTAATGGTCAGGTTGTTGGTGGTATTCAAAATATATTTTATGCTCAATTATCAGATCCATATCTTACTAGGTTTTCTTCAAGCATTTCCAGGTTCAATAGTGGATTTTATCTCTCTATTATGTTTGGGCTTCCTGGGGCGGCATTCGGGGTTTATAGAGGAATCATTCATGATGATAAGAGTAAGGTTTTTTCTTTGCTATTTTCTGGGGCTTTTGCAGCTTTCTTAACAGGAATTACAGAGCCTTTAGAATTTTTGTTTGTTTTTACAGCACCTTTGCTTTATTTTGTGCATGCTATTTATACCGGATTTGCATTGTTGATTGCTAATGTATTTGATATTGCAGTTGGAGCTGCTTTTTCTGCTGGATTTTTTGATTTTTTTATGTTTGGAATATTACAAGGGCATGACAAGACAAATTGGATTTATTTATTACCATTAGGATTTGCATTTTTTGCTTTGTATTATTTTACTTTTAAATGGGTTTATAATTATTTTGATTTTCAGATTTTTGGTGTTGGTGAACCATTTTTTGCTGGTATTGAAGGGGAAGTTGAAGGAATGGGAATTGCTCATCTAATAATTCAGGGTCTTGGAAATCTTGATAATATTCAGGAGTTTGATGTTGTCTCAACAGACTTAAGCTTTGTAGTTTTCAGTCCTGAGCTTATATCGGAGGATATCCTTAAAAAAACAGGTGCTTTAAATATTGTTACAATTGATAATACAATTAAAATTGATTATGGAACAAATGTTTATTATATAAAAAAAGCTATTGAAAATTATTCCCCTGAAAGGCTTTTTAAGGCCAGTGTTGTTGTTGCATCTGATAATGTAAAACAAGGAATTAAAGCATATATTGAAATGAAAGAAGATGATAAACTTGAAAAGCAAGGTTCAACAGGGAAACTTTACAAACTTAATGATAATAATGATAATGATAATTAGAATTTATTTAGATGGGATGTATTTCAAAGTTATGAATTTGTATTAGAAAAATTGTTTTTTTGTTCTTTATTATAAAGAAATTTTTGAGAGAATTAATTTTTTGGCTGGGGGGAGTATAGATTTTGAAGAGAAATATTTAAATTTCGAAATAAAGATATATTTGATTTTAATTTGATAAAGGTTTATTAATGTTTATTTAAGACTAATTTTAAGGATGTGATGATTTGCTTTTATTTGCCGTTGATGTTGAACTTGGAAGTATTCATGATAACTTTATAAGTTATTGCATGGCGCGTAATGGCATCATTGATACCTTGTAATAGAGAGTAATTTTTAAAGGTAGTAAGATACAATTTTCAATTGTTCTGGGGGGGGATGAGTGATTTTGGAAAGATTTTTACTCAATATTGAAAAAAAATAAGTCTTTTTATATACTATTTAAATAATCTGTTATAGTATTAAGATGACCTTTGCCATAACTTTGAAAAAGTTTAGGTGCGATTAAGACCATAAGGAGTTAAAATGATAAAAAAGTATGAGGCTTGTTTTTTATTTAAGAGTGAGGAACTTGAATATAAGGTTGCTTTAGAAGATGTAAAAAAACAGTTAACAGCTTTTAATGCTAGTGATTTTGTTGAGAATTCTCTTGGAGAGAGGGCATTGGAATATTCTATTAGGAAGCAGTCGCGTGGTAGATATGAGATAATAGAATTTAAGATGGACAGTAGTAATTTAAAAGAACTTGAAGTGCAATTGAGACTTATCAAAAATTTATTAAGATATATGATCTTAGTTAAGATTAATAAAAAGGTTAATGTTAAAAAAGTTAAGAGAAGAAATTTTAGAGAGTTCAAGGATAATAGAGATACTAGAGAAAAGGAATTACCAGAATCTACTGCTGATGTAAAAGTAGATTGAGTAGATTGAGGAGGTTGTAGATGGCCGATATTAATTCCTTAGTATTGTCTGGTAGGCTTACGAAGGATTCTGAGCTTACTTATACTGAGGCAGGTATGGCTATTCTTAAATTTGGTTTAGCTAATAACAGAAGGGTTAAAAAAAGTAATGAATGGGTGGATTATGCTCAATTTTTTGATTGTGTTATCTTTGCTAAGAGAGCTGAGAGTCTTAGTGTTTTTCTTAAGAAGGGGAAACAAGTTGTAGTTAATGGGTCTTTAAGGTATGAGAGTTGGGATGACAAGCACACTGGTGATAAGAGAAGCAAGAGCAGCATTTTAGTGGATGAGATTCAAATGTTTGGGATGCCTCTTGCTGCTCAAGGTGCTAATAATGTTGGCTTTGAAAGTTATAAGAAGCCAGATCCGTTTACGGATATTGGTTTTGGTGACAGTTTTAATGAAGATATACCTTTTTAGGAGTTTGAATTTATGTATAAAGATGTAGATTCCCATCAGAGAGACTCAAGGTCTGATGGACATCAAGATGGTTTTAAGAAAAACCCTAATTTTAGATTTTTTAAGAAAAAGACATGCAAATTTTGCGATATGGACAGAGTTCCTGATTATAAAGAGTTTGATTTCCTTAAAAAGTTTATTACAGAACAAGGGAAGATATTGCCTAGGAGAATTACAGGCACTTCTGCTAAACATCAGAGGCGTCTTGCACTAGAGATTAAGAAAGCTAGATATATGGCTTTACTTCCCTTTGTGAAGCAATAATTAAGGAGAAGATTATGAGAGTGATTTTAAAAGAGGATTTTATTAATCTTGGCAAAGAAGGTGATACTGTTGATGTAAAGGATGGTTTTGCAAGAAATTATTTATTGCCAAAAGGTTTTGCTGTTTTTTCAAATAAACATAATATTGATATTTTTAATCAGAAGAGGAGAGCAATACTTAAGAGACAAGAAACAAGAAAAAAGATAGCTCTTGAACTTAAAGCCAAGCTTGATAAGGTTAGTTTAGAGTTCGTAATGCAGTCTAATGATGGTGGGAAATTGTTTCATAGTATTAATAGCTTGAATATTGCCGATGAGCTTTTAAAGCTTGGGTTTGAAATTGAGAGAAGAAAAATAGATATACATTATGGTACATTAAAAACTTTTGGAATTTATGATGTGACCATTAAGCTTTATGAGGGAATTAATGCTGTCATTAAAGTTGAGATAAAAAGGGAAGAGAAAAAAAAATCTCTTAAAAAGTCTAAGAGTGTTGCAAAGGAAGTTTAAGGAAGAGGTATAGTTTGTGGCCTTTACTTCAGTAAGCACAGCTTCTACACTTCTTTTTAACGAAGGTGCAGAAAAGGCAGTTATTTCGAGCATATTCTATAATCCAGGGAAGGTAGAAGAGGCATTACTATATCTAAAGCCAGATGATTTTTATAATCAGAATCATGAGATGATTTTTAAGGCTATGATTTCTCTTTATGAGAAAAGGGAGAATATTGATCCAATAACTGTATTTGAGGAAGTATCTTCCTTAACACCTAAATCACAGCTTTTAAGTAATTTTAAAGCTTTAACAGGATTGCAGGATTATTTGAGTTTCCTTTCAGGATATCTTCCCACTGATAAGACCATAAATGTTTATGTAAAAATTGTTAAAGAACATCGCATTAGAAGAGATATTTCCAAAATTTCTAGAGAACTCAATGATTTGGCTAATGATTCTACAAAAAAAGTTGAGCAATTTGTGGAAGAAGCACAAAGGCAAATTCTTTCAATTGAATTGGATTGTTCTAATAAAAATTTTAATCATGCAAAAGTTATTGCTGAGAGAGTTCATGCTGAGATATATGAGAGAAGCGTGAAAAAACGAGAAGTTAATTTTGGTATTCCAACTGGTTTTAAAAAAGTTGATAGTCTTATTGGGGGTTTTAGAGAGAGTGATTTTATTATTATTGGTGCTCGTCCTAGTGTTGGTAAGACTGCATTTGCACTTAATATCGCATCAAGTATCGCATTGAGGAATGATAAGAAACGGAAAGTAGGTTTTTTTTCTCTTGAAATGACTTCTGATGCTTTAATTAAAAGAATAATAGCATCTCAAGCTAATATTGATAGTTTTAAGATTCAAAATAGTATTTTGTCAAGCCATGAGATTAAGGCTATCAATGATGTTGTAAATGATATTAGTAATTCTGAATTTTATATTGAAGATACTGCTAATATTAGTTTATTAACGCTTGCAACTCAGGCTAGGAAGCTTAAGAGGTTTTCTGGTGTAGATATACTATTTGTTGATTATATTAGCCTTATTTCTCTTGAAGCTAAGAATATTCCAAGGCATGAACAGGTAGCCTCAATTAGTAAAGCACTAAAAGAGCTTGCAAGAGAACTTAAGATTCCAATTATTGCCCTTTCACAACTTACAAGAGATACTGAGGGGCGTGAACCTAGTCTTGCTAGTTTAAGAGAATCAGGTGCATTAGAGCAAGATGCAGATATTGTTATTTTACTTCATAGAGATAAGGATTTAAGGGGCAGTTCTGATGATGAGAGAGTTGTAAGTGCTGTTGATACTAAGGTTATTGTTGCTAAACATAGAAATGGGCCTACAGGAAGAGCTGATGTATTATTTCTTCCACATGTTGTTAAATTTGTTAATAAAGAGCATGAAAGTGACTATTAGTATTATGGGTTGTGTTTTTGGAATGGAATTTTTTACATTGATGATTTTGTGTTAAGTTTTATTAAAAATGTTCTTATCAAAGAATATTATATTTAATATTCTTTTTTGATGTTTATAAGAGTTTAATTTTTTATCATCTTTGATCTTAGGCAAGCTCTTATTTGTTGCATATATTACTTGCGGTATTTAGATATTGATTTTTATGCCGATTCCAATATAATTAAAAGTGAATTTATGTGTCTCTAAAGTATGATTGTTTGTGTTGTAAACAATTGGAGAATAATTAATTTTCGTAAATATTTTTATATTATATGTTGTTTTATTGTATATAAATGTGTTTATGGACATTCCAGGTTCAATTTCGAATCCTGCTTGCAGTGTATCTTTTATTTTTAATGGTCTGTAAATGGATTTTACATCTTTAGTGTCTTGATTATAAGATAAGAATATTCCAGAACATGCGTATAATGTGAATTGATTTTTTGTAAATAATTCGTACGTCAATCCAGATGAAAATCTATTTGTACGACTATTTAGTACAGATAAATTAATATCATAATTTGTTGCAATGGCAAAGTAATAATTTAATTGGGGCATTATTCTGTAATATATTGAATTTCTAGTTTGAAATGGAATCATAATATCATATCCAAAAGAAAAATTTTGGTTTAGAGTATACAAGTTATCTTCAGAATTATTTTCATATTCTTCAGTGAAAACTATACCAAATCCTCCTACACTGAAAAATTTTTCCTTGTTTGAGAAATTGTTTAAATTAAGGTTATTTATTGTGAAAAAGTTTTTAGAATGAAGTCTGTATTGAATTCCAATTCCAGTTTCTGCTTTTTGTAGTTGCGAATATGTTTCCATATTATTTATTTCATTTTGGGCTTGATAGAAGAATTTAGTTTCAATTCCTATAGATTCATTTTTAAAGTCCATTGAAATACTTGTTTTGAAAAAATAATCCGCAAAATAAGATAAATCTATGTAATTTTCAAGATTGAAAAATCTCATGTAAGAATAGTTAATAGCTGCACTTAGAAACCCTCTATAATTGTAATTTTCATAGTTTTTGGGAATTGGTCTCATTTGTCTTAAGGTAAAATGCACCGCTCTTTGTATTAGAGCCCCACCCCAGTTTCCATAGAGTAGATTTTTAATACCAATACCAATATTAATGTTGCCAAAGTATTGTGTTTTTGTTTTTATTGAAAATGGCAAATAATACATAAAGCCAATTTCTAAGAGATCGGCTCTTTTTCTTGATTGCTCAGGAGAATCTTTGTTCCCTCTAAAAGTTAACATGTGTGCTTCTGCATTTATCATAAAATTATATTTTGATTCATGCATAAATATTAAAGAACCGCTTCTGAGATCATCAAAACAATCACTGAATGCAAATCCAAGAGCATCATTTAGATTGTCAAAATGATATTTGTCAACTCCGTCATTTTGGTATCTAATTGAATAATTATAAGCATAGGAATTGATAGCAAGCATTATAATTATCGTTTTGAGATTAAATTTTACTAAATACATTTATAATTAATATAGCATTTTTATGTGAACATATCATTGTATTTTGTTATTATATAGTTAAGATTAGTTTTTTTGTATGGGGTTTGATATGAGGAAAATAGCAATTATTGATGGCCTTAGATTGCCGATTACTAAATTTGGAGGAGCATTGAAGGGGATTAACATTGTTGATGTATCCTCAGATGTTGTTAAGGCTTTGCTTGGAAGAAATAATATTGATAGAGTAGATGAGGTTATTATTGGAAATGTAATCTCAGCAGGACTTGGTCAAAATATTGCTAGGCAGATTGCTTTGAAAGCTGGTTTGGGTGAAATTACACCTGCTTTTACTGTAAATAAAGTTTGTGGCTCGGGACTTAAGTCTTTAGAGCTTGCGTTTAATTCTATAGCTCTTGGTAATAGTGAAATTGTTTTAGCTGGTGGTGTAGAAGATTTGAGTAATGCTCCTTATCTTTTGCCAAGGGGCGTCAGATTTGATGGTTTAAAATTTGGTGACTTTAAAATAGAAGATTCAATATATAAGGATGCTTTAGTTGATACGCCAAGTAGTACTGTGATGGGACTTACAGCAGAAAATTTGGCAGAAATGTATGAAATTACAAGAGAGATGCAGGATCAGTTTGCATATAATTCTCATATGAAAGCAACAGCAGCAAGAGATAATGGATATTTTAATGATGAAATATATCCACTATCAGTTTTTGATAGAAAGACAAAACTTAAAAGGGTTATATGTAGTGATGAGGAGATACGTGATAGTTTAAGTTTGGAAAAACTTTCGTCTTTAAAACCTGTTTTTAAAGAAGGAGGTACTGTTACTGCCGGTAATTCTTCTAGTTTAGATGATGGGGCTTGTTTCTTAATATTGGCAAGTGAGGATTTTGTTTGCAAGACAGGAGTACAACCTTTAGCTTATGTCGGTGGTTTTAAAAGTGTAGGCTTAAATCCTCTTCATATGGGATTTGGAGCTTTCCTTGCTATTGAGGAGATTATAGGAAAATTTAACTTAATTCCAAGTGAAATTGATTTTATTGAAACAAATGAAGCTTTTGCAGCACAATCTTTAAGTGTCTTGAAAGCTTTACGTCAAAAATATGATGTGCAAGATAGTATTATTAATGTTAATGGAGGAGCTATTGCCTTGGGGCATCCGTTTTCAGTTAGTGGTGCAAGGATTTTGTTAACCCTTGCACGTCTTATGAGAATAAATAATAAATCAAAAGGAATTGCCTCTCTTTGTATTGGAGGTGGGCAGGGTATAGCGGCTTTCTTATATAGATGAATGATATTCCTATTTTAAACTAGATTTAAATTTAATGTTTTGTTAAAATTTTATGCAGTGATTTAGTTCGATGATTGATATAAAGGTGATTTTTATGGGTAATTTTTTGTGTTTTCTGTTGTTTTTTATTGTAGGAATAACATCTTTTGCTCAAAATACTCCCGTTGTAATTATTAATTTGCATAGTAATGAAATTATTACTAAAACGGAATTTGATTCTAAGGTAAATACATTGAAAAAGACGCAAGGGAGAGATTTAAGTAATGCTGAGAGAAAACAAGTTTTACAAATTTTAATAGCTGATGTCCTATTTGGTCAAGAAGCTTTAAAGCAGGGGATTAAGGTTGGAGATGAGGAAGTTATGCAAACAATTAGAGCTCAGTTTGGACTTGCAAGTCTTACAGATGAGCAAATTAGACAAATGATAGAAAGTCAGGGAACAAATTGGAATGAACTTTTATCTTCAATGAAAAGATCTCTTTCTGCACAAAAATTAATTTTAAAGATGGCTCAGCCTAAATTTTCAGAAATAAAAACTCCAAGTGAAAAGGAAGTAATCGAATATTATGAAGCTAATAAAACTAAATTTGTTAATCCTGATATATCAAGGATTAGTCATGTTTTCTTTTCTTCAAAAGATAAAAAGCGATCAGAGATTCTTACAAAGGCAAAAGATATTGCAAATCAGATAAAATCGAAAAAGATTACCTTTGAAGAGGCTGTAAGAAAATATTCAAATGATGAGGGTTCTAAGGCTAAAAATGGTGATCTTGGATTCTTGGCAAGAGGTGATCAGAATGCACAAAATGTTCTTGGATTAGATTTTATTAAAGAAGTTTTTATGCTTAATAAGGGAGATATTTCTCAGCCAATATCATCAAAAGAAGGTTTTCATATAGTTAAAGTGACTGAAATGTATTCCCAGAGGTTTTTAGGTCTTCAAGATAAGATATCTCCTAATGTGAATATGACTGTAAAGGATGCCATAAAAAATAATATGGTTAATATTCATCAGCAGCAAATTGTTGCTAGAGTACAACAAGAGATCTATGATAAACTCAATAAGTCTGCTAGTATACAAATTTTGGATTCTAGTCTAAAATAAAGAGAAAATATTTATAATATTGGTTATGAACTTGAGACATAAGGCTAGAGTGTTAGCTTTTCAAAAAATTTATAGTATTGATGTTAATTGTAAGGCAAAAGATAACATTTATGATATTTTTGGTCTTGAAGATCATGGAGTGGATTTAGAAGAAGATTTAAAATTATTTTATTCTGTTCTGGTTAATGGTACTTGTGATAATTTAGAATCTATTGACAAATTAATTAGTGATATTTCTCTTAATTGGCGTTTAGACCGTATGGATAAGGTTGATCTTGCCATATTGAGGGTGAGTGTATATTCACTTAAGTTTCAAAACTTAGATGTTCCCAAGAGAGTTATAATAGATGAGGCTATTTTAATTGCCAAGAAGTATGGTAGTAAAAATTCCTATAAATTTGTTAATGGGATACTTGATGCTTTGTTAAAAGATATGGAGAGTTCATTTGAAAGCAAATAAGATATTGTTATTTCTTATTTTATTTTTAGTCCTTTTTATATCAATTTTTGTTTATTTAAGTTTGAATCCATATGTTTTATATATGTTAAAGGGTGAGCGAGATTTTAATGATGTTATTATAGAAGTTGATGGTTATCTTTCAAATGGAAACTTAGAGGGCGCTGAGAAGATAATAAGATTTTATTCTTATTATGTTGATACTGAATACAAGTGGCTTTCTCTTATTAAAAGGGCAAAGCTTTATTCTGATAAAATTAAGCATTATTTATTGATGAGAGATATTTTAGATCTTAGCGTTAAGAGTTTGCCGGGAAATTTAAAGCTTAGAGCACTTGAGGTATATTCAAAACTTAAGGTGGGCGCTGTTTTAGAGGCTTATGATATTGCAAAGCAATATCTTTTAGGATATAAGGAATATAAGCATTTATATGATGAGGCTTTTATGAAAAGTTTAATTTTAAGCTATGACATAAAAGATATTAAAGACTTTCTAATAAAAATGGAACAAGAGAGAGATGCTCTTGCTTTTGAGACTGTAGGTTTAAATCTTCAGAATAATGCGTTTTTAATTAATGCAATGCTTTTGTATATAGAGAAAAAGGATTTAGATTCTGCTAAAAGAATACTTTTGCAAATAAAGGAAGATAAGGATTTCGCTAAAGAACTTGCCTATATTTCTTACGGTCTTGATAATTTGGATTTTACTATTGCAAATCTTAAGCTTATTAATAATAATAATGAACCAAGTTTGATGTTTTTGCTAGCAGATGCCTATTTGAAAAAGGGCGATATTCACAATGCTAAGAATGAATATTTAAAACTTTATACTGATTTTCCTGATTATAGTATGATGATATATCTTGGTCTGGCATTTATTGCTAAGAAGGAAAATGATCTAAAGCGTGCTATTGCTTATTTAAATAAGGCTAATGAAAAGTTTAAAGAAAATGAAATGATGAGTTATTATTTGGCTAATATTTATTTTGAAGCTAATGATTATTTTAATGCAAATGAAATTGTAAAAAAGTATAAAGATAGTCCTTTATTTTTTAAACTTTATTTTGTGTTAAATTATTTGAATTTAAAATATGAGGCTAAAAAATCTTTTTTATGGCGCTTATTTTATAGATCAAATTATAATACTGATATTGCTCAGCTTTTGGCTTGGAATTTGCTTCTTTATTCTGACCTAAAGGATTTAGATTTATTTTTTAAGATTTATAACCCCGTTGATGAAGTTCAAGATTGGTATTATTTTTATAAATTTTATTATTTGTTTTTGAAAAAAGACTTACGTGTTGCGGAAAAGGTGATTTTTGAGAATCAAATGGGTAAGTATTTATATGGTGTTTATTATAATCTTGGGGTTTTAAGATTTTATCAAAAAAATTACAAAGAATCTGAAGAATATTTTAGTAAGGCAGTTGCTCTTTTACCCTTCACCCTTGATGATAAAAGTAAAATTACTTTAAGAGAGCGTGAGGATGTGGCGAGAATGTATTTAAAGCGAGGAATTAATTATCTTTATTTAGGTGAATTTGCAAAGGGGCGGGAAGCTATTTTAACTTCACATTCTTTTTATGAAACTAATAGGGGTAAGCTTTATATGAATATGATAGAGATACTTAAAGAGAGGGATTGAATATTTGAAATTAAGATTGAAATCTAGGGAAGAGATCAAGAAAATTAGGGCATCTGCAAGACTTTTGGCCCAGACTCTTTTAGAAATTGAAAAGAATATTGTTCCTGGAATTAGCACTAAGATGCTTGATTTGATTGCTAGTGACTTTATTGCTAAGAATGGAGCCAAATCTGCTTTTAAGGGATATAATGGATTTAGGGGAACTATTTGTGCTTCTGTAAATGAGGAGGTTATTCATGGAGTTCCTGGCTCAAGAGAACTTAAAGATGGCGATATTATTAGTGTTGATTGTGGGGTTATTTTAGATGGGTTTTATAGTGATATGGCTAAGACTTTTAAGGTGGGTAAAGTAAATCCCAAGATCAGTAAATTATTAGAAGTTACAGAGGCGTCTCTTTATAGAGGAATTGCTGAGATGAAAGTTGGTAATCGAGTTTTAGATATCTCAAAAGCTATAGAAAGTTATATTAAGCCATTTGGTTTTGGAATTGTGAGGGAGTATACAGGGCATGGTGTTGGTTTTGCTTTGCATGAGGAGCCAGGTGTTCCAAATTATTATGAGCCTTTTTTTAAAAACATTAGGATTCAGGAAGGTATGGTTTTAGCGATTGAGCCGATGGTAAATTTAGGGGGACATAAAGTTTCTGTTAAGAATGATGGTTGGACAGTCTTTGCATCTGATTTGAGTTGTTCTGCTCATTTTGAGCATACTGTTGCTGTTGTTGACGGTTTGCCTTTGATTTTAAGTAAGATTTAATAGATATTAAGTAAGTTTTATTTAAAAGATTTGGTTTTATATTATGGAGGTGTACAAAATGAAGAAAAATTTTATTTCCGTATTTTTGACAAGCTTTTTAGCTTTAGCTATTGGATTTTTTGTTGGAATACATTATTTAGAATCTGATAAAAATACCATTGTTTTTGCACAGGAGAAAGGTGATACTGGACAATCTCTTCAGGATTCTTTTAGAAAGGTATCTAAAAAGATTTTACCATCAACTGTGGAAATTTATGCGACTGGGATAGTTAAAACACGTGATTTTTTGAATTTTTTTTTCTTTTTTGATGCTCCAGGGCTTAATCTTGAGAAAAAGGCACAATGGGGTGGTTCTGGAGTAATTATTGGAAGAGATTCTAAGAAGACAAATTTATTTTATGCTCTTACAAATAGCCATGTTGTAGATAATGCTGTTGAATTTGAAATTGGAACTTATGATAATAAAACTTATAAAGCAAACCTAGTAGGTAAGGATGATAAAAAAGATATTGCATTAGTTAGCTTTGAGGCTAATGATGCAGCTATTGAAGTAGCTGAACTTGGTGATAGTGACAAACTTGAGATAGGGGATTGGGTTATAGCTGTTGGAAGTCCCCATCACTTTAGTTTTTCAGTTACAGCAGGTATTATAAGCGGTCTTCATCGTTCGGTTACTCCTAATTTGAAAGCAAGAAATTCATTTATTCAAACAGATGCAGCTATCAATCGTGGTAATTCTGGGGGACCTCTTGTAAATATTAAGGGAGAAGTTATTGGTATAAATACTTGGATATCTTCTCCTTCTGGGGGCAATATTGGACTTGGGTTTGCTGTTCCTATTAATAACGCTAAGAGTAGTTTCGATGTTTTAATGAGCGGTAAGAAGAATGAATCGGCTTGGATGGGAGTTGATTTACATCGTTTAAGAGGTAAAGATCCGGAACTTTTTAAAAGTTTAGGCTATGAGGATGATTCTGGCTCATTGGCAATTATTTCGGGTGTTTTTGATGGCACAGCTGCTTTCAAAGCAGGGCTTAAAGCAGGTGATATAATTAATAAGATCAATGGTGTTCAAATGAATTTCTTTTATGATGTTAAGCAGTATATTAATGATTTTTATGCAAAAGAGAAGATTAAGGTTGAAATTTTAAGAGGAAAAGAAAAAAAGAATGTTGAAATAGAACTTGATGTTAAGCCCAAAATCAATAATGAAAAGGAATATGTTTCAGATATAAAATTGTTGCCAGGTTTTACTGTTTATCCTTTAACTAAGGCGGTTAAGACTCAACTTGGTTTAAGAAGTTGGATTAATGGAGTTGTTGTAGACAGCGTTGATTCAACTTTAGGTACAAATCCTAAAGTTGCAACGGGAGATGTCATTATGATTGTTAATTCAAAAAATATTAAAAGCTTAAGAGATTTCTATGATGCCGTTGAATATAGGAAGAATACTTATAGTATTTTAAGAGATGGTCAGACCTTAAAGGTATCTTTTTAGTAATAAACTTTATTTTTGGCATAAGGCTTAAAGAATGAATATCTTTAAGCCTATTTAGATCTTAAAGATAGGAGCTTTGTCTTATATTGTGAAGTTATTTCAATTTTAATAAGGCACTTAACATGATTTGGCTAAAATTTGAATGTAGATGATTTTAACTTAAGAATTTATGTTTAAGTGTTTTAGGAAAAGTGATATTGTTTATGTTAAAAGGCCTGCAAAAGCAGTAGATGTATTGTTTTTAATGAAAATGGTCAATTATTTTTAGATAAATCTTAATTTTTATGTGTTTTGAGGTGTTATGTTGATGAAAAAATTCGTTTCTTATGAAGAGATAAGAGTAAATGGTCTTAAGCTTGCTTATAAGATTTATAAAAATGGATTTATTCCTGATATTATGTATGTTTCTTTAAGAGGAGGAGCTTATCTTGGCAATATTATTAGTGAGTTCTTTAAATTTATTAAGCTAGAAAAGCCCCTTCTTTATGCTGCTGTTGTTGCAAGATCATATGATGTTTCAAATAAGCAAAAAGAAATAATGATAGATGGATGGACTTATGATCCAAAATATTTAAGAGCAGGAGATAATGTGTTGTTTGTTGATGATATTTTTGATACTGGACGTACAATTATTCATTTGCGAGAGGAAGTTTTAAAGAGAGGAATAGATAGTAAAAATGTTAAGATTGCTGTTTATGATTATAAAGAGCGTGGATATGTGGATTATAAACCTGATTATTATGTTAATAAATATTCAAGTGAGGATGAGCTAAACACGTGGATACATTACAGCAATCATGAGTTAATAGGTTTGTCAGAAAATGAATATAAATTGAATTTTGTTAATTTAGATGACGAATTAAATGATATTTTAAAATTTTTGTCGAGCAAACTTTAATTTTACTCGATTTTGATATATTCTAATTCATTATACCCTCTGATGTGTAATGCTTTTGTTATTTCTCCTAAATTGTCTTTTGGGATTGGACCAATTAAAGCAAAATCTTTTTTTATTTGCGTATTTATTTTATTTAGTGCTTTTATTTTTTTGAATCTATCTTTTGTATGAGTTGGATAGACTTTGATGTTATACCATACGTTTTTCTCTGAATTTGAAGTTTGTATATTGATTTTGTCTTTAGGATAATATATTTTGTTCGATTGCCTTATTTTTACGATATTGTTTGTAGGTCTTCTTACATCTTGTCTTTTATTAGGTTTATCAATTTGTAGATTTCTATTTTTTTCCCTTGTAGTGTTGTGATGATAATTTTTTTTTGTGTGTGGATAATTTATTTTATTTGATTTATTGAGCTTAGGCTTTGCTTTACTGTATTTATAATTTGGTTTTTTACTTGTAATTTCTTCTTCTATATTTGAAAATATTTTTAGATTATTTTCTGGTTTTTCATTTGAGAATAACATTAATGTTGATGACATTAATAATATTTTACATAAGATTTTTCTTTGCAAATTTTCCTCCTAAAACTCTTTATTAGAAATAAAGAGTTTTAGGGGTTCTTGGGAATGGGATGACATCTCTAATATTAGCCATTCCTGTTATATATTGAATTAATCTTTCAAGTCCAAGTCCAAATCCAGAATGAGGAGTCGACCCAAATCTCCTTAAGTCTAAGTACCAATTCAAAGTTTCTACTTCTAAATTTAGTTCTTTTATTCTTTTATTCAACTTATCTAGATTATCTTCTCTCTCGCTGCCTCCAATTATTTCTCCGATGCGTGGGACTAGAATATCCATTCCTTTAACAGTTTTGTTGTCTTCATTCATTTTCATGTAAAATGCTTTAAATTCTTTTGGGTAGTCAATAACCGTAGTAGGTTTTTTGATGATTTCTTCTGTTAAATACCTTTCATGTTCTGTTTGTAAATCCATTCCCCAGTAAGGCTTTATTTCAAATGTTTTTGTTGCATTTTCAAGTTTTTTAATGGCTTGGGTATATGTAATAACTTCAAAGTTAGAGTTTATTACATCTTCAATTTTTTTTATTAGGCCTTTTTCAATGAAATTATCAAAAAATTCCATATCTTGGCCACAATGATTTAAAGTTTCTCTTAAAATATACTTAAGGAAATCTTCTGCTAAATTGATATTATCTTCAAGCGTAAAGAATGCCATTTCAGGTTCAATCATCCAAAATTCTGAGGCATGGCGTGTTGTGTTGGAATTTTCTGCTCTAAATGTCGGTCCGAATGTATATATTTTTGATAAAGCCATTGCATAAGCTTCGCCGTGTAGTTGTCCAGTTACTGTAAGGAATGCTTGTTTGCCAAAAAAATCATTTTTAAAGTCGATTTCTTGTCCTTTTGCAATGTTGTTAAGATCTAGGGTAGATACACGAAATATTTCACCAGCCCCCTCTCCGTCATTTGATGTAATAATTGGGGTATGGATATAAAAAAATCCATTTTTTTGGAAATATTCATGAATTTTATAAGAAATTTGGTTTCTAATTCTGGCCACAGCTCCAAATGTATTGGTACGAATTCTTAAATGAGGGATTTCTCTTAAGAATTCAAAGGTGTGCCTTTTCTTTTGTAAAAGATATGTTTCTTGATCTGCTTCCCCAATTACATTAAACTTTGTTGTTTTAATTTCATAGGCTTGTCCTTTTGCCGGACTTAAGATTAAGATTCCGGTTAAGGATATGCTGGCACCTGTTGTAAGCTTTTTAAATTCTTGTTTTTCAAATTGAGGATCTTCTTCATCAATGACTGCTTGAATTCCTTTAATATTTGACCCGTCATTAATTTCTACAAATGAGATTTTACCATTACTGCGTTTTGTTCTGATCCATCCTTTCACTGTGATCATAGTATCTAGTATAGGATTACTTAAAATTTCTTTGATGCTCTTATACATATTTGCCCCTTCTATGCTTGGTATTAATACTAATTATAGTTTAACCTATTGCGGTTTTAAAATTTGTTAATCTATAAATACTTATTAGCATTGTTATTGAAAGAGAATAAATTAATTTCTATACTTAAGTTTAAGTAAGACTTATGAGCAATTTAGAGAATGTTATAGTTATTTTTGATTCGGGCATTGGTGGACTTTCTTATTTTGAGTATATAAGTAAAAGGTTTGTTAATAGAAATTATGTTTATATTGCAGATAACAAAAATTTTCCTTATGGTGAAAAGAGTCCAGAGTTTCTCTTAAAAGAGATTTTAGAATTAGTTTTAAAATTGGAACAAATGTATAATATTGCTTCAATTGTTATTGCTTGTAATACAGCTTCTATTAGTGTATATGACAAATTAAATCTTAGGTTTCCTATAATCTATACTTTACCTTCAGTTGGTTTAGTAGAAGAGCTTGCATGTAAAAGGGTTATTTTAATTGCAACAAGTTCTACCATTAATAGTGAATTTGTGCAAAGAGAAAAAAAATGTCATTGGAATTTAATCTTAAAATCAGCAAGTGAGCTTGTAAATTTTGTGGAATATGGAGATAGATTTAAGGAAGATGCACTTAGATATTTAAGAGCCTTACAATTAGAGGTTGAAGCTAATAGGCGAGATATGGTTTTTTTAGGATGTACACATTATTTGCACATTAAAGATATGATTGAGAGTTTTTTAGGAATTCCTGTTTATGAGAATCGTGAGCTTGTGGCTAATGAGCTTGCTAAGGTATTAGGGCCTATTAAGTGTAGTGATAATTGTTTTATCCGTTATTTTTATTTGACGCAGGATGAGAATTTGTGTTTTTATAAGAATTTTTGTAAAAGATATGGTTTGCATTTTAAAGGAATAATCAATTGAATGACCTTAGATTTGAAGTTCTCTGGGGCGTTAATAATATTTATTCTATTCTTGAAGTTAATACCAATTCAATTTATGAAGGAGTTATTAAGGGTAAGGTGTTAAATACTCAAGATAAAGAATATAGTCCTTTGGTGCCTGGTGATTTTGTTTGTGGAGACATTTATGATGAGGTCAAGGTATATATTAAAGATAGACTTCAACGTAAGAATGTGCTTTGGCGTTATAATAAAAAGGCTGCTCTTAGACAAGTCATTGTTTCAAATATTGATAATGTTTTAATTGTTAGTTCTGCTAATCTTCCTGAGATTAAAAATTCATTTATTGATAGAGTATTAGTAATTGCTGAGGAGCAAGGAATTACTCCTATTATTTTGATCAATAAGGTTGATGAGGGCATAAGTGATAAAGTTGATACTTTGATTAAAATTTATGAAAATTTAGGTTATAGGGTTATTAAGACTTCTGCTATTACTTTTCAGGGAATTGATGAAATAAAAGAAATTATTAAAAATTCTAAAGCTTCTTTTGTTGGGCAGTCTGGAGTTGGCAAATCTTCACTTATAAATGCGGTAGATTTAAATGCATCTCAGGCTATAAATGAAATATCTTATAAATATGCACGCGGTCGACATACTACAGTTTATGCTATGGCTTTTCATTCTGATAATGGAGTGGTAATTGATACTCCTGGCATAAAGGAATTTGGAATCGAAAGCTTAGAGTATTTCAATCTTAGATATTATTTTAGAGAATTTAAAGATTTAAATGATTTATGTAAATTTAATTCTTGTTTACATATAAATGAACCAAATTGTTTTATAATGAGTCAAATTGGATTTCAAATTTCAGAAATTAGATACAACAGTTATCTAAAGATTGTAAATGAACTTAGGAGATATAAAAGTTATGCAAAAGAAATACTTGGAAAAAATTGATTTTTATCAAATTTTATCTTCAGTTTCTTCTTATGTAACTATCTCAGATACGGTTAAACTTTTAGGTGAGCAACAAATATTAAAAACCGAGGAAGAAGTTAATCAAGTATGTTTTTTTGTTAAATTGATCAAAAATCTTATTGAAGTTTATGATGAATATCCAGATTCTTGTCTTGAGAGTATAAGTGATTCTATTGTTTTACTTCTTAAAGAAAACTCAAAAATTTCTATTGAGGAGATTAAGAATATTATCTTTTTTCTAAGAGAAGTTGTAAAAATAATGTTTTTTTTAGATAGAAATGAGTTTAAGGTTCAAAATGAAATTGAAATTTTAAAAAAATTATTATTCTTAGATCCAAGTTTAAAGCATTTATTAGAGACTTTGTGTAAGTATATTGATGTTGATGAACTTAAAATAAAACGAGGTGTTGTCAAAGATTATGATGAGATTGATTTTGAGATTAGGAATTTAGATAAGAGAATTGAAAAAGAGATCAAGCAGATAATAGGTTTAAATGCAAAATATTTAACTTCTACGCTTGTTTATTATAAATCAGGCAAATATACTATTGCGCTTAAATCTAGTTTTAAAAATAAAATTAGGGGTAATATTATATCTATCTCATCATCTGGCGAAACATTTTATGTTGAACCAAATGAGATAGTGAGCAATAATAATAAATTAGGTTTTTTAAGCTTAAAAAAGACGCGTATAGTTTTAAAAATTTTGCAAGAGCTCTCAGATGAGATTCGCAAACATATTGTTCTTTTGCAAGTTCTTTATAATAATTTTTTGTATTATGATTCTCTGAAGGCCAGGGCAATTTATGGAATAAGAAATCAAGGAATATTTCCTAAATTTGATAGTAATCTTAATATTGTCAATGCTAGTCATCCTTTAATACAGAATGCAAAATCTATAAGTTTTTGTCCTTTAAATAGTAGAGTTGTGGTTATTACAGGTCCTAATGCTGGTGGCAAGACTGTGACATTAAAAACCGTTGCTCTCTTGAGTGCTATGTTTCAATTTGGAATTCCTGTTCCAGTTGATGAATCTAGTACTTTTAAGATATTTGATAATATTTTAGTTGATATTGGAGATGATCAATCAATTGCAAATTGCCTTTCAACTTTTTCAAGTCATATGAATAATATTGCTTATATTTTAAAGTATGCAACAAGAGATAGCCTTTTAATATTTGATGAATTTTGTTCAGGTACTGATATTGAACAAGGACAAGCACTAGCTGTAGCTATTCTTGAGCATTTAATTGGTATTGATTCTTATGTTATTATTTCGACTCATTACAATGCTCTTAAATATTTTGCATACACTCATGAATTTGTTATTAATGCTTCTATGCAGATGGATTTAGACAAAATGGAACCTAATTATAATTTAATGTTTTCAGTTCCAGGTGAAAGCTTTGCTTTTAATGTTGCAAGCAAATCTTCTATTGACTCTAATATAGTATTTAGAGCAAAAGAGATTTATTCATCTAATAAGACAGAAGTTAATGAGATATTAGAGAGACTTGCTGAGAAGGAGAGAGAAATACATTTACTTGAAAATGAATTAAGAGATAAGCTTAAGCTTATTGAACTTAAGGAAATTGAAATTAATAATATTCGGGAGAATATTATCTTGAAAGAAAGAGATTTGGAAGAGAGATTTATAAAAGAGCAAAAAGAATTTTTAAAAAATTCAAGAAAAACTTTAGAAAATTTGGTTAGAGAGATCAAAGAGGGTAGTGTTTGTACTATTAAGAATAAGGAATTTATATCGAATATTGCAGATAATATAACTGCTAAGACTGCTAAACTTAAATTAATTAATCAAGAAATTGCTACTAAGGTTGAATTTAAAGTGGGTGATAAGGTTAGAGTATCTGGTTCAAATTCTTCAGGGGAAATAATAGGTGTTACTAAGAAAGGATTTATTGTAAATACTGGTGTTTTTAATATTACAGTTTCATCTTCTAATTTAGAGAAGATATTGGATAATAAGCAATCAAGAAATGATTGCAAAACAAATTTTAGTTTTTCTTTTGAGAGTCAGGATGATGTATTAGGTCTAACTGTTGATATTAGGGGAATGAGAGTAGTTGAGGCTATAGACTTTTTAAATAAGAAAATAGATAATATGTTACTGAAGAATGTTTGTAAATTTGAAATCATTCATGGCAAAGGAGAAGGGCTTCTTATGGAAGGAGTGCATGCATTTTTAAGAGATGTAAAATTTGTTAAGAAATATTATTTTGCTCACCCAAGTGATGGGGGAGTTGGAAAGACAATAGTAGAATTCTAAATGGATATATCAAAATTTGAAGAATTTGAGAATGCATTGTTTAATATTTGTCTTGATGTTGATTGTGTTCTTGAAAATGAATTTGGCACTTCTTATAAAGTGCATCCAAACAGGCCCTCTAGAGGTAGGACAGCTAATGGGCTTTTGGATGGGCTTTTTCGTGTTACCACTTCTTTTACCCTTGGATATGGGTCTAAATTTGGAAGAGGGTATTTAATTATTATTGAAATAATAACTCTTGATATAGTCGATGTGGAATTTAGTAACAGGGTTATAGAGAGGGGCATTAAGGTTTTTGATGAAAAGTTGAAAGAAAAGTTTCCAGGAAAAAAACTTTCTATAGTACATGATATTAATGTGTACAAAATTATTGGGGTATTTTTTTAGTGATATATAATTTAAATATTGTGGCTTTTAATAATTAAAATTAAAAATTTATTGGTATACTTTATTTAAAGATTTGTTTATTGAGTATTTTGCTTTATTTTTTTTGTATATTAAGGAGTTCTAGTGCAGTTTGAAGTTAAAGATCTGATAAATAAGATTAAAAAAGATGGGCTTGAGGAAGCTGAGAAGTTAGCAAGTGAGATTATTCTTAATGCAAAGAGGGATGCTGAGGCTATTATTTTGAAGGCTGAGAGTGATGCTAAGGAATTAAAAATGCAAGCTGAAAAGGAAGCTGGTGAGTATAAAATACATTCTCTTGAGGCATCTCGTCAAGCAGTTAGGGATTTGATTATTGCTACTGAGAATAATATTAAATCTCTTTTTAAAATTGCTTTAAAGGATTCTGTTTCTGAAGTTTATGATGATAATTTTTTGAGAGAACTTATTATTAGGGTTGTAGATATTTGGAGTAAGAAAGATAAGATAGATATAATACTTAATGAATCTGCGGTTTCTAATTTATTATCTATTTTAAGAGTGAATATAGGAAATAGGTTAGATGATGCAATTGAGCTTAAACCTTTTAAAGGCATAAGCAAAGGGTTTAAAATTCAACAAAGAGACGGTAATTTATATTATGATTTTACATCAGACACTATTGCTGATATTCTTTTTGAATATTTAAATCCAAGGTTTAAAGAAGTTATAAAATTAGGTTAGGAGATGTAGTATGTTAAGTTCATATTACTATGTTATGTCGTCATTGCCTTATCTTGATTTAGAAGCTCGCAAGGTGTGGAGTATATCAGATTTTTTTGATAATGTTGAGATTGCTTTAAGCAAGGAAGATTTTCTTTTTCTGAAGGACTTATCAGAATCTAAATTTGTTAGAGGGAGTTTAAAGGTAATTGACCAGTTTCTTGAATTTGAAGAAATAATAAGATATACGCTGGCAGCTCTTAGAGCTGATAAATTGGGATTTCCAAGAGATGTGTATTTAGAGTCTCCTTATTTTTCTCATTATTATTTAGGAATTTTAAAACCCCTTTGTCTTAAGGAAAATCCTTTTGAGATAGAATTAGAACTTGATATGTTAAAGTGGCAATTTTTAACAGAACTTGAAGTGGGAAATGATTTTAACTTTGAAAAATTAGTAATTTATTTTTTAAAGTTAATATTAGTTTCAAGAAGAAATCTCTTTATAGAAGAGATAGGTAAGAAGAATTTTGATGATATTTGTCAAAAATTAAGTATACAAATAAGTAAAAATTTTTGAAGGGAATTTGAATGGAAGCTAGAGGAAAAGTAGTAGGAGTTATTGGAAATTTGGTTACTATTGAGGTAGTTGGTACAGTTTCCATGAATGAGATTGTTTTTATTAAAACCGGTGGACGTAGTTTAAAAGCTGAGATAATTCGTATTAGAGATGGGGAAGTTGATGCTCAAGTATTTGAAATGACTAGGGGAATTGCTGTTGGGGATGATATTGAGTTTACAAATAAGCTTTTAACGGTTGAGCTTGGTCCTGGTCTTTTAAGTCAGGTGTATGATGGTCTTCAAAATCCATTGCCAGAACTTGCTGCTCAATGTGGGTTTTTTTTAGAGAGAGGCTTGTATTTAAGTGCACTTGATAGGAAGAAAAAATGGCATTTTAATGCAACTGCAAAGGTTGGAGATATTGTTGTTGCAGGAGATTTTCTTGGATTTGTTATTGAAGGCACAATTAAGCACAAAATCATGATCCCATTTGATAGAAGGGATTCTTACAGTATTGTGGAGATCGTTAGTGATGGTGATTATACTATAGATGATAAAATTGCTGTTGTTGAGAATGATGCTGGGGGTAAGCATATTATAACTATGTCATTTCATTGGCCTGTTAAAATTCCAATTACCAATTATAAAGAGAGACTTATTCCTAGTGAGCCTATGGTAACTCAAACAAGAATAATAGATACGTTCTTTCCGGTTGCAAAGGGTGGTACATTTTGTATTCCTGGGCCTTTTGGTGCTGGAAAAACGGTTCTTCAGCAAGTTACAAGTCGTAATGCTGATGTTGATATTGTAATTATTGCTGCTTGTGGTGAGCGAGCAGGTGAAGTTGTAGAAACCCTTAAAGAATTTCCTGAACTTATAGATCCAAGGACAGGTAAATCATTAATGGAGAGAACATGTATTATTTGCAATACGTCTTCTATGCCAGTTGCTGCTCGTGAAGCATCAGTTTATACAGCTATTACTATTGGTGAATATTATAGGCAAATGGGTCTTGATATACTTTTACTGGCAGATTCGACTTCAAGATGGGCTCAGGCTATGAGAGAGATGTCAGGTCGTCTTGAGGAAATACCAGGTGAAGAGGCATTTCCTGCTTATCTTGAATCTGTTATTGCATCGTTTTATGAAAGGGCAGGTATTGTTGTTTTAAATGATGGTAGTTTTGGCTCTGTGACTGTGGGTGGTTCTGTAAGTCCTGCTGGGGGTAATTTTGAGGAGCCAGTAACTCAGGCAACTTTAAAGGTTGTGGGAGCATTTCATGGTCTTACAAGAGAGAGATCAGATGCTAGAAAATTTCCAGCCATTAATCCTCTTGAATCTTGGAGTAAATATAGAGGAGTTGTTGAATTTGGAAAGACAGAATATGCGAGGGATTTTTTGGCAAAAGGAAATGAGATAAATCAGATGATGAAGGTTGTTGGTGAGGAAGGGATAAGTAATGGTGACTTTTTAGTTTATTTGAAATCTGAACTTTTGGATTCGTGTTATTTGCAACAAAATTCATTTGATAGTGTTGATGCTGCTGTAAATCCTGAGCGTCAAAATTATATGTTTGATATGCTTTATGATATTTTACAATCAGATTTTAAATTTGAGAGTAAATTGGAAGCAAGGGGTTTCATAAATGAACTAAGGCAAAATATTTTGGATATGAATCTTACTCCTTTTAAGGAAGAAAAGTTTAATAAGTTAGAAGTTTCTTTAAAGAATTTAGTACGTTCTAAGAAGTTGGATTTTCGAGGTGCATAAATGAAGAGAGTGTATAGTAAGATAGAATCTATTGTTGGAAATGTAATAACTGTTATGGCACAAAATGTTAAATATGGAGAACTTGCCATTGTGAAGTCAAAAGATACAAGTTCTTTAGCTGAGGTTATTAAGTTGGATAGAGAGAAAGTTTCCCTTCAGGTTTATAATGGAACTATAGGTATTTCAACTGCAGACGAAGTTAAGTTTTTAGGTCATCCAATGCAAGTTACATTTTCTGAGAATTTGTTTGGTAGAATTTTTGATGGAGCTGGGAATCCAAAAGATGGAGGACCACGTCTTGAAGATAATTTAATTGAAATTGGAGGGCCATCAGTTAATCCTGCAAAGCGTATTGTTCCAAGAAACATGATAAGAACAGGAATTCCAATGATAGACGTTTTTAATACTCTTGTTGAATCTCAAAAATTACCAGTATTTTCTGTATCCGGAGAACCTTATAATGAACTTCTTGTAAGAATAGCTCTTCAGGCGGAAGTTGATTTGATTATTCTTGGGGGAATGGGACTTAAGAATGATGATTATTTAAAGTTTAAAGATTCTCTTGAAAAGGGTGGGGCTTTAAGTAGGACGATCTTTTTTGTAAATACAGCTAATGATCCTGTTGTTGAGTCTTTAATAGTACCTGATATTTCTCTTGCTGTTGCCGAGAAATTTGCTTTGCAAGGGAAAAAGGTTTTGGTACTTCTTACTGATATGACCAATTTTGCAGATGCTATGAAAGAAATTGCTATTACTATGGAGCAAGTTCCATCTAATAGAGGTTATCCTGGTGATTTGTATTCTCAGCTTGCATCTAGGTATGAGAAAGCTGTTGATTTTGAAGGGGCAGGCTCAATTACTATACTTGCAGTTACTACAATGCCTGGTGATGATGTTACTCATCCAGTTCCTGATAATACGGGTTATATTACTGAAGGGCAGTACTATTTAAAGGGAGGCAGAATTGAACCTTTTGGTTCTCTTTCAAGACTTAAGCAAATGGTTAACGGGAAAACAAGAGATGATCACAGAACGATTATGGATTCAATGATTAAGCTTTATGCATCTTCAAAGGAATCTATAGAGAAAAAAGCTATGGGATTTAATATGACAGAGTGGGATGAAAAGCTTCTTAAGTACAGTGGTATGTTTGAGACTAAGTTGATGGACTTATCTGTTAATATTCCTTTAGAAGAGGCCTTGGATTTAGGTTGGGAAATCCTTTCTAGTTGTTTTAAACCTAAAGAAATTGGAATTAAAACGGAACTTGTAGAAAAGTATTGGCCTCAAAAAAAGGATTAGAAATGCCTAAAGTTAAGTTAACAAAGAATGAGCTTAAAAAACAAAAAGATAGTCTTAAAATGTTTAGTAGGTATTTGCCTACGCTGCAGCTTAAAAAACAGCAACTTCATTTAGAGATTAGAAAAATTGATGCTCTTAAAAAAAATCGGAAACTTGAGCAAGACAAGCTTAAGAGGGATATTAAGGCTTGGATTTCTCTATTTGGCGAAAGATTTGCTTTTCAAGATTGGATTCAAATTAGAAGAGTAGTAAGGAGCTTTGCAAATATTGCAGGTATTACTATTCCTGTATTTGATTCTGTTGAATATGAAGATATTAAACATGACCTTTTGTTAACTCCTTACTGGGTAGATAAGGGAATAGAGGCTATTAAGCGTGTAATTCAGGTAAAAGCGGAGATTGAAGTTTTAAATGAGCAAACTAGGTTATTGGAGACAGAACTTAATACTACTTCTCAAAGGGTAAATTTATTTGAAAAAGTTATGATACCTGCTGCTAAAATTAATATAAAAAAGATTAATGTTTATCTTGGTGATCAGCAAACGGCAGCTGTTGTAAGAGGTAAAATGGCTAAAGCTAGCTTGATTAAAGGTAGATAGGGATACGTTGATGATTGTAAAAATGAACAAAGTTTTGATTTTAACTTTATTGAAATATAAAAGAGAATCACTCGAGATTTTAAGAGAATTGGGAGTTGTTCATATTAATTTTTGCAATAAAGTCTCAGAATCTTTAGAAAGAGTCGTTGAGGAGAGAGGAATTTTAAGGCAAGCTTTATCTTTGCTTGGAGATGACTCTGAAGTAAAAATCTTAAGCTCTTCAAATGAAAATTTTTTAGATGTTGCAAGGAGTATAGTTAGTTTAGGTTCTGAGATTAAAGATTTAAAGGATATGCAGCAGTCATTGCTTCATAAGAGAGATATTATATCTTGTTGGGGATATTTCCCTCTTGAGTTAATCAATAAATTGAGAGAAAGTAATATTTATGTGCAATTTTTTAAGTCTGGGATTGGTGAATATAAAAAATTGTTGGCATTCTCTGAAACTAAAGTTACTCTTATTAATAATTATAAAGGCACGGCTTATTTTGTGGCTATTAATGATTCTAAGCAGATAGTAGATACAGCTGAGGAATATGAGTTTGAGTTTGATCTTGATTTTATCGAGAATAAGTTAAAAGTTATTGGTGAAATTTTGAATCAAAAATTAACTCAATTATCGATTTTAAATAAATATGGAGATGTTTTAAGAGATAAAATAAAAGAATATGATCAAATTGTTGAATTTGAGCAAGTTATGACTGACATGGATGTGGAGCGTGATAACTTTGTATATATTACAGGATTTGTTCCGGAAGATAAGCAGGAAGATATTAAAAATGCGACTCTTAATGGTGAGTTTGTGGTACAATTTGCAGAGCCAGATGCTGATGATGTTGTTCCCACTTATATAAAGAGAAGGGGAATTGCTAAGCTTGCCAAGCCTATTTTTAATGTTTTAGATACAATTCCTGGGTATAAAGAGAGAGATGTTAGTTGTATTTTTATGTTATTTTTCTTTGTGTTTTTTGGAATGATAATCGGTGATGCGGCTTATGGAGTATTATTTTTACTAATAGGTATTCTTTTTAGTTTAAGCAATATTATAAAAGGTAAACCTTTAACATCTATTCATGCTTTAATATTTTATCTAAGTACGTCAGCAATAATATATGGTTCGATGACTGGTACTTGGTTTGGGAGTAGTACTTTTTTTCTTGACTTATTTCCTATTTTAAAATCTTTGAAGCTTGAGTATCTAACGGGAAGGAGTGGTATGCAAAATATTATGTTTATATGTTTCACAATAGGTGTTTTGCAAATATCATTAGCTCACATGTGGAATTTTATTCAAAAAGTGAAGGAAAAACCATACATACATTCAATTGCTCAAATTGGTTGGCTTATTGTGATTCCTGGGCTTTATTATCTTGTTCTCAATTTAATACTTGGTAGGGATAGATTCCCTATGCACAGCATTGTTCTTAATATGATATATGTTGGGGTTATGCTTGTCTTTATTTTTGAGAAGCAGGATGGTTCGAATTTCTTTATATGCGTATTAAAGAGTTTTGGTGGAATAATAGAACAGTTTTTAGCTACTGTTTCAGGATTTGCAGACATAATATCTTATATTAGACTTTTTGCTGTTGGACTTGCAGGACTTGCAATTTCTGATAGTTTTAATAGTATGTCAGCGTCTCTATTAAAATCATCTAATATTGGTCTTATAATAAGTGGCATTATTGTGATACTGTTTGGACATATTCTAAATATAACGTTATCTTTATTATCTGTTGTTGTTCATGGAGTAAGACTTAATATGCTTGAATTTTCAAACCATTTGGGTCAAGAATGGAATGGATATTCTTATAGGCCTTTTAGAAAAATTAAAGATTAGATAAGGAGAGAATTATGGATATAGGTTTAATAGGAGTTAATTCGGCTTTAACAATAGCTGCAATAGGTTCAGCTTTGGGCATGGGAGCTGCTGGGAGTGCTGCTATTGGGGCATGGAAGAGATGTTATATGCAAGGTAAGCCAGCTCCTTTCTTATTAATTGTTTTTGTTTCAGCACCCCTGACACAAATAATATATGGTTATATATTAATGAATACTTTGGCAGGGATAATGACGCAGACAGATCCTTGGTTGTTGTTTGGAGCTGGATTTGGTGGTGGTCTTGCAATTTCTATTTCTGCTTTTGCACAAGGTAGAACTGCTGCAGGGGCTTGTGATGCTTTTGCTGAGACTGGGAAGGGATTTGCAACAAATCTTTTGGTTTTAGGTCTCATAGAATCTGTTGCCCTTTTTGTGATGGTATTCTTGATGATATTTAAATTTGTTTAAGTTTGAAGGATTCGGGTATTAAATTTTCTCGCAATTTGTGAGAAAATTTAATATATTTATAGATATGTTAAGACCTTTTTTGCTCCTTTTTATTTTCGGGTTTATCTTGAATTTAAATTCATCAGTTGTGGAGGAATTTCCATATTGGATTTTACTTGAAAAGGGACGACAGCTTATTTATTCTAAGGAAGGATTTGTTAAATCTAATCTTACTATTGCAATGAATTATTTGCAGGAAGCTTTGCTTAGAAAAGGAATATATCCAGAGGCTAATTATTATTTATCCGTTGCTTATAGCATGATTGGTAATGTTGTACTTGAGAAATTACATCTTCAGAAGGCTTTAGAAAATAAAGATTATTTGTTGGATAAATTTTTTGAGAAAAATATACTTTTTTCTTTGGCAAAGATTGCTGAGCTTGAAGATCATCATGTTGATATGATTGATTACTTAAATGAGATTTTAAGTAAGTTCTCAAATAGTGATGATTATTATAATTATCACTATGTCGTTCAAAAATATGAAGATACTAAAGGTAATAAATTTAATATGTCGTTTTATTTACATTCTTATTTAAAGCAGGTAAGAGGAACTTCAGGTCTAGATTTTACTTTTAATCTTTATAGGTTTAATAATTATAACGTTATCGATGCTCATCAGTTATTAGCAAAAGTATATTTTAAGATTGGTGCTTATGAGCTTGCAATTGCTCATGGACTTGTAGCTGCAGTTGGTATTTTGACTAGGATGTATGACTATGTTAGTTATTATGAACCTCTTTATGAGTTTAAAAATTTAAGGGCTTTTGCTCGAAAAATAAATGAATATACTGATATTAAAACTAGTTTTGAGTCTACAGATTTTTGGGAAATAGTATATAACATTGCTTATGCTACTTATATCTATGATAATGGTAAACATAAGTTGAGAGCTGTGGATACTTGGAAGTTGATAGTTGATCTTGCTCCTAAATTTTCGCCTTATGTTTTAAAATCAAAGATCCAGATCAAAAATTTTTTGATTGGTAAAAGTGTACATTAGTATAATATTTTCTGAATTATTTTATTTTAATTTAGGGGAGGTTTAAAAATTAGTTCTTATAAAAAAAATTTTTGTATTATTGCACATATTGATCATGGTAAATCAACTCTAGCAGATAGATTTATACAAAAAGCTAAGATAATATCAGATCGTGAATTTAAAAGTCAAATTCTTGATAGTATGGATATTGAAAGAGAGAGGGGAATTACAATTAAGAGTCAAGCGGTTACTATTGATTATAAGTGTAGTGATGGCAATATTTATGAACTTAATTTTGTAGATACCCCGGGGCATGTTGATTTTTCTTATGAGGTTTCAAGGGCAATCTCATCTTGCGAGGGGGCACTTTTACTTGTTGATGCAAGCCAAGGAATAGAGGCTCAAACCGTTTCAAACTTTTATATGGCATTTGAACATAATCTTGAAATTATTCCTGTTATTAATAAAATAGATCTACCAAGTGCGAATATTGATTTTGTAAAAGAGCAAATAGAGCATGATTTAGGATTAGATTCAAATATTGCTGTTCCCATATCTGCTAAAAATGGAATAGGAATTGATGAGTTACTTGAGGCTATTTGTAAATATGTTCCATCTCCCAAGGGGAGTGTTAAGGGTCCATTAAAGGCTTTAATTTTTGATTCGCATTATGATTCTTATCGTGGTGTTATTGTTCATTTTAGAGTTTTTGAAGGACAAATCAAAACTGGCGATAAGATTAAATTGATTCATGCAGATAGGGAATATTTAGTAGAAGAGATTGGGATTTTTAAAATAATTCTTGAAAAAAAAGATATTTTAGAAGCGGGTGATGTTGGTTATTTTATTGCGGGAATAAAAAATATATCAGATGTTAAGATTGGAGACACTGTAACTCTTGTTGATGATCCAGCAAGTGTGCCTCTTGAAGGATTTAAGGAAGTTAAACCCGTAGTGTTTTCTTCTGTTTATCCAGTTGATGCTAATCAGTATGATGATCTTTTAAAGGCAATGGATAGACTTAAACTGAATGATGCATCTCTTACTTTTGAAAAAGACGCCTCGGCTGCTCTTGGACATGGATTTAAATGTGGATTTTTGGGACTTTTACATTTAGAGGTAATTCAAGAGAGAATTGAACGTGAATTCGATCTTAATGTGATATTAACATCACCATCAGTGCGTTATAAAATTATTCCTAAAAAGGGAAATCCTTATTTCATTGAAAGTCCTGAACAATTTCCTGGAAATGAAAACATTGAAGTTGCTCTTGAACCTTATATTAGAGCTAATATTATTGTTCCCGCTGAATTTTTGGGGAATGTTATGAGTGTTTGTTTACTTAAAAGAGGCGTTCAAGAAAATTTGATTTATCTTGACACAAAGCGTGTTGAAGTTATTTATAAGATGCCACTTGCTGAGATACTTTTTGATTTTTACGATAAGATTAAATCTGTAAGCCGTGGATACGCTTCTTTTGATTATGCATTATTAGGATATGAGGAAACAGCTTTAGTTAAGCTGGATATTTTAGTTAATGGGGATAGAGTTGATGCGTTGTCTCAGTTAGTTTTTAGAGATGGTGCAAGATCAAAGGCTTTAAATATTTGTAAAAAATTAAAGGATGAGATTGCAAGACAACAATTTAAAATAGCAATTCAAGGTTCTATTGGTTCAAACATTATTGCGCGTGAGACAATTTCACCTGTTAGAAAGGATGTTACTGCTAAATGTTATGGAGGCGATATTACTCGTAAAAGGAAGCTTTTAGAGAAGCAAAAGGAAGGGAAGAAGCGACTTAAGATGATAGGGAATATTGAAATACCGCAAAGTGCATTTCTTGCTGTTCTTAAATCAGATGATAATTAATCATCTTTAAGTAGGTTTCTAATGCAATAATGTCAATTATTGTTATTTTATATTGATATTTGATATATCTTAATAGATAAGTTATCAAATATTTTATTCTTATAAAATATTATTGAATTATTTTAAAGTGTTATAAACTGTTGTAATATTATTTAATACCAATGAAATAATTTTGTATGGAGATAGTTTATGCTTAAACGTAATAAGGTTGTTCTTGTTGGAGCTGGTGGTGTTGGCTCAAGCTTTGCCTATGCTTTGACAATAGATAACTCACTTGTTCATGAACTTGTAATTATTGATGTAGCTCAAGACAAGGCTAAGGGTGAAGTCATGGATTTAAACCATGGTCAGATGTTCTTAGAAAAAAATATTAAAATAGCATTTGGCAATTATGATGATTGTTCTGATGCAGATATTGTTGTAATTACTGCTGGCCTTAATCAAAAGCCAGGTGAGACAAGACTTGATTTGGTTGGTAAGAATACTAAAATCTTTAAAGAAATTGTAACAGGCGTTGTTTCAAGTGGATTTAATGGTATTTTTGTAATAGCAAGTAATCCTGTTGATATTATGACTTATGTAACAATGAAATATTCCAATTTTCCAACTCATAAGGTTATTGGGACAGGAACAACACTTGATACCTCAAGACTTAGATATTTTTTAGCTGAGCGTTTTAATGTTAATACTCAAAATATACATTCATATATTATGGGTGAGCATGGAGATAGTTCTTTTGCTACTTGGGATGAAACTAAAATAGCTATGAAGTCTTTATCAGAATACATTGCTGAAGGGACAATAAGGGAAGTGGAGCTTGATGAGATTCATAAAAATGTTGTTAATGCTGCTTATGAGGTAATTAAACTTAAAGGTGCGACTTATTATGCTATTGGACTTGGGATTAAAAAAATTGTCAATGCAATAATTAGTGACCAAAACCTTATTTTGCCAATCTCTTCATATATTAATGGACAATATGGTAATTTTATTAAGGATATTTATATTGGAGCACCTGCTGTGGTTTGCAAAGAAGGTGTAAAAGAGGTCCTTGATTTTAAAATAAGTGACAGGGAACTTGAAAAATTTAAAATTTCTGCTAATCAACTGAAAAGTTATATTGATAAAATAGAATTTTAATTTTGCCCCAATTGGGGCTTTTTTATTCTTCTAGTAATTTTCCTCCATGTTTTCTATGTTCAATCGCTTCTAGTAATGCTTCTCTTGAAATATGGTCGTCTTCTTTTAAATCCGCAATTGTTCTTGATAGCTTTAAGATTGAATGAGTTGCTCTTGATGATATGTTAAGTTTATTTAATATATAAATCATTTCATCTTGTAGTATTTTGTCTAATTCACAAAATGTTGCAATATGTTCTGGTTTAAGATCAGAATTCTTGTGAATATTTTCAAAATTTCCATATCTTTTACTCTGTATATTCCTTGCCTTTATTATTCTCTTTCTTATTTCGCTTGAGCTTTCATTATCTTCTTGAAATAATTTTGCATTGTCTACTGGTTTAACTGGTACCCTAATATCAATTCTATCAAGCATTGCTGCTCCGAGTTTTTTCCAGTAGTTTGAAACTTCTTGTTGCGAACAAAAACATTCTGTGTCGTTTTTTCCAAGGTTGCCACAGGGACAGGGATTTGTAGCAAGCATTAGCTGAAAATTTGCAGGATATTTGAATGATTTTGAACTTGCTCTTACTATTGAGATCATCTTATCTTCTATTGGTTCTCGAAGTGATTGTAATATTGATTTTTGAAATTCTAAAGCTTCATCTAAGAATAAAATACCATTATGGGCAAGTGATACTTCTCCAGGGAGTGCATTAGAGCCACCACCAATGATTCCTTCTTTGCTTGCAGTTTGATGAGGTTGTCTAAATGGTCTTTGGCTTATTATTTTTGTATCTATTAATTTACCTGCGACTGACCAAATTCTGTTTGTTTCAATGATTTCTTTATCTGTAAGTGGGGGTAAGATTGACCGTACGCATTTAATGCTGAGAGTTTTTCCACTTCCAGGAGGACCAAATATCATAATGTTATGACCTCCAGCAACTGCGATTTCAAGTGCTCTTTTGATTCTATGTTGTCCTTTGATATTTTTGAAATCATATTCAAATTTTTCTTCATTCTCTTCTATTTTAAAGTTAATTGTGGGTTTTGATGGAAATATATTATGATTAAGATGTCCTATTATTTCTAGAGCTTCTTTTAAAGTTTTAACTCCCCAAATGTTTAGATTTTCTATTAGAAGAGCTTCTGCTAAGTTGTCAAAAGGTATGATTATGCATTTAATGCCCCTTTCCTTTGCAAGTGAAATAGCAGGTAATATTCCTTTAATTGCTCTTATTTGTCCGTCTAATTGTAATTCTCCTAATATCAAAATCTCTAAGTTATTGTTTTGGTTATCTTTTGTAGTAATAATACTTATTGCGATTGAGAGATCAATTGCTGTTCCAATCTTTTTGATGCCAGCTGGTGCAAGATTTATTAATATCCTGTCTTTTGGAAAAGTAAATTCTGAATTTTTAATAGCCGATTTTACCCTTTCTCTTGATTCTTTGATTTCACTTCCAGCTAGTCCAACAATATCAATTCCTGGTATTCCTTTTCTAATATCTACTTCAACTTCAATTAATTCCCCTTCATATCCTATTGATGAGTGAGAGTATATTTTCATATAATGCTCCTAAATTAAGAGTTATTTAGTTGTATTTAAGATCTCTTTTAGAGCTTTGTATGGTAGCATGAAACAATCTTTTCTATTTGTATATAAAAAGTTTTCAAAATTTTTAAGACTTTTATCAATTTCTTCTAAGTTTTCAAAATTTCTATTGATTGTTTTTGTTATGATTTCTAGTATTGTGTTTCTAGGTTTATTATCACATAGCTTGGTTAAGATATAAGCACTTGAGAGAAGAATTACGCATCCATATGCGTTGTATTTTAATTTAATTTTTTCGTTGTTTTCATTGATTTGAAAGATTATTTGGTCACCGCACTTAGATTGGTGATATACTGAATTTTGATTTTTGTCTGTTTGAAAATAATACTTTCTTATTTTACTAAGTCTTATTAGTTCCTTTTTTGTTTCTTCTGAAAACATGCTTCAATTTTAAGAGGTTTGCTTGATTAAATCAACAATAACTTTGTATTGATTTAATTTGAGTTTTATGTAATTAAGTAAATTTTTACCCATTATCTTTTATATTATTTAATATTATAATATATAAATTAATGATTAATAGCTCTTATAATCTTTTTGAAAGATAGATTTAATAAAATTCTTTTATTGTTTTCTTTAGGCAGGATATGAAGATATCAATTTCTTTTTTTGTATTATATAAGTAAAAGCTTATTCTTAGTAGATGGTCTTTTTTAATATTTTCTGAGAGAAATGCAAGGTAAGCACAGGTTTTTCCAGATCTAGTTGCAATTCCCATCGTATCAAGATATGTCTCAACATCATGTGAGTGGATATTTTTTACTGTAAATGATATTATTGATTTTCGTTTGATATCTTTATTTAAAATAAATTCAACTTCATCAATTTCTTTTAATTTTGCAACACAATATTCAATCAGTTCTCTATCATGTTCTTGAATAAAGTCCATTGATATATTATTAATATATTCTATTGCTTTGCCAAGACCAATAATTCCTGCAATGTTTGGTGTACCTGATTCAAATTTATTTGGAGATTCAAGAGTTTTAAAGTTAGGCTCTCCATTTTCTATGAAAATATTTTCTATGGCATTGCCTCCTAGTTTAGAACTGTTGAGTTTATCTATAATTTTATCTGATATGTATAGAACCCCAATTCCTGTTGGAGCAAGCATTTTGTGTCCTGAGAATACTAAAAAGTCACAGTTTATTTTCTCTACATCTATATTCATGTGTGGTGCCATTTGAGCTGCATCAATGAACAGAATAATTTTGTTATCTCTAGCAATCTTTCCAATCGTTTCTAAATCCTGTATAGTTCCTAATATGTTATTTATGCCAGATATAGTAATAATTTTTGTTTTATCTGTAATTAAGTTTTTTATTTCATCAGGTTGAATGATTCCCATTTTATTAAATTTGGCAAGTCTGATTTTTAAGTTTAAATATTTAGCAATATTGATCCAAGGAAGCAAATTACTATTATGTTCAAGTGTTGTTGTAATGATTTCATCATTTTCTTTTAAAAGTTTTGAAAAGAGTAATGAATTTGCTATTGTATTTGTTCCATCTGTAGTTCCAGAATTAAATATTATGTTTTTAAAAGACTTTGCATTGATAAATTTTTTGATAATTTTTCTTGTTTCTTCTACTTTTAGGCTGGATTGTATTGCAAGTCCATGCCCGCTTCTGTGAACATTCGCATTATAGTTTGCGTAGTATTCAACTACAGATGAAATCACGCTTTGTGGTTTTTGAGAAGTTGCGGCATTATCAAAATAAATGATTTTTTTATCATTTATAGTTTTATTTAGAATAGGAAAATCTTTCCTTATGATTTTTAATTTTTCATTTTTGTCTTTTGCGAGCTTAAGATCCATTTATTTAGTACTCTTTATTTTTATGTAAGAACTTTTATTTTAAGAATTATACCATTATTTTCTATTTTATTTTTACATATAGAATTTCTTGCATTTTGATGTTTTTGTTAAGTCAATTTGTGTTCTTGAGATCTATATTTTATAATTATATTATAATTTCAAGCTTTTATATTTTAAAGATATGTTTATGTTATAATTCGTCTTATGAAGGAAATAATTTACAGATTTGAAAAAGCAGAAGATTATAAATTAGTACCTGTTAATAATATTTATGGCAGCGTAACTAATACTGGAGAGATTTTTTGTGATCTTGTTTTCGAATCTACAGAGATTCCTGAAGAGATTGTTTATACTAAGACTAAAGAAGGTGTTTTAGAAGAGATTTCTGGGGAACTTAAGGGTTCTAAAGAGAAGATAATTTTAATAAATTCTTTTGTTGGAATTTCGGTTACAAAAGATACTGCTAAGAATATTGCTTATTGGCTCTTAAAGAAAGTTGATGAATTAGAAGATAATGAGTAAAACTTCTGAGGATAGAATTAAGATTTATTTATCTAGGCTGTCTAAGTATAAGAATAGGGTTTTAAGAGAAAGAGATATAGATGAGATTATTGAACGAGTGGATATTTCTGATGCTGATATTGAGAATATTGAAATGCGTTTCTCTAAGGTATATGATAAAGCACGGCAATTAGAGAGAATGGGGGAGTTGAGTGATGCTTTAAGAGAACTTGAGACTGTATATTTGTATTCTCTTCATAATAAATCTAGTTTTGCTTCATTTTTTAATCTCTATAAGAGACTTGTAAAAAGAATAGCTACTAAAGAGATAAATAAAAAATTTATTCATGTAAGTTTACAGGCTCAAGAATTTGGAATAGTTAGTGGGATTAATTTAAAAAATTATAATGATGCTGAGAGGTTAAAACAGCGAATATTAATATTATTGTTAAGTTTTATATTGATAGCTATTATTGCATTTATTACATATACACTAATGCATTCCTTTATTAGTGGCTATGAAGAGCTTGATGGAGTAGAAGATGTCAAAAAGACCAATTCCCAAGGCTTACCTTCAGTTACAAGGGCATCTGATTTAATAGTTGAATCTACTAATCTTGTTGAGAGTCCTTATGTTTTATATTATGTTGAAGTTGAAGATGCGAAGGTGTTAGTTTTTGAAGATGCACATGCTTATCAGTTAAAAGCAGGGGTTATTTCAGCTAAAGAGCCTATTAAAAGAATTTCTTATAGTGTTACTGTTTATGATGATTTAGGAAAACCTATTTTAAATAAGGTTTTTGAAAAGACAAGTGATTTTCAAAATAAGTGGAGCAAAGGTGTATATGCTCCAATTGATTTTATATACAATATTTCTAAAGAAATTAATGAACATCCTAAGAAAATGGTTATTGATATACGTTTAATTGAATTTTTTAGTGAAGTTGATAATGTCTCTAGTATTAATTTAGAGACAAGTTCTTCAATATTAAATTTTAAGTATCTTGGGAGTTATTTTAATGAAACTTTTGGAATTTATGAGGCTAATTCTTTAATAGAAGTTTACAATGATTCAAAGGATAATATTAAAGATCTGGAAATCGAAGTGGCTTACGTTGCTAGGGATAATCATATTATTAGGTCTTTGCAACGGAAGTTAATTTCTGAGACTAATTCTTTTCTTAAACCTTATTCTAAGCAGAGTTTTTCGTTAAAGACTATTTTCCCAAAAGAGATTTATCCAAATATTAAAGAAGAGCTATCTTCTATTAAGATCGTAAATGTGTTTGCAAAATAGTATTTTTGTGTATAGAGAAGAGATATTGATTTATCTATAAAATTTCTTTTTCTTTAAGCTTTGAAATAATATTTAGGGGAATAAGCGTTGTTGCGACACTAATTAGTGTGTAGGATAAAAGAATAATTAAGCTAAATTTGGTGCTTATTTTAATATTAAATTCAGAGATATAATAATCAGAGTTTAAAAGTTCTGTATTATCAGCTCCAAATATTTTTAAAATTGTATTAATAATAATATCTATTATATTAATTAAATGTTCTATATTAATGGTTATGTAATTTCCAATGATTATGCCTATTAAGCAAGATATTGAGCTTAGAACGAGTGCTATTAATATAAATATTAGCTTAATACTTGAATTATTCATTCCAATTGATTTAAATATTGCAATTTTCTTTTTATTCTCAAGTATTAACATGCAAAGAGATGAGGATATATTAATGCTTGCAAATATTACAATAAATGCCATAATAAATATTAAGAGTTTTTTGCTGATATCTAAGTTTTTATATTTGTTTAAATAAAGCTCATAGAATGTTTTTATTTTATATTTTTGAAATTCTTTTGCAATGTTTTTCTTTAAATTATTCGCTTTTTCTTTGGTATTGGGTTTGACAGAGATTCCAATTATACTTTTAGAAAATTCTTCCGACATTATATTTGCGTCTTGTAATGAAATAAGAACTAAGTTTTTATCAACTTCCCTTAAACCCGTTTCAATGATTCCAGATATATTGAATTTCTTTGCCCTAGGGAATATCTTTTGATGCTTATTATTTGGTACTACTATATAAATAGATTCATTGATGTTTAAATTAAGTCTGTCTCTTATTTGTTTTGATATTAATATTTCGTTTTTGTTGAAGCTCTTCTTGCCATCTATTAATTTTATATGTTTATTTTCATCAATAAATTTGTCTTCTACTGCCCTTATTAATACCCCTTGTTTTTTTTGATTTCCAATTATTCCATAGGTTCTTCTTTCAAAAAAATATTTTAGTTCATCATGTTGATATTCTTTTTTAAATTTTTCTAGTTTAGATCTAAGATGAGTATCTTTTTGAATTTCATTATATTCGATTTGTACCGAGAATCCTTCATTTTCAATGTATTTATCTATTGTGGAATTCATGATGTTGTTTGACATGTAGTAAACAATAATTAAAGGAATCATGACTAAACTTAAAGATATTCCAGAACCAATTAGGGCTTTTTTATTTTTTGAATTTGTAAATATTATGTATGCTATTTTTGTGAGTTCTTTAGTATTTGGACGCATCATATTCTCTTTAGTGTTTTGTCTTTAAGTTCATATTTAATATCTGCTTTATTTGAAAATTCTGGATTGTGACTAACTAAAATTAGTGTTTTATTAAATGTTTGAGCTGTGTCTATTAATAGATATTCTACCGTTTTTGCGGTGTTAATATCCAGATTACCAGTAGGCTCATCGCATAAGATTATATTCGGTTCATTTATTAAAGCCCTTGCAATTGCTGCTCTTTGTGCTTCCCCGCCTGAGAGTTCTGAAGGGTAATGTTCTGCTCTTGTGTTTATTTCTAATATTTTCATTAAGCGTAGAGCTTTTTTATTTATTGTTTCTAAGTTGTCTTTTCCTTCAATTATTTTAGGTAAAATAATATTTTCAAATACACTAAACTCATCAATTAAATTGTGATTTTGAAATACAAGACCTATTTTTTTATTTTTATATAAGCTTAGGGTTTTCTCACTTGCATCTTTTAAGGATATTCCGCATGAAATTATATCTCCTGAATCCATTTTATCAATTCCTGATATGATGTTAAAAAATGTTGATTTCCCACATCCGCTTTTACCTTGAATTGAAATAAAGTCTCCATCTTTTACATTTAAATTCAAATTTTCTAATACTTTGATTTTTGTTTTGTTTTTAGTGTATGTTTTATATATTCCTTTTATACATAGTATATTTTTCATTTATAATGCTCCATTTATTTTGTCAGCATATTTAACTTTTTTGTTACCCTTAGGCTTGAGTATATTGTAAACAAACAAGCAAAGAATAATGTGAACATTAAATCACTTAAAAATATTTTAGGCGTAACTGTGTTTTTTACTATTTTTATTTCTATATTTTCTAGTTTTAATTTTAGTATGTAATTAATAAGGTTAATCGAGCTGTTTATTAAAATGTCAATTATATTTAGAATTTCATTGATGTTTAAAGATATTGTAATACCTGCAATGAGTCCAATGATGCCCCCGAGTATGCAAATTATTACTGAGTGCATTAAGAATACTTGCCTGATTTTTTGCGATTTGAGACCTAAGAATAAGATTATTGAAATTGATTTGCTTTTATTAATTATGATTCTTTTTTGTAAATAATATGTATTAACGGCAATGACAAGAAATATGCTTGTTAAAATGATTAACATTGTATTCCTCTCTATTTTGAGTGCTTTATAGAATTCTTTATTATATTCGTTCCAGGGTTTGAATTGAATGTTTGAATTTATGTTTTTTATTTTGTTTATTAGTTTTTTGCTAGGATATAAGTTTTGTGTTTTTATTTGATAGTTAATGTCTGAATCTTTTATGAGTTGTTTTTTGTAAAAGTAGTTAATATTCATAAACACTGTGGATTCATTTATTTTGGCATAATTGCTTTTAAAAATGGCTTTTATTTTAAAATGTTTTACTTCGTCTTTTAATGTTTGTAAGTTTTTTATTTCATCACTTAATATAAGTCCTATTATGTCCCCTTCAAATAAGCCTAAGTTGTGCGAGAGTATATCTCCTATTATGATTTCATCATCATTAAGTTGGAGTTCAGATTGTGTAAGGCCTGTTAGGAGAATAAAATCTTTGTCTTTTATGATGTCTTCTGTGTCAAGTGCAATGATATTCAAGATACTTGGATAGTAATAATTTTCAATTCCAATGCCTTGTGTTTCATAGATTTTATTTATTTGAATTATTTCTTTAATCTCTTTAAGAGCATTAAGTTCTTGATCATTTAATTTGCTTTCGATTTTTAAATTTCCACTCTCTAAGGTAGATATGCTTGTGAAAAAGTCATTTTGAAAACCATTCATTATCGATATTGTGATGATGATAATGATTTGCCCAAGCACTATGCTTAAGATTATTACAATTGTAAGTGATGAACTATTTTGTTCATCTAAAATTAATCTTTTCAGTAAAAATTTATTTAGTCCCATTTTCATCTCTAGTAATATTTTTATTTATTTCTTCAATAATTTCATCATTTTTATATCTTACTTTAAAGATAGGATTTCCATTATAGTATATTTCTTGTTCGTATTCATTGTCATTAGAGTAGTTAGTTTTTAATAATATTGAGTCATTCTCATAAATTGTTTTTGACTTTAAATTATTATCAGAATTATATTCGTATGTTGTTTTAGTGTTATGTTCTTTTTTATTTTCCTTTACAGTTATATTTTCAACTATAACGTTTCCAGATTCATTATATTCAAAATCACTTATCTTTGTTATTTCGTTATTTTTATATATTTCTTTTCTGATTAGGTTGGGGCCCTTATATTTTGATATAGTTTTTATATTGTCTTCTTCTGCAGTATTGATTACTTCGTGTTCATCTAGATATTGATTTTTTTCTTTAGATTTAATTTTGTTATTGTCTAATATTATGCTTTCTAAATGCCTTTTTTGATCGTCATATTGGATTACTTTTATTTTGGATTTTTTTATGTCAAAATATGTTGATTTGATTTCTCCACTGATTCCGTAATTCCAAACTTGGAAATCCGAACCCGTTATTTTTAAAAGCTTGCCATTAGTGTCTTTCATGTAGTGTAGTGTTTTTGGTTTTTGATTTAAAATTTTGATTTCTTTATAAATTAAATCATTGTTTTTATAAAAATAGTCTACAGATTCAAGAATTATTCCTTTGGGACTATATTTTATTTCTTGTATTTTATTATTTAAGTTATCATAAATTTCTTCATTTGTTTTAATGTTTTGTTCATTATAGAATGTTAGTTTTTTTTTATCTTCTATTGTTTCTTGTGTTTTGTATTTTGTCAGTTTTAAGTCTTTAAAGAGACTAAATTTTTCAATTTCATTAATTTTTGTGTATTCAATGTAAAATCCTGTTTGTGGAATTTCATATATTTCCTGATATTTATTGAAAAATACATCGGATATGAAGTATCTTTGCCCATATGCATTTGGTATTATAAATGCTAAAAATAATATTACTATCTTTTTTGTCATAATAACCTATTCAAGTAGTCATCAGTGTTAAATTCTTTAATATGTTCTACTTGTTCTCCAAATGTGAAAAAGTATATTGGTTTCTTAAATAGCTTTGAGATATTTAAGATTCCACCTGCTCTAGATGATGAGTCAAATTTCGTGGCTATTATTCCATCAATTTCTATTGCTTTGTTAAATATTTCTGCTTGATTGTTTACATTCTTCCCAGAGATAGAGTCTATTACTAATATTTTTTTATAGTTAATATCTGTTTCAATTATTTGCTTTTTAATTACATTATCCATCTTTTGGAGCTCTTTGATTAAGTTTTCTTTGTTTTGAAGTCTTCCTGCTGTGTCGATTATTAATATATCATAATTTTTACTCTTTGCACTTGAAATGCTGTCAAATATTACTGCTGCTGCATCACTTCCTTGATTTTGAGATATGACTTTAATGCCAATTTTTTCACTCTGTATTTTAATTTGTTGAATTGCTGCTGCTCTGAATGTGTCGGCTGCAGCTATTAATACGTTTTTACCTTCATTTTTAAGTTTATTGGCAAGCTTTATGATACTTGAGGTCTTACCAACTCCGTTTATCCCAATTATAAGTAAGATATTTAATCTTTTATTCTCTAAGTTAAGGGGTTGTTGGTTTATGTAACTTTTTAGAAAGTCTTTTAGCTTTAAGAGTGTTTCTTTTTCATCTTTGACTTTAACTTTTTTTATATATTCTATTATTTCAATTACTATATCATTTTTGATATCTGCTTCTAAGAGAATATCTTCTAAATTTTCAAATATTTGTGTTTTTTCTTGATTCTTAAATAAATTCTTTATCTTATCAAAAATACCCAAAAGCCTCATTCTCCTACGTTTTTATTGTTTACTAAATTATTTTACAATGTGATCTATTCACCTCTGCTTGCTTCTTGAATATATTGTACCAAATGAATTATTAATGGTATAAAGCTGCCAATAGAAAATGTTATTCCTGTGCCAAGTAAAAATGTTGTAATCATTTGTTCAGATTTTGCGTTGTATAGATCTTGAGATGTTATCCTACGTTTAATAATATTATGTAAAGCCATATCATAAAGTTCTGATGATTCATTATATTTTGTTATGGCAAAGGCAGTACCTATTAGGTTTAATGTGAAGATCCCGAGGTTGATATAGAACTTATCTCTTTTTATAATAAGCTCACTTTTATTATCTTTTAACATTTCTATATTAATGTCTTTATCTTCTTTGTTTATTATTTTGAACATGTTTTTGTATCCTTGAGCTTGCAATAAAATAGATTCTGTGCCCTCAGGTTCTTCAATTTCAATTGGCGTTTCTCCTATGAATACTCCTTTTTGAAATACTTTGGATTTTACATTACTTGTAATTGATATTTTTTTAGAATTTGCTTTTTTTAATTTAATATTTAAGTTAATCGTATCTCCGCTTTTTATCTTTTGCTTTACTGTGTAGGGTTTGTAAGTTGTGCTTGTGATGTTAATAATAATTTCTTTGTTAGGGAGTTCAGAAATATCCCATATATCATTGTTATATAGTCCTTTTGCTACAAATTTTTCGTTTATATATATTTTGGCCTCTAAATTATTGATAATATTGATTCTAAGTTTAATAAATTCTCTTCCTAATATTTCTTCAAGACTAAGTTCTGCTATTTTATGTGCAATATCATCAACGGATGATGATAGTTTAAAAATTTCTTTTTGAGTCTTGATTCCTTTAGGAGTGATATTGCTAATTTCAACTAGATAATGTTTTTCTACTTTTTTAAAGTGTATATAATTCATAAAGAATAATTCTTGTCTTATTAAAAATTCTGTGTTCAAATTTGATAGATGTATTTTTTCTTCATGTTTTTTATATGTTGCTTTTATTTTTTTTAAATTTTTAAGGTATTCCTCAAGTTCTTTTTGTTTAATTTTAATGTTTTCAATGTCTTTTTTAAGTTCATTAATCTTGATTTCTATTTTATTTTCTTCTCTTGAGCTTATTGCATTTTGGAGTCTTTTTTTGTCCATATCTTCTTTTAGTTTGCTGAACTCTCGTTCTTTATTTACTATGTTTTGGTGTATGTAAATGCGCCTTATGAAATCTTTGTCATTGTCATTGACAATATGTTCATTTATTGTGTTGTAAATTTTGTTTAGTGTTTGCTCAATGCTTTCTTTAAGATTTTTATTTTCATCTTGTGTGTCTATGATATAAGAAAAACCATACTCAATATTACTTTGAGGATATGCTAATTTTATTGTTAAGATTGAAAATAATATTATTATGATTAACTTAGATTTTTCCATTTGAGATATTCTTCTATAAAGTTATCAATGTTTCCATCCATAACAGAGATAATATTTGGATTTTCAAATTTTGTTCTGTGATCTTTTACTAGGGTATAAGGTTGAAAGATATAAGATCTTATTTGATTTCCCCAAGATATATCTTTTTTCTCCTCTTGTTTAGATTTACTTTTTTGTTGTTCTAGTGCTTTGTAGTGTTCATAAAGTTTTGATTTTAATACTTTCATTGCTAGCTCTTTATTTCTATGCTGACTTCTATCAGTTTGAGATTGAGTTACTATGCCCGTTTGAAGATGGGTAATTCTAACAGCTGATGATGTTTTATTGACATGTTGCCCCCCTGCTCCTGAGGCTCTATATGTGTCTACCCTAATATCTTCTGGTTTAATTATTATTTCAATTTTATCATCAATTACAGGATCAATGAAAACAGATGCAAAAGATGTGTGTCTCTTTTTTGCAGCATCAAAAGGAGAAATTCTTACAAGACGATGTATTCCTATTTCACTTTTTAAAAATCCATAAGCATATTTTCCTTTTATTTCAATTGTAACAGATTTAATGCCCCCCTCAGCTTCAAGTAAGTCTATAAGTTCAGTTTTATATCCACGTCTCTCAGAGTATCTTAGGTATATTCTATATAACATGCTAACCCAATCACAGGCTTCTGTTCCACCTGCTCCAGAGTGTATTGTCAAAAACGCATTACTTATATCAATATCTTCTTTAAAATAAGATATTGTTAAGAGATGTTTATACTGTTCTTTTAGTTTATTAATATCTTTATCAAGTAGTATTGTGTCTTCTTCGCTCTCTGCGATTTCGCAGAGTTCTCTTAAGTCTTGGAGTTTAAATATTAAGTCCTCCCAAGGTTCAATTTTAGCTTTTAAAATATTTTGATTTTTAAGAATTTCTTGCGCTTTTTTATTATCATTCCAAAAATTTTCGTTATTTATTTGTTTCTCATATTCTTTAAGTTGTGTCTTGAGCTTATCTTTGTCAAAGCTTCCCCCAGACATTTTTAATTTCTTCCAAAAGTTCATTTATTTTTTCTTTCATTATAAACTCTCACTATTATTTATTAGTATAATTATATTTGGAATTAAAGATAAAATGAACATTATAAAGAAATAAGTTGTTTCATTAGCTAATATTTTTGATTTTAATCTTTTTTCAAAATTTTTCTTTATTAGTATTGTTAATATGAGGGCTATTAGGACGCTAAGTGAAGACAAAATGAGTATATTGATTCCTTCTAAAAAGTTATGACTTTTATCTAGAGCAAAGAATGTTATTGCAATTAAACTACTATTAGATAGAAGAAAATCGTTTGAATATTTTGATTTGTTGTTGTAAGCAATTAAGATATTATTTAATATTTTTAGCACTATCGTTAGCATATAGATCAATGTTATATATATAATTGGTATTATAAATAATAAGTTATGATCTTTAAATAATTTATAGACATAAAAAAGACCCGAGTAAATTAATAGAGAAGTTATCATTATGATTAAGTACTTTTTTGATAATGTCTTATTATCTTTTATCTTTATGTCTTCAATTCCAATAAAGTGTATTAATAACAGATTATTTATTAACAAATACATTATTAAACTATTTCTCATAATTTTATAATTTCTTCTCCATTGTCGTTTTTATGTTCTATTACTTTTGCTTTATTCATGCTTAAATGATGCAAGATTTTTTTAATCTGAAATGTTAAGCTATATCTTTTTATTAATGTTGAACTTACCTGTAGTATGAAAATGGATATTACAGCTGATAAAGTTTCAAGTGGAATATAGCTTAATGTTATAAAATATACTAGAGATAATGTAAGTCCATAAAGTATTTGTTCAAATTTAAAGGGAGGAGCTATTTGCAGTTCTGTTCCCATTGCAAATACTAAAATCATTGGAATTGGTGACATTATTAGAGTTAACATATCAAAACTTATATAACTGTAGAGACCAAAGTTTTTTGATGTATAGGCAATTAGTAGCAGACTTGCATAAAAAGATAGTGGTATTAATTTATTTATAATGAATTTTCCAAGAATAAATGAAAAACCAATATAAATCAGAATGGGGGATAAATATTTTTCGTTTTGTAGCCCAAACAGGGTTTCAATGTGAAATCTTGGTATCATTATATTTAGATGAGATAATATCTTGTCATTTATAAATTTTTCAATCATATCAATGTGCTTGTTTTCATGTCTTTTAAATCCTTTTAAGCTTTCTAAATTTTGAATGTTTGGATTTTGATGAATTATTTTATGCCAAGTAGGAATTATATCTTCTTGTCTTGAGAGTTCCTTAGAATATGTTTGCTTAAAGCTTGATGGGAAATTGACTAATAAAAACATAAATGAAATTAATATGGGGTTTACAAGGAATTTGGAAAGCTTTGAGAAATAAAAGAATATTAAAAATGTGAAAAATAGTGCCATTATTTTTAACATGATGGATAAATTTAAAGGTAAGATTATACTGATAATTAATGCAGTATATATGAAGAAAGAGAGATATTTATGTTTGGATTTTAACATTATTGGGATGTATAAGCACAAGCTCGTGATTGTCAATATGAATGTATCAATTAAAAATTTTACGTTATTTGTAAAAGAGAATATTAAACTGGGCATTAAGGCTAAAATAATAGTTAAATAGATATCTTTTAAATTATTTTCAGTGTATATTGGTTCATTGTTGAGGCCCAGATTTAGGATTTTTTCCTTTATTTCTTTTTTTACTTTGTTTATTTCATCTTCTATTTCAGTTTCAGTGTATTGAAGGCATTGTAATTTTTTATTGACAAGATTGTTGTTATCCTTAATTTTTGACAAAATAATTTCTTCCATATATAGCGGTGAAAAACTGGGTATTTTTAAGAGTTTTATTTTACTAAATATTGATTTTTTTCTTAATATTGTAATGCTGTATATATCTCTTGTTATAGGTGTATTGAGATTATTTATTTTAATCTTATTTGCTGGATTGTTTAGAAATACGTCATATTTTTTTGTATCAATATCTTCATTTATTATTTGTTGAATAGATGTTCCAATTTTGACTTTGATTATTTTACTTTGTATTTTTTGATTGCCGTTTATGGTTATAAACTTTTCTTTATAAGGAGAGTTTGTTTTGAGAGTGTTGTACACGTTATAAAGGTCTTCAACATTGGCTAAAAGTATATTTTTATTTGGGTTTATGTTATTTTTTGTGCTCTCTTCATTATATAAGAAGTGCATTATCATTTCATGATTTGAATATGGATATGAAATATTGGGAATTAATTTAATTTTTAATCTTTTGTCTTTAAAGATATTTAGGGTTTCAAGTTCTTTTTTTAGGTTATAGTTGCTGAGTACTATTAGTATTTCTTTGCATTTAAATATTTTGTCGATTGTTTCAAAGCCGTAAATAATTTCATTTAATTTTTCTTTTATTAATATTTCTGAGATATTTGTAAATGGATCTTTTCCATTTATTAATAAAATCATTTTATCTATTTTTTTACATTTACTTACATATTGAAATAATGAATGTTCATTAAACCATGGGATTCCTAGTCGAATTAACTTTTCTAGTGTTTTTTCTCTTGATTCTTCCTCAACTGAGCATTCTTGTTCATTTTTGATTCTCCCGTGAAATCTTATTAATGCTGATTTTAATTGATGTTCATTTGGAAAATTAGCGATATATATTTTTTCTATTGTCCCAGATATTGGAGCATATGTGTATAGCTCTGCATTTTTATTTTTTGACAATATTTGTCCTTCTGAGATTCTTTGATTTTCAATGATATATATTGTAGACTTTGAATTTTCTATTTCTAGTGGAATTAAAACACATTCAGGCATTTGGATTTCATTTATGTTTACTTTATACTGCCTTTTTGTTTTTATTTTTAGTGTTTTTAAGTTAGACATCAAAGGATTCCTCTAATATATTTTTTATAGTTTTTTTCACTCATGTTTAAAAGAATTGTAAATTTTATTGCTTTAAATAGGAATAGCAATAAGAAAAATGGGAATGAAAGAGTGAATAAAATTGTAAAATTATCTTTATTGATTGTAATATTAGTGGGCGTTTCTTTGTATATTAAGATTGGATTTTCATTTTCTAAGAATAATCTTGAGAGTTCTTTATTAAGGTTTTTAGATATAAATTCTTTGTCTACCTTGTATATAGTTTTTGGATTGATGGTTATTTTGTTGTTTTCTATTGCAAAATAGTCCTCTCTTACATTTGTGTTTACTTTTCCATACTGAGATGTGCTTTTGTATTTAAGCTCATTTTGGTAAAATATATGATACATATAACCTACAATGTTTGGAATTTCTTCATTATATCCCACCATTAAGTAAATATTGTTGGGATTTAAATAGTCAAAATAGTTTAATTTTTTGCTGTAGAGATAATTAAAATTTTCATAAGAATTAAGTATATTTTGTGCATAAAAAAATGGCATTAATGAAGCTATAAATAACATTATGTATATGAGGATCTTGAATTTTAGAATTTTTGTTTCTCGTTTTCGTTCTTTTATTTCAATTAAAGATAGGAATGTGTGTTTGAAATTGCTTTCAGTTTTTATCCAAGTGAATATTAAGAAAATGCAAAGTGTTGATATTGATACAAAAATAATAAGAAGTGCCTCAAGATTGGTGGTTAGAAAGTTAATGATCACAATAAAGTACAATACTATGAATAAAAATAGAAATATTGGAATTTTGATTTTATCAATTAATACTGTAAAGCTGATATTCCGTAGGTATATTTTATTGTAATTTTTATTAAAATTGTCGATTAATGTAAATAATAAGTAAGAGAGTATAGTTAAAGGATAAAAATATAATATCTCGTCGCTAAATATGAAGATGGTACATGAACTTATTAGAAAAAGGATTATAAAGGGTGCATATTTGATGTTTAATATTAATAAAAGTGTTATGATTACTATGAATGTTATGCTTGAAAAATATTTAATTTTAGTCTTGTAGTTAAATGAGTGCATTTCTGCTTCAATATTTTGATCGTGCTTTAGTTTCTTAAGATCGCTATTGGTGAATGTTGATTCGACATAGAGTATTTTTTTGGTTCCTATATTAAATAAGTTAGGAAGTTTTTTTAAAAATGGATCTTTCCTGAGATCATGGTCATTAAGATGAATTAGCTTGTCTATTGTTATCTCTTTGAAGTCGGGAAAGTCTAATATATTTACCTTTGTTGTATATTCAGATATTGTTTTGTATCCTAATGCGTTTATGTAGTCATTTGCGGTTTTTAAATCTTTTTCTCCTTTGAAATATAGTGGTTTATAATCTCCAAATTTTGCCATATTGCAAGAGATTAGCAATAGTATTAGCAATGTATGTAAAAACTTTAGTAGGTTCATTTTTCCCTTTTAATTTGTTGTTTATATTATTCGATTACATATTGTCCATGCAGAAATTATTCCAATAAGTATTCCTGTAAATACTTCCTTTTTTTTGTGCCCCTTCACCACTTTGATTTTTAAAGGTTCAATTTTGACTTTCATTTTTAATTGTTCTGACAAAGTGTTTAGGTATTCTGCTTGAACCCCTGCCATGTACCTAACTCCAAATGAATCTCTTATTGTTATTAATGCAAAAGCCAGAGCAATAATAAAATTAGTATTTATTCCTTCTGTTATTAATATTGATGTTGCAAGAGCTGTTACTGTTGAAGAGTGGCTGCTGGGCATGCCCCCTGTTTCTAAGAATATGCTTTTTAAAAGATATTTTGGATTTAGTTTTATTTTTTTTGTCTTCATTGCTTGAATAATATATTTAATCATTTGTGCAACAATGCCTGAAACGAAACAAGATAAGAAAAGGTCATTTATGAATAACTCTTTTATCATGATTTGATTACTCCGTTTTATATTACGAATTGTCCATTTCGTATTATTGTATGTTCTTTATCTGATTTGTCAATGCCAATAACATTTATGTCATTACTACCAATCATAAAGTCTGTATGAATTAAAGAGACATTACAGCCGTAATCTAATTTTGCATCATCACTCTTAAGTTCTTGTTCATTGCTTAAACAAGAGGGATAGGCATTGCCTAGGGCAATGTGGCAACTTGCATTTTCATCGTATAGTATGCTGTAAAACGTGAGCCCGCTTTGATATATTGGAGAGCTATTGTCTACTAGTGCAACTTCACCTATATATTGTGCTTGTATGTCAGTTTCTATATGTCTTTTTAATATGTTTCTTGATTGATCATCATCACATCCAAAGTTGATTACTTTTCCTTCTCTGAATTCTAACCATATTCCGGTTATTAGGTTTCCAAGTACCGTTATTGGACGGGTGACATGCATGATTCCATTTGTTTTTTTATAGTTTGGAGTTGTAAAAACTTCCTGAGTAGGCATATTAGCATTAAATTCAATATCTGTTCCTTTTACTTTTTCACTTCCTCCTGTCCAAATAGAATTTTCTAGAAGGTATATTTCTAGATTTGTTTTCTTATTTTTAAAGATCATTTTTTCTAATTTGAGTTTATTTAGGATTTCACATCTTTGATGAAGTTTTTTTCCATGATCTTCCCAGGCCTTTATTGGATTTTCTGAGTCGAGTAACATGATTTTTTTTTGAATGTCAAAAAATTCTTCTAATGTTTTTTGACATTCAGGTTTATTTAGGACTTTTGCAGCCCATTTTGGCCCGGGAGCACAAACCGTACACCATGCTAATTCGTTATTCATTATTGCACTTGAAAATTTTTTTGATGCTAGACTTAGTGCCTTAAAGTATTTTGATATTTTTTTACTGTCATTATCTTTTAATGCGTCTAAATTTTCTGTGTTATCAATTCGTATCTTTGCCCATTTTTCATTTACCATTTCTTCAAAAAATTTATGCTTAAAATCTGGAATAAACTCTAAGAGATCTTCTGGTGATGATTTTAATCTAGTTTTTAAAATATCAGCGTCTTCAATGTTTAATTCTACATATTTTGCTCCATGTTCATAAGCTTTTTGTGCCAGAATTCTTAAAAATTCATAATTTTCAATTGAACCTGTAATGAGCACGCATTGATTTTTTTGCAAGTTGATTCCTTTTAATATAATGAGCTCTGCATATTTTATTAAGTCTTTCTTCATATTATATCCTTGCTATACAGGGTCTTCTAAAATGTTGTCATTAATGTAATGTGCAACAGCTTCATTGTCATTAGTGTCTATTATTTCTAAATACGATAGCATTTTCTTTAATCTATAATTTGCATTACCCATTAATAATCCTTTTTTTACATTTTCTAGCATGTCAACATCATTAAACCCATCTCCGAAGGCAATTACTTCATTTAAATTAATGTTGATGCTTTGAAGAACATCTTTTAATGCATTTCCCTTTGAAACTCTGCTGTTAACAATCTCAAGTGAATGTGGTGTCGATAAATAAGCATTTATTTCTTTTCTATATTTTTCTAAAATTATTGCTTCATATTTTATTAGTTGTGCTTCTTCATGATGCAACAATAGAATCTTTGCTATATTGTTAAAATTTTTAAATTCTCTAAAGTTATTGATTTCATGGTACTTTATGCTTATATCTTTTAGCTCATGTTCTATGTATTTGTGTTTTCTTAATAGTTCATGTTTTTCAAACATATTATTAATGGCATTCTTAGTGATGTTGTCAGCGTAAAGCTTTTCGTCTATATCTTCAGATTTTTGTAAAAAATGAGGTATGTCCTTGTATTTGCTTTCTCTGAGGTTTAAAATCTCATTTACAATCTCAGAAGAGAGATCATACCTGCTTATTAATTGCCATTGGTTATTGTAGACCCTTGCTCCATTTAATGTTATAAAAAATGAAACATGTGAGCTTAAGTTCTCTATAAGAGGTATTATTTCATTTTTACTTCTTCCTGTTGCAATAATAAACTTCTTGTTTTCTTTAATTAGTTTTGTTATTACAAGCTCACTAAAAGCCCCTATTTGGATATTTGAGAGCAGAAGTGTGCCATCAAGATCAGAAACAACAGCCTTAATATTTTTCATACTTTTTTCCTTTTTTTTCTATTAAGTTTGATTATAACAAATAAGGAAATTTTTTAAAATTGAATTATTTGTTATAATCAAATAAAAGTTACTTTTTAAAGTCTAAGGAGCTTGCTTATATGGAAATTAGTACAAAAATATTATCTTTGAGAAATTTGATGAGGAAGAGCGAGGTAGATGCATATTTGATAGCAAGCTATGATCCACATATGAGTGAATATTCTCATGTTAGATTTAATGTTCGTGAATTTATTACAGGATTTACAGGAAGTGCTGGGACGGTGATTGTTACAGAAACAGATGCAGTGCTTTTTACAGATGGTAGGTATTTTTTACAGGCATCAAGTGAACTTGAAGGAACTGAGTTTAAATTGATGAAGCTTGGAGTTAAGGGGTATCCGGATATTTTTAGTTACATAAATACAAATCTTAAGGGCTTAAGGCTTGGAATTTATGCTGAAGATGTTAGTATAAAGCTTTATAACGATTTGATTAAAAATTGTAGACATACAGAGATTGAGATCTTACATGAAGATTTAGTTTCTAAAATTTGGCAAGGTAGACCTGTCTTGGAAGGTAGTAAAATATTTGAATTGAGTGAGGCTCAAAAAAACGATAAAAGAACAGATAAACTCGATAGAGTTAATGCAAGATTAGAAGAAAAGGCAATTGATTTTTGTATTGTAAGCTCTCTGGATGAAATAGCTTGGCTTTTAAATTTAAGAGGTTTAGATATTGAATCATCGGCTTTGTTTTACGCTTTTTTATTTATTGCTAGAAGTGAAAGATATAAGAATGTTCTCTTTGTTAATGTTGATAAACTTGATTCTGATTTAAGAGAGAGACTTGAGACTGAAAGTTTTGAGATTGAAGATTATGGTAATTTTTATTCGTTTTTAGCAGAGATTAATCATGAAGGAAAATTTTTTATACCAGTTGAAAGTAATGTGAAGATATTGGAAGCTATTGGCAAGCCAAATGCAGTACTTGGGCAGAGTGTTGTTAATGAACTGAAGGCAATAAAATCTGATTATGAGATTAGCAAGATGAAAGAGGCTCATATTATTGATGCTGTGAGTTTAATTAAATTTTTGTATGAATTTAAGAGTTTGAGCAAGGATGAGTTATCTAGATTAGATGAGGTTGATGTTGCAGATATGCTGTTAAATTTTAGGGCAGCAAGAGATGAATTTTTTAGTTCTAGTTTTGATTCGATAGTTGGATTTAAGGAAAATTCAGCATTACCTCATTATAAACCTAAAAAAGGAGCTAAGAACCTTGATGGCGCTGGATTGCTTTTAATAGATTCTGGAGGTTCTTACCTTGGACTTGGTACAACAGATGTTACAAGGACTATTTTAATTGGGGAAGCGTCTTGTAAAGAGAGAGAAGATTATACTTTAGTCCTTAAGTCTTTTATTGCGCTTGCGTCTTTAAAATTTCCATTTGGGATTTCAGGTGCTTCTCTTGATGGGATTGCTCGATTTCCTTTGCTTAAGCAAGGATTAAATTTTTCCCATGGAACGGGTCATGGGGTAGGATTTTTTCTTAATGTTCACGAACTTCCTGTTTCTATTAGTCCTTTGTCTGCTTATGCTTTTAAAGGTTCTGAGATTACTTCGATTGAGCCTGGGATTTATCGAGAGTCTCAATATGGAATTAGAACTGAAAATTTAGTTTTTGTGAAGCAGAGTTATTCAAATGAGTTTGGAACTTTTTTGGAGTTTGAAAATTTAACCCTTGTGCCTTTTGAAAAAGAATTAATAGTTACTGAAATGCTTTCAAAGGATGAATTAGATTATATTAATAGTTATCATGAATTTGTGTATTTTAGTTTAAAAGAATATCTTAGTGGTGACGAGCTGAAGTTTTTAGAGATATTAACTAGCAAGATATGAGATTTTTAAGCTTATTTATAATATTTATTGCTTTTGGTTTTGTGCATTTATTTTCGCTTTCATCGGATGTTATTTTTCACAATTCTTATAAGGAGGCTATAGATGAGGCACGAAATTTACGTAAAAATGTTTTAATATTGGTTGGAAGAGATATTAAGGATAATTTGATAAAGGATTTTTTGAAGTCGTTTGAAGATGATAAAATTCTTAAAGCTATTGCTAAGAACAATGTTTTTTTAATTATTGATGTGAATAATGAAATTTTTGGTGAGATTAATTTGAAAAGAAGCCCTACCTTATTTTTTGTTGATTCTAAGAGTGAACAAATTAAGGCCGCGTATGTTGGTTCTATTAAAGATACTGTTCAGTGCAATCAAGAGTTTTTAAATTATGCTTTAGGAGTTTTTAAATTAGATGATATTGTGCAGAAAAAGAATAATTATGAAATTAATACTCTTGATGACAAGGTTTTTTTTTATAAAACATTGGATGGCCATTGGAGATTCAGAATGAATGGTCAAGACAAAAAACTTCTTCCTTCAAAAATAGAGCTTAAGGAGTTTTTAGTATTTAAAGATGAAAAAGAGGGTAAACTTTACGCTTTTCCTAAGTCTAGGAAAGGTAGTATTTATTTCTCAGAAGCAGAGAACGAGGAATGGAAGCTTTTTGGACAGATAAAGTCATAGTTTGAGTTTAAATTTTTTTGAGGGTTTTATGGAAATAGTTTTTTATCCTGATGATTTACTGCGAGTAAAGACAAAAGCAGTTTTAAATATTGATGATGAACTTAGAAATATTGCTTTTAAAATGGTAAATTTAATGGATATTAATAAGGGTGTTGGTTTAGCGGCTCCTCAAGTAGGGCTCGATTTGTCTATTTTTGTGGTTAGAGAAAATGTAATGTCTAAACCTTTAGTTTTTATTAATCCTTTGATAACGGAAACTTCTTTTGAACTTAGTGTTTATAAAGAAGGTTGTTTAAGTATTCCTGGAGTTTATTATGATCTCTTAAGGCCTAAATCTATTACGGTTGAGGCTTATGATGAGAATGGTAAGTTTTTTAAGATTGAAAGTTCAAGTCTTTTAGCTAGGGTTGTTCAGCATGAGATGGATCATTTAAAAGGCGTGCTTTTTATTGATTATTATGAAGATAAACTTAGGAATAAATTGTTGAAGCCTTATATGAAAGGAAGGAGGCTTGTTAAGACTTGAGGATTTTTTTTGCAAGTTCTGAGAGTATTGCTTTAGAGGTTTTAAAGAAAGTCGCAGACCAGCATAATGTAGTTGGTGTGCTAACTGCACCTGATAAGCCTAGTGGCCGCGGTCTCTTTTTAAGAGCCAATGACATTAAGGTGGAAGCTACTAATAGGAATATTACTGTTTTAGAGCCTGTTGTACTTAATTCCGATGTAGTAGAAATAGTTAAGAGGTTAAATCCTGATCTTATGTTGGTTTTTTCTTATGGGAAGATATTTAGGCAAGAATTTCTGGATATTTTTCCAATGGGTTGTATTAATGTTCACCCCTCTCTTTTGCCAAAGTATAGAGGACCTTCTCCTATTCAAACCGCTATTTTAAATGGTGATACTGTTGGTGGGATTACTGTGCAAAAAATGGCTTTAGAGATGGATAGTGGCAATATTTTATCACAGAGTCAGTTTGAAATAAAAAGCTTTAATACAAGTGCTGATATTTTCAGGTATGTTTCTTTAAATAGCTTTAATCTTGTTTTGGAAGCTTTAAGTAAACTAGATAAAGGAAATATTGGAATTGAGCAAGATTCAAGACAGGCAACATATTGTTCTTTTTTCAATAAGCAACATAGAATTCTTGATTTTAATTTGAGTGCATTTGAGATTAAGAATAAGATTAATGCGTGCAATCCTTGGCCACTTGCAAGAGCTAAGCTTGATGATGATGAAATTATTTTTCATAGAGCTGATTTTATAAGGACTAATGATTATAGTGATCAAGCAATAGGAAAAATTATTTTGTTTGATCCTAGTAGAGGTATTTTGGTTAAGACGGGAGATGGAATTTTATTGCTATTAGAGCTCCAAAGAGCTGGGAGAAAGGTTATGGATTATAAGTCTTTTTATAATGGAAATAGAGATTTAATAGGTAAAATTTTTTCTTAAAGATTAAACATAAGGAGATGATATAGTATTGAGTGATAATAAACTACCACATAATAAATTGTTTTTAGATAGTAAAAATCTAAATAATAGGAATAATTTGCATGAACATGACTTAAATTTTGATAGCAAAATTCCCACTTTGCCCAAGCATGTAGCTAATGGTTTAGTACTTACTATTTTTGGTTCTTTAATTATTTCGTGTGCGATATTTTTTATTTTTTTAAAGGGCAGTGATATTGTTGTTGTTCCAAATCTTAGTGGACTTTATATTGAAGATGCAATTACTGAGCTTCAAGATAAAGAGCTTATTCCTTATGTTGAGCTTAAATTTTCATCAACCTCTCTTGATAAGGGGAAGGTAATAGATCAAAGTCCTAAGGCAGGTACTGTTTTAAGGCTTGATAGTAAGGTTAAGATCTTTATTAGTAAAGGGGCTGTGATCAATAAGGTTGATAATTTTATTGGAAAAAATATTGATGATGTGCTTATTAATTTAAAAGCTAATTCAATTAACAATAATAGGATACTTTATCATTTGTTAAAACCCATTGAAATTGAGAGCACCCTTTCAAAGGGGACAATAATCCGGCAGGAACCATCTCCAGGTACTAAGATTGCAAGTTTAGTTGACCTTCAATTTTTAGTAAGTAAGGGTCAAGAAGAAGCCCCTACTAGATATGTAAAAAATTATGTTGGACTTTATTATAAAGATGCGATTATTTCTCTTTTAAATGATGAAATTAATTTTGATGTGAATTTGTCAACTGGGAGTGATTTTGGAAGTGTTATTTTTCAATCTTTATCTCCCGGTAGTAAGGTCGAAAATTTAGATAAATTAACAATTACTATTAATGAACCAAAAAATAATGGTACAGGTATTTTTGGGATCTTGACTTATAAATTAGATATATATCCATCTAGTGTAGATATAATGGTTAAAGTAAAGGATTCTAATGGAAATAGTTCTTTACTTTATTCTTTTAGATCTAGGGGCGGACTTATTAAATTGCCGTATGAAGCATTAAAAGGTTCGATAATTGAACTTTATATTTATGATAGGCTTGTGAATCAGACAGTAGTAAATTGAGTGCTGAATTTAACTTGAATGTTTCTTAAAAGTATTATTTACTATTCATTTTTGATGTGATAATAGTGGATGCTACGATTGTAGCTGTTTCTGTTCTTAAAATATTTGATGAAATGTTATATGCATTAAAATCATATTCTTTGATTAAATTTATTTCTTTTGTTATAAATCCTCTCTCTGGCCCGATAATAACAACGGTATTCTTTGTTTCTATATTTAGATCAACTAATTTGTTCTTGCTTTCTCTCTCAAGTAATATTTTTGTGGTATCAGATTTATCATATTCTGTATTGTTTAGAACTTCTATGAGATTGTTAATAATGTTGACTTTTGGTATGTAGGTAATTCCACCTTGCATAGCACCTTCTATTAGATATTTTTCATATTCTTTTTTTTTAAAGAGCTTGGAACATGAATAGGATTTTTCACTAAGTAAAGCATTAAAAAAAATAATTTCAGATATCCCAATGCTTCCAAGGTGTGTGATTATTCTTTTTGCTGCAATTGGCCGTACTAAACCAATTATTACTTTTAACTTTTTTAGCTTATTTGATTTTGCTATTTTATGATGTTTTTTAAAAAAAAGCTTTGTATCTTTTTGGTATATGCATGAGTAAATGTGTTCTTCTCCAAGAATGCCAAATTTAAATGTCTCATTATTTTTAAGTTTTAATATTTCATTAATGTGTTTTACTCTTAAGTCATTGAGCATAAGTCCATTTTCAAATTCATCTGGGTTTATTAATATCAAGTTCATTCCTGTATCTAATTCCTTATTAATTATATTGTATTTATGTTATAATTAAAAATCGATTGAATTAGGAGAAAATATGGTAATTAGTTTGACTAAGCAGGAATTTATCGATAAGGTTTTTGATTATAAAAATAATAAAGAATGGGATTTTAAGGGTAAAAAACCTGCAATAATTGATTTTTATGCTGATTGGTGTGGTCCATGCAAAATGCTTGCTCCGATTTATGATGAACTTTCAAAAGAATATGGAGATAAGATTGATTTTTATAAAGTCGATACTGATAAGGAGCAGGAAGTTTCTATGGTGCTTGGTGTTCAAAGTCTTCCTACCATTATTTTTGTGCCTGTTGGAGGCAAACCAAAGGTTTCTGTTGGTTTTATTCAAAAAGATTCTTTTGAAGATGCAATTAAAGATTTATTTAAAGTTTAGTATGTATAAAGGGTTTTAATAAAAAATTGAAATCTTGTCTGTTTATATAATATTTTTTTAAGTTATAATTGTTCTAGGATATAGTGAATTGATAAAAGAAGAGTTAAATTTATGGGCAGAGGGTGTTGAGTTTAAACATTGGGATGCTTATTATAATTTTATTTTATCTGTTCTAAATTTTCTTTGTATTGAAGAATATGAACTTTCTGTTGTCCTGTGCAACAATGAGTACATTCAGAAGTTAAATAGTGCATTTAGACAGAAATCCGAGCCTACTGATGTTCTATCTTTTAATTATCTTGAAGAGAATGGACAAATAAATCATAAAATACAAGGCGATCTTATAATATCGCTTGAATACTTAGAGTTTAGTTCTTTGGAATTTAATGTTGAAATGTACGATGAGCTTCAAAGAAATACTATACATGGTATTTTGCATTTAATAGGATATACTCATGAGACAAATGACTTTCAAAATGAGGAGATGTTAGTTATTCAGGAAAAAGTTTTAAGAGAAACCAGAAGGGTATTTTGATGTTCAAGTTTTTGAGTTTTAAAAATAAAAAAATAAAAAGGGATGATGATAAGAATATTGAGGAAAAGTCGAGATTTGAAACATCTTTGCTTAAGAATTTTAATTCTCTTAAAGAAACAATTGTGAAAGAAATTATGATTCCAAGAATAAGTGTAGTTTTTGTTGATTATTCTGTAAGCAAAGATGAAATTTTAAAAGTTGTAACATCTAGTAATCATTCAAGATTTCCCGTTTATAGGGAAACAATAGATGATATTATTGGGATAATTCATACGAAAGATATACTTTTGCATATGTGGAAAAAAGATTTTTATGAAATAGATCTAAGGGATATTATGCGAAAGGTTATGTTTGTTCCTGAGAGCAAGAAAATTGATTCACTCTTAAAAGAGTTCCAAGAGAATCATGTCCATATTGCTATTGTAGTTGATGAATATGGAGGAGTTTCAGGTCTTGTTACACTTGAAGATATTCTTGAGGAGATTGTGGGGGATATTCAAGATGAGTTTGATAATGAACTTGATGAGATAGTGCCCCTTGATGATGGAAGTTATCTTTGTACTGCTAGAGTTTTAATTGAAGATTTAAATGAAAAACTTGGACTGAGTCTTCCAGATGGGGATTTTGATACTCTTGGGGGATTTGTTTACGATCTATTTGGAAGAATTCCTTTGAAAAATGAGAATATAAAATATAATAATTTGACATTTACCATTAAAAATATGCATCAAAGAAATATTAAAGTAATAAAAATTTCCCAGAAGGAAAGTTTATGAATTTGAAGAGATTTTTGACAATTCTTTTGATTTTTAATTTAAATTTTGGGAGTTTAATAGGTGCTACTACAACTGCAATCGAGTATTATCAAAAGGCGCAAACATATTATATTATGCAAAAGTATTATGATGCTATTGACGAGCTTCTTGAAGCTGTGAAGATTAATCCTAATTATTATGAGGCATATAAGTTTATAGCAGAAATTTATTATCAATTAAAGATATATAATCAGGCTCAATTTTTTATAGAGAAGGCCTACAAAATGTCAAATGGTGATACTGAATATAAAATTCTTTATGCAAATATATTGCTTAAAAATAATGGAACAACGCAGGCTAAGAAATTTTATTCAGAAGTTTTAGCTAAACAAAAAAACAATATTGATGCTTTAGTGGGGCTTGCCTCAATCTTTGAGGAAGAAGGTTTATTTGTTGCGGCTGCTAATTATTATCTATCTATTCTTGAGTATAATCAGACAAATTATAATGCGTTTGAGCATCTAATGAGCATTTATGAGAAATTAAACATGAATGATAAGGCACAGCATTTAATAAACAAAGTGAGGGGTAATTTTACTTCTTTGCCAGATTTTCATAAAAGGGTGGCAGAATTTTCTATTAAGACTAATAGTTTAGGAGTTGCTGAGAAATATGCTCAAAATTATTTAATGTTAGTAAAAACTACTTATAAAGATTTTGGACTTGTTGATGCTTACCGTTTACTTGCTCTTGTTTACTTATATCAGTCTAAATATGAAGATGCAGCTGATGTTCTTCAAAAGGCAATACTTGTTGATCAAAATTTAGATGAACTTTATTATTTGCTTGGCTATTCTTATTTGAAGCTTGGGAAGATAGATAAAGCCGTTTTAAACCTAGAGAGAGCCAAAAGTATGAAAAAGGATTTGGAATTTTATAATATAGCTCTTGAGGAAAGTTTTTTTGTATCTAATTTTAGGAGTTCGTTTCAAAAAAATAGTGGTACTAATATGGAAATTTCTAAAAGATATGAAAATGATGGATTTAAGGCTTTTAAAAATTTAGACTTAGATAGAGCAGTATTTAATGTAAAGAATGCTATTGATATTTATCCTGATAATGATAGTGCTAGGTTTTTACTTGCTAAGATCTATAAGTTTATGAAGTTAGATGTAATGGCTTATGAGGAGCTCTATTATTTGGTAGAGCAGAGGAAGGTTACAGATACTAAAATTTTAGATTTTTATGATGTGGTTGCATTTGATATTAGGAGTTCTTTATTTTTTAGATATGGTTATAAGACCATTGGTGATTTAAATAAACTTTATGATAATCAAACGGTTTATAGGGTAGGTATTTTTACTCAAAATGAGAATAAAGTTTTTGGTGCAAATGATTTAATTTTAAAGTATGCTGAGAGGATACTTGATCGCAATTTAAATGTAGAAGTGGTTAATTATAGATTTGATTATAATAAAAATAAGGATTACTTGGTAAGTAGTTTTGCTGAAGAATTTTCTTATGCAAGAAGTAATAATCTTGATTTATTTTTAATGTTTGATCTTGATGTAGATGTTTTTAAAAATTCGGCTAGTTTAAGAGTAGATATTTTTTCAGGGAAGACGGGCATTAAAATTAAGACTTTTGACTATAATTCGGGAGGAGTGCTGTATTTAAGTGATATTTTAAGTTCTTTCTCTAGAGATTTTAATGATTATTTACCTAAAAAGGGAGAAATACTTCAGATTAAGAAAGATGATGTTCTCATTAATCTTGGTCATGTGAATGATGTAAAGGAAGGTGATATCTTTTTAGTTCTTAAAGAGGGGGCTTTAAAGTACAATAGTGATAGTTCTAGCTTTATTGGTTATAGTAAGTCGGATATTCTTGGTGAGATTTTTATTGAAGAGATTGGCGATTACATTTCCAGAGGGATTTTGAAATCACCCGCTCTTTTAAGGGATTACATTCAAAAAGGATATACAGTTTTTATAAAAAAATAGTTTGACACTTGTGATTAATTAATTTATTATTTAATAATTCTAGTAGATAATAAAAATAGATGGAGGAGCTGTATGAAGCTAGCTATTAATGGCTTTGGACGTATAGGTAGAAATGTTTTTAAAATTGCTTTTGAGAGAGGAATTGAAGTTGTTGCAATAAATGACTTAACAGATCCCAAGACACTTGCTCATCTTTTAAAGTATGATTCAACTTTTGGAATATATAATAAAAAAGTTGAGGCAAGAGATGGAGCAATTGTAGTAGATGGAAAAGAAATAAGAATTATTGCTGAACGCGATCCAAAGAAACTTCCTTGGGGAAAACTTGGAGTTGATGTTGTAATTGAATCAACAGGTGTCTTTTCATCAGCAACAAGTGATAGAGGCGGATACCTTGATCATGTTGAGCATGCCGGTGCTAAAAAGGTAATTTTGACAGTACCTGCTAAGGATGAGATTAAGACAATCGTACTTGGTGTAAATGATCATGAAATTACTTCTGATTTGAAAGCTGTTTCTAATGCTTCATGCACAACAAACTGTCTTGCACCTCTTGCAAAAGTTTTGCATGAAACTTTTGGGATTGAGCAAGGACTTATGACTACTGTCCATGCTTATACAAATGATCAAAAAATCCTTGACTTGCCACATGCTGATCTAAGACGAGCGCGAGCTGGAGCTCTTTCAATTATTCCTACTTCAACAGGTGCTGCTAAAGCTGTTGGACTTGTTTTACCTGAGCTTAAGGGTAAACTTAATGGTACTTCTATGAGAGTTCCTGTACCAACAGGTTCTATTGTTGACCTTACAGTGCAACTTAAGAAAAAAGATGTTACAAAAGAAGAGATCAATGCTGTACTTAAGAAAGCATCAGAATCTAGGGAGCTTAGTGGTATTTTGGGATATACAGAAGATCCAATAGTATCTTCAGATATTAAGGGAAATTCGCATTCCTCAATAGTTGATGGCCTTGAGACAATGGTGTTGTTAAATGGTTTTGTGAAAGTACTCTCATGGTATGACAATGAATTTGGATATTCTACAAGAGTAGTTGACCTTGCACAAAAGTTAATTAAATAAGAGAAAAATGATCCTGAGGTAGTTGTAAATGTCAATAAAAACGATAAAAGATTTTGACTTTTCAGGTAAGCGTGCTTTGGTAAGATGTGATTTTAATGTTCCCTTAAGAGAAGGGAACATTACTGATGATACTAGGATTAGGGCTGCATTACCTACGATAGAGTATCTTAAGTCTCAAGGAGCCAGAGTTGTTCTTATGAGTCATTTGGGTAGGCCAAAGGGAGAGAGGAATCTTAAATATTCTCTTATGCCTGTTGCTAAAAGATTATCAGAATTATTAGGGCAGGATGTTAAGATGCTGCCTGATTGCATAGGTGATGAAGTAGCAACTGCTGTTTCTAATATGAAGAATGGAGATGTTGTTTTACTTGAAAATATAAGGTTTTATAGGCAAGAAGAAGAAAATTGTAATGATTTTGCAAAAAAATTATCTCAAAATGGTGATATTTTTGTAAATGATGCTTTTGGAACTGCTCATAGGGCACATGCTTCTACAGCAGGGCTTGCAGCTTATTTACCAGCCGTTGGTGGATTTTTAATGGAAAAGGAAGATGAGTTTTTGGGTAAAATTTTAAAAAATCCTGAAAGTCCATTTGTTTCAATAATTGGCGGTTCAAAAGTTTCTTCAAAAATTGCAGTACTAGAATCCCTTTTGCCAAAATCAAATGTAATGGTAATTGGTGGTGGAATGGCATATACCTTTTTAAAGGTAGAAGGGCATTCTATTGGGAAATCTCTTTTGGAGAATGAATATATTGATGTGGCTGCGTCTTTTTTAAAGAAGGCAAAGGAATTAGATGTAAAAGTTATTTTGCCTCTTGATCATATTGTTGCAAGTGAATTTAAGGAAGATTCAATTCCTGAGTATGTTGATGCTATTGATATTCCTGATGGCAAGATTGGAATGGATATTGGTGAGAAAACTTTGAGAAAAATTGAGGAAGTTCTGGTTAGTGCAAAGACTGTGATTTGGAATGGACCCCTTGGAGTTTTTGAGTTTGATTCTTTTTCTAAAGGCACAGCAAAGGTTGCAGAATATGTGGCTAGTTGCTCTGGGATTACGGTTGTTGGTGGGGGAGATTCAGTAGCTGCTGTTAATAAGTTTAATTTATCTGAAAAAATAACCCATGTTTCAACAGGGGGTGGTGCTTCTCTTGAGTATCTTGAGGGAAAAATTTTGCCAGGCATAAAAGTGTTGGAGAAGTAAAATGAGAAAGATGTTTTTAGCTGGAAACTGGAAAATGCACTATACAAGTGTAGAGGCTGCAGGTGTTGCAAAACAAATTGTAGACGGAGTACAAAATATTAATGATGATGTTGTGATTATGATAACACCCGCATTTACGTCTCTTTGTAAAGTTTGCGAAGTTACTAAGGGAAGTAATGTTCTTCTTGGTGCTCAAAATATGTCTTATGAGAATAGTGGAGCAAGAACAAGTGAAATTTCACCTTCTATGCTTTTAGAATTTGGAGTTGATTACGTAATACTTGGTCATTCTGAATGTAGGACTTATCTTGGAGATACTGATGAAGTAATAAATAAGAAAATTCTTGCAGGACTTAAACATCCATTTAAATATTTAATTCTTTGTATTGGGGAAACTCTTTCGGAGAGAGAAAATAATAAAACCTTAGATGTTGTTTTAAATCAAATTAGAAGAGGCTTAATGTCTGTTTCTGAATCTGATCTTAAGCGAATAATTTTAGCTTATGAGCCTGTGTGGGCAATTGGAACTGGAAAAACTGCAACAAAAGAAGAGGCACAAGAGGTTCACAGGGCAATTAGACTTGAGATTGAATCATTGTATTCAACCTCAGCAGCAGATGACATTATTATTCAGTATGGTGGTTCTGTTAATGTTGATAATGTGGGAGGCCTTATGGGGGAAAATGACATTGATGGAGCGTTGATTGGTGGTGCATCTTTAAAGGCCGATTCATTTTTGAATATAGTTAATAAGGTGGCCAAATAGAGGGGTTTATTTTGGAGTTATTTAGATTTTTAATATTTGTTTTTTTTATTATTACTTCATTTATGATTATCTTGTTAGTGTTATTTCAAGATGAACAAGGTGATGGTATTGGAGGGGTGTTTGGAGGTGGTAGTTCTTCTATTTTTGGGGCAAAATCTTCCAATATTGCGATAAGAATTACAGCATTTTTTATTACGCTTTTTTTTATTTTTGTGATTGCATTGTCTTTTATTAATACCAAAAGAGTTGATAATAGTTTGTTAAGAGATGTTAAGATAGATGAAAAAAGTTCAACATTTTGGAACGATGACATAAAGCAAGATAAAGATACTCTTGATGAGGATACTTCAGATAAAGAAAAATAATTAAATGACTTGCTTGATGCGTTATTAGGCAAGTCGGTGTTATTGAAAGTCTATTGGACTTTTATTGTGTTCTTTTAGATATCTTAAAGCTTGACTAAAGTGATTTGATCCTAAAAAGCCATTATGTGCGGAATAAGGGGATGGATGACTTGTTTCAAGAATTAAATGTCTTGATGCATCTATCAATTCTTTTTTTCCTCTTGCAAAATTACCCCATAACATAAACACAATATTATTTAGGTTTTTTGAAATAATTTTTATTACTTCGTTTGTAAAAATTTCCCAACCAATGTCTTTGTGAGATGATGGACGGCTTTCTTCTACTGTTAATATTGAATTTAGTAAAAATACGCCTTGCGTTGCCCATCGTGTTAGGTCTCCGTTTGGAATAGTTTGAATTTTTAAACTTCTCTCTATTTCTTTAAAAATATTTTGTAGTGATGGAGGTATTTTGATATCTGAATTAACAGAAAAGGCTAAACCATTAGCCTGTCTTTTACCATGATACGGATCTTGCCCGAGTATTACTACTTTTATGTCTTTAAATGGCAAAGAATCAAATGCATTGAATATTAACTTTGGAGGTGGAAATATTTTGCCCTTTTTAGTTTTATATTCATTTTTTATGAAATTTACAAGTCTTTTGAAATATCCTTTGCAAAATTCAGCTTTTAACATTTCTTTCCAAGATTCTTCGATTTTTACTTCCACTTTTAATATTATATAAAAAATAATTTATTTTTTAACATTTTAATTGGATTTTATTGGTTTTTTATCTAAAATTATATTTTGTGAGCGATGATACATTTAAGAGAATAGCAATTCTGTCTGAATTTATCACTCAGAAAAGGCGAGAGAGAATAAATGAAGTGCTAAATAATCGAACAAATTATTTAACACTTGTTCTTGAAGATATTTTCCAACCTCAAAATGCAAGTGCTACAATGCGTACAATTGAAATTTTGGGACTTAGTAATATTCATATTATTGAGACTAATAATAAATATACTTTAAATCCAGGTGTTGTTCTTGGTGCTTCAAAATGGATAGATATAATTAAATATAAATGTGTTAAGGCTGCATTTGATAATCTGAAGGGTAATGGATATAAAATAGTAGCTACATCTTTAGATAATAAGGCTATATCCCTTGAAGATTTTCCAATTGATGCTAAGTTGGCAATATTTTTTGGAACGGAATTAACAGGACTTAGTCATTCGGTCTTAGAAAATGCTGATTTGCATTTAAAAATACCAATGTATGGCTTTACGCAAAGCTATAATCTTTCTGTTGCTGTTGCGATAGTCTTTTATTCATTGATTAGTCGTTTAAAAAAAAGTTCTATTAGGTATTTATTAGATGAAGATGAGAAGTTGGTTTTAAAACTTGATTATTATAGAAAAATTATAAAAAACTATCAGGCTATTGAAGAACTTAAGTTTTTTTGACTTTCATAGTATTTAGGAAATAATAGATTAGAGTATCAATGAGCATAATTATGATGGTAAAAATCCATGAACTTTCCACCATATTAATATTCTTGCCAGGGTATAATTGTGCTATTACATGCATTGAAATATTAGCTAACATGTAAGCTATACACGAGGAGCATAGTCTTGACAAATTATGATTTATCCATTTATTGTTTACATGATTCTTTTGTAGTATAGAATATATTTTTATATTAACATAATTACATAGATATATAATATACGTTCCAGTGAAAATTATTGAAATATAAGAAGCATTGTAAAATAATATTTTTAAATGTATGTTAGAAGTATCAAATTCATTTTGTTGAAAATGTAATGTAAAATGCATCATTATTACAAAAGTTATGTGTATAAGCATGTTTAATGTTATGGACTTTATTGCTGATTGCTCATTATATTTTTCTGTAATCAGGTTTAATGAGCAAAGAATTGAGAGAAATGTTATTCCCGATAAGCTCATTTGCTGTTCGAATATAACCACTTTTTTTAATATAATAAGATTTGAAAGTATTGTCATAATGATGTTAAAACAAAAAAGACCCGATTTTCCGAATAGATAGTACAATAATGTTAATTGTAGGTACACAAATGCGAGTAAAGTTATCCATAAAATTATATCTATCATATTGCTAATTATAACAAATTAATGGGTAATAGTTAAACGGATATTACCCTCATATTGAAGTTTTTTTGTTTTGATATATACATTTTGCAATGTAGATGAATGGAGTTCCGAGGATACCAGCAGCTCCTTTAATGAGATATGTGGAAATTATTATATCTAAGTAAGCTTCTTTTGAAAATATATTGAAATATGTTGCAATGCTTACGAAAATTATTGTATCTATAAGTTCGCTTACTAATGTTGAGCCGTTACTTCGTATAAATATGAATTTTGGAAATTTGTCTTTAATAAATTGATATAGGTATATGTCATTTAGTTGAGATATTATGTACGCTATAATTGATGCAGCTAATAGAATTGGAATTGAAGAGAAAATACTTTCTAAGCTTGTTAAATATATATCAAAACTATTTGTTGAAAAATAAAGTTGAATATTTGTGATGAAGGCAAATGCTATAAATCCCATAAATCCAATATAAACTGCTTTTTTTGAGGTTTCGCGACCATAAAATTCTGATAGAATATCTGTTGCAACATATGATGATGCGTAAATAATATTACCAAGGGTGGCATTAAATCCAAATATTGTAATTTGCTTTAAAACTTGAATGTTTGCAATAATTACAGATGATGTTACCCATGCGAATAATCCTTTTTTCCCAAAAAACTTGTACATAATAAGTAGAATTAAATAGGTACAAATTAACATAATGCACCATAGAATTTCGTTATTCAAAAAGGCTCCTTGCAATTTATCACTTTATTATTTATTAATAATATTAGGATTATTATAAGCTTTTATATGTTGTTTTGCAAATTAGATTATTTTGCCTTTTTCAATGCATTTATGTTATACTTTTTTCTAAAACATAATCTAGAGGGGATGTTTTGGATTTGACTAAAAACTTTAGTAGCATAAATTGCAAGCAGAGGGAATCTCTTAAAACTTCTTTAATAAATGCAAGAAATAATAACTTTACAAGTTCAAATCTTGTAATGGCTGCTTAAATTAGCAGAGAGTTCTGCTGGATTTTGCTTTGAGGTTCAGCTTATACTCTTTTAAGACATCAAAGCTTGCTTAAAAATATTTCAAGTTGATTTTTAGGGACTTTTAAATTTGAGAGTAATTTGGCGGTTTGCTAGTTTTTCCAAACCTTATTACTTAAAGAAAACACTAGCTAAGCTTGTAGATATTTATGATATTATTTTTAGGACGCGGGTTCAATTCCCGCCATCTCCAATATTATTTTGAATTAAAATATATACTGACTTGTAATTTTATTTGAAAAAGCGTCCTATCGGAATCGAACCGACATCATTAGCTTGGAAGGCTAAGGTAATTGACCATTATACGAAGGACGCATAAATAACAGAGTTGATTCTATAAAAAAATACACTTTATGTCAATTAATTTTATTATTAATTTTGGCTAGTATTTTTTTTGTTTAGTAAGTACAATTATGTTAACTTTTGTGTAAGCTGACATGATATAAAGACTTTTTGTGTGGAGGAATTAATGGGCGAGAGAGGGGAAGTATATTCTGATAAGTTATTTACAAATTCTGATAGAACTTATTTTTTTAATGTCAAAGAAAATAGGAAGGGTGATTATTTTTTGAATATTGTAGAGAGCAAGAGAAATGTTAATGGAGATTTTGAGAGACATTCGGTTTTTGTTTATGAAGAGAATATTGAAGAATTTGAGTCAAATTTGTTAAGAGCAATTTCTGTAATTAAGAAAAAGATTTCTGAGAATTCGATTGCAAGAAGGGAGTATCATAATGATTTTGACCGCCATAGTGAAAGAATTAAAAATAATAATCTTAGTTTTGATAGGAATTATCGTTTATCAGGAAGACCTAGAAATGGAGATAATTAAAATTTTATTTAAATGAACTTAAAACTTCTTCTGTGAAGATTTGAAATTCCATGTTTTTTTATTGCCTCTTTATGTTCCTTTGTTGGATATCCTTTGTTTTTGTTAAGTGCATATAGGGGGTAAATTTTATTGTATTCATCCATCAATTTGTCTCTTTGTACTTTTGCAATGATTGATGCTGCTTTTATTTCATTAATAATAGAATCTCCTTTAATTATTGCTTGAATTTTTTTAGCTTTTATTTTTGGAATAAATTTTCCGTCCACAAGTACCAAATCACAGTTTATGTCTAACTTTTCATATGCAATTTGCATTGCAAGAAGCGAAGCATGATGAATATTGATTTTATCAATGGTTTCATTAGATACTTCTGCAAACGCATAATATGAGTTTTCAAGTATTAATGATGAGAGATATTCTCTTTTTGCTTTTTTAAGTTTTTTTGAATCATCTAATTCATTTAAAAAATTAGGATTTCCTTTAAAAATAACAGCTGCACTAAGAACAGGTCCAAAGATGCAACCTCGTCCAACTTCATCAATTCCACAAATCATAACTATTGATTATAATATAAAATTATTCTTAGTAAATTAATCTTATTTGTAATTGAATTGGGAGTAGCTTTGTTTTTAGAAAAAATAGGCCTTTTAGGCTTTAAATCTTTTGTTAAAATGCAAGAACTAAAATTAAATAGTAGTTTAAATTTTATTGTTGGGCCTAATGGTTGTGGGAAAAGTAATTTATTAGATGCAATTCGTTTTTGTATAGGGGAGGATAATTTAAGTATTTTGAGAGTTAAATATATTACAGATTTGATTTCTGCTGCTAAGTCAGGAGAATCAAATTTTGCGGAGGTGACTCTTTTCTTTAATAATGAAGATTTGTCTGTTAGTGATTTTAGGGATAGATTTTACATTAGAAGAAGGCTTTATAAAGATGGCACAAGTGAATATTTTTTGAATGATGATACTTTAAATCTTAAAAGTTATATGAGCCTTATCAATAAGTTAAGGTTAAAGAATTCACCCTATATGTTTATTAATCAAGGTAAAATTGAAAGAATTTCTTCAAGTGGAAATATTAATTTGAAATCTTTAATAGAAGAGGCGAGTGGAATAGATATGCTTAGAGTTGAAGAAGAGCAGGCATATAAGAGATTGGAAAAGTCCAAAGAAAACTTAAATTCTCTTTGGATTTTAAGGGATGAGTTAAATAATAAATATGAGAAGATTAAAAATGATTTTTTGCTTAAGGGTAAGTATCAAAACTTAAAAAAAGATTTAGAGGCATTGGAAAAGAACTTACGATTAAAAAAACTCTTTAATATTAATTTTGAGTTGAATGAACTTAAGAGCAAATTAGATATTAAGGATATAGATAAGATTTTATCTTTAAATAGCTTTTCTATTGAAAGTGTTAAAGAAAAGTTAGAATTTTATTCTTTTAGAGAAAAGAATGTTATTAAAAATATTGAGGTAATTAAAAAGGAAATTGAAACTTTAAAATCTAAATTACTTGAAATAGAGATCAAAATTCAAAAATTAGAACATGACAGAAAAGGAAAATTAAATTTAGCAAATATTTTTATGAGCAATAAGGCACAAATTGAATCAGTAAAGGTTAGCATAAATGAAGAACTAATGAATTTGAATAATTCTCTTCAAGCTAAGAAGAAAGATTTTTTTGATCTCACTGATGAGATCAATAGGTATACTAGGAGTTTTTTTGAAATTATTGATTTAGTCTTATCAATTTCTAAGGAGAGTAACATAGAAGAATTTGAACTACTAAAGAAAAATATTTTTAATGCTTTAAAGTCTTTTGAAGATACCTTAAGCATAAAATATATTAAAGAGATTAGGGAAAATTTGCTTAAATATATAGTCAAGGAAGATAAGCTTTTAAATTTATTAAAGGAAAAAATTGAACCTATATTTGAGCAAAATGTCGATTTAAGAAAATTTTTGCTTTCAAAAAATAATTCTAAGGCTAGTCTTGCAAAGGAAATTACTACTATTGAGGCTTTGGTATCAGATAAAACTATAAAATTAAACGAGATATTAGGAGAGATTGAATATACAGAACTTTCTAGACTTAAGAATGAAGATGAGATTAAATTAATAGATAGTAATTTAAAATTTTTATTTGAAACTAGGGATGAGCTTATGGAAAGGCTTAATAATTTGAACTTAAAATTAGACGAATTAAGTTTGGAGAGAAGTGATATTAATGTTAATTTGGATAAATTTTTAAGTGAAGCTAAGGGTAATGAATTGGTTGCTAGTAATGAGATTAATTCTTTAAATTTGTTAGATGCTTTTAAAAATTCATCTTATTATGAATATATGAAAAAACAGGCGGAATATGACGTTTTGTTTAATTCTAGTTTAGATATTGAGGATGAGATAAAAGATTTTAATCGTGTTAATAAGAATTTGGAAAAGTTTGAACTTACAGAAGATATGGCAAAAATAGATGCTTTACAAAAAGAAATCAATGTTATTGAACATAATAATTATATTTTCTTTAATGTTGAGAGAGAATATAATGAGATAAAAGAAAAGGTTGAGAAAATAGGTCTGCAAATAGATGATTTAAACTTGACTAAGGAATCTCTAGATAAGCTGAGGAGAAAAATAAAGAGGGAAATTGATAAAAGATTTAATGATGCTTTTGGTGAGATTAATAACCATTTTATTTATTTTTTTAGTCGAATGTTTAAGGGCAATGGGAGTCTTTTTTATGATAAGGACTTAGGTGAGATAGAAATCAAAATAAACTTTAAAGATAAGTTAGCTAAGAGGAATAAAATGCTTTCTGGGGGAGAACATTCTTTAATTAGCATAGTATTTTTATTTGCTTTGTATTATTATTCTCCAGCTTCATTTTGTGTGCTTGATGAAATAGATGCTTCTCTTGATTTTGAGAATAGTAACAAACTTTCAGGGCTTTTAAAGGAGCTTGGGCAGAAAGTTCAATTGTTGATAATAACTCATAATATGTATGTTGCACAAGGAAGTAAAAATTTAATCGGTGTTACTAGTGATAATGGAGAAAGTGTAATATTTAATATATAATTTACTTAGTATATAGGGAAATTATTATGAGAGAGAAAAAAATTCATTTTCAGAAATATTTTTTAATATTGATATTTTTATCGATTATTGTTTCTTTTCTTACTTATTTTTATTCATATAGAATGATTGAAAATACCCGTAGTAGCGTAGAAGAAGATTTAAGTCGTAAATTAAAGTTACTTAATATAGAAGATTTTTATTTTGATTTAAATTCTAGTCTAAACATGGATGATTTTTTCTTTCCCAAACCTGATCTTCCTGATGGTAAATTAGAGGATGGTGTAATGCATCATCAGTCAATTAGTGAGGAGCTTCTTAAGAGTCTTTGGGTAAAGTCAGATAATTTGTTTAATATTGATTTGGAAGAGAAAAATGAATTATTGGTTGATAAAATTTTGGAAAATTATAAGTGAGTAAAGAATGTTTTATTTATTGTAATTTTTTATTTTTTATTATTAGTATAATATCTTCTTTGGCTTTTGAAAATCGATATAGTACGTATGAGCTTGATTTTAGTAGTGAGAAGCAAGAATTTTTGGTAAATACTAATTCAAAGTTTAATTTTTTTTTTAAAGATGCAGCTTGGATTTATATTAAGAATGCTAAGAATAATGCCTTTATTAAACTTTTAGCAGAATCTTATCAGGATGGGGCTATGTTTACTTTTCAAACCTCAAGGAATGTTGGAATTATTATGTTGACTTTTAGATATCAAAATGTAAAAGATTCTAGGGAGTTTACTAAAAATGTAATTTTAAAGATTACTAAAGGGGAAGGATTTTCTAAATTAGATGAAATCAAACCTGAGGATAATTTGGATTTAGATAAAGGTATTCAAACTGATAAGAGTGATAATAATTCAAGTTTGAGAGATATTATGAGGAGAGCTTTAAATTTATCTTACATTAATGACTATAAGGGAGCAATTGAGCTACTTAATAGGTACGATTTTAATGATGATGAATATATTTTATTAAAGGCTGAGCTTTATTATAAGAGTGGTGATTACTTAAATTCTTACTTGAATTACTTGAGTTTGAGAGATAGATACTTTAATAAGATTTTTTTAAGTCTTATTAATCTTGGAATTAAATTGAATAAGGTGGAAAATGTATTAAAAGATGTTAAATTTTTAGTAGAGAATAATGTTGCTTTTGGTGAGGATATTTATCTTGATATTCTTGAGTTTTTGTTAATGAATCGCGAATATGAGTTTTTTTTGAATTTAAGTTTGCTATACTATCCAAAATATTTAAATTCAAGGTTTCCAGATAGATATAACTATTTGTTGGGCAAGCTATATGAGAGTGAGAGCAAATATAAGGATTTTGTAAAGTCTCTTAGTTGCTATAAAAGAGTTATTGATAGCTATCCTTTTAGCAGTTATTATGAGCTCTCTAAATTGAGATATTTATTTTTAAAACGGTTTTTTTAGGAGAATTTGGTATGATTAGGCGTAAACTTACTAAACAACTTGAAGTTATTAAAGATTATCTTTGGGATATGAAGGAGTGTGTTCTTAAAATAATAGAAAACTCGTTAATAGCTTTGGAATCTAGAGACAAAAATTTGGCTAAAAAGATTATTAATGAAGATGAAAAAATGATAGACGATTATCAATATGATATTGAGGATTTATGTGGACGAATAATCGCTACTGAGCACCCTGTTGCTACTGAACTTAGAGAAATTTTGGCAATTATTAAAATAATTAGCTCTCTTGAACGTATTGCGGATCATTCTACTAAAATTGTAAAGGTTGTACTCCTTTTAGAATCTAATGAAGGGGATTTTTCTTCAGTTGACATTTATCAGAAGCCTTTAAGGGAAATGGCAGACACAGCAAAAGATATGCTTGCAAATATTTTTGATGCTTACTTTGATGGAGATTTTATTAAAATACTTAAAATAGTAAAGTACGACAATATTATAGATAAACTATTTTCAAAGCAAAGAACGGTTGTAATTGATGCGATGAAAAATAATCCAGAGAATTTAGATTATCTTTTAAATATACTATTTTTAAATAGTTTTTTAGAAAGAGTTGGAGACCATGTTGCAACGATAGGTGAGTTACTTTATTTTGTTAAAGTAGGAGAGAAAGTAAATCTGACTTAAAGAAATAGGCATTTAAGTGGTAAATAGGCAATTGTAAGTTGCTTTATTTAATTGATTTTTTTGTATGTTGCTGGCATGATGTACTCTAAATTTTTATTGCCCCTAATTGTTTCTGAATGACCAATGAATAAATAAGAATCATTTTTTAAATGTTGATTGAATTTTTCAGCAAGTTTATTCCTAGTTTTTTCATCAAAATAAATCATTACATTTCTGCAAAAGATTAAATCAAATTTTTTCTTGAATGGAAAAAATTCATTCATTAGATTCAATTTTTTAAATTGAATCATTTTTTTAAGTATGTCTTTGACTTCAAATTTATTATTTGTAAGTTTATTTAAATATTTGTTTTTTAGATGTTTTGGAAGTGTTTTTACCCGATCTTCTGGATAAATTCCCCGTTTAGCTTCATTAAGAACAGTAATTGAAATATCTGTTGCTAGGATTTTTACTTTGCAGTGGATTTTGTTATTGTCTATGTATTCGTTTAATATCATTGCAATTGTATATGCTTCTTCTCCACTTGAACATCCAGCTGACCATATTCTAATTTCTTCTTCTGATTGCATCATTTGTTTAAGCATTTTGGGTAAAAGTTTGTTCTCAAGAAATTCAAAATGATTAGGTTCTCTAAAAAAATAAGTGTGATTTGTTGATATTTTATCCACTAATTCTATTAAAGATATTTGATTTTTTTGATTTTCTAAGTAATTAATGTATTCTGTAAAACTGCTCAAATTTTTTGCTTTGATTATTGATGATAATCGGCTTTCAATTAATAATTTTTTTTTCTCGTTAAGATTAATACCGAAATTATTATAAATTATTTTGGTGAGCCTACTAAGTTCTTCTTGATTTATTTTGATATTAAATCCACTGTGCATATGCGTCATCTTCTACCACATTTTTCATTATTAAGCTATAGGGATCTTTTAGTTCCCAAAACATTTACATACATTTATGATACCAAAAATGTTTTTTGATATAAATGTTTTAATTGAAATAATATGTTAATTATGCTATTTTAATATCTAAAATGTTATTTTACTTTAAATTATAAGGGTTGTTTTTATGCGTAAGAGAGTAAGAGATGCAAAAGAAATTATATCCAAAGTTGATTTTAATGATAAAAGGGTTGGGCTATGGGGGCTTTTAGCGCTTATCTTAATTGTATTTGGGTTTATTATTGCACCCTTAATGCCAGGTTTATTTGATACTACTGATTCATCTAATTTAAAATTTGGATCTTATAAAGGGCAACCAATTTATTATGAAAAAGGTAATAAATTGGCTCAATATGTTAATTCTTACTCAAATTTTTATTCTAAATTAAAAAAAGATAACAATCTTGATATAGAATATTTTATTTGGAACTTGGCTTTTATGAAATATGTTGAAGATATTGCCTTTCTTGATTTGGCAAAGACTAATAGCTTCTATGTTTCAAAAAATATTTTGAATAAAAATTTAATGAACTCTCCTGTGTACTTAGACTCTAGTGGTAATTTTAGTCCCAAGAGATACAATAAAGTTTCTGATTATCAAAAGTTTAAAATTCATAGTGAATCAGTAGAAAACTTACTCTCTTCAAACATGCAAATTTTCTTAAGCAGCAGCTTTATATTGCCAGATTCTATCCCGAATGCTATTAAAAGTATGAGCGAAGCTAGAAAGAATGTTGCGTATGTTGAACTTTCATATCAAGATTTTCCTAAAGATGAGGTCAGCTCTTATGCTGAGCATAACCAAAAGTTGTTTAAGAGTTTAGATATTGTTTCTATTCGGTTTAAAAATTTAAAGGATGCTGGTGATGCTTATGAGAAATTATCTAAGGGCATGCCTTTTGAAGAGGTTGCTAAATTTTTTTCCGAAGATGTTACTAATTTTAAAGGCGTTGCTTCTTCTAGAAAATATTATTTTGATTTGGATCTTATGCTTGAGAAAAAGGAGGATCTTGCTGCAATTTTTTCTTTGAAGATGAATGAATTTACCAGTCCTATTAAATCTAAGAATGGAAATGAATATGAGATATACAAAGCATTAAGCAATATTTATGATTTTGATAAAAATTCAGAGCATGATATTAATTCTGTTAGGAATTATATAGAAACTTATGAACCAAATGTTATTGAGACTTTTCTTGAGAATAAGCTTAATGGTGTTTTGAGTGAAATTAATTCTGATGGAGCGCAACAAGTTTTAAAAAAACATAATTTGGCATTAAAAGAAGATACCGTTAATCTTGCTTATAATATGAATGTTTATCCTAGTACTTTAAAGGAACTCTCAAATTTTAGCAATAGTAAGGATTTCTATGATATCATTTTTGATTTGAAAGAAGGTCAATGGTCTAAGCCTTTTTTAGCAGATCACAGAGTTTATTTATTTTCTTTGCGTCCAAGTGTTAATTATTCTGTTAGTGATAATAATTTAATTAAAGAGGATCGTATTTTTGATAGTCTTTATCAGGCGAATACTAAGTTAGTGATAGATTATGTTTTGAATAAAAATAATTTTAAGGAAAATTTTAATGAGGCATTTTTTTCTTTGCAGGATTTTGGTTTAAAGACCAGCAATTAGTATGTTGAATCATTTAAGTTGTTGGTGAAAATGATAGGTAAAAATCATGTGGTATGTGTTTTAAAAAATGGATTATATTTCTTTTTTTGCTTCTATTCTCTTGTGTTAAGGGAAATAGGGATTTTATTGTTTTTAATAAAGAGATAAAGAAAGTTAGTGAAATAAATTATTCTGATGTGGATGTAAGTGGAGATACTGGAGATGATGTTTTTGATTCTCTTATTGATCTTAAGGGTTACAAGATTCTGTCAGTTCATCAGGAAAATTTAAATTTAGATGTTTATTTTGAACAAGTAGTTTTAGCGCAAAATTTTGCGGATCTTAAAACCTATTTATTTATTATTGGTTTTGATCCAAAAAGTCATGAGGCAGTCGTTCTTTTTAAAACACAAGTAGATATTGATTCTAAAAATTCTTACAATATGTATCTTGAAGATATTACTGGTGATTATGATTTTGATATAGTAGTCCAAGGTTTTTTAAATGAAGATTCTGTTTTGTATGTCTTTCAAAGAGCTGTTGCTAATAATGTTGCATCGTATAGACCTATATTTTTTGATAAGGTGAATGGAAGTATTATTATAAATAAATATGAGAGATCTTCAGCTTATGATGATAAGAGATCAAGGGAGAGTTATTCTATTTCTTTAGAAAGGTATGAAAAGCAGGGTGAGGATATGGTAGTGAGTAAGATAGAAAAGTATGAGTATTCTCAATTACAAGGCAAGTATTATCCTTTATCCGCTAGTGAGAAGATCAGGCGGATAGATAATGATGTATATAAGACTTTAAAGCATTTGCCCAAAGATGAAGTTTATAAATTTTTATATGGTGTTTGGTATGATAGTGATGCACATCAACGTTTAGGGAAATCAAACTTTGAGAATGTTTTATTTTTATCGTTTAATAGGCATCTTAATGAAATTAGTATTTTTAAGAACAATTCTCAAGAAATAGCACACATTGAGTATATCTCAAGACCTGCTTATAATACTCTTAATATTAGTACCAAGTCTATTTTTTCAGATTTAATAGTGTATAATTTTTGGATTAAAATCATTGATATTGATAATATTGAAATAAAAATTGATACTGGAACTGATGCTTATGATAAGTATGGATTCTCAGGTGTTTTTAAACGGTTTAATGATTCTGTTTTAGTTGATGATTCAGAGCACTCTTTGTTTATTCCAAATGGTAATTATGTGTATAAGGATATAATTTATGATTTTTCTTATCCTAATCTTACTTATATTGTTGGAGATAACATTTATTATGGAATTTTTAATGTTTTTAGTTTAAATAATAATTTAGTGCTTGAGTATGAAGTTAGCATGGATGAAAATAAGATAAGCGCAGCCTTTATTATTGAGCATAGCGAGAGAATAGTGCAGAAGCAAAAGTTTTCTACAATTGTTCTTAATCCTATTAAAATTTTAAAAGATGAAGTAAATTTGATGAAAGGGCAGAAATTGAAACTTGAAAGGATAGAGAAATTAGGATAAATTTATGAAAATATTAAGAAGTATTGTGGCTTATATTAATTTTTTTTTCTTTATTTTGATTTTTACTGTTTTATTTCCAGTATTTTTAATTTTTAAACTTTTTAAGTTTGAAAGTCATTTTATAAAATTTAGTTTTATATTAGTTAGATTCGCTATTAAGAGTTGTTTGTGGTTTGCTGGAATTAAGGTTGTTATTACAAAGGATAATGATTGTTCTTTTCAGAAGGGTGGTGTACTCATTATGGCAAATCATATTGCTTCAATGGATCCACTTTTTTTAATTTATGTCTTTGTAAAACCCTTTGTGATAGTTGCTAAGAGATCGCTTTTAAGCATTCCTTTAGTTAATTTTTTATTAATTTCTATGGGAGCTATTTTTATAAATAGGAATAGTATAAAATCTTCTGCTATTACTCAAAGGAAGGCGACTAAGGTTATTCAAGAGGGGGGAGCTATTGGAATTTTTCCTGAAGGCACTAGGAATCGAGGTAAGGATACAAGAGATTTTAAAAGAGGTTCTGTTAATCTGGCTTTAAGGACGAATTCTCCAATTATTCCTGTTACTTTGCTTAATACGCATAAGATTTTTGTTAAAAATTTGATATTGAATTCAGGATTATCCATATATGTACATATTCATTCTTTAATAGATGTTTCTATTTTGACAAATGATGAAAAAGAGAGGCTTCATGTTATTGTTAGAGATAAGATAGTTAAAAAACTAGAAATAATGAAAATTCAATATAATATTGATAGGAATTTAAATGAAGACAAATAATTATGATGAGAGTAAAATTGTTACCTTATCTTCCCTTGAACATATTAGGTTGCGATCTGGAATGTATATTGGGAGATTGGGAGATGGCTCTAATATTGATGATGGTATTTACATTTTAGTTAAAGAGATCATCGATAATTCAATTGATGAATTTATTATGGGTTATGGCAAAGAAATTGTGATAAAAAAGGAAGATAATGTCATTAGTGTAAGAGATTATGGTCGTGGAATTCCTCTTGGAAAAGTTGTGGAGAGTGTTTCTGTTATTAATACTGGTGCTAAATATAATGATGATGTTTTTCAATTTTCTGTAGGACTTAATGGAGTTGGAACTAAGGCCGTTAATGCTTTAAGCTCAAAATTTTTAGTAAGGTCAATAAGAGAAGGTAACTTCTTTGAGGCTGTTTTTTCAAAAGGAAATTTAATCAATACTACAGAGGGTAAATCAGATGAGCATGATGGCACTTATATTGAATTTTTAGCTGATACTGAAATTTTTGGTAAATATAAATATAGTGAAGATTTTTTACGGAGAAGATTTTTTCACTATGCTTGCTTAAATAAAGGTTTAAAAATTAATTATAATGACCAGATTTTTCAATCTAATAATGGACTTCTCGATTTTATAAATGATGAGATTAAAGATGAAGATTTACTTTATAATTTTGTTTATTATTCTAGTAAGACTTTAGAATTTGCATTCTCTCATACAAACAATTATGGCGAGACATATTTTTCATTTGTGAATGGACAGTATACTAGTGATGGAGGTACCCATCAGACAGGATTTAGAGAAGGTTTTGCTAGAGCCATTAATGATTTTTTAAAAAAAACATATTCATCTACTGATATTAGAGAAGGACTTGTAGCTACTCTTTCAGTTAAGATAAAAGATCCAATATTTGAAAGTCAAACTAAGAATAAGCTTGGCAATATTGAAACTAGAAGTAATGTTGCTAAGGAAGTACAAAGGGTAATCTTAGAGATCCTTTATAAAGATAAGACACTTGCAAAGGCAATTGAAAGCAAAGTTGTTGACAATGAACGTCTTAGAAAAGAATTGAGTAGCGTACGTAGAGAGGCAAAAGAGAGAGCTAAGAGAATATCTTTTAAAATCCCTAAGCTTAAAGATTGCAAGTTCCACTTTAATGAAAAGAGTATGCATTCTGGTTCGACTATGATCTTCTTAACCGAAGGGGATTCTGCAACAGGTTCAATGGTATCTTGTAGGGATGTATATACACAGGCTATATTTTCTCTTCGTGGTAAGCCTCAAAATATGTTTGAAAAAAATAAGTCTGAGATATATAAAAATGAAGAACTATACAATATGATGGTGGCTCTTGGCATTGAAGAATCAATTGAAAATTTAAGATATAACAAGATAGTAATTGCTACAGATGCAGATTTTGATGGTTTTCATATTAGGAATTTGCTTTTAACATTTTTCTTGACTTATTTTGAAGATTTGGTTTTAAATAAACATATCTATATTTTAGAAACACCACTCTTTAGAGTAAGAAATAAAAGTTCCACTATTTATTGTTATTCTGAAGAAGAGAAGCAAAAAGCTATTTTTGAACTTAAAAATCCAGAAGTTACAAGATTTAAAGGACTTGGAGAGATTTCCCCAAGTGAGTTTAGGAGTTTTATTGATGTTGCTACTATTAAACTTACAAAAGTAGATCTTGTCAACATTAAGGAAATAAAAGAGCAATTAGGGTTTTATATGGGGCCAAATACTCCTGAGAGGCGAAACTTTATTATGGAGAATTTAATCTAATGGATATTAAAACATTACTTAAGGATAATTTTTTACAGTATTCATCTTATGTCATTAAGGATCGTGCAATTGCTAGTGTTATTGATGGATTTAAACCCGTGCAGAGACGGATCATACATTCTCTTTTTGAGATGAATGATGGTAATTTCCATAAGGTTGCAAATGTTGTTGGAAATGCAATGAAATACCATCCCCATGGAGACACCTCAATTTATGAAGCACTTGTTAATATGGCAAATAAGGATTTATTTATTGAAAAACAAGGAAATTTTGGTAATCTTTTAACGGGTGACCCCGCTTCTGCATCGCGTTATATTGAATGTCGATTAACTCCCCTGGCATTTGATGTGCTTTATAGCAAGGAAATAACATCTTATGAGCCTTCTTATGATGGTCGTAATAATGAACCTTTGATTTTTCCTGCTAAAATTCCTGTAATACTTATTCAGGGAAGTGAAGGAATTGCTGTTGGAATGGCTGCTAAAATTCTTCCTCATAACTTTAATGAGATTTTAAGTGCCGTTAAGAGTGAATTGCTTGGGGAGTCTTATGAGCTTTATCCTGATTTCCCAACAGGTGGGATAGTTGATGTTAATGAGTATGCTGATGGAAATGGTAAAGTTTTGGTTCGTGCAAGAATTGAGCCTACAGATGATAATAAGGCCATTTTAATAAAAGAATTGCCATTTGGAGAAACCACTGAAAGTTTGATAGCTTCAATTGAGAGAGCTATTCGAAAAAATTATATTAAGGTCTCAAGTATTAACGATTTTACTACCGAGAATGTAGAGATTGAATTAACTCTTCCAAGAGGAGTTTATGCAAGTGAAGTTATTGAAAAACTGTATCATTATACGAATTGTCAAGTTTCTATTTCTGTTAATTTGCTTTTACTGAGTGAGAGATATCCTGTTATCTATACTATCACAGATATTATCAAGTTCCATGCTGAGCATTTGCAAAAGGTTTTAAAGATGGAACTTGAACTAGAAAAAAGTAAAATACTTGAAAAAATATTCTCTAAGACCTTGGAGCAAATATTTATTGAAAAGAAGATTTATAAAATTCTTGAGACTATTTCTAAAGAATCTGATGTTGTTGGTATTGTGCTTAGTGAAATTTTAAAGTATAAAGATAGCTTGTCTAGAGATATTGTTTTAGATGATATTGAAAATTTACTTAAAATTCCTATTAGAAAAATAAGTATGTTTGATATTGATAAGAACAATAAAGATATCAGGACTTTAAGCAAAGAATTACGAAGTGTAGAGAGTAATATTAGGTCAATTAGAGGTTATTCAATAAATTTTGTTGATAAACTTCTTGCAAAATATTCTAAAATTTATCATAGGAAGACGGAAATATCTCTTATTAAGTCAAAAAATGTTAGAGAAATAGCTACTAAAAATATGAAAGTTTATTTAAACTTAAAGGCAGGTTTTGTTGGGACTAGTCTTATTGATGGCGAGTTTATTGGAAATGCTAGCTATTATGATAAAATACTGATATTTAAAAAGAATTCTTATATTTTGAAAAATATTGAGGATAAAACCTTTATTGATAAGAATAATGTGAATGCCTTAATTTATGATATAAATAATTCTAAAGATCAAGTGTTTTCTATAATTTATCTAAGTAAAACTGATAATTTTTATTATGTTAAGAGATTTAAGATAGATAAGTTCATCACGGATAAGGTGTATAAATTTTTAAATGATGGGGATGAATTTGTAGACTTGGCTTTAAATCCAGGATTTGTAGAATTTTCTAATAGTAGAGATGTGGTTAAAATGATTAATATTGATGATTTTATGATCAAATCACGAATTTCTGTTGGGAAGAGGATTGCAAGCAGTACTATTAAGAAAGTTAAGTTTAAATAGATTTGTAGCAGAATTTAAAGATTGAACAATTTTCTTAATATGTATATAATTCAGAATACAGATAGTTTATTTGGGGGGTGTTTTTTATGAAAAAAGTGTTGATTTTGATGATAATTGTCTTTTGTACTGTTGTTGGGTTTGCCCAAAGTTATGATGAGATGGCCTCTAGTAGTGTAGAAAAGATGTTGCTTTATGAGGCTTATAAAAAAGATCCTTTAATCCCTTTTCTATTGAATTGTTTTGTGGGTTTTGGGATAGGATCTTTAGCGCAGGGCGATATTACTGGTGGATTACTGATTTTAGGGTTTGATGCTTTGGGCTTAGGTTTGTTAAGTTATGGTGCATATTCTATGGTTAACTCTATTTCTGCAAGTGATGGTGATAAGACATCAGTGGTTGCTTTATCTTTGGTTGTGTTAGGGGGGGTTACTATGACTTTAACGCGACTTGTTGAGGTTATCCTTCCCTTTACGCATGCGTCTAGTTACAATAGAAGGCTTCAAGAGAATTTGGGAATTACATTGGGAGGATTTCAACCTGAAGTTGATATGAGCTTTGATGAAGATGCTAGGTTTATGTTTGAACTTTCTTTTATTAAGAGATATTGATTATAAGAGCCAAAATAAAAATTGAGTAGCTGTAATATGCTTATTTATAACGACTCTTAAATAGTCTGGTAGTATTTGTTTCCCGTGCCTTTTAAGGGTGTATTTATATTTCTAAAGCTTTATATTGCTGTTTAGCTTATTTATATTGTTTAATTTCACGACTTAAATCTTTTTTTATGCTTTTCTGTTTTAATATTTCTCGTTTATCAAATAGTTTTTTGCCTTTACATATCCCAAGTTCTACTTTTATTAATGAATTTTTTAGATAAATCGAGATAGGAATTAATGTGTATCCTTCTTTTTCTTTAAACTTTTTCAACTTTTGTATTTCTTTTTTTGTTATAAGAAGTTTTCTGTGTCTTATTTCTTCGTGATTGAAAATATTACCTTCTTTATACTTTGCTATATGTAAATTTTCAAGCCATATTTCATCTTTTTTAATGCTGGCAAAACTATCATTAAATGAAAATTTTTTTAATTTAATGGATTTAACTTCAGTTCCTTTTAAAACAATTCCACAACTTATTTTATCTTCAATGAAGTAATTGAATCTTGCTTTTTTGTTTTCAAGTAGTAATGAGTTCACATCTATTCCTTTTCAATAACTAGTCTAAATCCAATATTTGGAGAGCTCCAATATTTTAAGAACGAAGCTTTAGTTGAAGGTTTAAGTTTTGAGCTGTTATTATAGTTATATGTTCTAATTTCAGTGATTAGTGAGTTGAAGTGTGAGCTTGCAGAATATATATCGTTTTCGTCTTGAAATAATATGGACTCATTGAAGCTTGGGTTTTGCATTAGATTCCAAAATCCAACTTTTTTAGATATTTCATTGATATTTAGATTTTCTATGGCCTTTGGTACTTCTCTTTGATATAATTCCCATTCTTGAGATATAGGAAGTCTTGCTTTAAATCCTTTAGGTAAATTTGAAGAATACCATTTAGCATATTCTATTGCTGCATGATAAGATATGTGTGTAATATCTTCATTTGAAGACATTTGTTTAAAAGTTTTAAGGTAACCTTCATCTACAAGTTCTTCTTTGATCAAATTATCTTTATTGTTTAGTGCCCACTTTGGATTTTCATTTAAAAAGTCTTGATATTCAGCTTTAGTCACATTTTTATTTTGGATTAAAAATTCTTTTAACTTATATGTAGTCTTGAGTGTAAGATCTTGTGAATATAATTTGTAATTTTGAATACTTTCAATATTTTGAGATGTTATCTTTTTAAAATTCTTTAGATACAAATCTATGGTTTGACTTTCAAAGTTTAATATTTTATTTTCATTTTTTAATTTTTCTATTAGTGTCTTAAACCATGTTTCGTTGGATATTTGTTTTTGTTGTTCTTTGTCTAGATTTTCAAAAAACCAAATTATTGATCTATTGTCTAGATTAAAGTTTTGTTGTAAAGATTCCCATATTTCTTTGTTGCTGTTATTGTTTGTTGAGTAGATATTTTTGTATGCTATGAAAAAATCTTTGAACATTGTATTTGAATGTATATATGGAATGGAAGTTTTAAAGAATTTTTTTATATATTCTGGGTTATTTTGTAGGTCGTTTACAATTAATGAAAATACTGGAATTAGTTTTATATTGTCGCTAGTATTTTTAATTTTTGTCATAACCGAGAGTTCTTTTTGTCTTTGTGTAATGATCTTGCTAGGATCTCTTAGTTTTAGATCAATATTGAATTTATAACTTGTGAAAAGTCTATTTTGTATGTCAATTTTTTTTTCATAAGTCTCAAAACCGAACCTTTGAATCTTTAAAGTTCCTTTGGTGGCATTTACATATTTTTGAAATGGGGTTCTTCCAATGTATTTTTCGTCTATATAGACATGTGCGTTATTGATATTAGTTTTTACCTTTAAGTATGCCCCAGGATTGTTTAATTTGGCGTTTAGGATTAAACTAAATACTAGTATTAAGGGTAGGATAATTATTGTAAATAAAACGTAAATCTTTGGAGTTATTCCTAATATTGGTTTTAATTTTACTGTAAGCGATTCCTCATTAATATCAAGACCATCATTCTCTTTGAGCATATATAGTGATTATAAAAAAGTATTAAAAGAAATTCAATATTGCATATTCCTTTGTTTGTATTAATTAAAAAATACAAACAAGTTTTGCTTGATTTAAAATTATATTTTTTAATAAGGCTTTGTGGTTATGAAGATATTGATAATTATTGATTTTATGTATAATTTAGTTTTGAGGATAAGTATATGTATTTAGAAAGATTAGATAGGTTTGCTAATTTTTTAGTGGAGATTATTGAGAGATATTTAACTTATAGGAAGAAAAGGAAGTATTTTTATAAACTTAAAGCTAAAAGGCGAGGCTTTATGCTTAACTTTGTACTTGAACTTTTGGGTGCTTCAATTTTTGTTTTGGGAATAAATCAGTATTTTTTACAAGCGTATAGGATTCCATCAGGATCAATGGAAAATACCCTTCAAATTGGGGACTTGTTATTTGTGGATAAATTTTCTTATGGCCCTGAACTTTTGCCGGGAGTATTTAAAATAGATGGAATAAAAGAACCAGATGAAGCAGAGATTGTGATTTTTGAAAATGTTGAATATAAATCAAAAGGGCTTTTTTTTGATATTTTGCATAGATTGCTTTATATGTTGACTTTCAGTTTTATTGATCTTGATAGAGATGAAAATGGAAATCCTAGTGTTAGATTTCTTGTCAAAAGAGCGTTGTTTGCCGATGGTAAGCTTGTAAGATTTCGAAATGGAACAGTGTTTGTTAAAAAGGAAGGAGAAGAAAGTTTTACAGAAGAAAATTCTTATAAAGCTGCATTAGGATATAATTTTGGTATTAAGAAGCTCATAGAAGATTCGGATTATAAGGTTTATGATAATCTTGCTATGTTTATTGCATTAAATCAATTAAGTGTTAATCTAGAGAATATATCTGATTTTTCATTTTTTAATGTTAGGGAAGTTGATAGATTTGAAGTTGAAAGATTGGAGTATCGTTATTTGGTGGCTTTCATGCCATATGTTGATTATTACATGGAGAAGGCAATAATGAGAGATTATGGGATATATGTGCCTTATGGGTATGTATTGCCTGTTGGGGATAATAGAGATAATTCTTATGATGGTAGATTTTTTGGTGTCATAGATAAAAATAAGATTCTTGGTAAAGCTTTTTTTATGTATTTCCCTTTTTCTAGAATAGGTTTTATTTAAATATGGCAACGTATTTAACTTTCGAACAAAGACTTTTAAGAAAAAAGAGAAGACAAAAGCTTTCTAAGATTGTTCTATTGTTTTTGATATTAAATTACGTTTTTACAAAATTTGTTTTACAAATTTTTACTTTTCAAGGTGATGAAATGTTGCCTTTAATAACAAAGAATAATAGTTTGATTTTTGTTTCAAAATATATGAGATCTTTTTTTGTTCCTTTGAAAGTGGATGATATTGTGCTTTATGAAGATTTAAGTTTAAGGGGAAATTTTATTTTAAATTTTTTCAGGGATTCATTTTTTTTAAACAAAATTTTTAATACCAAAAGTTATAAAATTGCAAGAATAGTTGCTACTCAAGGAGATATAGTTTATGTGAAGGGTTTTGATGTCTTGATTCATAGAAAAGCTAATAATTCTTATTATTTGAATGGTAATTTGATGAGTGGTTATAGATTAAATGATTTTTTTAACTTTAATGAAGTAATTAAGTGTTTTGTTTTAAAGAAAAATGAATTTTTTCTATTAAATGAGAATTTAAAGATTTTAAATGATTCTAGAGTATTTGGGCCTGTTAAACAATCCCGTATTTTGTCTTTCTTAGCATTAAGGATAATGGATTATAAAATTGTTAAATAAAATTTTTGTTGATGCTGATTCTTGTAATTTAGAGATAATAAAATTTTTACAAAATTTTGTGTTAAATAGAAATGCGGATCTTATTTTAGTTGCAAATAGGCATTTAAGTTTAAAGATGTCAAAAAATACTTCTGTTAAAGTTGTAAGTGATGTTGATTCTTTTATTTTAGAATTAGTTGATAAGAATAGCATGGTGGTTACCAGGGACATATTATTTGTTAAAAACTTGTTGGATTTGCAAATTAAAGTTATGAATGATGAGGGTCAAGTTTTTGATACAAATAATATAAATTATTTGTATTTTAGATCTAGGTTAAATATTAATTTAGGTATTAAAGTTAAAAAATACTTTCATGAGGAAGTTAATAGAGTTCGGTATTCAAATTTTGCAATGAATTTTCATCGTTTATTCTTTAGTTAGTTTTTTATTTTCAATTTTCCATAATCCTTTTCCTTGGGTTAGTATATAAATTGTTTCATTTGATATGGGTATAATATCATTAAGTCTTGTTTTGCTTAATTGTGAACCATTGTAAGAGCCTGGCAATACAGATTGTGAGGGTGGTTGCAGAGCAAATGTATCTTTATCTTTTATAAGTTCTACAAATCCATTATTGCTTCCGATAAGTATTGTTCCATTAACTTCTCTTGCAAAGTATGCAATAAATTCTCCTATTCCATCGCGATTGAATATTGGATCTTTGTAGTTATTTTTGCTTGAGTATATTTTGAATTTGTTATCCGGTGTATCATGCTCTCTTCCAGTTAGTAATAGTGTTTCTTGAAATCCTCGGATGCTTGTTTCTATTATTGCCATTATTTCATTTGTTGAGTTGACATTTATCACTCCGCCACCATTTAGTTGCCAAATTTTTGCAAATCTTCCAGTAATTAAATTATTGTTATTTGATATTTGATAAAATTTATCATTATTGGTTGTGCCGTTGGGAGTTTGATCGTTTCCATTTATATTTAGAATAATTTGATTGCCATTTTCTCCTAATGCTAGAATATAAGCTGAAGCAATATTATTTTTACCTATTGATTTTAAGAATTTAATTGGAATTAGATTCTTTTGAAATTGAAGTTTCCAATTGTTACCCTCAAGAGAGTAGAGTTCTAGTTGTCCATTTTTGTTTTGAACTAATAAGTATGTTTTTCCTGATATATTGACAAGGTCAATTACAAATTCATAAGAGTTGCTAAAATTTACTCTTTCAATATTTCCATTTTCTTTTTTAAATAAATGCATAGCTGCGATATAAAGGGTATCATTGACTAATGAGATGCCACTTGGACTTGAGCTGTCTAAGATGTTATTATTGCTATTTATTTTTTGCAACTTGCTAAGCTGAGAAAAGATAGATTCAGTTGAACATGATAAAACTGACAGTGTTAATATTATCATTATAAATTTTGTAAAATCTTTTTTATTCATATTTACCTACAATTTGTTGATATTTACTATTACTGAGAGTGATATTAGTAAAAAATGTCCGGTTTTAGCCGAATTGCCAAATTCAAACATTGTCCACCATGCAGTTGTAATTCCTAAAGCCCATTGATAATTGAAATTCCATAAGATTCCAGAACCAATAGATATTACAGGCATTGTATCAAAAGTTCTTAAATTTGAGATACTGTCACTTTTATCCCCATAAGAGCTTAAAGAAAATCCTATATTTGAAAATATGGGTATTTGAAGGAGCTCTCCTATGTCAAATACATAGGTTGTTAAGAATGTGATAGGCACTGTACTGAATGTTTTACCTATTCCAGAATCAGGATTTAATAAATTAAATGAATGATTGATGTCAAAATTAAACAGGTATCTAAGCTCAAGACCTATAGCTAAGTTGCTTAGGATGTGATATCTATATTTCAGTGCTCCAATTCCTCCCGGGTATAGATTTGAAGAGGAGACGCTTGATAAATCATTGTAAAAAAGGGGGATTCCTAAGCTTAAGTCTACTTCCATAACAGAATTTCCCTTTCTATCAATTGAATATGCTTCAATTCTTTTCACATTTGTATGCAACAAGAATAGTAAGGTGAGTACGATTAAAAGATTCTTTTTCATTATTCTCCATATTTTAAGAAACTCTTTATTTAAAAGTTATTATATTGAAAAACGGGTTTTATTACAATTAGATTTTTGTGTGAGTCTATCTTTATTTATGCTTATAATACAAGTATAGTATAATGTATGATGTTTTGATCTAAATAGGTGGAGGGTTTAAGTTGAACAATGTTTTTGATGGTAAACTTTTTGCAAATCAATATTATTTGTTATTGAAAGAGTTTTTAATACATCATGATTTAGGAAATAAAATTTCTTTAAAAGTTATTTTAGCAAATGATAACCCTGCAAGTAAACTTTATGTTGCTGTTAAAGAAAGAGTATCTAGAGAAATTGGTATTAATTTTTATGTTATTAAGTTAGCTGAGCATTCAGGACAAGATAATATTTTGCAATTGATTGAGTCTGAAAATGTAAATGAAGATACTGATGGAATTATCGTTCAATTACCTCTTTCTAATGAAATAGATGTAAATATGGTTTTAAACAGTATAGTAAGTACAAAGGATGTAGATGGACTTTCTGCTATTAATTTGGGTAAGTTGATTTTAGGTGATAGGAAAGGATTTATTCCTTGTACAGCCCTTGCTGTTTTGAAGGTTTTATTTGATAAGGGAATAAAAATCTCTGGTAAGACTGTTGTTGTGGTTGGAAGAAGTTCTCTTGTTGGGAGGCCTCTTTCTATCTTGCTTTCTTGTAAGCCCTATGATGCAACTGTGATTACTTGTCATAGTAAAAGTATTAATTTAGATTTTTATGTAAAACAAGCAGATATTATTATTTCTGCTGTTGGAAAACCTAAATTAATAGATGCTAGCATGATTGTTGGGCATCCTTATGTTATTGATATTGGTATTTCTAGGGTAGATGTTGATGGTAATGATGTTCTTGTAGGAGATGTTGATTTTGAATCAATTAAAGAAAATGTTAAATTTATTACTCCTGTAGTAGGTGGAATTGGTCCTGTTACAGTTCTTATGTTGATGTTTAATACAATTAAGGCGCATCTAATTAGACATAATAAGTTTGATGTCTTAGAAAAGTTAGTAAAGTTGGTGGAGGTTTGAATGTCTGGTCATAGTAAATGGTCAACTATCAAGAGAAAAAAAGGTGCTCTTGATGCTAAGAGAAATAAGATTTTTACTAAATTAATTCGTGAGATAAGCATTGCTGCCAAGATGGGTGGAGGTGATATTGATTCTAATCCTAGGTTACGACTTGCTATTAATAAAGCTAGAGTTTCTAATATGCCTAAAGATAATATTGAAAAGGCAATAAAAAAGGGCATTGGAGATAATACAGGTGCTGAATATTTTGAGCTTACTTATGAGGCTTATGCGCTCCATGGTGTAGCTTTGATAATTAAGTGCTTAACTGATAATAAAAATAGAACGGCAAGTGAGGTACGCAGTGTCCTCTCAAAGAATGGTGCTTCTCTTGGAGCTCCAGGTTCTGTATCTTATATGTTTCACACAAAAGGATTAATTTCGTATAGTTTAGATAAATATCCTGAAGATGAAATAATGGAGCTTGCATTAGAAGCAGGTGCAGAAGATATTTATAGTGAAGGTTCTCAGATAGAGGTTATAACAAGTGCTGAAACTTTTGAAGCTATTTCGTCTGTTTTAAGAACTAAGTTTGAGGAAGATATTGCAGAGATTGCTCTTCTTCCTGAAAATAAGATTTCTTTAAATAAGGAACAAATAGATAAAGTTCTTTCTCTTATTGAAAAATTAGAAGATTTTGATGATGTTCAAGAAGTTGTGCATAATTTAGAAATTATTGATGAGATTGATTAGTTTGCTATGGAGGTTTTTCTAAAATTGAGCATGAGAAGAATATTAGATATTGATCCTGGTCTTGCAAATGTTGGATGAGGGAATTTTAGATATTAAAGAGTAGGTACATGTATGTTCAAGATGGAACTGTCATAATTGATCCTTTTATGTTTTTGAGAGATAGGTCAGAATTAATTTCTGATGAGATTGTTCTTATTATTGATAAGTTTAAACCTGATGTTGCAGGCATTGAAGATATTTCTTTTGCTAAGAATAAGAATATTTTTATGAATATACTCTACTGCAAGTCAAGAATTCAATTTCTGGATTTGGTAGGATTGAAAAAGTACAAGTAAAATACGTTATTCGTGTTTTACTTGGAATAAGAGCTGATTTTATTTTTACTAGTGATCATAGTAGTGATGCACTGGGGCTTGTAATTTATTATGGTAATCATCAACCATAGAATGTTTTTAGATTTTTTTCAAGTTATTTTGAGAATAAAATTAAATTATTGCAGCAATTAGTTTAGATCTTTGATCCTAAATTTATTTATTATTAGTTACTTTATACCTTATTTTTATTGGTAGAAATAGGGCAAGCCTTAATTTTTATGTATTATAATTTAATTCTATGATCAATAAAATTTATGGTAAAATTGTAGAGAAAAGAGAATCTAGTATTGTAATTGTAGCACTTCCCTTTGAATTTGAGGTTTTGGTTAGTTCTTTTTGTAATGCAGAATTGAGGTTGCTGGAAGATGTTGAAATATTAACTTATCTTCATCTTCGAGAAGATGAAATTAAACTTTTTGGGTTTTTAAATGTATCAGAGAGAGAAGTTTTTGAAGAACTTATTAGTGTTGATGGAATAGGACCAAGAGCGGCTCTAAGGATGCTATCTGGAATGAAATATGATGAATTTAGAGATGCAATTGAAAGGGAAGACATTAAGCGTATTTCTACGGTCAAAGGCATTGGAAATAAAGTAGCAGGCAAAATATTTTTAAAACTTAGAGGAAAACTTGTTAAAGCTGATGAGTTGACCTCAAGTGTATTTAAATTTAAAGATCTTGAACAGTCAATTGTTAATATGGGTTTTGATAGAAAATTGGTTGTAGCTGCTATTAAGGAAATTATGCTTATTGATGAATTTTTAATGTTAAGAGAAGTTGAACAAGAACAGTTTTTATTTAGAGAAACTTTAAAAAGGCTTTCAGGTTAGATTTTGGTTTTTAGAGGCTATAGCAGTGTTTATTAAAGATAGGGGGATTAGATGAATTTAGAAGAGGGATCTAAGCTTCTAAATTCTGACAAAAATTTTCTGTATGATAGGAATGAAAGTGAACTTAGACCAAAATTCCTTAGAGATTTTGCAGGACAATCTCACATTAAGGAAAATTTAAGTGTTTTTATAAAGGCATCTAGAGATAGAAATGAAGCACTTGATCATGTTTTTTTAAGTGGTCCCCCAGGGCTTGGGAAGACTACTCTGGCTAGTATTATTGCTGTTGAAATGAATACTACAATTAAGGTGACTTCAGCTCCAGCTCTCGATAAGCCAAAGGATATTGTTGGCATTTTAACGACTCTTGATGATAAGAGTATTTTATTTATTGATGAGATGCACAGGCTTAAGCCTGTAATAGAAGAGATGCTTTATATTGCAATGGAAGATTATAAGATAGACTGGATAATTGGACAAGGTCCTGCTGCAAGGACTGTAAGAATGTCAATTCCTAAATTCACTTTAATTGGTGCTACTACAAAGCCTGGAAAAGTGGCATCACCACTTTATGCTAGATTTGGGATTGTATCTAGATTTGAGCTTTATAGTGAAGATGAACTTGTGAAGATAATACAGAGAAATTCTATTATTTTAAATGTTAAATTTGAGGATAAAGCTGCCTGGCTTCTTGCAAAAAGCTCAAGAGGAACTCCTCGTGTAGCAAATAGGCTTTTAAGACGGATGAGAGATTTTGCACAAGTTGGTGGTTATGATTTGATTACAGAGAATATTGTGAGTGATGGACTTGAAATGTTAAAAATTGATCATGAAGGACTTGATGAACAAGATAGAAATATTTTAAGGAGTTTAATACTGAAATTTAAAGGTGGACCTGTTGGTGTTGAAACTTTAGCAATTTCTGTTGGTGAGACAGCAGATTCTCTTGAGGATTTTTATGAACCTTATCTTATTCTAAAGGGTCTAATTGAGAGGACTAGCAGAGGGCGCAAGGCTACTGATTTTGCATATTGTCATTTAAATTTGAATAAAAATAATCATAATGATTTAGGTAGTGAACAGGATGGATACCAAGGAATTTTATTTTGATCTACCACATAATTTGATAGCACAATATCCAAGTGAGAAAAGAGGTTTATCAAGGTTAATGGTGTTAGATTCTGGCAAGCAAAAAATTTATCATAATGATTCAATAAATGATATCTTTAAGTATATTGATAGCAATACTTTTTTGGTATTTAATGATTCAAGGGTTAGAAAGTCGAGAATATATGCCAAAACGGATCATGGAGGTAGTGTTGAGGTTTTAATTTTAGATAGACTAACAGGGGATACATTTACATCTCTGATTTCTAAGGCTAAAAAACAAAGCATTGGCAGGGTTTATACGTTGCCTCAAGGTTTGCTGGCCCAAATAATTTCAAAATCAGGTAATGAATTTACTCTTAAATTTAATAAGTGCGTGGATGAGTCTTATTTTGAACAGCATGGGCTTATTCCTTTGCCACCTTATATTAAGAGAAATTATGATAGAGAAGATGAGGATCGTTATCGAACGATTTATTCAAAATATATTGGTTCATCAGCATCAGCTACTGCAGGTCTGCATTTTAGTGAGGAACTGTTTTCTAAATTGGATGAAAAAAATATCGAATACGATTTTATTACACTTCATGTTGGGCTTGGGACCTTTCTTCCTGTGAGAACTAAGACAATAGAAGAGCATAAAATGCATTTTGAAAGTTTTTCAATAAAAGATTCTGTAGCTCTTAGGCTTGAGGAGGCAAAGGCTTTAGGCAAAAAAATTTTGGCTGTTGGAACTACTACTCTTAGGGCATTAGAATCTGCTTATTATAAGCAAAGGGGGCTTATACGAGGTGATCAAAAAACCAATCTTTTTATTTATCCAGGGAAGGGGTATGAATTTAAGTTTATTGATATGCTTTTTACAAATTTTCACACACCAGAATCAACTCTTTTAATGTTGGTGTCTTCATTTGGTGGTAAGGATTTTGTATTTACTGCTTATAGAGAAGCTGTAAAAATGAATTATAAATTTTTCTCTTATGGTGATGCTACTTTATTTTTGAATCATATATAGAATATATGGATATTAATGGTTAATTATTTTACTATTTATTTAATAATAATTTAGATACATCTTGAAAGGAGAAGGTATATGATGTCAGTTTTTCAAAAAGAAAGATATAAATATACTCCAAAATTGCCTAAAATTTTAGAAAATGATTTTCAAAATATTGGTGTGGTTTTGGGGGAAAAAACAGAAGCCCTTGGAGATAGAGATGCTTTAAGAGAAATTTTTAAAAATACTTATGGCCTTCCAGTTGTAAATTTTACTCAAGGTTCTTCAAATGTGGATTTTACAAAAGTTTTAAATGTGGGGGTAGTTCTCTCAGGTGGGCCTGCTCCTGGAGGACATAATGTTGTTGCTGGCATTTTTGATGCGATAAAAAAGTCTAATCAAAATTCCAAGATTTTTGGGTTTAAAGGTGGACCTTCAGGTTTACTAGAGGATAAAAAAATTGAAATTACGCAAGATTTAATAGATTCTTACAGAAATACTGGAGGTTTTGATATTGTATCTTCTGGTCGAACTAAAATAGAAACCGATGCTCAGTATGATCAGGTTTTGTCGGTTGTGCTTAAGAATAATCTTAATGCTCTTATTGTTATTGGTGGAGATGATTCAAATACTAATGCAGCCTTATTGGCAGAGTTTTTTAAGAAAAAACATCATGATATTCAAGTTATCGGTGTCCCAAAAACAATTGATGCTGATTTGAGAAATGAGCATATTCAGATTTCATTTGGATTTGATTCTGCTACTAAGACTTATTCTGAAATGATAGGCAATTTATGTCGTGATGCTATGTCAACTAGGAAATATTGGCATTTTGTGAAACTTATGGGAAGGAGTGCATCTCATGTTGCTCTTGAATGTGCATTAAAGACCCATCCTAATATTTGCATTATATCTGAGGAAATTTTAGCAAAGAATAAAACTTTATCAGAACTTGTGAGAGATATAACTTCTGTTGTGGTAAAGCGTTCTTTAAAAGGATATGATTTTGGCGTTATTATAGTTCCTGAAGGTGTTATTGAATTCATTCCTGAAGTTAAATCTTTGATGATTGAATTGTGTAATATATTTGATAGCAATGAAGGTGAGTTTAAGGGATTAGATGTTGATGCTATAAGAAAAATTTTTATCTCTAAACTTAGTGGATATATGAGGGAAGTTTATGTATCTTTGCCTTTATTTATTCAAATTGAACTTGTAAATTCTGTATTGGAAAGAGATCCCCACGGTAACTTTAATGTGTCAAGAGTTCCTACTGAAAAGCTATTTATGGAAATGGTTAATGTTAGGTTAGAAGAGTTAAGAAAGCTTGGTGAATATAGTGGTAAATTTGTTCCCATTGATCATTTTTTTGGTTATGAGGGCAGAAGTGTTGCCCCTTCAAATTTTGATAGTGATTATTGTTATAGCTTAGGATATAATGCTGTTTTACTTGTTTTAAATGGCTTAACAGGTTATATGTCTAGTATTAAGAACTTAAATAAAAATGCTACTGAATGGCTTGCAGGTGGAGTACCTTTGACAATGATGATGAATATGGAAGAGAGATATGGTATTTCAAAACCTGTTATTAAAAAGGCCCTTGTTGATTTGACTGGAGCACCTTTTAATGAGTTTGTGAAGAATCGTGAAGAATGGGCAGTAAATAATCTATATGTTTTCCCAGGACCTATTCAATATTTTGGTGTTTCTGAGCTTGTTGATGAGATAACTTTGACATTGAAATTAGAATTGGAAAATTAAAGTATTAATGATGATTAGGTTTTTGCTCTTGTTTTTTAACGTTTTTATTCTTTATTCAAATCCTTTGGATTATTCTAAATTTGATTTTGAGTATTTGAATTTAAATTACAAATTTTCGCTGCGAGATAATATTTCCTCCAGCGAAAATAATATTAATTTTGGTAATGAAGTTTTTGTGAGGCTTGAATCTGATGATGATTTTCTTTATGAAGATATTCAGGAAAATGAGAATTTAAACGTAGAAAAGACTATTAATTCTAATTGGGGTAGAAAAGTATTTAGGTTTTCAGCAATAAGTATTGGGGCTTTTCCTATAGCTTTATTTATAGGTTTATTTTGTTTTGATTTGTCTTATTATTTTAATGATAATATGTATAGGAAAGATTTTCCATATCCTTTTTCAAGTGGTCTTGAGCTTTCAAAAGAGGAAACTTTTAAGAAGTTTGTGATCTCGACATCAGCTGGGTTGGCAATATCTTTAATAATTGCTTTTATTGATTGTTTGATTTATTAGATGAAAAAGCTTCAAAAAGAGTTTATTGTAAGGAAAGATTCTCAAAGACTAGATATTTATTTGTCTGAAAATCTGTGTTTTTTTACTAGAAGTCAAATTAAAAAAAGAGAAGTAAAAGCTTTTAAATATAATGATGGTGTTTTTGTTTCAATAAAGTTGTCAAAACCTGTTTTTGTAGACGACAGAATATTAATAGAGTTTAATGAAGAAGTTAATTTAAAAGAATATGTAGCGCCCTTGAATTTGCCCATTAGTATTCTTTATGAGGATATAAATGTCATTGTTGTGGATAAACCCCAAGGTATTTTAAGTCATCCTGGTATATCTAACTTAGATAATACTGTTGTAAATTTTCTTTTACATCATATCTCAAGCTTAAGAGATAGTTTTCAAGAGGATAAAATTAGGCCTGGAATTGTGCACCGTTTAGATAAGGAAACATCTGGTGTAATGATTTGTGCTAAAAATTTGACAACTTTAAATTTTTTGTCCAAACAGTTTAAAGAAAGATTTGTTAAGAAAGTTTATGTTGCAGTTGTTAAAGGCAATTTTAAAATTGATTCTGGTATCATTGAGACTTTTATAGATAGAGATAGATATGATAGAAAAAGATTTAGCGTGTATGCAAATAGAGGCAAGAGGGCATTAACTGAGTATAAAGTATTAGCTAATATGGGAAATTATTCCTTAGTGGCTTTAAAGCCTAAAACAGGGCGTACGCATCAATTAAGAGTTCATATGAAGCATTTAAATCATCCAATATTAGGGGATAGTATCTATACTAGACTAGATAAAGTGTTTAAAGAAATGTCTTTGATGCTTCATGCTTTCAAACTTGAAATCAATATTGAAGAAGGTTCTTTGAAAAAATTTATTTCAGCATTTCCACAAAGATTCATCGATTTTTTGTCGATTTTTTATGATAAAGAGACATTAGGTCTGCTTGTTAATGATTTTATTGTTTTTTTAGATAAGTTTTAAGTCGCAATATCGTTTTTATTTGTAATTGGTTCAATAATTTTTTTTCCACCAGTTATTTCATTTGTGTTAAGTACTGTAATAAAACAGTTAGGGTCAACTTTTTGAGAAATATATTTAATTCTGGACATACGCATTGTGGGAACTACTATAAAAACTATAGTCTTATCGTTTCCAGCCCAAGCGCCTTTTCCATCAAGTAGTGTAGCTGCTACTTTTAATTTATTGGTAATTAAATAAGATATTTCTTTTCCTTTATCTGAGATAATAAGGATTGCTTTTTGGTTACCAAATCCTGTACTTGTCTTATCTGTCATTATAGCTGTTACAAATGAAGCAATTAGAGTATAAAGAGCAATTTCAATATTGAAAAAAGCCGCTGCAATCAATAGTACTGCGAGGTTAAAGAGGAAATTTGTAGTTCCAATGCTAATTGAATATTTTTCTTTAATTATCATAGATATGATATCTGTACCGCCTGAGGAGCCCTTTGCTTTAAATATTAGACCGAGCCCAAGGCCTGATATGAGACCTGCAAGAATTGATACAAGTATCATATCATTCATTTGCATTTTGTATTGCAAGAATTGTGAATAGTTGACCATTAGAGAATATAAAGCCATTGCGATCCAGCTTTGAATTACGAATGTTATATTTAGAAATTTGATTCCAATAATGAATAATGGAATATTTAGTATGAATATTGTAAGTCCTAGGTTAAACCTTAAGAGGTAATGTAGCATAAGTGCAATCCCCGCAATGCCACCACTTAAGAGTCCATGTGGTATATATAAAATGTTTGTAGATATTGCCATTAAAAGCGAACCAGTTGTTATTTGTAATGTGCTAATTAGTATTAGTTTTGGGTCTTTGAGGGTATTCTTAAGTTGTTTTCTCAGTATTTTTAATACAAAAAATTTAATCTTTTGCTTTATTCTAGTCCATTTATTCCTTTTTTTCTTCATTTTTTTGTTACTTACTCTTCAGCATGAAATTATTGATTCACTTGAATTTTACATTAATTTTACTAAAAAACAATTCAATTTTGTTGCAATTATTTCTTTTTTTTTGATATTATTGTCTTATAAAAGATATGATAGTTAGTTATATAAAACTTATATGCTTAATAGTTTTTCTTTTTTTCTATATTTGGTTCTTTATTATTTTAAAGATGAAAAGAACTAATGTGGCTTTACTAGAGAAAATTAAAAATGGTGCAAAAATATTAGATATTAGATCTCCTAAGGAATATAATAAGTCTCATTATGCAAAGGCAATTAATATTCCTTTCAAGAATTTATTTGCTAAAAAAGATAAGTTAGGTAGTGTTGAAACCCAAATAATAATTTATGGTAAAAGTTTTAACAAATCTTTTGAAGCTGAGAAGATTTTAAAAGGATTAGGGTTTAAGAATGTATTTGTTGCAGGAACGTTAAAGAATATGCCTAAATTGCCTAGAGCTAAAGAAGAGGTTAATGGTTAAGATTATTGGAATAGCTGGTGGATCTGGAAGTGGGAAAACCACAATTGTTAATAAAATTAGTGAAGTTATTCCTGAGTTTGTTCTTATATCACAAGATAATTATTATAAGAGTGTCGGTGATTATGAGTATGAATTTTTAGATGTTAATTTTGACCATCCAGATGCTTTTGATAACAATTTGTTTTATAAACAGTTAAAGAAAATAAAAGAAAATAAATTAATTCATATGCCTCTTTATGATTTTATTAATCATAGAAGAAAGGATGAAACCGTTGAGATAGTGCCAACCCCTGTTGTTATTGTTGAGGGTATTATGATTTTTGTTGAAGAACGGGTGCGCAATCTGATAGATTTAAAGATATATATTGATACGCCCAATGATATTAGATTTATTAGGAGACTTGAACGAGATATGTCTAAGAGGGGGCGCACATTAGAATCCGTTATTGAACAATATTTAAGTACTACTAGGGCAGGATATTATAGGTTCATTGAACCTACTAAGGAATATGCTGACCTTATTATTCCTGAAGGAGGACATAATGATAAGGCTCTTTATGTCCTCTCATCTTTCTTAAGAACTCTTGGGAAGGAGGGTGCAGATTTTTTTTAAAGCAGTGAAATTGGATAATAATCTATTTCAATGTAGGTATCTCTTGTTAATTTTACTTTTTCTTTTGTGTTACGTATTAGTTTTTCAAGTAGATTGAAGGATTTTGATAAATATATTATGTTATACCTATAGTATTTGGATATTTTTGACATGGGGGCTTTTGATGGGCCAAGATATTCGATTTCGTCATTTAATAATTTTTTAGATATTTCAAAAAATTCTAGACATTTATGTTTAGCAGCATCCTGTTTGTGGCTTCTAACTACTATCCTAATGATTTTTTTAAAGGGAGGGTAATTTAATTCTTTGCGAATTTTTATCTCTTCTTTATAAAATTCTTCGTATTTGCCCTCATATGCGTATTTTATAGCATAATAATCTGGGTTTTTTGTTTGGATAATAATTGTGTTATCGCTTTGGAATCTTGCAGCTCTTCCTAGTACTTGTGAAATTATTGCAAAAATTCTTTCACTGCTTCTAAAATCAGGAAGACCCATTCCAATATCTGCATTAATGATGCCTAGCGTTTTGATCTCTTTAAAATTAAAACCTTTTGCAATAATTTGTGTTCCAATTAAGATATCTAATTGCCCATTTTCAAATGCATTTATTGATTGAATAATTTCTTTTTTATTAAGATCAGAGTCTGTTCTTGCTATTCTTGCATTCGGTAGAAATTTTTTTAATTCTTTTTCAATGAATTGAATTCCATATGTTTTGTATATGATGTCTTGTGAGTTGCAATCAGGGCAATTGCTTATTATGTTTGTTTTATAACTACAGTAATGACAGATGAGCTTGTTTTCGCTTTTATGGTAAGTTAAATTGAAAGAACAATTTGGACAGCAAATTATATATCCACAGATCTTGCATTCAAGTGTTTTTGAATATCCTCTTTTATTAATAAATATTAGTGCTTGTCTTTTATCAAGCAAACTTTTTTGTATGCTATAAAGCAATTCTGAAGATATTAATTGGCGTTCTTTTTTCATGTCGATTATTTTAAGTTCTTTAAATGTTCTTTCAAAAAATTTATTTTTCAAAATCATTTTTTTGATCTGATTATTTTCCATAGCAAGATATGCTTCAAGTGATGGAGTTGCGCTTCCCATTATAAATTTGGCATTAAAGGTGCTTTGTAGAAAAAATCCTATATGTCTTGAGTGAAATCTTGGAGTGTTTTCAGATTTATATGTATATTCATGTTCTTCGTCCATTACTATTAACCCTAAGTTTGTAAATGGCAACATTAATGCACTCTTAACACCAATTATAATTAAGCTTTCCCTATTCTTGACTTTGTTCCATATTAAGGCTTTATTTGAATTTGATACTTTTGAGTTATATTCATAAACTTTATTTGTACTTAAATTTGATTTGATCCTTTTAATTATTTGATAGCCCAAAGAAATTTCAGGAATTAAGAAAATTATTTGTTTTTCTTGTTCTAGATAGTTTTCGCATAGTTTGATAAATATTTCTGTTTTTCCAGAACCAGGAACCCCGAATAGGTAATATGTGTTTTGTGTATTTGATGCAATAATTTCTTTATAAATATTATTTTGTTCTTCATTTAGTTGAATGGGTAGTTTAGAGTTTAAATTTTCATTGTCGTTATTTTTTATACCTTTATTTGAAGTTGCAATTTTAGGTAGCCCACAAAATAGAGTTTCTCCGAATCCAGAAAATGTTTTTTGACTAATCCAGCGTGCAAGATTAATATTATGTTCTATTATTATTGCGCTCTCGTCAATGACTTTTAGTATATCTTTTATTTTAAACGTAAAATCTTCCTTAAGTTCTTCCTTAGCATATCTTTTGATTATGATTCCAATTGTGTCTTTTCCATTAAAATTTGTTATTACTCTTATTCCTGTTTTTAATTTTGATTTATACTTATAAAAAAAAAGTCTATTTATGGGAATATTAAACGCAATTTCATAGTAAAAATTGTTTTCCAAACTATCAACCATATTTTATTATGCCTTTTATTATTTTTAAGTCTTGCCAGATTTCTTTCTTGAGTTCTGGGTTTGTTACTTGACTTGTAGGAAGATATGTAAATACTATTGGAATTCCTTTAAAGTTTAATTCAAATCCTCTCACAATTTGAATTCTTAAGTTTTGATTTAAGAATAATTCTACTTCTTCACAAGCAAGAATTGCTTTAGGTTGTTGATTCTTGATCTCTAAGGTTAGAGCATTAGAGTTGTCTATTATTTTATAATTAAATATGTTAATACTCTCACACCATTTTTTTACTATTATCTCTGTATTTTGATTTAAATATTTTTTGTCTATATATACTATTAATAAATCTTTTTTGTCATTTTTGTTTATTTTATATTCTATTGATTTTGTGAGGCTATTATTTTCTTTTATATCTTTTTGTTCTGTATGTTTTAGAATTTCTATGTTTCTAGATTTTATTATTTTATTTTTGAGTTTTTTAAGCTCTTCTTGTTTGCTATAAATATTTCCCGATATATTATTTTCAAGTATTTTGAGAAGTATCAATTTTTTAAGCAGTTTGCTTTTATTCATAAAACACCTTATCTAAAAATAAAGCTTTTGCAGGTGCTGTTGTTCTTGTAAATTTTCTGTTTTTTGAGTTTAAAATTTTTTTAAAAGTGTAAACAGGTTCATTTTTTATCTCTATATCAATTATTGTCCCTACTATTGATCTTACCATTTTCCATAAAAATGAGGAGCCTATGATTTCAAAGATTATAAGCTTATTTTTTTTCTTAAATCTAGCAAAGTAAATTTTTTTTAATTTTGAGTTTGTCTGATCTTTTATGCATGAAAAGGTAGTAAAATCGTGTATTCCAATTAGCATTTTAGCCATTTCATTTAGTCTGTTAATATTTAGTTTTTTCTTTACATAATAAGCTTGATACCCTTCCCAAGGGTAATGGTTTTCATTGTTGAGTATGTAATAGCTATACTTTCTTCTCTTGGCATTAAACCTAGGTTGAAATTCATCTGCTACATATTTTAATTTTATTATTCTAATATCTTTTCTTAAGAGAGAATTTATTGCTGTCTTTAGATTTTTAAGTTTAATATTTATTCTTATATAAAAAGATATTATTTGTCCTCTTGCATGAACTCCTTTGTCTGTTCTGCCTGCTGAATGGATTTTAACCTTTGTTTTACTTATTTTCTCTAATGCCTTTTCAATTTCTCCTTGAATTGTTGGTTTTGTTGGTTGGATTTGAAATCCATAATATAGCGAACCATCATATGCTATTTCTGCAAGTATTTTTTTCATTTATTTGAAAGTTTTTATTTCGTTTGAGATTTTAAAATAAACTTCTTTTATTTTATCCAAAAGTATTGAAGGTTTTTCTTTTGATGATTTTCCCATTCCGGCTATTTTAGAAAGTAGAGTTTTTATGTCGGCTAGTTGATTGTATCTGTATTGTTTATCTTCTTTATTACCATAAAAATATTCTAGCAGACTTGATAGGTATAAAACACTGTCGTATCCGTAATTTTTATCTGTATCAGGACCAAACACTGTTTCGGCATTAATTGGCTCTGAATTGTCTTGCTCTTTTTCAATTGTTAGTTTATAAAGATATGCTGCTTTATGATAAAATATTTTTTGCAAATAGTTATAATTTTGGTTTGGGTGTTCCTTGTCTAGATCTTCAAATACCCAGGCTGATCTTATTGCACATTTTGCTTGATTTAGAGTTGGATTATGGTTTTTATCCAGGTGTTCATAGCACATTATGGCAAGGATATAACTAGCAGCTCCTTCCTGAAGTCTTCTTGGTTCATCAAAGTTTAGGTTATCTTTGAAAATTGATTTTATTTCTTTACGTTCATCAGTGCTGCCTATTAGAAGTTGTTTTATTTTATTATTAACAACTTCTATTGCATTAAACTCGTTTGGGAAAGCAGCCAGATAACAATTAGGACATACTGTTATTGAATATATCCTGGGGTAGATATTGCCATATTTTTCATTTTTTATATACTCTCTCTTTAAATCAACTTTTAGCTCTCCAGATATTAGTCGGCCGCTTCCTGTTAATAGTTCTTCTTTCCTAAATTTGTATTTGCATAAAGGACATTCAATTTCGTATTTTGTAAAATATGATATCTTACTCATAAATTAATCTTCTACTATTACAAATGCAATAGCATACTCCCTTTCATGTGAAATTGTCAAATATAATTTTAGATCCATTTGTTCAATCAAGACTTTGATATCGTTATGTAATTGGAATATTATGTTACCCTTTGGCAAAGCAATTATTTCAATATCTTTAAGTGAATATTTTATTTTGGTATTTATTAGTGGGCTTAGCGCCTTGATTAATGCTTCCTTTGCTGAAAACTTACCAGCTAGACTTTCTAAAATCCCTTTCCCTTTCATTTCTAAGTTTTCAATTTCTCTTTGTGTAAAAAATCTATCTAATTTTTTTCTATTTTGTAAAAAACTATTAAATCTTGTGACCTTTATTATATCACATCCTATTGATTTTGTCATTTTATTGCTCGGTTGAGATTATTTCGACCCTTATTGTTTTGGGTTCATATTCATACACTTCTATACCATGAGTATTATTTTTAAGTATTATGTCTGTGTTGACATTGTAAATACCAGGAATTTCAATTTGACTTAAATCGAGAGTGAGATTAATATCTTTGTTAGCTATATGCATTTTAATTATCTTCTCTGAGAGTCCGCTTCTTATCTTAATAAACGTCTCATTTTCTGGGTCTAAGATTTTTTCTTGATTTTTTATTTCAAGTCCATCTTTTAAGTTATTGAAAATTAAATTAGGATTTTTTATTGTTGTCTGTATATATTTTTTACCTAGCGTAATGTTGACTATTACGTGGTTTTTGTCAAGTGTTATGAGTGGGTCTGGAGAAATTACTTCAAGATGTTCTGAAATAAATACAGTGCTTATATCAAATTCTTTTATTTTGGTTTTGATTGAGTTTATTGTTTTGATAACTTTTTCAGGACCATGTATTGTTAATTTTTCAGGCACTATATTATATTTAGCAATGAAATATTCTCCTTTACCCTCTTTTTCAAGTAGTTTAAATTTAGGTTCAACTTTAACTAATTTTGAAATTTTTTTGTCTAAGGTTAGTACAATTTTGTTTTTTGAAAGCTTATATTCCACAATAGGTATGGGATTAAAATTTTTGATCTTTATTGGTAGTTCGTATTCCCCTGCTTCTTTTATGTTATTAGCTTCAACTAATAGAGCTATTCGATCGAGGTCTAAATATTTTAAGTCTTTTTTATTAATTTTGACTGTAAGTAATATTTTGTTAATGTCAGGCATTTTGCCTAGTGTAACTTCATCTTCTAATAAAATATTGAATTTTTTTTCTATTGTAATTGATTCTATACTATTAAAGTAAAATGTCGTGAACATAATAATGGCTATTAGGATAGATATAGCTTTATTGTGCCAATCTTCAAATAATAATTTCATTATACGTATAAGTTTTTTAGTTATAATCATTCTTCATTCTATTAATGCAAGATTTAGTTTTTTTTTGATTTCATTTAAGCTTAAATTATATTCTAATTTTCCATTTTGTGTGAGTGAAATAGAACCAGTTTCCTCGGATGTTATTATTGTTATTGCATCTGAACTTTCAGAAATCCCAAGACCTGCTCTGTGTCTTGTTCCAAAGGTTTTGCTGATAGATTCGACATTAGATAGTGGTAGAAAAGAACCAGCATAAATTATTTTATTATTGCTAATTATGACTGCTCCATCATGTAAAGGTGTTTCATAGTCAAAAATTGATATTAAGATTTCATTAGATATGATGGAATCTAATTTTATGCCTTTATTTATTATTTGTTCTAATTGTATTTTTTTTTCTATGCAGATTAAGCTACCAGATTTATTTTCTGATAAATGCTTGATTGCTTTTATTATCTCAGCAATAGTTTTAGTGGTTTCTTCTTTGTTGTTTGCAATTTTAAAAGATAAATTAAAATTGCCAATTTGCATAATTATTTTTTTTATTTCTTGATTAAATAGTATAAGCATTGCAATAGGCAGTATGTTTGCAATGTAATTTAATAGCCAATTTATTGTGTATAAGTTAAAATAGTAAGATACGATACCGATGGATGTAATGATGATCATCCCTTTGAGTAAGTTTACAGAATAGGAATTAATCACGTTTTTATAGATATAATAAACTAAAACGCTGATTAAACTTACATCTAATACTCTAGAGAAAATATCTTTTATCTGATTTATACTACCTATATCTATCATAATCATTTTTTCATTTTATATAATATTGCCTTACTATATACAGTATATTGAATATATTCATAGTTATATATATATTTTAATACAAGTTAATGTTAATTTAAATTTATTTTTTGTTTATGGGTAAAAAAGAAAAGATTGTAGCTTTAATATTTGATTTTGATGACACTTTAATTTATGGTAATATGCAACAGGTACTTTTTGATGAGTATAATGTTGATGCTAGCTTATTTTGGGATGAAGTTGAGAATTTATTTATTACATATAACAAAAATTATTGTAATCTCATTGCTAATGAGATGATATATTTGTCACATTTTTTAACATATGTGAGAGAAGGTATTTTTAAAGGATTAAATAATAAGGTATTGTTTGAATTGGGGTCGAAATTAAAATTTTTTGAAGGTGTGATTGATTTGTTTAAAGAAATAAGTGAAATAAATAGGAATTTAAAGGAATCAGATACAGTAATAAATATTTATATTGTGTCAAGTGGTTTTAGGCAGATGATTTTGGGGAGTAGTATAGCTCCTTATGTTACTAAAGTGTGGGCATGTGAATTTATAGATACATACCTTATGCCTTATTATCAGAATTTAGATAATAAGTTTTCAGAAAATAGTATTTTAAGTAGCGTATGTTATTTCGTGGATCATACAATAAAAACTCGGGTAATTTTCGAGTTAAATAAGGGATCTTATGATAAAATTAATGAGAGGATTCCAAAAAGTAGAAGAGAGATTCCTTTCAAGAATATGTTTTATATTGCGGATGGTTTTAATGATATTCCAGCCTTTGAAATTTTGAATAACAATTTAAATCATTATAAAAATACATTAACGGTTTATTATGGGAATGATGAGAATGCTAAGAGGCTGGTTAAAGAGAGAAGGGTAGGAGATTTGGCTGAAGCTAATTATCATAAGGGAACTAAGTTATATAATTGGATAATGGAAAAAATTCATTTAAATATATGAATCGATTTTAAATTTTGATAAATATTCTTAAGTTTACGTATTGACTCTGCTTTTAAGTAAATTTAGTAATAATTAATATTAAAATATATTAAGGGGGATTGAGATGCCTTTAGAGCTAAAACCAACCGATAGGTTAAAGTTTGTTAAACTTCAATCTGTTTTTTATGTTATAGCTTTGATTATAATGTTAATTGCTATTTTAAAAATAGCACAAACAGTATTTAAACCTTTAGCTATTGCGGTGGTTCTTGGATTTTTGGTATATCCCATTTATACGTTTCTTAAGAAACTCAAGATACCAAGGGTTTTAATAGTTTTTGTGATTTTTTTTGTTCTTTTTTTATTTTCTTATTTAGTGTTTAGTTTTGTTTATTATAGTGTTACAATTTTAATTGAGCAATTGCCTTATTATCAAAAACAGTTAATTTTTATTATGGTAGATATTCTTGAGAAATATAAGTTGGATAGTGCTATTATTAGCAATATAGATTTTTCTAAATATATATATCCTTTTTTAACACGGATATCTAATGAGATTATTGGATTTGCAAGTAGTTTGGTGGTGTTATTTTTATTGTTGTATTTTTTATTATCAGAAATACATATTTTTGCCATAAAGGTTAAGAATGCTTTTAGGGCGTCTGTTTCGAGTATGTTTATTGAGGCTTTAAGTACGATAAATAATCAAATTAGTAAATATCTGGGAATAAAGGTCTTTGTTAGTTTTCTTACAGGGTTTTTAGTGTTTATAGGTTTGAAGTTATTTGGACAAGATTTTCCTCGTGTATGGGCCGTGCTTACATTTGTGTTCAATTTTATTCCAAGTATAGGTTCAATATTAGCAGTTTTTTTTATTGTGATAGCCGCTTTAGTGCAGTTTTATCCTAATTTAGATTTGGTGCTTTATATATTTATATATAATACTTTTGTTCAAATGTTGATTGGGAATATTCTTGAGCCTAAGATGCAAGGACATAGGCTTGATCTCTCTCCTTTTTTACTGCTTTGTTTTCTTTTCTTTTGGGGATGGCTTTGGGGTATTGTGGGGCTTTTAATAGCCTATCCTTTTACAGTTATTATAAAAGTAATAGTAGATAATATAGAATGTTTAAAGCCTTTTTCTGTGTTTTTAAGTGGTTCAAAGATCTTAAGTGTTGATAATGTAGGGAATAAGGAGAGTTAAATTTGCAGAAGAAAGTTATGCTTACAGGAGACAGGCCTACAGGCTCTCTTCATTTGGGGCATTATGTCGGTTCTATTGTGAATAGATTAAAGTATCAGGAAGAATATGAGACTTATATTATTATAGCAGATTTGCATACTCTTACTACAAAGCCAGATTTAAAGAGCATTAGTGAAATACCTGTTAATGTTAGAGAAATGGTCTTGGATTATCTAGCTTGTGGAATTAATCCTGAGAAAGTTAATATTTATTTGCAATCAGCTATACCTGAGCTTTTAGAGTTAAATTTAATACTCTCAATGATTGTTATGGTTAATCGTTTGCAAAGGATTCCTAGTATAAAGGACATGAGTGTTGCAGCTGGACTATCTGAGGTTCCTTATGGACTTTTAGGTTATCCTGTTCTTATGAGTTCAGATATTTTGATGGCAAAGGCTAATTTAGTTCCAGTTGGACGTGATAATGAAGCCCATGTTGAACTTACAAGAGAACTTGCTAGGAAATTCAATTATCTTTATGGAGAGAATTTTTTTCCAATTCCTGAAGCTATCTTTACAGATTCCCAGGCTCTTGTGGGAATTGATGGGAAGGCTAAGATGAGCAAAAGTCTTGGTAATGCAATATTTTTAAGTGATGATGAGAAATTATTGCGCAAGAAGGTTATGTCTATGTTTACAGATCCAAAAAGGGTAAGAGCAGATATACCAGGAAAAGTTGATGGTAATCCTGTTTTTATTTATCATGATCTTTTTAATAGTAATATTGATGAGCTTTGTGAGCTTAAGACTAGATATAAAAAAGGTACAGTTGGAGATGTTGAAGTTAAAGAGAGACTTTTTGAGGTTTTAAACCAATTTTTAATGCCAATTAGAGAGAGAAGAGAATTTTTTAAAGTCAAAAAAGGTTATATTGATGAAGTAATATTTGAAGGCACAAATAAAACCAGAAAAGTTGCAGTAGAGGTTATAAAAAATGCTAAAAATTTAATGGGCATATCAAAGATGTGGAATGGAGTTAGGAGGCATGCAGAGAATATTTTAAAAAGTAATCTAAATACATAATTTATTATATAACTAATTATGGTAATATAGGTTG